>Ga0207879_100028_pt1 | contig 459495 bp, 503 predicted proteins | sample LinPmetageLP24_FD_184045 | JGI IMG/M metagenome (GOLD analysis project Ga0207879, IMG submission 184045) | Marine viral communities from the Pacific Ocean - LP-24 (SPAdes) | ecosystem: Environmental > Aquatic > Marine > Oceanic | place: Pacific Ocean | collected 2009-08-30
ACAGAGTCGATAGTATAGCCACCGAGACCGGTAAACTATTGAGCGGCCTCGCTTATAGTAGGAATAACAAGACGAAGGGCGAGAGCGGAGAAGAGCAAGGAAGTGAAGAAATGGAGGATGAAGATGGTGATTTCAGGAAGAAGCCAGAGAAGCGCGTAAGTCATTCTGGTATACTGTCATCTGCTGCTGCGAACGCTCCTCGACCCCGCGCGATTTTTTCTCGACGACTTTCAGGGGGGCTATTTCTCTACCTTGCCAAGCAATCGCAATAAGCCTAGTCACAGTCTCGGCCTTGATGCCTCAGACATCTCGGAGAAATTTTCCTCCGGGCTGAGATCAGGCAGTAGTGCAGAGCCACTTAACTGCCTTGATTAGAAATCCCAGGTCCAGTAGCCGGGAAAAAGCGGCGGTCGTAATCTAGGTTCCGAGATCCCGAGCACCAATCACTGGACTCGCGATCCTGATCTAACTGCACCGCAAGCTGAGGAGAACTGGGCATCCCGTCCGCTCTGCCATACATAAGCCTCAGATCGGCAGATTAGTAGTTGGGTGGGTGACCACCAGCGAATACCTGCTGTTGTATGTTTTGCAATTCTTTTTTTTTCTATACATCTTTTAAAATTTTCCCCTTCTTCAGCTTTATCATTTGGGCTGACGATTGCAGTCCACTTCTTCAGATTGGAGAGCTGGATGAATCAGAGGGTCCGTCTGAACACTCCCGGATATTTCATTGAACGATTTCTCACTACAGCATTGCCAAGAGTAAACGTGCCAAGGACAGTTCCAGAGTCTGTTCTCGAATTGATCTGCTGGCTGTTTATTTTACCAATCTTCAAGTGGGGTTTCAAGAATGGTATTCATCAATACACTCTGCGTTAAAACTCAACTCTGATATCAGGGTCACATGCACTAGAAGGCAGGAAGGAACAGGCTTCTATCTCCCGCTCCGTGTAGAATTCGGGGAGCATTATGCTGTGGTTTGATTGAATCGTATCAATCACCGTCTTCTGAGAATTCATCGAACAAATTTTGTTTGGACGAGTGCTAACATCCGAAGAGAGGCCAGAAAAGCGGGCTCCTTGGACGCTCCATCATACACAAGCCTTGCCTCAGATCGGCACACACGTGAGCGACACCTGACAGAAACCTAGCAGTTATTGAGCAACTTGGGAAAGTCGTATCTTTCCAAGCACTGTAGAGACAGGCCCAATGTCAGTTGGCTGGCTCATAACTTAGCCTTATTCCAATTCAGATCCCAATTTGGCTTTCTCCTTTCAAGGAATGCTGCAATCCCTTCCTTCACATTTTGTCCCTTTTTCAGAAAGGGTTCCCAATACTTATCCTGGAACTCCTTGCCAGCCTCAAAACTATCCTTCCCGCTCATCCCAAGAAATATCCCTTCCCTGGTCGCCCACACAGCATCTGGGCTATTTGCAGCAATCGACTTCGCAACTTCAACAGCTTCTGTCACAGGATCATCGGCAAGACGATCCACCAGCCCCCATCTCAATGCTTCTTCGGGCATAATGTTTCTACCTGTCAGGGTCATATCGACTGTATGTCCCCGACCGATTTTCTGGACCAACAGAGGCAGTGTCCCACCTAGCAGAGACAACCCAACTTTCACATCTGCCAATGAGAAGACTGCTTTCGGCGAACAGATGACCATGTCACAATTAATGAGCACTTCCATCCCGCCGCCTACTGCCAAGCCATTGACTGCTGCAATGATGGGCTTCCGACCACGTCTCTGTGAGATACCACAGAATCCTTCAGGAGGTAGTACTCCCTGCTTTTCTGTTGGAGCTTCATTCCACTCTATTGTCGCATTCAGGTCAGCAATGCTTCAACATGGTTTCGTGTAAGCAGAGAAGACGGGTTTTTTCTTACCTCGAAGATCTGCGCCAGTGCAAAAAGCACGCCCAGAACCAGTAAATATCCCTACCAAAAGTTGGGGGCTGCTGTCCATCCACTGCCATACTCGCGATAATTCCTCATGTCCATGATTAGGTATCGTATTTAACTCCTTTGCTCTAGTGAGAGTGACAAGTAATACTCCATCGGCTGGGAAGCTGAGGGAACAGATGGTGGTTTTAGGGTGAGGTAGAGACATGTTGATCCGAGTGGTATGCAATCGGATTAGGGAGGAAACGTGATATATTGGTACATTAGAAGATCATGCCTCTGCTAAGATAAGTCCTTTCAAAACAACAGTACACTGCTATTAATCAAGATATCTCGTACTTCAAAAGGTATCAGGGCAGCATGTTGATGTCATGTAGGCCAATGATATTTAGTAATCATTCGGCTGGTGGTTCAGGGCCGAGGTCCGCACGCTCCACGGAAAGTTTAATATTTCTTTGGAGGGAGAGCAAGATCGGCTGTGGTATTGCAAGCAGCCACGAGTGCATTTTCTAATCTCAGCGTCACAAAGTATACGAAAAGCAACATTGGTGCATAAGGGCAATTTCCTTGGCAAAGTAGGATTGAAAAACGACGAAGAAATTATCACTGATATCATCATGAGATAGAAAAGAAGTGATTTTGTAGCGAATTTGTATTCCAGCAAGTACAGCAAGCGTTCATACTACTGTGATTTCTTCCTCAACTTCCCCGAAAGGATAATCCGTATATCCCTCAATTTCGTTTGCTACAGAAGTTATGTATACAGTCGCATTATTCCACTTCGTCAACTTCTTTCCAAGCCTCAGCTTTTGCACAAGGTCTGGATTACTGATGAAATATCTGCCAAACACGATGGCATCCACTTCACTCTTTTCCACCTCATCGAAACAATTTTCGCTATCATAGTTCCCATTTGCGAGTACCGGTGTCGTCTTCAACACCTCTTCAAAGTGCCGGAGATGGAGATCTTCCACTGTAGCAGCAACTTTACCTTCTTTGATAGCTGTGAAGATGTTGTCTATTTTGGTCTTCTCCTCGAGCAAGAGATCTGCTCGCGGCTGAGTCAAGCAAACATACGCGATTCCCCGCTTTTCAATTTCGCTCAGTAGATATCGCCAGTTCGCAATTGGATCAGGATCCAACGGCAGCCAGACTGTTCCCCATGGGCTCGTTCGCAATGCTACCCTGGATGCTCCGATGGCGGCAATCACTGCATCGAGAATTTCGAGGGTGAACCGAGCTCGATTCTCTTTATTACCTCCGTAATCATCAGTTCGGAGGTTGGTGTTACTATTAAGGAATTGGTCAAGCAAATATCCATTGCCTGATGCCTGCATTCCGTCAAATTCCGGTTTCAAGAGAGTGTTGTTGCTACTTACAATCTCCACACAATCAAAGCCGGCCTCAATTGCGCATTTTGCAGCATGCACATGGTCATCGATTGTGTCCTGGATGTCTTGCAATGTCATCGCCTTCGCTATCTCATGAGGAACGGCAACCCCTCCTGGCGTGTTCCTGTTGTGATAGCCCAAATTCGTTGCAGAAGAGCTTAGTGGCTGGCGACCACCAAGCGAGACCGAAACTGCACAGCGTCCGACCTTGTAAATTACAACGTCAAACCTCGAAGCTTTGAGCCACTTGACATGAGTAACTTACATGCCATAGCTGGCACGCCATGAATGCACCCTTGGCGTGCACAGCATCCGTCACCTTCTTCCACTGATGTGAAGTTAGCACTGATCTCTGTAACATCCGAACGCTAAAGTACGATGCCTGAAGCAAGTTTTCTAGCCATAGACATTTGACGTTCCAGGATTAGCCAGTCATGGGGGATCTATACGTACTGCCCTCACATGCTCACGTGCAAACATGCCAGGTGCATCATGGTATCCTCCACCCTGTCTCATTGTCAGTGTTCTTGTTGAATTATCTATTATACAGCGGTATCCCTTCTCGAAATAACCTGTTTTGCTTGGGAGGACTGACCATGAAACTTGGATGCATGCCTTCCGTAACAAGTAGCCCTCCTCTCGATGCTCTTTGAGTATAATACTCTGTGACAATCGGCTTCGGCACGCTCCCAGGACAGCGCAAGCGCGTCATTGCCGACATAATGACTCGATGTCCGAGATTCATCTCCCCCAGTCGGATTGGGGAAAACAGCTTGCTGTTCTTGCGAGATGTATAAGTTGAGCCCATGATGGTGGTGTTGTGATGTGCGATCTGCTGAAGACGAGATGATGATACGGTGTATCGTGTATGATTATCGATGGAAGGAAATGATTGTGGGGCTTCAATCACTTTCTGCGCCATTGTTAATGGGAATACAGAGACTTTAATATTGGAGCTCAAAGAACTCCGTTGAGGATCGCTTATTTCCATTGAAGTCAAGATATATCCACATCTGAGGCGTTGAGCTGCCTGCCAACTCAACAACCAGCTTAGAACTGCCTCGGCATGTCCATATTCTTTCCAACCCGCCTCAAATTCACTTAGGCAATGGCCGTTTTCCGCCAAGACTCATGCAGGTATTCATGATCCAATCAGAGGATCGCAAAGTCCGCACCTGCGTCCGCATCCCCACATTGTACATGAAGAAGCTCAAGTCTCAATGGAAATATAGAAGAGGCTGTCCTTACATTGTACGGGCAGGTATTGCCCCGAGTGGTCAACATTAGTGATCGTAGGTTGTAAGGATTAGTAATCTGATTGTGGGAGGACCACGCTATATTTTGTTGACTAGGTGGATGAAATGGATGACTCGACTACTGAGTCTTGCGATCTATGGGTACTTGCAATCAATCTCATCTTTGTTGATTTCTGTCCGCTGGCGCTGACCAATTCAAATTGGTATTGTGAAGGTCAACGCAACATCATTGCAATGAGTTGACAATCATGCGTGTGCCCATGTCATTTTCGGTATAGGTTGGTTCTGAACAGAGCTCAGCTGGGATCACTCAGACTTGTTTACAGGATACTTCTTGGGCCTCTGAGCCTCTGAGCCTCTCAAGGCGAGGGCGCTGGGTCGAGAGTAATGTTTACCAATTTGCCTCGCTTAAACTAAACGAGATCAATAGAGACGGCGGGCCAAAGATTTGTCAAGGTTCAAGCTGTCCAGAGCTAGAATGTCCATTAATCTACAGAATTTACGAATCATCGATAGCGTCGTCATCAATAAGCGTGCTGCTCAGAATCCTCAGAATTCTGGTGTACCGATCCACTCTAAATTTCCCAATGTCATCCAAAAGATGCACGAACTGCAGGAGGATCCTTCGAGCAGATTGGTATCCACTGTAGTGGATTGACCCAGAAAGACTGATAGGACCGCCATGTCTGATGAAGTCGACCGCGGGGTCCTGAGCGTGGCCGTTGCGCTCAAAATCGTGCGACAACCCCTCCCTCCCGACTATCTTCCAATCTACAGGGTCTAGAAGCTCGAACGGATCGGTTTCGGAGTTTATCGAATCTTCTGGCACCATCAGGGTGTATAGAGAGAGAATCAAGGCAGATGTGAATAAGCCGTTAGATGCATGGAACGGGTCTCCATCCGACGCTCTTCGATCCGACAATATCCTGTACATCTGTGCCGCATGGAGAATCGCCCTTCTAGCTCCTGTCGTCTGTGTCCAGACAGCAATATTATTGAAAGCCTCTCTTGCTGCGATTGCGCCAGCACAACCAGCTCCGAGCTCGAAAAGGCGCATGTCAGCCGTGAGCATGATGCAAGTACTATGCCACATCGCCATGCAGTTCGGATTGTTCAATCCCATCATGTCGCCGTAAGACTCCAGCACTTCTACCACCAGAAGTCTCGTGACGTTACCTCTTAAGTCAGTCGCAAAAGTCTCCCAGGGCACGAAAGATTTCTGGCCCGTTCGTGAGCTACTCCTTGAGAGCAGCCGAAAGTAGTCGTCTGAGATCCGAAGGCGAATAGTGCACAGCACACCATGCATCCCTAGCAGATCTATCGGCCTCGCCGTTAGAGGAATCTCCACTCGCATAGAGGATAACTTCATGGCTGGCATGAAGAGAAGATGACCTTTACGTTGCAATTCTAGCCATATGTCCGCTGATTTTGCTTCGAAAAGAGCCACACTACACGGTAACAACCATTGCATGTGGTCACTCCGTAGCAATGGGCAGGTAGTCTGGACTGTGGCGAACCACGAATCAACAAGAAGCAACGTCACAATTAACCTGGATATGTTAGAATTTATTTATGCACACTATCCTCTGCGAGAACTTCAGAATTTGACTTGCCTCTTTGCAGATTCGACTCGACTCCATGCTTTCCACCTCCACTCTGTGTCATCGAAGGAGCCCAACAAATTCTCGTCGAGCTTTTGACCAGTCTCGGCGGCAAATAATCCTTGTTCTTGGGCTTGCTGAGTAGTGAATCAGTATTAGGATCTTTCCGAGATTGAAAAACATACTGTCAGAAGTTGGACATAAAGTCTTTGGGATCTAGGTTGATCAGCTCTCTCCTGTGAAGGGTTCAGTATGCCAGCCAGGGTTTTTTGGGGTATTGGTGGGCGCTACCCCAAGGATTTCCGCTAGGCATATTAAAAGCATACCGCATGCCACAGTTCTCACATACGAAAGGCTCGAGATACAAGAGTCCCGTGTATGATTTCTCATTTGAGTCTCGACGATATCCATAACAATCTAGAGATCCTCAGTACGTATAGATGATGGTGGCGACTTCAAGACGCCAAAATAGGTGCGGGCGATTTCAAGGAATGGGTTCTGCTCACATCAAAAGCTCTCTGAACAAATGTTTTGGCTCCATGGGTATTTATCAATGTCAATCCGATGAGACACATGGTAAACAACGTAGGCTCATCAAAGACGTTCGGATCAAAAGTTGGCACATGAATGAACGGAAGAAGGGGATGAAAGTGTCGGAAGTAAAGATCCAAGGCCATATCGAGTATCTCTACCGGCGGAAATTTAGGTTCCGAAAGCAGACCGCTATTAACGTCTGTTGGTGGGCTTTGTGGAATATCGTCTGGGCTCTTCTGGCATGTAGAAGGAGAGCGAGCATCTACATGACGCACTTCGTTGAACATTTTTTCCAACCGCGCCCCACAAGACCTTTCCAAACCTCTTCTAGAATTACTCTGAGACTGAGGACTCGGAAGTCCCTGAGGGATGTTTGAGTCGTCCTGGTGCTCCTGTCCTGCTAGAATATTGTCTGAAGAGAAAAGACACAAGTCCTTCCACAGCGAATGCATAACACGTTTGTGGTTACCAGAATTATGAAACCAAAACTTTTGCACCTGGTCGAAGCGATCATCCGGAATGTCATAATTCGATGTGCCCGCAGATCCAAGACTGATGGATCGTAGTCTTTTACTGGCCCGTTCAATTGGGAATCCGGGTGTAGAGACTAGGAATCCAGAGTGATCGACATGTGTTTGCGAGAGACCGCTGGAGTTCAATTGGCTGAACCACGTCTGGAAATCTTCGGTCAGAATCATGTCTTCAGCACCAGCATTGAAATTGTCGAAGCCATGCATCTCGTCCCCATTTACTTGCCGAGTGCTCATCCCAGCCCCCACCGGAAGCATTTCCGTGTCAAGGAAAGATGCTTCATTGGGAAGTGCAAAAGGTGTGTTGTTTGCTAGGAATCCGAGGCAGTCAATGGAAGTTGCAGAATCAGTCTGGGCCTGAAACCCAGCAACCCGCGAGTAACTTTGATCATGGTGAGCCGAATTTCCCCTTACTTGAATTGGCCTTCGGGATCTGGTTTCTGAGATCGACTGCCCTTCCGACTCATTTCCTAGCCACATGCCCTGACCGAGCTGTATTTCTGAACTCTGCTTTGATTCTTCGCGACTGATTCGATCTGAAATCCTCCTGCATTCAGCAGCCGGACTATGGATAGATAAAGGTGAAGTTCGTGCAGCTCCGTGGCAATCCGACAGCCCATTATCGCTGGGACATGAGACATTTTCTGAGTTTGCCTCGACTGCTTTTACATGACCTTTCTGGTGACGGCACAGTACATCACTGTTAAGTAAGTTGGCTTATGTTGCTTGAGTGAAGAAAATGAGGATTAATTCACGCAGAAACACATTGGATTGTTCGAATGAAATACCTTCTGGAGAACCGTTTCGAGCATTGAGTGCACTTGAACGGCTTTTCACCCGTATCTAGCACATCTAATCAGTCGAATTCGAAGATTCTTTAGCCTGCTTCCACTCACGAGAGCGCTCATGACGCTTGAGATGTTCCACCTTACGAAAGCGGCGATCGCAATAGTTGCATTTCCGGGGCAGGACAACCTCTGCCTCTGGTGCCCATGTTTCTGTAGCTGTTGCCATTGTGAGGATATTTCAGACCTCGTAATAGCTTGCTGTCAAGAGTCTTGCGTGTGCCTGATTCAGGGAATGGCCTCGATGGGTCTCTGATTTGAAGTCAATATACTGTAAGGCGGTGCTTTAGTTCGACTAACAGATGTGCGAACTTGTCAGTAAGCGACTAATGATTGGGACTTGAGTTCTTTCGCATTGTGAAAGACTTGTATCGCGGTATAGCTTCCTGGTTGTTTGGAGCATTGAAGTGATGCAGTGTTGAGAATGTAGCTTCTTGGCGTCTGGGGTGCAGACTAACAAAGGGAGGGGAAAGAGGGGGTTTTCGGGTACTCAGTGGCGGGGTACACTAGCGCTAGTAGTTGGAACCTCTTGAATAGCAGTCGTCGGGTCAGGGGCAAAGGTCTCCGAGCAATTTGACTTTCTACTTACTCACGTGGCATTACCACCTGGTACGGTACCGAGCCTTGGTCCCCTGTGGGGCCCGTCGTGGCACCCGCTTTGGTCGACATCGGTGTCTCTGAACTCGGACGAATATGGCTCATCACTTCGTAATCTTGTATTCTTTGTTATGGTGGATTCAGCCAATAATGTATGAAGGCCAGTTCGACTGCAGTCTAGATGAGGAACATCATGGATGAAGGCTGCAACCCCGCATTTTTAACTCCACAATCGTTGTGTGGAGGGATGTGGGCTTTCGAGGAAGATCAGAATAGCTCTCAATCTTCCGTGATCAAATCCATATACCTTTGCAAAAAGTACATTAGTGTTCTCCGAGGTGGATGCTGATTTGAGCTTACTTCCGTGTGGAATGTTTATGGTCTTGGTTTCAAGCGTGGACATACATATTCGAGCTTAGGTCTCTTCTTTTTTAATTCGATAGAACGATCCGCAAATACTTTTCCCGTGCACCAACCAATCCATCACAATGGTTTCCATTAAACACATCTCATCTTTGAGAGACGAAGATCTTATTCTAGCTCCTGATATTGACGTTCCAACTCTGAGATCTGCCTTGGAGGAGTTGAGTCGCATTGTCGGATCCGACAACATCGACATCTTGACTAAGGACCATATGATGCCCGATGAAGATGGTCATTATTTCAATGTTCCCCGAGAGCACGACCTTTTCTATGTTCTGGAGAAAGACACATTCTTAGCCAGCGCTGTGGTCTCACCCAAGAATACTGAGGAGGTCTCGGCTATTGTTAAGCTTGCAAACAAAGTTCTGCTTCCATTATGGCCAATCTCCCGTGGTCGTAATCTTGGTATGCTTTTCATCATCATGAATATCATTGAGAGATTGTTAATTGGTTATTCCAGGTTATGGGGGTGCTGCACCCCGTCTCCGAGGAAGCGTTGTCTTGGACATGGGGAAGCAGATGAATCGTGTGCTAGAAGTGGATGGCAAGAGTGCTACCTGCCTTCTCGAGCCAGGAGTGTCTTATTTCGATCTCTATGACTATCTTCAGAAAAATGGATTCAAACACCTTTGGATAGATAACCCCGACCTTGGTACGTTGAAATTAACCACAAACATGCCACTGAGCTGACAATCTATTGGAATACAGGCGGCGGATCCGTTGTTGGAAATGCACTCGACCGGGGTGCTGGATATACACCTTACGGAGAGCATTTCTCGATGCATTGCGGCATGGAAGTTGTGCTACCAACTGGCGACGTTACTCGCACAGGAATGGGTGCCTTGCCGGGTAACAATACTTGGCAAGCATTTCAATATGGTTACGGACCCTACCCAGATGGGATTTTCACTCAATCGAACTTTGGAATCGTGACTAAGATGGGATTCTGGTTGATGCCCGATCCAGGAGTGAGTTCTCATGTGCGCGGTGTCCCATCCTCCTGACTGACAACTCCAGGGCTACCAGTCATACCTGTTCAGCTTCCCCAGGGATACTGATCTGCCTGCTATCGTTGAGATAGTCCGAGTGTTGCGATTGAACATGGTCCAAAATGCACCAACAATCAGAAACACTCTTATCGATGCTGCAGTCCTGGCACCAAAAGCCAAGTACACTTCAAAGACTGGCGTCTTGAACGACGAAGACATCGACAAAATTGCCAAAGAGATTGGTGTTGGGCGATGGAATGTGTATGGTGCCATGTATGGTCCTAAGGAGATGAGAGACATTCAATGGGAAGCTATCAAGTCGGCATTTCTTACTATTCCAGGGGTATGTCTTGCATCTATATGGAATGAGTGCCAGTTGATTAAAGAGATACTGAAATTTTGAAAGGCAGTCTATACCTTTCCGGAAGATGTGGAGAAGGGCGATGTCGCAAAAGTCATTCACATGCGTGACGATACCTTGAAGGGACTGCCCAACACTTACGAACTAGGCTGGCTGAATTGGACAGGGCCGAAAGGTTCTCTTCTCGGATTCTCGCCAATCTCCCCCACCACTGGCCCTGATGCGATCAAGCAGTATAATATGGTGAAGCGCAGATTCACTGAGTTCGGCTTTGATTACATCGGAACGTTTATCGTTGGTTGGCGTGAACTCCATCACATTGGTTGGATAGCCACTTCGGTGAATTAAGCCCTTGCTGATGCGAATATCTAGTATGCCTCACATTCGATAAGACCGATCCAGAGTCGCGGCGCAAAGCACACCGATGTATCGAATTACTCATTGATGATGCTGCCAAAGAGGTCTTGCTCTACCCTCATAAAATCACTGACGAGAAATGCTAACATGAAAGTAGGGATATGGGGAATACAGAACACACCTCTGCTTCATGGACCAAATCGCGAGTGTCTACAACTGGAATGGAAACTCGTCACTGAAGCTCAACGAGACCTTGAAGGACTCACTGGACCCTAACGGAATTCTTGCCCCTGGTAAGAGCGGTATTTGGCCGAAGCGATTGCGTGGGCGTGGCTTTGAGATCAAGCGAACGCAGGAATATGACGGCGGCCACAGCGATTATGAGAGCACAGTGATCCCATCGGGGCGCATTGAAGGATCAAAACTTTGACGCAGAAGTAATGCGATCTTGAAGTTGACAATTGATATACATGAGTGCTACTTAATATTATGCCCGTCTGAGAACCAGATTTTGCTTGCGAGGCCAACCGTGCAGCCCTGAACTTGAACATGTATCATGTGTTTCGTTAACCTACCAGGAACAATGTACCCACTTCTAAGCCATCTTTCAATAACACTTGACTATATTTAGAAATCTGCATTTTTCCTAAGTTAAGTTGGTATAGTAAGGACCAAATCTATGCTAGGACTTGATTCCGGGATTCTCGTACCCAATCATGTTTCTCCGGCTCAGTTACACTGTACAGGCTTTGGAGTATCATGCGGTAGAAGTCGCTGCAATTAGCTCGAGTTCTCATTCGCGCCATGCTTTCGTGCAGTAGTGTCCGCCTTCAAATCAGAAAGTCAACCGTACCCCGCGTTCCTCCACATCTGCCTCCACATGCTCTCCACATCCGCTTCCTCCACATCCTCCACATCAGGCGCTGCCCCACGTTCTCGAATTACCTTTCTTACTGATTAATAAACTTCTAGTACCAGTTGGTGAACGGACTAGGCGGCCTTCCAAGAACCTTGTTCGCTATCGAAGAGCCTGTGTCGCTACTGTGGAGTACATCGAATCTTGGAACGTTATGCCTTTGGTTCTAAATTAGACTCACGGTGCTGGAGGGAGAAGCCGGATCACAAAGCCATTGGCTTTGATCTGTTCACCACGGGTATTCTGGTCTTTTCGATGAAGTGTTTAGCGCTGACATGATGCCGTTCGGGTTCATCGTGACCGGCCGGTTGAATTTTGAATACCGAAGTCAACCTTCGGCACTAGAAAATCAGGACGGATCCTGTGAGAGTAATAGGTTGTCAGATTCAAGGGAGCATGTTGAAAAGTCTTACATGTCGCGATGTCAATTGTGGACTTCGGGTGTCTGACAAGCCCCTGTGGTGTCGGGGGCTGGCTCGCTAAAGCTGCCTATCGATGCCCACAAGGATCCTGTAAATCTAGGTATGCAGGCGAGCTCTCTACCACCAAAGAGTCCCTGGAGCCCTGTGACTTCAGACTGGCCACGATAACTTTACTACTTGTGCTTGTACTGGTGATCGGCTAGTGCGAAGGCCCAAAGCCAGATATCACTCAAGTCGTGTCAGAAATGATTCGAAATTCGAAATGCTCATTTGCAACTTCTATCTATTTCATCTGATGTATTTTTGCTCATGTGTTTCCCCCTTACATCCAGCACTTACCCAGCCAGCAACTTGCTTAATCAATTCCGATACCACCAGGTTTTGTGAGCTCACATCAACATCGACAGCCTCAGAACCCATCAGCAAGAAATTGCTCGACAGTTACCTTTGTTTCTCCCTCCCACTTTCGTAATCTCTCAGTTGCAACATCTGCCTCCTCAAAGATAAGCTTTCGGATGTTCTCAGACCTTGGCTCGAAGCGGGCCTTGAATGGCTGCGGGCGGGTGTTCTCAGCGTCTGTGAAAGCGAAGATGTCCGGCATTACCTCATGTCCCTGGACTCAATTAGTCACAGAAATCTGGCAAATTTTGCTGTACTCACATGCTCATCCAAGCCAGGCTTGATATTGAATGCCCACATCAACTTCACAATGACCATCGAAATTCCCTGCTCGGCAAGTGGCTGTCCACTGCAGGTTCTGCGTCCCCACCCAAAAGCATTGTGGCCCTTGATGTTGGGATAGTTAAGACTCTCTTTGTTCATGTAACGATCAGGATTGAATCGGTCTGGCTCCGGAAAATATCTAGGGTTCCGATGAATGGCCCAGAGATTGCCGTGAATTGCGATATCCTTGGGAATCAGGTAGCCCTTGTAGATATCATCTTGAATAGGAGCATGAGGCAATCCGCCAAGGATCGTGACACTCCTCCATCGAAGAGTTTCCTTGAGAATTGCTGCACAATACGGCATCTTCTCTAGATCTTCCCAAGTGGGAACCCGGTCCCTTCCAACAACAGAGTTGATTTCATCGTGGGCTTTCTTCTGCACTTCGGGGTGTGTAACAAGACCCAGGATGGCACTGAGTGTGGTGCCTGTCGTGGTATCAACGCCTCCGCCGATGAGGTTCGCAGTCATTTCGGATATGTCATCTTTGACCACAGACAATTCATTTTGTGACTGGATTAGGGATTTCGCAAAGTTCGGTTCGGATGCCGATGCTCCTTCTTCTGTCAAAGCAAACCAATAGCGACGCAATGCAGCTCCCATGTTTCTGAGAGTTGTTGGAAGTGGGTAGATCCAGGGTGGTAGGTATTGTAGCTCTGGAATAGCTTCCATCCAGTAGGCGCCAGGAACTTGCATGTATGTGACAGTCTCCATCATCTGAAGAGCAAGTCCCACAATGTAGTCATTCTTTTTGGCGATGCGGCGTCCCCAGCCTAGTATGGAGACGATCGAACATGAAAATCGTTCGATGGACAGGGAAAAGTCTTCCGAAGAAGTGGCCAGGTCGCTGATAAGAAGTGAGATCTCATCATTTTGAAATCCTCGATATTGTCTCACGGCCTGGGAGCCTACTGCTCCATGCTGAAGAGTAATGTCAACGACAATTTCTTCTACAGAAGGTGGCGAGACACTTACCGTGAGCTTTCGATGCAGTCGCCAGTGGTCGTTGTACTTTAGGAGTACTTGATTGTTCTTTCCAATACCGGTGACATCTCCCATGACCACTTGTCTTGGTCTCGAAGAATAGATTGCTGCCTTCTTTTCAAACAAGTCAGATGCAACCCAAGCGTCGTTGACGAAGATGTTGGGAACGCGACCGATCCAGATGGTCAAAAGCCCGCCACCATACTTCTCGCCCCAATTCTCAAAGTCTCTCCAGGGCTTTGACTTGGGTAGAGACAACATGTTACCCACAATGGGTAGAGGGAATGGGCCGGGTGGAAGCTTGCGCCTGAGCATAAGCATTGATGCATAGCTGTACAAAACAGCAATGGTTGATGCAAAGGCAATGCATATCGCTGCGTTGAGGAGAATGGACAGAGGATCTGTCGAGAAATTTGCAGTCAACATGATGACTTTGTTGTTTCAGCAAATGTCTGATGAAAGAATGAATATGTTTGTGAAAGCTAGATTTCAAAGTCTTAAGGGAAAATCAAAACCTCAAACTGCAGAATTGACCTCACACTTAAGTGTCAGAAGCGATGATGCTACAAATGACCTTTTTGACATAGTAATGCCAGCCGCATATTGGATTGTGGAGGAAGCTCATTCTCGGCAGTAATCATGTATCGAGGGGGAAATGCGGAGGATACATGAACCATTCGTGGGGCAGCGGGGTAGTGGGGTGGCATCATCAAGCATGTGTCTCTTGCTCACCCTCCACATCTATCTGTTCAACGTCCAGATCGCAAAATAATATACTGTCATGTCACGACATAGACTATTCGAATTTATGAGTTTATGGAACGCCAATTACATTAAGTTGGTCGTGGCCGGTAGTTCCACGGTGGCTTCTGGGCACTTCACTTCATACGAATCCATCTGGTAGCTCAAAGCATCTTCATACCTACCCTTCTCCAGGAGTACAAACCTTGGGTCAAAGTACACACCCAGTTGTATCCTACGACTCTGCACGTCTGCAATGAGAATGGATTTAGATGGTAGTCCAGCCTTTGTTGGCATTGCAAGCGAGTACCAGGGTTAAAGCGGGATCTTGGCCCAGCGCTCCCTGTCTCCACACCAAATCCCCAGACAATGACAGGGCATGAGTATACCAAGTATATTACGTTATACTCTGTGATTGAGGCATCGTATCAAGTATTCGACCGACCGACTTTCAACGCCTGTCGATTTGTTGGTTATCAATCGAACAAGAAGTGAGTGGGAGCTACATATTCAAGCGCGATCTACACATCTGGAGTTATTCCCCAGAAAGTTTCAGCTTTCCCACCCATATCCTCAACAAGCCTCAGATACTTCCTTCTATATTCCTTATTCCGCTCTACGAAAGCTTCTGCAGTCTTCAACTCGTCTCTGCCAACTTGATGTCTATGCGCAGAATCTGGTCCGTCTGCGATCCTCACAAATCGAGCATATGTCCACATCTCCGGCAGAGGAGTGTGCTGAGTCAGGCCCTGCCCGCCATACATCTGCATACACCCGTCGATAACTCGCGTTGCCATATTCGGGATCAAGATCTTGCTCTGGGCAATAGCATATCTTCCAGCCTTGTTGCCATGAACATCCATGGTATCGGCAGCGTTCAAAACGACCAGTCGAGCTTGATCAATCTCTAGTCGCATCTGCGCTATGCGTTCGATATTGCTGTCAAATTGACCGATAAGTTTGCCTCGTGGAGTCTTGCGTTTATCAATACAGCGGATGAGTGCAAGTTCGTAAGCTCGCTCGCACTGCCCAATCAAACGCATACAGTGGTGGATTCGCCCTGGACCGAGCCTCCCCTGTGCAATTTCGAATGCCCTTCCTTCACCCAAAATCATATTCTCGATAGGAACCCTGACGTTTTCATAGAGATACTCGCCATGACCCTCGGGTGCATGATCATATCCCATGATCGTGAGATTCCGGACTTGAGTGATGCCAGGGGCATTTGTGGGGACGATAACCATCGAGTGACGAGCCCACTTATTGGAATTATCTGGGTCTGAACAACCCATGAGGATGAAGAACTTGTTCTCTGTATTCCAGATACAGTTTCCATAGAGTTTCCTTCCGTTGATCACATACTCATCGCCTTCTCTCGTGATGCGGCAGCCGATCTGAATGGCATCTGAAGACGCCACGTCGGGCTCTGTCATTGAATATGCTGATGACGCTGTTCCATTCAGAAGCGGCTGAAGCCATTTCTTCTTTTGGTCTTCGTTACAGTACTTTTCTAGAAGTTCAATGTTCCCCGTCTCGGGTGCGTGACAATTCATGGTCTGTTCATGTCAGAGGAATTCTCCTTCATCCGCGTGGACGTACCTGCTGAGCCCAATACACCCTTCCCATCAACTCAGCACAGCATGCGTACTCCAGGTTAGTCAGACCAGGACTTTGTTCAAAATGTTTCGGCAAGAACAGATTAAACAGTCCAGCTTTCTTGGCTCTTTCTCTTAACTCCTTCATCAGTGGCTGAGTGGTCCATCTCTTTCCTACTTCAGCGATTTGTGCCTTCATAATTGGCTCAGCAGGAATGCATTCCTCCTCGACAAAGTCATAGACTTTCTGGATTTTATCTATGGCATTGGGACTCAATTTTGCTCTCACCCATGGTGGAATTCTCGTGAATGCTGGGCCGTTTAGTTCCATGATTCTGTTTCTTTACGTCGGCTTGACGGGTATTTAATTCTCCCGAGTGGAAAACTGTGGGAGGTGAGGACAATCGAGGAAGGTTGTAGCCTGTAGATTGAGCGAGCTAAAACTGATCCGCGATAGAGCTCTTGAGAAAGAGACACTTTTTTGAGTATCAGTCTACCACTCTTGAAAGTAAGGCTGAATCTGTATATCTGTAAAGTAGACGTTTTGTGATCCTGAGCTGGGCTGTCGGCATACCTCGCTTTGGGGTCCTAGTGCAGCACGAAATTTGGTACTGTGTGTGAATTTTTGGCTTGAGAACAATTGACTGAAATTTACAGCAGATCGAGTAGACCTTTAACCATATCGTAATACATAGCTATTTCCATTGGGTACGATCAATCAGAACCTGGGGTCTGGGAGTTACCCCGCAGCTGTCAGCCGAGCTTGCCGAGTGCCGTCTAAAGTCCCCTTGAATACTCCAAGATTGCCCCCGAAATTTCAGGTTTGAGTAGCACAAAATTGAAGTAGATGGGCTTGGATAAGAACATTGATCAATTTGACTGAAATCACATTCCTAGGATCGTTTAGGAAAGAAAATGGGCAGGCATGGATGATGATCACATTTTGGCGAATCTGCCAGCTTTGTACATCATCCCACCATCAACGGCTATATCGACGCCATTACTATATCCAATTAACATATCGCACTGAATGGTCAAAATCAATACTCACATGTAACTTCCAGCTGGTGAGCAGAGATATATCATGACACCAGCAATATCATTAGGTTCGCCCAGCCTTTTCCGAGGATTCGCTTCTTCGAGTTCTTGCGTCCCTCCCAAAATGTCGATCAGGCCTGAGGCCAATTTGCTGGGAAAGAAGCCCGGAGAAACCACATTTGTCGTGATATTACGCGGTCCAAGCTCTATTGCAAGATTCTTTCCAAGATGCTGCAGATAGTTCAGCAAACTAGCGGACCGATCAATCCAAGAATACTCACAGTTGCAGCTGCTTTCGACACAGCATACATGATAGTTCCATTTTCTCCAGTGTGAGGAACCGTCTTCCCGGCAACAGAACTAACGATAATGATTCTAGACGGATCGTTTTGACTCGCAGACTTTTCTAGCAAGGGAGTGAACCTGCGATGATCATTAAAGGAGCTCCCTCATTTTTGTTGGATATTAACTGCAATATTTTACTCACTTCTGTGCCAAGAGAAATACTCCTCTCACATTCAGGTTCAGGATCTTCTCACTTGCCTGATCTGGAGCATCCTCAAACGTGCTTCCCCAAGTCGCACCAGCATTGGCGACAAGAATATCCAGCTTTTCTTCTTCCTGCTCGATCCTTTTTGCCAGACGCATTATCTCAGCTTCGTTAGAGACATTGGCTGGGATACCCACAGCTTGCCCCTTGATGCCTGAGAGACTGTTGAGATTCTTGACCGCCTGATCGATGCCTTGGGGACCTTCTGCTTTTCGAGCAGTGATTATGACCTTCTTTGCACCAGCAAGAAGGAAAGCCGTCGCAGTGTGGAGGCCTAGACCTCGTGATCCTAGAATTTGTTGTCAACGAGTTCGCGGGGTGTAGTAGACTGTTCTGACCTCCAGTAACAAGAGCCACTTTGCCATCGAGGCGAAAGAGGCGATCGAAGCTCTTGATCTCAGACATTGTGATGGATCAATACAGAGAGGGTGGTTGCTTGGTAGGATTTGATCTCCTGCTTCGACCTTGGCGACCTCCAATTATTCGGCTAAAAATACTTTCGACGCAGCGAATGACTTCAGGTAATCTGCAACAAATTTTTCCTGGGAAAACGAAACACGAAGCTATTAGTCTACCTCGATGGAAACCATATCGAGTGTATCTATTCTCCCAGTACTCACTCCGCCGTTATAAGATCGACTCCAAAGGCAGCGTAACTGGGTTTCCTGTTTGAGAAAGGCAACTCTCGGCAAAGCGTCTCCGCACCAAGTCATTACCCCGCACTCCCCCTCAGTGCCACCATGTCGGTAAAGAGGAGAGGGGAAAAGAGCCTAACAGGAGAACGCAGTACTCAACCAAGACACTCTACCATTCCATCGCATCACCGAGAAGGACCTCCGTCTCCTCTCCCAATATCCCCTCCATTCCCAACCGCAGTATCTTGTCACGCCTTCAATGCCAAGGTATCTTGTTGTATCTGTGCCAATTTTTCCGGTGTATGTGACAGCAGGCCCTATGATATCTACTTAGCCAAGTCGCGATATCAAGTGAAGTCACTCACCTCAATTAGACTTTGTCCATGAACAACTTCGGGCTCAGCATCCCCGTTATTGTCCTCTTCGGTATCGTCAACTTGTGGTCTTACAGCCGAAAATGGAGTTGTAGCGTGACCGGCCAATGTGCTGTCGGCAGGTATTTTCATCTCTTGCGAACGCTGCGGTGCAGCTTGTTGGGCCTGGAATTGTGGGGTAGGCAAATTTGGAGCAGGCGATGCGTTTGTACTACAACTGAACTTTGGGCTGGTGGGAGCATGGATTTCGCTGCTAGCTTCTGCCAAGGCGCGGGAGGAGGGTTCCAAAGTCCCAACTGTCTAGAGATCAGCTCTCCGCAACATGCCTCTGAGCTTTAGACATACCTGTAGGCATTGTGCGGCGGGATCAGTACTAGGAAAAGCTATAGCCAGGTAGAGTGATATTATCTGCGAGCGATATTAGCAGTCACCTTGTCGGCTTGGAGAAGGTGACTTTCGACTCACAGAATTCTGGCCACGACTAACGCTCGCCACGATAAATCTTTATGCACAGTGGCGCTCTTGAGTAGTCGCAGTGGATTCTATCTCTCGTATCGATGAGTTGCGTGTATTTCTCGGTCTTAACATCCATTGCAGAAGCTGTGATCGGATTTGCTGACTGGTCCACGTTGAAAGGTGCTTTCTTGATGACGGTGTACCACCAGAGAATGATGGGTTTGTACACCGGCAAGGCACTTGCAGCAGAGGTTGAGTTGGGATGTACACCTAACGTGGGAAGATTGGGTGCTGCCATGACTCGAGAAAGTAGAGATCGTGTTGTTGTTGGCGTCGTTGACCACCAAAGGGAACATCCAAAACACTGGATTTCATGTCAACATTGCCAAGGCCAGTCCTCGCTAAGTAGTGCACCACCGTTTCTTATTGTGGCTCTTACGTGAAGGACGAAAGCATCTACAGTGGATATTCCCAATAAATTTAGGACCCTTTCTGAACGTAGCCTGCTTTGCGATGACTGATAGAATCACTTTCACCGATAATTTCTGTCCCATGATCTCGCTTCGGGATTTTAACCAGTCAAGAACAAACAACATGTACAGGATTGATGGATGGCTGAAAAACAACTACGTACGATTCTGCCTCTAAGTACATCTCAAGCAAAGTCAGTCTCCATATCTTATTGTCGACGCAAGCTGCATGTGCCCTATCAGCCAAGCCAGAACTCGTTGGCCAACCATTCTCCACTTTTTACGTAAAGTAAACAAGTCCTAGAAGCACTTCGGAATATGCGAAGATCCCCATTCCAAGCATCAATATTTTCTACAATCCATCGGAAGCTGGAGGGCCCTTGTACACTATTCGGACGTATCAGCATATGCTCACAACTGCTCGGATATCCAGGGGCTTGAAACATACCATGCTTAGCGTGCACAAAGTACCACACAGTAGCAATAACACCAAAGCCCACGCAAACCACACTCGCATAGTTCATGCTGACCTCCGTGACAGGCAACACAGTTGGCATGCTGAATAAGACAATCTCAAATGCAATCCAGCACAATGCGATCACATTAACGACAGGGCCAATGATCGGCCCGACATTCCATTTCGCCTGCGAGACCTCGACGCGACGATTCCAGAATAGTGAGAGCGCGATGGGGATGGCGTACGACGCCGCAAGTGCGATGACACCTACAGATACGAAAGCTGTGAATGCGCTGGTGCTGCCGAGGTTGATTAGCCCGAGCAGCATCTGGACGATGGTGACGAGGATCAGTGAGTAGACTGGGACGCCGAGCTTTTTGTTTACTTTCGAGAAAATCTTAGAGCCCGGGATTGCATCGTCTCGTGCAAATGCCCAGGTGCATCGAGATGCGGCGACGGTGATGCTGATGGAGCAGAACATTGTGATTGCGAGGACGAGGAATGTGAGGCCTAGGCCACCACCTGGGGAGCCCATTACGATGTGGAAAATGTATGGGAGAGCTTGACCGGATGGGGCGCCGAGAATGTCTTCCAATGGTGGCATGGTGACGCAGATTGGGATGATGAAGAAGAGGCCAGCAATGCCACCAACAGGGACGCACAAAGACAAAGCTCGCGGAACCTTGATAGCTGGATCTGAAACCTCTTCAGCCATGGAAGAGATCATTCCAATCGCAGAGAACGTGTAAGCAGCAGGAAGTAGACCGATAAAGAACGTGAAGCCACCCCATCCTGAGAACGATGTGTCGTAATGCCCGAGTGCGTAAGAGGCAGAATGACGTCCCACATCTGCCTTGACGGAGAGTGCAATCAGAATGATCAGGATGGAGACTGCCGTCCAGGCTGCGCAGATGATGTCGACCATAGGTAAGAACTTGTTCCCAAATGTACAGATCACAAGGGTGATCAGACAGATCGCGTAGAAAATGAGCAGCAGTTGCCAGGCCTTCGGGACAAAATCGGGGTGGTACATGGATACTGTCGCCGTGATAAGAGAAGCGAATCCAAAGTTGACAGAGAGTGTGATGGTCCAATTTCCAATAAGCCAGATCCATCCCGTGATGAACGACAATATCGTCTTGTTCGTCTTCGCAATCTGAAAGCTCCAGTAATACGGTCCCGCACTTGTCGGATATCTCGAAGCGAGTTCACTCAAGCTCAAAGCCACGCATTCATCCAGTACCAGGATCATCAGCCATCCGACGAAAATGGAGAGTTGACCCCCTCCATAGATGGCTACGATCAAAGGCCCACCTTCACCATAAGGAATCGCGGCGATGGCGAGGGATTGGAAGAGCAAGGTGAAGAGGGACCGATTACGCCGGAGTTCAGGTGTGTATCCTAGAGCAGTGAGACTGTCGAGGTCATGGACTGTGCCAGATTCATTGATAGGTGAAGGAGGAGCCTTCTCGTCGACAAGCTTAGTTTGGGTGTCCATGGTTGTGGTTGTTGAGATCTATCTCAAGGATCAAGTTGCGTCAATCTTGAGGTGACGGAATTGTGTTGACCTCAAATCAAGGTGAAGAGGTTTGAGATGATAGAATAACCGATCCGTACTGATTTTGAAGCGAAGAGAAATGTCGCTGCTTCCTTCACTTTACTTCTTGCTGAAGAGGCAAGTACCACGTGATTGGTACTTATCTCAACCTCCAGCTCCCAAGGAAATCCGGATCCACACCCAGCAGACCAAGAAAACACAAGCAAATTCCAAGACGGGTCAAATCCACAAATCCCCCAATATTCTCACAGCGAAGCCTTTTCCAAGAATTCTTGTCCAACAAACAAATATCGTTCAACCCAATCAAAGAAGTCGAACACGCAGGAATCTGGAGGTGGATATCCGCTCTTTAAACAACAACAAATGCAGGCACAAATAAGTAGCAGGACACGGGCAGATAAGGGTGGGACGTTCGATGCGAATGACTTAGACTTTGGGGAATTAGAGAGAGGGGAAAGGGGGTTCAGAGGACGAGAAGAGGAAAGGAACGCGAAGGTGCTATGAACCTTATCAGATACCTTATGTATGGAGGCCGGACGGTACGTGTACTTCCCCTCTCACCCATGCTATGGAGAGAGTGATCGGTATCTACTTAGCTCGAGCACTCCCCTCCCTTGATTTACCTAAGATTTGGACGGAAATACCCCAGGACTCAGGACTATCAAGCATACCTGCGGAGCTGAGGAGGATGCTTGTCCACGTTTGATATGTATCATACATGAGAAGCATATGGTGCTGGGGTAAGGTGCATACTTTCGCCATACAATCATTGTACCGCGGTACATATGCATCACCATCACCACCATCATCACCTCCATGCAACCCAAAGCATGAAGCTTCAAACCATCAATACCGACCCTATAGACAGCCATCCTCACCGCAAGCTCCAATCCCATACAACAGCAGGAAACCCACATCCAACAGATACTTATCATTTCATTCGCTCCTCAAGCCTTAAGCGTCCCCTCCCCTCTCTCCTTTCCCTTATCGTAGCCACACTCACCCCCTAAGGTTATCTCTGGAACCCCCCGACCAATCAACAAAGTGCATTGCATCGTGCTGTCCCAACTGCATTCACAGGACCCCAGGAAATATTCTCTCTTTCGGGCTTAGTATGGGGAAAGATACGTCTAATTGACAACCCTCGAAAATGATTGGTTGGATTGGCAAGAGGGTGTGGTTGGCGGGGCGGGAAGCCATGCACGAACGGGACGCTAGGGAAACTACTGCATGCGAACACCGGGGTTCTGGTGCTGGATTAGGAAGTTTGTTTGACCAAAAACGGTCACGTGGGTGGATGTGGGGGTTTGAAAGTAGGTAGGTGTGAAGTCTTGGGTTGGAGGTGAGTGGTGTTTGGAAAGAGGAAAGCCTTGATATCAGATCATATTATGGCGTTCTGGACGTGCATTTATGTGATTCGAGATTGCAATTCAGAGGTCAACAGAAACCAATGCGAGGCATGATGGTATCATGGAGTGAAGAAGCTGCAGTGCGATAATGCAGTGTTACTGTTGAGGACGGGTAGATGCGAGGATCGGGACGGGAATGCGATCTGATGCAGAATTCATGGATTTTCACGAAGAAGCCAATTATCATGAAAGTGGTGGTAGGACGAAGGTGCGCTTGACGTAGAAGTAAGTATCTTTGTAGCTGTAATTTTCGTTGTGGTTTTCCTTTTTAGCCCCGTCTAAAGGTGCTGATTTTGTATTTACATGGCAAGAAACGATGAGGTAGAGGTGTACTCCTAGCATGCTCACTCTGCAGACAACTCTCCTGAATCGCGCCAGTCCGGAAGGCATGGGGTGCTTTGGCCGCACCCAGCGAAGGAGCAAGTCTGTCTCTCAGTCTAGTCAAGCTCAATACCACCATTCTTAAAGGGGTGGTAATCCTCCTCGCACTCCCCATGAAACGACTCCTCCATCTCCGCGACATCCATTCCAGATACGATATCCCTGTGATAGATTAGCAGAAGTCCTTCGAAGTCCACAGATGAAATAGCAAAAGAACACGAGAACAGAAAACCTACTCATCCTTCGCCAACACCTCAAATCCCGGCACGCAATCCACCAGTGCGAAAAGCACATAACTTCCCCCAAAACTCCACGTAAACCCAATCAATGCCTCAAGCAACTGCACACCCAACTGCCTGATGTTCCCATCAAACACCACCCCACCGTCAATAACCGTCCCATCATAAGCCGCAACCTCCTTCCTCGCAAACAGCCCCGTCGCAATCGTCCCTACAATCCCACCAACACAATGCGTCGCAAATGTATCCCCATTATCCACCCACCTAATCCTCCTTGCCAGTGTCGTACTCTTGAACCTGAGAGCCTGTCTACAAATCACCGCGCCAAAGACACCAAAGAAGAACGCGGTCGGCATATCGATGAAGCCAGCTGAGGGTGTGATCAACACGAGTCCGGAAATCGCACCCATGAATGTAGAATCTAGACTCCATTTCCCCGTCTCGTAATACGTCATAGAAGCCCAAGTGATAGCGCCAGCTGAAGCGCAGAGATTGGTTACGCATAATGCCATGATGGATTTGAAGTTGAAGGATAAGGTCGTGCCGGCGTCAAAGGCAAGCCAGGAGTTCCAGATCGTGACGAGGGCGAGGAGCTGTGAGAGGGAGTTGCCGGGGCGGTGGAGAGCGAGGTGGGATGGGGTGCGGAGGGGGGATTTCTTGGATCGGAAGCGTGGGTAGGAGAGGTAGATGCTGAGGGCCGTTGCTGAGGCGCCAGAACAGATGTGTACGGGTGTTCCGCCGGCGAAGTCGAGGACTCCGAGATTGGCGAGGAAGCCGGTGTCTGACCAGACCATGTGGGCTAGGGGGCAGTAGATGAATGTTGTCCAGAGCTGGGAAGTGGTATTAGCTGAGATCCTTTCCTCGCTTCTTCCTTCACTGAATCCTAACGTTAACGCAAAGTAAACAAACCCCTTAACTCACAAAAATAAACGGCACAATCGCTACCGTCCTCCCTCTCTCAATCGCCCCTCCAACAGCAATCGCACAAACCGTTGCCTCAAACACCAATTGGAACTCAGAGAAAAGGATCGCAGGTATCGTTCCCACAGGATCAGCCAACACGCCGCGATGAAACGCATATGTGAAGTCCCCAATGACGGCCGAGCCATCTGAGTAGGCGAGAGAATAGCCAACTACAAACCATTGGATTGTACAGCAGGAGATCACGAGGAGGGAGGGCATAAAAGATGCCATGCCATTGCGGCGGTGGGAATAGCCACTGTAGGCGAGACCGACGGCCGGGATAATGGGCCAACAGAAGACGGTGCAGATTAAGACGAAGAGCTGCGGTCGTTAGTAAGATATCTGTAAAGAGGAGCTCTTGAATTCTTATAAAGATTTTCGACTCGGAATCTGGTCCGATGTCAAGAAAGAGACTTACAGTATCCGTCAAATCACATGACTCCCACGCTTTCATCACATCGGACTTCATCTTGGCAGCTCACTCTGTCCAGCACAAGTTAAGTGATGGATAGCACAGTTAGCAAAAGACTTAAAAAAAAAGGAATTGACTCGATGCAATTGAGGTTCACATTCCACATGCCGGGGGAGCTGTTCTTATCGGGCTGTTGGCTTTCGAGAACAGGGGGACTGATTGGCCCCGCAGTACCTCGAACCAAAAGAGGTCATAGATAAGGCCAGGACCAGCCTAGTCGATCGTCACATCGCATACCGTAGCCCAGAGCTTGCATGGAGTTCGTGAGTCTGTGTAGTTAAATACAGGCAATTGAGTGTGCGACTGAGTAAAAACTTCATTAACATCTGATTCCACGTAAGGGAAGATGTTGTGTGTCTTCTGTTGAGGTTCGATCTGTATCTTCTGTTATATTCCCCTGTAGGAATCTTTCATATATCCTCTTCTCCCGCTGAAGTTCCGTTACCCTCCAGCCTCCAAGCCATGAGCTATTTTCCAAGCATCTTGAGCTATCCTCCTCTTTCTTGTGCCTCGGCATGCGTCGATGCAGCCATTCACCCGGTATTCAGAGCTCGGTCTTCCGTCCCTTAAGCTTCTATCGCGCGGATAGTGAAGACGCGGTGTCCCGACACAGCATTGATCAAACCAGCATATGCAGATGTATCAATCCACCTCTTGACTGATCAGTGCTCAATATAGCAGATCCAGGCTCTCAGGCCATTTCGAAATCCCATAACCAATGTCCCTCTCAGAACAGGCATGTTACATTTGCGATCTCATCAAAATACACCCACCAGCTAGCCGTCAAACAATCATCCCCACGATCCAACTGCTCCCATCTCTTCTCAAGGAATGCTTCCAAAGACCGCAGACTTTCGAATGACAGAAAAAGACCCGTCCGAGCAAGACTCTTCTTGATACCAACTCTTTGTTCCCTCTTCAAACAATGCGATCCGACAATGAGGACTGGGAAGAGGATACAGTGGTGAAGTTTGTCGGTCAGGGCATCTCCGCCGATGATGTCCATGCAGCTTTCTACAGCTTGCTGGACAAGTTCATGATTCACATCCAGGACGCTGAGAGCTCTGTACAGGTAGACAGATGCAGTGAATCTGTAGCAGGCACAAAATGCTGCCCAAGCTGCTTGCTCTGTGTTATGCTTCGTCTCGAGCTGGCGGGCAGCTTGCTGTTCCAGCGTCCTTTGGATTGAGAGTAGTACTCCGATAGGTACAGTACTTCGGAAGTTGCGGACTTCGTGCCCAAGCGTAGCCAGTTGTGATATGATAGCCATTGTTTCCAGAAAATCATCGTCGCGCCCAACATTGCCCCACCAAGGGTCACAATCCCCGAATTCCTGCCAGGTCGTAGCATCGAAGTATGGATCGTCTCCAATCAGTAGAGCGTGTGTGAGATCCAACGTCGCGAATATCGAGAGCATCAACAGTGGCAGTTCGTACTTCGTTTGTAGTATCCCTCCCATCCCCTTCCATTGTTTCAATATAGCCTTTCCGCCGATAATATGATGGTGAGTCGCGGAGCTTTCGGTAATGGGTTCGATGATGCCGTCAAGTATACAGAGAAGCACATTTGCGATGAAAAGGGAGTGGTTGACCTCTTCAGTATGCGCGCTCATCAAGTGTTTCCTAAACAATCTAAGCGCATTGTTTCGGTCCTCGATCTTCGATAGTGATAACGCTTGTTCGTTGGCGCTTCGGTAGGTCGCATGAGCATTTGCGACCGCAACGACCGACTGGAGGAGTACTGGATCTTTTGACAATTCGGCCAGGTCGAGGTGCATCACCGAGTTCGAGATGGTGAAGCGGGGTAGGACTTCTTGCGAGAAGTAGAGCATATGGTGATCGGCGCTCTTGACGAGGGCTGTAGGTTTGCATAGTGGGATCTTCTTGCCTGCCAGACGACCTCTCGAAGCTACACAGTCCGTCCACTTCATGAAGTTAGCACTCCTCTAGAACGGAGAACGCAGCTCAGGAGATAGCGGTCCTGGTGTTTCCAAGACATGTCTTGTCCCAGCATCCCGAATCCAGATGAGGGGTCCAACATACCCGCAGCCTGACCTTGCCATAATCACATCGTCGCCCAACCTTGGAACATTTGGCACAAGCTGGCAATGTCAGATCGCAGATTACTCTGCGTTCTTTACATCCCCAACATGACCCTTCGACGGTCCTAATCCTTGGTGTGGGCATTTGGATGATCGAGACATGAGCGTTGAGTGCTGAAGAAAGGGGTGCAGATAAGGTACTGATGAGATCGGGGAAATCAGGCGGGAAGGCTGGCAGACTCAGGACGAGGTTATGTAGGTTTGGCAAATGCCATCCCTCACATCTTCGAGGTCCATCCCTCTGTTCTTATCGTCCCGTACCGAACGCAGCCGTGTGTGGTCTTTGTTCCAATGGCATCCATAATCAGATCACCCCCACCCCATTTCACGTGACATTTCTTCGGGTGTGGGGGGAGTGGATCGGCGAGTCCGGAAAGCCTGCTTGGATCTTCGGGCTGGCAGTCATGGTAGTCAGCCCCTTCATGCTGCAGGTCATCCAAGGATCGAAAGGCTGCACCTGCTTAGAAGAGACTGGATTCTTGGGCCCCGGGACTGAAAATGGAACATGGATGATGTTTGACATGGAGTTGAGTGGATATGGACGGGACAGTAGAACATCCAGAACTCTGGGGTAAGAAACTTACATCCAGTCCCATCGTCTCTCGAAACTTCTTACCGCTGGTTACCGTCCCGGTATCAAAACTTGTCACCCCTTTACCGCTTCTTTCACTCCTTCGAAATCCTTCCATGCAGACGCCTCTCTTCCACAAAAGCCATCGAATCTGCCTTCGTCGTCATATTAGCACATCAAGACTGGGATGGTTGCGTCCTTGGGTTGTTTCGACTTTCCACGAGCCGTAAACTAGCGTATCAAGCCGTGAGATGGCAGCGGGATCTACTCGGATGAGTGGCTTGCCACGTGGGAAGTGGCAGCTTCAGGCTGTTCCAGAACAGTTGTGGAATGCGGTCTGGCGTCTTGTGGAGGTGAAAGAGGACAGGTTTTTGGTGGTGTGAGTTTGCAATCGTGGAATAGGATTGGCTGGTTTGAAACTCAGACGACCTGTCAGTTTTCGGAAGACGGCTTGCCAGCTTGTGATAATGGCCCAGCTGCCATGAATAGAAGTAACACAGCCCTATTCCCAACTCTCACCGGCACATGAATGCACGCCGATTACCAAAGTGCAGTCCGGTTCCTTGCATTGCACATTCGAAGTGCCCAGGCACCGATCAATGTTCCGTATAACGGAAGGTTCTGCCTTCCCAAGCGGCTTAGTGTCATGCATGTCTGTCCAGACACGGCTTCATGTTGGTATCAAATGGGATTTCGATTCGTTTGCAAAAATGCCTCCTTTTTCAAATGAGACATGTAGAAGAAGGACAGATTGTTGAACCGAGTCTGAAGTTTCAGGCAAGGAAGTTTCGACCTTACTCTCGGTTGTTCTTTCTTGCTCATTTACTGCCTTCCTTTTTAAGAAACGCAGAGTCTGTCAAGTGGTTTGTGCTCTGTTGATCTATTGAAACCTGCTATTTATTTCTTGGAATTTATGTAATAGTCTCCTTCTTGCCATCACTCGTTGCTATGTATTTGTTCTGGTTCAGGGTGTAGTAGACGTGGCACAGAGCGTGGCAAGCATTCTGTTCACAGGAATATTGAGTATGAAGCTTGGAGACGTGGGACAAGTTCTAACCTCGGACTATCTCATCCGGGTTCAAGTTCAATCCTTCACATGGTTCTTGTTCCTGGGGCGTGGTGCATCTCGGCTTTATCTCATGCAGCCTCGGTCTAACCACAAAACACGAAAATATGCTTGGGTGGCGAATCCTTTTCTTGTTGTCCTTACCGTCTAACATGATCTAAATGATCTAAATACCAAAAGCGAATACCTTTGATCTTGCAACGTACTTTACAGTGGCTTGGTTGTTGATGATGCTGCCGATGTTTTGGAGATCTGCATTACAACGAAGTCACTCCGTAGGATGAGACAAGAATCTTCCATGCCTGGTTATTGGCAAGTGCGGTATACTATCGAGTCTCTAGCACCTAGAAGTAGATCGTACAAGCTGCGCCCTGTCTAGAGAGGCAGACTCGCGCTCGATGCTGAGAGAAATGTGTTTCTGCACTTGTAATTATTCTCCTAGGGCCGGCCCCTTGGCCCTCCTCCGAGCCAACAATGCCGCCGAATCCAAGAAGATTTGGATCATAATGAAACATCTATTCCTTCATGTTTCGACATGTCTTGGTAGATGAGCATCGCCGTGCCTATCTACTAGGCAGCAGGTCTAATGAACGGCCCCTTTCCGTTGCGTCACCAAATGGCCGAGATCTTCAGCCTCTTCTATCCGCAGTCCATGGGACGTTTATACCACAAGCATTGTAATGCAACATATGGATCTTGGTCATCTGTAGACCTGTCTGCATTCCTATGTTTCTGGAATTCCTGTCCTCAGGACTCTTCAGGGTGGTTTCTACGGCCTGTGGTAGTCACCATTGTTCGAGTCGGCTCAAGTGGCAACAATTGTCCCCTCCATTCATTCTGCAAGTCTTATATTCCTGTCTTCTTCTGCTACATAGAAGAGCCCATAGAACCTTCTGTATTACGGTCAAAGTGTATCTGGAGAGTCTGCGAAGTTTGTGGAGCGTCATCCAATCGAGCTTCTAGCCTGTCGGTCGCCCGCGGTTTTCTGCCATCTGCCCCATACTGAATCCAAATTGCTCCTGTTTCGTCGTTCTTGGCCCATGACATGTATCGCCATATTTCTTTCCAAATATTTGAGGATGGTTTATAAGAGTCTAGAAGAGTCTGGGGTGAATGCGCGTATGGATAAAGGCGACAATGGAGAGCTGAATCGACCGCCAGCATTGAAGCTATTTCAAGCCCGACATCCCATTTCTCTTGCAGATACAGATCTCCTAGTCTCGATACCACCCTATCCCCTTTCACAACTTGTATTTGCCTGCCCATGTATGCGGGTGTTTCAACAAGTGTCTGCGATCGAAGGGACTCTCCGAGACGATTCTCTGCCATTTCCACCAACTGGAGACAGCAGCCTTCCGCGGTCTGACGTAAACCCGCCTATGCGTCCTGTAGCTCGGTATTGTTATGCCAAAGGTCAATGTGTACCGGTGTGGCCATACGCCCGGTGTGGCCAGAGCTAGCCAACCTTGAAGTGCTTTTGGTTGAAGTTTGTTTCGGAGGTCGGCGATGTCCACTCTATCGTAGCCTTGCACCAACGCCAATCACTTCTGTAGCAGCATAGCCCAAGAATCCTCTAGCATCGCTGCGGCTCTGTGTCCGGTTCGAGGGAATCTAGAGGAGGGCTCAGCGCTGGAGAAATCATTGTTTGGTGCTGAGTACCTAGGACTCCAGAGTCAGTCTAGCTGCACCACGTACCTCAATGTTTGCCAGATCTGGAACATGATCTGAGACCCGAGCCTTGATATCCCTCTATCTGTGTATATGTATCTGGATCTGCGAGCCGAGAAGCAATCTGCGATTGAAGGGCCGGCTCCGAGGTAGAGATAGTCGCTTCCAACGAAGTTCGTGATGGAAGAGTATTCTCCTACCAATTTTTAGGCATTCTTTACGTTTTAGATTCCTCTGCCTCTTGTTTGTTGATATTCGAGTCAGCCGTCCACCAATGTGTTTATTTTGTTCCCGATGTATTCTCGAGATGCTCGACGCTAGGTGCAAAAGTCAGCCTCGACCTCAGACACACTCACCTTTCATGGTACCACTCTCTTCTCTTGTTCGCTCTCCACTGGATGACATGTGCCTTGCCAATTTCCACATATGCTCAGTACAGTGGCTTCTGTGATGGAGCAGATCTTGGCTATTCAGTCTTGAAGCCAGAGCTGAGGCTTGTATTCCCTATGGCACCAGTTATTTATTCCATTTCATCTTTCATTTGCTCCATTCCATATAAGTTGTACATTTGTGTGTTGTTCGAGGGAAAGGAGGTGGGTGTTATGTTCGAAAGGGCTGGATGTGCTTAGCTGGCAGCACTTGGGAGCCCTCATTGTCCCATGCGTCGTACCCAGCAATATCTAACCATCCCGACTGCCTATATCACTCGTCTCCGTACTTTGTTGATGAGATTCTGTGGGAGTGTCGTCAAGTCGCGCTGTCGTAGGGAGAACATTGCTGTTGGTGGAGCTCTGCTTGTAGAGTAATCGAGTCGTCCATCCATCCCCAGAAGGAATGCTCTTGCTTTTGTCCTTGTTGTGGGGTTCTATATCCAACTGTCTCGTGTCAATGACACCGTCTGTATGGTTGCATCGATGTCTACGATCGATGAAGGTATGATGGCGGTTTTGTTCGCAAGACTATCCAAGACTATCCACACCTCCACCTCGCGCAGGCGCCCTCAACCCAGCTTTATTCAAGTAGCGCTCAGTTCCTATCCAAACCTAGTCCTATCTCCTTCTACGCCAACAGAGAATGATATTTTTGCGATGTAGGAGGGCTGAGATTGGCAATCTGGGGTGACTTTGTCTGTGGCACATGGCCACTTGCTTCGCAACGCTCGTGTCCATCCTCGAGCACCTGTATTCCACTCTCCCAGCAGTTTCTTCGCACAATGTAGTTCAACCCTGATATCTTGTGTCCTGGTGACTGTCTGCGCGAAGTAAGAGCTGCGATAATGTCGCTGATGGGAGATCCGATCGTCCCTTCGACAGTTTCTCGAAAGTAAACAAAGCCGCAGACTACGACGCACTCCTCGATGTGGTGATATTTCCATCGATATTGGTTTTCAGAATGTTTAAGGATTTCAAGGCCATACAATTGATGTTCTCGCGGTGATTCTTGTGGTGTTCATGCCCTCTCCTTGCGATGCAAGGCAGGATCCTACCCAAACGCTCCTTCCACGTTCCAATATCAAACCTTATCACAGACAGTTTCAAAATTACAACTCTGCATCTAAGCATAGCATTATAATCATCTACCAGGCCTCCACGCGTCTCAGTCTTCATTCTCACAGCTACCTGGCTCCTTCACCAGCCCTCCAGCGCTCCTTCCCCCTCGGTACCTGCCATATCGCCTCGATCTGGGCCCTTCGATCGAGGGCCCTTCTCGCCACCGCGAACCTCGTTCTGGATAGCCTCAAGCATCCACCAGCTCGACAATCCAATCATTTCACGATCACGAGCCGAAAGTTCCCATCAATTGGCGTACGAAAACGGTCAAGTTCAGCACGTCACGCAACAATTCCTTAGTGCCAGAGAGGGGTATAAGAACGTCGCCGCCCCCCAACTTTTCTGACTTCTCTTCTTCTTTCCTTCTTACTTCACACCCTCCTCTCTCTCACACTCATGTCGCGTTTCCATCGCTTCATTCCTCCTATCAAGGTGGTCCCTGGACACCTTCGGTCTCCTATTTCGGCGTCTCTCCCTGAGATTCGTCGTGGGTCTCAGTCCCACATCCCTCTCTCACCTTCGCCCTCTTCTCTTCGCCCTCATGCCAACCCTTGGACGAAGAGATACATTCGCACTGCCGGCAAGCTTCCTCCTCAAACTCACATGGCCCTATATCACAAGATTATACCTTACATGATCAATTGTCTCTTCGAACACTTGCTAACATCACCTCACTCATACAGACAAGAGATTCCAGACTCTTCGCAGTGCCCCTTCCTACCCTACCACACACTTCCGACGGACTTCTCCCAACAATTCCTTTGACACTTCGGTATCGGAGGAGTTTGTTGAGGACATTCCTGAGGTTAGTGTTGCTACTAACATAGCAACCATTTCACCTTCTGCCTACGAGCAACCCCAAACCCCAAAAACAATTGAAAATTCAAAATCAAAAAATACCATTCATACTGCCTCCCCAGTCGCATCTCCTTCACAATCTATTTCCCCACTTTCCTATCGTTCTCCCATCCCTTCTTCTTCCAATGACTCTAGCCAGTGGCATGAGTCTTCCGGGATCAAGGATCCCTTCAAACCCTTACACCATGCAGTGCGTGCTGATGAGTCTTGCGACTGCTCACAGTGTGATGCAGATTGCGATGACTTAGATATTACTGACTCCATGACTCTGTACAGTGCAGAGTCTACAGTCTCCTTAGTTGAAGATGACTCGAGTCTCATCCCCATTCTTGAACCTTGCATAGTGTTCAACTTCACCCCTTACAGATGCCCCACCCCTTCGCCAACTACTTCTTATATCTCACAATCTTCGCTCTGTTCTTCGCCATCTCCTTCCCTTTTGTCTTCAGAGCACTCTAGCCAGTGGCTTCTTGAGGACTCTCTGATATACAAGGATCCATTTCATTCCGACTTCCATGCAGTGCGTGAGGAGGAGGACTCAACATCAGATGACTCTACCCGGTGGCTTGAGAACACTCTGATTTACAAGGATCCATTCCCCCAACCACGATCTTACTTTGATCTACCATCTCCTTTCCCTCCTACTAACCCCCGCTTGGACGCTGAGGTGATGGTCGATTCAGGTTCAAGCTGGGTTCCTACTGCTGTAGCTCTTGGAGTTGCAGTAGTATCTTTGACAGTATGGGCCCTTTGGTAAGTCCCCTCTGGTTGTGTGCTAACGTTGAACAGGGCGCCTCACATGGTCTGGCCTTCCCGTGGCGTGAGGTGTAGGCTCAGGCGAAAGCTTGATGTCTCTAACAGACCGCAACCAGCTACCAACCATCTCATCCAAGGTAACTCATCGCCATCCACTCATCCAGACTTTGCTGACTATTGGTGTATCCCAGATACTCTTTGATCAGATGAGTGGTCTTGTGCTCCTTGTGCTGAACTTGATGGTGGGGGCTGGTGGGTTGGCATGGAACTGGGCTGAGGACTGATGGACTTGTGTTCTGTAGCATCATGCCATTGCTTGAATCTCATCCTTCTCTCTCTGCCTCACCGTCCTCCCTGACTTGACTTGACTTGACTTGACCCGTCTGACTCCTCTTCCCTAACTGACTACTTATCGTTGAATCTTGTTAAAACGTCGATAGTGTTACTATGTGCACGTTGTCCCAATCCTCATCTCCTCATCCCACTATCAAATCCTCACCTCATGTCCAGACAAATCTTGATCACCACTTCCTTGGCACATCTGCTGATAGCCTTCATGCGCGCCGTATCAGTCTTCTCACACAGTGTATCTCGCGCAGATGGGTCTAGCCAAGGCTGAGATTCGCAACCCAAGGATTGGACTCTCAATAACGCCTCGAACAGATTGAAGTTGATTCGGCTATCTAAGCGCTAGGGAAGTCCATCTGGAAGATCTGAAGTCTCAAATGCCAGCAGACAGCCTCAATGCCAAGTACCAGGAGACGTCTCTCGATCTCTTCTTTTCGCCGGTGCAAAGCTGGTCCCAATAAATGCGCGAAGCTCTGTCTACTTGGTCCAAAGCGGCTCAAAGTCTCGTTGTGCGAGGACGGCATTGTACTGCATACTCGGGGACTTGCTTGCCGGTCCGTCAAGGTGCTTAAGTTGACTGCTCCTCATGGGGACAGCAGAATGATGTGCTGGCTGGTTGCAATCTGTGCCTGGGGTAATGCCAACGCGTCCTACCCAGTGTCTCCATTAGTGTATGCAGTATAACCCGGATTCTCTACTTCGGTCAGTTTAGTATAACTACACTAGTATTTGTATGAAGTATCATGTGGAATTCTCACCGTCCCGGATACTGAAATTCCCAAAGCAGGGTGAATGAAGGGGTATTTTCATCTTATGAGTTCAACCCTTGCCTCTTTTGGGGTTTTTCTTACTCAGGATTAACCCCATATGTTTGATTTTTATCCGTATACAGTAGTGATATAGATCTTTTCATACGGTACGAAGTACGTATCAAGAGGTCAAAATCAGGCGCTAGTGATACCTAGACTACGCTACTGGGAATACTGGTCGTACCTGAGGGACCGAAACCCAGTGTGAGGTATCACCAAAACGAGTCGAGTGATGGAATGAAGTCGGATGCTTGCAGTCGTTTGATTACCGGAAACTGACTTCCGTGTGTTGAGGTGACGCCCGTGACTTGTATAAGGAACCGAATCTTCGCTGAGGAACGATTTCCGCTTTGAATCGCACCAAGTCATACTTGTACTTTTGAGAAGGAAGATGTGAGCACGACAGTACACGGTCTGAGGAATTGAGCCAGCGGATAGGTACAGTTCACAGAAGAAAACTCGACACCAGAGCACGGTAACCTACAGTCAGACGCAATCCTGCAGGCAATTTGGTACACTATTCTCTGCTTGTACCTTGATGCGCCGGAGCTCTTCTGGGCCGCGTGCTGCCTTCACGACTCGCAAGTTCATACACTGACTCTGGTCGAGAACATATGAGGAAGAGTCCCCTTCTCATAATCTGACTGAAAAGAACCTCCATACTCATTCGAAGCCTGCTCGATTCTAACGATCGATAACAAACCACCCAGCTATCCAAAGTCCCACACCATGCATGTCTGGAAGCTCGCCGCTGCAGCAGCTCTATTAACCATAGATCTTTCATCCGCTTTGCAATTCAACTGGCGCGGCTGTTAGTGCACGTTCATCTTCCAGCTCTATCAGTGCTGATACAGAATTACGCTCCACAGACCAAGGCGTAACATGTAACCACAATGACCCAGCGAGCACAAAGTATCCCAGTGGGGACGGCCCACCGTAAGCTCACTCTCTCACTCCAACCCGAATCCATTCCCCGAGCCTCATCCTCACCAAATTGGCCCAGAACTTGCCTAGTGCACGAAGTTTCCATCGGCTAACCACTGCCACCCTATCTCACAGAAGGCGCGCCCGGAACGGAGTCTGTATCGATCTCCCTAAAGACACCGATTACAGAACCCTCGAGATCGACAATAACTTCCTTGTGGGGGGTCTGAATGGTGTGGTGACTTATTGTAACCAGCAATGTCAAGGTGGCCATAGCGTGTTGCAGAGGGGCACGTATTGTTATCAGCCGGCGACGGGTTGTGCGATTGGGAGTTTGTAAGCCGATATTTATTCTATTGTGTAACCTTGAGGGGCAAGTAGATGGGGCCGGAGATGAAGTTGATGCTAATTTGTGGCAGCTATGTGCAAGCTTGATTATGCGAGAAGGGGAGGGAGAGAGTGTTGTGGGTACTGGTTTTGTTGGTCGAGGGCATGGTGGAGGGAAGTAGCGAGGAGAGACTTTTTGATCGATGGAGGTCACTCAATATCATGCAAATCACGGAGTTCTGGATCTCACATGGCTCAGACAGGAGTATACCTTGACATATTCTGGGTACGCATGCCAGGAATTCGTGCTCGAAGTTGGCTTGTTTACCTCTCTCTCGCTTACTCAGTCCCATTTATCTCCCTTCTTGGTGTATTGACCCGAGCTCGTTTGGGATTGGGTTTTCTTCCGTTCTCTTGCTCTCTCTCTTCCCGGACATACAATTGTATCATTTTTTATGTTTGTTCAGACATTTTTCAAAATCTACTTTGTGAAATAGCATTCAACTCAACATCGGGAGCCAAGGCCATTCCATTCTGACAGCTAAAGAAAATGCCTGAGTTGTTGTCCTATCTGCCGAGGCTCGACGATGCATCGAGATGACTGAGACCTTGCGCAATTTGCGCAATATTGCCGCTCGGAGCTTAATAAATTGAGCTTGAGCTTGGGCCAGTATCTCAAACCCATGAAGAGATCAATTCGTCGACCCTCCTCTTCTTCATTCTAGACTCCCCAACCTACAAAGTTCCTCCAAATCATCCATCAATAATCAACTACTCGCGGAGAACATCATCCGCCTCGTCCAAACTCTATCATGCACAATCCTGCACTTCACATGCACACATCTGCAAGCCTCTACAGCTGACCAGCCTGAACCAAGTTCCAGGCAAGCCACACTCTCGCTGAAGCCCGTACTGGACCCTGAAGTGGGGTGTGTGGGGTGCGGCTAGGGCGCATTAGGGAGGTCTGGCCGGCGATGGTGCACTGCGGGAGAGCGCTGAGTGGCTGGGTTTAGGGGATATATCGATGGTGGATTTGGGCGGGGCGGGCTGAAGGAGCTTGGCCTAGAGCTGGAGGGGTCCTAGGTAGTTTTCTTCTCTGGTTTTGATGAAGATGTTTCTTTGTATCTTTTATTTGTTCTTTGAAATATTTGGGACGTGAGGATTCGGGGTTGTAAATTTGCGAGCTGACGGCGAGAAAAGGAGAGAAAACTTCAGAGGACGAGAAAGGAGACAATCACGCTGAAGGAACTGGATATCCGGGGAGATTGAGTTCATTTGATTTGTGGCGCTGCATCCGATTGGAAAGAAGAATCCGGAATCTGCTTAAGACCTCGACAAGATCGCAGATATGGCGACAGTAGTCAAAGCAGTAACTATTCTCCTTCTTCATCTACCCAAAAGCCATCAACTGACACCCGCAGACCGAGCATGTCCTCGTAGAGACAGCAACAGCAGTCGTATCTTCTCTCGGCGCCGCCGCCACCGCCGAATTCAAGACCCTTGAAAGTGGCATCGCGCAAGAAGTCGTATCAGCAACCGACGATGGCGTGTCAAATATACTTCATAAAGCGGAGGATGCACTGGAAACCGTGGCAGAAGAGGTTTACAATGGCGCGAAACATGTGGTTGAGGCTGTCAAGCAGCACCCCGAATTGATTGCAGAGTGAGCTCACTTCCACTTCTCACTTTCTGTGCAGAGTTAGACTAATTGGATCCAGGGGAGCGCTTGCAGTAGCAATTGGCGTCGCATCACTTGTCCAACCTGAACTTATTGCTGGCGAAGTTGCGATTCTAGGAAAGATGGCTGCGGATAGTGCGAAGAAAACAGTTACGCAGATTGCATCGGATGAGGGGGAGAAGATTGTTAAAGCAATTTCGAAGGACTTGGCCGAGGATGCGAAGGCCGAAGCTGAGAAGGATAAGTTGCAGGCTGAGGAGAAGAAGAAAGCTGAGGGCGGGGAGGTGGTTGTCGATGGGGAGACGGCAAAGGTAGCAGTACCTGAGGGGGCGGAAGTGAAGCCTGTGACGGAAGGAGACAAAACGATATCGATCGAGATTGAGAAACCAGCTGCGAAGACGGAAGGTATTGCGGACGCCAAGACTGAGAGGGATGCGGCTCCTGTGGAGTTGAAAATCACAATCGGGTCGGATGGGGAAATCAAGGCCGTTTCAAAATCGGTTACTGAAGATGGAAAGCCCGTAGAAAAGGCAACTGAGGTGGGAAATGCGACTCTCGTTGCCCCTCCAAAGCTTTCGGACGCATCGAAAGAAATCCCTACAGTTGCAGTACAAGAAAGCTCGATATCAACAGATCCAAAAACCGCTGAGACCAAAGAGGCTTCTCCGATCAAGCAAGAACAAGTCCCTGATTCTCCTCCGATTATCAAGGAAGTTTCTATTCCTATCACTCAGGAAGACGATCCAGCGAAACCAGAAATTTTGCTCAATGGGACGACGCCAGTAATGCAAAAAGAGCCAGCGAAGGAGGAATTCAAAAGCACAGAGCTTCCAGTCTCGAAGCAAGTGATAGAGACTGGGGTGAAGATCGAGGCTGATCCACCGACAAAAGCAAAGGAAGCTCCAGCACCGCTCGAGACCGCACCTGTGGAGGCCACGATTTCGAAACCGGAGGAGGTCGTGGAACCAGGAATTCTCTCTGTACTTGGAATCATTCATAACGACGTCACTGAGGTGCCATCGAAGGCCGTAGCTGTGGAGGAGCAGGGAAAGACCGAAATATCTGCATCGGAGAAGGCTGATAGCTTTGTTGAGCAGCTTCTACACCGATCGAACTCGGGAGAGCCAGTTGTTCCCGTAGGAAACCTTGATGAGGGGCACGACTCAATACTACAGCCCGCCAGTGTTGAGTCTGTCCCAGAACTCAAGCAGGAGTTAACAGTCAGTATCTGTGCGACGGGGGAGGCCAATACGGAGGAGCCTGCTGGCGTCAAACTGAAGTCCGAAAAATCCGATGTTCAACCAGCTGTATCTACACAATCTGAACAGGTTTCGATCAGCAGCGAGCCAAAGCCAACCACTCCAACGAATCCAACTGAGCCAACCCAACAAGATGTCCCAGGGCTCAAGTCAGAATCTTCGGATCCAAGTGCAAAACCTGTAGACGACAAAGATTCACCACTCCCATCCGCCCTGTCCCAAGCAAAAGATCTAGCAGCCTCTGCTCTTGCATCCAACACAGGCGAAGCTGGTTCTGATCTTGTCACAGCTACAGCATCCGTCACCAACATCATCACAACCACAACAAAGACAGTCGAGGTGCCGTCAAGCCCAGGTGTAAAGATGGTGACTGTTAGCCAAGAGAGTTTGGATATCCTGCATTCCAGTAAGTCTGCCGCACCCCATTGCCAATGCTTCCGAGACTGACAAAGCAACAGAACTTGACGCCATGCACGAAGCAATCCAGCTCATCACCAAGACTCTTGCTACCCACCTCCCAGCACCACCCGCGCATGCTCCCGCCGTAGTAAAAGCAATTGAGGTTAAATCAATGCCAATTCTCTTCACCCAAGCAGCCCCTGAACCTGCTGTTGCCCCAGTCGCAGAAACCGCAGGACCAAAGGCTCAAGAGCCAGAAACCCCACAACAAGCTCAATCGTCAACCACTCCCACTCCAAAAACAGATGAACTCAAACCCGTGGCTGCCCCCTCTACCAACTCCCCCGAGGCTCAACCCACCACGCCTAAGCGACCAACGCATGTTAAGCGCGGCAGCGTAATCGGCTCAATCGGCAAATTCCTCTGGCCATTTGGTGGCTCCGCCCCTCCTCCTTCGAAAGACGCTGCTGTGAAAGTAAGCACGGTTGAGGTTAGTAGTGAAACGGAAGTTGAAGTGCAAAGGCCAAGGACGAAAAGTAGTGGGAGGGATTCTGCTCCTGGGTTGGGGGTGACGAAGGCGGTTAGTACGGTTGAGGTTACGGAGGTGCTGGCTACGCCGATGGCTGCTTGAAAAGATTAATATTGAAGGTCGCCTGCAAGATGAGAAGGTTGGTTTCCGAGAAAGGAAGAAGGAGAGAATTATGTAGTGGACTGATGCATTTGTTCCGAGCGCGGAGTTTTCGTCTTGATTCTGAGATACCAGTTCTGTGCATGATTTTTTGAACGGCTGTTTTGGATCCCATTTAGTAATTTGAGAATTTGATTATGGAGTGTTGAATGATACCTATTGTCTCTGTCATATACACTAGTGCCATCCACTTCTACCGTCCATGTCCAGCTCATTCATCACCAAATGCCGGAACATCAACCGTTACTCTCTCCTCACCAATCCCCCTCCTCTTCGCCTCCTCCAGAATCGCCTCTGTAGCTGTCGCTCCCACCCTCGTAACACCCAGTGCTCTCACTCTCAGCAAATCATCCAGGGTCCTTACTCCACCTGCAGCCTTAATCTGCACATTCTCAGTCGTATGCTTCCGCATCAGCTCAAGATGACGAGTCGTAGCACCTTTGTAATTATAATCCCCACTAGGTAGCTTCGTAAACCCATATCCAGTCGAAGTCTTAACAAACGCCACCGAAACATCCGAACAAATCTCGCACAGCTTCACGATTTCCGCATCAGTAAGATCTACTCAACGCATCAGCATCTATCCATTCCCTCAAACCCCAAACCCAAACTCCAACCCCCAACACCCCCAAATCAAAAATCAAATCGAAACATACAATCATTCTCGAAAATAACCTTCAAAATTGCCCCCCTCTCCACAACCGTCCTATTCAACGTCTCAATCTCATGTCTCACAAACTCCCATTTCCCGCTCTTAACACGACCGATATTAACAACCATGTCGATCTCTTTACCACCTTCTTCGACGGCTCGGACGGCTTCGAATTTCTTGACTTCGAGCGTGGAGTTTCCGTGTGGGAAGCCGATGACAGGACAGAGGAGAATGGGAGTGCCTTCTAGCGCTTTGCGGGCGAAGGGGAGGTGGTAGGGTTTTATGCAGGCTGTGGGGAGGAGTGGGAGTTAATGGATTTTGGTGAAGTTGGGGTGAGATGGGATGAGATGAGGATTTGGGTGTCTGGAGTTGATTGAGGGGTGCGAGGTATACTGGGGGACTGACCGGTTTTCACGTTGTATTTCTTGCAGATTTCGAGGCCGGAGAGGACTTCGTCGTCGGTCATGGTGGGGTGGAGGAGGGAGTGATCGATCATGAGAGCGAGGTCTGAGAGGGACACTTCGAGGGTCTTTGGTCGAGACATTTTCGTTGATAGTATGTTCTGAATAGTGAAAGAACGTTTGTCTGAGGATTTGGGCTCGGGTTTGAGTTGAAGAGGCTGAAGTTTCTTGCGATTAAATGAGGTTGTTGGACGGGTTGAATGACCCCGCCATGACCCCGCTGTCGCTTAATTCCGAACCACTGGGCAGCTTCATTCTGATCTCGCCGAGCAGATGCTAGGCTTTCGGAAGGCCGAAGCAGAATTATTATTTTCCATGCAGGAATTCATTGGGGCTTTGAATTATCAAGATTGTTGTTGTGAGGTCAAACGGTTTGAGAAGAAAATTGGCATGTGGCTGGTAAGCCGACACGGAAACGGACCGCTTTTTGATTTTGGTGAAAAATTACTGTGTACAAATACTCGAATTTGGATCGATATCCAGCCTATGTGGACCACCTTCCTGCAGGTTTCCGAGTTTCTGCCTTCAGACCAGGTGTACTCGAAGACGTTGCTGGCTTCACTCGAACCTGAATTCCCCACTTCTCCTTCCAATCAAGCTCTAACAATGCCCTATCAGCATCTTCATCCTTCACCAAATCCACGAAGCAGAAACAGTTCTTCTTTTTTCCATCGCCACTGTCTTGTGGAACCTTCAACTTGCTGATAGTAGAGATCTCAAATCCTTCAAAGAGTTCCTGGATCTTCTGATCGGCAGTATCTTGGTCTGGAAACTCGGGTAATCCTCCTACGAACAGCCTTCTCCTCTCGGTCACTTTGCCGGATGTGCCTCGACTGACGCTGACTTTGATGTTCCAATCCCACTTCGACATGTTGTCGAGAGCTGTTGCTGCAGCTGCTGCTTCTTCTGGTGTTGCAAGATCGACGAAGCAGTAATTGTGGTTTCCCGGCAGACCTTTCTTGGACTCATGTGCCGAGATAGGCTTGCTGATGACTTTGACGTTGTAATCCTTGAATAGCTCTCTCATCTGCAGATTTGCTTCATGCTGGCTTTCGAATCTTGGTAGACCTCCAACATAGAGACGGCGGCCCTCATCCGCAGCAACGTTGATTTCTACTGGCTTCTCGAGACTGTTCCACCGGTTGAACGAAAGATTGCCGCTCTCTGGCTTGCTTTCAGGACGACTGTAGGACCGGCTGGTACCTCTGTCTGATTTAATTCCTGGCTTGACCTTGAGTGCCCGCCGAAGGAATTCTCGACCGTTGTACTCTTGGATCACCGCCTCTGCTAGCTCCCGTGTCTTGAAGTCAACGAAGCAGTATGACGGATTGCGGCCTGTCATAGCATCCACGGACATGTTGATCCCCTCAATTCCGGGCGCAAGATCTTGGAACAGCGTTTCGATGTCCTTGATGGTTGCTTCGTACGGAAGATTCCCAACATAGAGTCTTCTGCCTTCCTCTATGCATTGCGACACCTGCCTCTCTTTTAGATTGCCTTTCTCCAACATAATCTAGTCAAGCACTTACCTGCGACTCGCTCATTGGCTTTCTGAGCCCATCACGGGATGGTGAACTCTGTTGTAACGGACTCGACTGTTGACCTCGACCCCAGTTGGAGCGAGGCTGGAAAGATCCTCGTGGGCTGTTGCTCTTTGCTGGTGTAGCTGGTGAGTCTTGTGGGTCGCGTTTGACGCGCCAGTTGTTTGAATCCATTTTGAACGACTTTTGTTTCTGTGCGCCGCTGGGATGAATCGAAACTGGCAATTATGTTTCGGAGACCTTTGACGCTACGAAGGCTGTAATTGAGGGTTGATATTAAAAGGGCAAAGAGACTCGAAAGGTGAAGTAAACAACTTCTGTGGAGTGGAGTCTTTTGTGAGATTCAGAAGGAGAATTTCGCCTAATTGTTCTCAAATGATGTTGTTGTTGAGAAAAAGGCTTAGTAAAGCGATTGATGCAGCGAATTGAGATGTATCAAGGAGATTTGGCCCGAAAGAAAATATTTTGACTTTAGCTTCGCAAAGGAAATTGTGACCCGCCGTTTGAAGCTCGTCAAAAGGTGTGGTCCACGTGACTCGCCTCGCTTGAAGTCAAAGCTCTTTCTCTTTCCGCCGCCGCCACGATCATTGCTTTTCATCCATTCAACATCATGGTCACACCAACGACTGCCTCTTCATGCTTTGAATTCATGCTTTGAAGCAAAAACTGACATCTTATGTGAGGCGGACGCGCATTCAGTTGTCCTTGATGCAGTCTGATACGTCCTCCTCCAGATGAGGGTACTAGCAGAGCCTTCCCCCATAGCAGCTGCGCCTTAGGAAAGCACTCACCGCCACGCCACAACTCCTTTCACGAACCAGTCAGAGTCGCATCGCGCCTTCCCATGTCGATGAGAAGCGTCGCATGCAAGGTTTCGTAGGCCATCTACCAAGTCCCCATTGCAGCTTCGTCATGCGGTGCCAAAAGAACATATATATATGGCCGATCACGCCCGACACGTCTACCTGCTGTATAGATACAACATACAGAACGATCTTTCGATGGTTGCACTGTAGAAGCGCGTGTGCTGTCCTTCCGGTTCTGTTCCGCCTGTACAAGCCCTCGCATCAATGCCTTTTCGTAGGCGGAACATTATCAGTGGCTCGACTAGCCAAGAAACGGCAAACAGCATGAGAGCATGATAGGAGTCATGATCCCAGCATTTGATCAAGAAGTATACCTGGACCCTGAAAATTCGTAGACGTGGTCTCTGATAGAGCCTACCCATGTCTGGCCCTCATTGTTCCTTTCAACATGGTCTCAGCTCGTCTTGTCTATACCATGACCTCAGGAGAGCAGATGGTGCGCGGAACGTCCGCCAAACGGATCATCCCCCTGAATCCAGCATTCCACTTTCGCCCTACCGCATAGAGTCATCTCTCCAGAACTGCGGAGCCCAATCGGGTCTACAAAATCGATGCGCCACTTGGAAGCAAATCACACAGCCCTAGTTCTCCTAAACTTTATTTCAACCTCCATTCTTCGGCATGACTTTCCTCATCCAACTGATAAATCGACAGGTCACTCTGTCATGGTTCGCCTGCGGTCCCAGCGGCAAAATAGAATCATCTATCTTTCCATACGCTATCACTTTGCAGGAACATGCAAGTTCTTTGCATGCTGCGTGCCTCTTCAAGCATTGGCCTCGCCCCTCGCCTTGCAATTGGTCACGAAATTGATGCTGGTCGTCAGTATTGACGAGGCAAACGAGGCAACCAGACTAGAAATCTCATTCTCAATAGAAGCCGGGCGTACACGCATGCAAGTGGCAGCTGACCCTTGTCGTGACTGCACGCCGATATATAAGAGTGACAGCTCCCACTTCCGGAGAAAGGTACGATGCAAAAAGACCTCAAACAATAACGCTCAAAAATCGCCAAGAAAAATCGCGATGTCTCTTCTTCGAGCAGTCGTATGTCCCCTTCATTTCTTCTGCGCCTCGAACTTTCGAAAGGTCGCTAAAAACTCTTTGCAGGAAATCAAGGGCGGTGATTCGTTGGGTTTGCCACCCACACCAACAGAATGGATGTCTTCCCACCCAAAAGAACGATCGAATCAGATCACCGCTGGGCCACCCACACGAGCCAACTTTTCTCCCCGTCTGACGGCGAGAGTGTCCAAGTTATAGCCTGTGCGGACCGTCCTTCTTCGCAGAGCCGCATGTTCCACTTTCTTCCGGCTTCCCATACCCGTTCTGATGTTTTTCCCTTGGGTCAATGTGCATTTCCTTTTTTCGTCTAGCATGTTGTGGTCTAGTGCCAGCAACAGCCAGTGTCTAGATCTGTCTGTTGGTTTACCATGCAGGAAACGCCACCTGCTCACCCCGCCTTCAAGACCTCCCCTGCGGTCATTGTAGCGAGAATGTTCAGCTGCGCTTCACCCCTCTCCTGATTCTTCCGTCCATCGGACAACGGCATTAAGACCGAATATTATGCTTTTGGCAGCTGTCTCTCGTATGTATGTCGCAGCCATTGCTTTCTTTTTGTCGGCCAATCAGCCACCAGTCTAGTGATTGGTATGCGTATGCTCTGCAGGAGCGGTCTTCTTCCTGATGGAACCTTCGGCAGATATGTGGCTTCCCTTAGCAAGGTGGCATCCTATCTCTTGCCTCGGAACAAAGCAAGAGCGAGAAAGCACGGCACAGCTTCAGAGCTCTAATCCATTTGTCCGGGATAAATTTGCTGGGTAAGGCAGGTATGTTTTGGCTGGGAAAGAAACATCTCCACGAGCAGAACTTCGGAATTTGCTGGGGTTTCAACGGTTTGATCGGTACAGATACCATCTTTGTCATCATTATCAATGACGATATTTTGCGACGATTTCCCGCTTTTTTCTTGCCGATCGTCACCCCTCTGAGGAGGATTCCTCACTTCACTATTTACATTCTGCGATGCCAGCCATCCTGCAACAACCAAGCACGCATGCAGCAGCTGCTGGGATCCTAGGTCGAGAGGTTATCCACAAACCAATCAATGATGGTCACGAGCACTTCCACTATGATATTCGGTATCTAGGAGACGATGATGGCGCTTGTTGTCGCTTTCAGGCGGAAAGGGCCATTCCATATCATTCCCAGCGAACCCTCCCGGGACCTTCGCTGCGTCTCGATTGATCCTGGTCGAGAAAGCATTCGAAGTGTACTTCAGTATATGAACTAAATTCCCACACGACGTTCTTGCACCAAAGCGGCGCCAAACATGAAAGCCCTCCTCGGAAAGGTATGCTAGCTCTTGCTGACTTATCAAGTCGCCTAACATCCGGCAGGGCAGCCAGAAACACTCCCAGTCTCCGAGGACTTCGAAAAATCCGAAGTCGACGAAACATGCGAAAGCTGAACCCAGATCGACGTCCACCGCCTACACCGCGGTTCCATCCGAAAGTAGTGTACCGCCTCCTGTCAGCTTCCTCTTCGTTGTGAATGGTATGACATTCAATGAAAACCGCCACGCTGGCGGCGTCCTTCCGCGAGTAGATGACGGTGGACGGTGGCTCCCGCCAGTTCTGTCCGCCGGCTTTGGCCCGCAGAATCCTGGGACCGTATTTCGTTGGAGCAACGGAGACATCAGTATTGCTACTGGCTATGCTTGGGACGAGGGCTATGGAAAGACCCCAAATGGTGATAACCTGGAATGGTACCATACGGCGACAATAATATGGTGTAATCCGTTCTACCAGTTTTTAGTGACCCAAGGTGATGCTAGCATACCGATCGATGCAGATATGGAAGACGAAGAGGAGAGCGATGGAGAAGAGGAGAAGGCAGTTATACAGTGGTATCCGATAAACTTCCATCATCACGAAACTCTTTCTAGGATCGATTACGCTGCCGACAGCCAATACCTTGCAGGCAACCAGAGAAACTTTATCGCAGAGCTCGGTCTTACCTCATATCAGTGTCAAGACGATGATGCACCCGTATCTGGTGGAATCTCTGGGAATTTAGCGATCTTGATCGGCCTGATAGCCTTCTCTTGCACACGTCAAGAACTCCGGCACGTTCTAATCAATGATCAAGCATGGCGTGGCTACCGCTGGAGAGGTCACCAGCGCCCAACTGGAAGTAAGCATCCTATCGGGCATCAGAGTGATACGGAGAGACATTTGAACGCTGATGTTAACACAGGAAGAGATGGAAGAGGCAAGGTTGTCTCGATATACCTTGATCCGGATAATCCAGGTGGCTCGACAAGGGAGGCACTCCGTGAGCTTGAATGGGAGAGTGGTCATGTCCTCATCTGATGTTGCTCTACGGCATGCAACAAATGCCCATGATTGATTTTTGCTTCATGATACCACGGTCGCATTCGAAATACGTTACGGACTTCGGTCCCCTGGCGCGTACAGTCTCACGAATCTCTTTCAGCACACTCAATGGTTCGGTCTCGAGTATTTATTTGATATCGCGATGCCTTCCGATTGCGATTGAAGATATCTGAGAACGGAAGTTGTAGATTGATGCCTTTTCTCTGCTCTACTCAACAATCCGGGTGTGTCTACGATGGGGGTTGGGTCTTGCGAAACGACGTGGAAGTTCTGATCTTCCAAACCGAATCCAATTAGCACCATAGCTGTATACTTATCTACATCACTGAGCGCCGACACAAAATACATTTATCTCGTCCTCAACACTAGACACATATCATTCCCGCCAATCGAGTGCTGTAAGAAGAGGTGGAAGTCCACAGTTGTAAGTCCACGGTTGTTAGTCCACGGAATACGTGCTCCTGATAATTTTCTGTACATGACATTGCCTACCATATATCACCTGGATAACCTAATTGATTGATGCCATTGCACCGGTATGAATTCTCGAAAAAACCCATCGATCTGCCTTGCATAGCGAGGCGGAATGTCAGAATGCTGTGCACGCTCAGCCTTGTCTCTTCACGGACGCCCACCTCCCCACCTCCATTTCTAGACTTTCATCCCAGCTCTACACTTCTGCCACTGCAAACATTAATGAGCCCGACTCAGTACTTTTGACACCATGTCCTTCGGGTGGTCTGCAGGACATATCGCGGAGGCTCGTCATCGTGACGAAAGCTGTGAAGGCGCTCAATGATCTGGATGGTGCTCCAGCGCATTACCGCGAGGTCAAATCATTTTTGACCAACTTGAAGATGACGCTGGAAGCCTTGAAGGTTGAGAGTGTGGTTCTGCATCCCAAATATGTCGATGAGGTCAAAGTACAGGTCCAGAAGATACGCGTTCCGATAGAGGAGTCTTTGACAGTGACAAGAGGCTACGAAGCAAGCCTCGGGATCGCTGCGAAGAAGGGCCGGTTTCGAAATGTTCAGAAGAAGCTAGATTGGCGATTTGTTGTTTCTAAGAAAGCCGACGCGTTGCGAAGGACGATTGAGGGAGACATGATGATTCTCAACAGCATACAGACGCGCCTGATCCTGTAAGTGGCCAGAAGGCCAACAGGGCATGGAAGACGAGAGTACTGACTTCATCGCAGAGTCGTCGATATCGATGCCAGCTATCTTTGACGGATTGATCCTCAATTCTATCACAAACGAGTTGCTCCCTCGATTGAATACGACGCTACAGGAGAAGGTCCACCCACTACATGCGAAGATTGAAGAGGAGTTGGAGGTCCGGCTTGCGGGAAACACCTTAGTGATGTCTATGTTGGGTAAACATTCCTCCAGCTTGCAAGGCATACATTTTCAGATCGACAAGAGTCGGCAAGAATCAGACGGGATTCTGGTTGCCAATTTCAATGAGCTCAACCAGAATCTCGAAGCAGCGAAAGAGAGTATTTTGAGGAGGCAATTTCTGGCCAAAATAGATGCACTGGAATCGAAGCACCTGTAAACCAGTGCATCAGTAGCAGCGAAAGTGTATTCAAATGATTTAAGTCGGACTCACGACATAGATCAGACAGTGCAGCGTCATGGAGGATCAGCACGGGCGCGTATAGGAGAGGAGTCTCTACGGCAACTGTAGGTGTACATCGCAGGTCAGAATGAAAGGCCCACGAGCTCACTTGTCTAGGTATTATGCTTTGTCTCGGGTGCCTTCTTCGAGATATCTTGTGAGTCCTTCTAGTTGAATAAATAGTCATGCTGACCACTCTCTCAGCCTTGCTTTATCCAGGATGGTAAGGCCCAAAGCACCTTTGACTGCACGCCTTCTAGCCGAATACAACATATCTTTCTACGATGCCTTGGGATGACCCCCGAGAATACTTGCCTATGAGAACTTTGTGAGCTATAAGGAATTTTGTGCGTCAGAATCTGTGATGGAATGAATCATCTCATCATGTTCGTTAGATCTTTGAAGCCTTCCTTCGAGATGCCTTTACCGATCGGCCTGGGGCATCGTGGGTTGAACGAGGTCTATATATGCTAGCAAATGCAAGGAACGGGAAAACGATCACGTCCCAAACATGGGAGAGGATGATATCTTCTGGTTCTCATGTCAATATGTCCATGTTGGTCAAGAAGGTGCATGATCCGGATTAACCCACCGACAACACCTGTCCCGATACACATTGCAGAGGGACACTCGTTGAAGTGGCAGACAAAGGCAATAAAGAATGGTTTGCAGCATCCCCGCGCCCTTCAGCATTCGACTAACTGAAGTCATAGTTCGGCATGCGGAAAGCACGTTTCGCTTTTCCAAAATGCCAAGACATATCAAGAATTTGAGTTTCCATCTCAGGAGACTACGGACTCAGAGATGCGACCTGGAATCCCTTCCCAGGACCGAGGGTCCAGAGAACGAGCCCTGATTACACAAGCTGATCACCTAAAGCCCAGCACGAGGTCAGATGAGAACATTGAGCTAAGGCAAACAAGTACGGCGGGTAAGACCATAGGTGATCAAGGGCAAGCCAAGCTAAGCCTGAGGAAATCGGCCATTTCAAACGAGTTGTTCTTGAATTAGAGCAACCAACATCGCCGACTTTCTTTTCTAAAATCAATCAAACTCTTCTCCATAACGAAAGCCAGCGTACTGATCAAATGCGTCTCGATAACGAAAGCCGGCGGATTAATCGGATTCGTCTCGGTAAGGGGAGCGGGCGTGTTAACCGCGCAAGCAGCGAATACCATGACGGTGGCTGGGTAGACCGTAGGCCATAGATGGTTATCGAAGGACCTCCGTTGATCAAGTTAACGTTGAAAGGTACGTTATGTGGCCCATAAAGAAATACATACTTTCTGAACGAAGAATTTGCAGGCTGTCTATTTGTCCAGATCTACCTTCGGAGAGTAGACACGTTCCCAAGACCAGTAACGGGAATATGAAGTTAATTGAGGCATATAAGGCAGAGAAAGATACCGAAAGACATGAAGTGTGCGAGACTGTCATAGCCGCGTGTATATTCCGGTGCACCCCCGGGCTTGATTGTCTAGCTTGATCTTTGTGATTGTTGTTGCTCTTGATGAGAAGAATAATTAGGTCCAAGTGAAACATATTGTTTCAGGGGATGACTTAATTGGCTTGCGAGTATAACGAACAAGGAAGGAAAATAAAACATCAAATGTTATGAAAGCGCCCTAGACAATTATACTAGGGGGTACACTGAACACACGAGATGAAAGCAGTTTTTGAACTGGGACAGGACTTGTAATGATTAATAGGGTTATTGTGACTGAGATGCATTGGCTGGTTGATTGAAAGGTCAATCGAGGCACAGCAGACTTACTCAATTGGAATATGCAAAAGGTAGATGGTAAATTTAATTGTTCTCGAAGAACAGCACGGGTTGGTCTCTCTCGGTAGAGATGAGCTTCTCCCCTCCAACAAACCTTGTTCCACGTACTCCCACTTGGCTGGGCTAGAGCCATTGCAGATTCTCAAGCAGTCTGCGACTCATTGGGCTGGATTCAACTGCTAGTTCTTCGTGGCTGATATCTGTATGGTCCCTCTGACGCCACCCAAGCAACAGGTTGCTTGACGCAAATGCTCGGCCAGCTCTTATGGTACCCTTGATCGGTCTCCGCGCCACGGTATCGCTAACTTCATCAATAGGAGGCAAAGTAGGCACTGACAGAAAGCCAGGCCGGGTATGCCTATATGTTGAGCTGCACTGTCTAGAAGGGCGCGTTGAAGAAGAAAGAAAAGAGAAATTCAGGCGAGACGAAATTTTGAGATATGGGCTCTGGTGGCGCTAGTCGGTGCTAGTCCGAACACAGCCAAGTGCGAAGCTTAACTCAAGCGAGACAAGGCCACCGCAATGGAGGCAGTTGAAGCTCCAGAGAAATAACGGCAACGTGGGGTCAACATCACTCCAACACCAGACCGGACTTCAGCAGCGCATTGAATTTGACGACCTTCACGAATGTTTCCAACCAACTGATATCATCATACTGGCCATTTGGCTCTCTTTCACTACCAAGAACAGCCCCGTCGCACTCCAAGATGGCTTCCGCACTCTTCTTCCTCGACCTCAAGGGAAAGGTAATGCCCCTGGGGATTCAAGCGCCGACAGTGCTGATAGTGTCCTGCAGACCCTTTTGGCTCGGAACTACAGAGGAGACATTCCTATGTCGGCGGTCGAGAAATTCCCTATACTCTTGAGCGAAGCTGAAGAAGAGAGCTCTTCTGTTCCGCCATGTTTCTCAGATGAGGGGATCAATGTATGTTTCTGCCACATCGAAGCAGACGTCTCCTAACAAATTATCAGTACCTATATATCCGACACAACAACCTCTACCTCCTTGCCCTGACGAAACGAAACACGAACGCTGCCGAAATCCTACTGTTCCTCCACAAAGTTGTCGAAGTCTTCACCGAGTATTTCAAAGAGCTGGAAGAAGAATCAATACGGGACAACTTTGTTATCATCTACGAGTTGCTGGACGAGATGATGGATTTTGGACATCCGCAGACTACGGAATCGAAGATCTTACAAGAATACATCACACAGGAGTCGCACAAGCTGGAGGTCCAAGCACGCCCCCCAATAGCAGTCACAAACGCCGTATCGTGGCGATCAGAAGGTATCAGATACCGAAAGAACGAAGTCTTCCTCGATGTTGTCGAATCTCTCAACCTCCTCGTCTCTTCGAACGGCAATGTCCTGCGCTCTGAGATCCTGGGTGCGATCAAGATGAAGTGTTATTTATCTGGTATGCCTGAATTGCGTTTAGGTCTGAACGACAAAGTCATGTTCGAAACAACTGGACGAGCGACTCGGGGGAAGGCTATCGAGATGGAGGACGTGAAGTTCCACCAGTGCGTCCGCTTATCACGATTCGAAAACGACCGCACAATCTCCTTCATTCCTCCCGACGGCGAATTCGAACTGATGTCATATCGACTGAATACACAGGTGAAGCCGTTAATTTGGGTGGAGTGCATCGTGGAATCACATTCCGGGAGCAGAATTGAATACATGCTGAAGGCAAAAGCACAGTTCAAGCGGAGGAGTACGGCAAACAATGTCGAGATCACCGTTCCAGTGCCAGAAGATGCAGATTCTCCAAGATTTAGAACGAATATCGGTAGCGTACACTATGCGCCAGAGAAATCTGCTATCGTATGGAAGATCAAGCAATTTGGAGGTAGCAAGGAATTCTTGATGAGAGCTGAGTTGGGCCTGCCTAGCGTGAAGGGCGACGATGAGCACGGTGGTGGTATGACTGGTGGATTCGGAGGCAGTATGGGCGGTGTTGGTGGTAAGGGGGCAAAGAGGCCAATCAGTGTCAAGTTCGAGATTCCGTACTTCACAACCTCCGGTATTCAGGTCCGGTATTTGAAGATCATTGAGCCAAAGGTATATCTCCATTGCAGCCTGTCGATATCTATGCTGATGAATACAGTTGCAATACCCATCTTTGCCATGGGTTCGATACATTACCCAGTCCGGAGATATTGCTGTACGATTACCTGATGTCAGTTGAGCAATGGCCAAGCCATAATAAGAAACCAGTCCATCCATGAGGGGGGAAACAAAGCCGAAGTTTAGCGACAGATCTGGGAATGACAGGTGGAGCATGCATTTCAGGCGCTAGCGGGAGGAGTTAGATCTATGCGTCATTCATGATCGAGGCTAATCTTTCCAACTGTCAAATACAAAACTACCAGAAAGGTGATCAAATGAGTTGGCTGAATCCATATCTTCTTCTCCTTTTGCTATCATTGAAGGTACAAGCTATGCAAGTATTTCGCGCTGTCTTAGTTGATTCCTTTCAGAGAGAAAATCTTGCACATCCAAGTGTACACTGAGTGGTGTTTTTGATGTTAGTACTGAGACACCAGCCAGAAGTTCTCTCGAGTCTTTTGCAAGTTGCAGAGCAGCTATGACATTCTGTACACCGCAAATTCCACCTTCCAGAATTCCTTTGTATGATGAAGACACGATTCCGAGGTCTTGTCTCTCTATCCGAGTGTTTCCTCATACATTAATCTATGTTCCGCTCGAGATCATGGAAATCGACTTACCCATCTGCATGAACAACCTGAACCTCCGCACATCAAATTCTACCAGTTTTACCGATCCAGAACCACCAGGGCATGGCGACCAACCAACACCACCCCACTTCAAGACAAGAAGCCAACCCTTTGCCTTCCTCTCAACCTCGCCATCACCCACGACGCTCACCATGTCCCAGTACCCGCGCATGCGCAAAGTCCATCCTACCACTCGCGTTCACACACCTTTCCTGTACGACCGCATCCGTGGCCATCGTCTACAATCTGAAATTCTACGCGCCTCTGTCCAACAGATTCATCGTTGGCATCACGACCGTGTTTGCGCTTATTGCTACAGCTTACGGTGTTGCGAGATACATCCTTTGGTACAGGACTCAGGATGGGAACGCGGATTTGGAGAAAGGAGTTCCTGGTTCTGTCTCCAGATCTGACTCCGTGTCAGGAGGCGTTGGCGCTGGAGCCGAATTTTTCACGAGGGAGACTGAGGAGGTGCAGGAAACAATGATGCCCAGATATCACAACACCCGCCTAAATCGTATTTCTAGCAGGATCAGGCGACGGAAAAGGCGTCTACATAAGTTGGCACGGCCTTCGAGTTGGCAGCAGTTCCAGAAGAGGCTTAGTGATTGGATTAGAAGGCCTCATCCTAATGCTAAGACCAAGACCTCGCGTGGTGACGAGCAGATGAAGAACACGCATACGATTGGAAGGACCGGTGAGACTAGCTAAAGTGGTGGTACGAGTTCGAGAGCAACTTCTCGCGGACGTCACAGATGGACCGATGCTCAGATTTCTGCTGCAGAAAAGCAGCTCTACGAGGAGAGTCAGCCTCGACGTCAAGAGCCGGAGGATGAAACTAGTATAGAGATAGAGAGGGGCCGAAAGCCTTTCAGCTGGGAGAAATCCGATGGGGTACAGATCTCTCGGGGCGGATGCGAAGATGTTATCCAATACCATGAAGATGTGGAGCACGAGCATGAGCAACATTCCGTACGGACAACACTACCAGCAGGATCAATATCATGAGCAGCAACACGACCATCAGCAACGTTACGAGCAATGTTACGAGCAAGATCAACATCAATATCCAGGCCATCAACAGACTTGCATACCCTTAACTCATACTTATGCTCATGTGCATCCTCATGAAAGGTACACTCCCGCCGAGCAATCCGCACACCCTGCAAAGCCTGTCCAGCCTACATTTGAGATCCACGCTCCTTCTGAGGCTGACATGAGCCCCTCCGGACATCCAACGCCGTACGAGTACGAGCATAGCAATAACTTCGCGGTGGGGACGGGGAAAGGCACCAATGTGAGATTTGGAGATACGCAGAGGAAAGAGGTGTTTCTGCAGGTACCGAGTAGAATCAGGATGGGTGAGGGGCTGAAGTCGAGAAAGTTTGGGAGTGCTGGGAGGGTGGCTGTGCTGTGAGGTTTGAAAGTCGAGATTTCATGGCTTTTGTTGCGATGTCTTAGGCGGAGAAGTTTCTCTCTTTGTTCTTGTGCGTGCGAGCGACTATTTTTGAGTTTGGAAACGCTATGACTGAAACATACTTTATGGGGGCTGGTAAGCAAGGATTCTGAGGAGATCAACATCACGCTCTCGCATTTGCAGATGACTACCAGCTAACAAATGCACAGAAGAAGCCTGCTAGATTTCAGTTGAACGCTATCTCTTTGAAGTCTTATTGTTTCAACGTCAACAACTTTTTGTTTACGATCTCAGTACAGTCAGTTCCAATTATCCATCCAGTTCCATCTATCCATCTGTGCGCGGGATTCCACTAACCAGTATCCCCAATTTCAAACTCAATGTCAATTACAGATAGTGTGCTTTCGATAGCACTTCGGCTGATTTGTTTATTTGCTGAGTGGATGCTCCTCAGCAGCTTGTGTATTGCGTACTTGTGGAAGTCTTGGAAGAAATCTGCGGTCAATTTGACGAAATCCTGGCCGATTCTCAGCTCGGCCAAGGATATGAGGGACTTTTGTATCATCGTATGGCTGCTCTGGGATCGCACTCTCATCATCTTGGCTGTGAGAACTGCCAATCTCTGCTACTTTGGACTCGGAAGGGCCGTCAACCTGTGGCTTTTAACTTTTTCGTGGTTGCGTGCGGATTCGAGATGTTCGTGGATGGCCCTGCACTACTCTGAACTGCTCCAAGTTCCGGTCCGGATGGGACCTGGATGGTTTACGATTAAGGAATTGGGTCGCCCATTCGACACTGCAAGTCTCTCGCGGCGACTCAGAGGAGCCCAGCGTGAAAGCTCTGGCTCCCCTTGATGACATTTTTGCTCTTGGTGGGCAGCGTGGCGGAGACGGTCTTGTTTCTGAGGCTGTCTCTTTGGTTGTGTTGCAGTGCCGATATGCTGGTCTTGAATGCCTTCTCGTCCGCCGCTGTTTGAAGGCGAGGCAGATGAAGGGTTGTCTGGGGTAGATTGAATCCCCAAAGCAGTGCCTATTGGCCTCGATTCAACAACATCGCACGGACTCGATCTGCTACTGCTGTCCGCACAGTAGCCGAAAATGGTACCAAGATGCCCTCCATTTCGATCACTTCCAGACCGAGAGCTAACCGATCTATCGACACGACGTTTGCCCCGGACACAGAGGGCGAACTGACCCACGGCCCAAACACTGATCAATATAGCAAATATGGCACCCAATCCGATCGTGAACTTCAGCGGGAGACCTCGGTGGCCCGCGAAGGTGTAGACCATGACTACCGTACCGGCTATAAAAAAAACCAAGAGGATGGAAATGGAAAGGACTCGAGTGGTAATGGTCCAGAGGCAGCAGAAAGGCTCGCGTGTTGTCTGAAATGGCGTTGGTATCTGCCATGACATGAACGTGGGTGACTGAATCGGAAGTTGTTGTCGCTCTAGGTCCATTGGAGCTGAGATTTGATAATGATGATTCAGGCGCATTGAAGCGTGGTTGGCGATGTTGCTGTTTCTGAGCTAATGATGATCTTTCTGTTTGTTGACTCTTTGAAGTAGTGATATCTGTCAGAAATCGGTTCATGAAGTTGCACTTTTATATCTATATCTAGTCTTTCTTCAGTTTCACGGCTTGTTGACATGTGCGAGCCCAAAAGGCAGAACTTTCTAGCTGCACGATGTCTCATCGTGAAGTTTTCCATCACGAGGGTTGTGGAATTCTCGTTCCCCTTGACCTTCGGAAAGGTTTAATGCTACAGCTCGAATCATGCGTTTGCAAACCTGTTATACCACACTCCGCCTAGGTAATCTCTGTAAGGAGTGCGACAAGAATAGATATTGGTTATTTTGTCGTCCGGGATAATCTCTTCCAGATGCGATACAATGCTTCCAGGAAATGAAGCTCGTCTCGCCCATCTAACAGGATGAAGAAGATGGAAGTCAGAATTTCATGTTTCGTTCGATCAAGCGCGTGATCAGGCCAGGGGATGTAAGCGAGATCAATCCTCCCACTGGATCTCACTGATTGCTCAACACCATCCATTGCAGGATTTCCATAGTTTGAGCTTTCTTGGACATGGCCTCTTGATAGCCTGTCTACTCATGGTCCTTCCTCTATCCCCATCGAGTACGAGCCTCCCATTGAGTCTATCGCTATCCGGATTTAGAGGATTGGTTTGTACTTATCCAGCGGCCGCGCTCCTTATCTTTCATTGTCACGTCTTCCACGCCTCATCCTTGGCTACATAACTCCTCCTTGGCAATGCTTACAACCTTCCAGAACAACATTATTGACCGCGGTCTTGAAGAATTGACGTCTTGGCTCCTGCCTCATTTGGTCATCACGATATTCTTCACAGTCGCATTGGCGCCATGGATAAGCAAGCAATGGCAAGAGTTGTCAAGCAAACGCCCCTCTACCCCTCTTCCACACCATCAAGTATATCAGACTTGGCGACAAGAAATCAAGCGAATAGCCAATTGATAACAGCTGTTGTATTCGCAGAGTACCTGTACCTGGAAATGATACGGCCTATTGTATGCAAAGCCGGTCAAGGGAATTTATTGTCCCTGGTTTGGACTGCCTACCTGAGCTATCATGGTGGGGTACTCCCAGAGCTATGGAAGCTTTTGAAGCTCTCCCAGGCACCGAGAACTTTCGGGCCAGGGATAAGTACAAATATACCCAGCTATCCTCGTCCCAAGATCTTGTCCTGCATCCTTCCAGAAGTTTAATTTCCTCGAGTGGTTGATCATGAAGTCAATTCAAACACTTGTTGCCCTTGGCGCATTGGCGTCTACTGCCTTTGCAGCCCTACCTTTGGTCGAGTCTGTAAGTTTCTCGTGACCCTAATTGACCGAATAGCACTGATGATTCCCAGAACAAGCTCCGCAGAGTTCTACTCCGCTCGGAACTTCTGAAGAAATCCGAAACTTTGCTCTCCTTCGCAGACGACAACACTCGTCGGGCAGCTACTTCGGGCCACAACAAGACTGTGGATTGGATCGTCGACACACTTTCCGCCTACCCAGACTACTATGATGTTGAGATTCAGCCTTTCAACATGCCTGGTGGAAAGGCTGTTTTCTCAGTAAATGGCCAGTCTCTCCTCGCAGACTACATGATCTACAGTCCCGAAGGCTCCGTCACAGCACCATTAGTTCTCGTGAACAACATTGGATGCGAAGCTGTACGTATCATCATTCAGGATGACTGACTTATGCTGATTTACTGTCCAGGCGGACTTCCCAGCAGCAGTCGCAGGTTCAATTGCACTCATCAAGCGAGGCACCTGCACATTCGGCACAAAGGTAGCTCTGGCTGGCTCCGCAGGTGCAGTCGGCACGATTATCTACAACAATGTCGTGGGAAGGCTCGCAGATCGTACGCTCGAGCCTCAAGAGACTCATCCAGAAGGACCTTTCCAGCCTGCAGCTGGCATGTCGGATACAGTTGGAGCCACACTACTAAGCCTGCTTGCTGCTGGACCCGTCACTGCTTCTTTGTCAATCGACTTGTCCGATGTCACCAGCTACAATGTCATTGCACAGACTAAAGGCGGTGACCAGAACAACGTTCTACATGTCGGTGGTCACTCTGATTCCGTCATTGACGGTGAGTTACCCTACGCGCCTGCCTTTGTGAATCCTTCTGATAGTTTCTACAGGTCCTGGTATCAACGACAATGGCTCCGGGTCGATTGCGCTCCTCGAGATAGCGATCCAGCTCGCCAAGTACAGCGTCAACAATGCGATTCGCTTTTCATGGTGGTCCGGAGAAGAGCAGGGTGAGATCGGATCTTACTATTATGTTGATTCATTGTCTCCCGAAGAACTCGCAAAGATCCGGTAAGTCTATCTTGGGGACGGAAATACATACAGGTGGAAGTCGGAATACAGCTGACAACACGTAGTCTTTATTTAAATTTCGATATGATCGCTTCGCCGAACTTCTACTACGCCATCTACGACGGTGATGGAAGCTCATTCGGGACAGCCGGTGCACCAGGTTCAGCCGAAGCCGAGAAGCTCTTCGAAGACTTCTTCCAATACGAAGAAGGGCTCCCATTCGCCTCTACCGCGTTCGACGGCCGTTCAGATTATGGACCATTCCTCGAAGTTGGTGTTCCTTGCGGAGGACTGTTTACTGGTGCCGAGCAACTCAAGACTGAAGAGGAAGCTGTTCTCTTTGGAGGTACTGCTGGTGTGGCGTATGATGTCAACTACCATAGTGCGAAAGACAACGTCAAGAACTTGAATATCGGGGTTTTCTTGCATAATGCGAAGGCGATTGCCCATTCTGTTGCGACGTATGGTATCTCTTGGGAGGGCAAGTATGGCGTACCTACTAGAACAAAGAGGGATATCGTTACTCGCAAGAAGCAGATTGTTCCGAGGAAGTCCAGTGAAAGATTCACTGTCTAGATCTCGAATTTTGTGAAGGGTCTGGGAATTGTCCACACTAATTGTCGAAACTCATGGACCAGGAGTGGCTAGATGTGCAATATTCAATGACTAATGGAATACACATATCGTCACAGCATACAAAATCTATTGGAGACAAAAGTGTTTGTCCTAAACCACAACTCGTGCAGATTTCTGTTGATCGACGCAAGCGTTCCTTGCATCAAGCCCCTTTTCAAATAAGGTTCTCGCTTATGAGAACTTCCCCCAAAAGTCCACATACCTCGAAAGTTTTACCGACTCCGCCACGATATTTCCGTTTCAGTAACGAAAGAAGCTTTACAAACGATCTGACAATCTCCCGGACCTACGTCGGATGGAACAATGTTCTGACGATGAAACAATTGGGGTATTTAAGCATAACGTAAGACTCTCCCATGGGGCTTCCTGCTCGGATCTCCCCACTCAATGGAAGGCCGAGTCCCCTTCGGTCTCTGCGCATGGATTGGAATACTGTTTTGACTTTCAGGCTTGAAGGGTTCTTATGAATGTCCTGGCTGAAATGGAGGACATTGTGGCGCAGTCAATCTTCCATCAAAGAATTCTGCTTGCCCAACACAATGCTCGGTATGAATGGTATGCTGAAGAACTGCTCGACATGCTGTGTTGTGAACTTGGAAAGAATAGCCGGATTTTATGAGACTAGGTTTGGTGATCCTCGTCCGGCATTCAAAGGACTATTTTTAACCGGACATGAGCGAGCGGTATTTATCATTTACACCATGATGAATTCCAATTCAGACAAGAGCTAGGAAATTGGTGTGTGATCGTGACATGATGCGGAGAATCAGGTTTGAATTACTTCATCCCTTTGTCAGACAGAAGCATCTTTCGTTGGAATCGTTCCCTGAACACGTGCAAAGTTCTTACCCATGCATGAAACATACAAAGGCACTCGCAATGAGAAGTTGACTGGGAAAACAATCTGGTGTAGACAGGTAGATTGGACGCCTTTTCAAGTCAAGCTATGGTATACACCTCGCATTCACTCTGAATTCTCGCTGAAAGGGCAACCCATTAGTCACGACAACCATGCAGTGAAAAAGAGTCGCTTAAAGGGAAACAACAAAAGTCTCGTTAGAGGTGCCTGAAGAGGCTGAGTCAATAGCAGCGAGTCAGAGTCGCTTCCATATGTCTCAAATATTCGTCTTAGCAAGGTGGAAGACGTCGTAGGATTTCCGGCTAGGATGTTCTCGTCGTCTCATTTAGTCAGACTTCAATGAAAACCACATGGTGATACCTCCTCGTATAGCTTTGTGACTACTTAGTTTTACTACGCCTAACGGCACATGCAAGGGTAAGTCCTGGAACTACTGTAGAGGTGGATGTGGGGAGCAATGCCACTCTTAATTCTAGGTGCCCGTATGAATCATTGAATATCATGGCAAAAAATCTCCGTCCTGACAATTGTATCTCGTGAATCATCATCGAACCCGTCTGTTGTTGTTCTGCTTCAGTTCTCACTACTCATCTGTTCAAGGATTAGCTTATTTTTCCAGTTCTACGGTACCTCAAACCCACACGATGGGGCTTATCACCGCATTCGCAAACTTCCTTTGTCGGGCTTTCCGAAATGGAGCACTAGCGATATTCATACTTTCTCTTTTCTATATCTCAATCTACATTTGTTCTCAATTCAATCACATCACAACATATACCACAGCTCTACGAGATCGATCCATCGCTCTCACAGATTTGCCCGCAGACTACGTCCGAAGTCTCAACGAATCCATCAACCAAAACGTGCCGTTCACACACAACATTACGACCAACACATTCCAGATCCCTCGTATAATCCACCAAACATACAAGACCACAACGATTCCCGAGAAATGGAGATACTCATTCAACTCATGCAAAGAGCAGAACCCAGCATACACACACATTTTCTGGGATGACGAGAGCGCCCGGCAATTCATCGAAAGCCAATTTCCCTGGTTCCTCACAACCTACGACTCCTATCCATACCCCATCCAACGAATCGACTCAATACGGTACTTCCTCCTTTGGCATTATGGCGGCGTATACATCGACCTCGACGTATCTTGTCGGCGACCACTCGATCCACTCCTCGCTTTTCCTGCTTGGTTTCCCAAGACACAGCCATATGGAGTCAGCAATGACATTATCGCCAGTACAGCTCGCCACCCAGTCATGTTGAAGCTCGCACTTAGTCTGCACGATCATAATGAACGGTTAGGAACGGGATATACGACAGTCTTCTGGTCGACTGGTCCGATGTTCGTCAACGTGGTACTGGGGAAGTGGTTCAAGGCTGTAGAGAACGGAGATGGGAATGATGGAGTGAGGATCTTGCCGCCGATGTTTTATGATCGGACGGGATACTCGTTCTTTGGCCATAGGGAGGGGAGCTCTTGGCATGGGGGTGATGTTGCGGTTGCGAAGTGGGCGTATGGCAGGCTGTGGTGGCTGTTGGGATTAGTGACTCTGGGTCCCGCTGTGTTGATGTTTGTATGTAGGAGAAGACGGGAGAGTAAGCAATTGTACTATAGTCGTGTTTGAGTCTAGTTTGACGATCATCTGTCTGTCAAGAGAGCCTCAATCGAGGTTACAACAGCACTTGAACCGTTTGCATGGTTCCTATGGTCGAACCTGCCAGCCGATTCACAGGAGCCAGAGTACAGATAGTGCTTACTCCCCAATCTAAAATGATTCTCACTGACCCTATCGATCAAGGTGCAACTTCGACATCATCAGGGCCAGGTGCTGACCTCCGTGGAGATACTTTGCTCTTTACGACGCTCGTGAAAATCAAATTCTTCCCGCATGCTTCCAAAGGCACCATGTCCCTGTTGTTTGCAAGCTTTGGACTTCAGTTGACAATCCCTGCTTCCACTGTTCTGAACTAATTTTCGCTTGTTTATGCTACGAGGCTGAGTTTACCCCCCCGCCCCCCCTCCGGACTCGATCGGCCTCGAGTGTAGATAGGAGAATCCATACACATCGTGTGCCGAGTGAACCCCTCAGTAGGTCATAAATAGAGCCTATATTTGAACTTAATCACCGGAAGTTTGGAGCAGAGACATGTTTGCTACGATTGCTATTATTGTGCGCAATATCTCTGCTTGTTAGCCGAGGTCTTAGCAAATTCGGTACACTCTCCAATCACTGCCCATGGCAGTTGCCCTCAAAGTAAACAAATACTCTGAACACTGATGCTGTTCTGTTGACAAATGTGGCAATGAGAAGGGTTCGGCCTATCAAAAATGCTCGGCAAAATAAAGGGGTCTCGCTACGCCCTGTCCAGTGACTCAACCAGTGTGAATCCACACCACAATCGGAATAACAAAACTATAGCTTTGAAAGGCAAAAAAGTTGTTGAACAGAAGGGGATTCTATTTCGTTATTAGGAAATATTCTGAGCATTTTAGATTGTAGATGAGCTTACCGAACCCCTGCGGGCGAAGCCCATGAGAATTGTTTCAGCGTCTAGCTGACAAGATAATATCTTGAGTCACACGCCATAACCACTCGGCCATCTGTCCTCGTCATGATTTAAGCATGATTTACAAGAAAATTCTTATTTGCTTATCTAGTGCAACAAAAATTGTGGAAAGCTTTGCAAGTTTTTCTTCCATGCGGAAGTGCCGAGTCAAAATTTCTGAGTGACTTCACCGCCCGGCTCTTGCCGCACTGGCAGAATCCAAAATATTTTCCAACTGGACCTCAAAATTACCCCGCCAAAGTCGCAACTCCTACAACCACCTACCGCCGAAATGACGACTGAAACGCCCAAACCTATACACAGTCTGATCCTTGACTCTGGTCCTATTATCAAGAACGATCCTCACGTCTCTACAATTCTGGGCCAGGCTGAAAATATCTACACGATCCCCGCCGTCATCGACGAAATCCGCGATGCAGTCACCCGCGCCAGACTCGAGAGTACTCTGCTCCCCTTCCTCAAACTACGATCGCCGAGACCTGCGAGCGTGAAAGTTATTACGGATTTTGCGCGCAAGACGGGAGACTTGGAGGTATTGAGTAGGCCTGATATACATCTTATGGCACTGGCTTACGAGCTGGAGTGTGAGAGGAATAATGGCGATTGGAGGCTGCGCAGCGATCCGAACCAGAAGAAGATTAACGGGGAACCACTGAAACCTGTCGAGGAGGGTGCGAAGCAAGATATAGTGGAGGACCCTGTGAAGTCTATGGAAGCGCCTGCTCCTGTTCCAGAAAGCAGAGGCGCGTGGGGAACGACAGTGCCGAGAACCCTTGGGGAGGCTGACCTGCCAAAGACGATAGACGAGGTTCTTGAGGGCACACACGTATCAGCTCCGGAGGCTCAGAGCTCAGAAAGCGGATCTGCAGCAGTCCCTTCCACCGCATACGAATCAGCGCCAGTTCCACGTTCAACCACCTCTGTTCAGGTCCTGCAAAATGTGCAAGCATCGCCAGAAGTCCAAGAGACTCCAATCGAGCCCGCAGAGACATCGCAAGCGCCCGCGTCAGAAAGCCAATCATTAGGCATTGTGCTCGAGTCAACATATTCAGAAAAGCTTGAAGTCAAAGATGCTGCACAATCATCTGCCTCAGAAGTACAAAAGCCCGAGACAACCACCGAATCGAATACCACAGAGGGTATTGTCGAAGAAGTCGAAGAATCAGACTCAGAAGGATCAGATGGGGAAGGTTGGATCACTCCCTCAAACCTCAAGAAGTACATGGCAAAATCCGAGAACAGCACCACCAACAAGAAAACCGAAGCTGCCATAATGCAAGTAGCACTCATCACATCCGATTTCGCCATGCAGAACGTCCTTCTCCGAATGAACCTCAATCTCCTATCCCCAACCCTACAAAGAATCAAGCAGTTGAAGACCTGGGTGCTGCGGTGCCACGCCTGTTTCGCTATCACAAAAGACATGACCAAGCAGTTCTGTGGTCGGTGTGGAAAGCCAACCTTGATGCGCACATCATGCACTACGGATAAGGATGGCAAGGTCAAGGTTCACTTGAAGAAGAATATGCAGTGGAACAAAAGAGGGGATGTCTACAGCATACCAAAGCCTGTTGCGGGTACGTCGAACGGGAAACTTGTTCAGGGTGGAGGCAAAGGTGGATGGGGTCAAGGATTGATCCTTGCAGAGGACCAGAAAGAATACGTTCAAGCTATGACTGGAGCTCGGCGGAAAAAGGAGAAGGATCTCATGGACGAGGATTTCCTCCCAGGGCTCTTGTCAGGCGACAGAGGTCGTGCGGGTGGCAGGACAAAGGTTGGAGCAGGCAGGAATGTCAATTCCAAGAAACGGCACTAGAACTTGGGGTATGGTTATGGCGTGCAAAACGGTTGGAGGCGTATGGGAATGGCGTTGGATTTGCTGCACATAGACGGATTTGCATAGCGACTATCCATTTTGATTTCCTACACACGTACGTAGAACGCCAATGACCATACACAAATATTTTCTACCAGAACTCCTTGTATGCGCCTGCAATGCCTCCTCAATTTCCACCCCGCAATGTGACCTGAGCTTCCAGCTTCGCTCCCCTCTCAACTATTCAAGTAGTTACTGGCCCAAGACCTTGAGATCCTCTATTAAATGGTCAGCACAATCCCGCCCAATTTTCTTTTCTCCAAGGCACAGATCTGCCATGTCTCCTAGGTATTGGAAAGAACTCACTCTGCTGCGTCAAAAGCAATCCATATCTCTTCTTGAGCGTAACCCGATGTCTGGAGTACTTGTCATCTGGCGAGAAGCGCGCAGGGTGTGCCGATTTGGTGACCTCGCCCGAGACGACCTTCTTGAGGGTATAGACACGCTTGCCAGCGCTGTCGACGGTGTACATGAGATGCATGATGGCGGTTTTTTTAGAGCTTGTGGGCTCGCTCGATGGGTTGTTAGGAGTTCGATTGGGCAAGGATGATCAGTTGACCGAGCTGGACGTAGGCGGAAAGAGTGGCCGCGTACTGTGTGGAATCCTGTATCGATATTGGGTTGCGTGTTGCGAAATTCGTCGGAGTCGTGATAATTTTTTGGAGTTTGCGATTTTGGACAGGGGTTTAGAAGGACTAGGCTAGTTTTGGCTTGGTGTCGGTGTCGGTGTCGGCTATTAGCGCATCTTTCGGCCGTTGAAGGGCGCATTCTTGGATCGTGTTCAATATTGGTTGACATCTCCACTTCCAACTTCTATAAAAGTCTAATCGTCTGTCAATTCCTATATATAGGTCGGCAGTTCTGTCTTTTGTTTGTTTGCTGGTTTTGCACTTTACGCTCGTAATGCCTGAGTTTATTTATAATGATGTTTCCCTCGATTCTGTTTCTTATCCCAGCTTCCATCAGACGAGCATGTCTACCGAGTCTTCCAAGACAATGATACTCCATGTGGAGGAGACAGTACTCCAAGAGTCCTACTTCCTGAATCTCCCTCGCGAAATCAGGGATGCCATTTACACCGTCATGTTCGTCGTCGATGGACCTCTCTATCCGAACAGAGAACGAGCTGGTGTGGCGGACTTCGTCTCACTCCTCCGAACGAATCGACAGGTTTACGCCGAAGCTGTTCAGATTCTCTATGGACGCAACACTTTCCAAATCCGAGGAACTCCAGCCTGGACATCACCCGAGTTTCTCAATCTTCTCAGCAGTCAGCGAAGGGATGGCTTCCTGCGACCATCGCAATGGGCGGCTGATATGAGCACGGTCTGCCTAGCACGCCACTATCTGAAGAGGCTCTATATCCCGTCGCACAACATCAACCTCGATCGTTTCAAACATCTCGTCTCACTACTCAAGTACTTTCCAAATTTAGAGTTCTTGCATGTTATCTACAATGGATCTTTCGGAGTCAAGGACATGGACGTCGTCAATGTCTGTCGGCTGCTTCGGGATCTGAGACCTTTGACGCAGGGTATGCTGTGTAAGAGGATTCGGTACTCTGAGGCTGAGGATATCTCGTGGATGCTTTTGGAGAAGCCGTATAGGAATTGGTCGAGCGTGTCACCAGAGGAGAAGATGCCTCACGTATGGAGGAGCCAGGATGGTGTTCTGAGGGAAGCGAAGGTTGTCGCCGCTCCACAGAGGATACCAGAATGATGATATACTATTCTTCGAAATTGCTGCTAGCCTCTGGGATAATACACCATCACGTCGCAGCCTCAAATAGCTTCTCGGTCACTACCACTGTCTCCAAGACAATTTTATTGGACGTACAGAAATTCAATGCTCCATCCATATAAGCTATCTGAGTCGCCCAAGGGCCACATTCCAGCGGCGCGTTTACGTGTCCCCAATCGTTGTGACAGAAGAAAAGGTTCACCACTTCCCCAACCCCCTTTCTTCAACTACTTGCTCCTGCAACGGGGGCAAAAGGTGTCTCATCACCCGAATCCTTGGCGGATACACCGATACCAGCGATGATATCCTTAATCTTGTCATACGCTTCTTCGGGTGTTGGCTCTTTTGGAATCACTCTACGATTAGATCTTCCAGCCGGTCGGTGATCAACCACGATCTCACGCTCGGGGGACCAATCTCGATGTCCACGATAGGCCGGCGCCCTTCTTTCGGTCATTCCGCGAACGTGTGCCTTCCTGAATGGGTCGCTTGTCGCAGTCGGCCATACCATACCCTCTGCACTAGAGCTCTCAGCTTTCAGCACCACTATCCAATCAAGGATCTCTGGTTGACCTTTGAACCACGAGAACCAGCCTCCCGTTTGCTTCGGTATGTGTGGTGAAGTCGGTATTGCATCGATCAATTTCCAGGTGCGGATAAACTTTGCAGCCCTAGAGTTCCTGTCGCGCTCCTGAATGAGGAATTCGATCTCTCTATGGACTCCTTCTGGGAGACTATCGATCAAGTTATTGAAGGCCTTCGATCCCTCGCCAGACTTTGACAGCTCATATTTCTTCTTTAGCTCCTCCTGAGAGCATGGCGTCGGATCTGCATTATAATTCTCGTTGACGAAGTTTTCATGGACTTTCAGACCGAGAAAGCTGAAGTTGCGCTGAGCTCTACGCACATATCCATCGACCTTGCGGATCAACCAAGTCTCATAGATCTCCTTCTCCTCGATAAAACCGCTGCAAAGAATCGTGAGCAAGGGTCGAAAAGTCTTTGGGATTGCTTACTCAGAGGCCACCGAGCTCACTGAGTCGATACTGCGAGCATCAAAATCTATCCGTCGGCTCTGTCCAGGGACGACATAGAGATCTTCACTATTCCTCCTAGGCTGTGTCTCTGCCAGGTCGCCACCAGCCTTCCACTTCGCAGCCAAAGCTTTGAGTTCTGGCCCACGCCACTGCAGCTCACTGAGCAGTTGAGGTAGCTCGTTGTCAATTTTCTTGAGCCCGTCTTTCTGTTCATCTGTCAAAATACCACTGGATTGATCAGCCCAATCTCTCTTATTTGGATAGCAACACCCACCCTTCTTCCATCTTTTTCAAAGCCAAGACTCGAATTGCTTTCGCCAAACAGAAAACATGTCCCTTCATCTCGTCCAACTTCCACATCAACATTTCAGCATGCGAGTACCCGCCAAACACTTTATTGAAAGCGACGACCCCTGGATATTGGTGCACGTATCTGGCATCTTGTCTCGACTGACGGACCACAATGGCGGGTTCCTGGTTCTCAAACTCGTCACCGTGCTCGTTCTCTGCCTCGTACCCCTCTTTCAGCGCTCTCTGCACTTTCTTCAAGATAGCTTCGAGGCTCTCGACTAACGGCTTGGTCAGCGACTCGTCGAAGTTAATTATCGGCCCGAAGGTTTCGATGGTTTGGGAGAGTGTCCGTAGGTTTGCAGAGATCAGACCGATCGCTGTTGCCATGTTCAATGTTATGAGGTGATTCATGTTATAAGTGGCGGAGAATTTGAGGAGGTCGATGGAGAGCTTCTCGCTGAGTTTGGCGATAGAGAGGATAGCTTCTTGGTATGTTTTCGTTGGATCGACCGCATCTGCCATCTTGTCGTCTGCCATCTTGCCTGCCGTCGTTGTTATTCACTTCTGAAGTTATATTCTATTCTTAATCCTGGACTTGCTCTGTCTTCTTCTTCCAAAAGTCAAAGTCTCACTTCAAGTCTAGAACGCAACGGAATTTTCACAATCCAGATCGCAGAATCATTCAACAGAAGAGCAGCAGAACAGTATAGCATGAACACAACACAAACAGTTTGTCTAGCAGGAGAGCTCTCGCAGCAATCATATTTCTCCGTTCTTTATTTAGGCTACCATCCTTCAGCTTCGCGCTGCACTCCTCAAGCAGAGCAAGCTCAGCTCCGAAGCCTTGCATGAAATCGCGTAAGAACGTGACCTGTGAGGGCATGCCAAGGTTCAGCCCTACCTGGCCCGCATGTATTGGTTGTGGAACCGTTGTCGAAGCTCGAAATTGCCTGGGGAAATCTCGTAGTGTGGTTAGGGATCGACGGAGTATCTACTCTGTCGCTCATTTTACAGAACGTAGTAATGCTGACACCAATTGTGGCATGCAAGTTTCAATACATCAAGCCAATACCTCTACTTTGTCTGTCCAGGACTGCACAGCGGTTTGCGCACATCATGTGGAGGACTTTCGATCGTGATATTTCCTCAGCCTCCATATCGATTTCACCTTTCAATCGTGTTTGGATCTTGTTCTTCGCGAGGCAGGTGAATAGTGCTGAGGCGAACTTGCCTCTCAATGTCTACGAACACTTGCGACATCAGTTCCAACGTCTGAGGCTATGACAGATGAGCGTACGGCATTGCCAATTATATTTCTAACACCTAAAGTGTCCGAGATGGTTCCAATTAACAGCGAGCAACCAGTCGCTTACCAACCATCATCCGAGGAGCTATATGTCCTTCTCAAACGGCCGTTACTATTGCTCGCTCTGGTGCCCCGATCCCCAACTTGGAATGTCCTCGCCCTTGGAAGAGGAGGCGATGCATTTCTTCCTTGAGCTAACATAGATGTCGATGCAAAGTCGCGATGATCGCTCCAAGGAATTTGGAAGGTCGCTGCTCGTGGAAGCGGAGGAACGGACGCTTCGTGTTCAGGATACTCTCTCTTCCTTGAGCTGCGAGCTTCCTCGAGCGGTTCCTCCCGAGGGTATACTTGTGTCTTTGACCTTCGAGGGTTGGCCTCAAATGTCGCTGCCCGTGAAACTGGAGGCATGGGTGCTTCTTCTCGAGGGTAGTTCTGTGTCTTTGATTTCCGGGGAATATTTACAGAGCCCCGAGCCGCCGAAGAGTGATTTTGAAGAGTCGATTTTCTTGGTGGTGACAAGTCCTCCTCATCAGATTCGTGCTCCGATACGACTTCCTGAGATCTTCCTGAATGCTTCTCCACTTCTGAATAATCCCCGTTCCACCTCGCGGATCTTGGAGGGCTTGGGGCTGAGAAGGTCTCTGCACAACGTATAGTCGGGGCTGGAGGAATGGCCGGTGAAGGTAGCTCGTCGTAATAAGAATCGGGCTCTGGTACAGCCTTTGCAGCTCTCCTTTTGGGAGCCTTTTCTTTTCGCTGATACATGTCAGTCCTGCTTGTAGCCTTTTCTCGTTGTCTGGAGACAAGAGATGCCGATGAGTAGGATTTCGCGTGACCCTTGCTTCGAGCAGGTGTGTTTGGTGAAGGCGGCTCGACAATGTAAGTATCCTTCTCAGGTACGGCCGCGAGGGATCTTCTTGAGGGTTTCTCATCTCGTAGAGGCATATTATACGAGCTGGTGCCCCTCAATATTGGATTTGAATGAGAGAGGATCGCAGAGTCGCGGACAGCTTGGGGTTGCACGTTTGGCGGAGGTGCCTCAACAGTATGAGATTCCTCGGGAGGTACAGCGGGACACTTCCTCTTTGGTGCTTTCTCTTTTGATGGGGGATTGCCATACCGACCCAGGGACCTTCGCAAGTATTCTATAGTTGCTGAGGCTTCAGAACGGCGCATTTTCGGGACTGGCTTGCTCGGTGAAGGTGGCTCGACAATGTGCGTATCGCGGGTCGATGTCACCCGTCTAGATTTCCTTCTTGAAGATTTCCCTATTTGCTCTTGGGTGGATACAGGTGTGTCATCGAGTTTGTCATATTTCGCAAGCTCGACTTCTTGTGCTGCACTTCTTGGTTGAGATCTGGAGCTCAACTTATGAACCTGCTCGGGCTCCTCATCTCGCAAACCATCGTAGTGATCTCTTTGCCCGGATTTTACCTCGTCAGACTTGGTTTGCGGGGAACAGTTCCCTTGCCCTGTCGACTTTTCCTGCTTCTCAATGAAGCCGCGCTCGTCTGCATAGAATGTACGTTGCTCGCCTTCTAGATAGCCACTCTCTATACCGCTTTGTGGTCGTTTTGGTTCAAGAGCTTCCAAGTCGTTCATCCACTCTATGCCGAGGTCCGGTGAAACTACCAGATTCAGCCTTTTCTTTTGGTTTGGCATCGCTTTTTGATGATATAGCAAGTTTTCCGCGGATAAGGGCACGAGCGGGTGTCGATTTAACACTGTTGATTTGTCGAGAATTGTAATTCGAGATGCAGGGGTAGGAATTGGCATTTTTCCATACTGCCAATGGTCTGAGATATTTGCGAGCTCCACGCCTTCTTGTGTATCGTACACATATCTAGGTTCAAGTATTAACACGCGGCCATTCTTATCCACAACATGATGTAAGAACTTGTTGGTCGTTGTGATCCTTTCGTATCCAGCTTGCACTGAACGTTGTTCTCGCATGTCCTCCTCATAGGCACCAGCAGCTGCCCAACGAGCTGACAAAGCTGCATTCTCGGAAAGATTTTCGTTTCCAGATTGGCCATCGTTTGATTCAATTGAGTAGCTACTCTGGGGCGCTGACGATATTTTTGCTGTAGTTGTCGTCTCTGGTGGTTCGATGATCACCGGGTCCTGAAAGCAGTCAGGTGGATCTAGCTCAGATCAAGATTGCAGGTTTGTAACTTACCTCGCCTTCGGTACTTGGTGGGGCCCATATTCTGTAACGGCCTCCCAAGATTGTTGAAGGTGGCTTCGGCTGCCTGGAATCCACATCAGAATTTGACAATCTAGATGTCCTGTCTTCTCCATTGGATCGCATAAGTGTGGTTTTCCGGTCAATAAGATACTCTCCTTGAGCCTGCAAAGCTCCAGCAGTGTCACTGTCGTCCGCTGGGGGTGCTTGACTTTCAGTCTCCTGCGTCGATGGTTGGAAATTGATTTCAGGCTCGAGATCGTCCTCTACTGTCGGCTGGCAATATCTTATCGAAGGTGGTTTTGGTGCGGCACTTGAGGCAGTATTCACTGCTGCAAGCGAAAACTTTCTTACACAAGATTGAAGTCCAGCATGCATGTGGGCGTTGTATCCTCCGTCTGTGGTATGCTTGAGTGAATCGTCCTTCAGAGAAATCAGTTCACCAACACTTTCGTTTGCAAATTGAGACTCTGAAATATGATCAGCGAGCATTGATTGAAAAGATTTAGGGGATTTTGTACCAGGCTTTGTCCATTCGTGCTCTAATGCTCTCCAGCGCTTAATCTTGTTGGAGGATGAGCCACGATAAGCTTCTGAATGAAATCCTTTCCAGAATCGCTCATATGCAACATCCTCAGCGGGAATTTGCTTTCATCACCACAAAACGATGTCAGTAACAGTCCCGGCGGAAACGGAACATTGCCCGCTATCAACCGAAACAAGATACATCCAAGAGCCCAGATATCAACGGCATACGTGTACTCGGAATATCCAGGTACATAGTGTAATATTTCGGGAGCCATGTATGCTTGAGTTCCTGTCTGCGTCCTGAAAGCCGTATCTTCAGTCCGTCGCTTGCTCAAGCCAAAGTCTGCAAGCTTCACCCACCAATCGGGCGAACCTCGACAGACTAGGACATTCTATTGCGAGTCAATCATGGGAATGCTCAAAGATAGGAATAGGCCTTACTTTTGGCTTCAGATCGCGATGCACAAACCTCTCGGAGTGCATAATCTTCAACCCCTCCAAGATTTGTACCGCGATCTGCCTTACTTGGGCCTCTCCAATTTGCCCACCCACAGTTGCAATGTTGTCTTCCAAGTCCCCCAAAGGCACATATTCCATCGCCAAATACACACTCTCCGGATCTTGAAACCACCCCAGAAAGCCCACGAATACCGCACTCTCCTTGTATTTCGGCTTCGAGAATTCTAGGAGGGCCATTAATTCTCTTTCGTACTGAACCTTGAATGTCGATCCAGTCGCCCAAATGCGCTTCACGGCTCGTTTCTCATTCTTGTGTGTCTCGAGTCGAACTTCGCCGAATCCGCCTTTACCGAGCGTTCGCTCCACGTTCCATATCTTGGTTTGCGGAACTTTGCGCTGCCCAGTAGTGGCATCTGATATGCACTGCGTCTCGACTATCATGCCAGGGAAAACATGGGCGTCCAGCTTCGCATACTCGAAGTCCGAAAGATAGGACATGGTGGGCGGCAGTGGCAAGGCTGTGATTGAGGTGCAGCCGGATCGCTGCTCCACCTGATGCGGCTCGAGAAGTAAGGATAATATCGTGACCAATGTTACGGAATTAAATCACCCATGATGGGTAAGCCGATTCGTTCTAGATTGATGTTATGTGACTGCTGTTTGCTCAAGTTATGGATGGTCGTCGTGAGGATGTGCAGAATACAAGATCTCCCTGCTATGTCAGCCACCTTCATGCAGGAGCAGGGATTACGATCGTGTCTCGACATTGGGGGTCCAAATATATTTCTGGAATCTCCATGGTCTCTGCAAGAGTAAATGAGCTCTTGAACCAAAGTTTCGATCACTAGAGGTCAAACTCAAATGACCACGTACCGAGCTTTCTAACCCCCATCTCGATCAGAAGAACGGAGAAAGCGTCTAGGCAAATCAAGTTCAAGCGCAGCGCCAGCTGGCATACCAGACCTATTGTAGCACAGATCAGAAATAAAATCATGTCAACCCTCAATGATCAAGAACGTAAAATTGCTCCGGCTTTTGGTGCGAGCTCTGGTTAGTTCTCTATCTGCTAGTGACCATGGTCTACATTTCTCCGTCACAGCATACAAGTTTGTCCACCCAGGGCTTGGAATTTTTTCACTTTCAGATGCCCATAGTGCCAATACTCATTACACCCCAATACCAAGAACTTGCGTTCTGTCAGAATTCATTGTTTTGATTTTGGCATCCCTCGCTTAAATACGTTAATGTTTCGCCTGGTAAGCGGAGAGTACAGCGATTACCTTCTCCCGAGCTGGAGCCGAGGATCTTTGGATAATTCGACCCATATATCTTCCACTATTGACGGACAGAGAAGTATAAAATCCTGAGTCAAAGATGCTGGGATGCATATGCATATGCATTTTTGCGTGGCTGCCGTGATCGAGCTGGGTGGGCATCTGGGTCTGAATGCCTGCTCGGATCGTGCTGCGCAATTGATATTCCCTGGGCTTTTCCTCCAAGGCTGGTCTCCATATAAACGGAAATAGAGAGGTTATTACTGGATGCATAGTGAACAGGCTGAGTGAACGCTGAGCGCAAGTGAATGGCCAACAGAACGCCGCTAGTTCCATGTTGCTACCAGACTTTCGTATAGTGGGAATTTCACGTCAAATACGAGGCTCCCTTCCACACCTGTAGGAACTAATGATTCACTCCACTATGTTTGGCTTCGGTCTGAGGGTCGCTTCATTGTGCTATGTTTCTAAATTCAATACATCGAGGAAATGCAAGTCCTTCTCTACGCTGCACAAGTGTCAGGAGATAGTAGCCTGATCCTCTCCTGAGATCTTGGCACAATATCCAGCTTTGTTGGCATAGGCCTCACAATCACAAACGGTGTGTAGTCCATCCAAGGTAGCTCAATCTCTTCTCCCGTCTGCGGATCAATTTTCTTCTGGATATTGCAGCTCCACAAAATTGAAGCAACGAGAGTCACGTGGACTATCTCTGTGTAGTCCAATCCGAGACATTGTCGTCTTCCCCAACCGAAAGCCGAATGGTTCTTGAGCGAAGGATAATGTGTCAGTGGTTCTTTGTATGTAGGGAAAGCTGGATCGAGCCAGCGTTCTGGTCGGTAGTTCTCTGGGTCGGGGTACAAGGCTTCGTCTCGTGACATGGCACTGTATATGTTAGAAAGGAGCACAACAGCTGAGGCGCTACATACCACTCGAGAGCAAACACCACACTCCCCTTCTCAATGTGGTACCCCTCGTAAACATCGTCTTCAGTAAGCATGTGTGGCACCCCTGTCAAAAAATTAGCGAATTGTTGTTTTGCTTTTTCTCGGATGCTGGACCAACCAAATGGGACAGGACTTCTCCAACGGAACGTCTCGCGAATCAGAGCCCTCACAATAGGCAACTTCTGTATATCTTCCGATGTGGGCATTCTTTCCCCACAAACGGCATCCACCTCATCCTGCGCCTTTTTCTGCCACTCAGGATACATGGCCATAGCCACAACCCAGCCTTGGATCGGTGAGGATTCCAATACGCTCGCAATCAGCGTCATCATGCCTACGCAGTACGCCTTCTCCTCATCCTGCAGAGATGCATCCTTCAGTGATTCCCTCGTCCATGAATATTCCTGCGTGTCTTTCTCGCTCTCGATGCGGGCTTTCGTCTGAGCTCGCTGGCCAAGCCAAAAATTGCGCTCAAATGTAACGCGAGCGATTTCCTTCACACGCCATGGCTGCAGAAAATCCGGTACCCAGAGTGGGATCTGCTCCAAGAATGGGAGTTTATTCTGAATTGCTTCTGGGGATATGACTTCGAGCAGGCCGACTGATGTTGCGCACACCCCTTTGGCGATCTCATCGTTCGTCTTCTCCCATGCCATGGCTGATGAAATGCCCCCACAACACTTTTCCAGCAAAGGACCGAAGCTTTCTGGATCCTGGAGAAGTTTCAAAATCATCTTATTGGTCTGTTCTGTGGCTACTTTGCTCAAACGTTCTTTGGACATGCCGGCAATGATTTTCCTGGCAAACGTCTTGATTCGTTTGTGATCAGCTGGAAAGAGCATTAGCTACCCTGTTCCAAGGTCAAATGATATCTTTCTGGAGTTAAGCACATACGACAGCTTGTCATCAGAGGCAAGTAATGTCCATCAGTAGCACAGTCGCCCCAGATAGCGGAAAAGTGCACTCTCCCCGAATACTTCGCTGCGCGTTTAACAAGAAGATCCTCGACGATCTTAGGATCTGCAACTAGAACACATGTATCTGCACCGAGCTTGACTTGACATATTGGACCGTACTGCTTGGTCCAAGCATAGAACTGCAGCCACGAGTGTTTTGCCGGGAGATCCGGGACTGAACCGAGAAGTGGGATTCCTGAGATGCGGTTATTATCTGAATGAGCACACTCGGAAGGAGGGAAGAACCTTTGGGACCAGGAAGCTTCTTCGTTCCTGGAGGAAGCTTTGGCTTTGAGAAGAAGAGAAGGTAGATTACGAGGCCTGCCACTGCAGCAAGGCCCAAGACAGAAGGGCTAAGCAAAAATGCCATTTTTCTCCAAGACTTTCGCGAACTCTGAAAAGTGTCGAAAACGAGCGTGGGATACAGCAAATATATGAGCAGGATGAAAGAAAATCCGAGTTTTGGGTCTACCAAGAACTATACCATCGCCTCACCATTTCAAGAATGAAGATCTTCCCTTTAAGTAGAATGTGTGTGTCTCAAAAGGACACAACACTAGGCCGCTCTCAGTACGGACATTGTGCTTCGGATCCCCAACTCTGCGTGCGTATTATCACCTCACACATAACCTATAGGGATTCTGTGCGAGAACACTGGAAACTGGGAACACGAGGATCCCGTACCATGGACACGCGACATGTGAAGATCTTAGCCTATACTGCAGTGCAATCCCAGCTGCACATCCTTTACATTACATTGCATTTCCAGCATGCAAGAGACCACGTTTGACCTCGACTCTCACATGATGATTTATTCATCTATCGAGGCCAAGTCTACCCAACTAAGTCGATGAGAGATAAAAGAAGCAATATCCAAGCACTCTCTGTGTATGGGAGAGGGAATCTCCAGATTCTCCTACCATGGTTGGGTATATTTGCATCCTTTACCCGGACAACCTAGTAAACCAGACAATAAACCTGGTCGCGCATCCATTGCCGAAGGCCGTACAGTCAGACTGGGCGTAAATGCACATCCATCCATTCGGCAGACTTGTGGCTTTCCCTCGTGTATTATATTGGTTCACCTGGCTTGAATGAAATTTCCCGACAAATCCCGGTAGATCAGAAATCGAATGCAACCTGCGATCTGATAATGTAGACAAGGGTAGCCGAGAAGGAGCCAGCCAGCCAGCCTGACATGACGTTCAGCAGCCATCCGTTCGTTTAACACAGCCAAAAGTTGTAGGCGCTGCGTATGCATGCGCCCGTTTTGGAATAAAGGTATCACGCACACGATACCTTTGGATTCAAGTTTTGAATACAGTCCGGGCCTCAATTGAATGAGTGATGTAGAGAACTTGTTTTATTGGCTCTGTTTCGGCGACCGGACATGCATTGCTGAGAGCGAAAGCTTGTGAAGCCATATCCCTGTCAAATCTTTATCTGCACGATAATGACAGCTTGGCCAATGGCATTGGCATTTCCCAGCTGTGAAAATGTAGGATGTTGTCCAATCAGGCTTTAACTTTCAGGTAAGGCAGAGGTTTATTCGTTGGCTGATCGGCGACATCGGCTTTGATCGACGTGAGGCTGAGAATTTATGCTGTGTTGTGTTGGTTATGTGGCGGGTTGTTGCTGGCTGGAAGGAAAGTTACGTGGGAGTGGTGGATTGGTGAGGCGACGGTGTTCGCCGAAGGTAATCAGAATGAATTTGTCTGACTGTTCAAGACTATCGGATAATTATCACGCCTCAAATATACATGCTCTGGCTACGAAACTAGCCAAAAAACTCAGAGAACCCATCTTTGTTTTCCTCTGCTCGCTTGTTTAGCGGCCGGCCACTGTGGTCGGGACAGAGCTTCCATCTACTCAGCCCGTCCATCCCGATCCCATGTAGCAATTCATTTACCCTCAACCCCTCACCTTCCTACCGTAGTCAAAACGTGCATCTTGACCTCCCGCAAATAGTTAAAAAAAACATCCTATTCAAATATATCTTACATGCATAACAATCAAGATATATAGGCAAGCAAGCTTCCCCACACGGTGCTATTCGATACCCATCGCGACTCAACATGCTCACGATCGGGACTTGGCTGCTTGGTAACACCCTGGCTTACCGAAATTTTATCCTGGATATGTGATGCGAGCTGCCTAAATGACATGTGCTGTACTGCACTGTACTGAATGTAATATATATGAGAACTTATGTCAAATGAGAGAAGGGAGTCTAATTTTAGTGGGCGCACGGGCAGAGCATAAACAAACGACAATTAAGAAAATCAGCACGTAGATTTTCACAAGATGATACAGTCGTAGCCACACGAAATCTGTAACCTTACTCGTGGATGAGCGAGCTTACATTTGAGTTCGAGAAATTCTCACCTGCGTACAGACAGATAGACCAATGGATACTTGACAAGCAGTGAGACAGAAGCGGGAGATGCGGGACTTCACATTAGGGCGACACTAGCTAGCACGATAATGTACCGACTCCAATCCGCACTGATTCTTATCGAGCTGTCATCATTGCTAGCGATCTAAGAACTGAACAGTGTATTTTCACTCCTTGAACAATTTTCAAGAAGCTAGAAATGGAAAAAGGTGTCGTGTTTTGGCGCGCTTGTCAGCTGACCCGAAGCCGAAAGATCCGACTAATACACGAGGTGAAAGATGATACAAGACGAGGCTTGTTGCTGGGTCGGGGAGAAATTTATGGCGTTTGGGGGAGTCCGGTATGACTGTGTTTTGATTGAGTAGGTTTGAGGTGGAATGTTTGAAGGCGAGTGGGTGGGTTTTAGGTACGAGGTTCATTAGGCACATATTAGCTTGATCTTGGCGGATGAGACACTTGACAGGAATGGAAAGCACATGTTTTGGGCACAGCGGCTGGCTCGTGAGAATACAATGGAGAATACCACGCATAGCGATTATCCGATCAATTTGGGACTTTGAAGTCAAGACAGAAATTGGAATAAAAAGGGTATCTAACTATCAGCCCTATGCTAGATCCCTAGCTAGATTATAGAAATGAACCGTTCTCCAAACTGCCTCGAGACAAGAAGAGCGGTTAGCCACTAATCTTTCCCAACCCATCTGTCCATCGCCCGAATAGATTCATTAATTCAACCACGTTACCCACACAGCTTCTGCTTGTGTGCGATATTATCATCCTTCACCACACCACACTACACCACGTCCTACTTTCTTTTATACGTCCTTATTTGTCGAATCTAAGGGGTAGGAAGAAATCTATGCAGTGAGAACATCCTCATCGCTACCACTGTCGGCCTTCTCGATAATAGGCGCTGGCTTGGGAATACCTTTCTTGCGGAGGATGCTCGTCTTAAGGAAGTATGGTAGTTGAACCTTAAGCTCGTAGCCGAGGAAAGTCCTCGTGGGGACGGAGAATACCTCTGCGATGTTTGTCAGTAAAGCAATCTTTGATAATGCGGCACGTGATCTTAGTGGCAAGAGAAATCGAGGATCAACTTACGGTCCAATTCCTCAAGTGTAAGTTGCTTGGTTTCTCTGACGAAGGCGAAGATCAGGAACCAGGCGATGAGGTTGAGTCCTGCGTAGAAACCGAATGCACCGGTTTGTGTCATGACAGTTCTCATGCGGGGGAATGTCAAACTGAGAACACCAGCTAAAATTTGGTTAGCAAACTGCCTAGATGTTATAGAGGAAATTCTTTACCGAAAGTGTTGTTGACGCACACAGCCCAGGCCATGCCTTGCTCACGCTGAATGGTTGGGAAGACTTCAGCCGAGTACTGAAATGCGACTGGTCCTTCTCCCATAGCTGTCATTGGAATTAGCATTTAATCCTACAAATTCATGGCGTTGAACTTGACTAACAGTATGCGATTGTGAAGAGGTACACGAATAGAACGACTGGACCAACTTTCGCGGCTTTGGATACATCTGGGTCGTTGTTGTTGAGAAGAGATAGACCGGCAGCCAACAAGAAGATACACATGAGAGGGAATGTCTGTGACAGTTATTAGTCAAATTCTTGGTAGCTCACGTGATGGGGACTTACGATCAAACAAAGCTTGCGGCGTCCCTTGGTGTCAATCAGGAACAGGGTGGGGATGGTGAAAACGACTTGGACAGCTCCATATCCAAGAGAGGCGTACAGAGCTTGAGTGTCGGTGTAGCCGGCTTCGCTGAAAATGGTCGAACTGTAGAATGAGATAACTGCAGCATGTCAGTGCTACGTTCAGAAGGATATCATGTTTTGCAGGCCACTTACTATTGATACCGCACATTTGCTGAGCAAGCATGACAGTCGAGGCTCCGTAATTTGCGCGTCTGATTCTGGGAATACGGAAACAGTCGGCCATACGGGCGAAATATCCAAGACCACCAGCAACCTTCATTTCTTCCAGATAGATGATGTAAGAATAGTAGAAATCTCTTGCGCCGATGATCGGATGATCACGAAGCTTAGCCATTGATTCAAAGCCCTGGCGAATCTTGCCATGCTTCATGAGCCATCTCGGAGACTCTGGGCAGAAGAAGATTCCACAGCCGAGGATGAAAGATGGGATGAAAGCTGAGCCGAGTTGTAGACGCCATGCGATACGGCCAGTATCTTTGACAATGACATTGGCGCAGAAACCGAGGAAAATACCTTGCAAAAATAATCAGCACCATGTTGAGAGGTCTATCAGAATGACTTACCAGCGACGACCCAAAGTTGCCAGAACATGACCAATGCTCCACGAATTCTAGCGGGTGCCATCTCAGCAGAATAGATAGGAACAGTTGCGTTCTTGGCACCAATTCCAATACCCATTATAAATCGTGCAGCAAACAATTCTTGCCATGACTTAGCGAATCCAGACCAGATTGGAGTGGCCGTGAGAACGAGAGCAGTGACGAAAATTTCTCCTCGTCGACCTAGGTAGTGGTTGAGAGGATCGACGATGAAAGCACCGCTGGAGCGAAGTTAGTCCATGATCTGAAAACACGAAGCAATCAATTATATCGACTCACATCAGACCCGCAGTCAAGAAAATAATGGCGTTGACAATTCCGACGATCCATTCATCGCGTCCAGGGCCATCAATACCAAACTCTTCGTGGAAAGACAAGTTGGCTCCATTGGAACCTGTTTGATCCCATCCTTGAGTTGCAGCTCCGACAGCGCAAAGCGAGATCGAGTACCACAGCATCTTCGATCCATGCCACTTGTGATCTCTCTCGTAAATCAGCGCCGCACGCTCATCATCCTTGAGCTCGTTGACCATCTCGAATCTCTGGCCATCGCGTGCAACAAGTGCGGCTCGTCCAAAGAGGTCGGAATGTTCGGGCATGCCATGCTCCTGGGCAAAGGCTTGGGCATTGGCATACGTCTGCTCGCGAGAAAAGCGCTGTGGAAGTAGCGTGTCAGTATTGCGGAGTCAAGAAAACGGGAAAGACAATTGGCATTGCTTGCGAAGCTTACCTTCAGTGGGTTCTCGACAATGTTGAGCGCGACCGATTCACGACGTCCGCCGGCGCTGCCATGATGGACTTCTGGTTGGGTGTATGTTGACTTCTCACCCTCAAGATGAGAGGTGTTGACAGTGTCGCCTGCCTCTGTAGAGGAAGCCTTTTCAGACATGTTGTATGCGATTGCTGTTGTTGTCGCGATATATCGCCTGCGATTGCAAAATGTACTCTACAAATCCAGCAGCTTTGTGTCCAAGTCCAGCGAAGTCTTGGGGAATGGGAAGAAGCAATTCCGACAAGAGGGACGAGGCGCCAAACATATAGTCTGGAGGAATTGAGGAGTAAAAGAGGAGCGACAAGAGAAAATAAGGATCTAGTGCTCACTTCTCCACCTCTCGCACAAGTTCATTCTGGGTAGTCCTTGACCGTACCAGACCAGCATGCAGTTCATCTCCATCTCGAGTTTGGTTCACGTCATTCAACATTACATGAGTGGAGCATCTCAGCAGCACACCCTGTCTCTCCGTCCAGCCAAGATACGCCAGGAAACGCCAGGAAGGAGACCCCGCAGCCACTGCAGCCCCCCACGCATCAGTGCTACATTCAAGTGGTCAATTAGGGACAAGATCAACAGATCGGCGTCTCGCTAAAAGCGCCATCCCCCAGCCCATCGCAACGTTTCGATGGTGGCCAAGAGGCTCGCAATACGGGGTATATACCCAAACAGCGAATAGTTGTGCTTCAATTATGTGCTTGAACCCATAAATCTGATGAGAAAAACAGGAAAGGGATCGACAAGGGGTTGCACATGGTGGTGTGATGAGATGAGCGGACGATATCACCGATCTTTGACAAGTGACAGCTCGCTGGTGCTGGCTGATGCTTGCAGCACATGAAAAAAACTCTAGTGCCAAGCTGAAACACAAAACACAAACAGTGAAAGCTAAACGTTTTCGGATTTATCGGTCGTGCAATTCTCAGATTCACCACTTCTCGAAGCTTAAAACGTCCAAAAGTGTAAGGGAAGTCGCTGTAGAGTTGGTGTTAAGTTGGTGCTGACCAGATAGAGTGATGAGAGGGACGAGGTTTAGCAGCACGCTGAGGTATGCCGAGACCTGCAAACAGCGCCGCCAAATCCCGCTGTGCCGCCCGTCTGACCAAAATTCCCCACAGAACTCAACATCCCAGTGTCATCCGCATTCCACAAACTCAGAATATCGTTCCTAGCAGCCAATCAGTGAGCTTGAGTCCCCAGATTAAACTCTGCGCGTGCTTAATTTCCGGTCCGATAGCGACAGAGCTCAGAGATACAGGGTACAAATGCTGTTGCCTGGATTTTCTTGTGGTGGTTTGGCGTTTGGCTGGTCGCCCATGGGCGAAAAACTTGGAGACCAACCTTCTCTCCATGTGGAGTCTTGTGGGTACCGGATTACCAGGTCGGGGTTTGCCGATGCGCTCTCCAGCGTGGCTTCGTCCTAAAATCGGCATCTGGGCACGAGTTTGAAGCTTCGAAGAGTCGAGGGAGGCTTGCAGTGGCTCGATGCCCAGCGATTACACTGCGCTACCAAGGTACAAGTGTAGTTGCCTGATTTCTTGACCCTTAGAGTTCATTTCCAAAACACCACGGCGTTGAAATCTCCAAACTCAGAGGCTTGACAAGTCCAGGATTCCTTTCCAGTATCTGGTTAGGAACCCGAGAATAATTGCGACCCAACAAATCTGCATGTAGGTACAAGCGCTGTTGCCTGATTTTTCTTGTGTGAGATGAGGGGAACTTTCTGCAGCATGGAGATTTTTGGTGGAGCGAGCGAGCGAAACGATGGAGCTCTCCAGGTCTCCATGGTCAGGTCCAGTGTTTTCCCCAATGCTGAGTGGATCTCAAACTCGGTTGCTCGGTTGAAGATTTCCGACCAACGCAACATCGCCGTCTCGGGTCTCGAATTCAGATGACAGGTGAGGAAGTACGCCAGATTGAAAAGCTCAGGTTGGAGGAGAGCAACAATCTCGTCGTCGCCTTCTTGCATTCCTGTCCAGCTGTATCCTCGTCGCTTAACATGGACGCTTGCCTGGCCAGAGCGCTCGCTTGTATGTCAACACGGGAGAATGACGGCTTCAAAGCTTCGGTCGGGAAGCAAACTGACCCGAAATTGAGCTTATAGTAAACTCAGTTCCTCATTCGTCGAGTCAGGAACACCTAGCTCTTCAAGGATTGTGCAATCTCGTTAGATGTCAAACACTGCGCTGGAAAGTGCGATCGATCCTTGAGCCTCCAGGCAGCAGCATTATTGAGTCCACTACTGCACTGTCAGATCAAGCAGGGACAGACCTGGAGCGTCCCGAGCGTGTATCTCGCCTGCTGATAAATTCCTCCTGTACCGCGCTCAATCCGAATATTTGTCAACGGGCCATCATGCATGACATGTAAGTTGTTGAGAAACTTGGTGGTCTTGGACTTTCGTACGGCTGCAACGACAGCGAAAGCCGAGAATCCCCAGCATTTGATCACGGCCGCTCCGGTGGCTCGAAGTATGTTGGCAGGCGTATTCCATCGTTTGAGTCCCTTGGTAGACAAGAAGATGACCTTGAGGCACGTGAGAACCAAGGAGAACTCTTCTAATCATTGCGAAGGACGACTTACCTTTGATCACAACACCAAGGGTACCAGATTCATCGAAATCAAAACTTCTGATATGAAATTTCAAAAAAGGGACGAGTATGGTAATATAGAAGGATATGGCTGCCTATATGATTCGTATGCTGGGTAGGCAGTGCTTAGCACGTGACGAGTTGGAATAAGAACGGGCCAATATCCAGCCTTCAATTGCCACCTCCACAGGTTATGGTGAATAATAGTGAAGAGGGTGACGTATCAGTGTTGATCAATACTTGCTACTTGACTGAAAGAGGAAGTATACGCCCAGTCCTGTCCATCTGATCAAGATAACGAGATCAGCAGGTACCGCACACAAACCCAAGAATGCAATAATCGGCACCAGATGCCGACATAAATCGAGATTTTAGAACCTGACATACCTTTTTCCTAACTCCGGCATCAAAATGAAGACACTGTTCACGAATGGAATTCGTGAACATCCAGCACTGCCCTCGCAAACTCCTCCGGCCTCTCTATGGGCATCGCATGTCCACAATCCACCACCCTCCTCTCATGTCTCCCTACAAACATGGCCGCATGGCTTTCAGACCCATCAGGCTTCAGCGGATCCCTTATCCCATCAATGGTCACAGCTGGTACCTCAATCCTTGGTCGTCCAGATAATCTCCTCTCCAGTCCCTCCAGTCCCTCCTCCCCTTTCTGATTTCCAAATGCATGCCTATAAATCGCCACCACAACATCAACCCAATCCTCACCCTCCCAGCTCACTGCCGCACGCTCGAACACTCTCTCCTCAAACTCCCAAGTAGGACTCCATTGTGTCCAGAGTAATCTGCAGAATGCTTTTCGATCTTGAGCGAGGCATTTCCGACCGCGCTCACTTTGAAAGAGGTGTTGATACCACATCACTTCTTCAAGCTGTGGAGTACATGGTTCGTTGCCAGTAGAAATGTCGTAAATATCATATCCCGCATAACTCACTAAGCCAGCGACTCGTTCAGGCCAGAGCGCGGCGACGACACATGATGCCACGCCTCCCCAGTCGAAACCTCCTAGTATGGCCTTCTCGATTCCCAGGGCATCGAGGAGAGCGAGAAGGTCGGAGCCGAGCGCGGCTTGTTGATTTGAACGCGTCTCGGTGCTGGTAGTCTTTGGTGAGAGGAAGCGTGTTGGTGTGAAACCACGGATGTAAGGTGCTATGACGCGAGCGCCTTGGGATGTTAGGATAGGTACGACATCGTCGAATGCAGCTGGTGAGTAGGGGAATCCGTGGGAGAGGATGACGGGCCAGCCGGTGGGGGGACCATGTTCGTGATAGGCGATCTCGAGGCGGGGTGTGAGGACTGTTTTGTAGGAATCCATGGAGACTGAATTTAAATCTTTTGGTATTCAAAGGTGAGTAGACAGCCCGCAATAGACATGCTTCTGTTTGGTTCGAGCGAGGTTGTAATTTTGGGGTTCTGCCTGGAGAATCCTTCTTCCAAACTTCACGGCACTAAGGGCCACTAGTACGTGACTTGATAAATTCCCAAATGTTTCTCGCAGTGCTATATGCAGTGATGAGTCTAAGTCACTGATATATTTTTCTACTCACAAGATTTCAAAATCGCGTGTTGACATGAGAAACGAGGATTACCTCATCCAAGTCCTGTTTTCTTAGCTAATCATCCCGCCCTTCTCGGGATGGCCAATCATTTCTCCTTGCATGATTAGCTAATTTTTATTGCATTTGTGTTAGAGTGTCAGCTCACCCGTATGAAGCTGCTACGATGTCGCCAGGTCGTCATTTCCAAGGGCAGTCCATCTCACTGTGCACATTCCTGATAATAAAAAGGTTGGACCTGATTATCAAAAGCTCTTTAGCTCTTTGGTATCGATACATTTTTGTGCCAATCCCAAACCATCCACTCACGGCTCTCCCTGTCCCTCACCAGCACCCAAATTCTTCCTCAGTGCCGCAATCTCTCTGTTAAGAATCTCATTGATCTTCGTTAAACTATCCACTTTCTCCTGCAAATTCTTCGTCACCTGATTCCTGCGTTCCCGAAACCTATGCTGAGAATTACGGTTCTGCTCACGGCGTCTCTGTGATTATGTCAGCTTCTGCACAAATTACAGAGCATCGATCATTGGCAATCAGAGCAACTAACCTGTTTCGCATTCAACATCCTTCTGAATTCCGAGCTATCACTGCTGTCTAGCTCGAGACTGATGCGTGCAGGCTCGCGTTCACAGGAGGGAGTCCTGCTAGATGTGCTCGTCACGCTGCTCCCTCTCGTCATGGGCGTAATGCTTCTTGCTGGAGAAGATACATCTTCCGCCGATGTAGAAATGGAATAAAGTCCTAGACTCGTAGCAACTGGCGAGATGCCAATCATCGAGTCGAAAGCTCTGTTTTGGGCATTGGGCACGTGATATGCTTCGTCATCAACCGATCCATACAGCCAAGTATCGACTGCGTCGTAGTGTCGACTTTTGAGATTTTGAAAGGCGGTGTTGTCGACTGCTTGAGGGAGCCATGTGCTGTTGTTGGTTGTGGTCGAGGAGAAGGAGACGCAGATGCAAAGGTCAGTGCGAAGACCATCGTCGAAGCGGGGACGCTGGCAGAAGGAACACCAGACAGAATCAATATCGAAGAGAGCGGCACTTTCGCTGTCGGCTTTGATGTGACAAGTATCCTCGGCCTATAAGGAAGTCAGCTTCTAGTTTCCAAACGCTGGTTTTTTGGATAGGGTTACGCGTACAAACTGCATTTGCGAAGTTGCGTTTTGCATGTTTATGAACTCCTGATTGTGGCGAAAGTGATTCATATTGACTGTTTGCTGTTGGTCGCAAAACTAGTCCAGTTCGGATTTGTATTGTTTGTGAGATCTTCAATTGAAGAACGCCTGATTTGAAATGATGTTTTCTTGCTCAAAATTGAAGAAGTTGAAGTATCCTGTGCTTTGAAGAACACTTCCAAGCAGATACAGAACAACATCTTCATATATCTTCGCACGACGAGCCTTGCAAAATCCGTTAACCACATCTCGAAACATCATCGTCATTTCTGACGTTGTTGATATCTCTCGAAAGGGAGCATTAACAGAGTCTTCCGCAGACTAAGCAGCGATGCTGATTGGTCCATCTCAAATCTCTTTTTGGTCAAGCGTAGGTATTTGAGTTCCTTCCATACGACAAGCGTGATTGGATGATAGAATACGTCGACGACGACCTCGAACACGACTTCAGAAGTCACAGACTCTGGTGTCGGAAGAAGAAGGACTCGGAAGTCTTCATTTCCCCAAAGCGTGCAAGTGTTTGGCTTCAGATCCACTTCACCTCAATTTTGCGAATGAAAAGCTCTCGCTTAGCTGCATGTTGATTAGTGATGAAGCAAAACCTTGCTGACAGTGGGATTATGTTACTCGTGCGGGAAAGGTACGGAAGACCTCTATCCAATGTGAAGAGGTCTTTCGGAGCCACAGCACTATTCTCAATCAGGTCCGTAGGTAGACCAATCAAAACCAGAGGCGTTTCAAGCACATATCATGCGTGGTCCCCAAATGTCTTCATCAGGATTTATCTGAAATTGTCTACACATGTCCAGGGTGTGGACCGTGAACCATGGCGCCTCTGAAATCTGCAGGTACCGGTACGTGTGTTGTTCTTTGCCGTGAATCTTCTGTTCCAGAAGCTTTTTCTTCCGCGCGTGTTGGTTCTCATTGGCTAACCATAATTCTTCATGTGGTCTAGCACTGACACTACAGCCCCGTGCATCTGTAACGTTCGAATTCATCGATGTCGAGGATAAAGATGCACGCCGTAAGGCTAGATCACACGTCATTCGAGAGGCAAAGCAGAGGCAGAAATTAGAGACGTTGCGGTACCACAAGAATAGGGAGGGGAACAAGCGATCCTTGGCGCCCGCAGTGATCAGTACGAAAACTGTCCAATCTAATGAAGTGGAGACGACTCCAAATCAAAACCAGCTTCTGGTTAAGAATGCCGTGAGCTTTCTGCCCTCGATAAATACGGTTCTGGAAGGACTGGTGGATCCTTTCAACCAGTTTCCTGTGAAGTTGACTTCAGGGAAAGATCTAGGGCTGGTGGATCACTGTAAGTCCTGAGGGAATCTCACAGCTTCACTGGCTCACTTGGTCCCCCAATACTAACATACAATTACAGACTACACCACATTCCGCCCCAAACCCTTCTTATTATCAGATTGTGACTACACGCCTGTAAAGAAATTGATGCTCCAAGTATCCATGCAAGATGCCGCTTCCTTCCTCGTCATCATCTCCGGCGCCGCGAATGACATCGCGTTACGCTCAGGCAGACCTCAATCTCAGCAAAGCATCGAGTACAAATCGCAAGCGATGGCATTAGTGAACAAGCGCATGTCTTTCTCTCAATCATATTTCACAGATGGCACGATAAATGCCTGCTCGATGTTTGCTGGCACAGAAGTAAGTCCTCCATCACATTGTAGACACCAGCTGATGCTAACACGTCCTGTGCACAGCTTCTATTTGGCACCCCAGAAACATTCAACACGCACATGGATGGCGTGATGGAAATGCTGAAGTCGCGAGGTGGTTACGAGAAACTGCAACAAACAAACCCTCTTCTCGCCTCCCTCCTCGCATGGCACGATTTTGCCGGCGCTGCAGCACTCGCATGCCATCGCAGATTCGCTTTCACGAGCTGTGATCCCCACGGTACTTCATCATCCCCAAAGCCAATTGAGTATACCGCTCCGTTCAATATCCCTCGTGACACTTTACCGCCGAATTACACACTGTACGATGACTTGATGATTTTGCTGGGGAATTTGGAGAATGCTACGACGTTGATACGCACGAAGAGTATGGATAGAGCGAAGCTAGAGCAACATACGGCTTTTGTAGCGAAGCTGAATTCGGACTTGATGCGGATACTTTCTCCGCCAACTAGTCAAACTACACCGTTCAGACGTTTCCTGATTGAAGATTCTTTCCGAATCGCTTGTTTGATATACATTAGTGCGATCTGCAGGGGATATGATGGTTGGGATCTTCAAACAAACATCACAATTGACGAGCTGAAAGGATCATTGCTAGATGACTCACAGACATGGAGTGCACCAACGGAGATGTTGCTCAGGTTCCTGTTGGGTGGTGGAAAGGCGCAAAGTCAGAGGACGGTGCATTATGTGGAACAGTTGATGAAGATGTTTGTACCGCTCGACTGGAAACAGTGGAAGGGAATCAAAGACACGCTTTTGTCGTTCTTTTTGTCGGCGGAGATGTGTGCGGGACCGTTGCAGGATTTATGGAGGTGTAGGATTGATTTATAGCGGGGTTATCAAATATCAGGACTGAATGGCTACGAGGTTCATCTTCATCAGTGGAGAATGTCACACTATGAATGCCGGAAGAAATCACCAATTAGGGAGCGTTTGAGGTCTCACTTAACACTGGGTCTCGAATTCAGATCACCAGTAAATACTTATGCGCGTTAAAACGAATGAGGAAGAATATCATATCCAATCAGCCCCAAGCGAGCCAGTCAAGGATCGAAATCCACTTCCAGCCCTACCGGCACGTATTTCTCCATGGAAGATCTACGGCCGTGAGAGCTTATCAAGAAGTTCATCGGCTTTTGATTCTGTCATCCTCTAGCGATGTCAGGGAACTCGAAGAGTAAGCCTCCGCCACATGTGGACGGATTGGGAAGAATGTTGTAACCAATGAAGATGAGCGACTTCTCCACCCACTTTCTTTCCGGCCATGCGCCAGACAAAACAGGATATATATGGTTTCCGAAAAGCTTGGAAAGAAACACCCAAAGTAATCAAAATGATGCTGATGAACATAGTTCGGGACTACGCTATCGATATGCCGAAATCGAGCGGAGTGATGGGGCAACTCGTTCATCCAGAGTTGATTCAAGAACTCCACAGCTGCCCTGGTCCCGCGCCTCTTTCGCGACATCTCCTGTAGATACTAGAAACGATTGAAAGAATACAGAGCTCTTTGAATGTTGTCCGGGCTTATCCTTCACTACAAGATATCGTCACACGATGCCAAAAGTCTTCCTCGCTGGCGCAACAGGATACATCGGCGGCCACACCCTCCAACTCATCACTAACAAACATCCAGAATGGGACATCACCGCTTTAGTACGGACCGAATTCCAAGCCAAGATATTGAAGAAGCAAATCCCTTCGATTCTGACTGTTCCGGGAAGTCTTGAAGACCTCGACCTAGTTGCCAGACTGGCTGCCGAGGCAGATGTCGTGCTACGTATGTGTACTTCTACGTTCATTGTTCTAATTCATTCAGATGCTTTTAGAAAATGCATCAGTCAGATATCTTTCAAGAATGATCTGAGATGAGTTATGCTGGTACTGACCACCTCACAGACCTCGCATCATCACCTTCACTCCTCACCAACACAAACATCATCAGCAGCATGGCCCGCAGCAAAAAAGCACGAGGAACATACATGCAACTCTCCTCCATCGACAATCTCCAAAATGCACCCAACGGGTACGGGAATCCCTCATCAACCGTCTACAATGACGATGATGAATATCCTCCCACATCCCAGATACCACCTCACAGCCCCGAACACGCCATTCTCTCCGCAGGAAGACAGCATGGCGTAACAACCGCAATCATCTGTCCAAGCCTAATCTACGGCATAGGTAAAGGACCAGTGCGAAGAAGGGGGACGACAGTGCCGATGTTGATAGAGGCTATCTTGAAGAGAGGGAGAGGGTTTGTGGTAGGGGAGGGGAAGAATGAGATGAGTAGTAAGTCTGTTTGAATTTGTTTCCTGTCCACACGATCCAAATCTTTCTCTCGATTCCTAGCCTTGTTGATTATGAGCTGAACTATTGGTGTGATGAAGGTATACACATCAACGACGTCGCATCCGCACTTCTCGTCCTCACCGAACATGCACTAGCTCTTCAGACCCAACAAACATCCTCTTCAACCACCACCAACACCGCCATCGATCCAATCAAGTCTTCTCTAGCAACCTTCTACTTCCTCGCCTCCCCCTCTCCTCCAATATCAATGCTCTCCCTAACCCGCTCCATCCTCACCACCCTCGCAGATTCCCACTCCCACAGCCACGCCCACAACCCAAACACCATCATCAAGCGACCCTTCTCCCTCACAACCGAAATCGCACAGCTCCCCGCCTCCCACTCCACACAAATCCACCCCTGGGCTCCTCTCCTCTGGGGTTCAAACCTTGTCGGTAGCTCAGACCTGCTCCACGCTTTAGGATGGCGAACTCATGGTCTAAGTTTACTCCCCGCTTTACCGGAGATGGTATTTTTCGAGATGGAGTTATTGGCTGCTCGGGATGAAGATGTGTTGTCTGCTTGGCGGACGGATGTTGAAGTTTGCAGGCCGGTGGAAGAAGCTGTGAGGTGTTTTTGAGCTTGCGAGACCATTGACATCGAGTATGGAAAGAGGAAGTGAGAAGTGGAATGAGAAATGGAAAGAGGAAGGATGGATGGTACTGCTCTCCATACTACCTATAGCGATCAATCAATAACCAGAAATAGAATTGTGAAGTGAATTAAATGGTATATAAACAAACCACCCGACCGGGCTCAACCCATAAACAGACAGACAGACTCGCTAAATCCCAAATCTTGCTGTGACATCGATACAGTGCAAGGAACAAAGCCCACAGAGATCATGGGGCGCGTTACAGAAGAATTTTACTATCCGCACCATGCGATTTTGCAATCCACGCAATGCAAAGCAAAGCCAATCGACAAAGAATGAAGTAGCAGTCCGAGTTCTCAGACCTATACCGTCCCGACGGATAATTCGAGGCAATGCTCATCAATCATAATTCACCCTCCCGCGATACATCATCCCACCTCCTGCACCTCCTCCATTAACCAATCCACCCTTCACGAAAGCCCCAGAACTAGTAGCAGGCCTCGCATCCCTCCTGAACACCGTCCCACTCCTCGGAATCTCAGGCATGCCACTCTCCGGCGTCGTCGCAATCTCAACAAGCGGCACCCCATCTACAGGCGCAACACCGTGGCCTTTCTTCTTCGCAGACCACTGCGGCGCCTCCTGAAAGGTAGGCGTGAAATCCAAGAGCGGTTTAGGAATCTTCTGGCTTGGTCCACGTTGTAAATCGCCATTACCTGTTCCTCCCGAGGTCTGGGGGCGTTTTCCGGTTTTGGTGGATTTCATAGAGAGGGTGCGTTGATGGCCTGATCCTGGAGCTGGGCCGGGACCATTGAGGAGAGAAGGGCCTTCGATGAAAGGACCCTGTTTCTCTTCTCGTTCTTTTTGGGTTTTGAGCCGTTGCGAGTAGGTGCGGCCTAGCAGGCCGGATGATGCAAATTCGTCCTCGGCTTCGGGTGGGAGTTTGTAGGCTACGGGTGGTGGATGGCGGCGACTTTCGCGGTGAGAGGGGAGTGGGGAGAGGGAGACGCTGTTGCGGAGGTGGAAGGGGATTTGTCGGGGCATGTTTTCTTCTTCTGAGTCGTATTCGTCGGAGCCGTTGTTGAAGCGATTTAGGTCCATAAGGGGTTGGAAGGATCCGATCGTGTAAGGATTCTCATCGACGGAAACTTTGACTGCGTGGCCGCCTCTCGTTCCAGGTCGTCCGCGCTCGGTGAGCTCTAGTACTTTCTTGGTTTCGACTTTCTTGCCTTCGCCCATCTTATTGACTAAGTACCAACTTCGCCAGTTTTGAACTGCATCGTAGAATTTCTCCGCTAGGGAAAGATCGTCTGAGCTGAAGAAATGGACAAAGTTCTCGGTACTGAGGAACATAGTGGTTTTCTGCTGGCTCTTGACTGCGTAACAATGCTTCTTCGGGGGCTTGAGAACTTTTCGTGTCTGTTGGGGAGTAGGGGTATATATATCAAAATCTGATAAATGGCATATGCTCAACACATCTTTGTCCGACACTTTGGCTCCAGCCTTTTTGGATGTATACATTTGACCCGAGGAAAGTATTGTGACATATCGCTTGTTCCATTTTCCAGGCTTCTGGGAATGGTACATCAGGACTGTTACATTTCCTGGGGCCTCTTTGGGAATTGAAGATGCCTCGAGATCTCTGTCGAAGTTTGGAGAGTCTGAATTAGTGAGTAGTAACGCGTTCTGGGTATCTCGGTCCCAGGAATTCATAATATCCCGAATATGTTCGTAACGCCGTACTCGCCGTTCCAGACCGAGTTGTGTGTATGATTCGAGTAAAATGGCTGTAGATGGAATGATATTTTGTGACATGATATTTGCAGAAGAATATATGATATCGATGGGTGTTGTTTCGGGAGTAATTGGAAGGTTGATTGAGGATTGTTTGCACCGAATAAGAACTCTCTGTTACAAGTTAGAAATGCCCCAATATCAACATAAGCACACTTACCCGTTCTCCAGCATTGGAAGCAGAAATCGGCGCATCCGTTTGAGGAACAATCCCACCACCACCCTGCTCAATCCCTCTAGGTATATCTGTACTCCTTGGAACTTCGGTACTTCTTGGTGGTTCGTTACTCCGCGACTTCGACATTGAGTTGGTCCCAGACCCGCTTCCAGAAGTTGTAGGGGGTGTAGTTTTCGTGGCTGCCCTCTTTCTCGAAAAGAAGGCAAATTTCTCTCTTTTTGGACCTGCCACGGGCGCTGGCAGAGGCGGAGGAGCAGCGTCTAATTCAGCCTGCAGTCGTTCTAAATCTTTGCGCTTTTGCTCTGCCAGCAGTCTCTCGGGTTCCTCCTCTGCCATTCTCTGCAGTTCTTCCTCTTCCCGCCGCTGTTTTCTCAATCGTTCCTGTTCCTCCTTCGCTGCTTGGACCTTCCGCTGCTGCTCCTCCCGCTCCTGGAATTCCCTGACTTTTCGGCGCATGCGCTCCTCCTCTGTTTCACGCGGTCGTCCTTGTGATCTGCCATCATTCTCTCCTTGTCGCTCGTTCGCTCGACCATTGTTCACGGGCTCCGTAACTCGTCTGACAGGACTTCTGGCATCTGCGCCATTGGTGTTGAGTGCCCTTGGGAGAGCTGGAACCGGAGGGTTCAAGGAGTTGGCGATTTGCGCAGCTTTCGCGGGTACCACTGAGCGCCGGTACCTGGACATGCTTTTCGAGCGTGCAAAGTCATTGTTGGGTTTCTGTACCGGTACCGGCTGGGGTTCTGGTTCGGGCTTGACGGTCTGGCGTCTGTATCTGGAGTATTTGGGGAGCGGGGTCGACGACGAGGCTGGCTCTTTGTCGTCGGACATGATCGCCATGGCTGGCGTGTGCACGTATTACGAGTAGAGCGCTGCTGTCCTGTGGTCCTGTTGTCGCAATGGTGCCGCCGTCGGCAGGGTCATGATAGGATGTCAAACTTTGGAAAAGAATGAAATGTAGACAGGGAGACAGAAAGGGATAAGGGTTAGAGAGGAGGGAGGGTTGGCTGTGGGGTTTTCGTAAAGCAACCCTCGTGTTCAGGCTGTGCTCTGCTCAGCTGGAAGAGGCTGGGCTTGCTAGGAGTCTGTCTGTACGCTGGGCTTTTGCTTTGCCGCTTTCTTCCTCTTTGTTTTGCTCTGACTGCTTGCTTGCTTGCCCGCAAGCGTAATTTCGGAGATGTCACGCGTGATCCAGTTTGGTGGTGCTCTCGATGTGTTTCGAGTGTTTTGGTAGGAAGAGGTCCAATCTTAATTTCCCCTAGCATTGCTTGGCTGTTGGACCAAAAGTCAGGCACGCCGATCTCCCGGGCCGGCTTCCATTAATTGGGGCATGCCAGGGCATTGCATTCCCAGCAATGCGGAGAGGAGAGTCTGTAACAGACGACAGCCATTCGGAGACATCCGATTCATCAAACCTTTGACTGCCGCTGAACCTTCGCTGGTAGGGCTGTGGTACCTTGCCTAGGCACTGCAGGGTCCAAGGAGATTGAGTTGTACAACTCTGTGCGGCATCATTAGGTACAGGAGGAAGATGGTGGTGAACTTGTCGAAGAAAAAGAAAGGGGCTGCAGGCACTACTGCATCGCGATCTCTCTCGTGCATTAGTTTTGAAGCCGTCCTCGGAACTTCGGTAGCTAGGACAATAATAAATGAAAATGAGTCGGTGTATTGCCTGTTCAGAAATTCTGGTGGAATGCACGATTCAAGTTTGATTCAGTAGGACGATTCAAGAGCACGTTCATTTTGGTATCTTGCTTTTGATCTGACTCGTACGACTGTAAGACACATATTCTGCCCGAACAGCTCTATCGTGGAGCTCAATAGCAAATCACTACAGCTCTCAGCTTTCATTCCTCCCACGGGGCATTGACCGGCCATCATGCTCAGGTAATATTCAAGTCACATGTTGTATGGTCCGTCAAGCTGCTTGCTCTCTTCGCCTGCGCGTCATGTTCGAGTGCCTTCCTTTCTCCAACCTTCTGGTAGCTCATCGCCCCTCTTGTAGTCATGGTATCATGTCGCAGATCGAGCTATCGATGAGAGACTCGGAATAGGAGATGAACAGAGGTGCATGTTGTATAATTGCGAGTTCAGTAGCCAGGCCAGCCTCCCTGTCAACACAATCCCTCACTCTCCAACTCCATTCGATCCACCGCCCGACCACAACCATACCAGCATATCTCCTCTTCTTCACGACAGCTCCAAAGCGCCCATCGCAATGAAAAGACAAGACTTCAACTCAAGCATCCATCAAGAGGTTGTAGTAGTTCCAAAAATTCCTTACCCAGCCGAAGCCAGGCAAGAGTGTCAATATTTTATAGTTTTCAATAAGCAAAAACATTATCTCGGACGAATCCTCACTGATAAATGTAAAACCTGTGGTAGCTATTAGTTTTGTGAGGCGATTGGGAATGTTTTGGGGGTGGCTGCTTACCCATGCACTAAGATGAAGAAGAAAGGAAGAAAGTGAAGGAGGAAGCTTGAGAGAGAGAGACGATATGGGCAGGGGTTGCGCTAGTGGAATTGAGCCTAGCGTCACATCACGTGGCTCGAATTGACATTCAGACCCTGATGATCATTTGGAAACTGCTTTACAACGACAATGACAATGAACAAGTGCAGACTAAAGAGTCACCGTCTATCTGGAGATATTTGAAGTGTCTCGTTACTCAATTGGAGCGTTATCCTGTGCTTCGCCCCTGCGCCAAATGTCAATCCACGGCATTCCTCATCCATCCAATCCTCCGGCTTCAGGGGAATCAGAGCCCAATATACGAGGTTCCATTAGATCCAACTTTTGATTCGCACCCCCATTTATGTCTTCCTTAGGCATCGTATACCTCTCCTCCGCCAGCATGACTTGCTGGCACATCTTCGCAGCCGTCAAGTCCTCTTCCTCAGCCACACACCACTTCAACATCAGATATTCCAGGTAATCCGGCAAGTCTTCCACAATCCTAACCATATCCTCAATATCTCTTGTCGGCTGCACGCCGGATGCTTTTCTCTGCATAACGAGCAACTTCTCCTGACGGCAATACTGATCATCGTCCCGGTAACTCCATGGCTGCATGCGATTCAGCTTCACGGTGCACCTAATGTACGCCCATTTACCCTTAGGTGAAAACCTATCGTCGAGTTCCTTCCAGAGTTTGCGCGAATCAAGACCGAGTTCTTGCCAGACGCAGAAGTTTAGGTCATCGTGGAACGTGCTTTCGATGCATGCTGAGATGTAGCTGAGCACTTCCGGATCGAGTTCTTCGTCTTCGTCTTCACTGTCCGAGTCGTCATTTATGGTGAGGTAGTGATTGAGAAAGTGGTAATCGAAGATCTCGGCGATATCGTATCTCCAGAGAAGGTAATTGGATGTTCCTCTCAGTTGTGTCGCATTGTGGAGGTCTTCCTCGAATTCTGCGTTATCGATGTCGATGTCGAGGTCGAGGATAGGCATAATGACTCGTCACTTGTTCTCTTTGTTTGCGTCGATCAATTAATCTTCACTTATATGTTCCGGACACTAAAAGATGTTCCAGTGGATTGCATGTTGAAATTGTTGATTGCGAACGAGTGTGATAGCTAAGTGGATATACTATTGCCAAGCCGTCACCTGGCAAATGGGCTAGTCTACAGTTCTGTCGCTTCAAAAACGGAAGTTACCTACCTGGCCCAGCCCTAATCCTAATCTTGCATTCACCTCACTTTCCAACTATCTTCTCTCTCTTCCACCTCTGCGCCCATCGATCCTTCGGTCCGCGCCACGACTCCGTCCACGACCACGACGTAATTCAGGACGTCTAGGCTCTCTAGGCCGCTCGACCTTTGGCAATTTATCATACGCTTCCTGCGCAGCCTTGACTTCAGCCGCAGCCTCAACCGCCGTCAAACCCTCATAATCATTCAATCTCCACTTGAGTCCGACTTCCTCCAACTCTCTCGGCAGATTCTTCACCAGCGCCGCGATATTCTCTAAATCATCGGTCATTGCTACCCCCGTCGCCTTCCTCTTCTTCTGAAGTTCAATCTGACTTTCCAAGAACAATGCTGGATCCTCAAAAGCCTTCAGATAGAGATTGCCCAACTGCAGATGGAAACGAATGAACGCAGCCTTGCCTTTCGGAATCAGCGAATCGGCGAGTTTCTTCCAGAGCTTGCGCGAGTCGTGGGTTACTTCAGCATCGCCATTCACGAACTTCGCGAGAAGGGGCTGGGTCATTGTCTGTTGGATGTAACTGGATGTAAAGCTCAGGCCCTCGAGGTCTTCGGTCGTCAAAGGGTCGGAGCTTTCGAGTGAGAGGGCTTTGACGCGGATATACTTGTTGAGTTCGTGGTGCCGGAGCATGAGACCGACCTTGTGGGACCAGATATGGTAGTTGTCCATGGTCAATTTGTCGCTTTCGGACCAGGCGGATGGATCGATCAGATCGCCAATAAGAGCAGGTGTGGACATGATGGCGGCTGATGTTGGTGATAGTGCAAGTAATGGTTGTGTAATACATCTTTACGATACGCGTTCGAATCGCCGTGGCTTATATGGAAGACGAGGCTTTGATGATATTGATCCATTATGGGCTTTGAGGCTTTGTTGATTCGTGGTTCGACTTTTATCAATGCTCGTCTCAAGTTACCCCAAGTCGTTTGTCGACCTTTGTCCATCGCCGGAAGCATCCTATTACGAAAGCCATACCCGACCATTTCCGGCATGAAGAAACAGTCCATGTGTCTGTCATGTGTGTCCAGCATCAGAGATCGGTGTAAGTAGATCATTCGTGAGCTGTTCAACAGACTTTTGATGCACTGCTAACTGTGCATGTTCTACGTAGATATGTACAACCCAAGCTACCGAGTTTCAACGTGTACACAACTCGAAAGCATTCTCCTGTCCTGATTATTCGATTACCCATTACCATGTGTTCCTTTGTTATCCTAGTAAATCTTGTTTCGTTACCATTCTTTGATTCTTGTTTTGTTCTGATGCTTGCTACTCATGGATGCAGGGGCTAAGCTGCAATCCAGGCTACCAGGCTTCAACGTATCGTTCATGACCCTTTATTCATCATATATTGTTGCCCGCACTACCCGAAAACCAAGTCATCTGCTAATAAGACTCTCCCGCAGTCAGCTGCTTTACTTGCCCTAGATGCAGTTGTGCAGCCCCCGTTACCAGTTTGGCCTATCTGCCCGTATCGCTACTCAATTACTCGACCTTATTACATTTTCAGATTACCCACCGCCTGTACCTAGGCCCCTCAACGCACGACTCTACAACTCATCTCTCAACAAGAAAGGGCAACATCTCCCCCTCGGCCCACCCTGCCTCCCCCCTCGACCACGGCATCTGCACCACAAATTCTCCCGCAGGCTGAACTTTAACGGCGGTCAACCACATCAGAACATCACGCTCCTCCAGGCCTGACTCCTCACTCCTGTAAATTCTGATCTTCAATTTGCTCAACCCATTCATCTTGCTCAAGACCCTACAGATCACCTTCCATTGCATAGCATTCTCCTTCGCTTGCTCAGGTGAGATACGATATCGAGGCGCTAGGATTGTACTCTGCTGCAGACTTGAACCCTGATTGTCATTCCCAATCTCAAGTACACTGGGTTGTTGTGCGGAAAATATCGCGCTCAGATGGAGACACTGGATGTGTTGTAGGTGTGGGAGAGACACCAGCCTTAGGAAGCGGTGAGCGGTGGGGATGTCGAGGAGGTCGAAGGTGTGTTGGGTGTACAAGATCGCGGTGGCTTCGGAGTAGCTGCTCTTGTGGTCAGATCTCCCGGTTTTCAATTGCGGACTTTAGCATCTCGAGAAGGCGGAATCTCAAAATCAATTGAGAATTACAAGCTACTTACAAGCGACGACAAGTCAATGACAGCGCAAGATACAGCCCCTGGAACTTGGGCGGAAAGTCGCCAAGTGCCTTCCATCCTCGGCAGGAATTATGCTGCGTGGGCCATCGCATCGTCATCGAAATTGCGGGCATCACTTCAGTCATGGCAAGGCACGGCACGTATGTCAGTCTCCTCTTTCGAGCCGTGGAAACTGGACTGTTGAAGTCGTCATCTCCAAAGTCGCCTTCTTCAAAGTCTCGAATGATGTGTACTTATTTCTTCTATCAGCATTGGTCTTTCTCTTGGGTGTTTTCCAATTGAAGCAAGATGATGACAGCAATATTCAGAAGAGGCAGAGCATTGAGAATTTCGGAACGTACGCCTTTTCGTCCAGCCCCATTCACTCATTACATATAAGAATATTATTCGGCGGACCTCCGGAGGCAGTTTGTTGAAAAAGAGACATTGTCTTTGAGGATCTGGATTTCTCGTTCCGGAAGCCGGCATAGGTTCCAATAGCGACATGTTATTGCTTCTTGAGCCTGTTGCTCATTCTCAAATTCAGCTCGACGTCGATACCATTCCAGCCGACCACAAGGTTGCAAATTGGTAATGCTCAAAATCAAGATGTATCTCAGCAGAGCGATCCAGACCAATCCCAACGGTCCTCAATAGCAAGCCCATCGATGCATCGCAAGTCCTAGAAGACTAGAGCGCCAACGCACTCTCTCGATGCGAAATTGAAAGGGAGGAAAGAGGATAACTCCCAGATTGTGGGGAGCACTAGAGGTGATGCGATTTGATGTGATGAGGTCTGGTCTGGTCTCGCTGACCGAGGTCATGGGTAACACAACAGCACGAGCTAAGCTAAGTACATACTATTCTGTACTCTCGTGCACTGGTCACAAGGCATGCAAGGAGAGCTCATGCACATCAGCCGCAGGGGAGCTATGATGTGTCCCGTTGTCTGGATCAACTCGTCTGATGGTTGCATTGAATACGTGCCAACCTGCCATCCAAACCTCCAACTTAGACAATGCGATATCGATCATCATCACGAACCTGCTTTCTTGCCTGGAAAGAGAGGTAGCTGCTTACCGACTACTTCACCTACTCCACATCAACAGTTTTCGGCGGTGAAGCTCTGCTCGCTTCGCCCAATCAGCCACTGCATTTCCATCTCACCTCACATCGACCAGCAACCTGGACAACTCCCCCAAGGCGGATGTTCCCTCTTCCTCAAATCTTACCCACACACTTGCATGCGCCCTCGAAACAAGAGATTCATCCCATTCGCTGACGCGGTTCCGACCGCGTTTTAGCGCCCGCTTTGCAGCTGTCCCCTGCGAGATGCTGCATGTCCCTTGCGGGCAGGCCCGCTCATTTGTCAATGGCGAGTGACGATGGCCGTAGGATTCGACTCGTCACTGCGTCTGCGTCTGCGTCTACATTGCATGAACTACCTAGGTAAGGTAAGGTATGTATGTATGTATCGCATCACAGCGAACTTGTGTCGTATTACAGCGCATCGGGCTTGCACTTGCCTTTGTATGATATCTGTTTCCGGTTTTTCCTGCTGCAGACAGAGATGCAGATTTTCAAGGTTAGATGCATATATTGGTGCGCTCGATGGCTTCTATGGGATTGTGCAAAAGTGCAGAAAGTTCTGTCCTTCAATTTTTCCCTCCTTCTACCAGTAACCTATCGATTTGCTTACTTCCTTGACACTCCTTCCACTTCCACACATTACTTCTCAGTCGTCTCCATGCTGGCATACACATACTACCACACCCACGTGCTTCTCATTGCTTCTCTTGCTTGAGAATGAAGAATGATATGAGGGTTTTCATTTTCCTCCCTTGCTTTCCTGTCTCATTTCCTCTTGACTCGTGCACATGGCATGTTGGCATTGATTCGGATCAGACGGTGAGCAAGTGAGACCTGCAGAAGCTACGCAAGCGGTCTCACGACATGACTCGGTCATACAAATGTCCTCGACTACTCTGAGTCAATAATTTCCACGTCTGTTGTTACACAGCGATTATGCAGTTAGGCGTGGCTTTTGTTTTCAATGCGATCTGGGAATCGTTGAGGACCAGTACAAATGTTATGCTACGCAATCAAGGGCAGCATGATAAGCGGTGTTGCCAGGGCAAGTACCTGCATATGATATGAATGGACATCGGGTTCGTCTGGACTCCGTGCCTATGCTTCTAACGAGGGGTGTTGTTGCATGCAACGGATGCTGTTTACTCAAGCTGCAAAGCAACCAGAAATCAAATGGCAATTCATTGTATAGAATAACAGGCGCACATACCTCATGTGATGACACTGAAAGCTTCACGGCCTACGGGCAGGCTAGCTCGGGAGGTTCAGTCCTTTTCATGTTATGGTCTAGCCTGACTTTAGTGCAAAGACTGGCTGGCCCTACTTTCGGTTTGTAGCTCTAGATCGAGGGCTAGGGCTCGGGCGATTTGCCACATCAACAGCTTTGTATACTCGTTTTGGGCATATCTGATCAGATTAGATGATCTCCAAAATCTGGTTCACGATTCGCCAGGCCTCCAGCGTGCGATCGATCGGGATCTTTTGAACTCTGGCTTTCCCTTTGCCATTTAAGCTCTCGAGAGACCTAAGATCCGGGAAGCGCATTACAGACATTAGGAAGCTTTTGAGACGAGCAGTAACAAGTTTCTTGCTTGATCATCCGATGCACAGGAATGAGAAAAGTTCGGGGAATCTTATGCACTGCCAAAAGATATGGCAAACAAAACTTCAATTTAGAAAACCCCAATGCACCTCCAAAGTTCCTATACAAAACGCTAGAAAATGCAATACAAATACAAGCATATCCAGCCTAGCAGGTCAATAATGCTAGAAACAGATACGAAGCAATTTTTCTACCTCAGCTATGACAAGAGTCTTTTAGCTGTCCTTTCTTCAATCTCGCAAAGTGTTCGCAGCTCCTCCACTAGTAAAGCTGTCATCTCACCTGAGTTGGCCCGCCACCTATATTCTCGAATCGTTTCACCCATTTTCCTTTCTGTCTCGGTCTCCTCCACAACTCGAAGCGCACCTCAATGCCGGCATTCTCATACGCATTTCTGACATCGTCGTCGGCCAAGACTCTTTCCACATTCTCAACTTTATCTCGATGCAATTGCCAATACGGATTATCTTCCTCGTCTTCTCTGTTCATGCGCTGAATTGGTGCAGGAAATCGGTCCGCCTCGGAGTCTGGATCATCCGCAACCCATTCCCAAACAGCATGCTCAAAATCCGTCTCCGCGCCAATCCCAAATTTCTCTTCCATGCCCATGAGGACTCTCTCGCAATCAGCAACAAACGTGACTGATTCAAGAGCTTTGAATTCCGGAGCTGGAAACATCTGGATTTGCACCTCATCATCATCGAACTCGCCATCCTCGAAAAAGAAATCCTCGCCCTCATCCTCGCTATCTTCACTATCAGAGTCAGAATCAAATTCCTCTTCACTCCAAAGCACCACCTTCTGACTCCCCACCACGCCCACCGAACCCCAGGTCCTAAACCAGCCCACCTCACTCACACTCAACGCCAAATGTCTGATCAGTCCTCCCATCCGTGCTAAAACCCTCACATCAGCGTTTGGAAAGTAGAAGATGTCGCGTGTGAAGTTGGCGAGGTAGCTGGGGTTGGGACAGCGTTGCACAGGGAAAGTCCAGCCGAGCATGATGAGTGGGATGCGTGTGTAGTGGAAGTGGACGACGGCGTTGGCGAGCCGGCTGGTTTTGAGGAGAGCGAGGAGGAGGCGGTGGGTGTGGATTGTGTCTTGCGGGCGGGTGAGGAAGGAGAGGGCTGTGGAGGAGGTTTCGAACTAGGGGAGAGGAAGGGTCAGCTTTTTTGGTTCTGGCTGATGTGTGGGACGGGTAGTGAGTTGGAGTGGTGTGATTTTGTGCAGGTATGAAATGAACAGCGGGTTAGGATAGATGATATGAGATGGGATGAGATGGAATGGCTGTGCGAAGCACTCAACAGTGTTGGGGACCAATGTGGCCGAAAATGACGGAATTCCGACATCTGATGCAAGGATGGAGCACCGATTGGGGCCATGTGTATAAGGTGGCCTCTTTTCTTCCATATCCAAGACCTCCTAACATACGCATACAGTACTGCCACACATTATCCCCGACACTGTGAATAGTTCCTTCATCATTTCATCTCACCAGCCCCCAACCATGCTCATACAGGAAGCCAGTACAAAAGAAGATGGAAAGAAAACATTGAAAAACACTTACTATTCTTGGGCCAGGCAGTGCCGCTTCCCAAATCTGGATTTGGAGCTCGATAGGGAGGGTTGAAAATTTTGGGAACCTCGTTGCTGCTGGTACTGGAATTATGTCTGAGGCTGAAGATTGTAAAAGGAGTGTGTGGTCGTTTGCAGATGGTGAATGAATGTATCTTGGGGGTTGAATTCGTGTTTTTTTGCTGGGAGAGATGCTCTTGATCCACGGCTGTGGCGGAGATTGTTGTGGCGAGACCAGATTTGGATTAGATGGAAATTTCAAGCATGGGCTCCGGCTTGGATTTGATCCCATAATCGAACCAATTCTCATGTCTGTCTTCGAGGCTGGGTACGGATTTGTCGCTTGTCCCATAATCGCTCTTGTGTCTGCATCTGCAGTTGACAATGGATTGTCTTTCGGAGGCGATTCCATAATCCCTCTCGTGTTTGCATCTGCAATCGTTGTTGGATTGCGACTTGTTGGTGAATTCATAGTCAGTCCCTTCATTCCCATATCTCCCAGGTCTTGGATCGGCACTGAGGTGGACTTGTCGATTGATCCCGTAGTCGATTCCGTGTTCATGCTTAAAGTCGGTGATGGACTGTGGCGCTCCACGGATCCCATGATCGGCCCCATGCTCAAATCTGGCAGTTGTCCTGGAGGGAAACTTTCTGTGCCTCCTATCTTCGCTGTCATATTCTTGTCTGGAATCGAGGCTGAGATCGAATTCATGGCTGATCCCATAGTCGGCCCCATGGTCACTCCCTCCATCGCGTCTGAACCTCGACTCATCTGTAGAAATCTCGTGTTGTAAATCGAAGTCGGCTCTGGAAATAGCCATCTCCCTGAAAATAAACTCATATCTGGGTGAAAAGTCGTCTCTGGAAATTGATTCGGCGCCGGATGGTAATATCTCCTCTTCGTTCGCAGAATACTTCGGAAATATTTCATCAGCGGCTCCAATTCTTCTCTCGTCATCGATGCGCTTGATTCCAGTACGTCGAATAGGGATGTGCGGCGCTGCGAGCAATGTTAACACTGCTTTGCCTGTTGGGAAGGAAAAGATGGGGCCAGGAAATGTGTTTCTAAGATCCGATCAGTAAATGACATGGGAATTCGACATCCTGATCATCTTCTCTTTTGACCCACTTCTTTCTTGGGTTTCAGGCCCTATGATGTCCCTAGTATTTATTTTGCAATGCAGGAGGGTATGTGCTTACCATGATTCCAGACGATCTCACTTGAATGTAATGTCCTGTCCGTTGATCTATGTATAATCTGCGTGGCGGAACTGCTAAAGCCCATGGTGTCTGTAAATGGCCGGAACTCTGCGACATAGAATGCTGGAGTCATGAAACCAAGAAGCGACAGGACAAGAAGTAGGTGAGAGATTTTGGCCAAGGAAGAGGAAAGACATAGATACAATTCTGATGATGTCTGGTGGTGGTGGTTGTGACGGTGAAGATTCTGAGGAGGAATCTTAAATAGAATTCGTTTTGCGCAAAGTGTTTGAAAATGAAGAGGTTTGATGTCGAGAGTGTGCGACATTTATATTTAGGCCCCTATCTGTAGTTCGGAGCAGATCCAAATATTATGTTCGCTGGCGTCGTGCACATAAGATTGTATTAGTCATTACCGGGGGCACTAACACTCCGATGGGTCCCAGTGTGCCGTTTCAGAACTTTCACGCAGGCCTTTCAGGAAGGGTATGGTTTCTGCAAGGGATCGAAACAGGACGATAAATCGATGGGTATCGGAAGCGAATATTGAATATCTGAAAGACAGCAAAATATCTTTTCGAATACCTAATGGGCAATATGCATTGAGATTTGAACTATGTAGTTTATCCGCTCTATTGAGCATCGAACCTAGTTGCTAGTCATTATGGGACATCTAGGTAGTCCCTCAGCAAAAATGAGGCCCCAGTTTAGCCTACCAGACCTTTCGGATTCTCGCCTAGGTTCGCACATAAATAAGACGGAGCTGAACGTCATGTTTTGGTCCAAGTGCTGACTTAGCTCGAGCTTGTTTGCCATTGGTATGAATTACAGGCCACAGGTCTAGAGAAAGTTTTTAGGGAAGTTGCCACGGCATTGCTCACTGATAAGCAAATGATCACGAGGTTCTGAGATTTGGAAAGTGTGATGACCCTCTTCGACAATGAGCAATTCCACATGTGAGACTTCCATCTTCCCTCCAGGTCTTTCTAAAAAGTGTTCACACAAATAGATGGTATTAGAAACCCTAAAGCACATCGAGAAATTCACTTGAGGCGGCAGTTCAAGCTGAGGCAATCTTTTGAACGTGAACATTAGCGGGGTGTCCCCTCTGAACTTTCATGCTTTGTTAAGTGTTACGAGGCCAGTAAATGATTCAACTCATTCCGAACAGCAAAAGTAATCTCCACAATAGTTCTATTATCTTTAGTCAATGCGGAGACCGATTCAGCACTAAGTAAATATCTGACTTACCTCCGTTCACATGACATTTCGCTCACCTCCTACTCTTCGTCGCGCGGAAGACTGTTCCTTCCTGACTCACCTTCGACACTTAGAACGAAGTCTCCCAATAGATTCCTTTTCAGATTCTTCAGACCGTGTTTCGCATCCTCAACTTGATCTTCATCAGAACAACCAACGAATTTCCCACGTCCGAGCCGTTGCTATCTCAAGCCTCGACTAACAAACAGAGCAATTCGAAGTCTGTAGGCTGACGAGAAGCACGACCCCAGCGCAAGTTCTAAGAGGACTTACGCACCATCGTATTCGCAGCCGACTGTGAGCGCTACCTAGCCCGCAGGGTATTTGAATATACGGGGTTTCGAAAGGAAGGATCTTGAACGCGAAGACGCTTTACCGATTGAGACAACCCTCTTAGATGGAACCTGACCATCCCTTCTTTGTCCACGAATCTTCCAAAGTATCTCAAATCAGAACTTGCCTTACTCAGCCGCAGGTGATCGAAGCTTTCAAGAAGGCCGATATCAAATATGACTTTGAGATCTGGCGTCGGAACAAGCACATATGGCCGTACAGTCCATGGGAGGCGAAAAACTGGCGATAGTTGTAAGTTGAAGAACTCATGCAAGTATTGTCTTCCTTCTACAGATCAAGGCTCGTTAGGATCATTTGAAAGATCTGGCTACCGAGATCCGACCCAATCTGCAACGATGGTGGCTAATAAGCAAAAACTAGTGGAGTTCCAGCAGACAATATTCGCTCTCCACTTCTCTCCTTTGATGACTTTCAGCATAAGCCACAGATGTACCGCACGCCTGAACTCGGGAATTTGCATAGACAATGGGGATGAAAAGGGTTGTTGGTTGATGAAGAACCTTCGGCTCTCACTATACACACCTGCGCCAGTCCTGGTCGTACCTTCCCACAGGGCTCATCATTCTAAGGGTGTTGCTAGGATTACAATAGACTTTAGCTCTCTATGTATGCGGTCAGAGAATTCTGCAATCCAATAGTATTTAATTTCAATTAATTGCGCGTTTCTGGGCCTTACTCTTCTCCGCCCCTCCTTTCTGTATGTGAGTTGGTGAAGTACTCTAGCACTCGGAAGATCAGAAACGTGCAATCCCACTCTGTCATTGCGGCAAAAAGTTCATAAGCATGTAACTCAGGCACAAAAAGCTCCAATTTGGTCCTCTAAGGACCACGTAATAGATCATCTGATTCACACTCCTCATTATATCACATGCGCTCTCCTCCTTATCTAGCCTTCAACTCAATTCTGATCATCACAGTCGTCTCCCCAGTTGCCACGGCCGTCTCCAAATCTCAAAACTCGTCTCCACCCCACTCCACGCCTCCTTCACCTCCTCAGTCTCCAACATCTCCTTGATCGCCTTAATCTTCTTCCCCAACAACCCCAAGATCGGATGATCCGGCTCCTCCTCAACCCTCGTCCGAACCAACGGCTCCAAATACTCATCCTGCTTCCCCTCCCCACCATCCACGCCACCAGCACAAAACCCATCACAATCCGCCACAAAAATCACACTCTTCCCCGGCAAATTCAAGTTGCTCTACGGAGTCCAAGATTTCTCCCGTCTCAACCACCAGCACGCGTCTAGTCTAATTGCGACATTCCTCGCTCTATCCAACCCACACTTATAGTGGGTGATGTGCCATCGAGCCGGCTCATTATCAACTTGAAACAAGTCCTTCTCGAAATTCGCAAACTACGTTTGGAGATCATGGGTTACTATGTAAGAGTAGTGGAAGAGAGCTTCGACTCTCTCGAAGCGGCGACAGACGACGGTGTGGGCTTGGTAGTTGGTCAGAGCGATGGAGAGGATTGGGAGGTGTTGGAGGCGGGTTTGTTGGGGGTAGCGGAGAAGCTGGGTCGGGGCGGTTTTGAGGGGGATTATGCGTGGGCCGGGGAGGGCCACGTTCCCTGAGTAAGATGGATCAGGCAGTACTTGATCTGATCATCTGAAGCAGTTGTGGACTTGAAGGCTCAGGATAGAGATTTTAAGGTAGAGAAACACTTACAGATCATACATTGGAGCTCGACTGGTAATTTTGGAAACAAAGTAAATCTCGTGAGGAAAGAACTCGTTGGCTGGGTCCTTGGGACGGACATCCGTTTTCGCTGGACGAGACCTGAGCGAATGTAGGTGACGAAGGGGGAGAGTTGCTTTTGGGTGAGATTAGGTGCATTTTCTAGGAGATCAACAGATCTGTGCGCAGCTCGGATCCGAATCCTCTTATATCCCAGAGGCGGTAGTACCCGGGTGACAAGTAGGTTCGGACTGGACTGTTGGGGTTAGATTGCGTTTGCTGAGAAGGCGACATCTTGTGATGGTGGTGGAGAGACTGGTTTGTGTTGGCTGATTGTTGGATTTAGGTTGTAAAACTTGTTCCGTCAGATGGTAAAAGAGAAAAACTCTTTCCAGGCCTTATATTTCCGGAGAGGTTACCCCTTGATCGTAGCTTGGTGGGCTGACAATAGAAGTGGTGTCTATTGTTGTTAAATTTTCTCGCTTAGCGAAGGCTGCGAAGCAAGAAAATCTGCTTGCTATGGTTGCTGTTCAGTGGGTCTTGGAATAATCCTAGCACCAATCAATTGAGATTGCACTCTTGTAGTGTGTTATAATAAGTAAGCACAAATTATTCTGGTGATGATTATCCTAAAGTATATCCCTCACGATGGTGCGTGTTAGTGGATTTAGATCTGGACCAGATGCCCACGCTAAGATTCTATACCATGGACCAAAACGACCCGGAAAGCTAGTAAGATAGATGATGACTATTTCATAGCTATCACGCCACGTTTAATGAGTCCTAGATGAGCAAATTATTATACGAGTTCTTCTATTCCAATGCTCGAGATCGAAATTCCAATTTGCGTCTGATTCAAGTTCATGCTTTGCGATGTGTGCTGGATAAAATCTGAGAACGCGCGAGTCGTGAGGGCAGTCCATACTGTTTTCCTAGCATCTGAAAACCCAATACTCTCATAGGATCACTTGGTGATACATCAAGTAAAACTTAAGGTCTCCAAATCAAGGTTTCAATACTCTGAGATCCTCCGACGACATTTGGAGGGATGAGACGGAACATCTAACAAGTGAGTATCCGGGATCTCCTCGAAATTGGATCTGTGTCCTTATTCCCTCTGTTGTATAGATTTCGAATGTCATGAGATCCCCTGGAAACATTCGAGGGCACATTTGAAGTAACAGGTGTAGGTACAAAATCCTAAGATCTGGTTCAATGAGGTAAGCAGAAAAGTGGTTCTAATGTCTTGGAATCAAAGGATAAATTGAGGGGGGCATTTTTGTGTTATTCTTTCATTGTTCTCTCAAGTACAGATGTGCAATCCCTGGGTTCTCATATAACATACAACAGCAAGCATAGCAATCCCACACCACCACGGCAAATATCATATTCTCCAGCCAGAACATTCAACGACAATATACTTTGCCGACACGTGTAGGCCCACATTCAGTCCCTTGCGGCCCGACGCCAGATCTCAATACAGACATAAATACCCTTGTAAGCCTCTTGAACATCGTCAGTTCTGAAGGACGCCGCCATATCCCCAATCTCTTCTTCCATGATGACTCGGTATGGGTGGTCCAAATCATCTACAATCGAAGTTCGGACCAAAGGCATTTGCTCCTCATCAGGGAATCCAGGGTCGCCCAATCTCGATGGGTACCAATCTCCAGCTCTCTCCTCCAGGTCAATTCTTGGAGCTTCCAAACGACGCTCGCAGTCGGCAACGTAGATGATTTGCTTGATCTTTGGCATGTTGTCGGAGAGGAAATCGTCAATGTATTCGGCCTGGCTGACACTGGGAATTTGAAGAGGAACATTCTTGACCTTCATCAGATCAGTATGGTTGTCTCCGTTGAGATGGCGGCGACTAGGGCTGAAGAAGCTGTCCAGGTTGCCTCTTGGCTCATAGAAGATGTCATCCTCCCAGTCGACGTAATAGAATTGCTGACCATGGTCCTTTGAAAAGCTGGAGAAAGGAGGCCAATAGTCCAGATAGCGAAGCTGAACTTTCTCGTAGCGCTCCAAGACGCAGATGTAGGCTTGCTTGCACGACAGAGCAATATTGACAACCGAGTACTGTGCCGCTCTGGCGTCGTTAACTCGGACGAGACTGTTGACGCATCCTTGGACAATTTCAAAGATCCGAGCACCGGGTAGAGAGTGCGACCAGATGAGACGCCGCATCTCCACTGGCAGGTTGGGAAAGAGGATGAAACCGGCTTCAACTGGCGGATTGACTCCATCCTTGGCAGATGTCGGATGGCGGAAACGCTTGCGGGTCTGTAGAATGCCTCGGAAGTACTTCATCAATGTTTCCTCTGCTTTTTCGTCATGATGAAAGCAGCTGCCAGATGCTTTTGAAGGAGTTCAGGTGAGGTTAGTCGATCGAAAGCATCCGACATTGACTTCAGTTTGGCAATAGCATCATCGTGAAGTGTTTGAGCCCGACCATTGACCAATTCTGCGAGCTTTGCTTCTGTCTCCGCAGACTTGGCTTGAAGTTCCTCGCACTCCTTCAGCGCTGACAAGATCCACTCCCCGTCGTCTGCCATTGTGATGGTGGTCATTGAGTCTTAGTAGATGCTTGACCGGTCTGCGGGATCTTCTGGCCCTGATTAGCAGTAGGTACAGCTTTTGGGGTCCTGTAAAGTTACAAATCCAGACAAACAGGTCTCTTTGAGATGGGAAAGTTCTCTGTTGTGCCAGGTACCAGAGGTACTGTACAGGCGGGAGGTCTCGAGATCGGGGTGCCCCTCGAAGAATGTTGCCTTTCGAGGGTAATAACGCGTCAAAGATGAACACAAGACTTTGGGCCTTGAAAAAGGCGCTAGATCAGTTCTCGATTAGTTCACTAATAACAGGCAGTAGCGAGTCTGCTTACAAGACAAAACAGTTATTCCGAGAGATTCCGAAGATCGGAACTTGACGGGTGAGTCGCTAAGGGTGAATCAAAACAAAGACAAAATGAACCTCAACTTTGTTCTGTGGTGTGCGGTGGTTGTGTCCTTTGTATTTGTATTTTTAATCTCACACTAAGTGAACGTATTTGTGCTACATGGGAACCAAATATTGGGCGCTCCTTTTCTGTGACGAGGCTCCATCAACTGACAGTTGTTTATTGAGGTCATCATCAACGAACAAAGAAGCCACGACTGATTGGGAGCGCTGTGAGTGCTTGGATCCTTATACGTTATCAGCACTAAGAAGAACGAAGTAGAATTACGATACACAAGTTGATGAGATTGTTCTGTTCCATACCGTAGTGTAGCTTCAAACCAACCACCAATGAAGGACTTTATGAAAAGATCAAAAACCCCAGGAGTTGGGGAACGACCGCATAAGCGAAGAGATGCATGCGTGTATTACACGAACTTCCCAGGTCTGGCTGGCTCCCGTCATTGAACAGAGACCGTGTCACGATTTGGAGTCTGGATAGCTCAAGGCGCGGAAACGGGCAGTGATCTTGAGCCCGTTAATTGCCTGTGCTGGAGATGAAAGAAGAGAGCTCGAAGCTCTCCATGGAGAGGAAAACAAAACTCATTCCGTATGTAGATAGCTCCCCAGAAAGTTGCTTCCCAAACCAGTGAGCTGGCAAAAATCAGACTACACACGCACCATACTGAGGAACGATCACCAGAAGAGTTGCATCATATCCCACTCCAGAATTCTCCTCCCTCAGAAGGCTCCTCGTCTGCATCAGAAGATCCCTCCTCTCCATCAGAAAATCCCCCGTCTCTGGAAGAAGATTCCTCCTCTCCAGAAGAACTACCGTCCTCCTCCGACGAACTTTCTCCAGTTGGCAGGCGGACCCCAATGCTTGGCAACGCTGGATCTCGCGGGGGAGGGCGGCCCGTTCTCTCAACATACACGGGAAACCTGTTTTCCACGCGAGCGACTCTGAACAGTGGCATATTTGTCCTAGTCTTCCACTGCTTCTTGAAGCAAAAGGTACCGAAGGCCAATAAGTCATTATACCGCTGGGAGCTGATTTTTGTCGTGTCAGCCTCAACATCCCATGTTCCGTCCTCTGCATCATCCTCTTCACCAACGTCAAGGAAATTTAGCTTCCATGGATCTCCCGTAGACTCATCGGGCTCGAAATCTGGGTCGTCGGACGCAAGATGTGGGATGATGGTGAAAGTGAGAACATCAGGAAGACCGCAAGGACTCTTAAATCTGGAGACGGGATTAGTATAAGTCGTTGAAGTTTACTAACTTCAACGGAATCAAGCATACTTCAGAAACCGGTCTCCCGGGCCGAAGCATTTCTCATCCACGACCACATGCTTGACGCCCGCAAGTAAACCGCCTTTGCACATGCCAGGCAAAGCAGGATATTGCGTAGTACTCTGAAAGCGGCAAAAGAATATCATGTCAATGTCTAGATTCACAAAGGTGTTCCATCTGACTTTGAGGTATCTCAGTGCTTCGTAGCGCGATTCACGATTGACAGAAAGTACTGCTGGGTGATGCCCGCCAAAAGATGCGGGATTGGCCGTGTACGTGCAGGAGTTACTAGCACTGGGATTGTAGATTGCAAGAGGAGAGCGAGCAGAGTACGTGCGCATCGAGGCAAGGATCTCAATGACTCGAGGCTGGTTGATGGCGATGGTCCATACTTGTAGACGCACATCAACCGGAAGGCGACGGAATGGGTGGAATGTGTCAGAAAGAGCTCCACTGCTGTCGAGATTATCCGGAAAGAGACTCATGATGTTTGCGTGGCTGGTGTCGAGGTTCATGAGATTGTGGTTCTATCGAAGATATCTGGACATGATTCAAGTGGGAGGAGACGCGTTCAAGCCGTTTCAGCCCGTGTGATTGCTAGCGTAATCATGACAACACGTGATCATTATTCTCATCTTCATTGGAGGTTGATGTCGATGGGTAGATGTTATTCAATCGTCCTTTGCAAGAGACTTTCCCTCCCTTCAAACTAATTTGCATGCCAAAGGATCTATACACAAGTATACGACTCCGCAAAATCGGCATCGCCTCCCACAAACTTCAACTTTGCAGGCCACTTACATAAATCAACAGTCCTCTCCTTCTCCAACCCCACCGTCTTAGCTCTCAATTGCTCCGGCGCAATCTTCTCCTCGACCCACTGCACGAGCGAATCCATCGCATCACCAGGAAACCATCCATTCCCAGGTGAACAATGTAAAGTTCCTGGAGCTTCAAAAAGTCGATAGTAATCATCAATCTCCGGATCCTGCTCCTTGACTCGCTCCCAATACTCGATTGTGTTCTTCGGATTGAGAAGTTGGTCGTTAAGACCATGCCATGTGAGTAATTTACCGCCGCCCTGTTTGAAGTCTGTGAGGTCGGGATCTGAGGTCCCCATGACAGAGCTGTATTGGTTGATTGATTGTCGATACAAGTTATCGTATTGACGTCTCGTGAGAGTGCTGAAGTCAAATGCCTCGTCTTTGGCGAGGTAGTATATGATCCATTCTAACGAGACACCCAGCGGGGCTGCAGTGCAGGTTGTTGAGCTGCTGTTCGTAGAAGTGCAAGCTGTGTTTGCGACGCCTAGAAGCGGAGCTCCAATGGAAGGACCGTAAGATAACGGACGGCCGCTGATGAGGTCACCGTCCACAGTCTTGACGCTGGACCAAGCTGCAGTCACGATGGTGGCACCCTCTGCCGTAAGTCGTCCGGAAGGCCCAGTACTACAGTTATATGCTTGACCGATGACTGTCGTTGGATCGAATTTGCATGTCGAGGGCTCCAGGATGAATCCATCTTTGACGCCATCATCTCCATCACATGCTGCTACAGCTACGGCGGAGAACGCGTCAATTTCGCACAAAGGCACATAGATTTCTGAGAGGTCAGTTGTGTTTGTTATCTAAACAGATCGGATGATCTCACTCTTCTCATTCATGACCACCTGCGGATGAAGCAAACCCAATATCATTCTATCCCAATTTATCCCAGGAGCCGTCGCCAAGATCCCATCATACTGCTGCGGATACCTTTGTGCCAACATATACCCCTGTCGACCACCAGTCGAGCATCCATTAAAGTACGCAAACTTCGGGCTTTCGCCGTAGAAAGTCTTTGTCGCAGCTTTCGCAAGTGTTGCCGCATCATCCACTGCGATGGAAGCAAAGTCGTTCAGAAGAACCCAGTCGACGTTACCAGGGCTCTTAAGTCCCCAGTTATTTGACTCTGAGAGAACATGGCCGCCATCTGTCATCACTACAACATAACCTTTGGCAGCTGGCCAGGGTAGAGCGAAGTAGTACCCTGTCATCCAACCTCCGCCTCCGATTCCCATCATGCGGCCGTTCCACTTCAATGGAAGCCAGATACTGGCAGTGATGGTATCATTCTGACCGGGGTGGGTGTACGTGATGTTTGCTGGGATACTCTATCAGCTTTTCGAGATTTCAGTTTCGGGACAGAGCCAACGTACCTTCACAGGCATTGAGTCCAATGACAGCTTCTGGGTATTGGTTCAATGACTGTGCTGTCGAAGGAGCACTGTAGTTAGAGATGACCGCTGTCGATACCTGGAGTATCTCTCCACCTCGAAGGCTGACGTCCGAAAAGGTGGATGCTGTACATGGCCGAGTTACATTGACTGCATTTGCTTGACTTGTCAAAAGTGCTGGGCCAAAAAAGGCACTGATGAAACTCAAACCCTTCATTGTGTGCAAGAGAAGCTGTGCCTGGTAGCTCATTAAAAATATCTTCGGTGCGTGATCTTATATACATCAACCTGTTAAGCTCAACATTTCCCATGGCTAAATTGGCTCGTTTCAAGGGTCTGATTCTCCAGTGTGACATCAACTCTTCATTTATCCATATGCTCTGTGAGTGAGCGCTCGAGCGTAAGACCGTAGATTCAATGCTGTATGGAGGCGCCAAGTGGTTTATTTCGCTTATGGATGTATGTCCTTGAGGTCGGAACAACATTACGGATGTAGCTTGCAAATCTGGAATCCTGGTGGTATAGACGAGTGCTGTGCCTTACGCAGCTCAGGAAACTCCGTTAAGAGCACTATAACTGCGGCACCACTGTAAACCGAGTGGTTCCTCGTCTGGTGGAAGTCAGGTCAATCTACTGAGCCCTGTCTGCTGATTCATGAATCGTGGAATCGCGGGAGATATCTTGGACATCATTTACGTTGCGGGCACAGACTATTTATATGGACAGAGAACCCAAGGGAGGACTATGCATCAACAAATTTCTGTTTAGCGTCAATTGTGTTGAAGACTGAGTCCCGAGAAACTACTTAGACTTATAAGTTGTTGAGACAAACATAAGCCGATATGGACTAATCGGGAGAAATTACCAGCTAGTCAACCATTGAGGGCCGGAACAGAACAACACAGTACTGCCATGTTCATAAATACGAACGATCTGCTCAACTATGTAAAAATGCATATGGAGCGATATCAAGCTATACTAGTGCTTAACTGGGATCTCCTTCAGATACGAAATATGACATCTGGTTCGCTCTTTTGACCTTAGAATTCCGGTACCGGGTAAAGTCACTCTAGGATGCAGGCAGCAAACCCGCTGAGAAATAGCTCAAATCAACTCGTACCAGCTTTTGCTTCTGGTCGGGAGCCCCCCTCCGCAGCGGGGAAAGAGGGGTGACGAAGCCTTCGGAATATTTCATGCAGCCACAGACACATTTGCGGCTTGGTCCTGGAAGTGGTGACAGTTTTCTTGATCACGCGTGTCGTCGCGCTATCATCATGTTCAGGCCATGCAGGACACCGGAAGTTCATTCGATGTTATGATCAGATTCCGCACTTAAATGTATGCTCCTAACGCCAAGTTCAAAAGTGCAAGCTACATGCATTTCTCGTCCAACTCCAAAAAGCAAACCCGGTAAAAGATTATGCGTAATGCAAGATAAGGATACGTTTATACCTCAATTGGCAGTGCACCCGACTTATCCAACCCATCTTCTCGCACTCTTGAACATCCTTACCCAGGGACCGAACTCTCCCCACTGGTCAACCAATTCCTTGGGGTTGTAGGAGCCAACATCCGCCATAATGGTCCGCTCAGGATGTGGCATCATAGCTAAAACTCTACCGTCCAAGCTCCTGACACCGGCGATACCTTCAGGACTGCCATTGGCATTGTAAGGGTAGCGAGTCGTGACGTTACCCAAGTTGTCTGTGTAGCGGATTGGAATCAAGCCATGCTCGTTCATAGCCTCAAGGTTCGAGACATGCTTGAATGATGCCCGACCTTCACCGTGAGATACCACGATAGGCAGGGAAGAGCCATCCATGCCATGCAGGAATACTGAGGGGCTCTTCTTGTTGTCCTGGATCTTGACCATTGAGACACGACCTTCGAATTGTTCACTCTCGTTTTGGAGGAATGTCGGCCAGTGTTGTGTTCCTGGGATGAGCTCTGAGATACGAGAAAGCATTTGACATCCATTGCAAACTCCTAGAGCAAATGTATCCGGACGCGCGAAGAACTTCTGGAATTCTGGTCGTGCGTTCTCTTCGTGCATAAGAATTGACTTGGCCCATCCTTGTCCAGCACCGAGGACATCGCCGTATGAGAAACCACCACAAGCTGCAATACCAACAAAGTCTGAAAGCGTTCTTCCGGAAATGATGTCGGTCATATGAATGTCGATCGGATCGAAGCCGGCGACTTTGAATGCGAAAGCCATCTCTGCATGTCCATTGACACCTTGTTCACGAAGAATGGCGACGCGAGGTACCTTGGCGAAGACGGACGTGATTGACGAAGTCAGTGGCATGATGTTCTCTTTAGGATCGAAGCTCAGCTTGTAGTGTAGTCCTGGATCTCGGTCATTCTTAATTGTCTCGAATTCTGACTCCGCGCAGTCAACGTTATCTCTGATTCTTTGCATCTGATAAGATGTGTTGGACCACATCTGCTGCATTTCAGAACGTCGCATGTGAAGTATCGACTGTTGACCATATCTAATAGAGAGTTCTTGTTTCGTGACGGCAGGAATACGACCGATCTTCCTGACCATACCAGCAGGAGGACCGCAAGTCGAGAAGCAGCTCCTGAATCTGGATTCATCTGATTTGCGGACCTGGAACACTGCACCCAACTCCTCGTTGAAAAGAGACTTTAGGATATGAGGGAGGGCGGAGCTGTCTGTGAATCCATCAATCATGATCTCCGCACCACATCGGCCAGCGAACATCATCTCCGCGATAGCAGTGATCAAACCACCATCGGAAATATCGTGATAAGCAAGTACAACACCAATCTCGTGCATTTGCGAAATCGCATCGAAGTAGTCCCGGATGAGATCGGAGTCTCTCACGTCTGGCACCTCATCTCCAAGCTGACTGAACGTTTGGGCAAGTGCTGAGCCACCCAAAGCTTTGTGGCCTTGAGCAAGATCGACGTAAATCAGCACAGATTCTCCGACATCCTCAAGTCGTCGAAGCGCTGGAGTCCACGTGTTTCGGACATCTGCGACTGGGGCAAACGCCGAGATAACGACCGTCATAGGAGCAGTAACACTTTTGGCATCACCGCTCTGTTGATCCTTCCAAGATGCTTTCATGGAAGTAGAATCTTTGCCCACGGGAATACTGACACCTAGACTTGGGCACAGCTCCATGCCTATGGCATGCACTGCCTCATATAAGGCAGCGCCCTCACCAGGGTGGTTGACTGCAGCCATCCAATTGGCAGATAATTTGACCCGGGCCAAGTCACCTTCGTCCGCACGAAGGATGTGTGCAGCAGCCAAGTTCATCAAACTTTCTGCGACGGCCATTCTGGCGGAAGCAGCTGGCGAGATGAGAGCAAGAGTTGGCTTCTCACCCATGCTCATTGCCTCACCAGTCTTGATTTTGTCGCCCATGTTAAGAGTCGTAACAGTCACGGCTACGTCTGCAACCGGTGTTTGCCATGGACCAACCATCTGATCTCTGACGGTCATTCCACCAACCGTACGATCTCCAATGGTAATTAGGAAAGACTTTGAGCCGACAGCCGGTAAATTAAACACTCGTTCGACGGCTTTTCTAAGCAAGTCATGTTCGGGAAATTGTGGATATGCGTCAATGAGAGCTTGTCGGCCGTCGAAAGCGGTCAAAATAGGCTTTCTTGACTTGACAACTCGATCCAATTTTCGACCTTTGGGGAATAGAAGAGACATAGGCAGATCGATAGGTCGAGGATAGATATTTGACTCTCGATCGGTGAGGACAAGACTTCCATGACCATTCGAGTCCATGGCAACGACTGTGCCGACGTCGGAGAACCCACAACGCTCCCGGTTCGCGATGCTAACGAATCGGTTCATGTTGTCTTTGTTGACAATCATGACGTACCGTTCTTGTGCCTCGCAACACCAGATCTGAAGTGGACTCATGCTTCTGTCTGCATTTTCGACCTGTCTCAGTTCGAATTTGCCACCAAATCCAGCATCTTTCACGAGCTCGGGCAGAGCATTCGAAAGACCGCCAGCGCCCACATCGTGAATGAATGCAATTGGGTTGTTGTCGCCCAGCGCCACGCATGCATTGATCACCATCTGAGCGCGGCGTTCCATCTCAGGATTGCCTCGCTGGACACTGTCAAAGTCAAGTTCAACGGACCCTTCGCCGGAGGCATTGCTTGACGCTGCGCCCCCTCCAAGGCCGATCAACATGGCAGGCCCGCCGAGGACGATGACATGTGCTTGTTCTTTGACATCTCGTCCGTCTTTGAGAGCGTGTTGAGGTCTAACAGTGCCGACTCCACCTGCGATCATGATCGGCTTATGATATCCTCTAATATCGCGACCATCAACTCCAGCATCGACATCGGCGAGGAGAGTACGGAAACAGCCAGTCAAACATGGACGGCCGAACTCGTTGTTGAATCGTGCACTTCCAATTGGAGCTTCCAGCATGATATCCAAACTACTGGCGTAATGTGCTGGCTTGCCGAAGTCCATCTCCCAGGGTTGTTTGTGGTCAGGAATTAAGAGGTCCGAAACCCAGAATCCGCAAAGTCCAGCCTTGGGAGTCGAGCCTCGTCCAACAGCACCTTCATCTCTGATTTCACCACCCGATCCAGTAGCTGCACCTGGGAACGGAGAAATCGCCGTAGGGTGGTTATGGGTCTCGACCTGGACATCCCGTTAGCCATTGGAATCTCGCAATGTATATAAGCACATGCCTTGATCAAGAAATGGACCTTCTCTTTGGTTTGTTTCCAGCTACCAGTAGAATAATCGGGGGCCCAGAAGCTGGCAACTTCTCCCTCCAATACAGCCGCATTATCGCTATATGCCGAGACTGTGTATTTAGGGTTCAGCTTGTGAGTATTTTGGATCATCTCGAATAATGATTTCCCCATAGGAATTCCATCTATTGTCCAATTCGCATTAAACTGCTTATGTCTGCAATGCTCCGAATTTACTTGCGCAAACATAAACAATTCGATATCGTGTGGATCCCGTCCGAGCTGTTTGTCTGTTAAAGTTAGCACAGGAAGCGCTTTCTCGACTGGAATTGAACAGCAAATGGCATCGGAGCGGGGGAAGACATGAATATCAAAGCACAATGAGATGTTGAATAATAAGGGTATCACTCACAAGCTTGAACAAGGTATTCCATCTCGGGCTGGTCCAGGGCAAGACCTCGCAGTTTGTTATATCCCTTCAATGTCTCTAACCTAGCGGTATCTTCGTTTCCCAGAGCGATTACCTCCAGTGGAAATGGCTGGTCTTCTGCGAACATAGTATGCATATCTGGAGGAGACAATTCGAAGTTCTCGGTCATCCTGTCATAAAGCTCGTCCCGGAATGGTACATTTTTCGAGTTTGACTTCTCTCCATCTTGTTCCACATTCAATAGAATCACTCGACCTCTTTCTATCCTATTCAGACCCGCCTTCAATCCACAGACATGTGCAATGCTTGTAGCCTTCGAACTCCATGGTGATATGTTCCGCGGCGTAATATGGTAGACTTGGGTCTGAGGTCCGGGATTGCTTAGGACTTCGCTCGAATCCGAATCTGAGCCTGGCAGCAGTTGTCTGAGTTTCGTTTCCACATTCTTTAATGTATTAGCAATGATTGTGCTGTACAAAAAGGTGCAGACCTCACTTTCAGCGCAGACGCGTCGCCAGTTTTGAAGTGCACATAATGCACCCAGTAACCTCGAACCTTCGTGACAAGTGCGCCGGAATCTGAACTGTTGATTGCCTTCTTCAACTTCTTCGCATCTGCAGAAGTAAAGCAGGACTCTCCAGGGATAGTGAGGAACTCCATTGTCGCGGATTCGTGTTTGGACGATGGGGATCGCGGGGTCGAAAATTTATCTCGCGAGATGGAGGGGCAGTAGATTTTGATCAATGCGAGGCGGTGCGGAGAAATGTCGGCCCGGCCATGTTTGCTTGGCAGACTGTCTTCGAAACCGTGGTGACTGCAATGAACCTTCTTCTTTACATCCTATGACCACCTTGACTTAAAAGCAAAAGCAGATTGGTCTTCAAGCATTCAAAGACTGTATTATGATGAAAGCGTACACGCCAAGATGTTGCTGGCAGAAGAGGCCTCGGCAAGATGTTGTTGGCAGAAGAGGCCTCTGAGGTTCACTTGAGTCGCATCGCCTCCAACACTATTTACTCAAACGCGAGCTCAATGCGAACTTCAATACTTCCTCAAATATCTACGTTTGATTTTTTCAAATCCTTCTGCACTGAATATTGGGGCTTTCCCATACTAAATCAATATCCTAGACACGAAATTGCGTCACACGCATGGCTTCTCTCCCTCCAGCTTTGCTTGTATAGTCTTGAGGTCCGATCTCAGCCTCTCATTTTCAACAATCGCGTTCGCAGTCTGAAAGATCGTCTTGCCCCAGTTTGGATCGAGCCCATTCGCCTGACCTCATGTGTCAGCTCTTTCAAGGCTCTGCAAACGATGTTGATCGAGTCACAGTTCGACTCGCAATAATGGTAGATTGACGGACCTCTTCAACAACAAATTTCAACTCAGTCTCCATCTCCCTTTCTGCGCGCAATAATTGATGCCACAGCTCATCGCCAATACTTCTCCTTTCAAGCAGAGTAGCGCACGCCTGCTTCCTGTTGCGAAGGTCCTCCACGCGCTTAATATCCTCAATCGCACGGCGTAGAAGGGCTGCTTTAATCTACTATTCGGTACTGGTCGTGCAGATTTTGGCTGACCCTGAGATTCCAACATGAGGAGGGAGAGATATATACCGCGCGCGAGATAGGGTGGAAACCAGAGGGCTGCATTGGCTCGCTTTGCTGTAATATTCATTCATCAGCTACAGGAAGAAAGCTCGAAATAGTGCAAGCCGAAGGTTGAGGTTTTGGTGGTCTGGATCTATTACCTGCTTTACGCTTCTGGTGGAGAGAATGTATCGAACATGTTGATGCAATAAGGATCGCAAAGTATAGAAACGGGATGATTAATCCTGCCTAGTCAAAGGTAAACATTGAAGCAAAGTCGGCACAGGTGTCTCGAAACGAGAGAATATCAGTGATCGCCGAGGCATAGTGAAATCGTAGAATTTCGTGGCTTTGAAGTCAACCATCACGAACTCATCTCTTTTCTTGTGAGTCATGTTCTAGAAACATCTGGTTTCCATCCGAATTGTTGAAATGTCGTCAGAGTATCTGTCCACATCTCAGCGCTGCATGAGTACTGAATGCGGCAATACTGTAGCACAGTACAGCTTCTGCTGCCTGAAGGCGGTAGCGACCACAGGATCTCGAGGCGCTTACCCTATCTGTTGGGAGAACGCCCTGCGTCGATTGATTTGTCATATCAATCTTCAGACTCTAATATTTATACCTTCTTGTGACTTGTGCAAGTTGTCTTGCATCTGCACTTGTTGGCCGGAACTCGTGGAAAGGAGTTCTTTGCGAGCATGTCCTCTGTTTACCCTGTAAGCGAGGCATTCGTGACACGAAGAAGCCCGACTTCAGCTTCCCGTTGAAATGGCATGGGGCAATTAGTGGATATAATTTTATCATTCTGCATCAACGATTCGATGTCCTTGGTACGTTTTCTATATTTATTTCGCATGTTTAGTTCCACGTAGTGCCAGCTTGTTACGGGGCAAAAAGGACTCATGGCGGCATCCTTTAGTTCACGCCTCAAGCTGTATCTGATGCTCAGCATACTCGATTTTCAATACTAAATGATTTCAGTTCCATCGTACACACGAGTATAACTTGTTGTTGAAGAAATGCCTGCTTTCCTTCTTCAGCCACACACAGTATGCCAAGCACGCGTCACGTCTCTTCCCCGTAGTTCTCTGATGAACACATTGATTCTCTCCACATCCGTCGAGCAGATGCTATCCAAATCATAGAAATGCGTATTCAAATCACAAAATCAGGGCACTTCAACCTTCCTCTTAACGATGGACGGAAATTCCTCCCATTGGACAACTCAGAAGTGGTAGCAAAGGAATCCCCATCCCTTGCCTCGTGATGCGCCACCAGCGAACAAGCGAGATGAGCTAGAAAGGGGTATCTGGCGGCATCTGACAACATTCGCTCTTGTTCTTCAACCGGCTATCGAATAAACGAGTCATAGGATACTCCAGTGCCCATTCCGGGCCATGATCTCATCAGCACAGTCAGTATGGTTGATCCGGTGAAACGTTGAAGGTTTACCAAAAACGTTGTTCACCGATGACGACCCCGCATTTCTCCAGCATTCTTGAAGCTCCCCAGTTCTTACTCTCAGACTACACGAGGAAATCAACTTTCAGAGACCAAACATGGCATCCAAAACAAAACCAGACGTCCTCATAATCGGCGCCGGACCTACGGGTCTAATGCTGGCTCTAGAACTCTCTCTCCAAAACATCCCCTTCCGCATCATCGACTGCTCACCATCTCGCTCACCCTACAGTCGCGCATTTGCAATACACGCACGCAGTCTGGAATTATTGAGTCGCCATGAAGGAATCCTCCCAAGCCTCATTAAACGCGGAACGTTCAACTTATCAGTAAATCTGTTCTCGAATAAAAAGCCGGTCTTCACTCTCAATCTCCAGGACACGCCGTTCAAAGATACCATGTTTCCTGGCCCATTATTTGTTAGTCAGGCTATCACGGAGGAGGTCATGGATGGTGCTTTGGCGGGGTATGGAAACGCTGTTGAATGGGGCGTCGAGGCCTTGAAGGTCGAGCAGGATGATGAGGGTGCTGATGTCGTCTTGCGGCGCGCCGATGGCAGCGAAGAACTTGGTCAAGCAAAATACGTCGTGGGTTGTGATGGTGCACATAGTATCGTCCGGAAGTCAGCAGGCTTGAGCTTCGAAGGCGCAGTGTATCCTCAAGATTTCATCCTCGCAGATGTCCAGCTCGAATGGGAGCACAAAGCCAACCTCCACATCTTCATCGGCCACTACGGACTCCTAGCCGCTCTGCCCTTACAAAATGGAATATTTCGCCTCGTTTGCTCGCGTCCGTTCGAGACCGACAAGGAGATGGAACCAGCACTTGATGATTTTAGAGCGGCGATCAAGCAACACGTGCCTGGGAAAGTAGCCATCAGCAATCCGATCTGGATGACAAGATTTCGTCTCCATCACCGCATTGCTTCAAATTATCGCTCAGGACGACTCTTTCTAGCCGGCGATGCAGCATCATATTCACAGTCCAGTCGGAGGACAAGGTATGAATACCGGTATCCAAGACTCGGTAAACCTAGGTTGGAAACTGGCGCGAGTTCTTTGTGGAAAAAGTCCGGATTCTCTGCTCGATAGCTACCATCTAGAGAGACACAAGGTTGGGCTGGCGATTTTGCACGGCACAGATCGGGTTTTCGAGATGATGGCTACCACGAATCCCATCTTTTTATTTTTGAGAAATTGGCTAGTGCCGTGGGTTGTGCCCTTCATCATGGGCGATGCGGGGAGGAGGGCGAGCAGGATGAGATTTGTATCACAGTTGGGGGTTAGATATAGAAATAGTCCAGTTGTGGGCAATTCGGGCAGTTGGAATGGCAAATTACGGGGTGGTAATCGAGCTGCGGATGGGAAGCTGGTCGGTTCCGGCGGGGAGACAACGTTGATTGGTCTGCTCAAAGGTCCAGGCTATCATTTATTGCTATTTTCCGGAGTTGAAGATGCTACTGTTAGCCTACAAGTATTGTGTGAGGCTGAGAAAACTCTTATTGAAAGCAGGCATGGTGTCACTGTTCACAAGATTCTGACCGCAAAGGAAAAGTCTGGGGAAGGGCTTGTTGATGCGGTGGGGAGATTGCACGACTGGTATGGATTTGAAGGACCTGGATTTGTCTTGGTAAGACCAGATGGTTACATTGGTTCCATTGGCTATCTCAAAGATCAAGATAGCCCAGTACCACTAGCCTAGTCCTTCTCTTGAGCAATGTACATCAACCTGATTAACATTTTCTGGCGGCCAGCAAGCCTACAGCAGCACCTCAACAAACAATAGCTTTCGTATTCGGACTGGGAGTTGCAGATTAATTTCCGTATTTCCCAGAAGCCAGAAAACTTGCCTCTAATCCAGAATTAAGGGCCCAGTCGCAACCAATCCGAAGCACCCATACACTCCCCATTCGGGCCTATACCCGTCACATTGACAGAGCCCTCATAAGTGAGCAAAGTCGTTGGCGGACCAATCTCCTGATCTCCAAGCACGCTGCTACTCGTCAAGAGCGTACCATCCTCCAGTGCAACATTCCAGTTCAGCGGATACGTGAAGTTGGAATTGGTCGAATACCAAGTGCCGCCGAACGGCACGATGGACTTCACGGCTTGAACCAGATTCCCAGACGTGCCATGAGGTTGACTGGTTGCCCATTGGTGATGTCCGGCGTCCGCACTGTCGTACATCTAGATTGATAGCTTGTCACCCTTGACCTGAGGCGTCGCGGAATTACGTAGATGCAGTTGAAACCATGTCCATGAGGTCGGTGGGGTACCGCTGGAAGCTGAAGCTTCCACTGACGGTCGTACCATGTGAATAATTTGTTTGAATCAACGAGAACGACAGTTGCATTGCATGTCAGCGTTCCAGTGGTACGGCCAGAAGGCATCGACCATTGTGCTGTCCTGGCAGACCCAAAAGTTAAAAAAGCCGCGCCAGTGTTGAGGATCTTTGGCGCATTGATATCGAATGTGAGATCGTACTGCACTCCTGATTCAGGCACGTCCATCATGGTACGTAACTGCTTGGTTGCCTTTCCAGGAAGGGTGGCTGAGTGATGGTGGGACTGCAAGTAGGTGAGTGATGGTGGGATGCATTCTTGCACGAATGAATTGAGCACGATTTGAGTGCAACGAGCGAAGGCTACTCTGAGAGTAAGGAGGAGGTGAACAAACAAATCAGGGGAAAATATTGCATTTTATATGAGCACTAAAGACTGTTGCGGACACATCCCTTTCTCCATCCTAGGTGGGCAGCCAGCATGGACTGATTTCCGCGATGCTGTGGCAGCTGAATTATAGTTTCGATGTCGTGCAGAGATCTAAGCTCATAAGATTGCCTTTCGTCAATCTCTCATCTAGAAGCAAAATTTTGACAACAAGGACATTAGAAATTACCGAAAGGTATCGTATGATCTCGCCTCTCGCGAATATTTCGTTTCCAAATACATACAGGTACAGGGAAAGACCTCTTGTGTCTTGCCCACATATCGGTAGATGGAAAGAAGAATACTCTTTGCGTACACAACGCCAATGAGTCCCTTAGCCTGTACCTAGCAAGACCAGAGTCGTTCGCGCGTTTGGGATCCCGTGCTCGGAGTCTCAGGACGTAAATACTGAAGCGATTTCTGGGCCCATCGGCGGGAACATTTCCTCCCGACTCGATGGTGCCAGGGCACGATCCAGCTTCAATCCATGACGTGCAAGCTCATACAATGGACATGGATAGCGTGGAGCCCGTCTGGTGGTGACTTAGTAATGGAGCATGGTTGTTTTCGCTAGCGAGAACAGCACATGCGATTCCAGGGGTTCTCGCTTAGCCTTGCTGCTTACCCTCGAAGAGTTTAGCAGAACCGCATACGTGATTCCAGGAAGGAGGTCACAGTCCTGTTGAGCTAGTGCAGGACGCGATATACAATACTGTGCTGTCTCGTTTGCAGATTTGTAAGTGAGTTGCAAGTCCTTCTGTCCTTCTGAAATGCTGAAGGATAGCACGAATGCTTTGAAATCTGCTGCGTTGTGCAGCTTCTCGGATGGATCTCGAGGTCCGATGTACTACTTCGTTCGAATCGCCGAACTGGTGTCAACAAAAGTATATAAAGTCGTGTCTAGAACGACCAGTGGAAGCAAATGCATCGAGAATCTTCCAATCCAGACAGTCTCAAGTTCTTCCTTTCATCTTTCACACGTTTTTCACCAGCTCAGCAATCAAACAACCCTTTTAGCAAAATGTCCACTGCTCAAAACCTCGCCGCCTGGATCAACAAAGCCGGCTCTCCCCTCGAAGTCAAGCCTGCACCTCTTCCAATCCCTGGTCCAGGCGAAATCGTCGTGAAGAACTCCGCCATAGCCATCAATCCCGTCGACTGCCACATGGCAGACATCGGGATCTTCGTCAAAGAATTCCCTGCCATCCTTGGAAACGATGTTGCCGGTGAAGTATACGACATTGGTCCTGATGTGAAGGATTTTAAGAAGGGCGATAGAGTTATTGGGTGAGTTCCGTCCTTGGTCCTTGGTCCTTGGATAAAACGATGAGCACAGCTGGATGTACTGACTAGTGACCAGCCACACCCCCGTCTTGTCAGCCAAGGACCCTTCCAACGGTGCCTACGCCCACTACTCCACGGTCCCTACCAACCAAGCTGCCATCCTCCCAGCTTCAATCCCCTACACCTCCGGTGTAGTCATCCCCTTCGCACTCGTAGCAGCCGTTCACGCCCTCTCCAACACTGTCTCTGCTCTGCAATGCCAGGAGTCGTGACACCACCCATGGGACTTCCACTCCCTTCACTCGATGCGAAGCCTGTTGGCAAGACGTTGCTTGTGTACGGGGGTTCATCGTCGGTTGGCAACATGGCAATACAGTTTGAGAAGGCAGCAGGGCTTTATGTGAGTTTCTTTATTTATTCTCTCTATCTCTCTGTCGCGCATTTGCGGTATTTCAAGCATTATCCACAAACCAATATTCCTCAAAGCACACAAACTAACCATCCCACCATATTAACAGGTAATCTCCATCTCCGGCCCCATCAACCTCCCCCCTGCACCCTCGCCGGCGCCTCAGCAACCTTCTCACGCACCGATCCAGACCTGACCTCCAAAGTCGTTTCCGCCATCCTCACCTCCAACTTCACCCTCGCCGGAATCATCGACCCCATCTCTACAGCCTCCAGCTACGCCCATACCCTATCCATCCTCTCCTCTCTCTCCTCTATCTCACCAAACCTGTCACCATCCCCTTCAAACCCAATCTGGATCTCCGGCTCTCATCCTCCACCTCCAGAGACAGAAGGTAAGACCCCGGAAGGTGTGAAAGCAGGCATGTTCTACGCTGTAAGCGACATTGCTGTGCCTGTTTGGCAGGAATATGTGGGAGAGGCTTTGGAGAGGGTGGTGTTGAGGTGTTTGCCTGAGCCGTTGGTTGTGGGGAAGGGAATGGAGTTTGTAAGGGAGGGTTTGAGGACTTTGAGTGTGGGAGTTAGTGGGAAGAAGGTTGTGATTGATTTGTAGATGTGAGGATTTTAGTCAGTGAACGAGAATGGGTGAGGGCGAGAGTTCATGGGAAGTTGAGAATTCTTGAGACTCTGGTCTTAGGGGCAGAAGGGTGTGGTGTGCTCTGTGACGAAATATACTTCGTGGTGGCAGTAGCAGAAAATGCATCATTACTTTGTCCGGAGATGCGGTCCTAGATCTTTTGTTTGTATCTCACGCCAAATCTGCTTGATATGACCGGCGTATTGGCACCTGCTGGCAATGCCATCGAAACCATGTCTGTGGGTCCAGGCTCGCATTGGTGGGTGAGGCGATTTGTTTACAGTTCCTCAACAAGCGAACCCCCTCGGTTGGTTCCCATCTTCGCTTATTCGACCTCACAGCCAGGATCGTTCGTTCCACTGCATGCAGAACACCAGTTCCTGCAGCCGAGCTAGGTATGTGTTTATGTATGTATGTCATCATAACATCTGTCATATACATGTCTATCTATCCTCATATCTACCATCATTATAATTAATTCTACCATATTTACAATCCCCACGTCACCCATGCATGCTACGCCTCTATCTCCCATCCACTAATGATAATTCCACTCCATCTGCCTCATCAACAAATAACTCTCAATCGGTACCCCCCTCCACTGCTCCTTCTGCCCCGTCGACTCCTTATAGAACTCCGGCTCAAAACTAACCGTCGCCCACCCCCTAACCAGCTGCCTCCAATAACACGCCTCAGCAGCCGGCGTAAGATACCTCTCCCTAAAAGTCCTCACATTATTCTCTGCAATCCTCTCAGCCTTCAAATTCCCCCTCCCTGCCTCCCCACTCAACAACCCCTCCATGGTCACCTCCAAATCCGAAAAGTCCTTCGCCACCTCCACGAAATTCTGATTCGGGCCGGACGACACCATGAGATGGTGATGATGCTGCAACCAGGACATCTTGTGCGCTACAATCACGCTGCGGCAGTTCTGCAGGTTCTGGAGACGGGCGGAGTAGGAGACGCCTTCGGTGTGTGCCACGAATTTATACATGCAGTGCTCGTCCATGGTAAACGCATCGTGCGCCTTCCCCTTCGCATTGTCGTCCCAAACGATCATCTTGACATCGGCCCAGCTCTTCCCGCGGCTGGCGTTCACCAGCTGTTCTCTCACCAGCAATTTAAGATGCGCGCCTCGCCAGATCAGCTTGTCGATTTTGCGCATCCAGGGGACCTTGGCGTCCATTTGTTCCGCTTTCATTTGGATTTCAGAGTAGGAACCAATTTTCGGTTCGGGCCACGACCAGTATCCGAAGTCGGGCATCAGCCAGAGGGAGGTCATGGATTTTTGCCGCGCGTAGGTCCATCGTGGATTTGCGGATTCGGCAGTGTCGCCGACAGACATAGTGAATTCGATGTTGGGGAGGGGTTCGGGGGAGGTGAGGAGAGCCCGGTGGAGAGCGTGAAGAGAAGCTTCACCCCGGCTGTTGATGCCGCTGGTTGCGTTGATCATGTATAACTGTGTTCCCATCCATTAGCTCTTTTTCCTGATTGCTCAAATCTCTCTCAAGCATATTATATTGGTGTTGAAGAGGTATGTACCTGCTGATCGTAAATCATCGCCCGTATATATCCATCATCCGTAGAAGGCATCTCATCCATCTCCTTCAACGTAATATGATTGCTCCTCCTATCCTCAACCGCCCTATCAATCTCATGATACAGATCCGGGAAAGCCAGCATACACTGGCTCTCACTCAACATCAGATTCCTCGCATCGCGCGTATAGTTCCACGTCCCATCGAAACTGCCTTTCCCCCTCGGGTGCGCGTTCCTCGGCGGCGGCGCAAAAGGATGGTACTTCTGGTTGTAGAATATTGATGTGAGGAGCAGCGTTGCCACTATGAGGAGCGGGAATCGTCGTCGCCGGGCTATGGATAGGGAAAATGCGGTGCTACGGAGGAGCATCTCTTTCTTCTCGTCCCAGACGGCGGATGGTGAGCCCGGGAGGGACTCCCACTTGTGGGAGGGGCTCGTTGGGAATCCCCTCATGAAGACGGGAATGGATGGTTTCCGTTCCCAGGCTGGCGTGGAGGGTATGAATTTCATGAATGGATTGTAGGGAGGACTCGAAAGCAAGATTCGAGTTGGTGAGCGAGCTGGCCGGGCCAAATTGTTGGAGCTTCAATATCGGGACATGCGAAACATTAATATGGTAGAGACATATACTTGAAGAAAAGGAATTGGAACAGTCGACGACGCGAGGTGTATCTCCGTACACTGTAGATGGGTCGCCAAATGATGTTGTCGTGGTTCAAGAGCTTCGAGTCTTCTCTGGCAGCTCTCAACAGAGGGGGAAAGGAGAGGCGTCGTTCTGGAAGAACCGGGACATATTGTGGATATGTATGGGTTCAGACACCACCGCCACAGAAGAGTGGAGAGACAAGGAGCTCGATAAGAAGAATGGAGTCTGCAATCAGAAGTTCATTTCGGGATCCTGGGTCTTGGGCCAGATGTTGCATGGATAGAGCCGGCGCGCCAATTGGATAAATGTGGATAAGAAGGCGACTGCGGAATATGGGCAGAAATGCTCGCAAGCTGCTTTTGTACTGCGGGCGTGCCACAAGCTCCTACCTACACTAACAGATAGATATCAGGCCAGGCAATCAATTCAGTTGGTTTCTCAGCCGTTGGAAGGAAGGGCTGCTGCATCCCAGCGGCATGGACGGGGAGGAAAGGGGGAAACAAGTAAAAAAAACGTCTTTCAGCCACCATTACGACCCGTCGTCAGTGCGGAGCTCAGGCCGAAAGTCAAATGGACCCCTAATCGGACCTTGAAAATGCAACCAGTCAGGATGAGGTTAAAGGGTATCCTAGAGAGTCTAGATGCCCTGACAGTTTCTAGCGTCGGAGATGCAACCCTGTTATTTTAACCTGGGCGGGAAATTTCCACTCTGCTGCTACAGAACAGGGGCACTTGAAGTTCGAAGACTCCATCTCTTACAATATATGTACATCTCTGATGGCCACTGATTCTTCTGGATTGCCCTGCATCTGTAAATATCTGGAATTCTTGGTCTGAGTTTCGTGGGCGTGTTGAACAAAGTCAGATAGAAAAGATAGGATCTTGGGGGTGCTTGGCCACTTGGCTTTAACTGATGTGGTGTCGGGCGGTTCCAACTTCCAGAACTTCGTCTGGTCGCACGCCCACGCCGTCCGCGCATTACGTGACAGCTGTCAAACTCCCATCAATAAAATTGCGCAATGCCAATAAACTGGCCGTATTTTGCCCTGAATTATCTCTACATTGCTCAATGATCCCTCTCCACATTTCACGACACACAACCAACCAACAGATCAATATTCTGTTGCTCTGCTTATCTATACATTCCATTCTTGCAATCCCGCCAAGTCCAACATGCATCATTGAAGCTAAGCTAGGAAGGTCGAGGATGCATGGATTCAGCCACTAAGCCGTAATCGTAGAGTTGTCCCGTGTTTTCTGCAGCAACATACAAGGATGGCAGGCCCGTGGTTGAACCTTCAATCAATACTGGTAAGTGGTGGTGCGCCACATCTCTGTCGCCGGTTAATTTCAACGCGATTTCCTCCCACTGTTGATCGACTGATCATAGCATCAATTTTTCTTTAGCGAGAGTATTTGGTCGGGTGAACATTGAGGATCGTCTGGAAAGCAACGCAGATCGATTTCGTTCAGCTACCTCGCTGAATCCGTTCTAGGTCACCAGTAACTCCGCGCAAGCAGCCAAGCGCAGCAAGGCAGAATTGCGCATCTACTCGTGTGTGACTGAAATCATGGTATCCTCCCTCCAGAAGCAAAGTGTGCTCATTCGCTATCGTAACGCCAGTCCGTCGCATTGTGCGCCAGCTAATAGGACGCTTTTGGTATCCTCGCACAATCAAACAAATATCAAGGAAATAGCAGATTGAAATTGTCAAATAATGACAGAGATCATGGGGATGAAATCTGGCTGGAAAGCAGACGGTCCATCTTCTGCATCAACTCGAGAATCTGGAAGGGTTTGGCAACAATGTCGTCCTGTTTATATTAGTATACATACTGGGGATGGGCGGTGTAGAAGGCTTACCATGCCAGCTGTGATGGCCGTGTCCCTGAGAAATCATCAGCGTTGAGCTCAGAAGGGTGGGAGAATATGATTGACACGAGAATCGAGACTCACAATTGTTCCAGCCGAGTATTGGCAGTGACTGCAATGATTGGGACATGTCCATCGATCTTGCCTTCATTCTCAAGATCTCGAATTCGTCGAGTGCAAGCCAAACCGTCCATGATAGGCATCTATCAACAGAATTAGCAGACTAGCAACAATAAGGCATCGAGCGTACCTCAAGATCCATAAGAATTAGGGACACATTTATACCGATTCCAGATCTCTTGCAGTCGTGCCAAAGGGCGGTCTTCGCCAAGAAGTCAATGGCCTCTCCACCGTGGTTTGCAACATGCACAATACAGCCAGCACTTCGCAACTGCTTGCTGAGAACTTTCTGGTTGATCAAATTGTCTTCGACCAAAAGAATGTGGTAGTTTCGTCTGATTTTGGAGTCTCGAGGCGATGAATGGCAAGTATCGGCAGGGACATGGTTGGGTGTTGAGTTATTTGAGGGATTGGCAGGAGCATCAACAGATCTGCGAGCTTTGATGTAGAAAGCAAAAGTACCTAGACTGTCGTGAGCAGGTACCTATCAAGTAGCATGCAGATAAGTTACTTCCAGCACCCTCCTGGGAGTCAACTCCAATCTCACCACCTTGAAGTTCTGTCAATTCTCTCGAGATGAACAGACCCAGGCCAGATCCCCCATATTGGACCTGAAGATGTCAGAACAGCTCCCTAGTACTGACTGTCCGCAATGCTTACATGAGTCTTGGGGCTTGCTTGGCTGAATCTGCGGAAGAGTCTCTCCTTTTCCTGCTCGGAGAGGCCACGGCCGGTATCTTTCACTGTGAAGTAAAGATAGACCTGCTGGCCTGTTCCCCAGTCGCGTCTCAGCGTCAGATCTTGGACTGCACTGGAATCCTTTGATGGAAACCATCTGATATGTGGAACATGATCTTTGGGAGGTTTGTTCACAGATGCACCGAGGCTGACGGAGATTTCTCTGGTGGGCTCGGATCTGGTGAACTTGATGGCCTAGATCTACTCAGCATTGTATTTATGTTACAGGACAGGAAAGTTACATTGGTAAGGAGGTTAATAAATATCTGGGTCAATCGCACCGGATCACAGAAAACAAAATCGATGCTTGCTGTGTGGTACGATGGCTCAACTGAGAAGGCAATGTCAATTTTGTCGGCAAGCAATTCACTTTCAAACATCTTCAACGTTCTTCGAACGGTGTCTTCGACCTGTGTTTCGATCAGCTCCGTGGGGTTTCAGAGCACAGCCTGCTTCAATGGCTCAGGAAAGGATTGACTTACCTGAACGGATACAGGAGTGACCTGTAGCAAGGCGGAGTTCAGTTTCGACAGAGTAAGAACGTCATCTATGATCCTCTTCTGATGTTGGGCGCAAAGCACTATCGTCTGTGCAGCATCGAGATTGCTCTCCAGAAGTTCGCGGTACGCTGCTGTGGGGTCGTCTCTTGGAGATCGAAATTCGATAATGGAGTTAGCAATGCCATCAGCACTCAGCATGATTGCACTGAGAGGATTGCGCATCTCATGTCTGTAGTGGAATGAATAAAATATCGACGTATCATAGGTTGGGTACACTCACGATGTCATGTCAATGAATGTTTCTTGGTGGCGTTTTGCCTCCTCAGCTTCAACCCGACTGATCATTTGCATATGCTCGGCAATTTTGAACCCTGAAATGTCTGTTGTGCATGCTAGAACACTCGTCAATTGTCCGTTGTCATCAAGCTGAGGTACAGCGAGGAATAGAATCCATCTGGTATCTCGGACAGATTGGGCTGAGTCGTTGGATTCCTGCTGAATCCAAGGTCTTTTGAGACGGAGCCTAAAGAGGAGGTCAATGACTGCCAAACAACTGAGCGGATTACAGGCGCCTCTGCAGGCACCGTCACAAGCTTACTCCATAGAGACCTCCTCCTTCGTGTCTTTCAGCTTCTGCCACTCTGTTTTGAATGCCCCACGGTCTTGATTTTCGATGCAGTTGAGAATTGACATTGCATAATGCTCTGCCTCATCTCGAGAGTGACCGGTCATCTCGTAGCCTAGAGGAACAATTAGCATCATGCGTAAAGGTGTCCTTCAGAGGGCTGCCTGATTACAGGTCGACTTACATTGTGAATTAGCCCAAGTGATACTGCAGTCAGGATCGAAGGTAAACATTCCACAAGGAGCCAATTCTGCCATCAATTGGAACTTCTCGGCATGATGCGCAGCTTCTTGTGTTCTGTCGGCAAGCTCTTGAGTCAGGTTGGCACGGGCTAAGAGTTCTTCTTGGGCATTCTTCTGTGCACTGATATCAGTACTGGAAAAGTTAGTATCTATGTGGAGAAATACCCAGGGAACTTACATGCAACCCATTATTGTCTTGATGGTAGTGCCATCGGCTTCAAATTCTTGGTCGCAGGAGGCAATGATCCACTTTTGTCTCGGTTCGCCGTCATCACTGATCCACGGATTACGCAGTCGAAGTTCGAATGCTCGCTTACCCGGTTGCGTGGTGAGGATCTCCCATTCTTTCGAGATAACGGGATGGTCTATTTCTGCGATGACATTCATGAACGACCTGAACCGCATATCAGTGGCATGATGCAATCGTTGGGTCTGGGCACTTACATCTCTCCTTCTAGACCTCGCGGGTGACCTGTAATCTCATACCCTGCATTCGATCAGAGACTAGTTCATACTTGTGGCTTCCCCAAGAAGATACCTACACATATCGTTACAGTATAGAATGTTGCCGTCTGGTGAAAGGTAGTACATTCCAACTGGATTGAGCTCCGTGAGTACCTTGAACTTCGACTCGCTATCTGCGAGTTGCTTCGACAACTCCGATTCTTCGTCGTCGACAGTTGCGTCCTCTGGAGCGGCATCCGAGATGGGTGAGGGTCTGACTGTTGAGGAGCCCACTGAAGATCTAGAGTTTGATCGTGATCGAATCAATCTGGGAGTTCCATGGCTCTTCTTTAATTGGCTGGGAACCTGTGAGGCGCTGACTACCCTCCATTTCTTTCGCAAAGTCACACTAGACCAGTACATTCCGAGGAATTGGTGTCGAGGCAAGTATCCATCCTTCGAACTATTAAAGTTGGGCATGGTCATGGCCCACTCCCTAAATTCCTGCTCAGCTGCTGCGCTGGTCACTTGAGAAGGGGTGTATTCGGAAACGGGGGCATAGAATGTCTCCGCGCAGACGACATTCCTGATGGAGTCGAAGAATCGGAGGCTCTTGTTACAATAGGCCGGGACGAAAGTCATACGACCGTTTACCTCTTGTTCGGGTGCTTCAATGTCAAAGATGAAGGTGGGTCTGCTGTCCTGCTCCAAGAGCTCGATAATTCCAATGTCTTGGATCGCGTCAGGGGGCGGTGGGAAGTCATTGCCGGGGCCATCATAGGGTCGCTTGCGGGAATTGAAGGGAGGAGGCTCATGATAGCACTCATGCTCTATACGTAAGGTCCCATTCAGCTTTGAAGCTTCCTGTGTGGTCGAGGACAATTGGGCATACTGACCAGACCCAGACCAGGAGCCGTCTGAGGTAGTCTTTAACTCTGACTTCTCGCCTCGCGCCCTTTTCAGGCGGGGCTGCTGTTGTAGATCTGACATCGTCTCCAGGTGCTATCTACAGTCGTTTTGGAGAACGTGGGGAAGTGGAATTGATAGGGTTTCGGATCTAGTTCCGGTGAGGCTAGAAAGGACTTGGCGGGCCTCGTCAGTGGTGTGAGAGTGCAGCCGCGTCCCGACAGCACGGTACGGTATGGTGCACCAAGGTATGCGTGCTGTGTTGGGCTCCAATTCGTGAGACTGAGGGACATGCACTAAGGCGATGTCAGTCGTGATGCTACCTCACTGATGGATTGTCATGAGAGGAGCTTGTTTTGAGCTTGTTGACGTTTCTCTCAGCTTCAGAATGTTGGTTTTGTGGCTGGCATTCTCCTGAGGTTGCACGAGGCAGCCAGTTTGAGGGAGCTAAGTCACGTGTCGGCACAGGTGGCAGTCCCTCCAATTATTGGGCGATCATTCTGTGGCTTGTGGCTTCCCTCACTACTTTGCTTTTTTGCATATCTTTTCCAGCACTTCTATTTCAATTCTTAAATAAAAAGGATCAATCTGTCGGCTTGAAGACGTCAGTCTTTTTCCCATCCGAGGACCCACATCTCGGGGAGCCTTATCAGCCTTCCCCGTTCTCCCGCTCTGTCATAACCTCATCACTTCATTATCATATCTCTTTGTATTACTCTTCCAAACGCCTGCCTTGCTGATAATGTCTGTACAACCGCACGCACATGTAATTCATTCCCTTTGTGCCAATTATGGCCTGCAAAAGCCCCAACTTTTCAGCCATTCCAAGCTGGGCTGTTCCAGGCGCAGCCCGCATGTTTGTACTTCCAGTATTTGAATCATCTTTTGAGTCAATCATTCAGCCATTGCTGATGGCTTCGGAGTAGTATCTCCGGATGTTATGATGTATGCATCTTTGCAGCGTTCGAAGCGATGTTGGAGTTTCTCCTGTGCTAGCACTGTTGAAGATTTGATATCACGTGCAGAGTTCCCCTCTTTCTCACGAAGTTGGCAGTACACCAAGATATACATGCTCAGAACTGTCGGAAACATCATGGTCAATGGCCGTGTCATTTCTGCTGATTGGTAGGCCGATGGTATCCACCTCCCCCGACATTCAATGTGTCTCCCTGCTGTCCGCATATTCCGCATCCTCCGCACGTCTGTGGCTTGAAGACAATATGCCTGAAACTTGCTGTAAAATGCCATCATAAGCACGAATTTGTGGGGGGGGGGGGGGGGGGGGGGCGGTTGTTGTGGTGGTGGTGAAGCGAATGGTTCTGCTTCTTACCATTCCGAGATGTTCTCGGGCGGGGGTAACAGAGTTCTCTCTGCGGCACCGACGACACAATGATGGACTAGACAATCTCTCTTTCCGGGACCCAGCTTGAATAGGCATTCTATCCTGCTAAAACCCACGTCAAATAGTTCTCTAGCAAGTCATGTTGATTACCAGACATGATGATCCCTTTGGCAGTCCTTTTACGATTGAGGCAGCTCCATTCGTTGATGAGTAAATCTGGTGGCGTATCACTCAATTCTTCCTAAAAGTGTGCTGACGCTCTACCCTGACCCCGAGTAGCCCGGCTACGCTCTCCAATCATATCGGATGTCAGGCCTCTCGAATTCGAGTTCCAGATATAGCGCCAGGACGATACACCGATTGAAGGCGTTTTGAGGTCCTCGCTTAGCACGGTTGTGGCGTTTCTCGGGCCAATCTTCCCCCCGCTTCTCTTCCCCGAGATGTGACGGGATGCGAACTGCTTTATGGACCTTTGAGTTTTGATAGAAGATGGGATGGTATAAAAATTGATCATCGAGTCAGACTGTGACAAATGGAGTTAATAATGACAGTTTCAAAAGCTGTATAAGAAGAGCGTTCTTCCGTTCAAGGTATATTTTGAAATCATCATTCCCATCATCCTCGACATATTACAACGTTGTAAAGGTTCATCAAATTTCTCCATCCTTCCCCGTCTTTCGATATCTTTAATCATAAGTATGTCCGTTAAGAAGATTCTTGTGGTGTTCGGTATCACTGGCAATCAAGGAGGTTCCGTAGTCGACACGATTCTGAAAGACCCAGGTCTTTCTGAGCAGTTCGAAGTCCGCGGCATTACTCGAGACCCAACAAAGCCTTCCGCAACTGTACTGGCGGAACGAGGTGTCACTCTCCTCAAGGTCAGTCAGACTTTTGTTCGTTGTTCTGGCGGCAGACACTGACCAGGATAGGCCGATCTTGATGACAAGAATTCCCTCAGAGCAGCATTGAAAGATGCTCATACTGTTTTTGCAGTCACAAATTGGCAGGAGGTCTTGAATAAGGAGAGAGAAGTCCAGCAAGGCAAGAACATTGCTGATATTGCCAAGGTACGGGTATCATTGTGATCCGCTGTTCCTTGCTTACTTTTCCCCCAGGAGCTCAATATCCAACATCTCATCTGGAGCAGTCTCCCGAATGTCACCAAGAGTAAGCTCCTCTCAACATTTCCAATTCCCTTCTTACGAAGTACCGGACTAACACAACGCAGTTACTGGCAGCAAAATCACCGGCGTCCTCCACTTCGACAGCAAAGCCATCATCGAAGACCACATCCGTAGCCTCTCCGTCCCTGCGACCTTCCTCCACCTCGGCGTCTTCATGGAACAGCTCCCACTCATGCTGACTCCAGCATCCGCCAACTCCAAGTCTTACAAACTCATCACACCCATGTCCACCAACTCCAAGATCCCACTTATCTCCGTCCGAGCCGACACAGGTAAATACGTCAAGTCTATCATTCAGAACCGTGATAAAATGCTGGGTAAGACTATCATGGCAGGTGTGAAAGAGTACAGTGTTGAAGAAGCTGTACATGTGCTGGCTGAGACTGGGGGATTAGATGTTATTGCTGAGAAGTGCGCTTATGGGGAGTATAAGGACATGCTGGTGGCTTTTGGAATGCTGGAGTTTGTGGCAGATGATATGACGGAGAACATGAAGTACTTTGAGGAGTATGGATTCTTTGGGGGTGGGAAGGTTGAGAATGATCACTCGGTGAGTCCACAGTCTTGTATCTTCTTGTGTTTAGTGCAGGTTGCTTCGGCTGCTGACGTTCCATTCAGATCTTGTCTGAAAATCTTGAGACATTCGAGCAGTGGGTTGTCAACAGTCCTCAAATCGCTGCCATGAAGTAGGGTAAGATAGCTTTCCCGGACAACTGTCATAGGCTTTCCAGATCTTCCGAAAGTTCTTTCTCTACATAATATCTAGAGGATCTACTCCAAACTCTCAAGGCACAAAACCCAATGAAGTCTTCTCTATTATCACGTGATCATGGTAACTATCTTCTGGATCCTATGGGAGGATCATATATCTGCAGAACATGAATGTACACAAGAGAAATATCAGCACAGGATCATAATGACATGATCTAATATAACACTCGCTCAGAAACGATATAATATATCACTCGATCAGAAAACACCAGGATATCAATTGTTTTTAGACGTCCCTGAAGGAAACTCATCTCTCGCTAATTTTCGCGGGGCCGAAAATTTCTCTGAGCCACATCTTAAATTCACACACCATTACCACCATGCCATGAGGTTCCCCTTCCCACGCCCAAAATTCAAACACCATTCATTTAAGTTTTCGAGTCTGTCGAGGTCCGCATCAACGATCTCGTCCAAAATGGCACCACCAACACCCCTTCCCTTCTCGTCAGACTTCTCCGACGCAGACGAATACATCACTTCCCTCCTACAGTTCTCGGCTGCCTCAACAATCTTCCAGACCCTCTGCGGCGGCGTCCACATCCTCGATTTCTTCACACGAGAACCCAGCCTATATCACACGGTGATCCCGTCGGAATGGCGCTCCTGGCTCATGGCACGTGATTCAATGGACTTGCTCGACTTTCTCATGCGTGATGATCTCGACAGAACCCGAAATGACAACCCGCCTGAAAGTCTGATCAAGTACATCCGTGAGATCAGGAAACATTCACTACGGCGGACTGTGTCGGAGAGAAAAGATGTCGAAAGTCAAGCGAAAGCTGCGACGAAACTGCCGAGACACGTCGCAGTAGGCATGATCCCAAAGAAAGTGCACGAAGTCAGCAATTTCGCCGACTACGTGGTCCAAGTCGCTGATGCCGTAGCCGAAACCATTGGCAAGGAAATCACGCATTTCGTTGATTTCGGCAGCGGCCAGAATTATCTCGGTCGGACGCTTGCTAGTCCACCGTACAATAAACATATTGTTGCTGTGGAGAGTAAGGAGTTGAATATCAGGGGGGCGAAAGGTATGGATGTTCTGGCTGGAGTTGCGGAGAGGGAGAAGGTTATGCGGAATAAGAAGGTGTATCGGATGAAACAGGATAGTCTAGTGCCTGCTGAGCAGCTGAATTCGAAGGCTCTGAGGAGGGCGGCGAAACCAGTGAAGGTTGCGCAGAAGGAGAATGAGGTTGATATGCGGCCGAGTAGAGATCTAGCTACGATCTACACGCCTGCTGACGGGAAGGGGTATATTCAGTACGTGGAGCATGTTGTCCAAGATGGGGATCTATCAGACGTCGTGGAGCAGATCGAGAAGATGAAGATTGCTGCCCCAGCTGGCAAATTACAGGTTGTCAATGCAGAGGGCAAAAATCCTGCATTGCCAGGAGTCATCGATGAGATCTCAAAGAGCGAAGAAACACGGCTGATGGCCATCTCCATACATTCCTGCGGCAACCTCTCCCACCACGGCATCCGCTCTCTCCTCGTCAACCCCTCCGTCCACGCCATCGCCATCGTAGGCTGCTGCTACAACCTCATGACCGAACGACTCGGTCACCCAACATATAAACTCCCTCTTTTACGCCCCAATCTCCGCGCCATCAACGCCTCCGGACAAGAATCAGCATCCTGCGATCCGCACGGCTTTCCCATGAGCGAGAAGCTATCAACATACAATACAGATGGCATCAGACTCAACATTACGGCTCGTATGATGGCCGTGCAGGCACCATTGAACTGGACAGAAAAAGAAAGCGACTCTTTCTTCACGCGCCACTTCTACCGCGCCCTCCTACAGAAAGTCTTCCTTGACTTCGGCGTCGTCAAGAAACTCACACCTAACCAGAATCCCGGCGAGCCATCCAATAATCTCGAGTCCACTGAACCGGTCATAATTGGTTCACTACGAAAGGGATGTTATGGCTCGTTCAAGACGTACTTACGTGGCGCATTGGAGAAGCTAGCAAATGATCCGGAGAGAGGCGTTAAGGTTAATGAGAGAATGAAGGGCATTACGGATGAGCAGATTGAGGAGTATGCGGACAGGTACGGGGCACTGAAGAAGGAGTTGAGTGTTACGTGGAGTTTGATGGCATTTAGTGCGGGCGTGGTGGAGAGTTTGATTGTGAGTGATAGGTGGCTTTGGTTGAAGGAGCAGCAAGGGGTGGATGAGGCTTGGGTGGAGGCTGTTTTTGATTATGGGTTGAGTCCTAGGAATTTGGTGGTAGTGGGGATTAAGAAGTGAGGTGTAGGGATTCTGCCAACTTGAAGCCGATATTTGGAGCGATGATGTGGGAATATTATCATCCAAGCATGCAAGGCGTTTTGGAGGAGTCATTCAAAGAGAGCGGCAAAGACCAAAGACTCTCGATATCTCATGATAGATAGGAAGTGCTTCTCAAACCGAGAGCTGAGTCATTTTAGACTACAAATCTAGGGTACCAACTTCCACCATTCTCGGCAACGAAGTTCGTTACCTCAGATCTAGATCATCTAGACCCACATATAACCCTGGAATTGGAGCTTGCCTCTACATATGAAGAAGTCGTAGACTTGATCGCGAAGAAAGACACAATAGTGTTTCTGCTTCATTAAATAGATTATCAGGTAGTGGATGGTGTACACAAAGTTTTTCATATCCGGCAACAAATCCTAGCCTCAATTTCAGTGACATCAGACTTCGAGACAGGCGAGCTAAAACATGACGAGGGCACCATATCTGGTACCCAACTACACTATCTTTACAAGCCAAGCTTCATAAACTTTCAGAGTCATAGTCCAAACAAGCTCCCAAATAGCTTCAAATCATGTCTTATAGCACAATGCGACATCTTGCAGTATAAGAAGATCGCACAATTCTCAGAATGTGTTTTCTTGACAAGCATGGCTTCAGACGAAGCCATCTACTCAATCACAGACATCTCCGACAATGAAGATCAAGCAATCTCAATTGCATTCCAAAATGGCAACAGCAAACCTCAACACTTATCAACCGACCGAGAAATCCTCGAAGATCATGTCTCTCCTTCAGCCTCCTCCACAAAACCGCCCAACGAACTCACCTCCCTTCCCTACGCCATCTTCCACCTCATCATGACTCACAGTAGTCTCTGCAGCATGGCCTGCTTCGGTCTAACCAACAAGCTCTTCTACACCTACCTCAAGATCATCCACCCAGCACCAATCCCTCTCTCGTCAACCGTCGAATACATCCCGCCACGCGCATACCCCGTTAATTACACATGCTGGATGTCCGGTATCTTCGCCGCCGACAACTACGGTCAAAACTGCATTCGCGGCCCCCGAAAACTTGGACCCTTGCTTCGGGACTGGATGGGCTCCAAATACCGCCTCTGGTATTTCTACACAATATTCCTATTTCTCCCCATCGAGGAATACGGCTTACCTACCGCGACTAAATTCCCAGAAAAGATCAAGGCTTTGAAGGAAAAGTACAAAGTTCAGCATGAGAGTCACGTAAAAAGACTTCCGTTTGGGTTGGAGGAGTCGGAGGATAAAGGGGATCAGAGGATGTTATTGGTGGTGCAGGCTCTGGAAAGAACAATTCCGCATCTGGGCATGCATCGCGGAAATGTGAAGCAGTGGAAGGAGTTTGTGGAGAGATCTTTTGTACCGATTGAGAAGAGACATTTCCCGCTGAGTGAGAAGGTTAGGGATGAGTGGAGGTGGATCTTGTTTGGGGAGGGGATTAGGATGCTGGGGTTGTAGATCCGAAGGGTGGTGGTGGTGGTCGTTAAATATGGATGGAAATAATTCTGGTCATGATGAGAATTCCTGGTACTAATTTATACTTAGTCACTCTTAGATTTAACATTGACTGTGAATTACCGAGTGGTTCTGACTTTTGAAACTGGTTGCCGCGAGCAATATTTGCAAGTGACTAGTTATTGTCGTGAAAATGTTCCTGTGATTGGAGACAGGTGTGTGCGAAAGCTGGTTGAGAATTCTTGTGTGTTTCGCAAGACTAACTCCGAAATGAGTGTAACAATCTAGATCGCGTCGTCAAGATAGTTATCTGACGTTTGAGACTTACTAAAAAGAATGAGAGTCTAGTGAGTAGGCCCCAACTACGTAGACCTAGCGTCACTGAAGTCGGTTGAAATCGAAATTTTTCTCAATGTGGTGGAAGCTATGAAGCAACAGGCTCTCTCACTCCTGGATCATCAATTCTTGAGTTTTCCTCTACATTAGCTCCATATCCAGTCGAGCAAAACCATCCTGCCTCACTATCAATTCCTGATTATTATCTTCACCAGCTTCACATCATACGACAAATTCATCCTCGATTCCTCATAAAACCTTGTTATTATTCTATATAAGCCTCATAACAGCTCCACATCATCCAGATAAACCCATCGTCGCCTGCTTCAAGATGGCAGCTATTGTCGAGGCAGAGCTTTCTCTCGACATGGGGCGTCTCGCTCTTCACAGCAAGGCAGCGCCCAAAATCGAAATTCAAAGCAACGACGACTGCAAGTCCTACAGAACTCTATCAACCACTTCACCAACTCCAGTCCTCCAGATCTCAATAGCGCCTTCTGACATCCAGATGGATTGCCAGGTGGGAACAATTCCAAAGCTCCGACCAATCTGCAGACTTATCGACATATATGCAGATTGCAATGATGAGGAACTCGGAGCAGCACGGGCTTGCTATGTAGATCGCTTGCCCCTCAAAATCCTCAACCCCCAGAACTTCCAAGGATCTCTCCAGCTACTCCACACTCAATCAGATGGCTTCACATTATGCAATCGTGACGGCACAACTCAGAGTAAACCCATGATGTATCCCTGGGGCAAAGAGATCAACTATGGCGCTGTACTTGTATTGCAGCTCTTATTTCACGAAAAGGAATATCGAAGACAGGGTATGGCTCAGGCGTTACTTGAAGCTCAGATTGAGATGACCTAGAAGCAGAAAAGCGGTCTCCGGTTCATGTTTGTCAAGCCAGGTGTCTTTCTCGAAGATGTTGAAGAGCAGATTCACGATGATATGTCTTTGGAGGAAAAGAAAGAGGTTGGGAGAAGAGCTTACGCCAACGCGGTCCGGTTTTATAGAGCTGTTGGGTTTCGGAGGGTGGGGATGTCGAATTAATTTTGTTTGGCGATGGATCCGGTGCTGAAGACAAAGAAGGATGCAGAAGAGTTAGATAGGTTGATGGGCATACTCCATTTGACGCGAAAACATTTGACGTACAACGATAGCGGATAGTCGCTATGGCGAGAGGGGTAGAAGGGGTAGTGAGCCCAGCAATGAATGATCATATCACAACCACACTCTGCGCGTGGTCGTAACTGAGCTCTTAATCTTTTCGTACTGCTTAGAATTTTTCCATAATGCTTCGATGGCGATCTCGCCTTCCTCTTCTAATGTTGCAGTGAAGTCTCACCGCGTGAGAAATTTCCCTCGCTCACTTCAGTTGATCCAAGACTCTAAATCAGCGTAGAAGGCGCTCGTTCAGTCTCAAGCATGACTAAATTACTTAATTCTCCATTTCCAAGGCTTTGGATAGCTTTGTAGTCTTGCTGACGCATTCCCTTGAAATGAAAGGGAGCGCGGGGATAATGGTTTCAGCCAGCCAAGACTCTAAGCGATGATATCAACATGGCAACATGCCACCCAAGCCACAAAGCAAGGCTTTCTTGCAGGCAATGGAAGGCTGTTGGATCAATTTTGTCGATTAGTCTTGAAAAGATGATACAATTGACTGCATAAGTGGTCTCTGTAACAGTGAATGCTTTCAATGCACCCTACAAATGCTCCGAATGTTAGTTCCACAACATTATTATGCTGCATCGTTGGTCACAAGATAGTCCAGGGGTGGTGGGATATGCTATGCAAGATATCGTTGAATGCTTTTCAGCTCGGAGTTCTCCCGGTTGTTCAGACGACGTTGGGATGCGCGTGGTAGCTGTGATGATGGCGCCGCATTGTTCAGGCGCGTTGGTGGAAGTTACAGATTTCTTTTGCTAAGTTATCAATGGGTGAACATATATTCATCTATTAGATAAAATCAATATGAGGCTCTTACAAGATGGGTAGCAATTGTGGCGAGATCATAAATTAGTAAGGGCAAAATTTTGCGATCTTGAGCAGGTAAACAAAACAAAAAATGCCAGCGAGTCACTGCAAGTAATCGTAGGGAGAACCCCCTGGCATATGTCCTTTACAGGTACTCAATCTTACAAAGATAGAAGAATGTATCCTCAGTTCCAATTTCATTATCCTCTTTGGTGTTGTGCCCATTGGTGAATGGTGAAGTGAAGGTAAGTTGCAGATTCGTCCCACCAACCTCGCTCAAAATTTTGCCTCCTCATCACCGCCCACATCCTCTACATTCCTCGTTGCGACAAAAACTCGACCTCAATCACGACACAGTTTCGCATCACACAACACGAGTATCTCATAAAGTCACGATGGGTCTCCCAATCGCAAAACCGCTGTGGAACTTTGCTGCAAGCAGCGTTTCTGTCGGCACCGACGACGCGCCATGAAATTGGCTGCAGGAAAGAAGAGGGTCTACGCAGACTGGGAGTACAAGAATCCGAAGCCTCCTACTTACAAAGGTAACTTTGATCATCCTCCTGTCGGTAAAGCGAGTTAACATGAATGACAGGCTCTCCTTGCGTCCTCTCCAAAGCGAACCTCTCAAACCTGCCTCTCGAGATCACCCACAAGATCTTCAGGAAGATTTCCCGCCAGGACGCGATCTCTCTTGGCAAAACCTCAAAGAACCTCTATGCTGGTTTGAGAAATAATCGTCCCAAGCTTGTTCGACCGGTCACAGGCATCGCGCCTGCGAGTTCGAAAGCCAATCTTGGAAACATGCCCCTCGGAATCACCTATAAGATCTTCAAAAAGCTCTCGGCCAGGGATGCAGTCTCTCTCGGAAAGATTTCGAAGAATCTATATGCTGGCTTGAGAAATGGTCGTCCCAAGCTCGTCCGATGGGTTACAGGAATTGCTCCCAAGGACTCGAGAGCCAATCTCGGAAATCTCCCCTACGACATCATCTACAAAATCTTCAACCTTTGCTCTCCCATTCGCGCCGTTTCCCTCGGTCTCACCTCTACGCGCCTTTACGGTTTCCTCAAGATGGCCCACCCGACCCCAATCATCCTCGATGGCGATGGACGCTTTGATCTCATTCCAGCTTGCTTCGGCCGGTACCAGGTCGGTGAGAACAGACTTCCTCACCTGATCAAGCGTTGGCTGCCCAAACACTACCGGATCCACCATTCATCGCTTCCCGGAGTACCACACCAGTTTCTCAACACTAACGTCTATGGTGTCTATCCGCTCACCGGCAAGGACAGAACCTTTGAACTTCGGTATAAGGATTGGGCTATGGCAAGCGTTGATGGCAAGAAGTGGTGGCAGGTGGGATCCAGGTCCTTCCTTCCGTACCCACACATGATGGGCGATGATTGGTAAGTGTCTGCTAGCCTCTCTATTCATTTGCGAGATCATTTGGCTGTGTGGCCTCCACCGGTCGTCTCTGGTCCACGTTGCCTCATCCCCATGACCCCATTCCACCTTGAAAAAAGTTGTTGACGCTTATGCTTTCAACCAGGATCGTCGAAGCACTGAAGACCATAAAGCAATCCGCCAAACACTTCCGATGCAAGACCCAATACGTCAAGTTCTGGAAGAGATGCCGAGTGTTCAACCAACATGGTCCAGTTGAGTTCCCAGAGAGAGTGGTGAATGGAAAGTTGTCGGATAGAAGGGCTGCAGAGAAGAAAGCCAGATGTCTGGAGAAAGCTGCAATTTGCGGAAATTGAAATTGAGTGGTGGGATAATTTTTCGTTTCTTGAGAGCAGGCTGCAGGAATATCGTCGACAAGAAATAGTTTCTTCTACAAAGGTCAATCCTTGGTTTATACTACAGGATGAATAAAAGTCAACTGTACCAGACACAGTGTCTACAGCGACGTGAGATGTGCATGCGATCGTCGTCGCACGGGGAAGGGCGGCAACCAGACTCAATTTACAGATGAGGGCATCAATGTTATGACCCGCAGAAGACGAGGGAGGAAGCTTTACTGTCCAAGTATGAGCCCGTGTGTATGTAGAGTAAGGAGTGTCTGCAGATAGAGTGTCGAGATATATATGAGAAAATATGAACGTCAGTGAACAAAATACAAAGTCAAATGCACGTAGAATTGGATGACATCGGTATCCACGGGCAGATTCTTCGACTGAGCAACAATTGAAGACATTGGTATGAGTTGGTCTTGGCTTGAAAAGGGGTAGCGGGGTAATTTACCGAATTGCGGGGTAGCTTTGCCGAAATTCTGTGAACAATCAACAGGAACAGCACATCTCAAAATCTCATACTTGGCGAGTCTTTATTTACTGACCAGCAAGTCAAGATGTTGTTCAGATCCTCGCATCCGGATATCGAAAGTAAGTCAGCTGTGGAGCCTTACTTACACCAAGGTCGAATCTGATTTATAGCAGTACCTACTGATATCACAACATATTCCTTCCTCTTCTCCAATAACAACAAGTACTTCCCATTTCAAGAGTACAATTCAAATCCAAAAGGCTTCACCAACACATCAACGCTCTCACGCCTCACGCATCAAGAAATCCAAATTCTTGCAGGCAACATTTCCACATCTCTGGTTCTCAAACATGACTTCCAGCCCGGAGATGTCGTGTCGATATGTGCTCCAAACACGATCGAGTACCCTGCTATCCTATATGGTATCATGCGAGCGGGTGGTATTCCTGCCTTGAGTTCTCCAGCGTTCAGTGAAGATGAAATGATGCATGTTTTCAAGATTGTAGATTGTAAAATAGTGTTTTGTCCTAGCGATATCGCCAGTGTAGTGCAGGGAGCTTTGAAGAAGATGGGAAGGACTGATGACTGTATTATCACGATTGACGACAATAGTAATGGAGGAAGCGAGGCTGGGATTCAGTCGTTGGAGGACTTGATCGAGGAGGGTCGAAGAAGTCGTCAGGTGGAAGCGTGGCGAATGCCAAAGGGGAAGAGTAACAGTGAAGTTTGCGCTCTTCTTTGTTTCAGCAGTGGGACTACTGGATTACCAAAAGCTGTAAGTCTCGGTGTCTTCAAGGCTATGAGGGAAGTTCTAGGTTAATTCAGAGTCGTAGGTTATGATTTCACACCAGAACATAATCGCGCAGTGCCTCCAGCTCATCCCGACAACTTCACCAGACCACAAGACTGTTCTGGGCATGCTCCCCTTTTATCACAGTACGGACAGTTCTTTGCATTCCTTTGCTGCTATGCTAATTGTTCGCGTAGTTACAGGCGTGGTGAAAATGCTTGTCCTGCCCTTTGTCATTGGCGCGGAAGTTGTCATACTCCCACAATTCACGATGAAGGGCTTGCTCTCAACGATAGAGCGCTACCAGATTGCTGAAGTACAAGTAGTACCTCCAATCATCATCCGCCTAGTCAGCGACCCTGTTATTGATGACTATGACCTTTCTTGTATCAAGCGCTTCGCGTCAGGTGCTGCACCGATCAGTAAGTCCCAAAACTTCTTAATTCAAGCTCGTGACTACGGACGTTGGCAGAGCTCTTTGGTGTACTTTGAGAGTTCCATGTTAACTTTACGGTGTCAGGTGAAGAAATATTACAGCTTCTGGAGAAGAGATTCCCTGGTCGAGGATTCAAACAGGGTTATGGCATGACTGAAAGTACGGGCTGTATCACAACACATCCACTTGACAAGCACGCCTTCAAATATGCTAGAACAGGCGGAACTCTAGTTGCGAATACCGTGGTGAAAGTGGTCAACAGCGAGGGAAAGCTACTTGGTACTGGTGAACAAGGAGAGGTAAGCCTGCTTCCAATCTTCGGTGCCGAGACTTTGCAGCAGCAACGTTCCCTTGAGAACACTTGAACATAATCTTCAAAAACAGCTAACAGCCATAACAGATCCTTGCCAAAGGCCCTCAGATCTTCCCCGGCTACCTCAACAACCCCACCGCAACCTCCTCCGCCTTTGAATCCTCAGGATTCCTCCGCACCGGTGATATCGGATGCATCAACGCCGACGGCTGCATCGTGATTCACGATCGCATCAAAGAAATGATCAAAGTCAAAGGCGTGCAAGTAGCTCCAGCAGAGCTCGAGGACTTACTTCTGGGTCATGAGCTGGTGGAGGACTGTGCTGTGATTGGCGTGCCGGATGATTACGCTGGGGAAAGGCCGTTCGCTTTCGTTGTTTTGAGAGATGGAGAAGGGGAAGATGATGGAGGATCGAAGGAACAAGCTATGGAGCTATTGTTGGAGTATGTTAAGGCGAAGAAGGGAAGAGGCAAATGGCTTGTGGGTCTGAGGTTCGTGGAGAGCATTCCCAAAAGTGCAAGTGGGAAGATTTTGAGGAGGGTGCTGAGGGAGGACTACGCAAGAGATTTGGCAAAGACGAAGGCAAAGCTGTAGACTACTATGCGAAGGTCGAGGATAGAAAGATGCTATAGAGGCCTGCTATCTGGATACCGATATACTAGACCAAGCTCGCCGGAAACCTAACTGATTCACTTGAAGTTCTGTATTGTGCCACTATTCCAGCTTCGCTCCGCCTGCTCGAGTCACTTCCTACTAAGCACGACAGCCAGGTATCTGGATCCAGGTCCAAGGCTTCAGCGAGTCATTCTAACTTTTCCAGAAGCCACAAGTCGACAAGTCTCTAGAAGCTGTCACCAGCTGCAGTATCGCCGTCCCAAGACCCATATCCGCGGACTCTTCTCAATCCACTCCACCATCTCCAGATCAGTCTACCCGATCTGCATTGCATGTCTTTTACTGCAGGGCAGAACAAAGAGCCGACACTTTGCATTACATCCCATCACAACCCTTCAGCGTAACCATCCCATCGTGGCAGCCAGCCAGCAAGCAAGAAAATAGGCCCGACCGATCAGAGCAGCGCGCATCCATCACCACCTCAATAGTGGGAAGGCACCGAGAGAACCTCCGATGTTTGCCGCGGATTGGTTTAGTTCCATGCACGTATGCACCTGTCTCCTAAATCCCTTGACCCCTAAGAACAAAAATCCCAACGGACGCATCAGAGCCAAGCATCCCGAAAAGCAAAAGAGCTAGCCAAGGATCCAGAAACGGAAAACAAGAACCGACTCACCATCTCTTTGGGATTATCTCTTTAGCTTCTTGATTTGTGAGGATGCAAGCCAAATAATTCGATGTCGTTGTTACTGTAACCTCGTATTACGCCATGGGTTTTGTGTGGCTGCCGCTCGCGAGGGATGCTGACTGGTGGAAAATATCACATTCCGTGGGACGCGCCACAGTCTGACTCGGTCGCTGATGCCGAGATGAGGGGTTCTGGGTAGGCAGTGTTTACGGTACAGTAGTAGGCTTGAGTGAAGGATGGAAGGAAAGAGCTCGGTTCGTAAGGGGAGGAATTCCGAGTGTCGTAAGCCTCCGTTTAGGGAAGGATGAGGCATCGAAGAGGCTTCGAGATGTCAGTAATGTGTCGGGAGTGAGAGAACGGATAAAGGAGAGACGAGCCGTGTGCGGCCCGGGACGATCACTGAATAGTGGTGATTCATCACGAGTAGTAGCAACAATGCGGAGAAGCATTCCAGCCAACATGAACGTCGTTGCAAGAGGGTTATAGACGTTTGAGACTTCTATTAGATGGTCTAGTTGCTTGCAGAATGTTGATCATTAATTCTTGTCTTAGGCAAAAGTTCTCATTTGTTTTGTTAGTATCTTATGGTTAATATCAAAGACCCAAGCGAGCGAAACTCGAGGAGTGAGCGCAAGAGACCAGAGTATGTTAGATCTACGTGCTTCGCAACGCGGATCGCGTACTTTACCATACACGACGTACAGTGGAACTGCTTTACCCTGCGGCAGAGATATTCCCAACGTGTGGTTTCTGATTGTTTCTGGTAAGAGAAGAAATGAAGGCTTCACTTGCTCGGCCGAAAGTGGCGCTGTTCAGGACTTCAACATGCAACAGCCGTCCCCCTTCATTGTCTCGATGTAGGGAGAGGAAGCCTTCAATTCCCCCTCAATCGCAGCTGGATAAAATGAAACAACAAATGAAGGCAGACGCGAGGGCTGAGAGGACGTGAAGAATGTCAAAGCGAATGCACGAAGCAAAGGTCGACTGATCAGAAGGCTGGTTTGCAGTGCCACCCAACGCATCACGCCCCTTTGAGAACGGCATTTGGCGGAAGGAAGATCTCGAACTTGCTAGAAATGGACAGAGGATATAGACATCCTGTGGTATAAGGAAACATCGACGTGCAGCAGAAACAGAACGTTTCGTAGAGTTCGGCCTTACAAAGCTTTCAGTCATCAGGGAGATCCTGAGATTCTGTTGTTCAGGGTGATGATAGCCTAGAAAGCATAACATCTTTCTCAGAGCAGCAACTGTAGGCTCAAAGCGAATGGCCATGCTTATTTCAATAACTCCAACAGAGAAAAGCATGCCATCTTGATAGTGTTATTCTGTGGTGGTTGGCAGCTCAGTAATTGTGACATGGGAAGTTCATGCCGCGACGGACTGTTCGACTGCCGTCCCCAATCTTCTGCAAATGGAATGATTGGGTATAGGTCGCTCAGAAGGCGGGCTGCTTCCACATTCATTTGTCAGCATGTGATGGCACCCAGAATTTCAAAATGAAATGACGCAGGAGAGATTTCTCGTCTCCATGTCTAGCCTCTCACCTGCCGTAAGAACTCAATCCTGAGCGTGCGTGCTGGTGGCCGGTAAACCGCGTGTGAAGGTCTTATTGATCTAGTTTTAGAACGGATGAAAGGGAGATAAAGGGCTTGTGTTGTACAATAATTCTGAGATGCATCATGTCAACTCTGGAGTCGAGATGTGGTTTGCCAGGATGTCCGGATGCCACCGTTGAGCGAGCGGCTATTCGAATTATCCTAAAGACTAATCCATACAAATCCAACGGTGGCATCTGGCACTTGAAATTAATTCGGCTTGTGCGCAACAACGAATATCAGAAAGGCGTCTGTGCCGCAGTACCTTAATCTAAGACATATTGCGAAGCAGGCGAACTGCCGCAAGGAATCAATCGCTACCAGTTCGGACCACGAATCTTTCCTGTAAAGGGAGAGCTTGCGAATGCGAGGGCTCGAGACTGTTGCTGGTCGAAGTGTCAATTCATCTGCAGCCGCAGCCGCACCCGCTTAAGGTTACAAGCTGCCCCCTTTAGTCGTCGGATATTGTTGTAGCCCCTGCTGTTCTCCTCTGTGGAGGTCCTGAGCGAGATGTCATTTGTATGATCTGCCTATCCCTTGCAAAAGACTGGACCACACTGTGCCGTGTGCAAAATTGGATCGGGTGGATGAAGAGATCTTGTCTGGTTCCCATGTGGCGGGTGCATGTCAGATGTACTGGCATCACGGGCCGGACAGGGGCAAGGGATGCATTGCTCGGGAGTCATGGATGAAACCGGCATGCTCTCCCGTGGTCTCCATCATCTCCATGCCCACCTCAGACACAAACATGGGCATGCCCCAGTATGAACAGATCCTTCTCCTATCCTGGCACCGCGAGCCAGGGAAAATCTGACCTCAATAATAGTAGCCAGTTACCCAACCTACAAGAAATCAACATGTCGCTGAAAGATTGCTGAGTAATATAAAGAACGTGTGATTGAGACGATGAGGCGCGTGGTAGGCCGCCATTGCAGCATCGTAGCCGACGATGTGTGGACGGATGAATTGCAGCAAACCAAGACCATGGGACCGCATCCCCAAATTCCCATTCTTGGGACGGGTGTTGGTGATGAAAGAGGCAGCTGGTAGGTCGCCGAGTTCCCCATCGAGCGAACAAGAGCATTTGCTGGGACAGGAGTGGGTTGTTGCGTCATGTACAACTGCGACGGACTCTTGAAATGCAAAAACATTTCTCAGAGAAGAGATATGAATGACCTTCGTGTATGCAGGTCTGCAGCAGTCATCCGTATGCAACTGTTATTGACATCGGCCCTTCACACGATCAGATATGGGAGGCCGAAGTATCCTCGATGTCGGGTTTTCACCAGGGTGCTGACTTCCGTGAAGAAACCCCAAAGCAAGTCGTTGCATGACATGTAAATTCCTTGGTCCGATCTTTTCATGGGCGTATTTGATATCCTTGCCTTTGTAAAAGCTTTGAACTGATCAATAGCATTTCTCTGCTGTTCACTTCACCTCGGCTCTCAGATTCTCGCTTATTTTTATGCCTTGATATTCGGGAAGCAAGATCAAAACTGGCAGCATTTTAGGTCGTCTGCTGTGTAAAGCTTGCTCAAGCCTGACCGACCACGGCCATTCCTGACCCGATCATTTCTTTCCTCAATATTCCGCAGTATGATATGATTTCTTCGATTTGGATGCAGCCTCATGCCAGTCGCCAGTCGATGGGTTGAAGTCTCCCTCTGTTGGTTCGGTACGGGCGCGCAAAGTGCACAAAAGCCGAACCTATCACGGCATATCCGGACCCCTCGTCGGTAGTGAGAAACTCTGAAGAGCTTCTGGTGCCCGATGTTTCGCGCATCTTAACAAGATCCAGTTAATTTTACGGTACTGGGAAGGTAGCAGTAGGAGGTCACAGTGGTGGGAGCAGCCCGGCCAAGTAGCCGCACGCTGTCTCAGACCCATACATCAGACCATGACGATGACCATGCTTTGGCCCAGCATCTCAACCATGACCATGTTCCGTGGTGGATCAAGAAAGAAACGTGGATCTTCAGTCGTCCTTCTTCTTACGGATAAAATAGACGAAAACCCTCAGAAGCTTCTTTTCAGATGCTTGGTGTCTTTCAAAGTTCCACTGCTTCGAGACTTTTCTGTGCCTTCGTGTTGCACCAATTTCCTTGGTGTGGGTTTTGCTGGGCAGTGTTTTTAATCGTACATCCATGGAAGACCCGTTTTTATGAAGGACATGGAAAGAAGATATGCATTGCCTGCTCCCCCGCACCACAAGGTACAGTTGCCAAGTCGTTTCCTGATTTCGCTGTATGGTACTTTTGCTAGCAGCGTTTTATTGTTGATCCTTACATCGATCCATGCAGAATCATCATGATCATCCGAAGAACTCTCAATTGGCAGACAACCAAGCCCCCGTTCGGGAAACGGAATGCGGGTGGCCAGCGTCATTTACCCAGCTGCCGGTATTAAAATTATGAAGATGTGCCCAACGTGGTGTACGCTATTATTAGCTTCTTGTGCAGAGATGGCGTATCTTGGCGGACAGATGACTCGGGAAAAGTCGTAAGATGGCCAATCAGAGTGCATTCCAGGGAATTCTTTCATTGTGCGTTTGGGGTAACCTTAGGGGCATTTTGTTTGGTAGCGTGGGATGGTGGGAGGGGTCCCGATCCCGAGAAATGACAGCGCCTGCAGTGGTGTTGCCAGGGATGGCTGGGTCGCTGGAGGAAGGTGGTGTGGGCGGTTTACAGGGGATGAATTGGCCAATGCTCCTTTACAGGCCAACCTCCCTTGTTTGTGTCTTTCTTCGGCCGCTGGCAGCTTGCTTGGAAGGACTTTTGTGCTGAGCAAAACGTTACGAGCTACAAGCGGTGTCTGAACAGAGGAAAGGAACTGATATCTCACTGACCAGGCAGGGACTTGGCACGTACGAGTAAGGAAGGTAATCGGGAACTACAGAAGTACGGATGACAGATTCGCGGCCAATTTTCGCCGTATGAAAAGCTGACCGGAGACATGTCTGAACAGAGACAGGGGCCGGCCGAGCTCCCCCCTCATGGACGAATCCAATCATTCTTCAGACATCACACACTCCCAGCGGAACGGTGGTTCCAGGCTGCTTTGGCAGGTCGAGGCGTATTTGAGTTCGCGGTTGAGCACTCATCCCACGAGACATACAGGAAATGAGATTAGGTCATACAACGGTTTTTGCTTTTTGTACTCCATCGACAGGCGAGACGGTACTTCGAGCTTCTCCCGGCCTCTTCGGCACAAGACTCCGACGGCACCTTATCGATGCTCCTCATACGGCGTGGCACCCTTGGCGAACGTCCCATCGCTTATAGGAGACCCAAGCTCCAAAACTATTTAATTATTACAGGATCACAAACCCGGGCCATCCATGCCAGCCCCATGTGTCCGCGCTTGTTCCTGCAGCGCTGGGGCACAGTCGGGACCGTGAAGAATCGGGAGTTGTGGGTCACTGCCATCCTTGTCCGGTATATTACAATCGTGTGAACGGCACATGGATCTCGTCATGTCGTTGTTGTGGTTGTGAGACTGCACGCCTATTCCGATTACGGTCAGATCTTCATCAATACTCATTGCCGTGACTCGGTATTTGTATCTTCCAGATTGCTTTGATTTCACAACATCATGGGAAAGAAAGACAAGTGACATTGGCAACATCCCTCAGATTGCTGCCCATCCTCGATTTGGCAGGAGACTTAGTCGCAATTTCCTGCCACTCTGTGGCACATTTCAGCAGCCTGCAAGCGTCTTGATTGGGATATTTGTTGGTTCTGGGGTTGACACGACGGCGTGATAGGTTAGCTCAAATGCCTATGTACTAGTCGGAGAGTGCTACCGAATTTAAAACGATCGCGAGTCTGTGCCTCCACACATAGGCCGTCTTCATGAATCATCGTCTGAATAACCCCCGAAAAAATAGACTTTCAAGAAACCTTCTTTGACTTTCAGACGCTGTATCCGCCGCATATTTCGGTACTTGGATCCACCTTTCTTACGTCCGTAACAAGAACTCAAATCATAAGCCGGTGAAGTCGTACTGACCTCACGAAGCTCAGAAATTATGGTACTCAAGGGCGATAGGATTTTTTTGTCTCCCGCACCAATACCTGGATGGCTAAGGATACCAGTATCTGGCTCGCGTTCTCGCACGGGTCCGCACACCACGCATATCGTCTCCTGAATCCGAGCTTCTGGTTCGCGACATGGCTTTAGACTTTAGAACATTACAGACGCCGACCCGTCGATCTTCCGGGAGCTAGCATTCTCTCTCAAATCTGGCTGGACCAGGGAAAGTCATGTCAGATTCATGGGGATCTGCGACTCGCTGTTTTAGCCCAGGCTCGGCTTAGCTTCATCGGAGAATGTCCCGAATCCAGCATGGCGGTATCCATCACTTGCATGGCTTTAGGGCCCGCGTGCTGGCGAGCTAAACGTTACCAGAAAATGCGATTGTGATGATGCCAGCAGCGCAACGTGACCTCGTGGTCTAGAAACTATTAATATAGCATTATAGAACTGCCTGCTATTGGGCAAGGGGTGTTTTATAGATCTTGTGCACATTTGAAAAAGACATGAAGGAAATTGCGGGGTTTCTTGATCGTCAATTCAAGCCGCTTGTGTCTCGCTATCAGATCAGATGGATCTTGCATTCCCATGACGCCAGGCTCCGTGAGAGACACGGAATCTCGCAGCTCCACCCGTGGATGAATTCCCTCGAACAATTCTCCAAGGAAGCTAGCCAGGATTCGCTACACTCGCCTATGGATAAGAAATAAGGGAGAAGAAGGTGGTTTCGTTAATCACAATAGAGTTTCACTGGGCGGGCACAATTGTTCGAAAGCATGGATTATCTAGCGATCCGGAGATAACTGTCTCGAGCCTCGGAAAGGCTGGTAGCCACTGTCACCTTCACAAGTTCACACCATCAAGCAAAGTTGTTGGTGTTCATCATTCTGACACAACAACACGAACGGTGTGGCAGACAGCTCACGTGTGTTTACCTTTGCACTTCTGCTCAACAACATTCACAGATAATCTAACACTTGCCGGTAGGGAGCGCTGTTTCAACGAGCTAGTTGCAGCAGCATTGAGCGTCATACTCTGCCGGAATTCTTGGGAGGGGTAACCAGAACTGCAGACGAGGTTGCAAACACCCTGCATGGACCCACGGCAGACCCAACACATTGCTGGGGATTCAGCCAACCGCATTTATTCGTCACAAGTAGAGCGCTATATTGTCTGATTTATTGCGGCTACCAGCGCCGGATTTTGGGAATTCGGGGCCTATGATATACTGCCGGGTTAAAGTGCTATTGCAGTTCGACGGCGGCTGCTAGACTCCATGTAGAGTGGTACCATAGCCGTCGCCACACTATAGCATTAGAAGTAGCTTTCTAGACATCACTACAGCTGAAGGGGTTAGTAGCAGTCCAGAACGTGAACCCACCAGGAGTCCAGAAAAGCCATAGTGGATTTCAGAACTATGCCGAAAGAGCCTGCTGTATCCGCTGGAACAAGTTAGCGGCACCGAACTGGCCTCTTACAACTCTTCCTTCACGAGCCTGGCGAGCCTTACTCATTTCTCCTTGGGTCCTTTGGCATCCCAACCGATAATCATGGACTCGTAATTAGCACCGTCCACTTTCCGTACATCCACGTTCTTTCCCCAAGAAGCTTGGTGCAGTCAGTGTCTCTCCGCTGGGTTCAAGGGACCTCAGGATGGCCAACGCCGCCGCAGCGAGAGGCATAGCTTGCGATCTCTGTAACGCCACCAATATTTACCCCACAAGTTCCATATCCACGTTGCGTCGTGGTCGTGGGTCACTTCTTCGACTCTTCGAGTATTCGACCCTGATACGGAAGCTGGCCGCAACCAGGCACGGCCAGGCAGGACAAGAGCCACGCCATCGCTGCCATGCCATGCAGCATTCATTCAGGCTGGCTCCCCGTTGCCTGCCATCTCTGTATCCGGTATGTGAGACGGCCTGGCAAAGGGTTCTGGGGCGGCTAGTCTGAAGCGCGGGCATTACCGTCAAGTCCCTTGCCCTACGTTTTCCTTACCTCGATAGGCATAGACCAGAAGAATACGCTAAATTCCAGCTACCTTGACAGGGCTGGATCGCGTCTTGGATCCCTCGTCTATCATCGGTAGCCAGCCTAGTCGGATCGGATCATCTCACTCCTCTCGATGATCTCGGGGCTTCTGGCAGCCTTCTGCAAACGTGGTCGGCTCTTAGTATGGCGGGTCTGTTGTTAGTACCGTGAAATTTACACTTCCATCTCAAGCCTCCTCGAGTCTCGTCCTCTCAACTGTTCTATAGCCAAGACGCCTAACAAGATCAAGAAAGACCTCATCCTTCGCTTTCCTCCTCCCCGCCGTCCCAAAGCTCCAAACATCCCCTGGTTTGCTGTCCCGCAACCTGCATCGTACTAAAGTAACTTGCTGCACGAGCCAGGTATAATATCCTGGGATTCTATCCGTTTGTGACGCTTGCAATTGTTGGCCAGCCGCCTTTGAAAACCGGACTTGCACGAGCTACTGTTTCCAGAAGAATGGGTGTGACCGAACTGGTGGTCACAGCATGAGCCACAAGTTCAATTCTTCCACTACCGACAGACACTCGACTTTTCTTCCTACATGTGTTGGAACTCGAATCTCAGACCTATCAGAACTCGAAAGTAGCAACTCACCTTCCTTTCGCAAATAAAGGTGTCCGGACCGACCTCTCACAGGCCATAACGCCCACCCCTCCTTGGGACTATTGTGCAAATCGGGCTTGACGGCACTTCGTTGCGACTGCCGCCTCGGAAACGTCGTCTTGTTGGAAGTCAGCTGAATTCAACCGGTTGTCAAAGCAATTTCAGTCTTCCTGGAATAGTCAACCCAAAACGATACTGTGCCACAGAGAGACGTCCTTCCGAGCAGGTGCTATCTTTCAACATAGAAAAGCGGACCGTCAACCTGGATACGACAGACTAGTTCTCGATATGACCCAGATATACACCCAAGCTCCCATCCTCCCTCTGCATGAGCGGCCCTCTCACTACGACCAAAAACCGGACCAATATACACCCAGGGAATATCAACACTCCAACACAAACTTTCCTCAATACTCGGATAGGCCACAGGAAGGGAATGGTTGGAAACCAGCACAGTCAACTTCACCAATGTCCGAAAGTCAGAAGGGTTCTTATGCGGTCTCGCCAGTGAGAGCGGGAGACATGTATCATTCAAGGCCAGACACCGCTCAAAAGTCGACCAGAGAACAACTTCCTCCACTGAGCAGTCTCTTTGCTTCGACATCACATCAAACCCGCCCTCCCACTTCATACTCGGATGGACACAGCCCAGTATTCCCAGCAGTCTCTCCTAATGATCCGCGACAGCCAGCAACACCAGTACATGCAGATCGGCCATTTGATACATCTTATTTCCAAAGACCTCCTGTGGCTCGACAGTACTCGTACAACTCGAGACCTGAGGTTGAGCGACTTGGTATCCCTCCTCCTCCTCGACCTAGTCTAGCTGGAACCAGACCTGAATCGCCTCGCTACGACTCGAGATACCCGTCTGTTGAAAGTTCGCGGCCTTACCCACCATCCTCTGTCACAGCTTGGTCTCCGCACTCGCAGTCAAACAGAGTAGAATACTTTTCTAGAGATACTTCTTCGTCATTCAGACCTCATCCAGACTTTCGCCAGCCAGCCGCGATCAATAGACCAGAGTTAGATTCAAGAGCAACATATCGAGATGGACAACACAGTGCACCAGCCACTCCAACTTATCCACCAACCCCAACTAGCACAGTTACTGGAGATCCTATCACAATAAAGGATGGACTGGGACCAAAGATTTGGACAGGGACGCAATTTCTACCCAGGTTTGTCCGATCAGCCGAAGTGCCAGGGGAGGGAATGTGCTACTTCTACGATGATGGAACGCATTGCAAAACAGTTATTGATGGCGAAATTGTCAATGCGCACTGGGGTGTGACGAAGGCCGGCAAACCCAGAAAGAGGCTTGCAATTGCTTGCATCACTTGCAGAGAAAAGAAGATCAAGTGTGACCCAGACTACCCGCGCTGCGTCCAGTGCGAGAAGTTTGGGAGAATATGCAAGTTCAAGAATGCGTAAGTAAACACTTGTCGTTGAGATTTCGGTTGCGAGACTCTTATCTAGAAGATCGTTGCTAATATCGACGCACAGCCCTCGAGGTGGTCATGGGTCTCCAGATACCCCACCATCAGATCCAGAGGATTCAGTATCGCGGCCAGCCTCATCAAGAGCAGATTTGGAGTCCTTCAAGGTAGAGAAGAGGGAAATTAGTCACTCAGTCTCCCCTCGACAAGTGCGACAAGCGACCCCCGATTCAGAGATCCATCACTCGAAGCGCCAGCGAACTGGATACAATGACTTCACTCCTGTCGCATCGGAAGCTTCTCCTCGCCCTTCAGTACTAGATCCCACTTCCCCAACAGCGCCCTGGGCAGAGCCTGTCAATGGCATCGCGAACCAGTCCAGCCTTCTTCAAGAATGGCAAACAAACCCATTCGGCACGCATCCCATGCTTGTCGCGGATCTCATCTCGGTATTCTTCAAGCACGTTCCCGAAACTGCCTATTGCATGTTTCCCGAGGGACCATTTAAAGCCTGGGTTTTGTCTGTCAGCGAAAAATCTGCTGATGATATGATGCTTGTTTACACCATCCTCGCGCTTGGAACTGTATTCTCATTGAAGAGCGAGCACAAGTCGTTTGGGGCTCGGTTCGCTGCGGTATCTCGATTTGCTTGCGACAATAGTCGATTCAGCCTCCAGCTTGTTCAATCCCGGGTGCTCCTTGCACTGTACTACTTCGCCAATAACAATGCGGAAGACGCATGGGACTTCTGTGGAGCAGCATTGAGAGCTGCAAGCGGTCTCAAATTGAATCTGGAAATGGAAAAGACAGATGATGCCTACCGCAAGTCTTATCCGTATGGGTTGACCCGCGCCGGGTTCGCTGAGTGCAGAAGAAGAACCTTCTGGAGCTGCTACTTGATGGATCGATTCAACGGCTTCTGTTCCGGCCATCTCAGTATTGTACAATCGGACGATGTTTTTCTACGACTGCCGTGCGACGTGAAGAGCTTCGAGTCCCAGCTCGACATCCAGAATCCATACTTTGATCCTGCCACACCGCCTATTCAGAACATCAACTGGACGATTGGATCAATGGCGTACTTAATCAATATTACGACTATTTGGGGACACGTGATGGCGAATGTTTACCGAACATCCCAACGACCGAGCCCAACAACAACTCGCAACAGTTTCCCAGCTTTTTACGAGGATGCCACTCGACGCCTGAGAATCTGGAACGATGCTCTGCCTGCCTGTTACACCTTCTCCGCTGAGAATCTCGCGAGAGCATCGAGCGAAGGGAAACTTGGTACATTCATGATGATGCATACAGTCTACAATACGACGGCGATGAAGCTCAACCGATACATCCAGCAATACAACCTGACCAACTCGCAACTTGCGCACCATGTTGCGGTGTCCAAACAGCATGCTGAGGATCTTCTGAGAATGGTAGATACCCTCACAGCGCTGAAGGCATCTGCTAGTCCAAGGCATGGCGATGTTCCAACCAAGTTTTCTTCACCGTTCGTAGGATACGCGATCGTCTCAGCAATTGACATCCTCACTGCCAAGATCACTGCCAATGCCATTCCGAATCGATTGATGTCCTTCCAGGGAGCTCAAAGCATTCTGGCCGAGCTCGCGCAATTTTGGCAGAGCTCAAAGAATCAAAATGCTCTGATACAGCAGCGAGTTCGAGACCTGACTGAGGCGGTACGAACAAAAGGCGAGGGCACTGGACCTGCTGCCCACGTTGCGTTGTTTGCTAGAGAGACTGGGGAAGGGGTTTTCGAGTTCAGAGAGGCGATTGAGAAGACATTTTCCAGGGATTATGACTGCGTTTATGCTTGAAGGCAGACGGCAATTTCGGAGAGGTTTCTTGGTTTATGATGGAATGATTCTATGATACGTATCTACTATATTTCGGCGTTCACTTGGGTTGGAGGAAACACTGCTCTTGCATTGCATTGCGTTGTCAAGCATTTTTGATTGTAGATACCATGGGCACAGGAACAACAGCACTGGCACATAGAAGATACGAAGTATTTACGTATTTGTAATATTATTACCACTGTACAAAAGCATCATCACAATCATCCATATTGCATTGCTTAGAGCTGTGACAGATTTTTTGCCACTGCACACTACTACTACACGATCAACACTCCAGCCGAGATCAACAGCACTGACTCGACAACCCCACAACTTCCGACACAACTGACAGGCCAGAAACACAATTGACTTTTCTACTTCCCGCCTCTCAAAATACAGTTTCGAGAAGCCTCAGGCCCAGCAACAGAGTTCATACATTAGACTTCCAATTTCCTCAACTGCCGAGTGTCTAACCCGGTCCTCTTACAGAGTCCTGACTGTGCACTTTGGTCCCCACAGACTTGAAGTTTTTATGTGGACATACAGATCAAACTTCGTCCCACTTCCTTCCAAAAGCCGTGAACCTTCTTCAGATCAAAGTTTCCATCCCTCTGCCGGCCACAAACAAAAGAACCACCGCGGTCCCCACCTTGTCCACGTACCACAGGGACCAAGAATCCATGATCCATCCCACTTCTCACGTGGGTCCCGGGTCCACCTCAATCATGTAAGTGCGGCAATTCGGCGCTGCCCGCTTTTCAAAGTTCGAAGAAATCCCGGCCGGCACAGGGCGTCGTTCTTCGCATCCTCTGATTCGTCAACTGAACGAGCAAAGCTTTAAAATCCCTAATCGAGAAACCACAATCCCCACATCTCCCCCCTCGCAAAAAAGACCGTGAAAGTCAAAAACCCCCCTCTCAAAGCTTTAGAGTGACATCTATCTCCGCCGCTAAGATCTCCGCTTCTGCTAGCGTCAGATCTCATGCTATCCTATCTGCTATCTAGACGAGACGATTTGAGACGACAACGACATCCCCTCTCCCTCGCTTCAGAAATCAAAGTTCACCCCCTCTTTGCCTTTGAGACTTTGTTTGATGAGTGATCAACGCAATTCCTCCGACCGCCACAGCAGCTCAGTCAAGTCGAGATGACAGACAGTGACACTGACAGCCACAGTCACAGTGACAGTGACAGTGACAGCGCATCGCAGCATCACCAGAGTCAAAGTGACAAACGACTATTTCGCCTCCCAACAATAACCCTCCTCAACTTAAGTCAAGTAAACTAGCCCTCGGCATCGCAGGACACTAGCCAATCCAAAGCCGACCCAGCAATCGCAAATCCCGAGGACTCGCAAGCTCTAAAAATCCCAACAGACGAATCTGCCGCGTCTAAGTTGCTCGGAGAGTACTAAAGTAGCCTCTCTAGAGCATTTAGAGCTGTTTAGGGTAGTGGTCACGGCTCTCGCAAGAGCTCGGTGGTTTTAGGGTACCGGAGTTCACGAAGTTGTGGTTTGAGTTTAGAGCTACTGGGTGGAGAGGGGGTTCTCCAGAGTCCAGAAGGGAACTATTTTGGCGTTGTCTGTTGGCTGGTGTTGGTGCTGGAGCTGGCTGGCGCTGGTGTTGTGGCGGTGCTGGTGGTTGATGGGTGAGGATCTCGATGTCGTCGGCAACCTTACTGTTTGGGGTCGCCTAGAGCGCCTTGGCGGTGGTTGAGTCAAGTGTCAAAGGAGCTTTGATCTTTCGAGTCAGGGGCAGAGATAAGTATCGGTAGTTGAGCCGAAGCGAGAAAGCGGGGTGGGGTATGTTCTGGTAGGTGCGCCGCCTCCTTTATTTTATGTCACTCGACTCGACTATTATTTCCTGTTCAAGTTGCAGATATGATGATGTCTGTTCCGTGCTTCCGTATAAAGTTCCGAGGAGTCGTATTTCATTCCGTAGATGGGCCAGGATACTGTCTTTCCTTGTCAATGTGTGCAACGTGAGCTTGCTGAGGTCGGTGAAGATCAGCAAGGCCATGATTCAATAAAGTACCAAGGGAGCCTCCCTGAGTACCCACCCTGAGGGTGACATTCTGATATTCGGCACTAACGTTTTGATATTCGGCACTAGTTGATCTGTGCGAGTTGCACAAGACTACGAAGCGATGTCAAGGTGTCAAACATGTCAAACAGGCATTGCAAGTTAGTTTTTGCGATGCGGCTGTTAGCAGCCCAGAAGCGGTAATATGCTGAATTTCACAAAGTTCAGATGGTTGGTTGATAACAGAGTAACAGTCAATGGCCGACTCAGGGGCACCTCCTCGGAGTACGGAGGTACAGACCTGCCGGCAAGTTTCGCTTAAGTGTCCGATCTTCGATATGGACACAATTGAGGAGCCGGGCATGTTTGTCAAGTGTCACATGTTGATATTGTCATCTGCGTCGCTGGCTTTTGATCATGAAATTTCTATCTGAAAATTGAAGAATTGCTCTGCTTTTGATACCAATAGAAATCGACGAAAACGTGCCGATTTCTCAAACGCCCTGCTTCCCCAAATACCCTATCACGAGTGCTTCATTTGTGGCTGCCAATCCTCCTAACTCGTCACAATGATTTGAAGAGATAGCTGAAGATTGCGCATTATAACACATCGACAGTGTGGCTGCTCTCAAGCTCTCTCTGTATCAGGGATCCAGAAGAATAAAGTAAACCAGGAACATTACCTTGCCGCTATCAGAGAGGTTCAAACTTCTCTGAAGGTATTCTGGAACAGGATCCTATGGGTGATATGAACTGGTTATTGCAGTTCCATGACCGTGGAACCCAAGGCTGCCCTCAGGCGTGAAGCTCCTACAACCATCGCCGAGTGTCGACGATGAGATCACAACATTCCCTTCTTGGTTAAGCGAGAACAATTTGGATGCTCAATTGCATTTCGAAATCCATGCAGGTTGTGTGACATCTATTTACTGGAAATTATGATACTAGTTCTATGCTGCTATGTCTGATGGCAGCAGATCAGAAGGCTGAAGCTTTGAGTCTAAAGCTGTGTACTTCCAGGGTTCGTATTTCAGTTAAGATGGTGTTAAAGCTCAGGGGGGGCGGTGGTGGTGGTGGTGTCTCTCTCGGTCCATGTAACATCATCCTGTTATCGAGCTCGATCATGTCCTTCTCAAAATAATTGCAGAAGGTATGGAGCTTCCGTTAAGCACCCATGAAGAGCGAATTGAGCTTTAAAACTGGGTGTAATGGAGAAATGATTGGTTAAAGACTTGAAGCGGACCCAGTCAACATCTCTTCCCAGAACAAGACAGCCGCATGACGCATAATGATTTTCCTTCTGTGTTTGAATTTTACAGCACTACGCAAAACTCCCGAACTTATTGATCTACAAATACCTTGAACCTCTCCAACTACTATCCTTCCTTCCACTCCATTCCGAAATCTGCTTCCACCCATTCCGGCATCCCTCAACGTACTCCATCAAATCATCTTCTGGCCTTCGAACAGCCCACGCATAATTCCGGGACCTCACACCATATCCATCCCCAAGCTTCGCAAGCTTCTCTAGATCAGCCCCCAAGAACATAAAGGGAATTGCTTCCCCTGTCCTCAATGAAAAAGGCGTTGCATCGATGGGAGGCGCGCAGCTGTCCATATACAATTTGAGTTCCCTTGCCTCGAATTCGTAACTATTTCGAACTCCTCATGCTTGAGTAGCTGTTAGTCTAAAGGCTGGGACTCAGGGGATAGTACTGTCAGGGAAGTTGAGGAAAGGAGATGGATCGTGAAAAGCGTATCAGAAGGAGATCGTGAGCCCATTTTGCATCGCTTCCTAGGTACAGAGATGGTCGTGCATGGCATATTGCTCTATAGTCTACTGTGTCAGAGATTGTATCTTGCTGCAGTTTGAGACGTCGTTGTCTTAGAATACTCCCAGCCCCGGCCTCCTTGGAGTCGAAGTGCAACTTACACAGCTGTCAAATGGAAGACCACCCCCGACATGAAAAGAAATGTCGAACTGGTAAGCAGAGGAAGGATTGAGCGATCCAGTGGAGCTACAGCCGGACTTCCATTATGCTGGAAATTTCGTGCTCTAGGATGGGGGATGACAGTATCTGTGATCCAGAAATCATCGACCAGTATCAGCATTCACTCAACAACCACTAGACTGAATGCTTGCACATGATGAAATCCAGGACAAATACTCACGACCTCTTCGTTCCAAGATTACGACATCAACTTCCGTAAAATCCGGATCTTGAAAATACCCGTGGGCATCCCATACGCAAACACTCTAAAATCGTCTCGAACATTACCATCTGCGCACATCTATACCATCTGATCTCAGGACCATAGCCAGTACCCTCCGGCTCAAAAGTCCCGAATCCGAGACATTGCACTTTGTCAAGAGGAGTCAAGTTTTCCGCATGAGCGAGAATCTGGTCTCGGAGCAGTTCGATGAGTTCGGGTTTTCTGAAGGACGTAATCCACTTCTCAGTCACGTCTTTGAGATCGGCGTTGATGTCTTCTATTATGGCGTCTAGTTGGGAGACTTTGCTGAGATGGGCGCGAGAACGGGTTGTCATGGTGTGGACTGGCATGGTCGGATGTTGTTGCAAATTGTGCCAGAGGGTCCTAGAAGTTTGATGTGTTTTCTTAACAGTATCATTTTCAATTCATTTTGCCGCGTGGGATAGCACAGCGTTAGGCTTTGTGAAGATCCAACAGTCCTGCTCCAAGTCGCGAAGACAAAGGAAGCTCGCTTTGAGCTACAACTTGTCGAAGAAGGAGTCTTCCGGATCGGGACTATCACCTCGAGTATGCTAAGCGAGATTTTCTAAAGGGAATTGCTCAAATAACTTCGCGTCTAATTACTTCCCACTAAGTTATCTCCTAACCGTCTATTGCGTATCCTACAAGCTGCCTAGAGCCCTAAACCAATTCCATCCGATAAGGATCATGCTCCTCCTCCTTATCTGGACAAACGAACGTCTTACCAGTCGGCTGCCCAAACAGATCCTCATCATCAAAGTACCCATGGTTATAAGGCTCATTGACACACTTCATGCCACCGTCTGGTCCAACATGCGGACAATGGGCGTCGGGTCGTACGCCAGCAAGAATAAGATGGATGGTACGGCAGGCAACGTTATCGCCCCAGACTTCGTCGTAGTTGCCGAAGGGTTTGGCTGTCATGGACGAGATACAGGTTGGTACGCTTTCAGAGATGTCAGTAATCTCGCTTGGGTGGAAAAAAGGTGAACTCGAAGGGGAAAGGAAGGACGTACTCAGCGTATTGTTGATTAGCACCCACGCAAAGCGATTGGATCGTCGGACAGATTCGCTGGATGAAAGCTTGCTGCACGAACGGATTCGTGATATCTGCTTCTCCCCGTGCGAGGAAGTTCCAGACGTTGAGATTGGGGATCCATGCATCATATGCGAGGACGGCGCCGTCGTCGTCGAAGCGCCAGAATGCGACCTGCTCGTGTCATAATTAGCTGTGTTCATACACTTCCTGAAGTTTTGAGGATAAAATACGGATGGCATGAGGTGATGCTGAGGGAGATAGACGTACCTGCTTTAGAGTACTCAGGTACTTCCCATTATCCGTCGAATTTGGATTAAGCACTGATCATGAAGTTAGTGAACACTCTCTCCCAATATCTCCACACCGTGGCTCGAAATCATCCTTTTGTAGCCTAAACCTCCACGCATACCCATCCTCAACCCCAATCCAATCCCTCCCCTCCGAAGAAAAACGAACATACCTCTTGTCTCCAAATACGCCACGCTAGCGGCGACATCTTTACACCCACTACTAAAACTCACCACCTTCGCACTCGTAAAGACCGAAAACGAAGGCGCGTTCGGCGTCAATGCCAAAGCGAAGAAATACTCGATGCTGTCTTCGAACCCTGTGAAGTTACCTAGGGGAGAGACACGGCCGGAGGCGTTGGCGGAGAAGAGACCTTTGGGTACGGCGGAGGGACCACCGGTTATGATGGGGACGTTGTCTGGAGAGAGGGGTGAGGTTTAGTTTGAGGTTGGTTGGTGAGGAGGGAGGGAGGGGGAGGGAAGGAAGATGGGAAGAGGGGAAGGGAGGACGATGGGAAGAGGGGAGAGGGACGTACTGGGGAAGACGGTGAGATTGTAGATTGAAGTAATGGTCTTCAGATTCCGAGCATAGAAGTCCTTGTGATGGTGTTTGCCTCCTGCGAGGACAGCAGTTGAGAGGGACAAGGCTGCGGTTAGAGCCGCTGCCAGATAAGTATCGAGACGCATACTGATATTGAATCGCAAGTCAAGTACTGTATCCAATACTCAAACTCAAATTATATCAAATAGAAAAGTACAATTGAGCTTGTACTGTAACGCTCTGAGGTAATATGAGAAAGTTAAAATAACAAGAATGAGAGGGGAGTAGGATCGAGCTATCTTATATCAGACTCCTTACCTACCTGTCAGGGCCCTCAGCCTCGACCAGACCGAGAAAAGCAATACGCCCGTTCTATAGGTAGAACGGAGTACCGTAACGTACAGCCTCCCAACTCAAGTTCTCTTCTTCTGTGAACCATTCCATCATCATGGAGGGGTCATTACCCGCTTCCGCTTTCCCATCACTCGTTCTTCATCACTCGATACCACCCACCCACCACAGAACCTCACCGCAGCCGCAGGTACTCACTCGTACCTGGGCGGTAGGCCGCAGGCTATGAGTGACATGATATGATGTGAGTGCTGATGGTGATGGTGGGTTGATGTACAGTGGGGTCTGTCAGCTTCTCACCTCAGCACCAGATTCGCTAGTCTCCTCCGGCCGCATGCATGCAAGCACTTCACTCAGCCCTACGACCATTTTCAAAGGGCATCTCAAAGGCTGATTCGCTGACGCTCACCGAGGGAATACTACCCACACATCGTAGCAGATGTTATAGACAGGGCATTGATTGTTCCGTGTCTAGGCGTCTCTGTGTCGAGGTAGATGTCTTGCGGTACATGTGATTGCTGAGCTCCTCAGCCGTGCCTGCCTGGAGCCTGGAGTTCCTTCAGCTGACATGCATTCTGGCGGCGCCAAGACAGAGGTTCTTCGGCGAGGCTGACCAGTTAGTTACCTTGTAATATAATGTGTAGAGGTAAAAGATGAGACAACGGATGTATGGCTGCAAGAGAGACGTTGTACAGGAAAGTTGGAGAGAGATTTGATTGGATGGTTTCCGGCGTTTGCGTGAGGTGCAGGTGCAGGTGCGGACTTCCCGCTGCAGCTACTTTACATCCTTGGAGATGCATAGTGGTCGTGGATCGAGTCTTGAACGGTAGAAGAAAAAGGAAGTAGGGAGAAGAAGGCAAGACAAACAGGCAAACAGAAAGAAGCAAGTGAGTACGTGGATGATGAAACAATTTTTCTTTTGGGAATAAAACTGTGCAATCCGAAGAATTCGGGAAACTTTCCCGGCTGGATTGGATGTCACTTGTCTCAAGCAGGCGGTAAGAATTAGCGAGTTGGCTTTCTAACTGTAGGAAACAAGATGTCTAGATAAGACACAAGGCATTTATCATCCGGACAAGGCCAGAGGCTTGACATATTTTCATTATAGACCTTCCAGTAGCTGGTGGCCTGTGCCATGTCGTCGCTCGTACAATTACAGTATTTTGAGCATCCAATTCCATCACACGCCATTTTACTCCACAAATAGTATACATCCAACGCCGACATTTATGCTGATCCAACACCATAACATCTCGCAAACGTATTACTCCAGACCAATTTCAAGTTTGGGTATCCCAGGTCAAACTCCTCCAAGTTCAATAGCCAGACGAAAACAAGCACCCATCCACCCTTCAGTTATAATCAACCTCCTCCGGCTCGATTCCCAAGATTGTTTGAAGGGAATCCAGCTGTCTTTGAAGGTTCTCCGTTTGCTGACGAGACGTCCTGATACCACTTTGCAGACTGCCGATGATGGCGAAGAGTTGCTTCTGCTTTTTGCGAGGGAAGGTATCGATTAGTGGTATGGGCTCGTCATCTGGAGGTAAAGTAGCGCGAGCTGCGAACGATGATTTCTCATGGCCTCCATAAGGCACAGCTGGGGAGTATGAACCTTCTCCAACTTCTCCCCTGTAGCTCTCGCGCCTAGCATCGTGCCCGTTTGATTTGCCAGCCCTCGCATCCTCTTCTCTCTCCGCCAGGTATTGTCGATGGTGACGCTTATTGCTTCCATTGACCGCTTGCTGCTGGTTGAAGACGTATTGCAAGAGGGCGTTTGGATCATCGTCAAAGGTCTTCTCGTACGTATAGGTTTCCTCAGCCAATGGAGCGGGTGAATCAGGGCAATTGGATGTTCGAGGGTGTTTGTGAGCAGCTGCCTTTTCGGTGGAAATCCGCTTGCGCTTCATTGAGGGCAGAGACCGATGACCATTGACGTGGATCGTGTCGCCTGGAGGTGAATTTTGGACGCGCTCTTGGGCCGCAGACATAGTTGTTGACTTCGTCGCAGCAGTCTTTGCTCTCAATGCAGCTAAAATTCATAAATCAGTAAGGTCACATTGCGGGAGTAAAGCAAAAACTGACCCTCCTTCTCAAGTCTGAAGCTGCAATGATTTCCCTGAGCTCATCTGACATGTCGCGCATGCTCCCATGAACCATCCATCTTTGTATACGCATTTTGCGAACCGTCCTGTACCTCGAGAGCAACGATTGCATGGATTCTCTGCAATATCTCCCCGCGTACTTAACAGAACCGCGCTTCGAACTTGAACTCGCTCATGCTCCGATGATTTGCTTGGTGGTAATTCTTGTCCCTCCTTCCATGGAATTGGTCGGAGGATTGAAGGTCCAGTAGCTTCTGCAATGGATCTGGTGGTGGTGGGGCTACCTTTCTGGGAGGTGGCAGCTTGATGTCAGGTTTATAAGTCGGTGTTGCAACTGGGCCGGAATCTGGACTTGGTGAGTCGTAACCCATGACCAGACTTGGTCTTGAAGCTGGCAGACCATTTTGATAAGGGGGTGCGTACTCAATCTCATCAATATCGGGTGGCATTGTGGGTGGTGATGAATTTCGAGATGCTCTGGTTGTTCAAGGTTGCGACAGCTTGAAAAAGCAGACTCGAGGGACGCGACGACCCGCTTATCAGCCGCTGAACGTCACTTGACCGTGACCCCGCTAACAAAACGCCAAGCGAATTGAAGACTCCCATTCAAGATCTTGAAAAGTTCCAAGTTTTGTCAGTGTTTGCTCCCAGTTTTACAACATGTAGATAAGCTTTACCTCCCTTCCGTAAATTCAGGTTTGTCCTGTCTTTTTATCATTTTCTATGTTGCCAGAGATCATTACTAGATATCACGTAGAGTATCTACCATTTCAACTACTCTACCATTGTTCGTCTTGGTTTACTGCTGTCAAAAATCACCTCAATACCGCAATTGCTCCTTTACCAAATATCAAAACCCCCTTCCTACCATGATCACCATAAAGAAGCGCTGTCTCCTCTGGGACTGGACCAACACCGCCAATCTCCCCCACGCCATTGAGTCCCTCAACTTCAATGGCCCCATCTCCTCAGTAGCAAATTGGAACGCCTGGTCCCCTCCAGAGCTCAAAAACAGATTGCCCTTCCGCCCGACAGTGCGAGGTATGGATCAACTCACTGACCCCAATGAATGGGGCATGATATCCAACAACGAGCACGCCATCGTCCATTACTTCAATGAGCCAGAACGAGCAGGCATTACGCCAGAGAAGGCTGCTGAGATGTGGATGGAGAAGATGGTGCCGCTGAGGAAAGAGAAAGGGAAGAAGATTGTCGGGCCTGGGTGTGCAAGTGATGATGCTGGGGAGAAGTGGTTAGATGAGTTTATGGAAAGGGTTTGTAAGATGGGAGAGAAGCCGGATTATTTGGGGTTGCATTACTATGGTCCGGATGGAGGTGCTGCTATTGAGTATATCAAAAAGATGTAAGCTCATTTCCCTTGAAATTAAGAAATTTGAGCATTGCTAATAAGCAGCAGGCACGAGAAGTATCCAGAATATCCTGTTGTGATATCTGAGATCGCCTGTATTTGCAGAGACAAGAAAGATGTGTTCAAATTTACAGCACAGGTAGCTAATTGGGCGGACGAGTGCCCTTGGGTATTTGAGTATGCTTTCTTTGGATGCATGGCGAAAGTTGCGGATGATTTTGTGAGTCCGGAGGCTCAGTTGATGAATGAGGATGGAAGCTTTACGGAATTGATGAGAAAGCTTATGAATGAGCAACCGATGACAGAAACGTAATTGCATATATTGTAGGAAAGATGTGTACGTGAGCAGAGCCTTGAGAAGCTACCAAGCTTCAAGAAGGAAAGGATGATCTCAGATCTGGTGCTTGAGTCGGAGAACTCCAAAGCATTGCAATCATATGTGCTTGGAAAAGTGTACGAATCAGCAAGAGCAAGAATGTATAGAGCATATTGAAAGAACATTATTGGAGACAAATCCAGCATAACCGTGCAAATTGCGTCTCGCACATCGCTATCACCTACGTCAACCAAAGAAAGGACAATTGAAGGTATTTGAAGTGGGGGAGGAACTGGTGCAGTCAATGATGGGCAGGAAAGGTTGTCGAAGCAGAGTGATGAAGCTGTAGCAAAGGCAAAATTAGCAAAGACTTCTTGAGGTTTTGATAGTCATGGATTGGGTCCTCGAATGAATATCTTCTTGGATGGAAATGTAAGATGGGAAAAGGCCGCTTGGAGACGAGCTTTCACATGCACAGACAGCCAAGCAGCTCTTCGGTAAAAGGTTGTTCCAGCCTTAGCGTCCGCGCTCGAAGGCTTGAAGAGGCTTGCTCCTCGAAATAATCTTGGCCTGTTCATTTCCCATCTAACAACCCGATCTCAACGCCTCGAAACGCCAGCAACCCCGATCAAAACGCGTGCACCCATTCCCCAATTCCTTTTCTTGTACATATTTCTATAAATGGGAAGGATATAGACTCGCACACCCCAGTTCCCACAATTCCGTCGCGTATCCGGCGTGCAGTCTTTCAAGATGGGAATTGTGTCGTTTGTCACGGGCTTTATCGCTCCCATCTTCATTATCATTTCGCCCATCACTTCATATGCGGATCAGACCTACTCGATACATCGCACGAAGTCAAGCGCGGGCTTCTCGCTGGATATTCCGCTGATCATGCTGGTGGCTTCCGTTCTGAGGTGAGTGCAGCTGAGCTCCTGCGCTGTTGGGCAAGTCAACGAGCGAACGAATTTGGTACTAACCAGTCTGCAGAGTGTTCTACTACCCCGGAGCGCAATTCGATAAGTCCTTGCTCATACAATCATTCATTATGATTGCTATTCAACTGGTGCTGTTGAAGGTTGCCCTCGATCACCGCCCTGGTCCGTCATCAAAAGGGGGAGAAATGGCGAACCCTTTCGCAGGCGCCCGTGAAGGAGAGTTCGGGGTTCAAAGACCATACAACTTCTGGCAATGGAGATCTCCAAAGCCGTAAGTGTTCCATGACTTCTTGGAAACCTGCGAGATCTTACTGACCTCTGCAGATACTGGCAGTTCCTCCTCTACCTCTTCCTCACACTTGTCTGTCTAGAGTTGGTGCTCTCACCAGTTCCGAGTTTGTATGCCACATACTCTGCCGCCATCGGAATCATGGGTCTGTCAATCGAAGCCACTCTTCCTATTCCTCAGATCCTCTCGAACTTCCGCGCCCGATCAGTCAAAGGTTTCAGGGTGTCAGTCCTTGCCAGTTGGATTGCCGGTGATATCATGAAGATGTTCTGGTTCTTCACGGCTACCAGCGAAATTCCGTGGACTTTCAAGCTCTGTGGCATGTTTCAGATGTGCTGTGATTTGTTCCTTGGTGGGCAATATTGGGTATATGGAGAGGGTGAACCGGTCCTGAAGGGCCACCACGATATTGGCATGCGGATGAACGGACATGCGCTTAATGAGAAGGAAATACGACTTGGGTAGATGTTCGAGTTTCGAAATGAATGGATTGTCAAAAGGCCGGACATTTTCTCTGGTGTTCCCTCTGGATTGTCCTTTTCCTTGTTCCGTGCTTGTTGACTCTTCCTTCGCATATATAGTCTTTCATACTGGTTTCATGAGAGATTCTTCAAGGTGCGCCAAGTGGCCGAATGCTTCTCACTCCAAACACTATGAGTTCTCCGCTCTCAACCTCTCGGAGGTTCTTGTGATGATCTATTGGCCACCAGACTTCTGGGCAGATGCGCTGCGGAATGGCGGAGGCTCGAAGCTGTCCGAATTATGGACTGTTTGTTTTCTCGAATTGCATAGCAGCTCGCAGATTTCTAGACGTATGCGTCGGGCTGCGCCATTGACTCGAAGCTAGAAGAACGTGGACTGTTTGCTTCTACATTCTGCGAACAGGTTTTCCGAGAACTCTTCATGAGATGCTGGCTTTTGGATGAGAGAGCTGCCACTATGTGACGTTCGCTCGAAGCTTCTTCTTATTGCCGCATATCCATTTCTGCTACCAGTCTAACTGACTGTCTGCGCCTGATCAGCCGCTTTTGAATTCTGGCTGCCTATGAAACCAATTATGAGTGTCGAAGTTGGATCGAGGGGTGGCTCCGTATCTTTGAAATGTTTGCTCTTTCGTGCAGAACTCGGTCTTGTCTGCGTATGATCTATCGCATTCGGGCTGTTGATGCAAGCCATGGGGGATCGGCTGTTGTGATTCGCTCGATAATCATCCAGCTGCTGCAGACTTCTGCTTGTCTGTTGGCTGCGAACTGACCGAATGTCCTTCTGGGCGTCCTGCAGGATATCTCTTCCATGGGAGCACCCTGCTTCGCATTTGCGCTCTCGTGGTGATATTTCATGCTCAGGGGTATTGTCCTTGAAAGTCCAAGATCAGATGTCAAGTGCAGATGCGGCTCATTATTGATTGGCCAATAGCTGCCACCTCCGTCACATTTCACATTTCAATGCGACGGGCCGCACAAGGTGTGTTGCTTCCGGAAAAGCAATTTGAGCAATGTGCGTGCGAGTAGATAATGGAAAAGTCGAGGGGTGGCAGACTCGAGTCGATTAAGAGGTGCCGGGGTGTTGGAAATTGAGGGGCGGGGAGATCTCGCTTCGTTCCTGTGCAGTCGTCGTGATGTTTTGTGAACGACACTTCAAACCTCGCTGGCGATACATTGGCACAACGACCGCAACGCGCATCAGAATGAGCTCAAAAATGGTTGGCAGGGTGTAAATGGAAGTAGATCATACTACAGGAACTTGATCTGGCTCTTAGGAACAAAATTTGATGATTCTCAATGCCGTTCTATAGTGCATCTCCTCTGCAAGTGCAGGCCAGAGTTCACAAGAGATAACCTGAACTCACATGCTACCTGCCGCTCCCCTTTGTTTGCTCTCATTCACTCCCGAAATTCCTCGAAACTGCCTTATGGCACGCTAGCGTCAACGCAGCCTCGACTGCTCCCTCGCCGTCGCCTACAAAAAGTCCGCCTCTCAGCCTCCGACCTCCTCTTCCTTTTTCTCCACCACAATCTCGAACAACTTTTTCTCTCGACCACAACTCCACAACTCTTTCGCACACACTCAAGGTAAGCTTCCTCATCGATCAAGTATACATTGATAGATCTATTCTCATTTCTCAATCTCTTACTGACCGGCTCCTTGATAGCTTCGCAGCTCCCCAATTCGACCAAGGTCAAAAACAATAAACAAACACCAACCCCAAGGTAAGTCAACTCATCATCACCAGACTCTCTCCCCTAGCTCATCATTAATTCCTCCTATCATTGATCTTCCTCCTCTTCGCACTGCCCACAATTCGAAATTGTACGCGTCTCGAACGTCGATACAGCTTCGATCTGCCTCCTTGTATCTTCTCCCACATCACAAGCCACCCCACATCTGCCTCCATCGTCAGCACATCTCTGCATTGCACCGCTTTATCCGCCATCTCCTACTCCATACTGTATAGTTGTCTCTACGACGCGTCTTCACAACTGCTCATCTTTGATCATCTCGATCTTGGTACACAGTGCCCCGCTCCCCCTTTCCAATTGATCACCATCTTCCAGAACATCCACTCATCTTTCTTCGCGTACTCGAAGTGCACTTATACTGACCCTTGACTTCACTTTACAGAACAACCAAACAACCGCCAAAATGCCTAACTGGAAGTCCTACGAGTCCTCGGTTCGCCTCTTGTCCGCCATCATCGCCGCTCACCCCGGTTTGAAGCTGAACTATGACGGTACGTGTTGACAATCTTTCCTACTTCCCCTTCTTCGCCTCACACAATCTCGTTCATTGCTGCGCGATTTGCTTGGTCTGCTATTCACTTCATGTCCGGTTGGTGGTCCCTGGTAATGTCTCTTCCTTAGACGTCGCCCGTTACTACGGGGACGGGGCCAAGTACAAGTCTGTCTGGGACCGCATGAACATCATCAACAAGAATGCCAAGGCTATCGCAGCTGCAGTTGATGCTGGACAGGATCCCTTCGCCGTCCCATTAGATGATACCCAGACCTCTGCCAAGTCCTCCAAGACTAAAGGTACCCACGGGCAGCTGCTTTTCGCGTCTTCTGCACATCGCACATTTGCTTTTTCTGCGCTTGCTTATCAGTTTTACCTTGTCTCCTTGTTGATTTCATTAGACATCTCTGCAAGATTCGGTGGTGACTGTACCAAATCTGCTATCGAGAATCGTTTTCGTCGTCTCAAGTCCGATGCGAAGTTGATCAATGATGCGGTGAAGAATGGCGTTGATCCCATCACTATCAACGTCGGAGACACCGATGGCAGAATCGCTATCTCTGGAAGTGGTCGAGGCAACGGTCAGACCTTCATATCACCACAGCACACACACACATACACACACACACACACACACACACACACACACACACACACACACACACACACACACACACACACACACACACACACAAACACGCACATTTCCTTCTGTTTTGTTTCTGGACACTTACTGCGATGCATCAGCATGAAGCCATATTGATGTTACTGCAGAGATCGCTCGCCACTACGGCGGTGATGCTACTCAGAGCGCCGTCGTGAATGCAGTCAATCGTCAAGTTCGTCCAGCTGTCAAAATAGTCGGTGAGACTGTGGCTGCAGGTGGTGACCCAATTGACTTGGACCTTCCCGGCGAATGGAGAGGCTCACAGGGCATGTTCTGGAAAATGCATTCACTGCACACTACACTTTCTTTTCGCTTTTGGGTCGAGGACACTTACAGCACTTCATCATGTGAAGCCATATTGATGTCGTGCAGATATCGCTCGCTGTTTTGGCACCGATGCAACTTCCAAGGCTGTCAATCATGCTATTGCTCGTCATGTTAAGCCAGCTGTCAAGATGATCAACGATCAGTTGGCTGCTGGTGGAGATCCCAGAGATCTGGCCAAGGGCAAGTTTGACATAAGAGTGACTGACTGCATAACACACTTTCCCATTCTTTGCACTTGTTGAATATGTTTCTTTCCTTGGGTTTTCATTGATGTCTTTCTTAGAAATCGCTGCTTGCTATGGTTCTACCACTACCAAGGTGGCTCTTGTTGCTCACTTTGCCCGCGACATCACACCCAACGTCAAGCTCATCCAAGATATCCGTGCACAAGGCGGAGATGCGAAGGATATTGTCTTGGTCGAGGGAGTTCGCAACGGCAAACCAGGAAAGGGTCAGGAGCTACAAAATCATTGCACACACATCACAGTCCCCTTCTTGTTTGGTCTTCCTCTAGAGCCAGAGTAAATGGTTCACCAGATATAGTACGGTTCTATGGTAGCCACTGCACCAAGAGCGCACTTCAGAACCACTTCAGCCGAGACCTGAATCCCAACGTCAAGATCCTCAAAGACCAGGTCGGACAAGGCCTTGATCCTAAGGATGCGGTCTTGATTGAGGGAGTTCGGCCTGGCAATCCTGGAAAGGGTCAGGACCTTTGCCGTACATTTCATTTCAAGCACACAGCACATTTTCTTTCTTTCTTTCTTCTTCTCTTTTCTTCCAACACAGTATTGATGTCCTCCCAGAAGTAGCCCGTTGTTACGGCAAATCCGTCAATGGAAAGGCCATCCGCAACTTCTATGACCGCACTATCAAGCACGATGTCAAGGCTGTCTTAGACACGTTGGAGGCCGGAGGTGACCCCGAAGACCTTCAGCTGTCTGGCATTGCCAAGATTGGTGGCGGCACCAAGGGTTAGGCATACAACACATCCCCAAGCACTTATCACGATTCCCTCATCCACTTTATTTCTTCCTTTTTATCTTGCTGTTTGCTTTTGATGTCCTTCCTCTGCGCTACAGATATTGATGACCCGACCGCAGAAACTGCGAAGTGCTTTGGCGATGGGCTCAAGGGTCACGCACTCTCGATGCACTTCCTCCGCAACATCAAGCCAACGTCCAAACTGATCCTCGACGCTATTGCTCGTGGGGAAGACCCGGCGAAGACTGTACCTGTTGGTGGAGAAGCCAAGGGCTCCGGAGCTACGAAGGGTTAGATGATGATCTGTCCTGCACATTCCCACGCACTATCTCTCCTCCCTTTTCTTCCTTTCCTTCGAATTCGTTTATCCCGTTGACACCCGACAGAGATGGTCAAGTACTTCGGCACTGACGCCACGCCTGGCTCACTCCAGGTTGCCGTCTGTCGTAATATTACTCCTCTTGTCAAGAAAGTCAAGGACCATGCCGACTCAGGTGGTGATTGCAAGAATCTCGACCTGGTCGGTAATGCCAAGACCGGACAGGGTCAGAACGGACATCTACACTGCACTTTACACACTTGCACTATTTCCTTCTCCTTCATCATTCTCGCGTTCACCCATTGGCTGAAGCAGTACTGGCCAAGTACTTTGGCAGTGATGTCACGCCAAATGCCATCCAGCTTCAGATCAACCGCAACGTTCAGCCCACAGCCAAGAAAGTCAGAGACTACGCTGACGGTGGTGGTGATCCAAAGGATCTCAACATCGGAAGCGATGGAAAGACTGACGGGGACATGGGCGGCAAGCGTGGAAAGGGTCAGACGTCTACCTGCATTGCACATTACATATTACACGATTTCATTCTGTTCACTCCTCCTCCCGACCATCCCATTGACAGAAGCAGAGATTGCAAAGTATTATGACAATACGATGAAAAGTGAAACACTTCGAATTGCCATTTTGCGCAACGTCACACCTAATATCAAGCGTGTCAAGGCATGCGTTGAGACTGGTGGTAATCCCATGGATATTGACATCGGTAGCAACGAAGCCAAGGACACCGCTGGCAAGGGTGCTAAGGGTCAGACACTTGCATACACGTATCCACTCACAAACACGCACTTCACGTTTTTCTTGTGTTCTTGAGGTTTCAATTTTGTTCTGGCATTGACATCCCCGTAGAACTGGCCAAGCACTTTGGCAGTGATACTACCCAGGGAGGCATCGCAAAGATATTCTCCCGTCATATCCTACCTCAAACTAAGCAGGTCCGCGACTGTGTCCAGTCCGGGGGCGATCCAAAGGATCTTAACTTAGGTGGCGATGTCAAGGAGACTCCTAGCAAGGGCGGAAAGAAGGGTCAGGCTTTACTGTTCTAGCACTTGCACTTTCTTCCCTTTCATGTTGTTTCTGCTTCCGGTTTTTGCCTTTTGATTTCTGCTGTCTATTTTCTGCTTTTTTTTTCTAGTCTTACATGCCTGTTCAATTTCTGGGGATGTTTATTGATAGAGGTCTAGAGATCGCTGCTTGTTTCGGAAGCGATGCAACCGTTCCGGCTCTCAAATGGCAGATGGCCGTCCCTATCAAGAAGGACATCCAAGCTATACGAGAAGCTCGTGCCAAAGGCGTTGACGTCAAGACAATCACTCTTCCAAACCTTGGTGGCAAGGGTCAGACTTTACATACCAGCACAGTCCAGCACATTGCTTTTATTCTTACTTTTTATTTTTGGCACTTGCTCATACCCTCCCAGAGATTGCTGCTTGGTTTGGAAGCGATGCCACCGCAGGCGGTATCCGATTCCAGTTCTCCACCACAATCAAGAAGAATACCGATGCACTCCGTGATGGTCGAGCTAGAGGTCTTGACTGCAAGGACATTGCCCTTCCAAGTCTCGGTGCCCAAGGTCCATCTTCATTTCTCTATACAGCACAGCGCATTTTCGTTTCTACTACATGGCGGCCTTTCTGATGTCCCTTTTAGAGATGGCTGCTATCATGGGCAGCGATGTTACCCCTCACGGCCTCAGATTCCAGTTCACAGACCGTATCAGACCCATTGGCAAGAAACTGCAAGAGATGAGATCTGCGGGCCTCGATCCCAAAGATATCGATCTTTGTAGTCTCTACAGTGTCAAGGGCGGCGGCAAAACTGGCAGAAGTCAGACTCATTCCATTTTCTAGAACTGCACAAACTACACCACGCAAATCCTGTTTTGAACACCCCATTGATTTGAACACACAGACATCAGCAAGTACTTCGGAAAGGATAGCACCAAGGGTGGCATTGAGTTCCAATTCCGATCCATCAAGCAAGACGCCAAGCGTCAGAAGGCTTGCGCCGATGCTGGTGGTGATCCTCAGACCCTAGGCATTGGCTCCGGTCCTGTCAAGGCTGGTGGTTCTGGTCAGACCATTCGCTATTCCTTTCTTTCCTATAATTCAAGCACTGCCTGCCTTGCCTGCACATTTCGAAGTTCGCAATTCGATGATTGTTGATATTGACTTCTTGCAGCGATTGCTCATTACATGGCTGACGGCACAACCTCTTCTGCATTGGAGCATCGTTTCCGTCCCATCAAGAAGGATGCTGGAACTCTTAAATGTGCTTTCAGCCCTGATGCTTTTCTTCCCTTGTGTTTTTGATTTCCCTTCCAGCACTGACTGCACGAGCTTGAATTTTCTTGCGAATTTTGATGTTGACTTTCTACAGACATTGCGCTTCGTATGAATGATGGGACTACGGCAGCTGCTTTGCAGCACCGCTTCAGACCCATCAAGAAAGAAGCCGAAGCAATGAATGCTGGTAGCCAGCTCCATCTGCTCTTCCCTCACTCCTCCTCCTTCCTCCTCAATCCAAACCGTCTCCTTTCGTCTTCGTATACCATCTTCTACTGCCATCCCCTCTCCTCCCCGTCGTCAACCGCTCAAATTTCGAAGTGAACATTCGCTAACTATTCTATAGCCATCGCTGGTCAATTCGGAGATGGCGTCACAGGTAAGGCTGTATCCGGCTATTTCGAGCGCGCGCGCAAGGAACCACATTGGGACTTAACTAAATCCATGGCAGAGAACGGTTCGGCTAAGAAGACTCCCGTCAAGCGTGCTACTCCAGCTAAGCGCAAGGCTGCTGCTGTTAAGGGCGAGGATGGCGACGATGATGAGATGGCTGAGACTCCAAGCAAGAAGGCTAAGGGTCCTCGTGCTAAGGTACGTGCTTCCATATCCTCATCCACATCGTCTTCGAATTGAGAGTTGTGATTTCCTGGAGATGAACTTCCAATATTGCTTCCATAGAGGCCATTCTTCTTCATAGGTATACTAACGCCTCGACCAGGCTACTCCCCGTGGTGGTAGTAAGAAGGCCGTCAACTACCAGGAGACCTCCGATGTCGACGATGAGGAGGGTATGGGCGGACCCGTCAAGGCCGAGAAGGTCGTGGAGTATGAGGAGGACATCGGCGCCCCTGAGTACGGCAACCCCCAGTACGCCTCCAACGGTAACGGTAACGGCAACGGCTACTACGCTTCTCACTCCAACGGCAATGGTAATGGCCACACCATGACCCACGACAATGGTGGATACGAGGACGACGAGGACAACTTCGCCGGCCAGGATATGTACTTCGAGGCCAGTGATGAGGTTTAGATCTTCCTTTGGGAAAATCTAGGAAGTGCCACTTCTACATTGTCTTGTCGGTCTGGCTTCAGATACCTTCTTTACTCGCGAGAATTGCTCAACGCAACCTCAACTACATGCGATTTTCGATCTGATCGATGGACGGATACATTACGGAACGGTCTTCACATTCACATACCTCGAACTCTAATTCCTCGCTGTACAACATCTCACCGCCATCAAAACCCACTTCCCCTTTGCACAGATAGCACGTTTTCCTTGGTTCTTCTCCCCTGATTACATCCCGCATATTCGACGACACCGGCTACCAGTTAGCGCTTACTTGCTTACTTGCTTGCTTGCTTGCTTCCTTCACCAAAAGAGAGGCGTTTTGCAAACGGCGTTCTGGCTTGCTTGCTTTTCAACTTTTCCTGCGAAAATTCATTACGAAATGCTAGTACGACACGAAGGATCCTCCTCGCATCGCCTGCCTCTACCAACCACTTTCACCTACTTGCTTACTTGCTTGCAGAAGGTCGATTTCTTCTCTCCATACACTCGATACTCGTCGACTTGATAGTATTCGCGATCTGGGATTAAGTTACTTGGATCCTCACTTCCTTTCCCTTCCTCGGGAGGGATGGATGTGAGAGAACACTTTTCATTTAATAGGGTCTTCGAGGGTAGATGGATTGATGGAATGGTTTGGCTTTGGCTTTGCACTTACTCTTCCTCATTGATGGATCAATAGGTGGCGTTGGATCGGGTTGACTTACTTACAAACATACACACTCTCGACTTCAAGGATGGATGGATGGATGGATGCGCTCATTGAGCTTTGGTGAGAAGGCTTTAGAGTGAACACACATGCATACAGACGGACAGACGATTGGCATTGTATTTAGACTTCCCTCTCCCTATCACCTTTTCCTTCATAGGTCTCCCCATAGCTTTCTTTCCTTCTTGAGGGAGTTGAGTGATGGATGGATAGAGGATTTCTGCTTTCAGACTTACGACTTGTGCTTCGACTTCGCCTTCTGGTTATTGACTAGAGGCTAGATAGACGGAAGTATGAATGAAGGAAGTCTAAAAGGCATGACTGACTCAGGACTCAGAAGAACGAAGACAAATTAAATTCCTTTAAATAATTGTTCTTCTCAATGTGTGATGTAATAATGATCTATTGGAGATCACATGTGCTTTAGTACATTGTGTGCAGATGTTCCTTGCCTGAGTTCCGTCACGTTCTTCTTGGATTCTATAGTTGGGGTAAGATGTTACTTGACTTGAATAAGCTGCTGAGCAGCCCGTCTGCTATCAAGAAAGGGTGTGTGACACAGGTGATTTTGTTACTAAAACATCCTTGAAGCAGACGATTTAATATAGCCTTCAAGTTGAGTCCTGTAGATCCATCCATTCATAGCATTGCATGGTGTTAGGTGAGAAATTCCATTCGCCTTTGCCGTTTTATGGTCAGTCAGAATATTTGTACATCTTGAATGATCCAACGCTCAATCTCACACCATCTGAATCGATTCCCGTTCTCCTCCCTGCTAATATCGCTAGAGAATGCCTGCAGTCTCCAAGTGCTCTCCTATGTAGCTCAAGGCCTCTTCTTCCTCATCTGCTCGAGATGGAAGCCAACCTCACCCCTCACGATAGCAACAACTCCCACAGCCCCTCCCTCTCAACATACCCATGATGAATAACATTAACCAACCAATACCCCTCCCGACACCCGTCCACAACCCCCTTACTCACACTCCTAGTGGGATAAACCCTCCCCCACTCCCCCCAAATGCCAAACGCCTCTTCCGCCCACGCCCTAAAGCTAACTTCCTCGATAATCGTTGGCGTGATGATCTCCTTGCCTGGAAACGCACCCCACGTAACCGCATTCGTGCTTCCTCCTCCATCGCCATTCTCAGACGAAGAAGAGTTCGGGGATGACGAGAGGAAAGATCCAGATGCGTTGGCAGCGTACCATGATACCATCGGCGCGATTTCCGAAGACGTGAGCTTAGCGTGAAGATCCTTCCAATCGTTTTCCGGAATGAAAAGTTCCACAAATGCTTTCTGGAACACAAATCCATTTTTCGGACCCCAGCCAAATATCGGGTCTGAGGATTTGACGCCATTGACAGCTGGTTGAGACGCTACCGTCCACCAGCCCTTCTGATTCAATTTCAAAAGCTGCGATTTAATGGTGTTGGTCTCCTCGTTGAGACCTTCTTCGCTCCAAGGTAATGCGGAGATCGATCCCTCGATGTGGCGGATAAAGAGGGATGTTATGTCTTCGACGGAGGTTGGGAAGCCCCAGAGCTTGATGGCTTGGTTGACGGACATGTGGAGACTTACGCCGTAGCCGTCGATTTCTCCGTAGGCGGGAGAACGGGCGTCTCCCCAGCGGCCGTTGGGGAAATCATCCCATGTTGCTTCGCGGCCGAGGGAGCCTTCGCCTTCGGAGATGGCGAGAGTATTCGCGCGCGTGTTGACTGGCTCAGCGGGAATGGCGGCTTCTTCTGCGGTGGTTTCGCGGTCGGGGTTCGAGGTTTTGCTGCCGGTTATGATGACTCTATTGTGAGGGTCGGATCCTATTGAGCTCTGGCGGCGAGAGGGTCTTTTATGTGATGAGCCGTTGATTTGAACGGATTCGAGCGGTGATGGTACATCCAGAATTGCGGATTCCGAGTCCAGGGGTGTCGAGGGAATGAGATTCGTTCGCTCCAGAATGAAAGCTACAGCTTTCTCCAAGTTCAGAGTATAGAAATGGAAACCTCTCGGTCCAGGCGCCGGTTCCTTCTGGATATGCGTGACCATCTCACTCACAATATCCACACCAACCTTCTTCACCATCTCATCATCACCCCGGACCTTATCCAACCTATCCATAACATCCGGCGGCATCCTCGCATGGCTCAACTTCGTCGTCCTCTTGATCATCTGATAGCTCTGAATTGGCATCATCCCAGGAATGATCGGCATATCCTTGAACGCACCACTCTCATGTTCCCTCAACCTCTTCTCAAAATTATCGTACGCTTCCACGTCGAAGAAAAGCTGCGTCATGATGAAATCCGCACCAGCCTGCACCTTACCCACCAAGTATGGTAAATCATGCTCCAGACTCTGCCCAGCAGGATCACTTTCGTCGGCATGCCCTTCCGGATACGCCGCCACACCAATACAGAAATAATCCCCATACTGCTTGCGGATATACCTCACCAAATCCACCGCCCACTCAAATTCCTGTCCGTCATCCTCTCCGTCCTCTCCATCCGCACCTAACTCCCTATACTCTTCCCCCCTCGGCGGATCCCCCCTCAACGCCAGAATATTCCTAATCCCCAACGCCTTCGCATCCTCGAGCGCGCGATCCACCAACTTCCTTGACATATTCGTACAAGTGAGATGTAAGCACGTCGTGAGTCCGAGCTCTCGCTGGCAGAGCTCTGCCAGCTCGAGAGATTTCGTCGCTGTGGAGCCGCCGGCGCCCCAGGTGACGGTTATGAAGAGGGGGCGAAGAGCGCGGGACATGCGGTCGAGACGTGCGCGGAGGTTGGAGGAACCCATTGTCGTTTTGGGGGGGAAGAATTCGAGAGAGAAGTAGGAGGTGCCTGGGGGGAGGGAGGCGATTTTGGTGGTTATTTTCTCCATTGTTGGGGAGTGGGCGGGTGGTTTGTGTGGTTGTCTTGTTCGAATGTATGGATATTGATTTTGAAGCTGTATTGTTTGAGTTTTGAAGGGTGCAGCATCAAGGTCCGTCGTAGTGTGTTGTGGGAGTGAAGTCAAATTGTGGGTGTTGTCGTCGGGGAGGACAAGCTCGAGCTGTTGATATCGTAGTGCAGTGGTGGGGTAACGAGGGGAAATTTTTGGGTGGCGTGCCAAGAACAAGATGTAAATGTGGTGATCCCTGTCCAGATATCTAGCTGCATCTGTGACATCTACCTATTTAATGGTCCTCTATATTTTCTAGTATAACAAATTACTGAGTAGTCCATTGAAAGTCGAACACACACTTTAGTCCTCGAGGTACTCCTGTAAATTGAAGAACCTGTTGACATTTGAACGTCCTACCCAGACAGAAATCCAACTTGGACGAAGAAGACAATTCGAAGTCCCAAGTAAAACACAGGACACCACAATTGATCACGAGCTTCTTGAAACCGAAGACGAACGGATTGCAACCACAACCCCCACTCAACTCGACTATACAATTGAAATTAATTCATCTTGTCACTATTCGCCATAGATGCATATACAGTTCTCATTCTTGTATTTCATTCATTATTCCATAATAGCATTGACATCAACAGATCCGTAACTATTCTACCAAGTGTATCCCATGTGAACCAATCGAGAAAACGGGCCTCTAGCCAGATAATTGTATCAAGTCGTAGGCATCTAACAAGCCATCCCCATCCCCAAATCAGCCACCTGCGCCAGATTGTCCTGATTGATCTCCGGCTCAATATCCTCCATCTCCTTCTTATCCTTAATCAACCAGAAAGCCTTGATACCCTCCGCAAACCTCTTACTACTCTTCTCCACCTCCTCCTCATCCACAGCCGCAAAGCACAGTCTGAAATACTGCCACCCCTTCTCCGCGCGAATCTCCTCCGTAGGACTAAACACCGCACCCGGGCTCGCAAGCACGAGATACGGTACCGTAGTCAAGAACACCCAAAGCAGTTCAGACATCTTAGGCCCGGGGACAACGCCTGCGAGAGGGTGTGTGTCATAGTGCATATGCACCCAGACGAACATACCTGCGCGCGGCCAATCGAACGAGAACATCTTCGTCTTCGAAATCACAGCCCAGTCTGCGTCCGCGGTACGGTTTGGCGTCTTCTGCTTGAGTAGGAAACGGCCTTCTTCGAGCTGAGTGCACATCCTGTTCATGCGGTTCTCGTAGTTGCCACGGAGGCCGGCGAGCCAGCGGACCCAGCCAGCAGTCTCCCAGCCGGTGAATGCGAGTTGGTCTTTCTTGGATTTCTTGGAAAATTCCGCCACGGCGAGGGCGGGTTGAGGGCCCATGATTAGCTCGGAGAGCATGGATTGCACGAAGCCGGAGGGCTGTTGGGTCGAGCATTCGGTGATGCGGAGGATCCTCTCTATAATGGCAGGTTGAGCAGTGATCCAGCCAACTCTGCATCCTGGAGCGACGGTCTTGGAGAAGGTGTCGAGACGAATGACGCGGCCGTCGTAGTCTACATTAAGGTAGGACGGCACCAGACTGTCAATGAATGCATATCCAGACTTCTTGGCGAATTGGTGGATAGGTTGAGGAGCTGGTGTAGGGAGATTTCGTGCCTCTGCTTCCTTCCCAACAGCGGATGGGAACTGTAGGTACCAGTATGGATCGTCTTCGATGATGATAACATCATACTTGCTGCAGATTTCATATAGCTCTTTGCGGCGCTTAACGGAAAGAGTTCCACTGGTAGGGTTCTGTCCAATGCTGCGTAACGTCAATATAACATCCAACTGTCCATCTGTTGATTGGCAGTACTCACGTAACAGTATACATCAAATGCGGTCGCTTTCCCTTCGAATCATCCCAATTCTCAAGAACATCTTCCAAGCCACCAGGACCGTAGGGAAGCATACCCTCCAGATCGATAGCCACAGGCACAATCTGCACGCCTCTCGGAGCAGCAGCCTGCAGCGCGTTCATATAGGCAAACTCCTCACAAAGCATACCCGGCCTCTCACGCACCCAATCCCTCTCCTCGCTCCAGACATTCGTGAAGGCCTCCAGTGTCTTCGCCATCCCATCCGTACTCCCACATGTCAAATTGATCTCTGGACCACCAGCATACGGGACATTAGGATGCAGGACCTCGCGGGTGAACTGGCGGAGGAAGGAGAAGAGTGGGGGATAGCCCTGAGCAGTGCCGTATTGTAGAGCGGATGTGATATCGATCTTCTGCATTGGGTTCTTCACGGCGGACGTGTGCGGAACGGTGATGTGCGTGGAGGATGTGACGTCTCTGCCATTCTTCAGGCTGGTCTTCTCGAGTTTCTGGGAAAGGTCTTTGTATGGATCGTTGGGATCGTTGGGGGTAGGCGTCCAGCGCTCTGGCTGTGCGATCTGAGCCTCGAGTGTATCGAAGGGGAAGAGCGAAGCATTGGGAAGACCTGCAAGATGTAACAATATATATTAGCATCATTGATATTTTGATAGTGGCAAGACGATAACGCCGATTGTTGATATCACACCCCACCTTCAAATATCAGCGGGATAGATGGAATTGAGACTCACCACCTGCCAGATTTCCAATACCAGGGATCTGGAAGTATTGATAGAACTTCTTGATTGCACTCTCCTTCCGCGCAGCTGTGACTCTCGAGAGGTGATGGCTGAGATCCAGTGGTGGCTTTGGGCCAGTCTGCTCTGTTGCCTCGCGCTTCGAGACATATTCGAAATCCGCCATCTTGACTTCAATCCCTTTCTCTATCGATCGAATAGACAATGAATACCGTAAAAGCTTATCTGGTCTTGGTATACCAAGTAATGCAGGATAACAAAAGGATGGAAATGGAAGAAGTGTGAGACGGTGAGATAGTGAGATGGATGCAGATGGGTGAGATAGCAATCTGTGGAGAGAAAGAGGGAAAGTTGACCAGCTTCCCGATAAGGAACGAGATAAATGATAGCTTACATAGCTCGATACTTATCTGAACGCCGATGTTTGTATGGGAATTTTGGACTTTCTTACAAAGCATGTCCGGCTCATTGGTCGTCATTATCGGCGTCGGAATTCGGAGTCATTCCGTCTACCTAGGTTATGTTTGTGGTGATTAGTTGACTGAGACGATGAGGGGCGGCTGAAGGGTGCGGGCAACTACTCGAGTAGAGCAGCTTTGCTTCGTTGAACGTGAATTGAGTGATGAGAACATATATTGCGCCAGATGTCAGGATGAGGGAAGTTGAGGGATTAGATTTTGTACGAGGACCCCGGACAAGTTCCCCGCTTGGGAGGAAACACAGCAGCCGTTGGTTGTGGCTGAGAGCACGACATGAAGCGTGACAGCGCAGATCCACTCGCCAAGAATATTTCATGTGGACACAACAGCTTCCATTGTTGCCCCTTTTTTGCAAGCGAGGCTTCGAGGGAGCTTTTGTTTTGGTTGGCCTGGCGTTATGGTACTCAGGCAGATTCTAAAGTAGGTAGGTGCGATTAGCTTGAGCACAGGTGAGGTTCGGCAATTACTGGGAAACTGGAAAGGAGTCTTCTCGGGGTGTAATGCAATGCAGATCGAAGCGCCGGCCGGGAGAGAAAAGCATCATCCAAGAGGGTGAAGAATCCAAAATGGCTATATGCTCCATTTCTTTATTTCATAGTCTTTCATCTGCTCCCGATCAGCGATAGCCAATCGTCCCATTTCCTAGCCCGGACTCCAGAATCTCGCCCAGTGATTCCCAACTCCTAGCTTCATCCCCTCCCCCAGCCCTTGCAACTCCCCTTAATCCACTCGCCACAAAGCGCATTAATCTATCAAAATCCGCCTTCATCTTCCTCAACTTCTCTAGATACGACATTTCCTCCTTCTCTCCTCCGCCAGGCGAAGACAAGATACTCAAATCAACATCGAAGTCTTCATTCTCCTCATCAGAACTTGAATCCAAGTCTTTCCTCGCCGACTTAGGCATTCTCATGAACTGCTTGGCTTTTTTCCTCGGAGTTCGTAGGCCTAGACTTGCCATTGAGAGATCCATCATCTCTTGTTGGTGCTCCAGGGCTTCCTTATTGGAGGCTGCGTTTGCCGCTTGAGTATCTTCGAGCTTGATTCCCAGGTCCAGTATCTTGAGGATGGTTTTATGTATCAGCTCTAGTTTGCTCCCGAGTAGGGCTTGATCGACCGCTGCTTTGATGTATGTCGAGTGTACTTGGATCATGGCATCGACGTCTTCTGCTGCTTCCAGATCTGCTCGCATCTTTTGTGTCAGTGGCTCCAGGACAAGCGATGTCAGATAATAGTGAAGCATCTGGTTGAACCACAGGAGCCCCGTCCGCAGGACGTAGTAGATTGCACGTTCATCTGTGCTACTTGTGGTATTGAGACGGTCAGAGACTAGACGCTGTCGCGTGAGGATGTGGGAGCTTCGGCGAATCTGGAGGAGGAAGGTGAAAATTTGCCTGTATGATGTGAGGGTGACTGGCGTGAGTATGATCTGTATTGGCCAGGAAAGGTGGTATCTGAATTCGATGACAGCCAAAATTTTCACTGTCCTTCGGCAAGTTACGGCGTCTCGGTGCTTGCGGGGAATCCTTAAGACAGTTGTTCGGAGTCGGTCGGGGTTCACAGCTGGGATTGAGCCGAACGTGCTTTGAGCCAATTCAGTGAGGGCGAATTGGTCGTTCCAGGATGCGTTCAATGTGTCAATTTTGTCAAAGACGTTGGAGAAGAAGGCCGATGCGGTGATACCATCTGCCATGAAGTACAGATGGGAGAAAGCATCCAATGACTTTTGCAGACCGCATGAATCGAACAGTGTCTTCCGAAGTATCGATGAGGCATGGTGGTGCTTACTCTGAACCCATTCGTCGAAGGCAGTATCGAAAAGCTCCGGAAATGGGGCCAAACGGAATGACGGATTGCACACTGTATCGAAATTTAGAACTGGCTCAGCTCCTCCCGTAGACCGCAGCGACTCATACTGATTCAGATACTTGAGCACTACAACGCTCTTTCCAGTGTTAAAGATCTTGTTTGCAGCAGCTTGAAGGAATTTTGGAGCATGCAAAACACCGTCTTGAGTTCTCCGGATCTTGAACCGAGATTGCCATAGAGAAGCGAGCTCCACCTCTCCAGCTGCTTCTGAAACGAAAAATACTTTGTCAGCCTTCGCCAACTCTCCTTCCTCCATCCATGTCCTGATCGGCCGTAAATACATGCGAAAGCAGTCAAAAAATACGCGACCCATAAATTCATAGCTTTGCTCGTCTCCGTTCATTTGGGAAGTACAGGTTTCGTCGTAAACCATCTCCAAATATCGAAATGCATGTGCATAATGCTCATTTTCCAGCCTTTTGATGATGCTCGAGAGTCGCACAAGGGGATTGATGTGGGTGGCAAGTTCGTCTTGAATACTGAGAAGACTGACAACAATATCTCCTGTGGGCGAGATGAAACGCTGTTGATTCTGCGATAGCCGCCTATCGAATTCTTGAACTCGATTCAGTAGAGTACTTTGTAAAACCTGGAGTAACGGAATGCTTTGAGGCAGTTTGATCCATGACCGGAGACGAGCCATGCAAGATCCGCGATCTGCAAAAGACTGTGTAAGTTTGAAAAAAGCTTCTGCAGATGCATGTTTCAACGCATAACCTTTCGAAGGCCGAATTATGGTCGGCTCTTTGGAGTCTGTCTCGAACAATGAAGTTGGCAGCCCACTAAGCATGAACAGAACTTCTCGTATAGCCTGGAGCTCAGTGATGCTCCTCTTCACAGTTTCCAATATTACCCCGGATACATTTGGTGTCTTTTGCCAAAATTGCTGCTTACGTAGTTCTTCAAAGCCGGATTTGTCGACAGTGTCAATCGCGTGGTCCTCAGGACGCCTACTGAACTCGTCTTCCACACTGGACTGCGCAGTTGTACCCGAATGTACTGAAATGTCGGATCGGGAATCTTCATACCAATCTTCGCCATCCGAATCTTCGGCCGCAAAGTCGACATTCCTCCATACGCTCTTCTCTCGTAATAGAGGATCTTCTGCGACGAGGTCCTTCCATTTCAAAATCGGTCCTGCGTCTGGTTCGGGCTGCTTCAGGAAATGCAATCTCTCCAACTTCGACTTCGAGACTGGCTGATCAGACAGCTCAAGAAGCAGATGCAAAATCTCTGGAGTCCATTTCACTTGCAAAGCTGTCAATTTGTCGAGTCGTTCTCGTAATGCATCTGCCAATGGGTCTTCATTGTACACTCGTAACTTCTCCTCCAGACCTTCGAGTTGGCTGGTGACATCGAATTGATTTGTTCGAGGGTAGTTACTGGATCGTAGAGCTCGCAGGGCACTTTCACGATGTACACTGAATCTTGCTTGGTTTGACTAGGGCTTTTATTAGCAAAAGGTTGAGAGCATGAAGGTTTGCAGGAAGTTGTTTACTTTCGCGGTTGTAGAGGTGATTAACTCCACGAGCTCATCAGTCAAACCACCCAGTTTTGCAAGATGCGCCATTACGATAGTACATCAACAAAAATGATCCTGCAGATAGCTCGTTTTGCTGTGTTGACAAAATACGCGCCTGGGAGACGCGCCATGGTGTAGAGTAAATGTTTCTGCCTGAGGCATTTACACATGTTGATGAGATTGCGGGAAGTTCCGTTAAGGGGATCGAGGTTCTGACCCTGATACGCGGCGCATTCGAGGCACAAGAGCAGCTTTTTTGTTGGAGAGATACAACACTCCTCTCCTCTCCAACCATCATGGCGATAGCGAAACCAATTCGGGTGCTGGGCCTGGCAGCTATAGGACTATGGATATTTTTCTTATACCAGATATTCGGGCCAACGAAGTATCCCAAAGGTCCTGGCGATACCCTCAAGAATATGGACAGAGATCCCAACCTGGATCGTATGCACTCAATTGCGTCTAGGACGAGTGCACTTTAGCTAACACACGATATAGTTACCGACGAACCTGAAGGACTGCTGTGGAGGGCAGATAAAGGATATGGACTGGGTGCCGAAGGGACGAATCGTATCAATGCGACGCTCCTATCGTTGGTTCGAAACGAGGAGGTTGATGGCATGGTACAAGCCATGCGAGATCTCGAGAGAACGTGGAACTCAAAATTCAACTACCCATGGACCTTCTTCAATGATGTGCCATTCTCGGACGAGTTCAAGAGGCGCACGAAAGCAGAGACAAAAGCAGAGTGTATATATGGTATGTTGGATAGGAGCTTGGGCTGGGGACTTTATTGACAACATGTCTAGAAACTATCCCTAAAGAACATTGGGATGTCCCATCATGGATCGACGAGGAGCTTTTCCAAGAATCGGCCAAGATCCTGAAGGAGAACGATATTCAATACGGAGCTATGAAGTCCTACCATCAAATGTGCCGTTGGAACAGCGGTCTTTTCTACAAGCACCCTGCGCTTGCGAACACACAGTACTACTGGCGAGTTGAGCCAAAGGTCCATTTCTTCTGCGATGTGGACTACGATGTTTTCCGATACATGCAAGACCACAACAAAACGTACGGCTTCACGATCAACCTGTACGATGCGCCGCAATCGATCCCTACGCTGTGGCCTGAAACCACGAAGTTCGTCGCTGCCCACCCCGAATACCTTCATGACAACAATGCAATGCAGTGGTTATCAGATGCAACCAGGAGGCCCGAGCACAACATGAAAGCAAACGGATACTCCACATGCCATTTCTGGTCCAACTTTGAGATTGCGGACATGAGTTTCTGGAGAAGTCAAGCATACGAGGATTATTTCAATCATCTAGATCGTGCCGGTGGATTCTTCTACGAGAGATGGGGAGACGCACCTGTGCACAGTATTGCTCTAGGACTGTTCGAGGACTCGAGCAAGATCCATTGGTAGGCTTCCCTTCCGATCAATTGCGGATTGCAAAACTAACGAGTAACCAGGTTCCGTGATATCGGCTACCAACACATTCCCTACTTCAATTGCCCCAACTCGCCAAAGTGCAAGGGCTGCATGACCGGCCGCTTCACAGACGGCGAGTCCTGGCTGATGAAAGAAGATTGTCGGCCGAACTGGTTCAAATATGTCGGAATGGGTTAGAGTGTACTTCTATTACTAGGACCAACAGGGTGTGTGGTATTTATGTTAGTATTAGTGATTCGAGATTCGAGTGAGCATTGGCAAGGCGTTTTGAGGGACCTGGGAAATCGATGTACAGTAATATTCTTATCTGGATTAGACGTTTCTTCTTTCAATGGTAGAAATGGAGACTTTGATGATCACGGCCGCCCATCACGTCTTCCCGTATGTTGTGTGAATTCAGTTTAGCTGGATCGTCGCAGAAGTGGGATTTCAATGAACATCTGGAAACAGGTATCTGCTGGTGGAGCTTCATTCGGTGAGTGACTCTTCCAGAGTTGCATCAAGGCAAGATGAAGCCCTCTAACAGTGGCACGCATCTCACTTCATCTTATCGCCTAAGGAGTATATTTTCGGCGTTCACATTATCGGACATAACCCCCTGCGACCTACTCACTCCATCTCTTCAATGGACTAACAGCGAGCATACCCACTAACCATGGAGAATAAAGTTGTCCAATTGGTCTCTCAGAGGTTTATGTAGCGGTAGGATCCACCATCAGTACCCCAACTTTCATCTCGCTTTGACTCTTGAGACGGCGATACAGTACAGTCGAACAGTCACAATGCTTTCAAAAGCTGCAAGGCTGACAACCAGCACCCCGAACCTATATGTTTCCCTTCAGTTACGGCCGCAGTGCAATACCAAGGCGTTGTTTCCATGCTTCAGATCCACAGACGAAGCTCATATCTTTGCGGCAAAGCAATTGCGGGTATGTCGAATTGGATCATCTCGGCCTTAGCCTCAGCAACTTACTCACCGCGCCCATTGAATTGTCAAAATATCGTGCAGAAACATGAATACTCTCCGGGATGTTAAGTCTCCGGAACTCCGTTACAAGGCTGGCAAAGTGCCAGTTCGAGGCGTTGCAGAAATATGATTGGCTGGGGCGTGCAGAAATAGTGTGCAGGCCGCTGTTGATTTAGCTCACGGGTAAGTTGTTGGAGCGAGGCTGGCAGGCTGGGAAGCGAGCCGAGGCTCGATGCGGGAGGGTTCCTGGATCATCATGCTTCCTGCCCGGGGAGGTGACGGAGGTCGGTTTGATGGGATGGATGGAGGGGTTGAAAACTATTTACTATTTAGTATGCGGGGTCTCCTACATCTTTTGAAGTTTCATTCGAGATCAACACAATTCCTTCTCCTTATTTTGTTTGCGCTGATTCCTCACAAGGTTGATTAGACTACCCTTTTTGAAGAAGATATCATTCACTTTGAGGACTTTGGAAAAGGCTGCTGTCCTCTTGGAGATCCCCGAGTACATTTACGAGTCCAAGATGGCAGGTCAAACTTTCGAGAAGAGGATGCAGGAGGCCGTTCAGAATGGAGAGATTCCAGGTGCAGTTCTGGTTGCTGGTGATAGAGAAGGCAAGTAACCACTAGTCTTCCATGTCGTGCGAAGTAGCTAACATTCCCCAGGCAGATTCCGGTATGAGAAAGCCTTCGGATATCACTCTCTCAAGGATCCCAGCAATCCTGATCCAATGAAGCTCGATGCTACCATGTGGCTAGCTTCATGTACTAAACTGCCTACCACCATAGCGGCGCTGCAATGTGTTGAACGTGGACTGTTGAACCTTAATGACGACGTCACGGATATCTTGCCTGAGTTGAAGGGCTTGAAGATCTTGAGTGGGTTTGAAGAGGATGGGAATGGGAACGATACGCCGGTTTTGGTAGACAATCTGAAAGCCATTACACTCAGGTGGGTTCTCATCAACTCTCGCAAAATTTAGACAGCGCTTACTGTTTGTTCAGACATCTGCTCACCCATTCTTCGGGCCTCTCATACGACTTCTTCAGTAAGTAATTCACACGCCGTGAGCAAAGTCCGACTCGAGCTAACGACTCACCTTCCTCAGGTCCAGTTCTGGCCCGCTATCGAAAATGGCAGAAGCAAACACCAGACCTAAACATTAAGCAAGACCTCAAAGAAGCCTTCTTCTTCCCCCTTCTCTTCGCCCCAGGTGAAGCCTGGGAATACGGCGTAGGGATTGACTGGGCGGGCTGGATGGTCGAGCGCGTTACCAATATGTCTCTCGAAGCTTACCAACAGCAGCACATCTGGGGTCCGCTAGGAGTCAAGAGCTTCTCTTTCTTTCCGCGAGTGAAGCCCGATATCATGACCAAGATGACCGATATGAGTGACCGCGAGGGCGGTGTCACTATGTTTGGTACAGCGGCAGATCCAAATGGCAAGATAGTGCACAGAGAGGGCAAAGAGATCTGGAATAGTGGTGCTGAGCAGTGTGCGGGTGGCGCAGGTGGATATGGTGCACCACTTGATTACCAGAAAGTGCTGCAGAGCATTTTGGCTGATGATGGGATCTTATTGAAAACGGAGACTGTGAAGGAGATGTTCAAGCCGCAGCTGACAGACGCTGCACAGGCGACACTGATGGAGATCTTGAAACTGCCTGAAATGAACCAGGCCCTTGGTGGGCTGCCTCTCGGGACTAAAGTTGATTGGGGCCTGGGCGGAATGATGACAATGGAGGATGCTGGAAGTAGAAGGAAAGGAACCATGCTCTGGGGTGGATACCCAAACTTGATGTGGTTTATCGATCGTGTTGGAGGCATGTCGGGAATATACGGGAGTCAGTTGAGCCCGCCGGGAGATCAGAAGACGATTGAGTTGTTTCTGAAGTGGGTGGAGGAGCTGTACAAGAAGGATATAGAGCCTAAGCTATAGAAATTCAAGATGATCATCTCTTCGTGCATATTAAGCGGGCTTTGTTTATATCTCTCAAGGTGAATTTTGTTGCTGAGGGAGTATGTTCTGCTCATAGCTAAGCGAGCCACCCGTCAACAATGAGTGGCAGGTGCGATGATCGTTCTACAAGGAAAATTCGAGCCAGAGGCTCTTGTCATAGAAAATTGATGGAAGTAGGGATATCATATCAAAGTCTGGAAGGGACGATGGATTTTTGAGGTGCCAATCTCCAGATTTTCTCATGTCGCAAGTTGTGAACTCCTCATCAATTCAAGTACACTCATCCATCAAAGTCATCATTACTACCTAAGCATCATCTACCGCCTCCCTAGATCTCCTGTCGTTTTATCAGAAACACGATGGACTCCCGATTAGTGCCCGCGTTGGCCGATATCAGACTGGGCTCCTTGGTCCGCGCTCCTACCATGAACCTCAGTCGCGAGGAAACAAACCTTTCGCGCGTTGACCCTCTCAAGCATATTTTTCGAACTCTGTTCGAACTCGTCCATCCCTCAGCTCGTGGCCATGTCGTCGCAGTCATCGGCGAATTCCTTGGCACTCTCATTTTCGTCTTCCTGGCCTTCGCGGGTGTCGAGGTTGCTGGGGCATCTTCCAACAAGATCCAAGCAGAAGGTGTCTCGACTGCGCCGCCAGCTGCTTCCCCGGCACAATTGCTCTATGCTTCTTTAGCCGCTGGATTCAGTTTAGCAGTCACCGCATGGACATTCTTCCGCATAAGTGGAGGGTTGTTCAATCCCGTGGTAAGGATACGAGCCTTTGACTGACCCAGGGCATCGGCTGATATGGTAGATATCGCTCGGCATGGCGCTCATCGGCGCAATCACCTGGGCAAGATGCGCTCTTCTGTGTGTCGCTCAGACAGCCGCAACCATTGCAGCCTCATACACAGTCTATGGTCTTTTTTTTGGTGGTTTGAACACAGCCACAACTCTGGGAGGTGGGACCAGCCCTGCCCAGGGTGTTGTCATTGAGATGTTGTTAACAGCTCAATTGACTTTCGTGATCTTCATGCTCGCAGCAGAACAGCACGCTGCCACGTATCTTGCTCCCCTCGGAATTGGCCTATCATATTTCGTCGCGGAACTCGTTGGTGAGTATTGTCCGAGGCATTTATAACATTTTGCACTAATTCTCTCTCAGGTCTGTTCTGGACTGGTGGATCGTTAAATCCCATTCGCTCTCTGGCCCCATGCATCGTCAACAACTCCTTCACCAGTTACCACTGGATATACTGGGTTGGACCAACCGCCGGCGTTATGCTTTCTGTGATCATATACAAGCTCGTAAAGGCGTTGGAGTATGAGTCGGTCAACGGGGAGGAGCACGATTCTCTCGACATCCTGCCCACAGTTATTCCAAGTCGCAAGCCTTCTTCTGTGATCGCTATTGCAAGCACTCATTCGGGATTCCAATCCATCCGAGCGCCGACAATAACACCACCTTCGTCGAAACCGTTCATGGGCGAACCGTTCATGCAATCGCCTCCAGCCAATTCAATTTTGAAGACCGACACAATCTCTTTTGACAAATCTCCATCTGCTATTCTGGACTCCGAGGCAACGAAAAAGGGGAAACTTGAGAAGCTTCCAGAATGTTTCGCTGATTGAAGAAAGACTAAGTTGTAGATTCGCGAGCAGAGCTTGTTGTCTGATGCTTTGTTGTGGGAGAAGTCCTGACGTTTGGTGGATGGGAACGGGCAAAGACGAGGGGGGGGCAGAATCAATGTTCATTCTTCCTCCATGCGACACCGTGTCGTTCACGGGATGAGATCCTTGAAATCGGAAAATTATATCACACCCTCAGCTTCTTATGTCCCACGAGCGACGCAAAACCTGGTCGTGTCCTCTACACGACAAAACAGATTCGTCGGAAGAGGTGCTGACTAAAAGAAGCTACATGATCTGATTCCATTCTTGCCCATCAGATGAAGCTGCTTCAGAGTGACCTTCATAAATGCCTATCCTTTCGTATAGAGCATCTCGTCCCTCAGGGAGAGCTCTCCGCTGAAACGCCTTGCTTGACTTGACATGGCATGTGTTAAGAGAGAGCAATGTTCAAGGTTTTCGGCAAAGATGTCCTACATGATAAAGGGGCATTAGCGAGAAATTCTATTTTTGGCAGTCGAAACGAAAGACTTGCACACAACCTCCACAATGACAATACAGTTGAAGAGTACAGGATAATATATGTATCACTTATATCAGTACTATGTTCGAATATAGGAGCAGTTGAAAGCCTCGGAGACTAGAGATCTTGGGGTGTCAGTCACATGATCTCGTATACCAAGCCCCGGCAGTGGCGATGTGGAGACTTCTAGCTTCGAACCAGAAAACCCTTGGTGAACTGACGTCGTTTTCCTCTTTCGCGCAACTCTCTCTCCTCGTATTATTTCTGCCATGCTCCTCACTGTAAATTGAAATCTCCTGACATCTTTTCACGTACTTGTGCATGATCTAGAACACACCTCTCAACACTCACCTGTCGCTCGTTTATTTATTATTCATCCGTTTACCTCACGATGTTTACCACATCGAATACGAAGCCTACTCATTGGCCACAGACAACTTTTACACGTGCCTTTTTCATCGCTGCCATCGTGCAAGCAACTGTTGTGACAGTACTCGAGAGGTAAACATCCCGTGCTCACATTCTCATTTTGAAACATCATACTCAACGAATGACAGTTATGTCTTCGGCAAATGGCAAGCTTTCCTCCGCCCAAATGCAGTTCAGGTCCCCTCATCACGGACAATACCTACTTTCTTAACCCTCCTCGTCTTCGCATCCCTCTACTCCCTGATCTTCATCTACGACGGCCTGCGTCGCCGCAGCTCAATCCAGATCAGCATCTCCTGCATCTTAAATATCGGACTCATCGTCTACACAGCTATTCAGCCTTCTAAGATCCACACTAGTATCCGAAGCATGGAAGGGTCACGGGATGCGTTGAACCAGCCGCTCGTGGATCTGGGTATGGATATGTGGGGCGATGTAAAGATTGTGTTGATTGTGCTGCCCGTTGTCGTGGGTGTATTGACGGCGGTGATGGGTGCGTTGGCGTGGAAGATTCATGGCGAGTTCGAGTGGGAGGTTTATAGGGCTATTGCGGGAGATTCGGGGATGAAGCGGAGGTTTCTGGCTTATCAGGTCAGTTGGCAAGCCGAAGTTATGACTGGAGAACCTCAACTGATTCCGTGGCTTAGATCTACATCCTGTTATTGAAGGTCGATTTCTTCTTTATCATTGGATATATCGCGCAACTTGCAGCTCAAGTTCTTGATATTGGTAGCGTGGAGTTTATCGCAACTCTCTGCGCAGTACCCCTCATCATCGCGGTATTGATCCTGTCTCACTTTTGGACGACACGAGAAAACAGAGCAGGGACGATCTTCACTACTGTATGCACCTGTTTCTCAGGATCCCAATTTCCAAATTTCGGCTAACAATTTCCAGGCTATGCTATGCGCTGCCCTGGGCTACTTCGTATACAAGATGATCGTTATGTACACTTGGAAAGACGTCCATTATATGTACGAAGCGGGCTTCACGATGTTGACTTTGTTTGCCTGCACGAGTGCGAGCTTGTTGTTTTGTACGGTGGTGAACTCGATCGTGTGCTTCTATAATTTTGGAAAGGGACTGAAGCCATATTTGATACCAAATGAGAAGGCGGAGAGCTTGCTGTCGTACGAGCCGAGTATGCTGGCGTACAATCCTCCAGTCGTCAGGCGGCTGTCTTTAGATTAGTTAGACCCAACGGGGTGTAGTAATGTTTAATGTATCAATTGTCTCAAACTTGTTGGGAAGTGACCTGATTGTGAAGCAGCAATCAGTATTTACAGCGGATCATTACGCAAAATCTAAGTACAAAATGACGCCTAACGGGGGTATGTAAATAAATTCGCAGACAAATTTTCATCACTTCCCGGCTGGAGGTACACTATACTGAACACTGGTATACGGCTGTGGTTGTTCAAAGCCCTGAGCACCCACATACTCTGTCCGAGGACTCGCCTGTCCCTGCTGACCCAGGAACTGCTCACCCTCAGCAGAACCTGCTCCCGAAGCAGACCTATCCCACTTCTCCGGCTGTTGCATCTGCAGAGCTCGCATAGGATAGTCTCCCGAGAGATCCACGACAGTTGTGCCCATCCGCTTACTCCAATCTCTAGATTTGACACGCAGACCGCCTTGCTCTGGATACAGGAACGTGGTGAAGATTCGTCCTGTAGAGCTTTGGTGGAGATGTGCACGCATCTTGGCAATACTTCCATGCCCAAAGACCAGTGTTACGAAACCGGCGAGCGTCATGATGGTGAGCATCAATGCAACGATGAAGGCTGGAATAGCGAATGGCCAGCGATATCTGATCCGGCGCTCTGTTGGACTGACTGGAAGTGCGACAAGATTCTGCTGTGCTGCATTTCCAGGACCGAGAACTCCTTTGGTGCCGACGACTGAAGCGGCTGCGTAGTCTGTGAAAATGAGGTTTGGAATCTTTGCTGCATCCTCTGGGGTTGCGCCCAGGTCTCTCCAGCGTGCCCACATTGCCATGTTGTTGCCGCCACTGTAGTCCACTGGGGAGTATGCTCCTGCTCCAACACTGTATGCACCACCGGCTGCCGTCACGTAAAATTCGCTACCTGGTAGGTTTTGGAGGGTATAAGTGTTGCTGAGTAGACTGTAGAAGTTGGCTAAACCTGGGAGGTAGAGAGAATCCTGGCGAACAACCGAGACATTCTGGTTGTTCGCGTACTCGGATGAAACCAGACCCCAAACCGGTCTCAAGTCACTTTGGGTGTATGCGTTTCCAGTGTCCTCGACTCCCCAAAGAGGGCGGCTCTCGTCGTCGGGATACTCTTTGTTCTTCAGTTTCGTAATGTTGAGGTTTGACAATTCGTTTTCTGTTCCGTTGAATGTGAAAGAAACGGTCTTGATTGTGGCTTTTACTGCTGTAGCGCAAGAATAAATTGGTTGCGACCATCGACTGTTGGCTTCGAAAATCATGTTGGAGCCAGCATCTTGACGTTGAGGTATTCCTCTCATGAGTCCACAATTGACGAAAATATTCGTGATGTTCGCGTAGTCACCACCGCCAGAACCTCTACAAATGAGGGCTGATCGCATGTCAGCTCCTGGCAACAGACATCAATACATTATGATTTGATGTACTCACATATGTCCGAAAAATTGCTTGAGCTTATGCCCTCCATTGGGAGTCGTGGTGGCCTAGCATCAGCGTTCGTGGAGTCTGTCGAAGCAAGTCCGCCTCCAATGTTAAGATGGTCCTTGAAGCTGCTATCCATGATAAGAGTGTCGTAATACTGGCTGTCAACTTGACTAGGAACAGCAAATGTCCGGCCTATTTCGGAGTTGAGGTAAGAGAATGATCTCTGGCCGGTGGTCTCGTTGTTCTGATTCGTAATATTCTGAAAGAGCATTAGCATACACCTAGGTTTGATGCTTGGAAAGCTTTGAGTGTTATTTGGCGAGGACGGAAGCCATGTGTAATGAGGTGGCGTACATAGTAAAGCATCGTCCAAGCATTCGTCATCCACGCCGCCTTCCAGGCGCGCTCGTATAATTTGGCATTCTTCTGTGGATCAGAAAGGTCGATAAGAGGATATGACCTATTGATATTGACAAAACCTCCACGGTCGGTCAAGACAAGATCGACGACTGAGACAGTGCTATTGGGATTTGAAGCGACCGTATAGTCGATAGTTGTGTTCGTATCGACACAAACAGTTTCTGGCTCGATGAACAGGATATCCTCTTCCCAACTCGCGCCATATTTGAATCCAGGGGGAACGGTGTCTGATCAATCCAGCATTAGATATTGTTTGAATCATGCCAAATTACTTTTTGGGGCAGAAGTCTGAACCAACATCGAATGCAGACTTACGATTCCTGAGTCCGATTCCTCCATTGACAGTGTCGACAATTAGACCCTCCACTGGCTGGATGGCGGCATTTAATACTAAACTCTGCATTGGACGGAAAGCTCCAACAAGAAATTTTGAGCCATTATTGAGATCCGGCAATGAGTTTGTTTGATACCTTCGCCATTGGATATCAAAGTAATTGGAGATAGTCGTATCGTTGCCAACGCCACTGGAGTAGGTATCCATCACGATATCTGGTACAGTCATGTTGTAGCCGTATGGTGTATCGATGGTACCGTTTCCAGACTGATCGAATATATTGACGACAATTGTGTCTGAGTATGGACATGGTAGAGGGCCCATGTCTCCGCACTTACGATTGAACGTAAGATTGCTCCTGGGTGGTGTGCCGTATCCGAATGGCGACGAGTCTGTCGAGTTAGCAAATGCCCTTTCAAGCTGCAGAGGAAATTCCTGGATGCCCAGAAATCTTCAACATTGCAGTCTGGTGCTGAAGTGGATGCTTACCCTTGAGATACTGGAATGGAGTCTGGACGTTGTCGGTCGAAACCAAAGTCTCGTAGAGTCCCAAGGGAGTGACGATACCAGCAATGGCGATCAAGGCTCCCATGATGGTTATGAAGTCTGGAGAGTAGGGAATCAGTTGTGTCTTGGTTTTGGTAATAGAGGCCAGCATTATATCGAAGTGAGCACCTACATGTGAGGAAGATGATGTCTTTTCGCACTCCATGATTCTTAGCACCATCTGACTGAAGAATGTTTGGCCAGTATGAACGTTGAAGAGCTCCCGAAGCAACAGTCCTTAAAATTGTTGAGCAATGGGATCTAGGTTTCGGCGTCGCTGACTCACCATGTTGCTGCGCTGTTGTGGTCTCGCAGGATCGCAGAAAGTATGAACGTCAACACACTCGGAGCATAGATTCGAGCTATTCCTACCACCTTAGCTTTCCTGAAGATATCAACAGGCAAGCGCGATTCTTACCCACGAAAATAGCCGCAGCAATCGCACCCGCTACGTATCCGACTGTAATCTCCTGCAAGGACATATTTCCGTCGTTGTAGGAGACCCAAAATTCTCTTTGATAACTGTAGGGTGACTCCAAAATACCTAGAGGTCAAAGGGAAGCCTGCTTTAATAACCTAACGCCATTCTTGCCAGAGAACTGCATCGAAGCTAGTTTTGAGAGACTGGACTAAACAGACCCCTCAATGTGTGATCGGCGGCACGATTTTCAGCCTACGCTGACGAGATGATCACCTTTCGACAAAGAAAGCTGAAGCCTGGAAACGCCGGACATGATCAACCCGGGCCCCAGGAAATGGTACTTTGGTTTTCTAACTTCCTCGTGGCGCAAGGATAAGGGCAAGATCGTTGGGTGGCGCCTTTCGGTAATCTTGATTCGCTTGTGAGACGGGACATGGGAAAGAAGCATGGGGGCGCTGAATCACCCGTCGAGGGATGACCCTCGGCGTCTTTGACTAAAACGCCTTTCAAATACCTGAAATAAACTGCCAAGTATCACAACTGCCAATGACGGCTGGACGGAAATTAAGAATAATCTTTCCTAGCACTCAGAAGGCTAAGTCAACCTTTCACAAGGCTTGAAGCGATCTACATCCCGCCCTGCACTACGGACGACGAGGGACAAATGTGGAAAGTTCATGCCAGGCTTCTGAGTTATTCTTGCCGATCTTACTTCTGAGACTGGAGCTGCGAAATGTATTTGTACCATCGAACAGACCTCAACGCCCATGTCGAGCACGTAGAGACAAACACTCTCTGATCCAAAATGCAGTCTTCGATGTTCTCCTTTTCAAGTGCCATCTGCTTTGCCTTAGCGGCACTTACAGCAGCAGAGAAGTCGAGCGAAATAGAAGCTAGACAGTTGAAAGATGACTTGGTGAGTTATCCGCGTTGTCATGTCATTTGAAAGAGCCACTTTGGCACGTAAAACCCTGACATATTATCGCTGACTCTGAAGCGATTTGTAGACTTTCTGCTTTGGTAGGGGTTCATACTGCGGATCAGCTCTGGATCTCTACGACGAATGTAGCGATTTACAGAGGAATACCAAGGACCTGGATCCGTGGTACGAATGCGTCTGCGGAAACGGATACACTGCCACGAAGATATCGTACGTTTGATGCTGTCCGCGATTGTACTTGGTACTGATTCTCACTAGGTGTAATTGGTGCCAGGATGCTTACAACCTTTCTTATACTGGGGGCCTCACGGAAGACCAAACGGAATCCTGCCAGAGTCTGAGCTACAGCATCGCACCAATCCCATCCTCGATTCAAGCTCTTCAGTCATCTTTCAACGCAACGTACACAGGCATTGTGCCAGGCGCGAATAATGCCAACTCGGAAGCAACGACGACTGGGACGACCGCTCCATCAGCAACATCCAGGAGCGCCGCATCAGTGACTTCTGGAGGAGCAGCTGTGACATCGGCATCTACCCCGCAAATTGGTATATCAGCAACGAGGTCAAGTTTTCTGTCCACAGTCACATTCAATGGAGGGGCAGCTGGTGCTGGAGCCACCAGAAGCAGCACAACCAATGCTGAGCAACAATCAGCTACTAGCACGCCAAGCGCCACACCCACTGGAGCAGCGCAAGGTGGGAGAAATGGATTTGCTGTTGCGTTTTCCGTTTTCGTGTCTGCGTTTCTCGGTTTGGTCATGGCCTGATTGGCATCATGGAGGGGAATTTCTGTCATGGATTTTAGGCCTTGGTGGTCTTCGAATTCCGAGACCTTTGCACAGGGTTGGGAATATTAACTTGAATTGGATACCATTGCGACGATATGCCCAAGAAATGATATACACTTGCACTGCATTCTTATCAAAATCTTCTGGCATAAACCAAGAATATAACCGAAAGATCAGCGCGGTGCAGCAAATCAACACCAGTGAGATGTGTTTGCGGAAGGAACCGTCCAGGGATATCCAGCTTGGTAGCTGTTCAGGCACCGACAATCTCTTGCACATCAAAACCATAACGGGACACTGCTCTTCAGATCGTGGCATTTGGGCCTTTCCCGAGACGCTGAAGGTGCCAAGTTAATTACTTGTTTAGCATCCCTTGCTTGGAATCTGAAGGGTCCTAGAAGACGATCATTTGCCCTTCACGCTTGCCTCGGTTCGAACTATCGAGCGCCACAGAATCCTTCGCGCAAACGCTGAACAGGGAGAGAAACATGACTCGCAGAACAGACAGCGCATTATTTGCCCTGTTGACTTTAGCACTTGTATGACAGGCCAGACCATACTGACAGCTGGTGATGGGCTATGTGAGCGCCCGAGGTCGAAGGGGTGCTGGTTGTTGCTGATGCTCGAACCCAGGGAGGTGAAATTAACGTTTGCATGGCTTGGCTCGCCTATCTCGCTAAACCCCTTTAAGAAGACAATAGACCCCTCAAGCTAAGGATATCCTTCGGACCCGGGCAGCCAGGAAACTTTCCACAGGGCTGATTATTCCGCAGTTTCACTCTGAAGTAATTTGAGGTCTGTTGTATGCCATTGTCGGGTTGAAGGAGATCTCATCTCACGCTGCAGGTTTGCAGGTTTGCAATTTTGATCTTTTTTGAACGAAGCAACTTCTTCTGGAGTATTCGGAGAAAGTGAATCTCAAAGCAAACGAGCTAGCGTTACGGAGATATACAACATATAATATCCAGTTGTGTTCACCACATCACTTGCTATGTGACTACCAAGTGCAATGGATCCGCTGCTTCCGCTCTCTGATTCTATTTAGGAAATTTGATGATCTAATCATCCAAGTCCTAGACATCTCTTACTCTGCAGTACTGTTTTTGGAGGCTAGCAAAGTGCTCGAGGGTATCTTTGATCCCTCATTCTTCAGAGACCAGCATTTTTGACATTGAAGCGCTTCACATGTCAACACCAAAGAGCGAAAAAAAAACCTCAGCCTTCACAAAGATCTTCATATCTATTTTCAAGCCCTAAGCTATGGTATTTGCATTGATGCACTGTACAGACTCTCAGACAACATCGTCAGCTTTACCAGCGCACAAACCCTACCGGAGGTCATCTTTAACAGACCTCTTTGAGCTGAATCCCACATAATGGGTCTAATTCAAAAACCTAATCATTACATCGACGATACTCACCTCGTTCACAAACTTAAATGCTTACACCCATAAAGCAGGACATAAAAGGTGTTGACCTGTCTTGGCTCACTTCGTCAAGGTAGTCTGAAGGGCGTGAGCACGTGACTGTCAAGTAACCCCCACTTTCCACATCTGGATATCATATCCTGGACTCATCAGCAACAGCTCGATCGATGATCTCAACATACCTACCTCCCTTGACGAACATTCTGAGGGATCAAGACGCAGCTAATTTCTCACTTCTTAATTTGTTCTATAAGGGGAGAGCTCAGCTGTCAATTTCTCAGGTATTTGCACCGGGAAATTCTCATCCTCTTTTATCTATTGGGTCAGTCAGCTCTGTGTAACTCAAGCTGTATCTTAGCCGTCGATAGCTAAAAAGAGATAATTATAGTAGGAGGGGAAGGGACATTGGAGTGAGGGGTAGACATGGCGGAAAATTCGGTCGTCAAAGCTATGAGCAAGGAAGTCATCCTCAGCATCGAGGATCTCCAAGAAGCTGGCTCAAAGAACCTCCCCACATCAGCACGAGGTTCGTCTCCTTCTCCTGCTATTCCAAGATCTCAAAATTCTCTATGTCATGATATATTTCTACATCATTTGTTGGAACTCCTCATATGATTCGTGAAACTCAATACCACCAGTGCCACCAAAACCTCACACACACTCACACACGATCTCACAGAATTCTACAACTCCGGCTCCACAGCCCAACAAACACTCCACGACAACAGCACCGCCTTCGCCAAATACCGCATGCGTCCCCGCGTCCTCAAAGACGTCTCAAAAGCCAGCACGCGAACCACCGTCCTCGGCCAACCCATTTCTTTCCCCCTCTGCATCTCCCCAGCAGGCCTCCAAGGCATGGCGCATTCAGATGGCGAATTAGCCACGTCTCGCGCCTGCGCACGTAAGAATATCCACATGGGCGTATCCAGCTTCGCGAATTACACCGTCGAAGAGATCGTCAAAGCTGGACTGGAGAATGGCGATCCCATGACACACGTGATGCAGCTGTACACGATGAAAGATCGCGCATTGCAAGAACGCATCATCAAGCGTGCCGAGAAGGCTGGCTGTGTAGCTATCTTCCTAACAGCTGATTCGCCCGTGTTGGGCGTGCGGTATAATGAGTGGCGGAACGACTTTCGTACTCCTGCTGGGTTGGCGTTCCCCATGCTGGAGAGGACGACGGAGCAGTTGCAGGCGCAGACGCACGACTCGGGATTCTTGGCGCTGAATTCGGATAGTCATTCTTGGGCGGAGGAGATCCCGTGGTTGAGGGAGAGGACGAAGATGCAGATTTGGATTAAGGGTGTTTTGACCGCGGAGGATGTGCTGTTAGCGAGAGAGTATGGGTGCGATGGGGTTATTGTTAGTAATCATGGGGGAAGACAATTGGATGGAAGTCCGGCGACTATTGATGTTTTGGCGGAATGCGTGGAGGCTGCGGAGGGAAAGATTAGGGTCCATGTTGATGGGGGATTCAGGAGTGGCGCGGACATTTTCAAGGCAATTGCTTTGGGCGCGGAATGCTGCTGGATTGGAAGACCAGCAATCTGGGGCTTGGCAGTAGGTTCTGCTCATATTCTTGATGTGGATTTCGCTAATGGCTGATTAGTATGATGGCCAAAAGGGCGTAGAGAAGGCCGTTGAGATTCTGTACGACGAGTTCCGACGATGCATGATGCTGACAGGCTGTAAGTCAGTTTCAGACATCTCAAAGGCTTGCATCGGTATTGCGAGAGTTGATGGGCCTTTGGCGCGCCTGTGAGACAGTCGAACTGCGCAAGGGGAAAGACGTTATGAGACCGATAAAGGAAAAGTAAGAAGAAGAAACAGAAACCATAAAGTAGATCCGAAGAGAAATGTGAAACGATCATTAATGTCCAATATTCAACTTCTCTATATACAGTATATATGTTCAGTTTTCGTGTTTTCGTTAGGCTCATCCGTCATGAGAGAGACAATCATCATTACCCCAATCGCGCCAATCATTACCCCGCCAGCTCATTAGGTGCTTCATCGAGACATCATCGCAACCTCCTCAGTGGAGGACTCAGGTTCTGAGCCGGCAGGGTTTTGATCCGACTGCTGTTCCGCGAGGTTGTTGGTTGTCTTCTCCCACTCCTTCATGAGAGAAGACATCGTCCGCTGCAAATTACCCTTCAGAGCACCAGGGCTCAGATTCAAATTGTCCAACGCTGGCCACGGTATGTCTGTGCGCTTTGTTGGGGTACTGAGCTCGTCTGTAGGCTGATCAATGATTCTAGTACTGTTAACTGGGGTAAAGGGCGGCAGTGTGGAAGTTTTCCCATACTTGACATTCTCATCATCATCATTTTCATTTGAGGGTGTAGCCGGGTTTGAGACAGTTGTGCTTCCACTCCAGCGAGGTGATTTAGGAATGGGGGAATCCCAAGCGGCCCAGTCATCGTCGAGGTCATCTAAAGGGGGCGCTGCAAGTGAAAGTGGCCGCGACTTCTTGATCGTAGATGGTGACCTCGCTCTGGGCCGGACTGGCTCATCAGTCCCCAGGTCGATAAGGGGACTGCTTCCTGTCAAAGTCTCCCAAGTGCGGGGAGACATTGACCTCGGTGACTGTCCACGCTTGCCTTTGTCGTTGCTTGTCAAATTGCCCTTGCTGCTCTTTCGAACTGGCCCAGTCTGGGAGGGCTCAAGGGTTCTGCTCGACGTTCCGTTGACAGCCTCATCTCCAACTGTCGCTTGGCGTAAGTCTTCTAGAAAAGTCCACATTCCAGACTTGAGATCTTCGGCAAGCTGTTTCGCCCCTAAAGGCACACCAATCTGATAAGAGTGTCTTGCATTGGCGCGACTTGACGATATTCTTCTGAGTCCTTGACTAGTATCTGGCATCGTGAGACTTTTTGGCAAGCCTTGGTGCTCAGCCGATGACTCCATGACCGGCGGAAATGGCTGCGGCTGATGAAAGTTTGACCGCTCAGGAGAGAGCAGTGAGAGTGTTCGGGTATGAGCCCCTGAGAACTTGCGCCGTGTCTCCTTAGGTATGTTGAGGTTGTTGAGTAGAGCTCTCCGTCTGTCCATGTCCGCACTTAGTCGTGGCATGGCTGATGGATCCTCGCTGCTAGAGCCTTCCGTCACGACATTCTGCAATGGCTCTACGTGTCGCACCTCTGCCCTCTTCCTGTTTGCCTCGTGCCTCGCGTATTGCTTCTTCAGCTTGGTCAACTCTCCTTCGGCTTTGGCAAGTTCCTCCTTTAATTCCAACACCTTTCTTTCCTGCCCAGCAAGAGCAACCAGGAAGGAGTTATGTTCATCTGGAGATGGTACGGGTATCTGTTCTATCGGAGTCGGTGGAAAAGATGGCATATTCGAGGAGGTGGGGGTTGGTCGTGCAGACTCGCTGCCATTGCTATTCGGGGCAACCGGGAAGCTCAGCGAGAGTCGATTGGGTCGTCGTGGAGTGTACGACAATGCTCGAGCATGACCCATTGCAGGTCGAGGAGGCGGTGACATCGCGAACTGTGCTCTGTTTGGGGAAGTTCCGACGTGAGGACTTGGAGGAGCTGCCGGTTGGGTCGATTCCCCTGAAGTCAGAATCGACTCGACCGACGCGCGGTTAACTGATGATCTTCGGCGGGTCGATGCCATATTGCATAACGTGCTCGGGGACAGCTGCAGAGCCTCGTGGTCGAGTATGGAGGGGGATGCAGTGCGTTGTGCGAGGGTCAGCCAGAAGAGGAGGTGCCTCTTGCGTCTAAGAGGGCTTTGGCTTTGTTGAAAGTCAACAAAACAATTGGAACCGCCAAGAAAAATCAACAAATAATAACAATAAGCCGGTGCGTATGTGACAGTCATATAGTCATTATATATGCAAGAATTAGGGTACGATACAAGAGTATAAATGAAGGGATTCAGACCATCTCTGGTCAGGGCAACATGAATGAATGAATGAGTGGGAGTTGATTCAGGAGGAAGGGCAGGTCAGACCCAAGATCTCGATAGCCGGGGAAACAGGGCTCTTTAGATTGGCCGACCGGAAAGGGTTTGGCGGGACACTAAAATTGCTTGTCCCCTGTTTCTTCATCACGGGAACACGCATTTGACATTTCATGCATCACGTCTCTCTTCCAGTAAACAACACGTCTCCCACAACATCGTCAAGTTCAGATATCCACCGCATCATTTGGCCTCAGTATTCGCAGCTTGTTTCTGTCAGTATAATCTGTCTCCAGTAGGCAGCATCCTGCCTTATAGGCACCGATCCATCGATGTTAGCCCATCATCGATCCCTTGAGGACTTTCAGCCTGGACGGAATATGCTCAGAGGCCTTCTACAATATTGAGCGCTCCAGTAATTCTGACTTCGGTTCCAAAGGGGCCTCTGCGTTCGGATACTCTTGCTCGATATTACTTTACTTATCAGTGTGGACCTCAAAGCAACATTTTCGCGGGTCCACTTCCCCAGTACCGGTTTCCCAGTGTAAAGTACTAGAAGGGAACTATCCTTCAAGATATATCTAGACGCATTTATCGATTTCCCCGAGGAGTTCCGCGCTTTTGAGGTATTCTCTGGCACAGCAAAAGACTGTATGCACTACTTCGTAATATTGTTCCGGAAAGTCAGCATGTTTCGATGAATTCTTGGACTCGAGCGCACAGAATTGTGTGGTCTTTCAGAGCACAAGATTCTATCGGCTACTCTGATCGATCTTGCCAACGAGGTTCTTGCTAGTCATTAGTCACCTGGTCATCCTGGACCCGGGTCAACAAAAGATTTTGTCGCTTTAGCTCCACCGCATTCCTTGCCGTCTATTGGACATCATTCTAGGACACTTTTCTTCATTCCATATCGACTTCGCATCTAGCAACTAGAATTCACCGTCGCTCTCCCAGTTACGAGTATCGAAACAACAGCTGCCATGATTCGCAGGAATCATGCCTTTCCCCTTTGTGTACATATGTGACCTGCTGGACAAACTCGAAAGGATCCATGTCAGAGAAGTGGCATATCTACCCAAGGATCGGCAGTCTCGGACAAAGGGTGCACTAATGTCCTGGTTCCAGACGCATAGATGGAGGATTAACGCTCAAGATACCGACGGCAATGCTGTCTTGATGATGTTGAAGCCAGAACGCCAAACCGATCGGGAGTATGGACTGGAGGATTACGTGGAGCAGATTCTTGCCAGGATCTTCAAGATGCCGACCACTATGTACGAAAGACTCAAGAGTTGGAGGGAGGATGTTCACAATCATGGCGATCTTGCATCGCGCTTGTGTAAGGTCCTGCAAGAAATGAACATTGTGAGTAACATTTCTCGAAGGCCGTAACGATGAAGCCGAAACTTGGTCCGGCACGTAATCCTTGTTTAGCCTGGGCTAACACCATAGACAGACCCCATGTAGCTCAATCGTAAGTATAATGTCCGCCGACGAGATTGATCAAGCACTGCTTCGAATAGCCATGTTCAATCCTGGTTCTTCAATTGCTGTGCAGTCTCTCAAGGAGCAGCATGAAGCCCCTCCAGATAGGATAGAAGTCTTGGAAGGCCTCTACTTACGATTACAACCTCGAGAGGCGAAATGGTTGACTAGAATCATCCTCAAAAACTTCGGCCTTGTCACATTGCCTGGTGGCTTCCCTGTACCTGGAAATGTGACACATCTACCAAATTCTCTGCCGGTGATGTTGAATTTTCCAAACGAGCCACCAACTCCGAAGCGAAGGACGAGGACCAGAGTGAAGCGAGGAGTTGGTTCAAATAAGCCAGATCAACCACTGCCAACTCCACCAACGTCGTCTCCCAATCTACTCCATCCAGAGACAGCAGCTGTGGCGGAGAAACCAGCACCAAGATATCGCATCGGATGGGACCCTGAATCTTCAACACTATCAGCAAGTATCAAAGTCATTGCACATCCAGCTCAACCCGGATCGTCTTCGCTTCCAACTTCATCAAAACCGAGGCTTGCATCGCCACCAATCTCTTCCTTGCCTACTGCATCAATACCAACGAAATCGTTACCACCACGCAAAGCACTCGGCCAAATATCAACCAACATCCCCTCTGGCGGAAGCCAAAGCCAACAATCCCAATCCCGCTCCCAGGAGAAGAACACCCCAGCTCGACACCCCACTGCTTCCTCCGACCGTCAGCGCTCCCCAACAAAGACACCTTCCCAACACACACCAAAATCCCCCGTTGTCTTCAGCACAGGCAAATCTCTTCTCACTCGCGCGTCTCTCCCAGGCAATAACAGCCACTCTCGGTGTCAATTCTCCTCCTGCCTCCTCATCCTCTCTCCCTGCCTACAATCTCACCCTCACCTCCTAAACACTTTAATTCCCACCCACGGCGCGCACTACCTCACCTCACTCTTACAGCTCTCCCACCCCACCGTCCCACGGCGCACGAAATCCGGTCGCCGTGTCAAGAGATTCATTCTAGTCGATATCACACGTCCGGAGAAAGCGGTCAGGTTTTGTCAGGAGGTCGAAAGGGCTGTTGGGGAGCTAGTGGACGGAGGAGTAAGAGGATGGAGGACGAAAGGTGGGAGGAAGGAGAGGATTCCGATCTTTGATTGGAGGGTGTTGGAGAGTGCGGCGAAGTGGGAAAAAGGGGTGACTATGGAATACGATGTTTTGGAGAAGCACTTTCAGGGGGTAATTTGAAGTGTGGGATAACATTTGTGTCGTCTTGTCTTTTCGTGTACCAGTTTTTTTGCCATGCGGGCTGCCTTTGACGTTGTAAGGTTGGGTCCTAGATATCCTGTTTAGGTACTTTTGTTTTGGCATGAGCATTGTTTGGATAAGCGAGCGGCATTGGGATTGGAAGGGAGGGAACATAGGCATTTTGGCATTTTGGCATTTTGGCATTTTGGCATTTTGACATTTTGACATTTTCATCTTCGGCATTGGATTGCATTTCTAGGTATAGGGGCGGGCACAGCAAGGCCCATGGAGTATTTACATAGCTAGCCATCACAAGCATTTTGTTTTCACATCGTCCATGACACTAAAACAAGGATGGTTTGTGCAGCGAAGATACTAATCCTCTCCGAGACTCATTTATGCCTCTTAGCTCTCCCCGTCTCCTACCAGCGTAACATTCTTCTCCCTCTTCTCTGCTTCCTAGCTTGCTTGCTTGAAGCAATGGGATTAGTTCCATATACCTATGCAGACAGACAACGCGGCTTTTGCACGCGGTCTCCCGTTCTTCCTCGCTCTCAATCCACTCTCGCTCTTATCCTCGAAACCAAGCACTCCAAGCAAGAAGGAGATAAGTTCGGCTGGGCTTGGCTGGGCTGGGCTTGGCGATACAGCTTCTTGGGATAGAATAGAGATGATAGATCACGTCACGTCTATCACAATCCACGTTTCCACTCCAGAGACCGCCGAGATCACCGGTCTCAGCCTCGTCCGTCCATTAATTTTATACTTCCACACACACATGAAAGTCAAAGAATGGCTAAACCAACGTCCTCTCCTCTCCTCTATCTAACCCCCATGACACATATATTCAACTCAACTTCCCGTTTTATCTCGTGTGTATGCGACCCGAGTCAACTATGCTATCGCTGCATAAGGCATCGATCCTGCTACGGTTCTCGCTATTGACAGTATACAACACGGAGGAACGATAACTCGAGACTGGATTTCAGGTCTGAGCATTCTTCAGATTTCGGAATTTATTTCTATATCCCTGCCTATCCGCCTATCTGTCGTAAATCTGGCTAGGTCGCTATCCGCACCGCCATTCTGAGCTTCTCATCTGATATCCTACATCCTCGCCATTGGCTTCCCACTGCACATTCCAGCGCAGCGGCACCCGTCCGTCCACATGTCATAATCAGAAAAATTAAAAATATTTCGCCAATGAAAGATTAGCATCGCAGACTTCATCAACCCCCCAACCTTCCTTGAAACACGCATCGAACTCGAGAAACTAAGCAATCTTCCCTCCTTTCTCATGCTCCGGCATCAAACCATCGGAATTCGTGATAGCGGAAGTCTCTTTCGCGTCTGCGGCGTGCGTCGATGCGCCGTCTGAGGGGAGAGGACTACTGCTCGTGATGGGCGTGGTGTTTGCGTGGTGGACGTCGGAGTCGTGTTCGTGCCAGAAATCCTTCTTGCTTTTCGGGGAGTTAGCGTAAGTCAAGAATACATGAAGGGCTTATATATAGGCTAGGGAAAGAGAAGGGGGGGGGAAGAATGGAAAAGAGAATGGAAACATACCCGCTCGCAGCCCTTACAATCCACCCGGGCAACAATCCGCCCTTAATCTTGTACGTCCATGGCTCTTTGAATTCCTTATCAGCCGGCACGATGCGTCCTCCACTCGCCTTCTCTACCATCCACGCAATAGTGTTCAACACGATATAGCTGACAATGCCCGCAATCAGACCATACGCAATACTATACGTGAACGGCATGATGGCAATAGTCAGAAACGCGGGTAGCGCATCACCGAAGTATTTCCAGTTGATGTCTTTTGCAGCCGTTGCCATCATGGATCCGACGATGATGAGCGTGCAACCTGTGGCCCAGGGTGGGATGGATGCGAAGATGGGCGCGAAGAAGATCGAGATGAAGAAGCAGAGGCCGGTTACCATAGCAGTGATTCCGGTCTTGCCACCTTCGGAGATGCCGGCGCCGGATTCGATGAAGGCTGTTACGGGGGAGAGGCCGAAGAGGGAGCCGATTGAGATGCCGAATGCTGGTAAAGGAAGGTGTGTTAGCGGGTATTAAGCTTCAGATTTTACATTTGGATGATAAGGTTGATCCCGTCTGATGTTGAGATGAGACGAAAAGGGGCAGGGACAGGGGTATGAATGTTTCCTGAACTTACCATCAACCAAATACGCCACAGCGCTCCCCTCAAAATCCTGCGTCTCGTGATCAATCGCACCAGCGAAATGAGCCATCGAGTAGAGTGTTCCCGTACAATCCAGAATATCGACATAAAGGAACGTGATGAGCGCCAACCCAAATTGTCCCGACGCACCGCCCAGATTCCACTCATTAACGCCCAAAGTGTCGCCGATAGCGTGGAAGGTAACGACTTTCTTGAAGAAGTTGAAGTTGTCGTCTCCAGTTGGGTCGTGTGGGAAGAATGTCACGGATGTGGAACGTGGCCAGGAGATGATGGATACTAGGAGGATACCAGCGATGATGGCACCTTTGACTTTATACATAAGGAGGATGGCTGTTAGGAAACCGCCGCAGAAGATTCCGATCCACATTGTGTGGGAGGCCATCTTATCGACGCCTGGGGGACAGAAGCCGGTATCTGGGTCACGGTCTGCGATTGCGCAGCCGGCGAGTTCAAGGGGTACGGAGGTTCCTCCTGTGATGGCTCCAATTCCTGCGGAGTAGGTCAAGCCGATGATTGCTGTCATGTGTTAGGTGACTTCGCCTCATAAGAGGAAAGAAAGTAAACTCACTCAAGAACAGACCAATACCAACACTGCTCGCCAATTTAATTGAAGCCGGAATTGCTCTCGCAAGCCATTGTCGCATACCCAGCAACGACAGACCCACGAAAACGAAACCCTCAATAAAGATAGCCGTCAAAGCAAGCTGGTAGCTAACCGGTCCGAAACCATAAGGTCCTACAACCGTGAATGCGAAATAAGCGTTCAAACCCATTCCAGGCGCAAGAGCAATTGGCATATTTGCGAACAAGCCCATGCAGAAAGAGGTGAGTGCAGAAATAGCAGCAGTGCCAGTAACGAAATCACGAGTCATTCTATTCAAGCAGAGTGCGTACTCTGGCTGCGAGGGACATTCGAATGGGCTTCCTCCTTCCGAGATCTCGCAGGCGCCGCAGGTCCCTCCGCTGGATGTTAGGATGTTTGCGTTGACCTGTAAACATATTTGTCAGCTTTGTTTTTAGTGGAGTTGAATTCGAGATTGAGTTTGGAAAGGAAAAGTGAACAGAAGGCGTACTGAGATGATATAAGCCATAGCGAAGAATGTTGCCAGACCAGCTCGGATCTCAGTGAGGAATCTGGATCCCTCTCGAGCTTTGGGGTGGCCTGAACCCATCAGACGAAAGCGTCGCCCGATGAAGCTTGTTGCGACAGCATCATTGATCTTCTTTGTGAGGCCAACCATTTTGAACAGCTAGGCAGCTAAGCAGAGCTCAGCAAATGGCAAGTTTGCGATTGTGGTAAAGCTAAGCAAAGCTGAGTGAGCAGCTCAGTTTAATGCTCAAAGGAGTTTGTCGGTTGTCGGTTATTGTTGAACGGAGCAAACAAGAGACAGCAACACAGAGCGTCGTTCCTTTCTCTACTGCTCTTCTCGTCGATTTACTTCACTGCACTGCACTGCACTTTACATCTCCAGCTGTCTGGTCGGCAATGCGCTCCCTTATAGAGCTTCTGTACGACGGGATGCTTATCTCGGAGGTTGTGAGTAATTGACGATTCTATTTGCTGCAGCGTAGATAGGCTTTTTGCTGCCAAGGGACCAAAAGCTGTTCTGCAGCTTCTGTTGCTTGGCGATGTGGATATTTGGATCGAGAAGGACGGCCCAGATGCTCTATTTGGGGTTGATGCTGCTTGGCGATGCGGTTCTGGTGGTTTGGCGAGGTGTTGTGCGCCGGTGGACGCCGTCTGCCCTACCCTTACCTTTCCCTTCCGGAAGTTTGCCTCGTGGGAAGCACCATGTGGGTAGGGCCATGCCGAAGCAAGCGACCGGGCTTGGAAGTTTAACAGTGAAGTCATGTTGTTGTGTACAACGATATGGGTGATGGGATTTGAGGATGGGAGACACCGACAGTGAGGCTGAGGAAGTCGGAGCCGGAGGGGGCCAGATGCGCACACGAGCTGAAGTCAGATTTGAGTGGAGGGGAGAGGGGCAGAGGGGCAGAGGGGCAGAAGGGATGGGGCGATCTCCCGGGGTCACGTTTACTCAAAGTGCAAGTGCAAGTGCAAGGACGCAAGAACAGCGGGAGTGAGCCTCTTTGGCAACTTTGGCAACTTTTGATTGCTGAATAGCAGAACATTGATTGATATTTAGGAAGGCTAGTATTAACACGCCTCAGCTACCTACCTACCTGTATGTAGGTATAAAATTCTACGTGTATCCTCACCAAAAAAACAGAGGCGCACTTCAGCAACGTCAGTTTTAACTTAAATCTCGCGCCCGCGGAAGGCAGACTGGGTGCCGACCTGCCGACTCTGGGTGAGTGAGCGGTATAAATTTTCGGACTTTTAACAAGATTTTGATTTGAAGCTCTCTGATTGGTTTTCTACAAATCACGAGAAACGTAGCACGTGAGCTTGGATTTCGTTCTCAAAGAAGAAGGTGGATCTGGAGTCTCCCCCTGATATTATCGTGTTATCCGTGAGGAGGGTTTTCGTGGTGTTGGTTCTCGACGCCACCGCTTCATTTGCTGACTCATGTATCAACAGGGGCATTCGTTCTCGTTCGGTCACACAAGATTCTTCGAGACGGAAATGGAGATCTTGTGGGATGGAGAAGGAATGGGGGTTTTTGATAAATAAGTCACTTAGGACTTAATTTAAGCTTACTCTCCAATCAGGAAACAATTATGCTTATAAAAGTTCTATGAGAACCGAACACTTGTACATATCGAGAGGATCGAGTGGTCCCACAACTCAACGAAGTGAGGGAGCAGGGGCACAGAGGCAATAGAATGAGTAAGATTACAAAGGAAAGGATAGTAAGCAAACCCATCTCAAGCAATCGTTTCCGGTTTATAAATTACTCGTACGACTAAATCCAAGAGGACAGTCCTCAAAGTTAGAAAGCTAAAGAGCAATCCTCATGTCAAGAGTAATACTCGAGTCAGAAAGCAGTACTTGACCACCAGTACTCAGGCCTAGAGAGCAGTATCCAAGCCTGGATATCGCGGAATGGTAACTTGAAATGTACTACAAAGTAACTTCACTTGTGGGTTGATCTCGCCTTATTGTGGCGCCAGAATCCTCCACTACTTGATGCTCACAAGAGCTCACGCTAAACGATTCTCATAGATCATAAGCAGAAGTTCTCTCAGCGAATATCGATTCCGTGAATAGAAAAGACTCTGCTGGAGGAAAAGCTATGACCAAATACTGTATACCAAGTTAGCTGAACTCAGTGCGGGAGGGTGTAGACCGCCTGCAGTCAACAAAGAGAGAAGAATATAGGCACGTGAACGACACGTGACTTTAGGCAAACAATTCGGAAAGATTACCTTCCAACCTCCTACTTATCATAACCGCGCCGCTAGATTTTAGCAAGAACTGACGTTCACATCGCCATCTATGGTCTCTGCGGTTGGTATGCGGCTGCCAAGTAGTGTTGGCCAATGTTGCCATGGCCACCTCGTCACTGCCTAGCCTTGGACCACCAGGACCCCGCGAAATGTGAACCCCTTTCGTCCAGGACCCTGATAGTCAACAACTGGTCCGACCATGCGCCAACATTTCGCCAACACTTCGCCAAACGATAATTATACACACTTTCGTTCTCGTCAGGCAGGAGGGGGCTCAGTTCTGCACCGGCTGTGGCTTTCAGATAAGGGGATTGTGGAGAGATGAGTCGGAGTGACCGAAATTTCCCCAGCTGTGCGGTTCATGCCCAGGTACGATACCACATCCACATATCCTCGCGTTATATCTGTTGTTCTGAACAATTCTCGTAGCTCATTTCCAGGTCGAAACTTTTTAGGAAGCCTCCCAAGTGGAAGCTCGTAGTGTTCCCAATTAGGAACATTTCGAGCAAGCTGTATACACCTCACAGCCTCACAGCAGGGCTAGGCAGACTGCCCATAAGAAGCACCATGTGATAGTCGTGATGGAACTTTACCACAGCACCAGGTGCGTGGTTTCTGATAATATGCTGCGCGTTCCAAGACAATATCCGGTTGGAAGCGTTATGCGACTTGGCCGACATATCGGCTGCTTGGCCTGGTCCTCCAAGGCTGGCAACCAACCGTTCAGATAGGTCAAAACGCAGATGCTGAGATTCTTGTGTTCTAGTCTCCTCATTTTTCGTCCTATTCAATCCTTCGCCAACTCTTAAGCAACCGGGGGACGTCTCGGCGCCGCCTTGTGACCTTCCTTCTTGAGATACAAAAGATAACAATGAACTGCGCCAACTACTCTAGAGGTGATCGTCTTCTTCGAGCACCCTTCCAAAAGCCAAACTTTTCTCGACCTGGGTTGGGTGGCGGGGTTGATAAGGCATGCATATATACCTGTTTCCCAGCCCTTGGGTTTTGGGTTTTGGGGGGGTTTTTTTCCATGCCTTGAGCTGCAGCTGTCATATCACCCTCTACGATCAAGCCAGGAATTCTCTGTTTCAACAGTCGTGAAAGCCGACGAGACTTTGAGCATCAGCCATGGAGAAGTCAGGACACGAAGGCATTCAGGAGACTCGGTCCCAAACCCCGCCATCTCAGATTGTCGAGCCTGCTCCCCAAGAAGAGCCTGTCAAGAGAAAATGGTGGTCTTCGATAAAGGAGCCCGGGTCTGCATTGCAGATTGTCGTTGCTGCGCTTCTGGCCATCGCCATCGGTCTGACAGTGACGAACACGGTCGATAAAGTCCCTGATGCTGCCCGCGCTATCATTGGCATACCTGGAGTACTATGGCTCCGTTCACTCAGAGCAGTCGGTGAGTAGCTTCTTGCACATCATTCCAATACTTTCTCTAACGAGCTTCAGTCTTGCCTCTGATCATCACTGCGATGATCCTGGCTATGCAAAAATTGAAGGATATGACGAAAGGTGGTCCAGCTTTGGCCAAATGGACCATTATCTACTTCGTCGGCACCACTTTTGTTGCTATCTTCCACAGCGCTCTCTTGACTGGACTTGTATGGTCTAAGTTGATGACCGTTGCTGATGAGGACAGCTTGGCTGTAGACGGGCTTTCCACCCAAAGCGAAACACTTGCAGAGACAGGCGAGAAGGCTGCTGTTCACGAGGTCGTCGTTCAGATGTTCGAGTCGTTCATTCCCCAGAATGTCGTTTATGCTCTGGCCAACGATTCGCTACTTGCAATTGTCATCACATCCATCGTGGTCGGCTACCTTCTTAAGCCAGGCTCACACATCCTTCGCGCTGTCCAGGAAGTCGAGACCCTCATCGTCATCATCATCACATTTCTCATTAAATTGGCGCCGATCGGAGTCTTCTTCCTGATTCTCCCCAATCTTTTCCGACTCAACATCGCAGATATCGGCTTCAACCTAGCCATTCTGATTGCTGGCGCTCTTGCCATGATGGCGCTTCACGTCTTCGTGATTCTTCCTTGCATCTACCTCTTCGTGGTCAGGAAGAATCCTTGGGCATACTGGTTCAAGAACTCGAGAGCGTGGATCACAGCATGGGGAACCGCGTCGTCAGCTGCAACCCTTCCAGTCACGATCAAGTGTTGTCAGCAGCGAGGACTTCCAGACACCGTCATCAAGTTCCTTGTACCTCTTGGTTGCCTCATCAACATGGATGGGTAAGTCTACAGCCTTCTAGTACTGTTTTTTTGTTTGCGACTGGATGCTAACAATTCATGTAATTAGAACTGCGATCTACTTCCCCATTTGTGTCGTCTTCTTGGCTGCTACGCAAGGTATCACCTTGACTGCTGTCAACTATATCATTATCTGTCTCCTCTCTACATTAGCATCCATCGGAACGGCACCCATCCCATCCTCCTCGCTCGTCCTGACCGTCATGATCGCAAACAGCATTGATGTGCCTATCACTGGCATGTTCGCCGTTGTTGTCGCTATCGACTGGTTCCTAGACCGTTTCCGTACGGCTCTGAACGTCAGCGGTGACATGTTCGCCGCTGCGGTTGTTACGAAGATCACTGGTATCAAGGATTTTGCAGACGACACGGGAAGCGAGGAGTACTACGAGCAAAGAGACGAGCCAATGACTCGGGGACCAAATCACGTGTGAGAGTGTAATCCGTTTGTGGAATTGTTGAGTGTGGCGGAATGTTTCTATGTCCGTTGACTGTGGAGGGGTAATTTTATCATCGTGCAATAAATTATTCTTTCGTTTGACCGTTATATCACCCAGCTCTTCGTGACGCTACTTTGAAGCCCAGCTCTAGTAAATACATCAAGATAGACGAGTTACGCCACCAACATGACGTGAAGATTGGCCTTATATCCTAGATTCGTTGTCAACGACTACAGTAAATAAGGATGTTTTGTAATACTTCACTAAAATGTCATCCTCGCCTGCTTCATGTGCATACCCGAGTCTCGTGAAACAGAAGAAGCTGCAGCATGGCCACAACGCCTGCAGTGTCCCAGAATTCATCTGATATCTTGCTACCACTAGCCGTCAAGGTAATTTACTTGAAACTTATGTCAGTAGGCTAGACTCTTTCCTGACACCGAACCTGACAGCTGCATGTCGCTCGTTCGAGGGAGGCATCATTTGGATATTCGCATGTCATGTCGTAGAGGGCAAATTACTATGAGCACTGAGTCTGAGCTGTCAATATGGCATGGCTAGCGACTTTCCTTTTTTCCTAGATCCGAGTGTTTCGAGATACAGTCGGAAGAAATGCGTTCAAAAAACTCTCATAAGAGCTACCAATTTTTTTACTTTTTTTTTGTTGATACTACAAGCCGATGAAGACGATCAAAGGGAGGAGGTGTGGTTTGAGCATAGTTCTTAAGCTGCCTGGCTCATTCATTCTCACGCTTCATCCAAAGGCTTGCATATTTCAATGTCACCATTCAACCCCGCAGTGTGACAAGTGCAACTTTGCAACAACATTAGGAAGACATCTGTTCTAGGGCGACCGCATGGAGGATACCCACATACATGTGCCCGCATGACCTTTCACTAATCTCCCCCTAGTCTGTGTGATTGGATTGAAACATATTGTCGGCTACTCCGACTTCTCACATCTGCAGGGTGACTGGTGTGACACCGTGAGAAATTTAAATGGGATACATTCACTTGCGTACTGCTGGCTTGAGTACTTAAACTGCTCTGGACTTCTCTCTTTTGAACAAAGTTTCTACCAGACAGAAACCTTTTCTTGAGAGCGTCTCCACACAGAGTAAACGGCATACCCTCATTCAAAAGAACTACAACTTCATTTTCATATACGAAGACGTTGACAAAACTTCAAAATACATCCAAACAAACAAGAAGAAAGCCAAACCCCGCACAACGCAACCATCACCATGAAATTCGCGGTACACTCTCCCTCTCCTCTCCTCTCCTCTCCTGCCTCCCCCACTCCCCCAATTCCCTCCCAAAATCCCATATCCATTCAACTAACATTTCCCAGCTCCTCACCCTCATCCTCACCACCCTCTCTACCCTCGCCCTCAGTCTCCCAACCACCGAGTCCCTCTCCTCAGCCCAAGCAAAACTCGTCTGCCACTCTGGTCTCCCGGCCTCAGTCTGCGCGGCTGAGTACGACGCTTCGTGCTCGGAGAATGGTGGCTTTTATGGGCATCCGGCGCAGGATGGGAGGAGTTGTACGAGTCGGCAGTGTTTTTGTAGGCGGTAGTGAGAGGTGGGAGGGTGGCTGATGGGGAAGGGAGGGGAGGGGAGGGGAGGGAAGTTAGGTTGGGGTTGAGTGTGGAATCCCGGGAGGATGGGAAAGGGCATGGGGGGTGGTGGATGAGAGAGAGGTTTGGGCTTCTCATTGAGCCATGGATTGCTTGGGCAGTGCGTAGTGCTTCTTTTTTCTGGCTTTGCTTTGACTGGGTGGCTTGCAAGTCTGCGGGATAGGCCATGTGTTGATACTTGGGATGGGCTTCGCACGGGATTTGGCTTGGTACTCTGCTGGTCAGTGGGCAGGTGGTCAGGCGAGGCTTCTTCAGTAATGGACTTTTATCAATGAGAAGCCATCTTTTCGCAGAAATAACTCTGTAAAATCCCTTCAGTATCAATAGAGTCCCCTTCATTTGTTCTGGTGGATGTTTAGATACTCATGCGCCAGCGCCTATATTGAAAAGTCATTGTCAGCAGCCGTTCCTTGGTTGCGAGTGCGATACATACCTCTGCAGCCGTCGCTCTCTTTCCACTTTCAAAACACACCAACTTCTTCACCAGATCCCTCGCTTCCTCACTCGCATCTGGCAATAACTCCTCCCACGATTTGCCCGGGAACTCCTGATACCACTTGAAAGGCGGAGTCGAGAAGTTCTTTGCTTCCGGCCAAATCTCCTCCGTCGGCGTCCCAATTGTCTTGAAGATACTCAAAATCAACCCGAGCTGATTGCCATCTTCAGACGTCTCTCGCGACTCGAATAGCGTACTTGGAGGTTTGCGCAGACACTCTACGAGCATCGTTCCGGCAGCCCACATGTCGAGACTGGTGTCGTAGGCACGATTTCCGAAAAGTGTTTCGGGAGCGCGGTAGCAGGTTGTGCCTACTTCGAGGACTTTGTGGTCAGGTGGTTCATCGGTGGATGAAAATTTTGGATGCCATGTTGTGCCAAAGTCTGATAGATAAGCTGGTCCAGTTTTTGATGCTAGGAGGAGGTTGGAGGGCTTGATGTCTCTGTGGATAATACCGTTGGCATGGAGGTAGACTAATGCGGAGAAGAGATCGCGAAAACAGTTCTTGGTAACCTCTTCTGGGACTGCACCAACGCCGATGACTTTTGCGAGTGTGAGGGGGATGAATGGGAAGACGAGGACGAGTCGGCCTTCATCGTCCTTGAATGTCTCAGTAAGAGTGATGATGCGCGGATGGGCGAGAGAGCTTAGGATCTTGACTTCTCGTGCTGGGTTGTGAGGTTCGACGTTGTGCGTTTCTGTGATGACTTTGAGTGCTACGGTCTTGCTTTGATATACCTCTGCTACCAGCCCGGAGGCTATGTGATGACAGTTTGGGTAATTGCCTATGGGGATGCCGGGACTTGTTGGTGCTGGTTCGGGATCTGAAAGATCTGGCGGAGACTCGTTGATGATAGCACTGCAGGCTTCATCATATGCTTCCTATTTATATTGTAGTCAGTAAGCTGAGGATTCATGGTGTACATCAGGCGTACAGTGTGGGAAAAAGAATAGAAACAACTCCAGTGTACAGCCAGTAGCTGAGTAGTCCGATAGTCTCAAAGAAGTTGAAAACCAGATGAGACCAGTTACAGTATATGACTCCAATGTTACATGACTCTATGGCTTCCTCTATAAAGATGGTAGGTTGATCGTCGTTCTCAGAATATGATCACGTGATGAATCAAGTAATTCAACTCACTCTTGATACGGAAGTGTTGTATGCTTCTGTCTCGACCGTGAATGCAGACTTATGTGCAGTCCCCGTAGAGCTCAGGCCTTTCGCCTCGATACTCTTTTTCCTAGAGAATGTTAGCTTGAAACGACGGTGTGGCGTGACTCGTGGCAAGCCATACTTACAACTTCTCTATGTTCTCATAGCGTTCTGAAGCTCCTAACTTAGACCTCCAATTGGGCTTTGATTCCATGGCTATCATATGAGAGGCATTCCGTCGAAGATGCCGAAGAGAGTGGTAAGCTGATGCTCAAGTCTGGAGCTTTTCAATCTGTTGTTTACTATCGTTACCGACGGTTGACCAGGAAGCGGTGAAAAATAACGTACCGAGGCTCGCGAGGTTCTATGCAGAGAGCCTCGACAAGAAGCAAAGGATGGGTGCGCCAGATATCAGTAACAAGCGAAATTCTACGATCAGAGCAGATTTGACAATTCCATCGAGATTGGATGCGAGATGACAATTTAATTTGTGGCATTTTATGCATGACCTCCATCTGTGCAGGGGTCGGCTTGCATCACCGAAAGATCCGCCCAAAGAGCCGCGACTTCTCGCTCATTCGACAGGACTGACTGGCCTTGACTCGAAGATGAGGTGTGGAAGCTCGGCGCAGACAACAACTTTGCTCTACAACCACCCACGTCGCTGCCACATCGCACAATCTGTATACTATTTATTATTATGCGCAATTGTCGCAGACTTTTCTGAGCGTTCGCCAACACCGTCACAATGGACGACGCTTTGTCTCGGTCAGAGTATCCAGCGGCCCTGGTAAGCGTCACACAGCTGTCCAGCTCGAGACTTTGCGCCCTTGCTAATTGATGCCCAGGGGCGCCTCTCCCCAGGAACTGCGAATGCCAGGCTTGCAGAGCGGGTGAAGAAGATTGGGAAGATCAATACAGAGATTGCAGGATGGCTCCAGGTATGCCATGTTGAGGGGGTACTTTGATGGGCAATTTATTCACATTTCCAGGAACGCCGGAAAGTCGAGGAAGCATACGTCGCAGGTCTCAAGAAGCTTTCAATCCGGCCACTCGCAGAATTGGAGAAGGATTTAGGGTATGTTTGTTAGATTGAAGCCTTGGCCGGTTGCTGACGGGCGACGAAGGATATTTGATGCTCCGTGGAAGAAGATTGTCGAATCCGCATCAGAAATGGCGAAGTCACATACCACTTTGGCCGACAGGATAGAGAAAGATGTCGAACAGCCTCTGCGGAACTTTGCTGCAAATAATAGGGAGATGTCAGCCATGACAACAATACAGGGGAATCTGGCTGCAATGGCCAAGGATCTAGAAGACGCGCAGGACAAATCCGACAAGCTGAGCAAGAAAGGAGGGAAAGCCAGCGCCCAAAAAGTTGATGTAGCTCAATCAAGACTTCAGACAGCAACATCGTCCTGGGATGCCCAAGCGCCATTCATATTCGAGACACTCCAGACATTAGATGAAAGACGATTGAACCACCTTCGAGACGTCCTTACACAATACCAGACTCTCGAGATGGACAATATAAATAGGAGCCAGAAAGTGGTGGAAAGTACTTTGGGGTTGCTACTAGAAGTTGAGACCGCACAAGAGATACAAAATTGGTCGCAAGCTGCGGGCATGGGCGGAAAGCCTGCCAACGAGAGAAGGTCAACAACAAGGCAGTCCTCCATTGCTGGCAGCACCAGTGCTGGGAATACCCCTATGCCTGCTCCACCGACACCAGCATCTACACATACGGACAATCAGAGCGAGCATTCTGAGAAGAGGGAACAAGGTACGGTTGACCGACGTTCTACTTCGTGCCACAGAGGCATTTGAATAATCGCTGAGAATCGCGCATACTGACATTATTACAGAGTCGAAACTGAAAAGTCGTTTTGGTACTATGCTTGGACGACGCCGACAAAGTATACATGGTGGGTTTGGGCGTGCGCCTTCACCCAATAAGTCAGGTTTCATGCCATTTGGAGGAAGAAATACAGCTAGTCGAGATGGTAGACCAAGTCCGTCCCCACGGGCATCGTCAAATAACCTTCGAGAATCACCAGCACCCGACAATCGACTTTCATCACTAGCTGAGTCACCACCTGCACGGAGCCCTACTTCTCAAACTAATGGACACACCAACAATGACCCTGACGCGATAAACTTCATTGCATCTAATTTTGACGGACCATCGTCCTCACATGCACCAAATGGTACCAATGCGTCCAACCTCCCAGACCTGTCTGATGTTCAGCCGCCCCCTGGTCCTCCGCCGTCTCACGTTAAGGCTGCTTCTGAGGCCCAGAAGGATGCAGAGGGATTTTCAGTGCCAGCGCCTATGAATGACCCAATTTCACAGGCACAGCAGGATGCTGCGTCAGAGGCAGAGCAGCCTCAGTTCAAGCTCGATATCCGTAAAGAACCAATCCCAGAGCAGGATGCCGATGCTCAAGCAGCCTTGTCCAGCGTTGCCAATACATTGAGGTCATCTACAACCCCAAGCCGTAAGGCCGGCACCGTTAGAGGTCGGCGAGATGTTCGAAACACCATATTTGTGCCAGCGATGCCTACCACTTTGGACGTAGCAAGTCCTGATAACCAATATCCTCCATCTCCTGGAGTTGCCCCTGGCAGAGCCGCTGCTCTTGCAGCATTGTCTTCAGGCGAACATGCCGTTCCGCCCAGTGCCTCAGACACAACTTCAATTCGTTCAGGCCATTCGTTAACAAACCATGCTGCGGTCAAGCATGCGGAATCTCATGCACCTGGTTTGCATGCTTCGATCATCGAGACTGTGAGCGTAACCTTTGAAAGCGGTGTAGTCAAGACCACCAAAATAAATGGGGAGATCGCTCTAGTCCATAACAGGGAGTCTGAAGACTCCACCTTTTCGAGTAAGCTGTCGTTCAACCCTGATTACGGTAATGCTAATTCGAAATAGGCACCAGTGAGACAATACGAATAAATAACTTTCCAAATATGGAAGCAATTGGACCCAATCGGACTTTCATTCATCCTGTGTCGGAACAAAAGCCTGATGAGTTTACAATTGACCTCTCCAGTCTTTCCTCGAAGGCTTCTGTCGGCTTCACATATCGCGTTCATGTTGACGAAGCAACCATGGCAACTCAGGGCCCGCTCCTCCTGAAGCAAACCTGGAAACAACAAGGAGATAAGCTAGGACTCGTCATAGAATACTGCCTAAACCCAGCCTTCAGCTCAGAACCAGTTGCATTCAATAACCTCGTTCTTGTTGGTATCTACCAAGGTGCACGAGCAACTGCTTGTCAGACTAAACCCACCGGCACACATCTGAAGGAGAAGTCGCTTGTTTACTGGAGACTTGGCGATGTTACTGTCTCCCACGACTGGCACAAAATCATCTGCAGAGTGACAGGCTCAGAAGGAGCAATGCCAGAGCCCGGACATGTCGAGGCTCGCTGGGAGATCAACAATCCATCGAACTCGCCAATTGGCAGCGGGATCAGCATTTCGAAATTCGAGGAGGGCAAGGGAAAAGCCAAGGAGGAGAATGACGACCCTTTCGCTGATGCAACGAGTCCGGGGCCACCAACTACGCCGCTGGGAACTTGGACCGATATTGGGATGCAGAAGAAGTTGGTTAGTGGTAAATATGAAGCGCGTTAGTGGCGTGTAATGGTAGGATGGGACATTTGGGTAGCCCCTTGAAATGAGATGAGGCGAGACTGCATGAGAGATAGGGAGGGTGACGACGATTGTGTAATTCTTTGTACAGAATAGTACATTGTATATTGTTTTAAGCAATATCCCGCATGCATTTCGAGCTCATAGTCAGCCTTCTTCCGTTATCCTTCCTTCCTCTCTTCCTTCTTATGTTGACTCGCACTGTCATTACTAGTTCTCGGCGCTGGTACGTGCGGCGAATTTAGCTTGTGATCAACCTGGAAGCTACCATCCTTGAACTCAACTACAGCTTCTCAAAAACCCCAAATCCATAGCAGTACCCAAGCAAGACGGAGGTGGGTTCAAGTTCTCCACGCCAGAAAGCTTGGTTTCGGAGCCAAGAAAACTGGCTTTGTTTCTCTCCGACCCAGTACATCGTTGGTCGTCCAAAGGATGGAGCAAAGTTGCTCTAGATGTTGTAAAAGTGGGTGTCTATGTACGTCATCTTTCCCCTGCTCGGCTGAGGGTTCATGCAGGCTTGCATATTTCGTATGCAGGTCTCCCCTTTTTCAAGATTTTGGGGGGATTTGCGGGGTATAGAAGTCGTTCTATTGCGGGATTCAAACACCTACTGCGCGTGGAATTCGGTATATTTTACATCACGCGTAAAGTTTAGAGCGAGATCAGAGAGTCCCGGTGTGGTGGTAGAGGGATGAGAAGGTGGCGTGTTGCGTTTTCGGGTGCGCCGTCGGATGAAGAGCCGAATTTAGATGGACTGTTGGCTGGGAATCTTGATTTTGAGTGCGTGAGGTATATTTGAGGGTGTTTTGGGTTTGAGATCAGGTTTGTGGATGTATTCTCCCTGATTTGGACGAAGAGGTGCTGGGTCTGGGCTTTCGTCCAAAAAGAAAGTTCGGGAGATTTTCGAGGATGAGGCTTCAGGAGGGAGCCGAAGTGCCGCTTGGATGAGATGGAGGGAACAGTATGACAAGGTATGAGTTTTGATGATGCTTTTGGGAGCATCCGAGATTTGTCGTTGCTGGTAAGAATGCGATGCTGCTGAAACCTTGCTTTGAGAGCTCATTAATTCTCGGACTTCGAGGTACTTTATATAACAAGCAGAGGTATCCTCTCTTTAGTCTTTCGTTTCCTCCTCATCCCAATATTCTTCCATTCCCACTACCATCTCTCTACATCTCAACACACATTCATCACTCCTTCTCCATTCCATCTCAGATCAAGATACACCGCAACCATGTTCGGCTCCAGCGATAATGACAACGAGCAAAGCTCCTCCAACCAGCAAAACAGCTACGGAAACTCAGACTCCAACTCCAACTCCCACAGCTCTGGGGATTATGGAGGAAATGACTCATCCAACTCCAATGGAGACAGCTATGGCTCTTCAAACTCCAACTCCTCGGATTCGAACTCGGGAAGTGGAGGATATGGAGGAGGCAGCAACGACAACGATAATGACAAGAGCGGAGGGTTATACGGCTCATCTGATTCAAAATCGAACTCGAACTCAGGCAGCGGAGGGTACGGAGGAAATAACGACGACAATGAGAGGCCAGGAAACTCAAACTCCGATTCGAACTCGAATGGAGGGGGCTATGGAGGTAGCAGTAATGACAATGAGAACTCGAATTCTAACTCGAACTCTTCGAGTGGTTTTGGTGGATCGGGAGGCTCAGGCGGATATGAGAGTAAGATAGAGCAGAAGGGAATGGAAGCTGCTGAGGGGTACGCCAAGAAGGAGGGGTGGTAAATTGGATTCGAGGAAGCACTCTGCTTGCGAGAATTTCTGAGAAGAAAGGACTTTGGGCTGGATGAAGTAGGCTGTCAGATAGTCTGATATAATTTCTAGTTGAAGTGTTCTTTTGTTGGAACAGACTCGTGATAGAAAGTTCTGCCTTCATGGTGGTCTTTGTGCATGCAGTGGGTTCGTTGAAGCATCGAGTCTTAGCTCCATGAAGACTTGATACCTACTCACGGGCCATCGTGTGGATTTGACTCTGGACTTTGTCCATATTAACCCTAGCAAAAGCCATCCTTTGTTCGCCCACAAGTTGTAGAAGCCATAGCCACCACGTGATGGTAAAACACTCCTCCATCTCGAGGCTCATATTATCCTGGTAGAAGCGAGTACCACCTTGACCCGATCAATCGGAAATGCTAGAGCACTTGCATCGAGTTTTCTATTTTTAAACAGCCCCCGAAGCGAACGGGAACGCTCTGTGTTCCTCGTCCAGCACTGCATCGACATTCAGCAATCCTCATTTGCGCGCTACCAAGTCATGAAATCCGGCTTCGTGCTTGACAAGGGGAAAAAGCGGACTTCCAATACATTTACAGGCAACAATAGATATTTGGTATACTGTTCCATGCCCCGGAGAGTCGTACGACAAGTGGAGCGCTACGCTGCCTGGACAGTTCTGTGGTATCAGACAGTTGACCAATGTAAATACCCAATTTGCCCTTCTACTTGTAGACTGGGCATTCCTCGGCTTAAAGCTTGTATTATAGCTGAAGTGAACATTGATCGCGCAGGTGCTCTCAATAAAGAATACTCGTGGGCGAGATCGGAGTGACGGACCGGCAGATGTCTTCCCGAGGATGGGAGCCTCCGATACATCACGATAACAATTTCAGCTGCCGATGTTGCATGGACTGAGTACTCTCGCTTAACTTCCAACTGGTCCTTAATATAGAATTGGGAGTGCTTCGACGCCAAGTCGAGGTCTCCAAGAACAACTTTGAGTATAAATTGATGCCAAGAATAGAACAAATGGAGCAAAATAGCGCTGTTATCAAATGATCTGATCACGTCATGTCGACTCGGAACTTTCGAGTTTCGATCGAATGTGTGAACTGCTCTTGTGGAGCCGAATAACTTCCACTTGGGACCTCTCGACGGTGTCGTCTTTAGGCAATCCCAAGATCTCAAATCGATGGCTTGAACGCAGGTGATCCATACGGAGTCGTTCCTCATGCTAGGGCAATGGATCCCTTCGGAGCATTGAGGGCTAGATGAGATCTTTAAATAGAACACTTGCTCTGAATTATAGATTGTAGGCTGAACATACATTCATCCCGACCCGTCAAGCTTCTTCTGCCCCGCCTCGATGGGCTGTCCCTGGTGGTACCTGGATCTTTGTCCGCAGGACTAGGATATCGCATATTGGCGAGCTTGCCGTCGTACCAACCGACACAGAAAGGTTAGTGTATTTGGCCAGGTGGTTCTGAAGCTTAGGCAAATGTTTATATAAATTGCCGGGAGATTGTCGTTGCAGAGAAGTGGCGCTTGTTGTGCCCCTGTGGTCTCCCCCCTGCTTCCCCACAAACGAGCACGACTTCAGTCCTCCCATCTGCGCCTGCGCCAACCTTAATTCATCCCAGACGACATCCCATGAAGCCTCACACAAACATATTGCCCTTTTGGGCCTGGTCCTGTACAGGTAATCAATTTTATCAGGCTTGTGGCAGATAGTCGTGCCTAAAGACAGTACCAAGTCTCCTTCGTTACTAGCGGTTGGGCACGCAATGGACTTGCCTTCCGTGACTCTGCACGGTGTCAACTATGTCAGCACCTGATGATGCGCCGAGGATGTTGCAAAAATAAAGCCTCTTCATGGTTGATTGATGCTTCGGGAACAGCAACTGACACATGGACGTAGCTAGCATCCCGAAGAATCTCGAGGCGACTCGGCAATCTGTTTTGATCGACGAGATCTCATCGATGTCCACTTCCGAGGAGGGAGCTCCCAACCCAGAACTGTTATCTGCGGCATGGGTGCCAATCTCTCATCAAGCCACAAACACCTGGTTTGGTTACTGGAGCCATGTACTCCGGCCGTATGAAGATGAGGATCCGGGTCACTTGACTGACAAGAAAGCGAGAGCGGAACTACGAGGATTCAATTATGGATGAGAAAGGTCATAAGAATTGTGCATGGCATGAAAATGGCGCGCAAGGGAGGCTTTGCAATGATCAGATGGACCCTGAAGGCTTCGATCTAGTTCATCTCAACAAGTACTTCTGCGGATGTATAATATAGAGCCTGCCGTTCTGGATTTGACAACCATTGGTTCGCACCTCCACACCATTTTATAAGCTTACTCCAATTCTATACATAGCACAGGTGCAATATACTACACTATATCTTCCATATAACCCAATGTCACAAGCACCCCACGAGCCACGTTTTCTTGCCCTGAACGCCTCAATTACTGGGTTGCTCGGGGATTGGAAGTATCAATCTTGGGACTATCTCAGCATGAAATCTTCCAGTCTTGACCACTGGCGGTCTTTCAATGCTTCGCGTATCTTTATCCGACGCATGTCAAGACCTTGACATCTCGTATTGGAAGCGTCAGGCCATACATCTCCTGCCATTGAGGCGTCCTCTATATTGATGCGGGGCAACGAGCAGCTCGTCTTTCCGTAGGAAATGCGGAGGAAACATGGGTGCAGGCACAATTCCGGACAAACAATACCACAGCAACTCAGTGTAAACAGATCTTGGACTCATCGTCACGACTGACACGGGTGACAATCATCCGTTGTCCTCTGCGGATCACCACTCAGTTCGGAAATGCATATATAAAGGGATCGTCGACCCCAAGGATCCTGTTTCACTTCTCCATCCACAACAATCTCTTTGCAGCTTCGATCTTCAGTAATCAATATCTCGCTACCAGACAACTTTGACAATATGCTTGCCATCATCTCTGTCCTTGCTCTCGCCACTGCGGCTTTTGCGGCTCCATCTCCAGTCGCTGAAGGACCAGTCCTAGGCGTTGTTGTGGGAAGCCCTGCTGCAACCACGACAGCCATCGGCCCAAACCCAACTCAAGTGACCATCAATTCGATTTCCTATGGTGGAACTGGATGCCCGCAAGGCACAGTAGGATCATTCATCTCGGCAGATCGTTCAACGCATGTAGTTCCTTCAAACATGTGCTTGCGCTAACAGCATGACAGCTTCACTCTTATCTTTGACGCGATGGTTGCATCTATCGGAACTGGTGTTCCCGTGACAGAGAACCGAAAGAATTGCCAGCTCAACATCAATTTGCAATACCCATCTGGTTTCCAGTACAGCGTTCTCAGCACCGAGTTCCGTGGTTATGCCGATCTCCAGTCTGGTATCAACGGAGTTCAACAAGCAACCTACTACTTTTCTGGATGTATGTCTCGCCCTCTTTTCGCAGCTTTGGTTGAAACCATGCCATGTACTGACAACTATAGCTCCTGCTCAAGCATCAATCTCCACGAATTTCAAAGGCCCTACCAATGGCGATTATGCCATTTCTGATCAGATCCCATTTACCTCCACCATCTGGTCGCCTTGCGGAGCTGCGCTACCTCTCAACATCAACTCTCAGGTCCGCCTGACTAGCACGAAATCTGGTGCCAGTGGTCTGTTGACCCAGGATTCTATTGATGGAAAGGTCACTTACGTTGTCGGGGTCCAATGGCAGAAGTGTACGTTGAGGATCAACCCAAATCTCAAAAAAATCAACTGCTAACATGATCTTAGGCACACCACCAAAAGAGTAAACAAATCACTTCTTGTAACGCAGTGAAATGGTGGCTGAACATATTGCATGGAAATTGAATTGCCTGGGGACGAGTGACTGAGGATCGAAGGACTGGAGCGGATTCTGTTCTGCATCGTTATTCTATGCATGGATAGGAAATTTATCAAACTTTTTGATATACTCAATCTGAATCTGAACCGTAAACTGTCATGTAATCTGAGAGGCTATTGCCCTGTTGACATCCAAAAAAGCGGTAGGGGATTATAAGCCTGCCCATCAATACTGTCACTAAACAATTTGAGTGTGACACGAACATTATAGGGGGATTTTTTTTAAAGAAAAAGAAGAAAAAACTAGCTTCGGGTAGAAGACTTGTCAAAATAAACATCTGTATTGAGTCGATCCCACAAACAAGGTCGGGCGGTGAATATATCGCGCTAAGCTAGTTTTGGTTTGGCAATACTGATCAACCCACTCCACTGAAGTAAACAAACTTGTAGCCTCGAGCTGCAACCAACACTTCCGACAAAATTGCTTTAGCATTTCCAGTACTTCGACGCGTCAATTGCTACTAACAGCACAATATCATTCGGATCGGCGCCCCGAAATCTGCCATCGAACTTCGAGACCAGCAAACTCGCGCCTTTCCAACGTTAAATCGTGTCAAAACAAACAAACTGATGTACAACCATTTCTGACCTTCACCGAGATAGCACCACCTACTACGAGTTTTGGAACGCGCGGGCGACATGATGGCTATCGGCGACGTGGCGGATCAGTATTTCACATACGACTCACGACTTGCATCTTTCCAGCACGGTCAACAGGTTGCGAAACGGCGCGCATCGAACGCGAGCACAAAAGCCGGAAAGACCTTGAAATGGCCTCACAAGTTTCTCTCCGGCGAAGAAGTTAGCACTTCACATCATTCTCTTGGATTATACTAACTCGTGTTTAGCTTGCCAAAGCTGGGTTCTTTTACTATCCCCAAGCAGCCAATCCTGATAATGTCGCGTGTTTCCTCTGCCACAGATCCCTCGATGGATGGGAGGAGGACGATGATCCTCTGGCAGAGCATTTGAAGCATTCCCCGGACTGCGGATGGGCAATCGTGGCAACAATTGAGAAGCAGGATGGCATTCTAAGCCCGGAATACCCCTCGAGCTCGACAATGATCGCTGCCCGGAAAGCTACTTTCGCGGACAAATGGCCACACGAGGGTAAGAAAGGGTGGAAGTGCAAGGTCAAGCAGGTACGCTATGGATAGTAAATAGTCATTTTCAATGCTAATTGCGAGATCAGATGGTAGATGCAGGGTGGAAGTATACCCCAACACCAGAATACGATGACATGGCTACCTGCGCGTACTGTAATCTTGCGCTGGACGGATGGGAGAACTCGGATAAGCCAATGTAAGTTCCCTGGTAGTTCCTTCTTTCAGTGGGCAATTTCTAAATCTGGCAGGGACGAGCATTTCAAGCGATCCCCGGAGTGCCCTTTCTTCGCTCTCATAAACGAACACTTGAAAAGTCCAGCCCCAAAGAAAGCCAAGGCGAAGAGGGACAGGACATCGAAGGCATCCAGACTTTCCACGCAATCAGCATTTACCATTGCCTCCGAAGCACCAGAAGATCTACCAGCAGAAGAGGAGGATAGTATCCTGACTACTGCAACTAACGCGACTACAAAGAAGATGGGAAGGGCAAAGAAGGCACCTGCTGCAAAGGGGAAGAAGACCAAAGCGAAGAAGGGCGAGCCTGTCGAGGTCATAGAGGCTCCGGAGCCAGAAGACGATGATTTTGAAGTGAAAGTGGACGTGGAGGTTGCACCAAAACCAGCTCGAGGGAGAAAGCGGAAGAGCGAAGAGGAGCCAGAGACAGCTCCTGCTCTATATATTGCGCCGCCGCCAGCGAAAAGGAGAGCGACGCGTACCAGAGGGAGCACTGCTGTCGATGATTCGATCATCAGTCATGTCGACCAATCACAAGAAAAGCCAAAGCCGGCTGGCAGGAAAGGGATAGCATCCCGTAAAGTTTCGACTGCATCGGTAGCATCGACCAGAGCACCAGTCCTCGACGATGACGAGATTGACAAAGCTCTTGAAGCCGATCTCGACAGGCCTTTGACTGAGGACGAGGGAGAGCCCGCGGCTATCATTCCGCCTAAGAGAGGAAGAGCTAGCAAAATCACGAAAACAGACCATCACATGTTTGACGCTTCCCCAATCGATATTGATGAAGCTGCCATTGATGCAGAACTAGAGGCAATGGAGGTCGAATCAAAGCCGCTCCCAAAAGCCAAGGGTGCAAAAGGCAAGCAGCCTCGCAAGGTCTCTGTGAAGCAACGAGCTGCCGAGAAGAAGGCTGCTGATGCAGCCGCTGAAGCAGAGTGTCAGGCGGAAGAAGATCGCTCAGCTGAAGAAGAGGCAGCCCAGCAGATTTCGGATGAGCTTGAGCATAGCATATCTATGCAACACTCATCGCCTGTCGTACAACAGAAGAAGCAGCGTGCACCCGCCCGTCAGCCTGCCAAGAAGGCGTCCGGACGAGCTACACGAGGATCTGTTATGTCTGTGAGCGAGCACAAGACTTCAATCGTGGAAGATTCTGTTGCGGATCCCGATCTTGGATCTGGAAACGAGACAGATGCCAGCATGGCTAGTCAATCCACTGTGGTCCGTGGTGGCTCAAAAAGGCGTGGCAGCACAATGAAGAAAGGGAAGGCCGGGAAGAAGGGACCTAGCAGAAACATCGAGGAAATCGTGCACAAGGCTCAAGAACCAAATGTGGAAATCGAAGAAGAGGCACGAGTTCCATCTGCGAAAGGGAAAAAAACACTCCACGTTGAAGAGATCACCATGACCGAGGAGACGTATTATTCTCCTGTTCGGGAGATGTCTGTACCTGAGCCAGAGATCGAGGAAGAGGAACCTGCTGCTCAGCCAGCGAAACCAAAGACTGCACAGGGTCGAGGCAGACCAAAGAAGGTCTCCACCCAAGCCCCAGCGCCCGAAGAGGTTGCTCCAGTAGAGGATAAAATTCTCGAAGAGGAAGCTTCAATTCAACCTGAGCCGACACCTGTGGCGGCGCAGCCCCCAGTTCGCTCTTCAACTCCGCCACCGAAAGAGTTGACGCCCTCGCAAAGCCCTCAATCTTCAGATGCGGAAAATCATCCACCTTCATCAAAACCTTCCGCGCTCGCCCAGAGCTTGGCCACCCCGACTTCTTCAAGGCCACGTATTCCTCTGTCGGAAACAACACCGATCATGTCACCATCCAAGAGAAATGTCATCGCAGGGCTTCAGAGCAACCAGCCCTGGAGTTCAGTCGACCTTGACACCATTTTCATGAAGTCTCCGAGGACTACAGGTCTCGCTGGCGATGTTCTCGGGAGTGCAGCGGACAAGGTCAAGAATGGTGATTTGACAAGCCCCGAGAAGAGGATGACGGTGGAAGAGTGGATTAAACACAATGCTGCTATGGCTGAAGAAAAGTTGAGAGGCGAGTGTGAAAGAATGGTCAGTGTATTCGAGAGCCAGGGAAGCAGAGCTATGCAAGCCTTGGAAGGCGTTGAGTGTCTGGAGTGAAGGCCATGAAAGATTGACTGATGATGATCCTTAATGCTTGGGCAGGGTACGAATACATGACATCTGGCGTAAGGAGTTGAAGGGTCTACTTTTGTCACTCTCGGTATAGCAATTAAATTATTAAGTTTCGTTCATTGCAATTTATCATATCGGCCATAGGACGTGCCGTGACATCTCGGTCCTTATAATATATCCTCCGGATCTCCCGAACGCCAGTCACCTACACATACAATAATGTAGCAGTCAAAGCAAGTATATACACTCGACGCCATGAACTAAACATCCACCCTCAAAGTCCCCTCCCTCAAACTTTCCTCATAAAACTCCAGCGTCAACGCCGCCAAAAAGCAAGGAATACTTCCCCTCTCCTTCACCCAGAAACGGATCTGATCCGCAATCTTAACAGCAAAGGCACTCTCCGGCCCACCACTGATCTTCATCGTGCCCTTCTCGCCGTCAAACACGATACTGTTCTCGTCCTCGCCTTCACTAGGATAGAAGAAGCTCGTGACACGCATCTTGCCGTCTTTCATGAAGACGACGTCCCAACCTAGTAGTGAGATGACCAGCTGTCTGAACTCGATCGTCTTCGCGCTCCACACTTTCATGCGGCGGTCGCTGCTCTTCTTTTCTGAAGCGAGGGCTTGCTGCGCGGCGACAATTTGCTGTTCCGCTGCTTCGAGGGCGGAGTGCGGGACTGAGTTCAGTGTTGGTTGTTTGGTACGGAGTTGGGCGAGGAGGTCTGCGTTTTCTTGGCGGAGGGTGTTCAGGGTCGAGAGTTTGATGGCCTCGAAATCGGCAGTGGGATTGGAGCGGAGGGAGAGGACGCGGGTTTTGCTTTGCTCGGTTAAGGCTTGCAGGCGTTCTTTGGCGACGGAGAGCTCTTTTTGGAGGACTTTGACGTTGGTTTGGTGGGTGGTGAGTTCGTCCTGGAGTTTGCGATTTTTGCGTGAGAGTTGGCCCAGTTGCTCGCTTTCCTCTGAATCGTCGCGGCGGCGTTTTGTACCTGTTGGAGATTTTGGTGCTGGAGGTACTTCTTTCGTAGCTAGTTCAGCGTTGACTGCTTCCACTTCTTGTCTGTACTTCTCGACCATGTCTTCCAGCTCCTGGATGCGTTGGATCTTGGCTGCGTCCACACTTTCCGGTTGGAAAGTGGTGTCCTCAGTATCGTAAGTCTTGAGCTGGGCCCGAAGATATTCTGCTTCCTTTATGGCCAATGCTCGCTGTCGCTCTAGACGAAGCTGAACTTTGCTGTTTGCTGGACCGCTGGCAACAGCTGCTGGAGCTGACTTGAGCTTCTCGATCTGCTCCGTCAACTTAGACTTCTCCGACTCCAGGATCTGGATAGTGCTGTCCTTCGCACCAACTTCGGCTTCCACACCACCAAGTCTCTCAACCAAGGTTGCAGTTTGGAGTCGTTCTTCAACGAGAGCTCTGGCAAGAGCTTCTGGAGAGTCAAATTCGAATTGGCCATCGCCACTCTCCTGACTTTGCAAATAAGCGGTCCAAGCCAATCGCTCGTCCTCAAGTCTTTGTCTCTGGATTCTAGCCTCTCCAAGATCATTTTCTAGGCCTTCCATGGCGTCCAGCCGTCGCTGTAATGTCCGCTTCTCCTCCTCCACGACTTCAACGCTCTTGTGAAGTCTCTTATAGTGCTTCAATTCTGCAGCTTGTTCGCGATTGAGAACTTCCAGTTTTCGAATGTGAGCAACTTGTTCACCAAGCTCTCTTTTAATAACACCAAGAGTTTCTGCGTCGCCAGTCTGTGCCTTCAATCGTAGAACATCTGCCTCCAGAGACCCAAACGCTGTCTCCTTGTCTGCCAACTGCTGTTGCGTCTCCTGTAGCAAATTCTCCCTCCGGTCCGAATCCTGCTGTAATTCTTCGACCGTCCGTTGTAAGGTTTCATTCCGGGTCTCGAGCTCAGCAGTCTTCCTCTCGATGCTCCGCATAGTCTCTTCCCTCTCAAACCTGGAATCCTCGACTTCCTCTTCCAAGACACGCTTGCTTTCTTCTATTTCCCGGACTCGCCTCTCCAAAGCCGCTTTCTCGTTGCTTGCAGCATCTCGAATCTCGGTCATTTCCTTAAGCAGTGATTCGTATTGTCGTACAGCCTTGTTCCTCTCTCCCTCAGCAGCCTGCATCTTCTTGAAATCCTCCTCTCCCTTCCGTCGTGCATCTCTGAGTTCACTCTCATGTCTCAACTTCGCCAATTCCTCTTCCTGTTTGTGGTTGTCGATCGTGTATTTCAGAGTCTTGACCTCCATCTTGAGCTCGTCCATCTCGCGCCGTCTCTTCTCCCGCTCTTCGTCCGTCTCCGCAGGGCCATCTGGTCTGGCATTTTCGCCGCCGGAAGGAGCCCGTAGGGATTGTCTGAAAGCTGCTCCGCGCGAGGGGGGTCGAGATGTAGATTCTGCTCCAGTAAGGAAGTCGTAGGCAGGTTGTGTAGTTTTGGCGCGTGCTTGAGCAATCTATAGGAGAACTTGAGTCAGCGTATACTCAAAATCGAAGGGCAGCCTGCTTGCCCAGGGAAGGCAGCTCTTGGGACTTACTCTCGACGTTCCCAAAGGTATGCTGCTTCCCATACTCGTCCTATGGCCGCCTGTAACTGAGCTGCGTCGTCTAGCAGCATCTTTAATGCCCGAAGGCGTATGCGCCTTCATCGTGAGGGTTACTGGCACGCTTTGCGCGCTCCGGTGGTTGTCGATAATTCAGTTGTCGCAAACAGAGAAAGAAGTTCGCGATCGATTAGATGCCGTATCTTGGCGTTGACAACAGCCGTTTCTTTGTTTGGTTGGCGGGGCAGCACCACCTGCAGTTTCGGAGATTTTATCGACGCGAACATCATTTTGATGAGCCTCAAGTTCAAGTGAATATTGCACCAGTGTTGAGTTCCAAGATTCTGACATGGTTCTTAAGTGATTGAATTCCCAACTATAGTTTTGATTTTTTACATTAACCTATTTTTGCCGCGTTCTGCAAGTCACATTGGCATCTGAAGTAAGTATTCTCATATCCTTGGACTTAGTTCGAAGGAATTGCAAACAAGTGCTATGGCGCTTGTCCTCCCGGGATGTTCGAGAGCCATAGTTCATGTTCGTTAACAGTTCTTTCCGAGCCTCATTGTGTGGCTGTGGCTGGCTCCCAGCAAGATCGTGGCAAGAGTGTTTGGTTCATCCAAAGATTCGTCCTGGTGGTCATGAAGGAATCTACGCAACTTGCTCTACTCAGTTCCTTTGCTCCTCCTCACATCTGAATGGTGTTATCGAACTCAAAAGACCAAGGGTCGATATCGATATCCTACTACACATGGAGAACGAGGAATATCTCGGCTTCTGCACCTCTGCGGCTCGAGTTACAATCCGAAATTGCTCTTGAAGGATTAGGACAAAATTTCACTGTCTGTTGCAACAAAACCTCCGAGCTTTCAAAATTTCAAGGAAAGTCGACGTGATGCCACTGGCGAATTGCGCAATTGTACAGCAATATAGCGAATGCTTACTTTAAAAGCCTTGGACTACTTGGCAACAGGAAATCATCCATTATCCATATGTGCAGCACTCTTGGCCACTTGGCCGCGCCCCAAGTAGGAAGGTTGTAAGCCTTCCTCACAACAACTTGCTAGGGTTCCGTTGGCTGCTCATGGTGTTTGTCGTTGCACGGATCGACGACGTCGTTGCATTGCATTTGGGCATACCTGTTGTACTGAAGAGTGAAGGCAGGGGGTTTATCTTCGTTTTAGCTAGGCGGGGAACTTGGCGTGCTAGATAGGCAGTTGAGATGGGATGTTTGGGGATGGTGATTGGTGAGTGGGAATGGCGATTTGCGAGTTGTGTTGGGATAGGGACTCGTATTTGGAGCTCTGAATAGGCAGAATGGATTGGCAGACTTGGTTGTTTGGCGATGAGTATGAACGGACCAGGTAAGACCTAGGAATGCATTAGAAGGCACAGCATGATAAAGTACCGTAGGAAGGGGTTATAAAGAGCCCAGATCGTCCCTCTTTGTCGGGGAATCAAGTCACTAATCGACCTGTCTGAGCAGTCTGGGCTCATCCTTTTCGAAAAGTTGCTGTGGTAGATGGATAGTCTGGAACAAGGTATAGGATGTCGTCTTATTGGCAAAGATTCAAGAAGGGTGAGAAGGCCAAATTGGCAACTCATACTGCGGAATCGTCAGAAGAAGTGGTCATTCGTGATGGAAATTTGGAGTTCACGCGTGAGGCAGGCGCTGGCAACGACTCGCAGCCTTCATATCAGGAAGCATCTGGAGCACCGGTCGAAAAGGAATCTCCGCTGGGATATAAGGTGAACTGGTTTACAATCATCTTTTTGAATATCGGGCAGATGATTGGGACGGGTGTTTTCTCTACACGTATGTTGCTTATTTACTTCTCCCTGCCTTGGCTCGAGAGCTTCTCCTTACGAGAAGCGTGTGCAGGACAAGGAGCTGACCTTTTATAAAGCTGGCTCGATCTTGAGAGGTCTCGGTTCCGTAGGACTCAGCTTGATCTTCTGGCTCATTGGGTTCCTCGTCGCTGCCGCAGGAATGTGCACGTATCTCGAGCTGGCATCTTACTTCCCCAACCGCTCTGGAGCCCAGGTCGTGTATCTTGAGCAGGGCTATCCGCGACCGAAGTACTTCTTCCCCACAGCCTATGCGATGTTGAATGTTCTGTTGGCCTTTAGCAGCAGTAATGCCATCGGTAAGCGAGATTCCGAGCTCGATTATGATGAACTGAATGGGATTCCTGACTTCTGAAACATAGTCTTGTCGACGTATACATTCCGTATTGCGGGACATAGCCCGACGGAGTGGGAGTCTAAAGGTGTTGCTATCGCTGGATACACGTTGGCTACAGTCGGTAAGTAGATCACTTCGCTGCAGAGATTGTTCTTCGACTGACATGCATACAGTCGTCATCCTGTCGAATAAATGGTCTCTCCGGTTCTCCAACTATGTCGGCATAGTGAAGGTTGGAATTCTGATCTTGTACAAACTTCCCCCTGGACTTCGAGTGGAGCATTTGGTTGACCGTCTTAGCATCTCGATCACCGGATTCGTCGTTCTCGGAGGCGGCGTCAAGTCCATCCCGGACCCAGGGGTGAACTTCCGCAATGCTTTCGAAGGCACCACTGGTGATGCCTCTGGTATCGTCCGAGCTCTTGTCAGAGTCAATTATGCGTACGAGGGATATGCCAACGCATTCAATGTAGTTAACGAGATCAAGGTACGCCTTCTCCCCTCACTGTGTTCAGTGTATTCACTAAAAAATGCCAGAATCCTATCCGAACAATCAGATGGGCAGGACCTCTGTCCCTCTTCATCGTAGCAGTCCTCTATGTCTTCGTCAACATCGCCTATTTCGCCGCCGTACCAAAAGCAGGAATCATTGATTCAGAAACCGCAGCGGCAGCTATTTTCTTCGAGGCGGTATTTGGCGAGGGTAATGCCGGTCGTGGATTGAGCTTCTTGATCTTGGTGTCCTCGTTTGGAAACCTTGTTTCGAACTTGATCGGAGCTGGTCGTATCATTCGCGAATGTGGACGGTAAGCACTCCCTTCACTCCAGCTGGATGGCTTGATTGACGGTGAATAGACAAGGTGTCCTACCATATCCAGCATTCTGGGCTTCCACCCAACCTTTTGGAACTCCTCTTGGGCCATACCTCCTGAAATATGTCCTCACTCTTCTCATGATTGTTGCCCCTCCATTCGGAGACGCGTTTGATTTCGTCGTCGACTTGAAATCCTACCCAGATGCGGTATTCGTCCTCGTCATGGCCGTCGGACTCTACATCATCCGTAGAAACAGGAAACGCATCAATGCCGAAGCACCAGAATTCAAAGCTTGGGATGTGGTTGTCATCTTCTGGATTTTGATCCAGGTCTTGCTCCTGGTCATGCCCTGGGTTCCTCCTGCGGGTGGGATTTATGCTGGGAGTGTTAGCTTCTTCTACGCAACGTATTGCTTTACCGGTTTGGGAATGTAGGTTCTCTCAGTTCTCCCTCCAATTCGCATTTTTGCTGACAGTGAGGTGAATAGTCTGGCAGCATGTGCTCTGTACTACTGGATCTGGGTGCATTTCTTACCCAAGCGTGGAGGCTACGCGATCCGTCAAACAGTGCTTGTTCTTGATAGCGGTGCACAAACACATGAGCTGGTGAAAGTTCCATTGAGCGAACTCGAGGAGTGGGATGCTAAACACGATGTTATTGGGAAGCAGGTTGCGGGCTCCGGGTCCAGTTATGAGCCGAAGGAGGGCAGTGATGATGGCGGTGTTGTTCGCGAGCGTGTTCTCGTTGATGGTGACAAGAGACTGGATGGGTGAAACTCGTATTTGTGTACCTATGAGGCTTGGGGCTGAGATCGTGGTTATCATGGCATATTTTATCTGGTATCTGGATGAATGGATTCAATATCAAATCTCGCCTCCTGCGAAGCAACTCAAATGAATTGCAAAATTCTTGTTGTTCATCTTGATTGACATGGCAGTGATTTTTACTTCGATACCATCAGCGGCCATGTTCTTCCATCGTTGCTTTGGTCTCTGTATGTCATAATGCACTTTTCGAAAGTTCCAGCAGCAAGCAAGGACGAATTACTGGTGGAATGTGGAATCGAAAAGATGGCCTAAATGGAGGTATTAAGAGACACAGAAACAATTGTACGCCGTCCAGAATACTAGATCCCAAGTGCAAATTTTGTGTGACAAGAAGCGATTTCGTGCCTTCTACATTTGGTCTGGACTTTGGTCATAAAAGGTACTTACAGCCCTGTACATCAGTACCTTCCAATGTTGATGCCAAGACATATCGGCACTAGCCTTGTTCTGGACCAGGTCTTCCTTCGAGAGTCCAGACAGCATCTTGTGTAGTTCTCGAAATATCACAGTCCTTACCATACTGACCAGTACAAACAGTATGTTCATGACGGCACAGTTTGTCCTCATTCTCGCCTTATCACACTACCGCTCCGGAATGTCCTCCACATGTCAGCGCTGAGCCCTAGCCGCCCAGATGCCGTGATGCGAGCTGAGCACGGCCGCTGCCCAGGATCGTGAGATGGGCTGTGGAGTGTGGATACAGAATCGGCGGTGAGATGGCTGGGCTGGATGGCATCTGGGTACGGAAGATTTTGATGTTTCGAATCCAGCCTTTCATTTCTGGAGCTGCTTGCTAGCCTGACGCTTTGTTGGGTATCTTGGACCTTCTCAGTGCTGGGAATTCAGACTTGTGCTCGCCTTGGGGTGCTTTCAAAGCTTGTGAGAAAAGAAGGCGACGACGACTGACAAGTCAAATTCTCGAGTTGCTGAAGGTTGTCATGTCACGTTCATATCACGTGCTTGACCAGATCGGCGTTGAAAGCAGCTGCCCCTCCTTTATCTCTCTTGTGGGTGGGATAGAGAAACACTGAACAGTTCACCGCACAACCTTAGCATGTGAACGTCAAAATCCTCGCTGTCTTGCTGGCCAGCTCTCAACACATCCCCACGATCGATAAGAGAAAAGCGGACGACGTGACCCTAAAGAGGAAGGAGGCTATGGCTCCGACACGTGCTCCGATGCATGATTCTGCTCATCCACCAGAGAAGCAGGGAAGATCCAAGGGCAGCGTTGCTCCGTGAGCCCGTCGCCGGCCATCTGGTTTGTCTGTCTGTTCTCCTCTTCGCTTGACTCGCGGCAAATATCGAATGTCCACCGACTCCACTCCATCCATAATTTGGTATATTAGCCTCTTTCATTGGTCAGAAAATTCAAGCGAGCTGCACCAGTGGGTAAAGGGAAGGACGGGATGGCTCGCCTCATCCCGAAGAGGCCAGTAGCCCGAAGCTGTCAGGCCTGTCATGAACGCTCGATGTCCCCGCTGGCACTTGCGCCCGCGTGGTCGACAGGCAAGCAGGGGAGACGAAGAGACAAGGTTGAGATAAAGGACGGGGACGGGCCAGGTCGAGAGCTTTCTGTCCTCTCTTCGCTTAGCGTTGCTGCTACTGGCTGTGGATGGCTGGTTGAGATTCGAGAGACACTTGGAAAGTCCGGCGCCGCTTTGCCGGGACGATACGATTCCCAGAAGCCTGTCCCCCCACGCTCTCAACGGTGCAGCGCTGGCCAGTCACCTCGGATTCGGCGAGAAAGATTGCTTCAAGTCTTCGAGAGGATTGACCAGTCCCGCACTGTACGAATGGGGAATTGTGGTGTGGTGAGCTTACCGGTCTATGTAGTACAGAGCTGACCTCGAAGCGGCATCATTGTTTAGTATCGTGTCGTGTGGATGACTTGAGAGTCTGGGTATGAGCCTGGATCAGTCTTCTCCGGCGGTACGAGCAGTACACCCACTCACTCACTTATGAATGGCTTGCTGCAACTGCAAGCGCACAGTTCCTGAGATTCCATACCAATTCATTTCAGCTGCAGGCGCCCAGTCCATCGAGCCTATGTCCTTGACGAACTCGTCTGCTCCTCATATCAGCTTTCAGGTGTGGCGTTTTGCTCACCCCTCACTCTTATCACATAATCGCGTCTGACCTTGCCCTTATCAAAATCGACCAGGGTCGTGTCCAGGGATTCTTGCGCTGCCCTGGCCCTGCCCTGCGATATTAATACTACTGTCTACCCGCCATCCCAGGAGTCCAGATCTTGCTGTTTGAAAATGCGGATTTCGATGCCAAGATAACGCCCTCTGTCGACGGCTTTGAGTATGCCTTCACGGTGGTATAAGGAACGCGCAACACGATACGAAATCGATCCGTCGGCATGACGAACAACACTTCTTGCTCTCCGACTGGCAACTGTACGATTTTGGTGGGGACTAAGACAAATGGGACCTTCTATGTGGCTCAATATGACCCAACCTACCCGGCACCATTTTGGCATCAACGGATGGAATTGGCTACGATATGCGTGTGCAATTCATTAACACGTAAGACGACCCGATCGAATCTATCGCTTGAATGCCTCCGATATGTTGCGAGCGTTGGATAACGGCCAGGAGCTAACACTGTGCAGTCCTTTTGATTGTGGCGAGACTCATTTATCGATGGAGGAAATTCAAGAAACTGAAGGGTGATGATTTGTGGATGGCAGTAGCAGGAGTATGTGATGCTATCAATTCAATTATGGCTTTACTAATGTCGGGCAGGTATTCTTGACGGCTCTTTTTGCCAGTCAGATAGGTGCAAACATGTATGGGAGTGGACTTCACATGCAGAACGTCAAGAAAATATGGAGACGGTGGCACTGGCGTGTACGTTCCCACGAATCTCTAAGATGGACAACAGCTTACAGAAACAGTTCACCATCGGCTTCGCTGCATATTATATCGTCGTCACTTGTATCAAATTATCTGTTTGCTTCTGTTTCCTTCAAATATGTATGTTTCCCCAGCTACCAGTCCATGAACCCCGCTAATCTCAAGTTCAGTAACCTATAACTTAAAGAGCCTACGGTATTGCGTCTACGGCTTATGTACTATTATTGCGAGTCTGGGAATAGTGTGCACGTTCCCTTGGGTATTCGGATGCTCGCCATTCCTCTCGAACTTTTATTGGAGCGTGACGATGGAGTCTTGCGTCAACTATGACATATTCAGATGGCGTAAGAACTTCACATCGAAAATTGCTACCTTCAAAGCTGACCTCTTTATCTAGTATGGATAAGCGTTTCTGTACCAATCGACTTGGTTATCATGAGTGTTCCATTGCGAATCCTCAACCGAGTTCGACTACGAGTTCACGAGAAGAGAATTCTACAAATGGTCTTCTGTGCAACCCTCCTCGGCACGATAGCCTGGTACGTCTGCCTCTCTAAGTCATTCAACATCTCTAACATAAATTAGTCTCGTGGGCATCTACGGATCATACAAGACCCGTACAGTTGAAACCAACGATCTCTACTATAACGAAGTAGCCTTCATCATGATGAACGACATCGAAGTTTTCGCCTACACCTTAGGCGCTTCTTTCCCAGGCATGTTCTATCTCCTGTACCCCTATCAATCAACTTCCATCTAATAATATATAGTTCTCTCCCGCTACATCGTCGCAAAGACCGACCCCGGTCCCGAACCAACTCACGCCAACTTCTCTTCCTGGGCCCGCTACATCCCAGATTTCTTCCTCTCCACCTCTCGCCAAAACAGCCATCGAACCCATCGCGGCAGCCACAGAACCAGCCACCGCAACACCACACGGCGCACCACCCTCGACGTTCGCAACACCTCTCCTGAACTTCACACGCCCATCAAATGTCCCGACGAACACTCTTTGCCAAGCGGAAGCGAGCACCATCTCCCGTTAGGTGGTTCGACATCCCTGTATAAGTCCGGGACCTCACAGACGGGGAGCAGTGAAGGGGATTTGGACCTCGAGAAAGCGGCAGCGCAGGAATCGGCGAGGATAGTGCATGTTACGACGGATGTGGTGATTGAGAGGCGGAGCGGCGAGCAGACTCTGCAGGAGTATTTGAAGAGCTCGCAGCATTCGACGAGTAAAGGCTGGTCGTGATGATGATGAGGATCGACATGATGTGTGATTTTATCTTGAGCGAAGGCGTTCTTTGGCGTTCTCTTGGGTAGCCATTTGACCTGGTGGTCGTGGCTTGGATTTTGAGCTGGGCTGGGTTGACTGGGGTTGGATCTGGATGCGGATGTCCGGATAGGAATGGAATGGATGAATGGACGGAGGAACAGGTAGATCTGTGTGGTTTCGTTGAAACCTATAAAAGAACGAGGGGATCTATGTCCCATCTTGAGTAGGAAAAGAAGATCATGAAATAGTAATTCGAGCGCCTGATCAGGACACAAATTCTACGATAATAAAGATTCCAAGAACTCCTTCTCCAGATACATTGTCTTGGATAGTTACGGTTCCCAAATCCGCAGCACTTTCACAACGACCTTGAAAATCCAAGCGAAAGCCGTCAGGATAAGAGCCGTTCCGTAACGCCTAAATAAGCACCCGTCAACTTTAACGTTAAACGTTAACATTGACGTTCATCCCATCTCCCAGCATAATCCTCGCCAGTATAATCCCAGACACGATCCAATCCGATCTGAGCTCAACGCATAACAAACCTCTCGCTTCTCGAACATCCTGCCCTGTGCGATCCGGATTCCGAGGAAAGCATAATCTAAGTTCGGATGAAATGATCGCTCATATCGCTCATTTCTGATACATCTAGAGGAAGATCACCCGGTTTTGCTTCCAAAGTTCGGTTTCTAGAAGATGAAGGATTGTCACCGGTATGCTATTCACGCAAGGCATGGGATGAGATCACGGAATTTGGGAGGGAGGTTCGGATGTCGGCAGGACGCCTGAGCAGAGGTCAAGTACAGGTACTAGAACATTGTCTTGATGACAAGCTTGTGGTTATTATGATCTACTGATAGTTATTCATGATACACAGAGAGCCCTGAAGTGCTCCTCCACAGCAGAGAATGATATCATTATTCCCCTTCCACACAGACTCGCAAGCGGAACTTCGCTCTGAAAGTCGACAGCATGATGACAAAACGACTCTGTGGCGCATATGCTCCGAATAGGAGCTTGTTGTTTAGCCATCTTCACAATCTCGCCATCTAGTCGTGACACAAGCAGCGATACTCGCATCGCATGCTGCAGTGCCATTATTGGTATACAGTACCAACATTCCCATCCCCTCGGCACCCAATCATTGACAATCAGTACTCGGCAATACTACGTGAGTCGGGAGGCGTTCCTCGCGAGCCGTTGTCATTACAATTGATCGCCAAAATACTCGAATTTTGTAGTCTTGTGCATCAGCTTGGCGGATTTCCGGTACAGGTGTACGAGCAATGAATGCTCTCCACTACTCTATTTGGATGTTTGCGGAAGCCATCGTCCGCTTGAGAACGATTTTGGAAGTGGGGAGTGGGAGTGTTGGGCAATTGTGATCGAGAGCAGGATATGAGGGCGGATAGGATGGATTTCAATGCAATGAGCAGTGACCTGAAAGCCTCCTCGGACAGCTGAACAAGGACAGACTCAACAACAAGAGATATTGAAGGATCAACATTGAGCAGAACGAGATTTAGAACATGAGAACGTGGTATTCATTGAAATTTCCTTTGCATTTTTATTCTCTCAGTCGGATTCATATCTAGACCTTCCAAGATTTTCCCGCCTCTCTATGCAACGCTACGCTCCCCGAACAAAAGGAAATGCTATTGGTCTGGTCTGCCGTAGCCAGAACGTTGTGAGCCTAGACTCATATCATAGTATGTACATCCACAAAGGAACAATACAAGAAAAGAAAAATCGTCCTCAATCATCATCACCAAACACCGAATTCGGACCAGGATAAAAACCAAGATTCTCATGGCTTCTCCTCAGACCCATCTTTCTGCTTTTCGGCTGCTGCTGCCTTGGCTTTTTCTGTTGCAGCCGCAGCCGCTTTCTGTTTTCCTTCTCGATATTTTGACATCTTTTCGCTCATGTATCGCCACGATCTGCCTATGCCGGATGTCAAGATTCCTTTCAGGCTTTGGCTCGTGCTTGGCCACCCGATCGTCTTCTTAATCACATATCTGACTTCGGCTCGCAAGTCCTCTGGAGGTTCATTGGCGATTCTTCTCTCGAAACCTCCACCCTCTCTTCTGTTTATCCTCGTTGCATCTTCGTCGCTAGATGACTCAAGCATCTTATTGAACTCCGCCCTGGGTATTTGGTATTTCTTTTGGTATTGGAAGTAGAGCTTTGCTCTGAAAGATTTCGGTAGTCGACGAACCATGTTTCCACGTTTCACAGGATCCATATCCTGGGCCAGGGAGACATTGGCAGTACTATCAGCCGCCCAATCTGGATCGGAACACTTTGGGTCGTTGAAACTGACGTTGGGGAGATTGTCGATCAGAGGCGAATATAACCTCCGGAAATGAGGAAGATTGTGACCAACGATATTCGCGACCTTGGATTTATCCTCAGTTGGGAAAGCCATCCGAGGATCACCCATATAACTGATATTCGCAATAACTCCATACAACTCCTGTTCTGTGAACTCCGGGGGAAGCAGCAGGAGTGCTGTTCGTAAGGCAGATAGCAGGTTGACCTGATTTGCGAGACGCACTCGGGGATCGTCTCGCAAAATCTTGACTGGTTTCTGCAGGCGTCCTGCAAGGTATAAACTGTTCCATTCGGAAAGATCGGTGCAGAGCGTATCCAAGTTCACCACACCGTACTTAATGAGGGTTCCATTGACCGTTACGAAAGGGTTGAAGTATACTCCAGCTCCCCACTTATCCTGAACCGCGGATACAGCGCCTGATCCCAGAGAACCCAATGCTGAGTAGTGATCTCGATGTTGTTGAAGGTTCAGCGAGTGCCAATGCTGTGTATATGATACGCCGAAGATGAAATCAATCATTTTTGGTGTTCCGCCTTGTGCTTTCACAACAGCTGGAGGGGCTTTCGAATGGATAGATGTGGTAGATGATGAAGAACCTGCTGTCTGTGGCATGGTGTCAGCGATTCATTCGTAAAAGTAGTTGCTAATAAGCCGGCATCTTCGCTTCAGCAACACAGGGAAGCATGCCGGCGTATCCTCGATTCTTTCTTGGAGTGTTTTCTGGAGCATATGTTGTATAGGCTCTCCGCTTCACGGCCCAATGGTTCGGTGAAGTGCTCATTCCAACCATCCAACCGCGAAAAGTAAAAAAGTCCAGAAATGCATACCTGCTTCGATTGTGGGAAAACCCCCGACCCATAAGCAAACGCATAACGTATAGGCGCCCTAAACTGCCACAGTATCTGCCGTAGAGCTTCCTTGAATTCATCGTTGATCACAATATGTTGATTGACCCCAAAATTCGAATGCGGTAGCTCCGAGAAATGCGAGATATCGTAATTTGGATTATCCTCCCAGTCTGGAGGCGGCGCACTCGTGGAGGTAGAACTGGATTTAGATGACTCGAAGGAAGCTTTAGATGAAGCCTTGGAGGAAGCTGAATCCGAGGCATATTCGCTGATGGACTCCGAGCTTGATGTTTTGGGAGGTTGCGACGCGAGAAATCGTTTGGCAGCAAGCGTACTTGGGCGGATGGGACGGATTCCAGTCGTTTGAAAGATCAGGCCAGAGTTTCGAGGTCCCAGTGGCCTCAAGGGCATCTGCGGATGAGTTGTCAGCTACGGCATGTGAAACCCAGGTATTCGTGTTGTTCTTACAAAGAGGTGTCTGCAAGCCATTGTGGATTTTTGGTTGGAAGTTGTCTCCCAGTAGTGGGTATATCAGGGGGCGTATATGCAGCAGATGCTGCGGGAATGTTACCGCTTGTCGTGAGCCATGGGGATGCGGTGGTGGATACTGATGTTTAGATGGGAAAGATCCAGGAATTTGCAGCTTTCGCGACTTCAGCTCAGGAACCCCACGCCCACGTCACGCTTGTACGGGCGGGCCCGTGCCAAGACCTTTGGAAGCGAGTCGCCGGGCCAAAGACAACAAACCGAGAGGAAGGCTCCTTTGGCTTCTACTTTCTCAATCGGCGGGGTATGAGGTACTACACGACGTGGGAAGGAGCTTCTGGCCTGACTGGATTCTCAGATGCATGCCAATTCAGAAAGAAGAACATTCTATTCAATCCAAAGCCCATTCCGTTATTTTCAGCTTGAGAACGACATACTCTTCCACTGTTTGATTACACTTTATACTTTCTAATACTGTTAACTCCGCTTTTTCTAATTCTCACTCCTCCTTTCAGAATACCGAAAGAAGGCGGCTTGCGAGATGCCGAGCCCCAAACCAAACCAGGATAAAGCTTTTACTAAGCTCTAGAAATATGCTGAGGAGTGGTACAGACATGAGGTACCTTGTGATATCCCCGACCGTGTTCCGATGCATAGTCGTCCCGTTCCCTGGCTTTAAAGCGGCGAGGGTATTGTTTAGAAGATCGTAAGTATCTCTGTCTAGTTTATGTTGGCCATCTATAATAATGAGGTCTATAACCATTGGATGGATGACGATGACAATGTCAAGGAAATCCCTCGGACCGCCGAAGAGGATGTAAATTGCAGGAAGTTGGTGCGGGCAGCTGGAGGAAAACTTATCAGATTTGATTACCCTAAGGACAATACTGTCTATGTATGTTGGCAAGACTTTCTCCACGGGATGGCACTTCCAGATCTTTCCGTAAAGAAACTTGGCTGACACACCTCAGATGAACGAACGTCTGCATGTCACAGTGAAAATACGAACATGTACCCTCAAAAGGCCCGTCAAACGTGTGACCGGGGAAATGCTGACCGCGCATGCGAAAGATCTTCGTATTTTCAAAGTATTTCCCCCCTCCTTGCTTTAGCTGAGGGTCGCTAAGCATACGTCTTCCAGGGACCGTCAGATGGATATCTGTAAGCAAGATATTCGACCCCTTCCCCAGACAGGCTACTGACCAGATGTTGACAGGAACCGTCCGGCGGACCTCATGATTCTGAGGGACTGCATTGCCACAGAGGATGGCATTTTGGGAGATGTAGATGCTGGGCGACGCCGGTGGGACGTTCTGTGCATGAGGACCTGCAAGGATTCAAGAGTCAGTATAGTCCGATGGGAACCTTACTTCAGCTAAGTCAGACACAGATGAATGGTTTGTAGTTAAAGTACGGGAAATAGGACCGAGACAGTAACATACGAGATAAATCATTTCTCCATTGCACGGCTTCCACGAGAAAGAGTCATAGGATCCCAATGCGTCGGAATAGCCCTCGTTGTAAAATAGGAAATTTCCGGTACTGCTTGCGCACTCATGGATGTAGGCGTCTCAAGTACTAGAGAATTTGGCGTGCCGTTCTCCGCTTAGTAGGCCTTCAACTGTAGCAGAGGGTACCTTGGGAATGTTTCGTAACTTAACTGCGGTAGAGAATGAAGCCGAGTAGATAACATCGACCATAACGAAAACATCCTCAGCTTATGTGACCTTGAAAGTATTACAGTTATTGACAGCCAGATAGCCCAAGAAATGGGCTGTATTCGTAGTCATGTTCATCATTATTTTACTCAATACGCTGGCTCGCTTCTCGAGGTGGTGTCCAGAGACGGCGCTCAAAATGGATCCAGTGCCTGATCCCATTCCTCCAACAAACTTGGCCGTGCCACAATACCCCAGAGCCTCTGCCTCCCTTCCCTTCCTGACTAGTCCTCTCCAAGACTTTCCCTCACACCCCTCCGGCAACGTCTCTTGAACTCCTTGTTCCCAGCCTTCTCCTCTCGCCACAATCTCGCCGCCTCGACATTCGCCGGACTTTCATCATTCGGACTATGCAACAGACTAATCACACTCAGCAATATCGTCTCCGGCGTCTGCACAGGCGACCATCTCTCCGATGCACTCTCATACCCATATTGGTCGTCCTCCGGTGGATGTAGGATTGATATACAGAGGCGTCCGTCTTCGTAGATATTTGGGTGGAAGGGGATTGGTGACTTAAAGGTCAGGGCTGGTGGGAGTAGTGGGTATTCTTTGGGGAAAGTGAGATGGCAGCGAAAGTTGCCTCCTGGAGCATAATGTTAGCTTGTCAGAATAATTCGGGGGAAATAGATGCGGCGATCCTACCTCCGTAGTATTTGCAATCGTCAGATATCATGAGCATAACCTCCCATTCGAAGACATTGCTGTTCACTAATCCGCAGGAGATTCCTGGGAGATCCTTCGCCGTTTGCATCTCCTTCAGCTGACGCCTAAGCAGGCCAGCAGCACCGGACTGAGCCATATCCACGACTCCTTATCTGTTTTGCGCGGGCGTCTGCTCAGTACCAGAGGGGAGAACTGTTTCGTGGTAAGGGGCGAGGGACAGAGTCGGTTCTCGAGGATGGTTGGAGTGGACCACAAGGTATTCTAGCTTCGCTTTTCACAAGTGGAGACTGGAGAGTTGATGCATGCGGATTGCTTCACTAATTTAGGTATGAATGGATCTCGCGGTTGACAGTGTTCGTTTTCACGGAGGTGACTGCAAGGCACGGTCAGTCAATTGCAAGACTCGAGACGCGCCGAGGCCCTTTGACTGACCTTGTGAGGTAACCGTGAAGTGAGGCAATCAGGAGGCAATATTGTCGACTTCAGTGAAGCCTGCGAGGTGTTAAAAGCTGCGAGAACTCGGAGTGCAATGAGGACTCAACTATAGATGCGTTGTGCTGTGGGAAGGCGAGTGTTGGAGATGGAGACTAAGTTGGCGGGGTTGATTCCGCCATCGGCGAGGTTCTCCCGATGACACAACATATCCTCAAATAACTTCCATCAACAGCTTCATTATTTCCTATGTCGATATCGCGGCCGCCGAATGATTTCACGAGGAGTTATGAAGCTGCTCTCAAGATCTAGGGAAAGTTCACACTTCGTTGATGCGACACCACGACACGAAATATCAATCCTGGTAGCCAATCATCTTGCGTCATTACTTTCCCCGATTTTACCTAACCTGATTAAAGCACATGGCTATTCGAGCTCACAGTTCCAACAGACCGAGGACTGGCAAGTCCTAATGATTAGTCCGCCTCATCAAATTCGAGCATTGTGTAATGCGGCAGTTGGTGGGTTCTGCAACTCATGCTCGCATTATCTTCTAGCTTTGGCGAGTATATTACCCCGCATTGATTGACTCTGGCATCTAAATATCACGCAATGTCTACCTCGTCCTTAGCAATATACCAAGTGGTTGCATATTATATTATTTCCTAAGCATTCTCAGCAATCTGTAGTTGAAATCAGTTGCTGGCCAGGTGCACCCGGAGAGGGGAGGAATATCAAGTCATCGAGAACCTTACAGAGGCAAAACTTTCCACTTCCCCGCAGATTTTTACTTACTATCAGTACAACACTACTATCTTGTTGAGATTTGAAATTGTGACAACGAAGCCATTGTCAACTGCAAAGATAGCATGACCAGATTTTAATGGGATGTGCAGTCAACATGTCCAGCGTATAAGCACTCTCGGGGTGGACAAAAAGAATGAGAGTGGATGAGCGACCTCAAAAGACACCAATTTCACACAGTACTCTGATGGCTTTGCTGCGGTCGTGAACAATCCAAAAATATGACCGGAAGATCTCCAGGAAGCTTAAATATCATAAGTAGACTTTCTATAAACATGACATAAAGTCATCTGGTTGTAGAATTCGCAATTTGTCGAATCGGCAGGCTGTTTGACTCGCCTTGTTCTTTTTGGTCCATTGCGAGCCACTCTACCTCCGTACGACCTCGTGTCTGTACTCCATAGATTCGCAATTGAACGTCAGCCCTTCTCTAAACGCGATCCAAACACCGGAAGCGAGCCCCTTTCACATCTCAGGAGACCCAAAACAGCACCACGTGATAAGCCTCAAAGCATTTTCGGCTTACCCGTTCAAGTAGTCCGAAAGCTCCAAACTCTTGCTGAAATCTAGCTGTACCTGATAGAGTATAGATGGACCATCTCGCAGCTGGCTTCTGCCTTTCCTCAGGCGCCAACGTCAATGAGGTAATTGTGCATTCGAATTGCGGGGAAGCCGTACTTGACCCGACAGCGCAGAGAACCGCAAACTTTACTTTGCCTGCCTGTCTTTCCGACTTTTGATGTTGCTTTTTAGCTTAACTCTTGACTTCCCATCCACTAATAAGTCATATTGTGAGTTTTTGAACGTACCCAGAAGTCTCCAGAATATTTTTACGGAATGGGTTGGTCTGTTGTGGCGAGTATTCAGAGAATCACCGGGAAGGTCAACAATGTGCAAGTCAATTCTGCATGGCTGACTTTCGTTACCGACAGATCCCGAGAAGTTCTCGGCGAGGACGAAGTTGTGGATTTCGATGTTATGTTCGGGCCGACAGCTCCATGCTACACGAAGTTGTATGGGTATCGCGTGAGTTGGCTGTTGACATTGGAGACGTGGAGTTGCAAGTAAGATTTGAGGCTGTCCTAGACGAGCTTCATCCTGTACTCGACAACAATACCAGAAGGAAGAATATTGGAAAGAGCAAAGTTGAAATCTCATGCTTGTCGCACCTGTGTCTACTTTGAAGAAGAACTTCTCTGCGGTGAGAACAAATCAAGCGACGCCTCTTTCACTTCTTGTTATGGCTCCCATTGAAATGGGAATTTTCAAACGCTCCAGAAGCATCAATCGCACCGAATACACATCTTGGTCCGGCAGACAGGTTCCCATGCTTGCCATACCCACACACCATGGAGATATTCAAATAACCGTATCGATCTACCAAACCCAAGTCACGATCCCACGATTCGTCTTACCCAAAGTAGTATTCCGAGCACTTCTTAGCCTCAGTCCGGCCCCATCCTCAGAAACGAACTTCCCCACACTGCGGCAAAGATCGTCATAGGCTACGACTAGTCGTCAACATAGCCAGGGTTGGAAGACGTCGATGGCTGTACTTCGTTGCAATGGTTTAAAAAGCAGTACTGCCCGCTGGATAACGAAGCCAATTCGGACTTGGAGTCTTATACTTGCTTGTTGATTCTTGGTCTCTGGGCTATCCTCTAAGCTCGGTCAAACGTCTTGCAACCGAACAGACGAGTCGCTAAAGTTATCAGAAGGGGGCGACATCCCTAATTTTCAATCCAATATACTCGTGGAATCAGCTTTCTTTCATCATGTTTGGCAGTAGTAACAATTTCTTCGGCCTTCGTGGCGTGAAGCTGCAAATTGCTGTTGGATTGTTAGCTGGAATGGACTTTTTGCTCTTCGGCTACGACCAGTAAGTCACTCAAGAAGATGCCCATGGAGACACAAATTATCTAACAGGTCTCAAAGAGGCGTCACAGGTGGTCTCCTTACCCTAGATTCTTTCCGAAGCCAATTTCCAGGCATCGATCCTTTACAAGATGGCATCACTACTACGGAATCTAGCAACCGTTCCACATATCAGGGTATCACAGTCGCAAGTTACAATGTTGGATGTTTCCTCGGTATGCTCAACATTGAACTCTTCCTTCCCGGTCCGGTACTGATGATTGCAGGCGCCGTGTTGTGTATCTGGATCGGCAACCCGCTTGGTAGAAGAAAAACTATCTTCCTCGGAACTTCAATTATGGTCGTTGGTGCCATCCTTCAAGCATCTGCCTTCTCCATTGCGCAATTTATCATTGGTCGCATCATTACTGGCATTGGAAACGGATTGAACACTTCTACCGTACCGACATGGCAATCTGAGTGCTCCAGGTCCCATCGTCGTGGGCAGTTGGTCATGATCGAAGGAGCTTTGATTACTGGCGGCATCATGATCGCCTATTGGCTAGACTTCGGATTTTACTTCCTGGACCCTAGTCCTGTGGCTTGGAGATTCCCACTCGCATTCCAAATCTTCTTCTGCATCATAATTCTCGGTAAGTTTTGAGCGATTGCCCCATTCTTTCAGCACTCGCTTACCGCGTAAAACAGCATTCGTCATGAGCCTCCCCGAGTCTCCCCGCTGGCTAGTTCTCAAAGGGAGAGACGAGCAAGCCATGCACGTTCTTGCAGCTCTGAATGATCGACCAGTAGACAGCGAATACGTCCACAATGAATACACAGCCATCAAAGACACTGTCCTCGAGATGCAAAAGGGCTCTTTCAAGGACTTGTTTACTATGGGTCCAGATCGCCACTTCCACCGTACTGTCCTGGCATACGTGAACCAGATGTTCCAGCAAATCTCAGGAATCAACCTGATTACTTATTATATCCCAAATGTGTTGGAGAATCAAGTAGGGTTGAGTCCAACGTTAGCGAAACTCATCGCAGCTTGCAACGGAACTGAATATTTCCTCGCTTCCTGGGTTGCTGTTTTCGCAGTCGAGCGACTTGGTAGAAGACAGCTCATGCTGTTTGGTGCAGCTGGCATGTCTCTATCCATGGTCGCCCTCGCAATATGCGACTCGATCGGTAGCGCGGCTGCAATCGGACAGACGGTGTTTCTGTTTGTCTTCAACACTTTCTTCGCGATCGGATGGTTGGGTATGACTTGGCTCTACCCAGCTGAGATTGTCCCATTGAAGATTCGCGCACCTGCGAACGCGCTCGCGACTTCTGGGAATTGGCTATTTAACTTCATGGCAAGTATCCTTCTCAAGAACATAATAGATTCTAAGCTAACGTTCAAAAGGTTGTCATGATTACACCAGTTGCATTCGATAGCATCGGCTATAAGACCTATGTCATCTTTGCCGTAATGTAAGCATCCTCCCGCCTTTACTTGGTTCAAATTCTATACTAATGCACCTTTTCAGCAATGCATTCATCTTCCCGGTCGTCTACTTCTTCTACCCCGAGACTGCCTATAGATCCCTCGAAGAGATGGACAACATCTTCATGAAGACGAAGTCTATTTTGACGACTGTCAAGCAGGCCAGGGATGAGCCGCGCAGGTTCGATAAGAATGGAGAGTTGTTGATCAAGTATGAGGAGACGGACGAGCATAGGAGGAGGCATAGTGAGGCGAAGGTGGAGCATGAGCATAGGGATACGGCTACGCCATGAGGATGATGATACCATGATTAGATGATGGCACGTTCTATATCTGGAGCATGGGAAGCATTTGAAGTGTGGTTGTCGGCCTGGTCAGACGCAGCTCTCAGAGATATTGCGGCAAGGCCAGCCTTGGAATCAAGCGAGACACAAAATTGTTGTATGTAAGATATCCTTGAGTAATTACGATTTTGGAAAATTGATCTAATGAAACGACTTCTGGTAAATGGCTTTATCTCACTCTGGGATGTATTGGGTCTTGTCCCTCCTCTCTCCCAGCGCCTCTGCCTCTGCTGAAGTTGCAAGAACTTTCCACCACATTTCTGATAAGAGCAAACACCTACGCACCGCAATTCAATACCCAATCAGATCTTACTCTCCGTCTTGAAAGCATTCATACACCCCACAATCAACGCCCCCGGATTAAACCTCGTCGGATACCTCTCCATCATCAACCTCGACAATTCCCTCGCATCCTTCGCCTTCCCACTCTCGAAAAACTCCTCAAACGTCTCAATATACTCCCTCGAATTCCTCAAATGGAAAGCCCCATCCACCTCACTTGCTCTCTTATGACTTGGCACCACAATCTCCGGCTTCAGCGCCTCCACCTTCCGAATACTGTCGATCCAGCCCTGTCTTTTGGCTTTCGTGTTGCACTCTCCTAGCATCTGGTGCACGTCCCCGTACACTACGTCGCCGCAGACGGCGAGCTTGATGGAGGGAACCCAGAGAACGGTCGAATCATGTGTGTCGGACTGGCCGACTTCAATAGCGCGGAGAGTGTTGCCTTCGAGGTCTATCTCATTGTTCTTGGGCAGTGGCTTGGCGAGTGCGAAATTCTCCTCAATCTCACCGGGAAATTGACTTCCAAATCCCTTCTTAAAAGTTTTGACTTGGCCCTCCATGTGTCTGACGGTAGCGGCCGTAGCGAACGCTACTAAACCGGGAAATGCTTTCAATATGGTAGGGATGCCGAACCAGTGGTCGCCGTGCCCGTGCGTAATGTAGATTTTGGTGAGGCGCTTCGAGGGGATGGCGGCTTTGATCCAGGTTATGAGATCGTTGGTTTGAGCAATTGTTATGGGAGTGTCGACAAGGATTGCTTCTTTGGAACCATGGATTAGGGTGCAGGCTATGGGTGACCAGAGACCGCCTTTTTGGCCGTTGGGTTTCTTCCAGGGGATCGGAGGTGCTGTGTAGACGTCTGCTCGGAGGGATGACATCGTGGTTCTGCTTTGAGTCTCAAAACCAAAATCTCCTTAGTAGCCTTTATGGACGTTTTCCGTTTCAAAGAAAACTGTGAGGTCAAAGGAGTTGAGTCAAGGAAAGAGTAAATTTATGGTGTCGATTGAGGTGATGATTACTGAAACATTCACACAAGTTCCGCAGACTCCTTTGCACAGGAAGAAATACGGCTCACGGACTGAGAGAGGATATAGACTCGTCTATGGGCTCATGTCTGGTAATAGTCTCACCACATTGCGGGGTAGAGGGGTACACAACCGAGAAAGCTCTCGGCAGGCGGGGAGATTAGTAAACAAAGCCCAACCATTAACCGAGGCCGCGGGGTATTCATGTCGATGATAAATACTAATTCAACTTTTAAGAAACAGTTCGAGCCATGATACTATTCCATATTTGATTGCTCAGAGCATCTCATAAGTTCGATACCTCAGTCATCATACAAAATGCATCCTTCACCACCACCTATCAGCATTCCAACCTCTTATGAAACCTTACCAACAAGTACCATCAAGCTCTCGCATCACCCAGCCGGATCGACAATCGCAACACCAGTCATCATCGTGACACTGAATAGGCCCCATAAAGGAAATGCATTCACCGTGGATATGATGCATGACTTCGAAAAAATCTACCCAATGTTTGATGTAGACGAGCGTGTGAAAGTGGTCGTATTGACCGGCGCGGGGAAGATGTTTTGCGCAGGAGCTGACTTGGACGTTGGCTTCAAAAACGGATACGAAAGGGTCATGGATCATAGAGACGGGTGAGTATCATTCTCAATACTATTTGTGGCATTATATTTTGGGAACACAGTTGGTGACGTGCAAACAGTGGAGGAAGGCTAGCACTTGCAATCCATCGCTGTCGTAAGCCTACGATCGTAGCTTTACAGGGCTCAGCAGTTGGCCTGGGCATGACCATGACCCTTCCCGCTGCAATAAGGTGAATCCACAAGCTCTGTTGTGTATTCGAGTCTCCAGAGATGCTCATTTATACCAGGATCGCTTACGAAGGCGGCAAGTATGGCTTCGTCTTCGCTCGGCGGGGCATCACTATGGAATCCATGTCCTCGTATTTTCTTCCACGCTTGATCGGTCATTCTCGCGCCATCTATCTTCTCACAACCGGTCTTACTTACCCGCCCAACTCCCCTCATTTCGGCCATTTGTTCCAAGAGACTCTTCCTAAACCAGAACAAGTTCTCCCGAGGGCGCTCGAGCTTGCTGAGGATCTTGCCCAGAATGTGAGTCCGCTGGCGGGGTACTTGAATAGGGAGTTGATCTGGAGAAACCCGGGGAGTGTGGAGGAGACGCATTTGTTAGACAGTGCGGTACTTTACCATATGTTTGGAAATCCGTAAGTTGGCAGAACTCCGTTTGCTTTCAGGTAGCGAGTATGGGGGAGATTCGAAGATGCTGCTGACTGTGGGTATTCTAGGGATCAGAAAGAGGGCGTCGGGGCATTTTTTGAAAAGAGGAAACCGAATTTCAAGGCTACGTTGGAAGAACATGCCCCAGAATTCTTCCCGTGGTGGACAGAGGTGGATACAGGAAGTCGGCCAAAGGCGAAAAGAGACGGGTCTAAGTTGTGACTTAAATACTGTAGCAGGCCAACATAGAATAGCAAATGGAGATAAGAATATAGCTTCTGTTTAACGTTGTCGTTATTTTGTAGCTACGAAAGAAGATATGGCCTGACTTCTAAGTATAAACTTTAAAATCTCTTTGGCGGGTTCTTGTTACCACATGATTTTCCTCGAAGAAGTGAGTGCTCAACAATGAGTCCGTAAGGCACCTTCTGGTCACTGCTCAATATTAGTGGACAAGTAGGGTCAACGGGACGGTTTTACTTGATCTTAACACCGCATGGTGGTGCTTCTGTCCAAAGACACGAAGATACAATAGTGCTGGCAGCAAAGTGCCCAGAGTGAGCGAAAAAGACGCCTGTGGTGTCAACAGACGAACTTTCAGATTAAAGAGCTGACGTCTTGGCCAGGAAAGTGTCTTCATTGTCGTTCTTCTGATCTCAGGTGATCTGTAAGGCCGGTCAGATTGAGAATAGAAAGTGTCTGTGGTTCTCGGAGCAAGCACGCAACAGCACTTTGCCATGCTGGACTTACTGATATCACGGATCATGCCTCGTGATCGCATTTTTATACATGTTCATAATCATCAGACAGGCTTAAAAGGGTACATGCATATCTTAATCATTTCTAAATAGAGAAATCGTTGTCTCATTCCATAGCTCAGGTTGAATGAAGCTCATCAGAACTTCCTCGAATCTACTTTATGCTGCCAGTGTACAGTGTTCCACAAGCAGAGTCCAAATGCATCTACTGCTGCGCCTTGGTCTCAACATTCTCGATATCAACCTTCTTCTCGTGTTCTCCATATTCCAAATCCTTGGCAGGGATGTCAAGAGCAGCTCCAGCAATAGGCTCAGCCTCGAACTTGCGGCCACGTCTCTCGGGTCCAACAGCGACAGTAAGTGCAATACCAATGGCGATGATTGCGGTTGCAACGCCCATAACTGGACCGTAAGCCTTGACGTGTGGTCCACCCTCGTCCTTCACAGAGATCTTTTCGGCCAGCGCATTGACGATCTGAGCTGATGGTGAAGAGATCATGTTACCGAGCTGGTAGGTGAGACCAGGGAAAGAAGATCTGAAGGCGGGTGGCGAAAGCTCGTTCAAGTGGATTGGGATAACACCCCAAGCTCCTTGTACGAAGAATTGAATGAGGAAACCGGTGGCAGACAAAGCGTGCTCGCCAGATGGGAGAATCCAAGATGGGATCATAAGACCAGACATAATTGCGGAGGCAATCATAGCGCGACGACGACCGACAAATTGCGACAGGTACCCAATGATACAGCCACCAACACAGGCACCAACTTTCATCCAAATCGAAGCTCTGCTTGCAGCTGCGTTGTTGAGACCTTTCGCTTGGCGCATGAAAGTGGTGTACGAATCTTGAGAAGTGTGACTGTAGAAGTTGAACCAAGTCATGAGAATGATGCAGTAAACACACATCTTCCACTCTTGACCGAGCATGAGCTTCGTTTCCTTCCAGAATGCGCCGGCAGAAATGTTCTTGTGGCCATTCTTCTTGGCCTCGAGGAACTGTTGACTTTCCGGAAAGCAGAGACGAGCGAGTCCGACGGCCATGGAGAAGCCAGCGGCGATCCAGAACACAGTCTATAAATGTCAGCTTCGGATTACGAAATTTTATGGAGTGGGACGAACTGACCTTCCATGACTCGACACTTCCCCCGACTCCCAAGTTGGCACATGCAGCCAAGACGTAGCCAAAAGCATAACCTTGTTGCAGGATACCCGACATCAGTCCTCTAGCATTCACTGGGCAATGTTCAAGAGCCATGGCAATGGCATTGCCGTAGACACCACCCATGAACAAACCAAACAAGCTTCTGACAGCCAAGAACTCCTTGAATGTTTTGCAGTAGATGGTGGCGACTTGAAGTAGTCCGAGAATAATCATATTGAGAACCATAGGGTATTTCCGGCCGAATCTATCTCCCGCAAGACCAAAGAATGCAGCACCCACAGAGCGGAGAAGCAGAGTGAGAGTGATGGCCGTTGAGATATTTGTGTTGGATTGCTTGTAGTAAGCAGCCAGTTTGACTGTCTGGATCGAGAGGGCATGGAAATCGAAGGCATCGGCTGTCCAAGCGAGAAATCCGCAGATGAAAAAGAGCCACTGAAACTGTTAGCATTGAACGCTCTGAACCAGGAGGTATTGATGGCTGTCTACTTACATCTCTCGCTTTTAATTGCATAAAAAGGGTAATTGGGTTGGTCAATGGCTCAGGGTCCTGCCATTCGCAGGAGGTCTCCCCGAAGTCATTTACGACAACAGTTCTTTGCTTCCATTTGAGCAAGTCCGACAAGGACTGTCTTGCCGTGGGAATGATTCCCTTGGCGATAGGGTCTGCAGGCTCACTACCTGTAGGAGCGGGAAAGAAGCGCATGATTGCGACTGGATGGAAGTCTTGAGGTATGTGTGTTCTGGATGGTTGAAATTCGCGTATTCTTGGGAGTAGTTCGTGAGCTCCAGGCTGCCAATGTAGGACAAGAGAATCAAGCAAATATAAAAAGCCACACAAGAATGCCGCGCAAGCCAATGTCTTGAGGGGCGGACTCAAGCTTTTATATCAGTTTATCCTGCTGCGACCTGCCGGCTTGTCAACCGCTTCACTCCCTTCGTCCACCGCCATTGACATCAATGACTCGATGAGCCAAGTTATCCAAGAACAGCCAAGAACGCCATGTTCAGTTCCCCGAAGATATACGTCTCAGTCAGCCCATACACAAGAAAATCGTGTGCGACTTGTTTGAAGCTTCTGTCACTGCCAAGTTGACCCCGCAGTGGTTGATAGGATCGCGCGTCCACCAAAGCCAGCCATCTCTTGGTATGCGCATGTGGGGTTGCACTTGGCTGCATCTCATGGCTTTACCACCTTCCTCATTCGGATATACTTGCAACGATCATTGAATTTTATGTGATGATCTGGGGTCATTTTTCGTTGACGTCCTGGGGTCCCCAAACGGATTATCACCGATCACGGAGAAGAGTTACTGAATACTGAATCTCGTCCCCGGCTCTCTATCAGCAACACACATAGCGAAGCATGCGAGTAACAGTTGCAGCGGAGAGACACCCGCGGCGTAATTCTCCTTGTAGTATTGTGCGTCGGTGCGTGACCTGCAAATAGGTCACAATGTGGATGCGTGAAACGCCCAAACGACCAAGATGCTTCATTCGCGATCCGATTGTTTCGACGACGGCAGCAAGATGTAATTTTCCAGCCACAACAAACAGATCATTAACCTCCGAAAGCTAGTCGATCTTGGCTGACTCGGGTACTTTGTCGAGAACGAACATGCGAGTTACCAGTTTTTGTACGAGAACATCGAAGCTTCAGGGATGCATTTCCCCGTAAAATCCCGCGCGAATGAGTTGAATGGTAGATTGAGGGGAGAAAGCGATTGTTTATCGCAAGTGTTTTCAGATGCGGGGAATCGAGGAATGGACCCGGGGGAGGTCTAGGAGGACGACAAGGACCGGGGCCCATATCCTGTCAAGTTTCAACGAGTCGGGATGACTTTGGCCTCCCTTAAGCAAGAAGTTTTAAACGAATAGATGTCCAACAACATGTTAGAAGTGGGATGAGAAGTCGGTGAAGAGCCTCGTGGGAGTCAGTGCACTAGGAGATTTGTTTTAAAGCTCGAACTACACTACCGAGCGCCGGAAACTAAAATAGAGGAGCTCGGGAGGCGAATATGGAAGCGATTCTTTATCTCCACTGCTGGTGGCGTTTGGTGGCTTGCGAGCTTATCTGCGCTTGTTGACGTACTTGCAGCAGAACGAGAAGGAGAACTTCGAACATGGAGCGTCTGGTTCTATATTTACTTTCAAAATTCCACGCCTTTTGTTTGGTTGAAACCTCGGACCAAACAACACAGACGCGCCCAGCCAAACAACCAAGAGATTTGTTGACTTTCTTATCGTTCTGTGCGCAAGATAGCAATCTCTGCAAATCAACGAACTTGCTCATCAAACGCTTCCAAAGCATGAATATCTCCACTCGCCCTGCATGGTACTAAAGTGATCTGCACCGGGTCTAGGAAATCACAAAGCAGATGGCAGATGCACGGTAATGGAAAGATCTGGTCAGGCCACAAGATGGAAGAGTGTTCTAAAGCCTGCAGATAAGTCTAGTCATCCAATCAATAAAATACCTCGTTGGGTTTTCCCATAGATAGGCCTCACACGTGCGAGAAAAAACCATTTGCCAAGAAAGAAGTGTTGCGAGATGATACTCCTATCGATTTATTCCACCGCTAAAAACCAGACCCAAGTCGGCCAAGACAAGATTCGGGGCCCATCATTCCCAAGATGGGAATAAGTTCCTTCTCGCCGCTGGTCTGACACTTTTGGTTCGATACGTCACGTTTCTGGGTCCGAGTTCTACCGGCTCAAGATAGAACTTAGAACTTCAGGCGGCCAAATGTGTATTTGCGTTGTGGTGATCAGTCCAATGGGGAGTCTCGCTCTCTGGCTTTGACTTGGAGGTCTTCTTGAGGATGTCTTCGATCGTAGTCTTGTGCCCCTTCTCAAGGTTTTCCGTAATCTGAGTCTTGCGCTCCTCATCCAACTTGCAATGGGCCTTGTACTTGATCTTCTGCTTCTCTTTCTGTGAAAAGCCTCCCACCCAGAAGCTAAAAAGAGCGCCAATTAGCATGTACCCATTAAACAGTTTTCTAAGAGATGACCATAGTGATCTCTCAAGATATAGAGGAACGTACTCCGTGTCTTTACTCGAGAGTCCGTAAAGATCAACAATCAAGCACGAAATGACGATCGAGCAAGTTATTCCGACCAAGGCGAGGGACTCCAGTCTCTCCTTCGGCGCTAATGGGAGCATGAGAATAGAGATTGCAGCCCCAGAGCGATATATCAACCGAGATGACTGGGTGAGTCGAGCATCTTCTTTCACATGGTAGAGGTGAGAGAGCGATATTATGCAAGAGAATATCAGCGCCACGCATAATCCTCCGCAGTAGAACCATCGAAGACCAGTCGCAACATATTCCGGTGACTCCTCATCATAAGGCTTTTCCAGTGAGCCCTCATCACTATGCGAGACATCGTGTGCCAGTACAATCTTGGACATGGCGGTTGCTGAGAGGGTGTAGCCCATGATGAATGGCAGGTGCCCGAAGATCCACACCCAGGCTGATGCATAATGTCTGCGAATAGCATGGACGCTCATATTCAAGAGATCGATTTCAAAATAGATCCAGTTGAAGCAAAATGCCTGGATGAGTGAAAGACAAGCTTTACCGAAAATGGCATTCGATGCGAAGACTGAGTATCGATTCTGGTAGAGGATGGCGAGGATAGAATATCCGAACACCAAGGCTATGAATGTGTTGTTTCTCTCAACACGGTGCTCGATGTTGAAGGCCGGAAAGAATTCGAAATGTGTTGAAAGTCGTTTCATGAAATGCGAGAAACGAGTTCTGGACTCGGAGACATTGAATTTCTGGAATGTACGCATGATCAGAGCAATACACATGCTGCCGAACAAGTCGCACAGCACTGCTGGAATCATCAGACCAAGTCGTGCTGGGTATTCCACGTGGATGGAAGCAATCCATACCGCCGAGATAACGAAGACGGAGATGCTCTGGAGCGTCATCGGTCCCCTTACAGTAGGTACCCAGATAGCGACCCAAGCAAAGTACACACCCTGAAGGAGTCGTGCGCCTAGGTAGAAGGCCACCGTTGCTGTGTAAGTCGTGTCGAAAGCATTTGCAATGTTGACAGTAAATCCGAGCAGGCAGAGAAGGAAGAACAAAATGGAGAGGCGTTGCATGATATCTCCTGTCTCGAACCAATTTGTCATGTTCGTAATATCCACCCACATCTTCGCACTCATCGCATATGTGATGAGGTAGTGAAGCAATGCCGAGCCCGTAGCATGTTCACTGGCAGTATGACCAATTGCCTCGATGACGCCAACGTATAGCAGATCGATGAACAGCTCGAAGGAAGCAACTTCCCCGCTAGCTTTAGAGCGCCAGAGCAGACCTTTGTGGAAGTATTGTCGAACTACGGGTCTTTTCCAGAACTTAATATTCATTCCGGCCTGTTTCGGTGCTTCTGACCCATCACTGAATGAAGATGCTGCAGAGCTCGACACAGCCTGTTCTTCAACGTCCAGAGTCCTCAATTGAGCGCTGTACCCAAACTTAGAAAAGTTGGCATCGAGAGTGACGTGATGATCAGTGAGCATGTCCAGCTCTGCAGCGATGGCGGTCAACTCGGATTGGATGTGTTCGAAGTCGTTGTAGATATCCGAATGGTTCTCTCGGATGCTTTCTCGACGATTTTCGTGGTGTGCTTTCAGTTCTCGGATCATTTGGACCTGGCATTCTCGATCAGCAAAACCCAATCCAGAAGTGAAGAAGACTGACGTGTTCAGGTGAGCCGCGTATGCAGAGGTCAAACTCAAGATCTGGCTCAGACTTTGTTAGCTCCTGCTTGAGTTTTTCGTGTTCTTCTGGAGTTGCAGCGATGTGTATCCTCCGACCGCTTGGATGTCTGAACTGTCTCCATCTTGAATTGTGACCCAACGGCGGGTGCACTTTCTCAGACATGATGCTAGAAAGGACGTGTTGTTGAGCAACGAACTATCTTCACAAGAGAATGTTGAATTTTTGGATACCAAGCTGTAAGATATCGAGTCCATGGAGACGGGGAAATCCCCATCTCATTCTTATATGAGTTTCAAGACTTCTTCATGGTGACTTTGGGACCTGCATTATCGCAGATTTAGCGTGCCGCACATAAGCAAGACAGGCCGGAAATGGGCAGTGCGAAGTTATGTAAGTTGATGAGTGTCGGGTACGCAATTGGTCATATCAAAGCCAAGCAGTTGCCGAGGCGAAAGTGATTTTTGTTCGCGGATGAGAGACGTCGATGTTGATAGACGAGGCTTGGCGTCACCCATAATGAGGGAGTCGTCGTCCAAGGCGACATTATCAGATACGACAGATCATCTTGGACGAGGTGTGATTGGATCCTGGAAATGGAGATAGAGGTGGGAAGTGCTGATTAAGATGCCTGCTTAGTGAGCGCCTTCCGAGTCTTTCGCTTGTGAGACGCACGTGGCTAAGCTTCGGATTGGCTCAAGAGGCTGACCGAAGAGAACTTCTCACATGAATGAAAGTTCTCTCACTGGTTTAAAAGTGGTTTGCCTTTCAAGCCCTCCTGTGAGCAGTATTTAGGGCAGTCAGGGCAATGGACGATTAAAGATTTCAAAAAGTGAACCCACTTCCACATGACGCATCTATCTCATGCTTTTTCGTAACATTAGACCGAACACATCAGGTTGCCACCCCTAGAGTAGCTTCCTTAGCAATTAATTGGCTGAGATACTGTGAGTACGATGTAGCTATGGATGACGAGCGGTAGTCGTGAAGTGTTCACCGGAGAACGTTTCCGGTACAAATGACAACAGCGAAACAGTCAGGATTCACAAAAGATCTTAGGACTCTCTGCATATTTTTCTGACTGAATATATGTTTCAGGTACTTTCTCACTGGGAACCTTATTTTCAAGTCTGTTGTCATGCAAAAAAGCCGAAAGAGTCGCTTGAAATATTTGGTTATCTCGCTTGTGTGCTGTACTTGAAGTTCTTGGGTATCCCCCAACTACCACAATTCGTGTCCGTAAACGCCATTACTCCGTCGAAACGCTGTCACCCATAGTGTGAGAATCCAACTCCATGACTGTACGAGCTCCCTCTGAGCTTAATTCTATTCCCCGGTGCTCCCTTCAAGACCGTTATTTCGCACATATTTGCCCATCGTACGATGCCCGCGATCATCTCCTGCTTTCCGTACACCCTTCAATGTCCGTTTCGTGTCGCATTCTGGTAATTGGGCGGGCCAGGAGTGAACTGCGATAAATGAAGCGCAGTCTTACGGATTTCAGTCTCCTTCTTCGACGTCTTATGCTGCCTGTACGCGAAATAGCAGCCCAGCATTGTCGCAAGTGTGGCTGGAATGGAGATGCCAATTGCCAGTTTCTCGCCCAGACTTAAGCCCGAGGATGAATTCGAGGATGAGGAGGAAGATGAAGATGAAGAGTCATTCGAGGTATTTGGTGTATCTGCTGCTGTTGAACTTGTACTGGTTGACTTTGGTGACGAAGCTGGAAGAAATGGTTAGCAAGAACATTGAAGGCACTACGAATACTAGAATCGAGCAAAAGTCGTTCGAGCCGACCGCTTGGCAGCTCTACAAAATAATCACTCACCACCTGTAGTTATTCCCGCGCTCGTTTCTACTGGCGTTGTCTCTATAGCTGTAGGTGCCGCTACAACTGCTGCAGGGCCCAATGCCCCAGTGCAGTATTCCGAATACAGGGAGAAACCAGTCGCCACCGTCTCCTGATATTCGGGACCTGAAAATCCTAAACCCACACACCAAATCGGCATAAGTTTTGTGATCGATTTCGTCATCCGATCTGGACCGCCCGGTTTCAAACAGATACAACTAGCTGCGCTCGCTGGGATCGTCTGTGGACAGTCGCTTTGCAAGACGCTCTCGAAAGCGTGATCGACGGCCGTGCTGATACATAATGGTAGATCTGAGAAAACGGAAAGTTGAGTTATATGTGTGATTGTCTGAGAAATTGCGCGCGGGGATTGAATGGCCACGGCCAAGACGAGGTTTGTTAGTCGCATCTTTGGATCTGATCTGTCAAGGCGAACAGGTGGATGATTGGGAGACAAGATTTAAAAGCAAAGAACTTACTGAACGCGGGGAAAATGCACCTTTTCAAGGACGCACATACCGTTATGTGCTTAGTCCCCTCTGTGTTGATGGCGCTTCGAAGATAGGAAATGCGGCTGAATTATTGGAAACATGCAGCACGGGACGGCCCATACGTGACCCCCACACTCAGTTCGGGGATGGTGTCCTTCCTCTAACTTTCTAAGAACTTCAGCAGCAACACAAGCTCTTTATTAAGCCATCGCTTCCTTCGCAAAAGCTCACTGTGACTAAAACCTCATGTTTTGATCATAGGGTCGGTGGTTCACGCAAAAGTGCACGTTGCTTGTGGCTGGTGATGCTGGCGGTTAGCGGTGTGAAGAGTTATTGGGTTGCATTTGGTGGCGTTGTGGTTTTCAGCTCTTATGCAGCACCAACCAATGATTTTTTGAGATCCAAATCGAGGTTAGTAAAGCAGTACTTTTGACATTCGGGTCGATCTCTCACCTCAGTAGGTTTTGACTACACAATAAAATAAGGCGACGATGTCGGGTTCTCGAATAACCCCTGGCATGTGGGTAGGCCCACCAGATGCCAACCATCCCTTTCTCCATGTCCGTCTTCTCGATACCACCCGCGAATTCCGAAGCGAAGAGCTGGAGAGACCACTGTTTAAATACGATCGTAACCTGGTCGATGGCCGCGAGATTCGCGTGCTGAGAGTCAAACCTGCAGAGCACATTAGGAATAACCTCAAATGCATGATCGAGTATCTTTCCCTAGACGATGATCCCGAGTTTGAGGCTCTGTCGTATACCTGGGGAAGTCCTTTCAACCCAAAAGCTCCGAATAGTCCTGCCGATAGCGATGACTCTTTGCCAATAGAAGATCTGGATTTGCGTTTCGGTCAACCACGATCGTACCCTTTGTATATCGATGAAAAACTGTTCTGGATCGGAGAGAGTTTGGATAGCGCTCTCCGCCATGTTCGGGGCCATGTCCAGTATGAGACGAGCGACCTAGTAATCTGGGTCGATGCAGTCTCCGTCGACCAAAATCACGAGGACGAGAAGAACTGGCAGGTGCAGCAGATGAGGAGGATATACTCTCAAGCTTCAACGGTAATCATCTGGCTAGGTCCATCGGCTGAAGATAGTGATATGGCCATGGAGGCCTTACATTCGATGATGAGGTGCAAACTTCAGGAGTCGACCTTTACTGCTGATACTCCCATGCCACTGTCACAGGGGCGGCCGGCTGTAAAGGAAGAGCACGATGATCAGATTGTGATGGCGAGTTTTGCTAAGATGTTTGGCAAGGTTACTGCTACTGATGACGAGATACCACCATTTCCTATCAAAGCAGTTTCAGCTCTACTTGCCAGAGCATGGTGGGGAAGAATATGGGTATTGCAGGAATTGGCGGTCGCGAAGAGGGTGACCGTTGTTTGTGGGCCTAAAGTCATGAAATGGAATGGCGATTTCGTATTTGGGACATTTCTCAACTCCTGGGACGCGTATGTGAAGGAGTATGGAAGACCGGTGAGGATGGTTGACCACAGGCCTTGGACGATGCTTGACACGAGGCTGTACCTGCAAACCCTGCAAGACTTGACAGCGAAACGCCCCGAAGAAGGGGGAGATAACATTTCTGACAGTAATCCTGTCAATAAAGATAAAGAACTACTTGCTGAACTGAAAGGTCGCCTCAGCTTGAAAGAATTACTGGTTGACGCGGCCCAGGCCTCCTTAGAGACGACGATGCCTCACGACCGTATTTACGCCCTCCTAGGACTGGCATCAGACTCCAAAGAGCTCAATATTCGGATCAACTACGGGATAACTTACCATGAAGTCTTCATGTTTGTCCCAGCGATATATATAAGAGCTGGAGATCTCTGGTTCTTGACATACTGTGATCAAGATCCTGCAAGCGTACTTCCTGGAATCAGAACTTGGATACCGGACTGGACAAAATCGCACGGGTATGAAACGATTGCTTCAAATAAATCTTTTCGCCGATGGAATGCATCGAAAGACCAAAGAACGGGTCAAGAATATCAATATGTCTGGGGAAAAGAAGACGAATACCCGCGGTTGAGTCTCGAAGCGGTGGTTGTTGATACCATCGCTTGGATTTCGGAGAAACGCCCTCAAATGTCCCAGAACGACCTTAGCCCGGAAGGAAAGGCCGTAATTCTGGAGTGGATCTCGGGCGTCCTCGAGCCGGAGCCGGACACCAAGTCTATCTCTGGCAGTGACAAGCACTCCCTGGGAAAGACCCTGAAGCATCGGAGCAAGGCGTTAAGGACGTCCGCCCAGTATTGGACAGAGCTGTTCAAACATCGGCCAAAGCACTCAGGAGATCTAAAAGTACACGATGATCGAAGAAGCGATTACAAGCATGTCTGCTGGTCACTGGTAGCCGGTCTTCCGCCTTTACCAAGCGAAGATCAGGACAAAGACAAGAAAGAGCGCAGACTTCTCACTGAGCAGGCCATGGATGCTCTACTGGATCCCAATCAAGAATCAATTGACGAGGCTTCGAAGCACAGGGCAACATGCTTCTTTCACCGTGTGATGAACATGACATACAATAGACGTGCATTTCGCACTGCGTCCGGTTGGGTCGGGCTCGGGTCGGAATATATTGCTTGCGGCGATAAGGTTGTCATTTTCCTTGGAGCGCAGACACCGTTTGTGATCCGAGAGAGCGGTCTGAGAGACGAGAGAATGGCGCATAAGCTGGTAGGTGAGGCTTACGTCGATGGTATCATGGACGGGGAGTCCTTTGATGGGAACCAGGTCGTGGAAGGGATTCTTTTGGAATGAGAGGTGGAAGTAGATGTATGATTGGAAACATTTAGATATAAGGCCTCAAAGTTGATGATTGTAAAGTTGAAAATCTATGACCTATATCGATTAATTAGTGTACAAAGCCGTTTGGTCGTAATACAAATCACAAGCATGCGGATGCTGCAGGCAGTACTTCGGCATCAAAGGCGCTGCTCCAACTCCAAGTGCGACCAGATATTCCCTGAAATTCAGAATCCGTTGCGTCAGCTCAGTCGTTCTCTTCTCGCCGTCTGCATTCTTATTTCCTGACCACGCCAGCTCTCCCAACGCAGCAGCTCTAGGCCAGAACTTTGAACTTATGACCTGATCGTCGACCTGCTCTGCCCACAACGGAGCTGTAACCCCAATCACATGGGCGGCTTCAGCAGTGGTGAGGTTGGTTGTAAAATCGTAGTCGTAAATACGTTGCCACGTTTTGTACGGAGCACACCAGCTTCCTCCGCCACCGCCGTAGTTGAAATTCGGAGTTCCTGTCTCAGCATCCGGATTTGTCTGAACGTTGTAGCGAGGGTCGTTGCCAACCCATCCCCCATTGCCACAGTCAAGGTAGAACCAATCTGCAGAAGAAACAATCACGTCATAGCCAGATGAAGTGAGCTTCTTGATATTCTCGAGCCCAAGATTCCAGGTTTGCATAATGATGTCTGTCGGCACAGAATGTGCCTGTGGCGTGCCGATCGCTACATCTTCCCACATGATAAGTCTGCGATCCTTCTTGGCCGACGAGGTGAATATTGGAAGTGCCGTGTCAACCCAAAACTGGAGCAGGTCGTCATAAGTACGAGACGAGTTAGCTGCAAACCATTCCGTGGTAACTGTTGAGAGATTGTAGCACCCAGTCTGAACTTCATCGCCACCAACGCTACGCAATGGGATGTCAGTTATTGATTATCAGATATGTTTGAAGAGAAGGATAAGAAATGTCTCGGGAAAGATGCGAATTCAGAAACAACGAGGAGTGGAAAAACTTGGGCCTCCCTAGTACGTACTGAAAGAAGTTGTCCGAAAACATTGAGCTGAGCTCATTGTAGACTTTAGAAACGGCCTTGTAAGTGTCTGGGTTCAAAATCTCCAATTGGCCTGGGTTGGGTTCAACAGCTGTGTGCAGTGGCCAGTTGTCGTTGCTCCACCAAGAATCCTCGCAAGCAACGATCGCGGGGTCAATCTGCTTCCACCCTGAAGCCGAATGACCTGGCATATCAATCTCAGGAATCACACGAACTCCACGTGCAGTCGCATAGTTGATGACATCTTTGATGTCATTTTTCGAGTAAATTTCCCTTGCTGAGTAGGCGTCTAAGGTCATCGAGGGAACCGAAGACAGCTGAACAGCCCAGCTTTGAGAGTCGACCAAATGCCAGTGGAGCACATTTAATTTGGACAAAGCCATGCCATCGATCTGCTCGTAAATCTTCTTCAGGGAGATGAAGTTTCGTCCCGAATCGATCATGATACCTCGGTAAGGATACAGAGGTCCATCCTTGATAGAGACAGGCTGTTCAAGCATAAGCCCGCCATGTCCGTCCGAGATCACGAGCTGCTGCAGAGTTGTGAAAGCGTGAAGTACACCCCAAATGGTTTCGGCTGTGATACTGATGGTCTGAGATGAGGACGTGATATCAAGAGTGTACGTCTCATCGACACCATGTTGAAGGGGCGCCTTGGTATCTGTGATCTGAACTTCGACCGTGTTCAGAGTTGTGGTCCCACGGGTCACTTTCTGTGCGACGGCAGTTGGAAACGGTGCAAATGTACCAATGGGAGCTTCGGTTGCTTGCGGACTCCAATGAAGTCCAATTGCGCTGTATGCGCGATCCCAGGCATCAAGAACAATCTTGTTTGTTGACCCCTTGAGATGAAGGTTGCGTCCATTGAATGCCCTCGGACCAGAAGTTCCCCAGGTTATGGAGGTTGGCGCCGGCAGTGGATTGACAGCCACGGCATTGACGATACCTGCCGAGACGCCCACAACAATTGCAACGACCTTGGTGAGATGATTGAACCCCATCTTGTGATGTTGATGAGACATGAACAGCAATGTGACAAGAGAGGAAAACTTAAAATCACGAAAAAGCTGGGGATATTAATACTGACGATCTTTCTCCTGGAGGACGAGGCAGGGGTGCTCAGCTGCTTGACTGGTTGGCTGCAGGACAGGAGAGGGCAGCTAATAATTCGGACCGGAAGGCTAGACACAGGGGTAGATCAAGTAAAGTCGATAAATATAGGGCATTGCGGGCCATAGATTGGCTGCAGCATATCGTGACTTCCTGTGTGACCGACATCTACGCCTTCCTGCGCCAGCAAGGCAACTTCCCTTGCAGCAATAAAAACAGGACTTCATCCGGGTGCCATGCCTCCAACGTTGCACGAGGTTCTCGTAAATTTCATACCTAGACAGACCTAGGTAGAATGGCAACATCGACAGCCATCTAGATGAGGATAATTTCGAGACTCATCTCATCTGAGATACATGCATTTGGTCGGCATCGGCAGGGTCAACGTTCCACCGACTTGGAGGCTCAGATAGGTTATCTTCGCTTCTGAAACGTTACAGTGACATTGGTTGCTGGTGGAGGTGCAGATAGAGAGGGGTTGTGATTAGCGATGAACGCCATCTGACTTCCAGCATATCTGTTGGATACACTCGCGCTACCATAATACTCAGTTGCTGGCGTCCGGGACCTTGCGTCGAAATGGGACATGAGATGTGATAGTCTTGTTGATTGTATTAGCCACCTAAAGTCTCCTCGGCGAGATCTAAATTCGATATTCACTAAGATACTGGGGTGACAGGCAGGGACGGAGACGCGTGACATGCGATTGTGAACGTGGGACGCTGGCAGTTTACTGCAATGCCTCCGAAGGTATTGGACATTACAGTAGCTAGACCGGATGAGACTTGGAGCAGGAACTCGCGATGACAAAATGAAAGGAGACTGTTGACAAACAGAAGCGAGGAAGACCACAAGAGAGGGAATTTCTGGAGAGCCCGCGATTTAAAGCAGCGAGAAGCTAACGAAAAGCAGCAAGTCACCCCTCCCTTTCCTTACTCGAGGAAGGTACATCCAGGCTAACCAAATACGTATTGTATGAGCTACTCATTCTCAACATTTGAACTACCTCACAAGCTTCTATTGGCAATGAAAAGTAAGTGGTAGGAATAAGAGGATAACACGTGACCACATCCACCACCTATCAGAATCACCTCATGAAGGCCATCTACCGAAAAGGAGCATCATCAAAACTCCTTCTACCCAATTGCATTCCTACAAACTTTCGGGAACTCCAAACTCCAGTTAATAAACATTATGCCCTGCTCAATCTCTATCTTCCTCGCTCTTGATCTTGAAAATCTTATCCTTCACACGAACGAAGAGCGGTGCTTTCTTCTCTTCATAATCATACAATGGTTTATGTTCTTCGAACACGCTATGATCTCCTTCATAGTCAACATACATGAAAGCTCTTTCAACAACTGCGAGACTTGAACTGATCAGTCAGCTTTGTGACTAGATGTCTTGAGATAAGCAAGCCCGTACCTTCAAGCTTCCGCTGAAGAGTCTGCGAGACATCATTTGTAACCCGTAGGAGTTCTTTCTCCTCCATGATAATGTTCACCTCGGCATAGAACTTATCGCCTGCATGATATGCTCTCACCTGATAGTCTCATTAGCGTCTCCTTCTTACATCTCAAGGTTGTTTACTTACGATACCGATCTTTTTGATTCTGGGTTCATGAGTAATTGACAATAGACCATCTTATTCAAGAAGTCCTGTGGTGTGCTCTTGCCGACAAGATACCACAAATGCTCGAAAGCGGTCGATGCCCATGAAAAGAGGATGAGGAGGGCGGTGCAGATGGCTCCCGTCGGGTCAAGGAACCAGACTTTGCGGAACTTCGTACCCGCGATTGACATTGCGAGATCGAAGATGTTTACGATGATATCGTTTCGATGATCTTGCTGAATTGATGTTAGCGAGATGTCTGGGATGGGAGTGGAAAGGCTTACCACGAAAATTGCAGCTGAGGGGTAGCGACGGAGCAGGAAGCAGTAAACGAACGTGTATCCTTTGGAGAAGACTAGGTGAAAACTCATTTATCGTGATCTCTAAATTATGAGGATCAAACTAACTGGCTATGCTGACGGAGAGAAGGGGTATGAACTTCAGTGTCTCATCATCTCGTGGTCCCTCAGCCAGACTTCGTGCTGATTCGATCTTACGATTATAAGCGACTGTTCGGAGAGTGGATGCGACAAACCCACAATCATTCGATAGATACAGTCGTCGTCAGAGCACAGAACAATATTTTTTCCCTACTTTTTCGACTCTCTCTCGACCCTAGAGCAGAGCAGGATGTCAGAACTGATCTAAATGAGTTGCGGGGTACCAGTCACTTACCACAGGATATTTTGGCAGCTTTGGTCTCCTTGCCATCCTCGAAGTGATTAGCATCAATGTTGAGCTAACGAGATCCCTCTGGCTCTTTGTTAGCTGGTGAAGGATTAAGAAGGTGAGGTACGGTACGCTTACGATGGCATCTGCAACAATTCCGAACAGAGCCAAAGAGTCTGTACTGACAGCGGCATACAGCCGTATAATGAAAACAAACAAGTTCGTAGTTTTACTTCCGTACACAGCAAAATTGGCTTTCCCTCCATTTCCCATTTGGTCCTCGACTTTGGCTTGCTCTTCATCGTTGCTATCAAGGTAAGCATCGATGAGTACGTATACTCAGCAAAATGGCAACTCAAACGGCGAAGAGCAGTGTCTTGAAAAGACTTGCCAGCGACGGACATTCTCATCTTACTCAAGTCTCCATTTGCAGTTTGGCATATCGGAAAGATCGAACGCCACAGACTAACCGCTTGGGCAATTTCTCGGGAAGCAGAACATTTCGGGCTGGTTCAGAGTTTATTTCCAAGTGATGCGGGGTAAGGAACGAGGGACGGTGACTGGGGTAAGGGGTCATGGGGTTGGGCTTGCTAGTCGTAAGGCTCTTGTCTTTCCATTGGATATGTTTATTTTGATCGTGGAGCATCGAACGGGTTTTGAATATGATTGTTAATGGGTGACTGGTTGGACGAATTGAGATGCGGCGTGAATCTGCACCAAAGACTAGGCGAGGCAAATAAATAAGCTACTGCGATCTTGCGGGATTCAAAGCCGCCGCCTGTCAGAATTCCATGCGGGAGCGAATGGTACTCCATTTCTTGGCATGCACCAAGGGTCGTTAGCGGAGGGTATTGAATGAACGGTTCTGTAGCCGGGGCTGACTGAGATCTCACGAGAGTAGAGAACGCTGCACTTAATTAGAAGTACAGTACAAAGTTCCGTGTGTAGACTGCTTGGTCAAGGCTTGGAGTACTCATCAGAATTTCCGAGATAATGTCCGATGAGTGAATTTTCCCCGCCCTGACATATCCTGCCTGACATGCAGGTATCTTTTCGTGCAGAGTGATGGCGATCACGGTGGGAGATCTCTCTTGATGAATTCGCGGAGTGTAACAAGGACTACAATACGTATTTAAAGCGCTGGTTCTTGCTCTCTTCTCTTTCAATCAACAAACTCCCCAATCCCATTTCAATCCAGTCTAGTTCTCCACGAGGAGTTCTCCAAAATCTTCCTTCAGTAGTCGCCCCGATCAACGGTCAAAAAAAATCATGATGGCGATCCTCTCATTGGCAACCGCACTGGGACTGTTTATGTCCACTGTGTCGGCACACCTGAAAGTCTTAAAGATGGGCACGACTGTAGACGGGACAACCCTCCCCGTTCGCGGCTGGAATTCGTGGGGGCTGCAGGCCGCTGGCTACATAGAAGCCTTCGACGAGGTCCACGTCCGAGCCCAGTGCGACCAAATGTACAGCACGCTCCAGGGCAAGTACAGTCTCTGTGGCTTGGACTCGGGCTGGTCAAGAGACGGCGGCGACGAAAATGGCATCATTCAGTACGACGAGAAGAAGTTCGACCTGCCGAATTTTGCGAATCACATCCACTCGAAGGGCGGTTTATTGGGCGTCTATGTCGTCCCTGGACCCTTCGTTTCCGACTACAATAAGACTATCAAAGGGACCGATACCAAGATTCGTGATATTTGCAATCATGAATATGGGTTCGTTCGGTGTGCACTGAATTATGATCATCCGGACACGCAGAACTGGTTCAATTCGAATGCAGCACAATTTGCAGCTTGGTAAGTCTCCATTTTGCCTGCTTCAAAGACAAAGGCTAATACTGCGGCTCTAGGGGCGTCGACTATATCAAACTCGACTTCATCACCCCTGGATCGCCCGAGCACGGTGACGTGGATCTCGTTGCTGACTCCAGTCGTGAAGTCATCGGATGGCACAAAGCCATCCAAAAGTCAGGCCGCAAAATCACTCTCCAAGTCTCATGGAAGCTCGATCGCTCAAAGAAGTACTTTGACATCTGGAGAGCAAACGCAGATTCGATGCGCGTCGACCAGGACGTCAACAACTACGCCAACAAGACGCCCCTCGTCAAATGGACCGACGTCCAGCGGGATATCAACAACTATCGCGACTGGGCCGTCACTGCGCTCTCGTTCTACGACGTCGCCCGCATCCACCCGAATATGGACATGATGTTCGTAGCCAACGGCCCTGAGATTAGTGGCCTGAACGAAGATCAGCGCAAGACCATCTTCTACCACTGGATTGGCGCCTCCGCCGAGCTCAATCTCGGCTCCGACCTGACCAAGATGGACGCCTTCGGCATCGCGCTCCTCACCCACCCAGGCCTCCTCTCCGCAGCGTCCTTCACCGGCCGCTACCCCATGCAACCGCGCAACCCAAGCAGTGGTGGCAACGCCTCTAAACAGCTCCAAGCCTGGATATCAGGGCCCGCACCGTCCGGCGAGCTCATTGTTGTGCTTGCCAACTACGGTCGCGACGAGGGTACTGGCGGCTATGGGACAGATTTCACGGGGACGCAGACCGTGACTGCCGGCTGGCGAGATCTCGGTGTTAAGGTCGAGGGAAGGTATCACTGCATCGACGTGTACTCCGGTGAGAATGTGGGCTTGCGATCGGGATTCAGTGCTCGATTGGCGTCGTATCAGAGCGTTATGTATCGCTGTAGCAAGGGAAGGTAGAGTGGCATGTAGGTTTGCTTGAGCCTGTATAGGCAGCGGATTGTTCGCTGTTGTGCTCGAAGAGTGTTCGCTGTTGCGCCGCTGATAGATGATTGAATGTAATTCGTCTGCCTGGACCATCTGATGTTTGAAATCTCACCAGTATTTCATCCGCGTGTACTAAATTGCTCAGTGTTTTGTCAATCCCTAACTGGTGCCGCATATCTTTCGATCAGTCCCTCCATCAACCAACGTTAGACCATCCGGCAGCTGACCATGATAGGAGTAACGGAGACATCACGTAGCAGCGAGTACACTGCAACAGTTGCCATCATCAATATCATCGTTATGGGCTCCTTCTAGTTCCAGTATAGGTGATTGCATAGTCGCCGGCAAGATGAATGATTCATAGCTTCTAGTTGCCTCGATGAGGAGTTTTGGGGAAGAAATCCCTAAAATGGGATCGGATTTCTTCAACAAAACTGTAAAGAGATGTGACTGAGCTCCCCGAATATTGGCAAGAGATTTCAACAATGCGTCAAGTAGGTCCATGGGACCCAATACTAGACCGTCACAAAGTTTTGTAGAGGAGTTCGATACCGCAAGGGCTGTGTCCACAACACATGTACCTATATCGAAAAGCTTCTGCTCCTATTTTGGAATGATCAGTCAAGCATGGAAACGATGTATGATGTTCGCCTACCATTGCTATCCCACATGCATCTCTCGAAGACGCATCCACGGATGTCAGGGCTTCCATTGTAAATTTACCGGCTGAGAATGGCAAGAGGAATGAAAGCAAAGGTCCGCCAGATGACAACGAGTTCGGACGCCAACCCAACGAGAGTTTCCACATTTCAGTCTTCAGCCACTCTTGGGTGACCAAGGTGTCAAGATGTTGACTTGCCACCATTGATTTAGACGACTTCGCTTCACATAGTGCATGACAGACAGATGCTGCTAGCGAGGCCTGTGTATAGAGACTGCTGGAACTGGTAAATCCCCAAGTGTACAGGTCATTCGGCAGCATTTCGAACAGGCTGATATGGTTTAACAAGCCGTATATGATGGATGGACAATTGGAGCTAAAGATATCAGGCTTCCGAATTGAGCTGCGTAGAATTGCAGGCTTCGCATGCTGTAGTGCATATGTCCTAAGTTTTGATGTCAGTAGACAAGTATAATTTGCAGCAGACCAGCTTGGCAAACCTTTCTGTAACAAAGAGAATCCAGAATATCCTTCGTTTTAGCTCTGCATCCCCGGGTTCCAGTGTCAGATACGTTGACTCGTCGTGAAGATCCAGGGCAATACACTGAGCGAGAGATTGACTCAGGTAGAACCATGCGTGCATGTGCTTGTCCAGGTTACCGTATGCAGCGAAGAGGAAAAATGAGCTCAAGAGGCTATCAGTGCCTGCATCTTCTATGATATCGTATTCCTGACGTGCCTGCACAGCGCAGGACAGCATGAAACCCTCAGTATATTGGCACATCATTTCTGTGACATTATGATTTTGCATATCCGTCATCCGCTCTGCACCATCCAGTTTGAGTTGGATATGAGTTGCAGCACAAAGGGCTGTGACAGAAGCATAGCGTGAAGCCGATAGGCTTTCTGGTCGACTTCCATCGCGAAGTAACTCCTCGGCCGTCACAACAGGCATTATTGGGAAAAGATGCTTGAGGAAGACATGGATATGTGCTAAAAGCGTCGTGGATGACAGTCGACGAGGGTGCTCTGTAATTTCGTGGAAGGGTCCAGCCGCGGTGCACGACAACATGCTTGCTCCATCTATGGCAACTTGTGGATCAGAAACATCGAAGCTCGTAGCTGGCGCCTGTGACACACAGCTGCCTTGTGGAATTTTCAATATCGTGAAATCAGAAAGACATTGACTTTGGAGATTGGAGTGGTGATATTGATCGTGGTCGTGCCTGGGAGATTCATTCATCGCCGCTCGAAGTTGTGAGATGACTGGGCCTCTCCCACTCTTTCGCCCCTTCCTATCGAGCACATCATGAAATCTACAGGTGATGGCTAGATCGATGCACATGCTGCACGGCGTGGCCCGGTCACACCTCGTCTTTCGTGCCCGGCAGTTGTCGCAGGCTTGCCTGGGCTGTCGTTCTCTTCTCGCAGATGGCGGCATGGCAGCTTTCTTCCAGCCTAGCACCAAAGATTCTGCATAGGTTGAAACTGTAGCTAAACAAACACGATGGGAGGTGCAAGGTCCTGTGCTTCAATTCTCGAACGCTGGACTTCAGGATGAGGTGGTCAGTAGGGTGCGGTGCATAGAAAGAAACCTCGGCGCATCTCGATGTCTATTGGTGGGTAACGCCACATTCCTGTCCCTTGGAGCAGCAGAATAGCGGCGGAAGAAAAGGCGACGGTGGGAATGAGATGCAGCAGAGAAAACCCCATAGTAGAGCTTGGACGGCACGATGGATTTCGAAATGCGGGGTCTGGGGAAGCTCAGCATTGGAAGCTAGTGACTCCTGAAGGCAGAGCAAGGAGCAGACGCAGGACTAAACTAAGCTAGGCGGAAGATTGAAGTTGGATGATGGTTGATAGGTGAGGGATGAGGGATGGGGGTTGGCTACTTTACTTCCTTACCTAGTCGATAGTGACTAAGGTGTGGTTGACGCGTTTGAGAGACCACCAGGACTACTCGAGTACATTTGAAAATTCATGCCCGCACCCCGCCCCGCGCCGCCTCCCCCTCAGCTCCAACTCCGCCTTTTCTCCGCCTTTTCAATTGGAACCAATAAACATCATCCCGTTCGACCTATCCCGTCCTTATTTTCATCTCAAGTCATGCAGTTTAGACCTTTCCATTGCTTCGGGTCTTCTTTTTCGGGTCTTCTATTAATCTATGGCCTCCAGGTCCCCGCACCACAGGTCGTCCCCTCCTTTGGAACAAGTTGATCCACTTCAACCCCGCCTGTTTTCCGCCGCTATCTTCCAGATTGTGGGGAACGAACAATGGCGACTGACACCTAGGGACTGTCAAGAACAAACAAGCCCCTGATCTCAAAAGCTTGTAACTCTATCCTCAAACCCCAGAGTCAATCCATCCCAAGTCACGCCAGACTACACCAAAGGTGTTAGAAAGGTGGAAGAATGCGAAGTTCAAAAGCTTTGCATGGAAACTATGGTCATATGAAGGGAGATCTACCACATGCTGTAACAGTATGGATATGTTTTGCGTGATCAGCAATCGGTTCCCCATGGCTACAATAGTCACCATCTATTTCATTACACACCCTATGAACCAGCAGGATAATGTGACGTATCTGCGCGTTCATTTCTTTCATGCTGTTCTGCGCTATGTACTCACTGCCTTCATTATTTCGTGTTCTGATCGTTCATGAGTTAAAAGCCACATTTCCAGATGATCTGACGGCAGGCGGAAAGCTCATCGATTGGTTTTCAAGGGCCATTAAGTGGCGTTTTCTAGGAGGTGCAAAATCCTCGCCAGTGCTGGTCTGAGCTGGTCACACTCAAGCAGTAGCACCAACTTGTGAATTGTCTGTTCCAGTCTCGCCCTCGATGCTGTCCGAAGAATTACCCATGGGGTTAGTCTCTGCACCCCCAGCTAGGATGCAGGACTTACATGGCGCCAGCTCGCTTATTGAGCTCAAATGTAAGTTCAAGTCTAGAGCTCTATCGCTCATCGATCTATTATCCTCATGTCAATAGCTGGACCACTGTGGCGCTCACAACCCGAAAACCTCGTTCTGTTGTCCCGACCTCGGGGTATATATAACCTTGAGCATGCCTCATGTTACAATTGAATCTGCAGGCATCCTCACAACTTCTTTCTAGCAACTTCTACATTCACAACACGATTGGCTTCTCATTTTCGCACTTTCAAGATGGAGAAGAACGTTACCTACATCGCAGAGCAGGTCGAAACGAACGCGCATGATGCCGGTCTTCACGGAGAGGCTCCAGTTGCTGGCAAGACACTGGAACAAGCAGCAGAGCAAGGCATCATCGACGAGAAGGAACTCGGAGTACGCGATGCCATCAAAGCCTATCCAGCCGCAGTTGGCTGGTCTCTAGTCTTCTCAACCTGTGTCATCATGGAAGGATATGATACCAATCTCTTGTCAAACTTCTTCGCATATCGTGAGTGTTCAGTCTTTTGGGTACCGACGATGAGCATTGTTGACACTTTCCAGCTTCTTTCCTAATTCGATACGGCAACTACGTAGGTGTGACACCATCGACACCGGTCGGATACCAGTTGACCGCGGCATGGCAAGCCGGTCTCTCACAATCTTCTGGAGTCGGCTCCATCATTGGCTGCCTTCTCAGCGGTTATTTGGTTTCGAAATTCGGCTCTAGACCTGTTGTTGGAGGTGCCCTCGTTGCTTTGTCATTGGCAATCTTCGTTGTGTTCTTCGCGCCGAGTCTTCCAGTCCTTGTTGTCGGAGAAATCCTTTGTGGTCTACCTTGGGGCATCCTCGCAACTACTGCTCCAGCTTATGCCTCCGAGGTCCTTCCTACTGCATTGCGCACCTACATGACTTCGTACACGAACATGTGCTTCATTATCGGTCAACTGATCTCAGCCGGTATTCTGAAGGGCCTTTCTACACGTACCGACCCCTGGGGCTACAAGATTCCATTCGCTCTCCAATGGGTTTGGCCGGTCTTCCTCATCCCGCTCGTCTATATGGCTCCAGAATCTCCCTGGTACCTGGTCAGAGTAGGCCGTATTGACGATGCGGAGAAATCTTTACGCCGTCTTCAATCGCCGGACGCAAACATCGACCCACGCAAGACTCTCGCCGCTATTATATACACCAACAACCTCGAACAGCAACTCTCTGTCGGAACCAGTTACTTCGATTGTTTCAAGGGCTTTGAACTCCGTCGTACCGAAATCGCTTGTGCCGTCTTCGCAGGTCAAATCTTATGCGGTATCTGCTTCGCTTACAACAGCTCTTATTTCTTCTCGCAAGTCGGACTCGGCACAAGCGCCACTTACTCTCTGGCACTCGGTGGAACGGGTCTTGCTCTCATCGGCTGTTTCCTCAATTGGTTCGCGCTCATGCCGTACTTTGGCCGTCGTACGATCTACGTGGCAGGAATGGGTGGCATGTGCTTCGTTTTGATGCTGATCGGTGTTCTTAACGTCTGGACAGAGAAACCATCCGTGGGAATGACGCAAGCCGTCTTGACCTTACTCTGGACCTTCATCTTCCAACTCTCTGCTGGTCAACTTGGCTGGGCTCTTCCCGCTGAGATTGGATCCACTCGTCTTCGACAAAAAACCATCTGCCTTGCGCGAGACAGCTCAAACATCACGGGTGTTATCGCCGGCACTCTCCAGCAGTACTTCATGAATCCTCAGGCTTGGAACCTCAAAGGCTACACTGGATTCGTGTGGGGAGGAACCTGCTTCGGGATGTTCGTGTGGAGTTACTTTCGTCTTCCAGAGACCTGGAACAGGTCCTACCACGAACTTGATATCCTGTTCGCGAAGCGAGTCCCAGCCCGAAAGTTTGCTACGACTGTCGTGGATGCCTTCAATGAGCATGAGAATGCCCAGCTTGCGGAGAAGTATGGTAACGATGTTTCCACACATCATGTGTAAGGAATTATGGTATACGCGCTGTCATCGGTGTTAGCAGATGATCACTCGGGGGAGCGAATTCAGTTGAGGACAGGGCAGCGGGGTAAAGGATAAAGGAAGATTCTTGACTATATAATTTTTCTTACGCGGGAATAAAATGCAATTTTCTTTCTTAATAAAACAGCTTTTTGCGATTTCTAAGGGCTCTGTCATATTCTCTTGATGTGTAGCCAACCGTCTACTTACAATACCTATATATATACCCTCAACCTACCCAATGTCAAATCAGCCGATGCCAGTGCAGCCCCTTACACTTCTCCGTCCCCAAACATGCACCAATGACGAAATACTCGACAATACCGGCGTGAGAATTTCCCCGCACATTGATAAAATATAGATCGGAAATTACATTCCTGCGCGGGTTGAAGTCAACCGTTTTCCTACGTAAAGTACTGTGATCTAGTCAGAATAGCCGCACAAAGATGAAACTAAAAAGCGGAATAAGCACTGTAACGAAGGCCTCTAACCAGAAGGATGAAGTAACACATCCAAAGAAAGCCAAATAATGGCAAGGCGATTACATTTAAGAAGCAGTCATCTTTCTACATTCCAGCTATTGAAGCGTGACATGCACCGCTAACGGTGTCCTTGCCCTCCTTGAATCTGCACGAGTTGACTCTATTTTCTCGTACTCCCACGTTCAGTCTAAAATTCTGCTTTACTGTAAAGCCACAGCTCCAAAAACTCCGTTCCACAGTGCAGCCGTACGAGCAAGCTCCTTACTGTCTCCTCGACATGATCCGTTTCTTAATATTCGCCACCGGAGTAACCCTCGACCCCTGTCTTAAAAACGACAACCTCCTTCCTTGCGCCTCCCTACTATTCCCCGTTTCCAACCCTGACTTATTAGCAGACGACGCTCTACTCGAGATCCTAGATGTAGATTGCTGCTGCTGCCTTGTCTGTGCTGGCTGCACAGGCTGAGCAGTCGAAGCTCTCATCTTCGAGCGAGCGCCCTTGGCAAGGTACGTCGTAGCATGTTTCGATTTCTCGGCTGCACCTGTGAGGAGGTCCGTCCAAGGGGTTTTTGAATGTTAGAGACGGGTCTTGTGGGATGGTGTCCTGGTGTTTGGTGGTCTGGTGACGTTCCTGAGTGGAGAGGGGAGAGGACTGCTTTGATTGTTTACGATCGGTTCGGTTCGTGGGGTGATGGGACTGTCGTCTTCGGGTCTGGGATCTTGTAGAGCTGAGGTTCTGAGTCGATCGGCGACGATATCTACAGAATAAATTGAGTTTGACGTTTATGGAAAATGGCTGAGACAAGTGACTTACTGATATTGACTTTCTTCCCGTTACTGATGCAGAATGGTTGAGAAGTGTTTTCGGACTGTATCTGGCCCTCCCTCAATCGGATTCGAAATCCTCCCTGTCCAAAAACATAATAATTCCCATCCTCATCAACGCGTACTTCATCAATGTCTTGCTCTTCGTTGCGATGAAGCCATACATTTCTTCCGAATCGGTCAAGCAATGTAATGGAGCCAGGCGATTGTGTCTTCTTAGGAACAACAGCAGGAGTTGGGACTGTCGGGCTCCCTAATGTTGGCGACCTTGCCGAATCGCTATCGACCTCTCTGATGGCATTAAGACCTCCAATATGAATTGTATCGAAGATCTTTGTTATTTTTGAACTCACACTGTCAGGTGATGAGTCTTCGGCCATTGAAATCTCGATCGAGGGCTCGGGAGGGGCACAATGTTCATCTGCCATGAGCTATTCTAGGTTTTAGTTGTGAGATCCGAAAGTGACGGGAAAAAATGTTGCTATCTTACGTGTTTCCCTTTAGATTGCTTTTCGTCATTCGAATCCTTCTTTGCCTCCCGCGAAGGACTTCGAGTTGGCCGAACTGTCGCTGAGCTGCTTCCAGTCTGTGAAGACGGGGTAGAAGTTGTCAGGCTCGCTCGAGGGGAGCTTGGCTTCTTGGAACCATTAACCTCACTCGAATTTCTACATTTACCGTTGAAGTTATCTAGCTCTGCCGATTGTCGAGGTGTAAGTGTCTCGGTACAGCTTCTGAAGTCTTCCGGTAGATCTTGGCTTGGAGATCTAGAATCTCCGTAGGAAGTTGTATTGCTCTGTACATTCTCTTTATCATATTCATCATCAGAACTGTTATCGAAAAGCTCAATCTCTACGTCGTGGGAGTTTCCGGTCATAGTGATGGTCAGATATGGATGATGTACGCGAGGGAGAGTCTGGGTGATGCTCATGCTATGCTAGAGATCGGATGGGTGGAGACAATTTAATCCACTGTCATATAATTGGTGCTTTTGTTAGGTCGATCAACAATCTGTTGGGTGGATGAAGATACCAAGGCTGGTTTTGATGATTCTGCAGTGTGGCGAACATCAGGCTTAGCATCTCGAAGAGTTTTGGGATGTTTGGGGGTGCACGTCATACGTGCTAGCAATTCATGATCTTGCCAAGAAATAAGCAAAGTTCGATGCTAGATAGTCTAGATTGTATCATAGGTCAAGGGTGTTTCAATGTTTCGAGGGAACCCTGTCGAGAGTTGTATCACATGACTCGAGTGCATGGTTTCCAGGTTACAACCAGCGTAGCAGTCCTGCAAGAAGAGAAGATGAAAACATTGCTCAGATTTGTAAATTTTGTTTCGGACGCAAGAGTGGACTTCTTTGGAAAATAGGGGCGTAGGGGTGATTTACCAATGAAGTAAACAACAACTCGCTTACTGCCTCTCCACCAAGATTAGTCCAGCTTCGACGGCTTCGGCATGGAAGATTGATGTCCTATTCTTCTAAAGAAACCTCAACTCCAAATATGAAACCCTCCAGCATTGTTATCCATTCCATTTGCAAGCTCTTATTGAGTCCAGTACGGTATGGAACCTGGCGAACTGCTCAGACGTCACCAAACACGTGACCGTCATCTGTTTCCCATGCGGACATTTTCTTTTCATTTGAGTATGGCGTGGATAGCAATAACTATAAAACTCCCAAGAGAAATAATATGACATTCAAGTAGGCTTCAACCAGTCTTGTTTTAGGGTGTCGCCCGAATGCCGTATGTCACGTGTGTCAAATTAGCTTGCGGCTGCTTCAAAACTTCTATTGCACGTCGCAACTTCGAGCTCGAAGCTGAATTTTCGCTCAACTGTCCTCGCGATACTTCTTAGCGAGAGCCTCAAGCCGGGTGACCATCATCACAACAACAGGCCCGCCTCCAAAACAGAGGGGATAATGTGAGCCGCAAATCAGCATACGTATTGTGATCATACTCTATAAATGAAGATAGAACATTATTTAGAAAAATCGGGTCTGCAGTGCAGAAAGTGGCATCCGCTTCTGGTAGGCTTGTTTACTTTTAGTTGCAGGCTCTGCCTGGTATTTGCAGCACTATCTCTGGCGTTGACCTGCTGTACTTCCTTTCCGCTTCCCAAACTCATCTTTAAGAGGCCAATTATAGGACTGCATTGTACAATGGCAATTGCGCCCAATTGAACAGGTTTCCAATTGCGGAATTGAATCCTTCCAAAGTCTCAGCCCATCATGGGAAAGGTAGATTTCCCTTCACAAATCTGCAAAATCACGGTGAAATCAAAGGTCCGTCCCGACCAACAGTAGCCTGATACGGAAGCCAGCGGCCGCATCCAAAGTCTTGTTGCATTTCGCATATTCTTCGAGGTGAATAAATCGAGTAATACCTAGAACCTCACGATATTTAAGCGAGATTCCCACTTCACCACCTTCATATCGACGAGAAGAAGCACCCGACGCACACTTACATAAGTGCACCCTCCCGATCAAACGAATGACGTGCCAGCCTCACAATACCTGTATATTGGGTCCTCTATTGCGATGCTGAGATCTAATGATAAGCAGCGCGTCAATACAAAGCGATTTCCTATGGTGGGGTTCGTTTGTTTTAGGGCGCTGTGCAATCTGGGAATTCAATCAGTACGGTATCACCGTAGGTCTGCTGTTGCACAGTTCTCGCCTCCGTTCTATAATATCTAATTCTTGAAATGCCAATGAACTTAATCTTTTACCCAAAGGCAAGCTTGATCGACGCGTCCACCAGTTCCATGTAACCAGTCAAGCTCAAGAATCACTTCCCAGCTCTTGACCCAATACACAATTCCCCGTCACCGGAACAGCTGTTCGCGATCACGTCATACTACCGGTATACTGTTCTTCCGTCCGGATAAGCTAGCGGCCGTGTGCAGAAGTTTTGTTGCATATCGCACATTTTCAACAACACCACGATATTTTAGCGAGCTACTTCGATTTTCCCTCGACGATCGCGAATGGCCAGATTCTGCTAGAACAGCTAATTCAATTCCCGCAACGCACGGGCCGCACTACAATAATTGCTTGCACAACAGTCAATGTTTGGGAGCGGTCGCTTGCTGGGGATTTGGGATCACTGCACTGCACTGAAGGAATGAGATGAAGATTTGTTGATGTAAACAAACTATTTCGTGATCTTCATCTCTGATCTATTGAGCGCACAAAAATTCATAGATATGCAGAACGCGTCTTTTTTATTAATGACTCCTGCTCCATCGACCTCTCAGCTCATCTCATCGTATACCTCAAGCCCAACGCAGTCAACGCAAATCGCCGCACGGGTCAATAAACCCCCAACTCCACCGCATCCAACCTAACCAACATTCCCCCACTCGTCCAATTCCCGAAATAATAATTCACCGGTCCCCCATTAGTCGTAACATACAAACTTCCCCTCTTGACATCCTCCATCCTCGTCCCAAACTTCGCAGCCGTCCACCCAGTGATAACCTCATCGCCTTTCGTGCCCGCCACGATCTGTAACTCGCCTTCTGCGTCGCCGACGTCGTCGTCTTCACCCCCCGTGGTCGTCGAAGATGGATACGAACTTGAAGATGAGGAGGAAGGAGAGTCAGCAGCCACACCCTCCAGGAGATCCATCTGCCCCCAAACATCTGCCGTCATCCACACATTCCCCTCCCAATCAACCGTAAAATCATCAGGGAAGATCGTCTCGATATCACTTTTCACCAGCGTTTCCACCTCCCCCCTCTTCTCCCCAGTCTTTAAGTCAACTTTCACCCTGTTCAACGTCGCTTTGTTCGTGTTGTCGAAATAGAGATACTCTCCCTTGACGTGTAGGCCGTTGATGCCGAGCTGGAGTGTGGAATTGGGGAGGGGTGCCATGGCTGTGCTGTTTATGGCGATGGAGACGGAGCCAGTGAGAGTTGATATGGACCAAGCGAAGCCATAGAGAGAGTCAGCTGCGAGGAGGATACCGCGGGTGGGATTGAGGACTGTGAGACCGTTGAGGAAGCCGGAGTATGGGAGGGTGGCGATCAGGCGTGTCTTTACGCCTGGCGCGGTAGGGGTGGCGGCATTCCAGAGGGAGGTTGTGGTCTCATTGCTACTTGCAGGCCTAGACGTGGAACTGCTTTCGTGCTGGAAGTGAGGAGCGATGTAGGCTCTCATGTCGATCTCCCAGATGGTGTAGGTTCCGGGTTGAGATATTCCCGTGTGAGCAGTCCAGTTTCCGGCTACAATGTAGAAGACATCGTGATAAAGCTCGACTATTCCAAGACAGCCTAGTGCAGAGGCGATGTGGGCGATGTGTTGGGGTGGGAAGGAGTTATCTGTGGAGAGGAGGAGGACGTCGGGGCTGGAGAGGAGAGTGACAAGGGCGTTGGAGTCATGTTGACGAATGACTAGGTTTTCGAGCCAGGTTCCTTTGGGGAAGGTGTTGAGGACGTGTGGAGTGAGGCTTGGAAGAGGTGTTGAGGAGGGAATGGTGCAGGTGGTACTGCTGGGGATGGGTAATCCGGCTGTTGTTATGGAGTAAGAGTCATGAGTGAGAATGGAGCGAGGGATGGTGGAGGTGTTGGCCAGAGCAGCAAGGAGGGGTAAGAGAATAAAACAATGCATCTTGAGTCCTGAGTACGGATTGATGTGTGTATAGCTAAGTGAGGAGCAGCTGTTTGTTTCACAGAAGATTGCAAGATTCTCTGAGACGACGTACCCTCTTATAAATTGTTTCTTCCTGCTCATTGCATTCAGCAACCGCTGCTCATGCACATCCCACTAAGTATTGTAATCTTACCTGCGTATTGATCTGCACAGAACCTGATGTATAGTGCTGTCACGATCTCCACATTTTAGAGACATATTGACAACAGTGAAAGACTCTGGAAGTAGGTACGAAGCTGCTGTGATGTTACGAGGTTGCTTACACACAAGATTCGTGCATGCGTTAGGAACTTGCCAAGCCTGAAGCGAGACTGTCATCAGCATGTCAGCGACATGCTCCTCAGGTACGGCGGTGTACACTCTACCTAGTCTTGCCCTGGAATGGGGCTTGAAGCAGCCTATCAGATGTAATCAGATTCATAAAGGGCAACAATCTTCCATCACCGCCCGTGATATGTTACAGATCGTGAAGTCATCTCTCAACCAAACGCTAAACCCTCGGCGGCATCTTCATCTCCGCCAGTAAACTTGAACTTCACCCGTTCCCAGCCTTCCCGCCTCTTGATACACACTGGTAAGTCTCCGTCAGGATGCTTGACCTGGGCACTCATAACCTGCAACTTGGGTTCCAACATCCTCGCTCCCTCGATCTCGAAACCCATCGCCAACATCGCCGCTACGCCCACGATCTCTGACGTAGCGAAGTATCTCCCTGGACACAAGACCGTTCCACCTCCAAATGGCGTAAATGCTTGCTTGCGCTTCTTCTTATCGTCTTTGCTGAGCTTGTCGATGGACGTGGGAAGGAAACGTGAGGGATCAAAGTCACCACCTGATTGACCCCAGTTGGAAGGCGAGGTATGCATTGGATTGCAAGGCATTTGGATGACGCTTCCTTTTTTGAGGAGATAGGCTGAGTCGAGTAGTGTATCTTCCAGAACGATGCGGTTCGCAACCGTGGCTGCTTTCACGCGGAGAGTTTCTTGCCAAGCGCTCATAAGGAGTGAGCATTTCTGATGTAGAAGGCTGATGTTGAGAGTCGCTTCACATAGGCCGTCTTTTGACTCCGTGGTCGTCGTTATGGACGTGAGCTCTGAACGGATAGAAGAAAGTAGGTTGGGAACAGTGTAGATGTAAGAAATTAACCAGAAAAGTCCAGGGTTGCTGTTCATCGTCGCAGCCATTAGGATGCCGATGTCGAAGCTGGCTATGTCATCTGGTGTGAAACTGGCTGCTGATAGTACTGAGTACCGTCCCTGGATAATAGCGCTTGCGTCACGATTGTGCTGGCCATTGTAATAGCGCTTGAATGCTTCAGTTATGGCCGAGCGGGCACGATGGCCGGTGGGACAGGTTATTGAGGGGAAAAGATCGAGGAATAGTAGGCCGACTGAGGATTCAAATTCCCTGGAAGAGGTTATCAACAAGATGCTCACGCAGGAGCCGGATAGATTAAGCAGTACATCAGGTTCTGGATCATGGACTCATCTTCCGAGATTGGATTGATAGGTCCATACAATGCCTCCGTCGTCGCAATCGTAAAGCGACGTTTCAACCATTCGTAAAGATCAGTATATTGACCTTCGACTCCTATGTCATCGAGGAACAGAGCAAATTTGTTTAGCGCTCGAGCGTTCATGTCGAACAATGGTTGCCCAGGTTGCAGTGTAGCATGCATAATCTTTGTCGTAGCTTTAGCAACAGGATACTCATCTCCATCTTCAACACTAGGAGTGCTGCCACGAAGGAGTCCGAAGTGACGATCTGTCATCTGGAAGACACGCTTCGATGCTGACATTGAGATGGGTTCAAATGACAAGGTCTTGGCGTTGCGGTAGACTGCTTGCACGAGCTCTGGCGAGGTGATGATGTAAATCTTAGCCGAGAAGATTTTGAGTGTGAAGATTGGCGCTTGTATATTTTCGCTGGATGTGTGGTTAGCTGTATGTTGTATTGTGTTGAATTCTGGGAGATACCAGAGCTTTGCTAGATAGTCTGCTTGCATTCGCATGATACCCAGGAGATGGCCGATGAACGGGATTTTCGGGTGAAATAGGGGAGGTTCTCTTGATTCCACGCTTGAGGCAGACGTATACCGTCGGATGAGTACTGCCATGGCTAGTACAGCGATGAATATACTAGTGAACGAGCAGCTAAAACTCGCGGTGAGCGAACCGCCTGTGGAGCTGCTGTTTGCAGCCATCCTCTCTATTCGAGATAATACGAAAAGACTCTATGAGCGAAACGCGATAAAATGATACGCAAAACATGAGATGGAATGACGAATTGGGAGAAAAATTGAATTAAAAGGGAAGTTGTCATCCTCATCTTGGCGAAGCCACCACGTGACTCGAAGGATCGAGTTTCGACTAATTTGACTGGACTATTGATACGACGACATCAAGGATAGCTGGAAGCCTGAGGGTTACTTGTTCAGAACCCATCCAGGTCACGCTTTTGATATCTGGACACCATCCATACAAACTTAGATTTTCACTCCACTGTAGTGAGAATACGCTCGTTCATCGAGGGCTGTTGACAGGTGCTTTGACATAATTCATGTTCATCTGATTCTCTCCTCGCAAAGCAAACCTGCATATTCCGCATAACAACGTTCCAAAAGGAAGACGAATCTTTAGTTTCAAAGCCATCTTGGTATTCTCATTCGAAGTACAAGTCAAATACAAAGTTCGCAACGACCAGCAGCTCACAAAAGTGGCGAGTCAGCATGTTCGTCACCCCAACTGCTTCACTAATCGGCATCGTTGCTTCACGCCTGGCCAAGTAACAGATCACGACAATCATGTTTAATCTTCAACTATCACAAATCTTGGTCGAGAAGAGACGCGATATAAGTGGTCTACAAAGCGATTCGAGTAAGCACACGCGCCCAGATCCCCATTATTACAGAAAGGGTTTGATAGCCGGCCATGGAACGTGAGATCGAACATCTGGTTTGTGCTGCGAACTTACAAGGAAGTAGAGAAACGTGGAGGGTTTATGAAGAGTATGCAGGTGCTCAGGATCGGGGGCGCGTGGATGAACTTGGGTGAGGTGCTGATTGAGTGATTCGGGTTTCTCGAACAGCCTTTGCTGCAAGAGGGAGCTGTTGGTGGCGGGTAATTGCGTGATAGAAGAACATTGGGGTAAACCTGTCAGGGGCTGAGCTGTAGCGAGTGAGGTTTGGAATTGTTCCGACTCCATTCTCCTTACAGGCACAGTTTATCTAGCTCTCTTGTCAAGTCGCCAAGTCATCCATCTATACAGAATTTTGTTGAGAAGCAGAAAAGAGGTGGAGTCTTAAGTTTGAAGAGATTGGGAAGACAAGATTTCTTTTGGCCACGAACGAAGCTTTAAAGTTTTGCAGCTCAAGCTTTGGCTGGTGGAGGAGATGTCTTGGGTTCTGATGGTTGGTGTGAGCTTGATAGGATGACCGTTGCTGGGTGGAGAGATAGGCGGGTTAGCGTCAGTTAGTGCTCCAGTCCCTGTTTCGGCAGCACTGCAGGCGTGGGTATCGGTATTTTTAGGTATCGCCATCGTCAACGGCGTCCTGTCAACCAAGGTTTGGCACGGGATTGACGCTGGATATCGACTTTCGGGAATCGCTTCATTTGGGAGGGTTACATTTATTCCATCACTATGCAGGTGACGGGAAATGCCATTGCATAGGCCCAAAACGTACATCAACTTCTTGCGAAGTGGTCCTTCAGGACATGAAGACGGGGATTGCCCAGATGAGAGCTTTCTCATAGCCACTTCGATCTTCCAAAGACTTGTCGGAAGTCTGTTCTTCCTTGTGCACCATTCAGCTCGAAAAGGTCCCCCCCAAACCTTCTCAACCGCCACAAGTCTATGCTGCACCAATCCCGTAGTGAGATGTCATCGTTGTGCAGCAAATCCTGCACAGCCTCGTCCTGTTGATTGCGACGCTCGTCTGCCAAGAGGCCCCAGCCGAGGAGGAAAACCAACCTAACCATCCAGACCCAGCAAGGCCAGTGGCAGCCCAAAGATTCCCGTACCAACCAAACCAAAACCAAACCCACTCGAGCCACTCCACTCCACTCCACCACTGTACTCGTACAGCACGCAGCTCAGCTCAAAGCCTCTCCATGCACTCGCAATCCTCTTTGCAAAGAAGAAAGACTGAATACGATAACATTTCCATTTATCGAATTCTACGAATCTACGAAAACAATTGACGGCCGATCACATGCACGACGTTCGTCTCCGTTCCTCGAGTACCAAGACTCGTTCCTCGCCCCCCGTCGCAAATCCAAACAAAACACCAAAATCTCCCGCGGCAACGGTTTCGAAAACGACCAGCCTGCTCCCCCAACATCTTCTGTAGCAGATCGCACACACACAAACACACACGGGCACGAGCACACCTACAGACGTCTGATTTCGACATCAGCCTACTTCCCTGCCCATAATTCTGTGCTGCTATTCTTAATTCCTGCGCAAATTAATGCTGGCGTTGTGGTAAGAACAAAAACAATCGCAACGATACCTCGACGACCACTTCCCTCCTTTCGAGTCCACGATAAGAACCACGACCAGGCTGCTGAGCGAACGCACACTGTTGCACCTCTTCTTCCTCTCCTAGGCGGCTTTCCGCCATTCAATTCGCCGCCATGGACCAAACAGCACATGCCCTCGTCGCTGCGAACCTCATCTACGCCCGAGCGAACGAGACGTCCACAGAGATCGTGAAGGAGTCCAGACCACCCATATACAAAGCGATTGGTATATCATTAGCAGTAGGGTCGGGTATCTTCATCGGTGTCTCTTTCGTGCTGAAGAAGATCGGGCTGTTGAGGGCGAACGAGAAATACTCAGAGGTTGCAGGAGAGGGATATGGATACCTCAAGAATGCATTTTGGTGGGGAGGAATGACGCTTATGATTGTTGGAGAGATCATGAATGCTGGGGCTTATGCTTTCGTCGATGCTATTCTGGTTGCCCCTATGGGAGCTTTGTCGGTGGTGGTTACCACAATTCTGTCTGCCATATTCTTGAAGGAACGGTTGAGCATGGTGGGGAAGATTGGTTGTTTTCTGTGCATTGTTGGATCTGTGGTTATTGCCATGAATTCGCCGTCCGAGTCCTCGGTCGCCAATATCCAGGAGATGCAGCATTTCGTTATTGCGCCAGGCTTCTTGTCTTTCGCAGGCGTGGTGCTGATTGCTTGCGCTGTCATTGCATTCTGGGCTGGCCCAAGATATGGCAAGAAGAGTATGATGGTATACTTGTCGATTTGTAGTCTTATGGGAGGTTTGAGTGTGGTCGCTACACAGGGTCTGGGTGCTGCAATCGTTGCACAGATTGCTGGAAAGCCTCAGTTCAACCAGTGGTTCCTGTACGTCTTGTTGGTATTTGTGATCTTCACACTTGTCACAGAGATCGTTTATCTGAACGTAAGTATTTTCACACCCATACCAAGACGGCACTGACCAAAAGCAGAAAGCATTGAATCTGTATAACGCAGCTTTGGTTACCCCAACATATTATGTTATCTTCACCAGCTGTACGATCATCACATCCGTAATTCTATTCAGAGGATTCAAGGGGACGCCAACTTCCATTATTACTGTGGTCCTGGGCTTCTTCACTATCTGCGCAGGGGTTGTTTTACTACAGCTCTCGAAATCAGCCAAGGATGTGCCAGACGCAGCTGTATTCTCAGGCGATTTGGACCAAGTCCGTACCATTGCCGAACAGGAGCAGTCTGAGATGGAACCAAAGGCGGATGCTATCAGAGGTGCGGCCGCTATTGTTAGACGTTTCTCGCAAGTGAGGAACAAGAACGAATTGGACGAAGCCAGAAGATTACACGAAGAGAAGCAACAAGATCTCGAACCCATCGGAGAGAATGAGCATATCGAATGGGATGGTCTTCGAAGACGAAGGACAACATTTGGGACCAACAGTGTCCGATCGCGAGCAAACACTACTCCATTCCCAGAATTCGATGCTCATACGCCTGTTCAACATCCGCCTCTCGGAATGTCACGTTTCCCATCAGAATCTGACTCAGACCATGATGAAGAGCGTCCTCACACCGGGTCGTCAATGTCATTCTTCGCAAGAGCGAAATCCATCGTGGGTCCCAGATCCCGTAACAGCACGAATCAACAACACGTCCAAAGCCCCATGCATCCCGTTCCCCTAACCGAGATCAACATCCCGGCCTACAAGAGCAATCTTGACGGCAGCGATAACGCCTATTACGGGCACGACGACCAAGGCGTTGACCCCAGTTACGGCCTCCCAGCTGGAAAGACCGAGTACCAAGGCGCAGGAGAACGCGAACGCCACATTACCATCGTCGAAGACCATCCTCCCCGCCTCCACAGCTCAGGCAGTCTCCACCCCTCTGCAGGCCCAACACCACCACCTCACTCCGCCCGCCGCCAATTCTCCTTCCAGAACGTCTTCCGCAAAGGCCAATCTCAAGCCCAAGCAGCTGAAGAACCACAGCCGCAATCCCGCTCGCCCATGATCCGCAAGGGTCTCGGCAATCGCCGTGGCAGCACACCAGCCGTCAAAGGCGCCACGGAAGAGGAACGCCTGGGACTTGTGAAAGGCGACACTAATTCTGGGCGCCAACCCGTCCTACCTTCTTACGACGATGAAGACGATGACGATGAGGGTGAGGGATGGTTAGATGACAAGACGCGCATGCGCAGCGATTCTGAGGGTAGTCGAGATCTCACTTCGAGATCAGGAAGACAGGATAAGGAGATCGAAGCTGGCGGGAGCGGTATGCATCGGAGCAGGAGTGAAGAAGAGGAGTTCTATGAGGCGCAGAGGAGAAATTGGGATGCGGGGAAACAGAAGGGGATGAGTCCTGGGACGGGGAGAGCATTACCGCCGCCACCGCCGGATGAGGATGATGAGCCAAGGGGTGGTGGGAGGGGTGCTGCGAGAGGAGCGTTTATCTGAGCGAGATTCATGTGGATGAGTGGTAACGACTTGCATTGGGTTCGGTCAGGCTTTTGGGTATGCCAGCACGTACACGCATGGAATGGTATGGTTGAAAGAAAGTATAAGGAAAGGATACACACATGCCGATTGATAGATCGATGAATGCCTGATGGGTAATGAATGACCTTGTACTATAGACTTGGCGTGGTATATGTGTGCATGGGCGATTGGGAGGCTTTTGTGTTTGCGAACCCGCGTTTCGTTGCTTTGGCTATGAGCACGATACATGCGGTTCAGATCGATACATGCATGGATGGATGGATTGAGCGATACTGTATAGTAGATAGGATAGGATAGGATAGGATAGGTACACTGTGATAGAGATCCGGTATACGGCGAGTGAAAGGAAAGAAATGGAACCTGGAAATGAAAGGATGCGAGAAATTGGCAATGATGACTTGAGAAAGGCAGTGAGAAGCATGATTTCAGCAAAATTGAGACCTGTGAACATCCTCAAGCGGGGATCCACATACACCTAAACATCACCCGGTCTCGAGCTCTCGAAGCATCTCCTAGCATCTCCTCGCCGGGCCCTCCATGCTCAGATTATCTTTCCCCACTCAAGAAGAAGATTGTTCTAGTGGTGTGAAGACCGACCAAGCAAGTACATAGTCCTGCTCATGCAGAGCGAGGATCTTCTGCGCGTGAACCTTGACCTGTAGACCATGCTCAGGCACATAACCCAACACAATCTGTTCGACATTATTCTGGACATCAAGATCTGTAAGTGATTTGTCATTCCCAGGAATCACTTCTTTCGTGCCCATATCGATTACCAGTAAGTTGAGGTTATTCTGGATTTCTTTGTTGCCAATGTCGTTGTATGCCATGGTGATCTTGAAATGTGTATGTGTGGTGGTATCGTTGGTCCCGTTATTTATCAACCAGAACTCGTACACCTCGTCTTGCTTCAAAGGACCACCAACTAACGTGCCTCCCAGAATTGACGGAGGTAGAAACTTGTCATTTGCAAAGTAGGGAGGGGGTTCGAGCATCGCAAGAGAATTCTGCAAGTTCACACGCCCATGCCCTTGAGCATTCTCCGCAATGCCAGGAATCTTATCAGCTCCATTGATAATCACAGCTTTCAACAGAGCACCTGGAGGCTCCGAACAGCCACCAGCCTGCAGCGCCTCCCTTAGAACTGCAGCACAACCTGCAACCAGTGGTGTCGCCTGGCTCGTACCCGACAACGACTTCCACTTCGCATTAGGCATGTCTGCCGCGGTCGCTGCATCACCATCATACTTGACGACTCCTCGAGACAACGCGGCAAAGATCCCCACGCCTGGGGCAACGATATCGGGCTTCAAGCGCTTCTGCGCCGACGGTCCCATGCTGCTCTTCTCGTACATGGCATTTGCGGACCCCTGATTCCCCGTCGCGCCTATAGTCAAGACATTCTTCGCGCCAGCGTGTTGTCCGATCGTTGGCTTTCCCACAGCTTTCATGTAATTGTCATTTCCCGCCGAAAAGCACACGAGGACGTCAGGATGAGCACGATGAAATTATCAATGACTTGAGCAGGATTCGCATAATCTGGCTGCAACCCCTTATCAGCCCCAACACCCCATGAGTTCGAGAAGATCCGCGATCCTTGCTCGTAGGGGCCGGCGAGGATGGTTTCCAAGTTCAGAGGTAAATGGATCTTGCGCTGCCAGCTGAGATAGCAGGATTGCACAATGAGTTTTGCGGATGGGGCGATGCCGCCTACGAGGCCGTGGCTTGTGTCGAAGTCCCTGCCGGAGATGATGCCGCAGATGTGTGTTCCGTGACCATCGGGGTCGTCTCGCTTCTGTTTGTCGGACAGTTTGGGTAGGGCGTTGCGCGCGAGCGGAATCAAGGAGTGGACTTTTCCTGTGAAGGCGGGATGGCAATCGTCGATGTTGCCGGAGTCGAATCCTGTATCTGTCACTGTGACGATCTGACCTTTTCCGGTGAACGACGATCTCACGTTGCCGGTCTTGCCGTAGATGATGGGTCGTGAGTCGTAGGAGGACATTAGCTGTGGCTGTTGGACTTCTTCGATGATGCGGACTCGGTCGTCTTTGGCGATCTCGGCTAACTTTTCCATCTCTAGGGTCATTCGTACATGTCCTGGTACGGATTCCAAGTCCTCGACGGAGATGCCACAAGTGCTGGCGATGAACTCCTTCAAGCCTTCGAATTCCTGGTCCTTGACTGTCTCGTGTGTCAAGATATCCACCGTGCAATACTCTTGCGTCGGAGTTGATACACTATCGTTCTTTGATACGTTGCTCTTTGTTATAGGATTGTTGTCATCCACATCTACCGTGGGTGATTCGTGCCGGGTTGAAGATACCAAAGACTCAGGTATCTTGTAAACAGTCCGATAGACATCGACCTGCCTCACGAATTGCTTGGCGCGAATGGGGCCGAGATCTGAACACGGACAGTGACAAAGAAAACTGCTGTTGCCCAGATCTTCCAGGATGGTGATCGAGAGCTCCTGTAGTTCATGCTCTTCCGCTATGCTGAGAATCTTGCGTGTTGTGATTACAATGTAATCGGTGTTCTTTGCGTCTTTGGCGTACTCGTTTTGAGGGTCAACCACCTGTCCGTTGACTGTGACAGCGATGGCATCTGCCGGCGGGGTAGTAACGTGTGGTGCTGGAGTAAAGGACATTTTGTGCTATGTTGTTGGCTCTCTGCTGAGCACAGTTGAAATGAGCTTGCGAAGGTGTGAACGTGGGTTCCTAAGATTCGAAAGATGCGATAGAGGAAGTGGTTTCAAATCTACTCGCCGTATTTTTGCTCCGAGCTTCATACCGCTCCGTATCGGGGTACTGTATCTCTGGAGTTCAAGTGGCTAAAGTGTTGATATGATGACTTATCAAACGAGGTGACAATTCGACTTGGTTCACAAGATGCTCACAATTCTCGCTGTGGTCTCTGACTGTCTCCATAACCTGGCTCAGGCTCTTCTCTTTCCCGTGTCTTAGGCTCGTGCTATGCATTCACACTGACTGTTAACGGCTGGTGGCGTTCTCCTACATGATCACCCATTATCCCTTCCACATCTCCATAATAGCAAGCTGAGGTGAAGTAACATGTCCAAATGTGGCTCTTGAAAGTGAAAGAGGTAGGTCTACAATCGTCGTCGACGGCCAATTGAGAGAGATCCACGAGTTCTAATGCAAGCTGAACATGATACGATGGAGAGACACCATGATGGCGCGAGGACCTGCAAAGGGTTAAGATTTTCACAAATATATTGCTTTGATCATGGCTGAGCTGAACCTCGAGATGCAGGAATGATAGTCACGAAGTTCGCGATGCCAAGGTTCGCCAGTGCGACTATCGAGTTCGAGACCCTGTCAAAACAAAACAAAACACAATTCTCCGCGTCGGGTCCTTCCGTGGCGGGCCGAGCCAGCTTGGAGAACAAACGCCATTGTCCGCTTCAAGTTTGCACTTGGCCTGAAATTCGTGCTCACCGCTTCAGTGCTCCGCGTACCAAGCGGGACATCTGAACCCCTGCTATACGCCATTTTGCGTTCTGGCATCGATTTGAGCAAGTAACACCTGATGTTGAGACTTCTCGCCCTTAGCCAGCATATTTAGACGTCGTTTGGGGTCAGTCAGCCACGGATCGTCTATATACTCTGAATCTGTAAAATTATGCTCTGCTTCAGAACCGTTGCATCAACACCAGCTTAGCCACGATGAGATATCTAGCGGTGACTTGCAGTCAGCTCAGCCGGAAATTGTTGAGAAGGAAGCGTGAACTGTTGAGAATGTCTAGCCATGTGTGTTTGAATTTTGCACTCCTTTCCTGGCGTTGATTTCAGCTCAGCCATGGGCTGCTCTATGCCGTTACTGCATCTTCAACCGAACTATGTGATTGAAGTTGGCTTCAAGTTACGCACATGTAATTCCCTCAGTCGATTGCCGAATATATAAGCTTGGAGTATTTGCTCTCAGGATATGAACAGCTTCTTCATCAAAGACCTCAGTATACAAAACACACAAACCAACAATACCAAACTCACAGACCCACCTGCAATCATGGCCGAAACAGTCCCCACGACCATCTCATTTGAGGTCAATCAAATCACCGAGGGCCAGTATGAGGTCAAACAGCTCAAGAACGAGAAGCCAGCGGACTTGAACAGCGGTAATCGCCAATAATTTAACTTCGATGTTGCAGTATTCTCTGTAAGAGCCTTTCCACGCTTCTGTCGTGATCATAATGTATATGCTTACCATATCTCCTCATACAGGTTCATGGCTACGTCGACTTCGAGGACAAGGAAATTGCAGTTTGGCCATCCATTGTTGGGATTCAGATCGGCGATGGCTACAAAGCTGGGATCTCGAGTGGATTGCAGATTCAACTAGTCCTGGCATTGTACAATGGCAGTGTCCGGTTCTGGGTCGAGAATAGTGTTTTGAAGATGCATCTTCATCTCAAACCACTTATTCCATGGGGCGATGATGTCAACTTCGATGGCGATATCATGTCTTTCTAGAATGTCACCAGGATATCTGATGGCGGTGGAGTGGACACATGGGAACGACGAAACGTATGCGGGAAGAAGCTCGCCGCTAGTCGGGAGCAAAATCTACGGCAGCAAAAGGATCTGACAATGAAGGACACTTAACTTTGCAACACATGTTGTATTTCTTGCATTTTTATCTTGAAAAGTCCCCTTCCCTCAATCAGGCAAAGTAAGATTCCAATTATGCAATTCCCTAGTAATACCGCCGCTCCCCCTGACTATCCAATTGTCAACAGACAATAAGCGTGAAGCAAACCATCTCGCCTCGATGTTCTTCCGCGTACTATCTGCGAGATAATTGTTCCACCGTTAAATCTATCAGATACCCAATCAGAAGTTTCACTAGTCAGCTTGAAGAGAACACCATTACTTCGACAAGAAGTGATCAAAGAGGGTGGTGGAGTACTACAGCGAAGACTTGTCCTTATGCAAGAGAAGTAAGTCGATTTGTCCCAAGAACATTTTCCGATTTTACGTGATGGGAGATGTTTGGCAGACAGTAGTGTGTCATACATTCAAGCTCGAATGGATCGCGCTCATCCAAGCTGACAGTCAAAACATTTTAAGCGAGAATTTTTTACGTATGCCCAGCGCCAGACATGGATGCAGATGATCTTCATCTTACAGGTTCTAGTTCTCACTCAGCCTCATCCTTCCCGTCTCTTTTGGGCATGCGCTGCGAAGAACTCTGAATATCTCCTGATAACCACAGAACAAAGTTCTATTATGTTCAAGCGAACATGTTCGATTTCTATATAACGACAGCCATGACTCTGCACAAGGAGCCCATAAACTATAATCCCAATTCTCCAACCAACCACCAGAACTCGAGCTCCAAAGCTTCCAACGAATAAAATGCTCACAAGCCACCTTATATCTACCACCCTAACCCTCCTCTTTACCATTTTCATCATCAACACACACGCTTTCACGAACCCCATCAAATCCCCTGCCGCCGACCCCTCAATCACAGTCCACAAAAAGAACTACTACCTCACCGCGACTGGCACCACCCAAATAACCATCACTCGCTCCCCCACCCTCACCGGTCTCCAAAACGGCACGACAACCCAAGTCTGGGCAGACGACACGCCGACCCGCGACCGCGACATCTGGGCACCTGAGATACACCTCATCGACTCAACCTGGTACATCCTCTACTCAGCATCCGGATCAGCCAACGGACGCAGCAAGCGCAGCCATGTGCTGAAAGGAACCGGATGTGATCCTGAGACTGGTGGGGAAAATGGGGAGGGAGATGGGCCTGATCGATGTGTGTATGAGTGGCTTGCGGAGTTGACGCCTGAGGAGGGGAAGCAGGCTGGTAGCGATGGGAGGGATCCCGAGAGTATTGATGGGACGTATTTGGTGGTGGAGGGGGAGAGGTATCATGTTGTTAGTGCGAAGGATAGTGATGGGGAGGCGGCGCTTCAAATTTCGAGGCTTGATACGGAAAGTTGGAAGGTCGAGGGGTGGACTGTTATTGCGAGGGCGAATAGGAAGTGGGAGAGGGATGAGGTGCCGTTGTTGGAGGGGCCGCATGTATGTTTTGTCCACTTTTGCGCTTCCCTCCCTTCCACACCTTATAGCTTTCTCATCCCACTTCGACTCGATGCTCGTCTTAGCGAGTGCATCTGCTTCCAAATTCCTCATTTACCTTCTTCCCGTCATGAAAACGGCAATGACTAACCATTCATCCACCCTCCCAGCCTCTCTACCACAACGGCTCAATCTGGCTCAGCTATTCCGGCTCTTTCTGCGGCTCGCCCGACTACGCACTCGGTCTTTTGCATTATATTGGCCCAGATCCACTCTCTGCCTCCTCATGGGTCAAAGTTTCTACCACAAGACCAGTCGTCAGCAAGGCGAATGGAAACTACGGAACAGGCCACAACTGTTTCTTCTACTCGCCGGATGGTACCGAAATTTGGGTAAGCTGATCGGCTCCCCTTCAGCAGCAGGATAACCCCTCGCAGATAGACCATTTTTATCCCTACCTGAGGGGGCTCCAAATCTCTCGAGCTTCTTGGGGTTGTCTGTTTGAGTAGGTGTTTGAGAGTAAGCTGACACAGATACGATAGAATGCTTTCCATGCAACTGCCAACTCGTCAGGTAGCTGTGGTGTTGATCGATATACGATGGCGTCGAAGATGACATTTGACGAGGACAACAATCCAGTTTTTGGTGATCCCGAGGAGTTGGGTACGACTATCCAGGCGCCGAGTGGTGAGCGAGCTTAACACGGATGTGGTATGACGATCGACGGCAGCTCGCTTGTGTTTGTTGATGATGTCGGATTGGTGATAGCAAAGCTAAGGTATAACTTCGGTCATCAAAATGGTCGTTACCTGGAGAAGTAAAAATGCTGATGCAGAATCGTGGACCTGGGGCTAATCTTACTCAATTGTCCACATGTCAAGGCAATATCTCTATGTTGGACATAAAATCTTTCGAATATGTTCGGTTACTTTTGCTACAAGCCCATAATGTACAATCATAACAGAAACGCTCGACAAAGCGTGGTCACGAAGCATGAGGTATCCTCTCCCACGGCCTCTCCAAGTCCCTATCTCTCGCTCTATCCTGCTCCCCAAAATCGCTCTCGATATCCAAGTCCGTGTCCCCATCTCTACTCCTCTCCGTAACCTTAAACTCTGTCTTCTTCAATATGCCTCCCTCCAAGCTCCCCTCCAGATCCCCATCCCGCCGCTTCTTATCTCCAACACCCATAAACACCAACTCCTCCTCACTGCTCTCCGGCTCTCCCTTCCTCTCTCTATTCCTACTGCCTCCCGTCCCACCAATCGTCACCAGCTCACTCGGTGCATGCGATCCATTCCCATGTCCGCTCTTACTATTATTATATGGACCGGACGAGCCATTGCCGACGCGCGTGCGGGCACGGTTGAAGAAGGAGAATTGTCGAGAGAGGAGGGAGCGTAGGGGTGGAAGGCAGACGCAGATTACGCCGACATTGATCTCGATGACGGACCAGAAACCAGATGTGATGTCGTAGGTTGTGTCGGGATTTTTCGCCGATTTAAGGGCGAAGAAGCGCATTATGCTGGTGAATGTTACGCTGGGAGGCTGGTCAGTTTATCTACTTGACGTGGAGAGGAATAAGGAAATGCTAGGAAATACTTACAAGAATCCCAGCCCGAAGACAGCGTATAGCAGGAACTTCTCTCTTCTGTCTCTCTGTAGCTTGTATACCATATGCATCGGTAACATCAAGATCAAGAAATCCGTCACGATTGAGAATACAGCGTTGGTATACCACGCTTCAACTAAGTTATAGCAGTGGCCTGGTTTCTTCTTATTCCATGCTTTATCGACAGGGATGCATTGGAAGACTCCTGCGATAGTGGTCGCGACGGCGAAGAGAGCGACAACGGTGAGGAGCGTGAAAATTGCAATGCGATAGAGGCGTTGGGGCATGATCCGGAGGTAGAGGAGAAGGATGGAGGCCTTGTTCATGGCGACGGCCATTTTGTAGGTTATCTGGAAAACCCAATGGAGCTGGATTGATGTCAGATCTCGGCGTTGGTTAAACTTTTCGGCATCGAACTTACAATGAGACATATTTGGATTTGTCTTGGTAAGAGGTTCTTCTTGTGACGGCCCCAGCCATGAGGAAATGCTGTCAAGAGAATATGAGTATTTGAACTTCTCATACGAGCAGGTTGAGGGCTTACCAGCAAGAGTTACACTGTTGCAATTCATTGTGAAAAGCTACAAATCAGAAGACTATCAGCTCTTGACCTCTCTTCACATTTTTCCAACTGGAATCTGAAGGTAAAACTCACAAATGCAGCCAGCGCTGCCCAATCATCCTTGCCCAGTTGCTTGGAAGTTATTCTACTCACAAACCGCGCAAGGAGGAATGTTGGCGTCAGACAGAGGAAGATAATAACGGCTCTCTTTTCAAAATCTCCATGATGGAGATCTGAATTGTCGACAACCATAATACCGTTGATAGAGGGCATGCACCACTGTCGAGTCAATCGGATGCAATCAGATGCGATCAGATCAGATCAGCGTCCGAATAGCACAGATTTGGCGAGATAGGCCACTCATATGTGGATTCCGTGGAAGCTTCGTTGAAGTTAAGGAGTCTCACTCGTTTCTTGTTTCTCTTTTCGTCGGTTGGCTGTTCAGCCCTGGCTAGTGTGGTTCAAACATCGAAACCTTCAAGAGAGAAAACGACGAGGGGGCGGCGTGGTAACAAGGGGATTTGACTTTGACAGCCATCACATCTCACTTCTGAAGAGCCCGAAGTTGTCCTGAATGAGATGCAGGATCGCTGCAGAAAACGTACACATCCTTGCGACCAAGAGAGAAGACCTTGAAGAACGTGCTCGTTTGCTTGATGTTGGGAGTTCCCCTTGCAACTGAAGAAGGTTTCACTGGGTTAGGTGGGTGGTGAGATTGAGGTTCAGGCACGTATCCTTGTAGACACGCCCGGACGAGGCAGGTAATCAATCTGCGGAATGCAGGTTTGATGGGGCTGGGGTCGGTACAATTGTATTTACCCAGCCGAGAACATGCTTAAATCCAATTGAAATGAGGAGTTTTCTGTGAAGTTGCAGACACGAGAACTTTGTTTTTCCAGACAGAAACGGTGGACCGTTGTATTGGTTTGTCGTTACATCGCTCCATGGTTGTTCTAGGCGATCGGATCTAACCGAGCAGATGCGAGCTGTCGCTGTTAAACGTCGCCAACCGCGAGTTCCTAATGATCATCCGACTGATCCAGAGTTTCACGAAACGAACTCGTCGCACTTCCCTCTTCTCAGACTGCCTTCCCCGCCCCCATCCCAGCTTTCTTATCAATGGGTCCTTCGCCTGGATCTCACTCCAGAATGCTAATCTCTCGCGCGGTCCAGACTCGGGTCAATGAGCCTGACAGCCGAAAGCAGCAGGTGAGAATAAGCCTGTGGGTGTGCCGCGGCGGGTTAAACCCAGTACATTTTCAACATCCCCAGCCTGAAATCCAGGATGACAGGCTTGGCGAGAAAAGCTTCAGGCGCGCCATTCGCTGGGCTGGCGGGAGGCGTCTCCTTGCCAGGCACACTGACCGTTGAAGATCTCCAACCTGTCGGGACAAAGACCCAAATCGAAGAATTGCTGCAGGCGAAGGAATCGATTCCTGGCAGAAGAATTTGCTCGGATTGTTCCGCCAATGATTTAGAGTTTGAGATGAGATGCGATGCGCTGATTTTGACTTTGATGGTTCCGGCAGCCGGAAGCGGGAGGGGGAGTACGAAGTCGTCTGCGCGTGTTCCTGCAGGGCGTTGTCCTTTATTTCTGGAAATGTTGGATGATGCATGAGTGGCAGCTCACTTCAATTTCATCCGCGATCACAGTGATGGTTCAAAACTTGGAAAGTATAGTTCTGGAGAGACCTTCGGCTGTTTCTTCAGCGGAAGCCAAAATGTGTTTTATCATTACAAAGTTTACTTCAATGTTTCTCCATAGATATGTACAATAAACCATCTCAGAACCAGATCAAGGAAGCCAGTTCAACAACGCAGCGTGGAATGATGCCGGATCCTGGATCTGGGGTGCATGACCAAGTAGAGGGAAATGGACGTAAGTACATCCAGGGATTTCTGCTGCGACTTTTGGGCCGAGGACATCGTAATGGCCCAACAATGGCTTGATTTCTGCTGGCGCCCACTTGCTTCCGATGGCCGTAGTATCTTTGTCGCCAACGATAAGCAGAGATGGCATCTTGAGGTTGGGCAGCTCGGCAATGACGGGTTGAGTGAAGACCATGTCAGTTGTCATCGCCATGTTCCAGGCGAAATGGTCACCCAATGAACCTTGATAGATGCTGAATAGCATGTTCACCCACACATCGTAGGATGCGTCCCAGGTTCCGGCATAGTATGTGCTTTGCTGATAAGACTTGAGACTGGCGAAGGTGGTGTTGAGTTCAGCCGCGTACGAAAGATCTGGTGATTGATACGGAACTCCGAGTTCGAACCAGTTTTCGAGGCCGAGAGGGTCTACCATCACGAGACGGGAGGTTTGGGATGGATACATCAAGGCGTATCGTGCTGAAAGCATGCCGCCCATTGAGTGTCCCATGATGGTGGCATTTGTGACGCCGATGCTGTTCAAGAGGCCATTGGTGTTTTGAGCGAGAGCAAACAGAGTGAACTGATACTCGGAAGGCTTTGTAGACTTGCAGAATCCAATCTGATCAGGCACAATGACCCGGTACCCATCATTGACGAGAACCTTAATTGTGGCATTCCAGGTGGCACCACAGAAGTTCTTTCCGTGGAGCAGGACAATGTTGCCTTTAGGAGTGCCCGCTGGTGAAACATCCATGTACGACATGGTGAGCTGTTTCCGCTGCGAGACGAACCGGTAGCTCTTGACGGGATAGGGGTAAACAAAGTCCAGGCCGTTGGCAGAGTCTCCGCGTTTCGCTGCTAGGGCAGTGGTGCATGATGCGACGCCTAGCAGAGTGAGGAGGGTCGTAAAGAGCTTCATGGTTGAGCCGTCTAGAGCAACTTCTTGATTAACTCTGGTAAAGGAGGCGCGTTAGATGAAGCTCTGAAGCACGCCAGTACATCGGAATTACTCACCTGGTTTGATGTGGCTGGCTTTTTGGTCCCAATTGCTGCGGATTAAAAGCAAGAAGTCAAAGAAGGGGGGACCAGGGAATTAAATGTAAGCGATTCAACTGTCATGGGTATATGAGATTAGCATGCACATACATGGATATGGGTGGTTGTTGTGGGTTTTCACTAGTGCATTTGCAGGAGAGCAACGGCTGGGTACGATCGAATCCTTTCGGCGAGGAACAATTGGACCTTTGTCTGACTCTCAAAGGGATGCAGTACGAACAATGTCATGAGTTGCGATTCTCTTCTATTCTCAATGTCGAATCACACAACCAACGTGCCGTTACGCTTCTCGAAAGACATTTGTTGCAAAATGGGAGAGGCTTCCATACGGACCCCGCCCCCGCCGCTCAGGAACGCTGGATCCGAAGCCCCACCTCTTGCAACTCTCTGGCGCAAGCTTCCTGCAGCAGATCCAGGCTGTTCATAGGTGCCAAGAATCAACAATCGGAATCGAAGCCTTCTTAAGAATCGCCAAGTGGTCTTCGGACTCTCGTTCTACTTTTTTGACTTTCAGTGCTGACGCGTGCATCTGAGCTTTCAATAAACGCCGTGTTCCCACCTTCCTGAATGGATGTGCTTAGAAGAATGTCGACGAACTTGGAAATCATTATTGAATCTGAGACTCGATTGGAATGGTAATCGCGTTTGAGCTCAAGCGCGGGAGTGAGACATGTTCAATTGGGAAGTCGTTAGGTAGTATTTTCTTACTGATGATAGACTAGTGTCGGGACCGAGAAACTCAATTTACTTTGCTCTGAAAAACCTAAAGAGAGGTTTGATTGGAAGCTCACAGTACTACATTTTAGCTTACATAAACCAAATCTCACTATTGACAATTTGTGTGTGTGCTTACTGTAAGGAGGACTTCGGCGCGTTGGACTTGTAAGAAACGATGTTGGCTTGACGGAATTTTGGTAATTTGCTCGCTTATGTTTGTTTATTGTTGCTGCTACCACATTCCAAGCGTCGGTCTTTGGTCTGCAACATTAATCGTCCTCGCTATCTGGAGATTTCCTATTGCGCCGAATATTGATCGTGGCTCAGGAATCCAAAGCGGAATCTGCCTCATGGCTTTGAAGTGTTCGTGCCGAACAGCACATTTGGGATAACAAAAGTGCCTACTCTACTCTCTCATGTTTCTTGTGATATCTGATCCTCGACGGCCGATGGTCAAATATACGTCGCACAACTTCGTGGACAATAGTTAAGGGCATTTGAATGTTATAGTGAACGGGTCGGTTTGGAAGTTCCAGCCTTGAGCGATGAATGTAGGAGCTGTGTCTCTACTTGAGCAGAGCTAGTTGGCTGCATTCCTCTTGACGAACCTGAATCATTGAAGAGCGTGTTCGGTGCCCGACACGAAAATGCGTAAGTGACATCGTACGATCCGGAGACCAGTTCACAAAACCCAGAACCACCCAAGCTATACACACCGTCTCACCAACGAGTAGATCAGTCTTGCTAGTTTCAATGCTCGCCACCTGTCCCCAAATACTGGCAGCTATTCTTCGAATGTAACATACACGCGAAAACCACGAGTCAATACCACTTCAGATGCGCCGTAGATGATCTGAAAAAAGATTTACAATACAGAAAAAGTAGGGAAGGTAGCTCATAGGAGAAGCTGAAAACTTTAGGATTGCGAATGAGAAAGAAGAGGCCTTGGAGCCTTTGTTGTCAAAGTCACTTTGAAAGACATGCAAGAAAGAAGGTGGGGATTGAAGTTTGGAGAGCGAAGCCCAGGGCTTCCTCCCTAAGTTCTATGTTGCTAATGATGAATAGCTTTTGCACGACAAAGGCGTACTTGAAACATTCGCCTAAGATCTTCGCCAATTCGTAGCATGACAATTGGGAGGAAACGAGCCTTGGGTGGGAGGGGGGAGTGGTTGCATGTCGCCAAGTTGGTGCTTCCTTCGACAACTGGACTACCTTCCACGGAAAGAAAATCCGAGCCTGACCTCCGAAGCTAACTTACCATCCTAGCTTACGAACAAAAAGGGATATGCTTGAACACCGATGTGACGACCATTTCGCGACTCGGTACCGGGGACCAACTGCTCCGTTACCGGCTCAATGACAACTTCGCTGCTTCGCAACAAGTTTGACTCTGAGTACGAAACAGTGCAGATGCTGCAGTGTCACCCAGTCGTCACTTCACATGGCCGACTCAAAGGGGCGACAGATTAATCCCCGAGCAGACTGTCAGGCAGGTCGTCTTTGCATACTTTAGAGTATCACATGCCCGAGTCCTCTACATTAGTCAAATCTAAAAGATTGTGGGTCTCTGGAGGCGTGCTTGATCTTGTACATGTTTTGTCGATCACAAAATCTTGGACTTCAAGACCTTATCTTGCGCAAACATCTACTAGGTCAATGACGCGACCCGGTTCTTGGAAATATATATATGACAGACCTGCAAGCCTGCCTTGTTGTGACCTCCTTGGCGAGAACGGCACAATATTTGATTTGCAGCGATCTGGAACAGCTTAATGCATGCAAGATTCGCTGGCCTGCAACTACATATGCATCTAACCTCGGGACGGCTGTACAACATACGAAATGCTAGTGCGGGACAATCTGGCTTAGCGAGAAAGTTGTTGACGAAAGGTAGGGTCAAGGACGGCACGGCCAGCACTGACGCCAACTCTATCGGCGGAAGAGGTATTTAATGCGTTTGATTGTTCGTATTCTATCAATCATCATATCGAAACAAGGACCCTAGACATCTTAATCAAAGAAGAAACATTGAACAGGTTCGAACCACAGCAGACTTTCTTGCAGTACAAGAGTACTGATATTTGATCATAGAAATCTCCACCCAAAATCCTCACCATGACCCAATCTGAGAAGACCCAACCCTGAAGGCTGTCTGGCCCACCCCTGATGCCGACACCTCCAAGGCTCCCTAAATGGCCAAAGATGCTATTCCTCTCAACGGTGCTTACGGCTACAACGACAAAGGCAGTCTGGCCAGCTACCGAGGCTGATGCCTCCAAAGCTGCTCAGATGGCGAAGGATGCCATTCCGTTGAATGGAGCTTATGGCTACAATAACAAGGGCGAGGGAGTTGCTCCTGCGAAGAAGTGATTTGAGTTGCCAAACTCGAATCACCTCGATCCTCAATCGGGAGCGGGGATGGAATGGAGCGGGATGTTTAGATGTTGGTGATGCCCTTCGGAATTTGACAGAGTTGCTGTCTAGCATTTCCTAGACAAATACACATTCGTTCACTACTTCACTACTTGACTGCCCTTCATTTGAAAAACACAAATGCCCTCAGTTCAATGCTTTTTCTTGGTGCCACATCGCTATCTGCGTTCGGATTGTGGAAACTCATATGAGCAATACCTACATAGTTAGCCTAGGTTTGCACAATTTAAAAAGGAACCCACTTCCAACTCCCTCCAAGCTCGAATCAGTCTGTCTGAACATAAGAACTTCATCGGGGTCCAAGTCCTTGAAGTAGTACCACTTGTGCTCAGGACTATGGTATTACCTCTGGTTCTCAGTGAAGCGATTATTTTAAACTCGATCCGCCGCAATCGCGTCTGTGTTGTGATCGATCGTTCGATGATCGCAGAGCGCGAGAGGCCAGTCATTTCCTGGGCCTTGGAATGAAGTCCAGAAACTTTGCCCTTCAGTGCGTTCTACGAGTTAGGACTTTGTGACTTACTTGATTGTTGCCAGCCTTCCAAACTCCACATCTTTGTAGAAAGCTCGAGCTGTCTTTTCAGCTGCCTCGAGAGAGTAATCTGCATCCCCTTCAATATTATTTCACCATTTAGAGAAGGGACTGACCAGCATGAACACACGTCGCTGGCTGAACGTTTTCGGATATCTCTTCTGTACCAGAGAACCTCATGTCTCTCTTTCGAAGCTAAGATAGTTTCGGTATCAACCAGACTCTTTATCTAAGATGACATTAAACAGACTCACATTGTGCTCAATGATCTTCACAGCAATCGCATCGGGAAATTGCTTTTTCAGTATCCTCTCCACCTGAGGATAGAATCTCTCTTTCACAATGAACTCATCGCGGAACTGTGCAGCTGTCCATTTGTGATCGAGATTCGCTACCGCAAATCCGAAGTCGTCGAAATTGTTCGGAACTTAAAGGGGTCGAAAATTCTGGACTTCAATCGGAAAAGACTCGTTGGTCATATTAGTTTGAGGAATCACGCCGCCTGCGTCGTAGGCAATTGCGTATGGCTTCTCTTCATGGTGTTTCGGGTCTCTTGCCACGTAGAGCACCTCGGTGGAGATGAAGTCCTCATTCGGTGCTATCCTTCTACTGGCGAAGCGTAAATGGCAGCGTTACTGAGGTTTTGTGCGTAGCTGGTTATGCTCGAAGTCTAAAGAGCTGAACAAAGTGACTGCACAGAAACTTGAAAGCATTATCTCGTAATGTAGCAGCCGCTTCCCGATCCTACTGATTGATTGACCACATGTCACGAATCTCACCAAAGTTTCCCGCCTCCACGTGGGTGTCGATAGTGTCATGCACGCAATTCTCTCGGGCAACATGCATGAGACTAATGCAACCGATGTATAGGTGGCTGCAGGCAATTATCTTGCCTTTCTCCATGTATTCGGACCTTGTGACCCGGTTTATTGTCTACCGATCTATGATCAACCATTGTGAAGTCGAAGATCATCAACCTTGGATCTAGCTTCTCGTCAAGAGCTTGAAATCCAGTCAGCCTTGATGGTCTAAGTTCTACTCCTAGCATTTCGTCGCTTCAGGATCGACTTGGACAAGTCGCAGTTCAAAAGTCCGCCGGTAGCATTATTGACAGATAACATGCATGGAATGAGCACAATGCCAGAGCTATACTCGAGTTGTGGAGCTCATGAAGACGAACTCACCAAGTAAACAAACCCACAAAGAGTTCGCTTAGCAGAAACGTGGAACTACACACACGTGACAGATCGCAGTCGGCCAAGAACGGGCTCAGCCGCTCCGAGCCGAGGGCCAAATTCCGAATACCTTCAGAAATCTGACTCCTTTCAACAAAACAATGCGCCGAACACAACACTCGTCAAGATGGCTGTATCTATGATGAGGACGGCTGGCCGGACTGTCCTTCGGCGACCGTATCTTCATACAAGACAGCAACCTCTGGCGAAACGACACAATACGACCTCTTCAACCCCCACTACCGCGCGCCCAACGCAAGATGACCCCGCCAACAGCATTTCGATTCCAGTACCAAACACTGTCGGAGCGATACCAATATGGCAGAGGCTAGGACCACTCTCCAGGGGCTTCCAGGCATACGGCAAAAGTCAGAGGAAGAGACCACTGGCAACACAGTTTGTCAGTTCACTGGTTATCTTCTTTTTGGGGGACATTTCGGCGCAAAGCATAAGTGGAGATGATTATGACTACAAAAGGACTCTGCGAGCCCTGGTGATCAGCGCAGGATCCTCGATACCGAATTACAAATGGTATGGTCATCGGAAATTTCACAGTTCTTAGAGCGAAAGCTGACGCATAGTAATAGGTTTATGTTCCTCAATGGGCACTTCAACTACACTTCGAAAGCACTGTCCCTCGTCACGAAAGTCACTGTCAATCAAATAGTGTTTGCACCCTCATTCAACACATATTTCTTCGGCATGCAATCATTCCTGTCCGGTGATTCTCTTCCCGCTATTTGGGAGCGCATAAAGCAGACGGTTCCCACATCGGTCGTAAATAGCTGCAAATTGTGGCCGGTAGTGACTGCGTTCAGCTTCACGTTCATCGATCCGCAATATAGGAGTATTTTTGCAGGTGTCATTGCGATCGGATGGCAGACATATCTCAGTTTCTTGAACAGAAAGGCGGAGAGAGCCGCCGCTGGCATGGTAGACGGGTCGCAGTCTGGTGAACGAAAGATTGAGGCTCCTACAGCAGACACAGAGGCGAGGCAAGCGGTCGAAGCGTGATGGATTTTTGGAGTGGCTACTGGCAGGCATATACACTGGGGGTTATGGAGCGGCTTTTGATACCATTTGCATAGACGGACGGCGTTTGGGTAGATCTGGGACGGTGCATTTATGGTTTGGTTGGGACACATATCAAGATAAAGAGACCAATAGACATGCATGAGAAGCAATTATCATATCACAGACCTTCAGCATGGATCGAATTTCGATAGTGCTCCTGCTGGGCCACAAGACGATCCTGCAGTTGGCAGACTGCCTTCAAGTAAAGTATCCAACAGTATACTTAAGCTGTGGCTCGCGAACAGTGGCTCTGGTGGGGGTAATCAAATGACAGGGAAGCTGATAGATATCCTCGAAGCCAGTCTGGGAAGGTAGCATATGGTCCCTGAACATAGGGTGAAACCGGACTGCAAAACATATGCGCATTTACGACCTTACCTGTTGATAGGCTGACCAGTGTGAGACAACGCAACGGCCACCGGAATTTGGTAAGAGAACATCCAACGAGGCAGACAATATATGGTCCTGGCTTTCTCGACGATTGAGTCAAGTGCCATCGTTGCTTAAATTTGGTTGCTTGATGCAAATAGCAACTGCTCGGGGCAAGAAGCTCTCCGGTAATGCTTCCAGCCGTCATTCACACGAAGTTAAGCGAGCATAAACACAGCTAATGATCTGGGAAACCCTCGTCGACTGTCCTCAGGCCTCCATTATGCGAGTGTGGAAGGCAATGTTTGGCGTTCCCAGAGTTACGACGTTGAAAGGTCGGTGGCGGGTGTTTACGGCTTGATACGGTGGTGCCACGAGGTACGAAGTCGGAAAGCTTCTCGTGGGGGTGCCAGCATCGAAGCTATATGGACATCAAAACGCCGAGTATCACATCTTAAAATGACTTCAATAAAACAATAACCCGATATGGAGCCAGGAAGTCCAATAAAGCTGAACATCCTTATTGTGGGAGCAGGAATAGCCGGCCTCACAGCGGCAGCCAGTCTTCGAGCTGCTGGTCACAAGATTACTGTATGCTTTTTCCCCATCATTTCTACTCTGGACTTAACATGGCAGATCTTCGAATCCTCAACTATCCTGGACGAAGTAGGAGCTGCAATTACCATTGCTCCAAACGGGAGCAGAGTCCTCGCGCACATTGAATTCGACTTTGAAGCTGCAAAAGGGGTCCGCGTTAAGTCTCCATCGATGTACTTCGGTGATACACTTAAGGAACGAAAAAATGCATTTCCAGTAAGTGCTGTATGGAATATTGATGTTGAGGACATGACGGGATTTCCGAATCGCTCGTTTCATAGGGTCGACTTACATAATGAGCTGAAGAAACTGGCCTTACGAGATGATGGACAAGGTACTGTGGAGGTGCATCTAGGTGCGAGAGTCGTGAGAGTCGATATCGAGAACGCTGAGGTTGGGTTGGATGGCGGAAGGTTACGGAAAGGTGATTTGCTGATTGGTGCTGACGGCATCCATTCCTGTGTTCGGAAAGCTGCCCTAGAGTACAGCGGCGAGACGGAAGACATTGAAGACCTTGGATGGGACATTAGCAGATGGCTTCTGGACAGAAAAGATGTCGAGGAGGATGATGAGTTGAGGGAAGTCTATGTGAAAGGTAACGATAGAAGTGTGTGGATCACACCACACGAGGGTCAAAGTAAAAGACTCGTTTGGTACACTTGCCGAAAGTCGGTCAATATATTTCCCCCCCTTATTTCTGACACTGATATATCTCTTAGTGGAGAAGTACAAAACATGGTTGCCTTGATTCCAACCAGCAAGGGAGAAGCTGAGCCGGAGCGTAAGTTCACACTTTTAAGGCTGTACCAGCAAATGTACCAGAGTTGACTGTTTCCGAGACTACGGCAGATCAGCAGATCTCGACAACATCCTCGAACAATTTTCCGACTTTCATCCTTCATTACTGAAGCTTTTCAAGTAAGCCTCACTTTTCTTGAATCTTATCTCTGGACTAACAACACGGATCAGAAAAGCAGAAACAATCAAAACATGGAGACTTCGCAACCGAAACCCTATCAAGAGTTTCGCATACGGCAAAACAGTCCTCATTGGCGATGCTGCGCACCCAAATCTTCCCTTCAACGGACAAGGTGGCAACCAAGCACTAGAGGACTGTGCGGTTCTCCAACGATTATTCACAGCTGAAACTACCAAGGATACCATTCTTGAGAAGTTGAAGCTGTTCAACACCATCAGGTGGAAGCGAGCGAGTAGAATCCAGATCAGTTCTGGTGTGCCTGGATCTCAAGTTAACGATTTGACAGAAAGGTTGAAGGAGTATGAGGAACAGGATGATCTATTGCCTGCCGAGGATGATCCTGATGGACTGGCAAAGAGATGGGTGGGAGATTTGACGTAAGTAGAAAGCATCTTCGCGAGGTAGCCTTGCTCACTTTCAGGAATAGCTATGACATCTTTAAGAAATGTGATGAAGTACTCGGAGGTGCCAATAAGTAAATTGACCTTGGGTGAGGGCTAGTTAGAAAGATAGCTTTTGAGTCTACACACTTTTCGCTTACACAAATGTCCTACGTATCCTGAGGTTTCCGAATTCCAGATCCTCTTGAGATTAACAAACATGGTCCTCTCCTCGCCGCAGCCTGATTTGTCTGTAGACGATTGACGGAGCTTCCATCTCTGCGATGGGGAATGAGCATATGCTTCGCAGTGAGGGTTCTCGCAATGCTCGACCCTCCCTCCTCTCGAGGTTGCGCTCCACGTGTCGAAAAGTTCAATCGTATCTTGAATAGGTAGAATAGGATGGCTGCAGTGTTATCTTCTCATGATACAAAGATCACCGTACAAGAAACCAGAAGGTCGTCGTGTCGTCCCGAAGGTTTCAGTTTCGAGATTGAACATAGCTGCAAGCACATTCAGCTTACAGATTGATGATGCTCTCACCGCAGCCGAAAGCGCCTCTTCGTCATCTATCTCTGTCCTTCATTGGAAACTTCAAGCACCAAGCCACCATAGGACTTCTTCTCCTTGTCCTTGTCGACAGTCTGGGTATTTGCGATAATGTTCCGGACAGACCCTTCACGGCTGACGTCGATAGCTTCCTAGGAAGCGTATATTTCCAGCTCTTCTATTCTGTGCTTGCGGGGAAGAGCGAGACCAATGGCCGGAAGATCTTTGCCCGCTCAATATTCGTCTTCAGCGACACATAGATCTTTCCAACCTTCCATCATCGCTTGCTCAGCAGCCTGCGTTGTCCCCTCCCAGTAACTGAGGCTTGAAGTACACTGACTGTTAAGCTCTCCCATCGGATTCATCGCCAGAGAATTTGGGTAACACGTCGGACATGGATGCTGCACTTTCTGAAGCAACTAGAATTGCTACATACAAGCACTCGGCAGATGTGCTTCGATTCCCATTCGGAGCGAGCTGGGAAGATACAATCGATGTGGATTACTCATGATGCTGCTAGATCTTGTGGATTTTGGACTTTGATGGAGAACGGGCTCCAGTCGCATGCTGAACCTTTCAGGAGGAGCTGGTGTCTCCCTCGATTCGTTGTAATAACTGGCTCTCATGTTCGATGGTTGAAGATACGGCCGCACTCTGGCGCCATTATTTGGTATGTTATACTGGGCCCCGGACCTTGTTGCGTTTGATACTTCCAAGATCTGTGAGTCGTTGCCGTCATTGTCAACGATGATGTGTCCGGAATAGCGGTGTTTTTATCGGTGATGTCGGAAGTGTTGGTGTGTTCGGCCATCGTGCCGGACTGAGTGAAGCAGCGGACTATTTCGATGTTGACTTTGGTGTTGATGATTCGAAGGCTAGAAGATAGGTAAGAGAGTGCTGAGGCAATTACAGCTATAGGAGGCTGCGGGTCTATGGAGCTGCTGAGGCGGCTGAGGATGTTGACCCACTGAAAGGTAGCTGGGACCTGGATCCTTGAAGCCTCCCATCGATTCTACTTGAAGTTACAGCTTGGAACACAGGGGGTGCTGGGAAGACCTGAACAATACGCCGGCGAGTATCAACCTGCTGGAGGTGGTTAGGTGGCCTTCGGTGCCACAGGTATATTCCGGACGCCTTTTGGCTCATTGCTGGAGAACATCGGAGCAATCCGTCTACTCGGATGTTGAGTAGTGACAACTCTCATTCCACCTCGTAGCACTAGAATCGTTCCTTTGACGGAGGATCAAGGATGGGATCAGCTTATCGGAGACTTTTCATGCCGCCGTATCATGAGGCTCTGCGCTCCGTCCCCTTCCTATGATTGAGCTGAGAGGGACTCGAATACGTGGTGGGAAACTAGGTACAGATCATCTGCCAAGAGCATGTAGGATGGAATTCTGACCACCGTCTCGGCTGTTCCTTAGAAGGAGCTTGCGACCATGTCCAGAGTTGGCCACCATAGGGAACGTATCAGAGACGTCGGGATCGGAGAAGGAAGGTTGGCTTAAGATAACCCTCAGGACCCGTGAGCTGGACTCTCCATATCTCTCCAATTCCCAAGTACTGAGAGACAAACACTGCTTCGGCATGGTAAGTATCGTGCCTTCTCAGATCGTAGCGTAGCTGTCGATATTCGATATTGTTCTAAGAATGTATTCTTGAGCAAAGAACGAATTCAGGAGCGGTGATAGACGCTTGGTGGTGATTAGCGTCAGAAGTGACGGCGCGAGTCGGCTATCCCTACGATTTTCGAGGGTATAGAGAGGTAGAAAAGTTGCAAGTATGGTCTGGAATTTTGTATGGAAGGGTGGTGAAGACATTGTTCTCGGGGCATTGTGTATAAATAGTACAGACGTCTGGTTTATAAGTTGATTGGCTTGATATCGATGGTGATAATGATGAAGAGAAGTGAGAATTAACGGTGAAATAGTACCGAGTCAGGACTTCTTAGAAGAGCAAGAGACAGGGGAGTTAGACGCCGTCTCTCCTACCGAAGCTCAAGACTACAGTCTTTCATCGACAATCCTTACTTCATCACGCCGGCGATGGCATTAGGGTGAGAATGCCTGAAGATAAGAGGAAGGGAGACGCGAAAGCGACGACAGGCGTGTAGAAGAAAAGATAGGACTAAACGCAGTTCGGCAATAGGTAATATGATGAGGGCGACGACTGCTGCCTGCCTGTCTCACCGATGTTGACTATCTTTAGCTGGATTAAGCGAGATGTCTGGAGTTGTGCAAGTACCCGAGACTGAGCTCATTTCTTCCGATCTGCCAGCACTTTCTGGCCAGACTCAGACAACGGGAGCATGAAGCCCCCGAACGCGCATCTTACATATGTACCAATTAACACAGAAACGGCAGTAACGGCTGCCAGAAAAGAAGAGAAGTCTTTGCAGGCATTAGAATTTCTGCTCCCATCTCGGATAATCAGCTTACCACCGCGCCTAGTACGGATACGCCCTAACCTCCTCCTCCTTCTCAACCTCCAACCCAGCCTCAACCTGCTCCCTATGTTTCCCGTCCAAATACTCCAGCAGAACCTCCTCATACCTCTCCTTCCCCTTATACCTACTAACATCATCACCCCAACTCCTCACCGCACTCGCCAACCTGCCCGGTACATACGGCTCCTCGCAGATCTCCGTGATCGGATGGAAGTACGTGCGGATAGTGAAGACTACACCGCCGCTGCGCGGGAGGCGACGAAGAGATTGTCTCTCGGAACGGAAGTAGTGGTGTGAGATGGCTTTGTTCTTCTCGGCGGTGAACCAGCCGACTGTTCCTTCGGCGCCATCTTCGTCACCGATGCTGGATGACCAGGGGAGGCAGTCGTCGACTTGGATGAAGTAGTTGTTCTACTTTGCGTTAGACCGCACTCGTTCCCGTGAATCAGTCTTGGGGAGCAGATCAGGTTGGAAAACTCACTCTCTGCACCGGCCCATTCGGCTGCACCCTCCTGAAGAAATTCATCATGCCCTTCTCCAACTTCGTCTTATACCCCGGCACATTCCCAGATGTATGGATCTCACTGAGCGGCATACCAAGCTTGTCTTCCAGTTTCCAGAATCCAGCTAATAGGATCGAGCCGGCAAGGAGGTAGTACTGACCATCCTCCTTCTCAAACATGATTGCTAAATCATCCTGCGTCATGCGGGCGGCCATCTGCATCGGATCCTCGATGAGCGGTCTCTCGACTATGTTGAAAGATTCGCCTGTGACGAGGTTGTCCATTCCCACGGGCGTCTTCTTGTACAGAGATGGGTAGCGCTCTGGTAGGTAGTCGCAGAACTCTTCGAGGAGTTCCACAGCGCCATCGAATGCAACGGGGTCAGTATAGCTGCATTTTGAACCGCGCTCCTCGATTCGTTTGGCTTTGTCGGCGTGGTATTTCAGGTAGTGATTATCGAGCTCTGGTAGGTATCAGTTCCCGTAATTTGTATGTAGCTACCCGCTGTCACACAGCAACTCACCGATCCACTCATCCCAATTCATGTTTCGGAGACCCATGGTGATGTGGTAAGGTCCATGTCTGAAAGGGCGATATGCATTCGGTTTGGTGGTGTGAACGTTCCAGTTGGGCGCTGGCGATGCAGTTGGCCGTTTGAAATCCATGGGTTCCCATACTGAGGAGGTCAGCCATGCCCAGTCAGGTCATCGGGTTACACGAACCTCCAGGTTTCCTCTCAGGAGCTTTGAAACTTCGAGCTGCTTTCTCGATCGTAGGGGTTGACGGCCGGCTGCTGTAGCTTGGCTGCTTGAGATATTTAATCGCTCGTACTAGAAGCCATGATGCGAGAGCCGCAAATAAAGCTCCATACAGAATAAGCTTCGGGCTGTCCATTGCTCTCTGTGTCACTGGGGACGTTTTCATATGTTTGACGACATCCCCAGCCAGTTTCCGGCACTTCTCTACTCGTTTATCCATATTGTCGTCTCCTCGCTCAAAGATCAGGAATGCAAGGACAAAAGCAAACGGAATTCAGTGCAATGAACAAAACTCAAAACCGACATCATAGAGCACCCAACACATATATATGAAAATCAACAGCCTCCAATCGATAAGACCAAGTGATGCAGCGGGGTATTTTGCCCCGCCATTGATGGGGGTTAGGAGTGGGCAGAATGGCTCTTATCATCCCGGCCAGCCAGGGACTTTTTGTCCATATCGGGCTAATGATGTTCGGATTCCACGACACCAACAACTACGGCGTAAGGAGACCGCATCTGGAATGGATTTTGGGTTAGAGACGTGAGTTCGAATCAATGTCATGCCATTTTAATCTGCCACTGGCAGATTGGGTATTGATCCGAGGCTTGTGAGAGCTTGCTGGTATGGAATTGAGAAAATGGGGGTATCGAAGCCGGCGGGACTTCTCATCCTTGGCTGGACCTCGATAAGGTGATCGAGAGCAGAGGTTGAGAAGCTCTGAGGCTGTATGCAGTCCCTGGGGCTCCTGCCTTGATGTCGTTTGTTCCGACACCCGGCAGAAGACGTTGAATTCTTGATGACGGTTTTGGAGCTGAGACAGCATTGATGGGGCACGTGACCAAATCGCTAACCAAACAGAAACGCCCTTGTTCAGCTCAGCCCCTGAACGGGCGAGCTCGCTTCCGTGCTTTGTTTTGATCACTGGAGTGGGTACTATTTGGAGTAAATCTCATCATTCATTCTGAAGGGTATCATGTAATTCTACAGTGTCCAACTTGCGATCCAACCGATCTTATCCTACAAAAGTACAAAGTCATCACTTACCGCCTGCACCGTTGTTCTGAGAATTCTGATTGTTCCATTGACCGGGCAGGAATGCAGGATTTATGAAAGCCCCTCCAGGAGGAGGTGGTCCTTGCGGCGAAGTCCCAGGAGGCGGTTGCCATGTATTCTGCGCGTTTTGAAATGCCTGTTGAAATTGAGGTGGGAATTGAGGCCAAGCCATCTGAGGTTGTTGAGGAGAATAGGCTGTTGGTGGTATGAAGAAGTTCGGTATAGCTGCAGGACTGGCAGACGCTTGAGAGAAGTCTCTTCCCTGAGGTGGCTGTTGGTATGGAGCAGGAGGGTAGGTGGTCTGAGGCTGAGAAAAGCTTTGCGGTCGCGGTGGAAGAGAATGGCCACCGCCTCGGCGGTCTTCATATCCACCTCGACCTCGTCCACGATCTCCACGACCCCTGCCCCTCCCCCGATCACCTCTTCCGCGATCACCTCCTCTACCTCTACCTCTGAATTGCTCACGATTCGGTCTCTCGTAGTTACCGGTGTAAGCAATTTCTTGAGGAGCTTCGCCATGCCCAACAGCATTTTCAAATCCTGCCGGCCTAGCCAGTGGTCTGTAAGGTCCGTCTTCCTCGGCATCATCGTAGCTTATCGGCTTAGTAGAGTCGTAAGGGGTATGTTGCTGTTGTAAAGGATGTCCACCACGACCAGAACCCCCATTTTGCAACTTGCCGCCTCTTCTTTCTATCCTCTTTTGCTTGACTCTCCGCTTATGCTCTGCTTCAGCTTCGTCGTCAGAAAATTCCATCTCTTCGTCGCCAACTTCTTCGTCGTGGAGGTTTGAAGCGTCGGATCCTTTGTACGCCTTTAGAGCTTGTGTAAACACAAATGTCGAGTGCTTCTCTGAATAGAATACTCTGGTACCTAGTGACAATCCTGCTTCCGCAATTTCTCCTGCATTGGTAAACATAACGGAGTATAACGGTTTTTGTACGGGTCCGAGGATTTCTGCGACAACTCCGATGACACTTCTATCTTCAAGACACAACACAGATCCACTTTCCAAGGCTCTATTCTCACCAGAAATCTTTGCCTTGATAACCAGAACATTTTCGACAATATGCTCGACGTTACCAACTTCCACAATGGGCATATCCGCAGTAATAACGACATCAGGTTTTGGTACAATGACATCTGGGACTTCGTTTTTGGTTCGCAGTTGAGTTCCAGGTCCTTTAGCTTTGCCGCCGCCTTCGTCATCTGATCCACCATCTCCTTCCATCAATATGCGAGCTTGTTCCTCCGGGCTCAGTAATTTGTATGCATTGTCACCTTCCTCGCTCTCCTCGTCGGAAGAGTCGTCGCTTGAGGAATCGTCGGACGAGGACTCAATAGGGGACGAATCGACTTCCCACTCTGGATGCTCATCTTCCTCTGCATTCTCGCCCATAGGTGTATCCTCTCCTGTAACCGCGGTGGCTCCCATCTGAACATCTTCTCCTTGAATTGTCGCATTTGAAGGAGCATCACTTTTCGTCTCGTCTTGTGCGGGAACAGGTACGGATTGTGCCACGCCATTTCCCAAGAACAGGCCAGGAATTGCAGGGTGAGCAGAAGCTAACGCATTTTCAACTTCAGGTTTGGAGGTAGGCGCATCGTCGATCTTGATATCGTCGCTGTTCGAAACATTCTGCGGGGTTGGAATTTGCTCAGCAGCAGAAGGGGTGTCACTCTGAACAGCTGGGAAGGCATTCAGTTCTGCAGGGATAGATTCGGTGTCTTGTGTCGCAAACACTGAATTCTGCTCTGCAACAGGTCCATCCTGTGCAGTTTTCTCTTGGGCTAGAATTGGTTCGGTCGCAGATAGATCTTGAGAGGTAGCAGGGACGTTCTCCACGGCAGGAGCAGGTGGGTCGAGACCTCCTAGTAAAGCTTCCAAGGCATGAGTGAGTGGTGGACTTGCTGGCACATCTGCGACTTCTGTATCGACTGAGTTCTCCATTGGTGTGTCTTGAGAAGTCGCGTTGATCTCGGTCAGAAGATCATGGCTGCCTTTCGTGTCCGTAACTTGATTCTGTTGAGTAATCTTATCTGTATCCAATGCTTCCGCACTATTAAGCACTTCCGAGTTCTCCATATCAATATTTCGAGACTTGGATAAGTCGCTGTGCTGAGAAAAATATGATGCCGCAGAAAGTTCCGGTCTCTTGCGGCGACCCTCAAAATAAAAAAGTCGACCCTGGAGCAGAGCTTATTTTTAGCGTGGCAGGGGTCCTTGGCGGGCGTCATTCCCATGTGCGTTGAGCTCAGCTCGTATCCCAGAACACCAGATATCGCGAACTCCCACCAAAAAAGTTGAGACGAGTTCAACCAGCTTCAAGATGCCTCCGAAGGCAGCAAACATGAGGCCCGGGAAGCCTGCCATGGCCCCAAAGAAGAAGTATGTTCGAAAGAGATCAGTAAACAGCAACAAGCTCTCTTGCTAACATCCCCACCAGGCCTGCCACTCCTTTCGCCGTCAAGCCTATAGGAGCTTTCTACGTCTTCTTCATTGCCAATCTGCTTGCAGCATTATATGCGCCGATACAAGACTGCGACGAAACATTCAATTACTGGGAACCTACACACTACCTAAGTCATGGCTACGGCTTGCAGACGTGGGAATATTCGCCAGAGTATGCGATCAGGAGCTGGCTGTACATTATCCTCCACGCTCTAGTGGGCAGCTTCAGAAGACTCTTACCTTTCTCCACAAAGGTATGCGACTCGTGTTTGTTCATGTATATTGGCTAATGATCGCAGATTGGAGAATTCTACTTCATCCGGTATGTTCTAGCTTTCGGATGCGCCATCAGCCAGACGATACTTTTCCGAGTAGTGAACAACACACTGAACCCCCGGATTGCCCTATTTTTCTTGATGGCTATGGTATTCAGTCCTGGAATGTTCCACGCATCTGCCTCCTTCCTCCCGTCGAGTTTCGCTATGTATACTACAATGTTGGGAATGGCACAATTCATGAACTGGAGAGGAGGATTGAAAACAGCTCCAGGAATATTCTGCTTTGCCCTTGGTGGGATACTTGGATGGCCGTTCGCTATGGCTCTATCGGCTCCATTCTTGTTCGAAGAAATTATCTTTGCGTCCCTGAGCAGCAAGGATGCATTTATCGAGACGATTATGCGACTTGTGAGAGGATTCGTGTCTGGACTAATTATTCTGGTAAGCCCGGCAGCAAAGTCCGGAAGTCTTGTTCTAACCAAAATCAGCTCTTTGAGTTCGTCATATCCGGCTTTTTCTATAAGAGCCTCGTTCTGGTTCCGTTTAACATCGTTTGGTATAACATCTTCAGCCAACCCGGAAAAGGACCAGAAATTTATGGTACTGAGCCATGGCATTTCTACATTCGCAACTTGTTGTTGAACTTCAATATCTGGTTCGTACTAGCATGCGCTGCTCTACCACTCTTCACACTACAGAAGTTGCTCTCGAAATCAGCACAAGCAAATACAGTTACAGGGTTGCGCAGCGTCATTTTCATGACTCCCTTCTATATGTGGTTGGCCATTTTCAGCTTCCAACCGCACAAAGAAGAGCGATTCATGTATCCTGCCTACCCTTGCCTTGCGCTCAATGGCGCTATGTCACTCCATATTATTCTCGCAGCTTTTGGGCAGTCAGATCCGAAAACACTAGTCGGCAAGATCCCAGCAAAGCTCAAGCTTCTGATCGTGAGCTTTGTTATGATTGGATCGATCGATCTTGGGGTGGCTAGAATCTACGGGATCTATTCAGCATATTCAGCACCATTGAAGATCTATAAGCCTCTTGAAACACTTGGTGTATATGGAGAGTCCGTCTGCTTTGGAAAAGAGTGGTATCGCTTTCCAAGCTCCTATCACCTTCCCAAGGATATGAGGGCGAAGTTTGTGAAGAGCGAGTTTAGTGGTCTCCTTCCAGGAGAATTTTCCGAGGCGAAGACCGGGTTTGGACATTGGTCCGGAGCCTGGCTTGTTCCTCCTGGAATGAATGACCAAAATATCGAGGATATGGGCAAATATGTGAGTAAAATGTTCTTCATGATCTTTGCAATTATTAATGTTTTGCAGACTGACATTAGAGCCTGTGATTTCTTGGTCGATACATACTATCCTGATTCAAGTTCTTCCGAACTAGAACCACACTACATCAAAGATACAGAGCATTGGGAACAAGTCTCTTGCGCGCCCTTCCTCGATGCATCAAGTACTCACATCCTTGGCCGTATAATCTGGGTACCAGATTGGCCAATCATCCCCGAGAAGTACAGGAGACAATGGGGAGAGCATTGCCTACTGAAAAAGAAAGCAACAAAATAGAGCTACGAGCTTGTACGAGATTGACTCGGAATTGTGTAATATCTACATACATATAGACTAAATTTCATTTTCCATCTGCACGTCGTCATCTCATTTACCAGGGATATCTCTTCCCCTCCCAAGTCCAAAACGTCGCCGCGCCATCTTCCTCCTTTCTCCCCTCATTCCTCGCACTCACCACACCACCCTCATCCACCCCTCCCAATCCTTTCTCCGCAATAACTTTCAACATACAACTGATGCTCTCCTGTGGGCTGATGATACCCTCGACTTCCCAATCTAACGCCACATTCGCCATATCGGTGGTAACTTCACCTGGATGCAGCGCTAGCACAACGGTCTTCTGCTTCGCCTGCGATTCAGATTTCAGTTGAGAATTTCGATGCATCTCAGCAGCTAGATGACGAAGTCCTTGATTCAAAGCAGCTTTCGATGCAGCGTAGGCGCCAAGACCGTCTTCGAAGGAGCGGAAATTAGTTGTTGAGCCGCTGTCGGAGGAGATGAAGACGAGTGTTTTGATGTGGAGTGATGTTGTTGCGTGGAGGGGTGAGAGCGGGGCTGTGGGTTGTACTGATGACGATTGTGAGACGGAAGATGGAATTGAGAGGTCAGATGAGAGAGAGAGCAAGTGTGAGGCTGTGATTAGAGGACCGATGGTATTGGTATTGAGGTGGTGCGCGAATGAGGAGAATGATCTTTGAACGAGTCAGCATCGGTATCCGCCTCATTCCCATTCACCGTCTTGAAAGATATCATTCATCACAAGGAGAACCGCAAAACAAGAAAGGCGTAAGGCGTAAATTCAAAACACAATGAGGAAAAGAGAGCAACTCACATCTCACCAACCCGTCCCGGATATTCCAAAACCCCCGCATTCAACACTACAACATCAATCACCCCATTATCAAGCACACCACCTTTCCTCCCCAGCTTCCTCACACTCTCAGCGAAATTCTTGATACTCTCCTCAGAACTGACATCGCATTCTAAGATCGTGAGGTTATGGCCGTGGGGTGTGCCGGTTAAGGCCCAGAGGTTGCTGGCGTTGCTGGGGAATTTGGGGGTTTGTGGGGAATTGAGATTGGAATTGGGGTTGGGATTAGGGTGAGAGATTGGGTTGGGGAGAGGAACGGGAAGGGATGGTGAGGGGGTGAGGAGAGAGTGGGTGGGTGAGCGGGCGGTGGCTATTACTGTGTCTGTGGTGGGTTAGTATGCATATTGGCATGTGGATGGAGAAGTTCGAGGGAGAATAGGGAGAATAAGGATACTTACGGCCAAGCGAGAGAAGCTGTGTTGTGAATTCGAGACCGACTTGAAGAATGTTAGCGCTGAAAGTGTCAAAATATGATAATTAGGATCTCCGTCCTAAGAAATCGATCCTAGACACGTCTCTGATCCAAGCTCCGAGATCTTTGGCTAAAATAGGTGGGAAAAACATACTTCCTCGGGTCGCACCGACTATGAGCCAGATTTGTGGCATTTCACTTCGTCGGTAACCTCGTGAATTTCGAGAATAAGTTTGGAACTTGGAAGGTCACTTCAACGTTAACGGATGAATTGCGAGTGGTCCAATGATTGCCAGTGAGTCCGTCCCTGCGATTCAAAGAGTTCAAACAATCAAGAAGGACTTACTATGAGTGAACGGCAATAACCCGCCAATTCGTAGTACCAAACTTGGCACATGGCTTGAATGAGAGTAAAGTGGGATGTTAGCGTGCTTGTCATTGATTTTAGTCATTTTTGAATGTCACTGCGCTCTGTGTCGCATATAACAAATCAACCCAATTCAAACTGCGATTTGGCCGCAAGCGAGAAAGGATTGTCACTGTCGTTGCTCCGGACCTGAAGCCGTCGTCTCCACGAAAGTCAACAAACCCTTGACCCCACCTATATGCTGTACCCCTCACCCACGTGATCAACCCCCTGAATCTCGGAACCTCTCTACCGAACTCGCCTGATATTCCTCGTCCTCCGCAATTTGCTGCAAGGAATCATATTCCCTACTATCCCCATGTACCTAACACTTCTCCATCCCGCCACTGTTTCCACCAAACAAATACTGTGGGTCCCAATCAGCCTGATGTTGTCCTCCACAGGATGATAGAATCTGGTCTCGCTAAACCAACCTCAGATCACGAGAGTCTCTAGCTGCGCATACGCGAAGACTATGTTAATCTGGCAGAATGCAGATATATTGCCTCGGTGCTACCGGTCCGTGATCTGTTCTATACCCATGTGTACCCTCATTTCTTCACTAGAACCTTAAAATGTTTTGTGTATAAAGAAGCTCTGGTCTTGGGAATTCTGGAAAAGCTTGTTTCGAGTACTGTGTTGCTTCTTCGAGGCTTGCCCCTATCTACTTTTTGTACATATTTTTGTTTGTTGAAGATTTTGGAAGTGGATTGAAGATATGATGCGATCTTTACTTTTCGGCTTGTCCGTTGTGACAGCTGTGAGTGCGCAGCAGACTGCTTGGGGCCAATGTGAGTTTTGTCCAGAACAATTTCAATATTTCAATGTGTGGAGAGTTGGCGCTGTTTCACTCCTGGATCACAGATCATACTGACATGTCAGGCGGTGGATTGGACTGGAAAGGAGCAACAACCTGTGTCAGCGGATATGTGTGTACCCTCAACAAGTAAGCAAGGGGCACAACCTCTTTCCTCAAACTTGCTAATACCCCTTCTAGCCAATGTAAGCATCAAAGGCTTCCCCAAGTAAGACCTTTTATCTGACTTCCAGACTACTCGCAATGCATTCCCGGCACCGCTCCCGCCCCCTCTAGCTCCACTGCCCCAACAGCGATCGTAACAACGTCTAAATCCAGCTCTCCTACCACATTTACTACGCTCACCACAACCACCACATCCAGCGGCTCCGTCCCGACCGGGAGTGGCACCGGTCCAGGAACAACACTCCAAACCGGCTACTACTGGATCCGCGCCGTCGCTGACCCCAATTTCCACAAGTACCTCCAAACAAACCCCATCTACCTGCCCGGGACCGCGATTCTCGACTCCTACACCACAGCCGGACAATTCGCCGTTGTCGAGGGACAACTCGTCGAGCTCCTCACGCCAACTTCATTTCTGTATGCTAATGTGATAGCGAGTACTGTATCTGGAGCGACGAAGCTGGCTGTGGAATTTAAGACGACGAAGAATACGTATGGGACATTTGCGTGGAGTGGTGATGCTTTGCAGTGGACTGTGGCGGGATTGAGTAGGCCCAATGCGAGTGCGTGGTTGGTTTGTGAGGGGCAGAGTCTTTGGGTCAATTTGGGGAGTTATGGGTATATGACGCCAGCTGGATGTGTGGATCAGACTGTGAGTTGTCTTTTCTTATGCTGTGACTTACTTGTGGAGGTGTGATGCTGACAAGACTTGCTAGATTCATTATTACAATGACAAGACTGCGAACGCGTAAGCGGAAATGCTGGCTAGTCAGAAGCAGGGCAGAGAATAGGAGGAGGGAACGGATTGTAGACAAAAATGCTGTTCGAGATTGTACATATGTTCATGGATGGTAAATACCTGGCTCCGACCCTTCCTTCTAAACCTGGTATATTCCCCAAACCTCCAACGCCACGCTTCGGAATCAATGTATCATCAAGTGCCCCCAAAGTCTATGCGGCAGAAGTCCGCCTTCTGGGCATCCTAGCTTTCTCCCTCGCTTCTTCGACCTTCTTGAGCCTCCATTCACAATCATCAGCAAAGTCGCAGCTCCTGCACTTGAATGCTTCTTCCACTACCACGCCTTCTGCTTGTCTTTCGCCCTTCCACCATTCCATTTCACGGGATATAAATATCGTCAATTCCAGATCATCCATAGCCAATGTCTTTGTGCCAACGATTTCTCCATTATCTCTTGACCGGTACTCAGCCTTCAGGATACGCCCGAGAGAATCGGCGCCGTCGGGAAGTGTAAGTTGGAATTCGGTCATCATGAGAGACCAGAGGAGATTGAGCGTATTGTGAGCTAGTAGTATAGACATGGAGTCTTGACTCCCGTTCAAAGTCGAGTCCTGACTTCCAGGCTCGGCAGGGGCATCATAGAAGACCTCGTCATTCAGACTCCCTACCTGAGTGATGAACTCGTCAGATAATACCTTGGTTGCATCCAGGTTGTAGCGAGAGGCCAGGATTGAGAAATCGACTGTATTGGCTGCCAGAGCAGAAAGTAGTCGATGATATAGCATTAGTTGTATCTTGGTAGGCTTGAATGCAGAAGCGGAGGGGACACTTCGACCACCCCGAGTCTTGACATCGCAGAGATAGACTTTCTGTGAATGGGTCTGCCGTTTGCTTTTTGTCGCTTGTTCCAGTGACTTTGCTCCGGCAGCTTTAAAGAAATCTGCAATGGTGGTTTGATCGGGAGGTGGCTCATCCCGATTCTTCTGCAATGACTCCTCCAGATCTGTATCTGGACATGTATAGGATAGCTCGTCAATAACCCCATTAACAACCATTCCGTCTATGATTCCCCATATCTCCAGCTCCCTTGTCTGGCCAGTATCTCGCAATGTCCGCAGGCCTTGTATAACGTTCCATATTCGAAGTCCCCAAGCATCCTCTCTCGTCTGCACCTCCACTCGGACAGTTGTATAAACCTGCTCCTCTAGAACCTTATGAACTCGGGTCCCTTCTTTCATAGCAGGTGTGCGCTTCTTCCTTCCGTGCTTTGTCAATGTATACCAGTATTGTAATTCGCACCATGCCGGCGATACCAGATCCGTCACTGACAATGCCTTCTTCGGTGGTGTACGAAATCGTTCAATAGGAGATCGCAAATCTGGGGTCTCTTCCTTCGGAGGCTGGACAATAGCTTCTTGCCCAGGCACCGTGTCCATCCGGTCACTCACTAGACGCTACGCATCAGTCAGAACTATCGCCTCGCAGTAATGATTGACTTACAGTCCGGCTGCTCGCCACTCGTGATAGAATGAGCGATCTGCTCAGCAATTCTCTCTGCAGCCCTGGCCGCCTGGAACAAAGGAGACCTCTCTTCCCTGCCAAACATACGAGGTAGTCGGAGGCTCTGCCGCGGATCATGATGCTCGACTTCGTTCTTTATCGGGTTGTCGTCCTCGGCGTATTTGCCTGACAAGAGGTGCTCGACTATTTGTTCTTGCTCCGGTGAGAAGTCGGAGCCATAGTCTGTGTCGGTGTCGAATTCGTTGGGAGGATCCGTTACAGTGGTAGCTGGACTAGCCATGCCGAAGAAGTCATTGACTCAATCCACGGGTGTGATGGATGTTGACGTCCTTGACTCGCCTCTGGAAGACGCGATCTCAACACGATCCGCGCTAGCACGTGACCATCAGCCTTGGCCTTCTGGCATCCTCTCCTTCTGGGCGGTCTATTAAGCCCCTCGCCCAAAAGAATAAGGAAAGCTCCAAGTTCATCAGCAAATGCTTCCTCTATAGTAGCAGAGAGATTCTCCCATTACCGAGTCATATCAATCGGCAAATGGAAGATGAGTGACGCAGTAAGTGAGCAGTCTCATGGACAGCAATGATTGGATCTCTCCCCTTGACGCCTATCACAGGCATTTCTCAGCCTCAGCTGCAGGCCACCCACACTACCATTGTATACGCCTCTGCTTCATGATTGAGAGCCAAAGACCATACTATGGAGGTTTAATTCGGATAGGTCTGGGAGGTAGTCACTGAAACAACCGCCAATTTCATCCACGGCTCGATACAATCGCTTGTGCCGCAATGTCTTCGAGATAATGTTCTTCTTGCAATCTTGCGTTCGCTGGCTCTCAGCTCTTGAAGCAGGAACAAGGCCATCATGGAAGTCGCGAAACTATAATGGCAGCTGCAGACCAGGGATGTTATGTTTGTGGAATTATCACTAGAAGTGATGCATGGAGGGCCATGAATGCTGATGCCAAGTTTGAGTCTGCGTGGTATCTGGATGCTCTGTCCGGCAACCTCTCTGGTTGGTTCAATTTGACTATTGATGCTGTTGGAGTAGGGCAGGACTTGACTGAATCGACTGAAGGGAGTGATGAGGAATTGGTCACTTTAGAACCAGATCGGGTTGCACATGGTCATGTACCCGAGGATGGCGAGACGACGAAATCGGCATTAACATCAGGGCCAATTTGGGGATTCGCGTTACAACCTGCCACAGGTAAGCACTGTCATCGCAGGCGATGAGGTCCTGACCAAGCCTGCTCATTTCCCCGATGCAGATATCGAAGAAACCATCGGTGCATACGCACCTCCCAAAGAATCTAACAATCCAGGTTTGCTCGACCTAGGTTACCAATGGCTCTCGGGATGTAAGACGGAGCATTCCACATGCAATAATCAGAGCACCACCTTCCGTCCCACCAGGTTGCTGGAAATCATTAATCAGAACCATGGCCGAGTTATCTTGACCAAAGAATTTGAAGATGAAATGTCAAGCCACACCTATGCAACACTTTCACATTGCTGGGGCACGGCCAGGTCTCTGAGACTACTGACCTCAAACATTGACCACCTACAATGGGGGACCAACATTTCCCAACTTCCAGCGAGCTACCAAGAGGCTATATCCGTATGCAATAGATTTGGGTTTCGATACATCTGGATTGATTCCTTGTGCATCATTCAAGATTCTCCTGAAGACTGGCGTAGGGAAGCTATGGCTATGAAAGATGTGTACAGGAATTCCACGATGAACATTGCAGCGGCGGCGGCGGCAGACAATACCGAAGCAAGCTTCACAAGTCGACATGCCTCCACTATCTCGCCACTACCGATCAATACCCAATGGGAAGGTCATGAACCTGCAAAGTTCTACTTGACGAACGCAAACGCCTATAGGGACGAGGTTGGGTCGTCACCGCTCCGTCGACGGGCATGGGTGGTGCAAGAAATTTGGCTATCGTCACGAAACTTGTATCTGACCAGCAATCAATTGTGGTGGAAATGTTGCGAGCGTGAGGCTTCGGAGGCCTACCCCGAAGGCTTACCAGAGGAATTGAGCTCTATTGGATTTCACACCGGTTACGGCAAGCAAAGATACGATGCAGCCGGACTTCACCATACATGGAATCGGCTCGTTGAGACCTACTCTGCTTGCAATCTCACTGTCCCTTCTGACAAAATGGTGGCATTTGCAGGCATTGCGCAACACTTCCAAAACTTACTCGGCAGCGGGGATGTCTATATAGCCGGGATTTGGCGCTCACAGTTACCATACGCACTCTGTTGGTTCTCGACGAAAGAACATCGAGCATACAGACCATCAGCCTACAGAGCACCATACTGGTCGTGGGCTTCCTTGGATGGAGCTATTCGTTTTGGTCACAATCCTCCCAATGCCGAGAAGGAAAGCATGAAGGCACTCTGCTCTGTGGAGGTCTGTCAGATACATCCAGCCGACCAGGATCCTACTGGTGCCTTGAGAGGTGGCGGCATCGTGGTAAATGGACGTCTCACGAGGATCGGCTTTTCGAATGATCGCATGAAGGTTGAAGATGCCGATGGCAATCTTATTCGAATCTCAGGTGCAGATACTAAGGATGCTTCGTATCTCGAGCTACACTGGACGCTGGTGGACATGGATGAAAATACCTCCAAGGGCTACGCGACTTGCTCATACTTCGACAACTTGACAGCGCGGGATTTGGCCACCTTTACAATGGGCAAAACCATCAGGAAGACGAATGCTTCATTTGCAAGTGGACACATCGATTCCTTTTTTGCTCTACCTATCATGAGTTGGAACGAAAGCAATAGACCTTGGATGAAAGGCCTCATCTTGTGCCTTGTTGAGGTAGAGGGATTTTATACTTACCAGAGAGTTGGGAGATTTTCGGCGCGGGGGCATATTCCGATCTCTAGGCTGATGCGAAATCCAGCGGAGATTCTGCTGATTCTGTAACGTTTCGATTGTCGGTACTGGGCGTGATGATTTTGTAAGAGTGTATCTGAGAACGCGTCATTGTATCTACCTTTTGATCAACTCAAGCTGTAATTACAGAGATCCCGCTGGCAGCGCGCGCTGGCTCGCCTGCGCCACCATTTCTTTATCCATTATGTATAACCAGATAAGCAAGTTCCTTTCAAGAATTAGCAGGTCGGCGCCACATTTGAGGACTAAGGATGTGCGCAGAACAAGACTAACGCTTGATATAGGAAGTAGTATCTTACAACCACTGCCTGAAACAGAGCGGCTAACGATAAACAAGGTTTCGCCTTTGTACTAAGCATCTTCCCTAGATCTGGTCCGGCTGGGTTAGATGTGGAAGTTTGGTCGCTTTTGCCTATGATCTTTGTATTTGTATTTGTTTTTGTTGTTTTTGGCTTTGCCGATGAAAGTGGGGCGGGTTGTTGACTGTAAGCGAGGCTAGGTTCGCAAGGCAAATGCATTGTAAGAGGAACGGTGAGAGGAATGTATGAATGCTGATTATTGATATCTAAATCGTTATGTTTGAAGAAGTCCACTCCTGCGAGCCCAGAAAAACGATTGCGCTACGAAAACCACCCCGAGCCAGAAGGCTCATTCTTTCCATGCCCGTCTCCGGCCAATTGCCTTTGCGACATACACCAGCCCTAACAAAACAGGAACCTCAATCAATGGACCAACAGTCGCAGCCAAAGCCTGCTGGCTATTTGCACCATACGTAGCGACAGCAACGGCAATCGCCAACTCAAAATTATTGCTCGCTGCTGTGAAACTCTGCGTCGCAGATAACTTGTACCCAAATCCCAGTTTGAAGCACACCAAGAGGGTGAGGAAGAAAATGATGGCGAAGTAGACGATGAGCGGCGCCGATACACGCACGACGGAGACGATCTGTTGTACGACTTGCTTCCCCTGCGATGCGAAGAGAACGATGATCGTGAAGAGCAAACCGATCAAAGACCATGGTGCTGCGAATCTCAAGAATACACGATCGTACCAGTCTGGACTGATGAGCTTTCGCAGGCTAAAGCGAGTCAAAATCGCAGCACCTAATGGGATACCGAGGAAAACGGCCACCGATTTTGCGACAACTTCGTACGAAACAGTCGCGTCGCCGTCGCCAAAGACTCGAATGAAGAGAATCGCGAGGGGAGCAAAAAGCACCATCTGCAGCACGGAATTGACGGCGACGAGGATGGCGCAGTATTCATTGTCGCCGCCTGCGAGACCTGTCCAGATGAGGACCATGGCGATACATCGTGCGAGTCCCACGAGGATAAGGCCTTCTCGCAGAGGTTGTTTGTCAGGGAGGAAAGCCCATGCAAGGGCAAGCTGTCAAGCATTAGCGCGGGCGACAAGGACGTTGGTAAAGGTGGACTTACCATCAGGAGAGGGGCGACGATCCAGTTGACGATGATGCTGAATCCGAGCTGTACCCAGATCTTGCGTTCGCGAAAAACGTGGTGGAGTGTTTCATATTTGACCTTACATAGAATGGGATACATCATGACGAGTAATCCGATGGCTATTGAGATGTGTTAGCGTAGCACGAGGAGACTGCATTTCGACATACCAATTGGGACAGAGACGCCAACGAATTTCCCCTTTTGCAGCGCGGGTCCGGTGTTAGGAACGAAATTTCCTAGTAGGATGCCAATGGCCATGGACAAGAAGATCCATACTGCGAGGAAGCGGTCGAGCCAGCCTAGACTCTTGAATGCAGATGAAGGTCCATCTTGAGGGCAACCATGAGGGGGTAATTCAGGATCGTGATTTGGATGCGATTCCTGTGTTTGGTTGTGATTTGTCTGATCTTTCTCAGGGATAATGGTTGGAGAGTTGCTGTCGTAGGGGTTTGTTGATGCCATCTTTGATGTACTTGGGCGGGGTCAGTCTGGGATATTGGGGCTTGAGAGAGTTTGAAGGTGGGATTTCCTGGATTGAGTGTCCGAGAAGAAGAATTTTGTTCTCTCTTATAGAGGATTTGCAAGTGGAGAGAAGTATCCGGAAAGGCAACGAAGTGATTATGTGAAGTAGGTGGAAGAGAGTCGAGAGCATCAAATACACAAACGGGGAAAATATGGCCACAGCGGGTGCACTAGGGAGAGGGATTGACCAATTAGAGCAGGGTAGTGACATTCGAAGTGCCGATTCTTAGCGAGTGACATTCCAGTCTTGGCGAACCTCCTTTGGTACGGCCCGCGTGGCGTCCATTCAATATGTACCAGTGACGGACGTAAAAATCTTTTTGAATGACATTTCAATGGCTGATTTTGAGATTATCTTTATTTGTCACCTTATCTTTCAATTTTCTTTCGATATATTTGAATATTGTCTGAGAAAGACATCTTTTCATTTGGCTCATAAGACGTGGCTCGTCGTTACACAGCAATTGCCACCAGTACTCTAGAGAGGACAGCTTGAATCTACTCAAATGAGGTTTCAAGGCACGTCACTCTGCCACAGTATTCACCTGCATAGCAAGCGTCGCGCCAGGATGCATCGATGTTAACATATTTGAAGCCGATAGCTACACACTTCTGCGCCGTCTGTGGTAGCACCAAAGTTCTAACATAACGAGGCTGGCGACCAGATACATCAATCCAGCGAATATCTGCGGAAAGAGAAATTCACGCCCAGAGCTCGGACGCCTCAGCTCGAGGGCAATAACTTCAGAGACTATTTGTTGAAGACAGTCAGTAAAGGCTTTCGTCAATGAAATCAACCAGCTCACATGTTGTTGGAAGCACTGTCACTAGCCAAGCGAGTGAGAGCATTGATGGCAGGTCTTGAAGACCGACAATTTCTGCGGAGATAGGCCCGATTGTCTAGAGATTGTCAGATTCGGATTTCAATTCTCCCTGAGAAAGCACATACAACCCAAAAGACACCCAGAATAGCTCCGTTGATGATCACGAAGAAGATGGTAACTCCGTACGAAGTCGCCGGAAGCCAGATGGCAAACACTGATATCGCACAGATGAGTGTAATCGTTCCAGCAGTCTCGATTCTTCCGAGCCGATCGCTGATGACGCCGATGAATGGCCTGCCTAGAGCAGTACCCAGATTCAGGAGCGCCGTGACGGTGGCAGCTTGAGATTCATTCAGGCCAATCGAAGTTGCGAAATTGGACATCGAAAACAACAGCGTGATGTACCCCAGCATACTGATGAAAGCCCAAGCGAGCACCAGCAAGACATCGTATCGACGGAGCAGCTTCCTGTCGAAAGGATGTTGTTTGGGTTGGACGATGTGGTTCCGGCTTCGAATGGCGATCGTGGCGAGGATGTTCATGAATCCACTGACAAGGCCAGTAATTCGAAGCGACCATGCGAGAGAGATGTTGGCAATAGCTGCGCGTACCATGAAGGAGAAAATCAGACCACCAATTCCAGATCCGGCGGCACTAATTCCATTTGCTAGACTTCGTTTCTTCTGGAACCATTGCGAGAGGATAGCAATGCTGGGAATGTAGGTAAAGCCGACGCCCAGTCCAACAAGTATACCTTGCGTCAAGTAGAGATGCCAGATTCTGGACGCGAAGGAAGCCGTGATGAAGCCGGCTGTCTGAAAACATATCCCCATAGCCATGGGTAGGTGTATGCCCAAGGAAGTCATCCGCACGAGTACAGTGACTAATGGTGAAGCCACCATCGCAACAGAGAAGTTGAGCCCGCCAATGAAGGCAAAATCTATTGGCGTGGCATCTGGGTAGATGTTATTTTGGAGGTAATAACCAAGGAAAACGCCGTACGACTGTTGGTATCAGCAATCAATTGCGTGTTGTGAGGATTCGATCCTTACCGAGACGACGCCCCAAGTAAAGCAGTTGACCGTGAAACATGCAGCGACACAGATCCAACCAAATCCACCATCTGGAGGTGAAAGTGCAGGGTCATCGCCGAGGGATATGCTTGTCTCTTCAGGCCCGTTATCGACTGTTCCATTCTCTGCTGTATCCTGAGTCTTGACGCCCATAATCAGAGGCTTCTTGCATTTTTTCTTTTGGAACTATGTTGACTGTTCTCTTGGTTTTCAACTATAGGGCTGCAGATTGCGGGTGTCGATATGTCACTGTTTAGGCCCACTGCGGGGTAGGTCGAGAATTGGTATGTCACCAATTTCTGTATGGTCTTTGTTAACAAAAGACAGGCCCGACCATGCAAGACTAATGCGCATGTATTAACGCGGAGATTCTTATGATACAGGAACGAAATTTTCCCCAAAGTATACATCTAATTCAATGCACGCAATCTTTACGCTGTCTCCCGCTATTCCCACAATGCACTGCCTTGAAATGTAGGACCATCGGGCTGTCATCGGATATCGATACAAGGATATTTGAAAACAGAAAGTATCGAAGAGCAATGTCAAGGTTTTCCTTCTCAAGGAAAGGAAAGGCCACTGTCCTCTTGCTTTCATCATAAAATGATGAGGTAAACAACGCCTTGGCATGTTATGTAATCAGTAAGCAAACGGGGAACTTCAAGAAGCGCTGCGTTCGTCCCGAACCCAAATGAAAGCAGCTCTATGAGAACAGCTCCTGAAACATTACCACCAAAACGCGCAACAGTCCAAAAACATGCCGAAACGCAAAAACGACGTCAGCAGTTCTGCCACTTCTTTCGAGACAGTGCTAACTAAGCTCAGTCAGCTTCCTCGACGGCGAATCTGATCCGAGTGCGCAACAATCAACGACGATCGAGAGCCCGCAGACGAGAGTATGTGGCTGAGCTGGAACGCAAGATACATGAATGTGAAGCAGAAGGGACCCCAGCACGTTGTGTAGTACCAGAAGACACTATTCGCCGGCTGCAGGAAGAGAATAGAAAACTGCGAGAGCTGTTACAGCAGGCTGGGATCGAACAGAGTGCAGTGGATCAACACCTCAAGGACTGCGATACCAACGATTCACGAAAATTCGTAGGAACCGTGGCGGGTGATGTGGTGGTATCTGCAGGACTTCAGCTTCCGCCCTGGATTCCTATCGCGACCGACATCGGTGTGCAAGATGGACCAGATTTATTGCAGCCAGCAGCACTGCCTGAGTACACAGATGAGCTGTTTGCAGACTCGTTCCTGAGTCTGCCAGGAGATGACTTTCCTAGCGAGGATTCAGGACTGTTATTCGAGACCAGCCAGGAAGCACCTGCGGTCGATGACCCAATCTTGCCACATGAGAATCCTCTTCCAGTTTTGTGTGCTAAACCATCATCATCCATCCCTGCAGAAGTCCCGAACTTTTTCTGTTCCGAGTCCAGTCTCCCAGCTACTAGCCAGCGCGATGCCGAGACGACTTTATGCTCAGATGCGTACGAGATGCTACGTCAACACAATAAGAAGGGAGTAGATATGATCGAAATAGGCATACGTCTCTGGAACGGCTTCACAAAGGGTGACGAGAGAGGCTGCAAGGTAGAGAACAAATTGCTGTTTAGCGTATTGGAATATATCAGTGGGTGAAGGACTTAGCTTGGCATCCGTTGATACGGTCTTGATTGGAACTGTTCTGTAGTCCGGAAACATTCACCTCTTAAACCATGACGACGAATGCGTTGTTTTCCCAGTGACTCGGTCCAAACAAGATAAGTTCAGAGGTGGAGGCTCACTCATTAGATCCAGCCTATCCGATGGCCCCAAAACTGTAGCCTGTTTCCCGTTTCAAAACACGAGTTCTATTTTGGGCTAGCCAGCTGGCATTTCTCACCGAGCAGGCAGCGTTTCCTATAACAGTTGGTCTTTCTCTACTTCGCTTCATTCTGTACCTGCTTTCGTACCTGCATATTCATTGCATTCCATCCATTCCTTATCGAATAAGTCAAAGTATATCTATACCACGTGACTCCGACACATCTTGTGTTTGGGGGCAACTCAAAGTCATTTTCAACGATGTATTCACCTTTTCACAAGTCAACTGAGTCTACTACTACATCGCCAGATAAGACCCAAATGGAAGAAGTCTCATCGTCAGAACAAGCCATGACAACAGCATCGAAAGCCAGCTTTGCCACCCTCCCAACCGAGCTACATCTTCAAATCGCCTCCTACCTCACATACCCCGATGCTCTTAGCTTGAAGCATACCGACAGGCACTTCTACAGCTTCATCTACATTGGAGTGAATTTGAAGGTCGAATGGTTGATCAACAGACGAACACTGCATTTGGACTGTCCTCATAATAAGAAGTGCGAACTTGGGAGTGATATGAGGTTCTGTCGAGGGAGTGTGAGGTATGTTCCACACTATTATTTTGGATAGAATTTACACTGATTGCAAGTAGGCTGTTGATGAAGAGACGGAGGGAGCATGGAGAATGTGATACTATGGAGGGTGGAAGAGGATGTTTGGTCTACGACACCAAAGTCTGCACTTTCAGGAAACCGGGCCTGGGCTATACGGAACGGATGAAGAAGCACTTTGGTCTGGATATGTTGTGCTGGTCCTTGGCTACACTCATTGGCATTATTTCTGCTCTTTTCTGGATGCAGCTTACTTCAAAATCGATCAAGATTGGGGAATAGTCTAGAGAGGTCCCTCGAGCTGGGCTGTCTTGTAACGATAGCGAACATGTATCTCATGATTAACTCCTTGCAGTACATGATACAGCAAAGGAAATAGAAGGCTGATATTCGAGTATCACGTGAGGATGCATACGCACCTGCCAGCTGAGTTCAGCCGCAAATCGCCAGCCTTGCCAGCTTCGTGTTCTCAATCCATCTCTCGATGTCATACTCTAGACAGATCCAAGCGAAAAACTGCATGCTGAGAACACCAACGATGAACCGCCAACGATCAAATAAGCATTGCATGGCTTGAAGCAGCCGCTCTCGACAAGGCTTCTCTGAGCCAAGTGTCCCAGCCGTGTCTACATCAGACCTCTGTGCTAGATGCGCGAGCAACAATCTTCTCAAGATTCTGAAGCAACCTGTCGATAATTCAGAGGGGACACTTTTTCGTCACTCTTGAGCCTCGGGATGAGCTGAGAGCATCCCCTTGCTCTCTTTGTCGACGATTCGGCTCAGTTGCTCCATCTGGTCTAAAAGAACCTTATGAGGCACTTAAACACTGCCAGCTTCGTGTTTTCTCTGCTGCAAAAGGTCAGGAAACTGATGGCGGCCGGTCTGTCTATGGAATCAGTCGTCTCGATGTTGATTTACTCGGAGTGTTGCATGCCGTCGACCGCAACGGCGGCATGTCCTTCATCATGGAATCTGGGCCTGAGGAGACTGGCTATCTGTGTCCAATGCAAAATGACAGATTATCACCTTATTTTGGAGTAAGAATATTGACGGATCAAATTGATGTGCATTTCGTGAAGATATGCATCTCTCACTGTCGAGGAAACCACGATCAGGATGAAGCCTGCAATATCAACAAGGGACGAACGAGAATGTTTGCCGAAGCCAGGCATCATATTCAGCAGAGTATCTACGAAAGTGATCCACGGGACACATCCGATAGCCCCTTTTCATCGCGTTTCTTTCGACTCATAGACTGCACTAAGCAAGCTATCGTTGAAGCGCCAGCGGAGAGTCCTTATATTGCGCTTTCTTATGTGTGGGGAAGCTCTGAGAACTTCTCATCCAGTGTCCCAGACGATGTGCCTAATGGCCACCGATGCTTCAAAACCTCCCGAAAACAATCGAAGACTGTATTGAAGCAACTCTGTCATTTGGTCTGCAGTACCTGTAGATTGACAGATATTATATCAACCAGTCTAATGTCGAAGCTTAAAAGGACCAAATCTCGCGAATAGATATGATCTATGCCAATGCTGAGATAACCATCATTGATGCTGCCGACAGTGGTCCAGATTTCGGATTACCAGGTGTCAACAAGACAAAGCGAGCCCCACAACCAAGTCTCAAAATTGACGGCGTAACGCTCGTATCGACTTTACCTTCTCCACGATGGTCTCTCCAACGATCAACGTGGGCATCGCGTGGCTGGACGTACCAAGATGGGCTGCTTTCGAAAGGGTGGCTGGCGTTTACACACCAGCAGACTTATTTCGAGTTTAATGGTATGCACATCGCTAAGTCTGCGTCTACGCCAGTAGATGTGGTACACTTGAGACAGGACGATGAAGATGGGGGCATCACAGCAGGAACTTTCAATTTCAACAACCCCGGCAGCTCACCAGTTCATCTGAAACACTTCATTGCTGAATATACTAGCAAGAATCTTACATTTCCCCAAGATACGTTAGATGCGATGAAAGGCATTTTTGCACGTTTTGGAAAGCTTGACCCACTTGTTGAGCATCTCATGGGGATCCCTCTAGTGTCTGGGGTTGCGAGGGTGTACTTACCAACGAATTGTTTCCTGGCAGGGCTGTGTTGGCGCCTGAAAAGTCCTACGGTAAGAAGAGTCGGGTTCCCGTCGTGGACATGGGCCGGTTGGGTTGGTGAGCTTGAGTCCAAATGGCCACTATGCAATCCCTCCAAGCTTGGACAGCGCATGCGCGTATCTCTGGAGCATTGCAATGGGAGCCTTTCAAGCCTGCTGACAGAACAGTCGACACCAATGTCACACTACAACCAGGACTTGATGCTCTCTAGAATGAACATCAGGTACATACATGTCGAAACAAGGACATTTGTCTTTCGCCTCATTCCTCAGTCCTTGCCCACTTCGGAGACAGATATGGGAGATCTTGGGACAATACACCACGTATTCGATTCAGGTCGAATGTGGCTATATTCACTTGTCTGTGTATTCGCTGAGGTTTCATCGCCCGGCGGAGGTCAGGATGTTTGCCTGGCTCAAGGCATTTTCTCATTTGATCCCCCCCGATTTTGACAACATGTTACAGTCTCTAAATATCTGACAGGCTCAGTAGGTGCTGGATAGCATGTCAGCGCTCACGACTCGTCTTACTGCCCTGATCCTTTTCGTGAGGATGATATCGCTTAATTGGATTCCAAGATCGCTTTTCTGACACTCGCTTAATTTTCCCCAGGTCGGAGAAACAAACAACCAAAAAGAATCGCCCCACCACAGAGCAAAAGAACAAAAAACAACAATAAAAGCCCTAATGTTCTCCAGTAGAAATTCATGAAACAATACAACATTCCATCCTCTAAGCAGTCAGTCGGCCAGACGTGAAGTGATTATCGCAAGATGAAATGAAAAAAGAATCGACACCAGATCAAAGCTCAAAACGGCAGCAGTTAAGCCACTTAACCATCACCCGAAAGTTAGGTTAAGTGGCTTAAATGCCGGCCATCCATTCATTTGAGATGCTCCCGTTTCAACCAGGTCTTTTGGAGATCTCATCTTTGGAATGTCTGAATTCTGCTTATTTGAATACATGTTGTAGTTAGCTCGCTTATTGATTTTTCGATTTTCGGAGGTTCTCTCAACATCCGCCCGAATCGACTGGTTGGAATCCCCATCTTTGAGAAATAGCCAATCTACTTTACGGACAACCTTCGGTAGTTATGGCGTGAGCGTTACTTGACTTCGTAGCTGCACTGTCGGAAGCGGATGGTCATTACCTTAACCAACAGCCAGCACTGAGCTGCAGATCTACAGCAGTAAAGAAGTGGTGCAAGGCAAATTGGAATGCTCTCATTACTTCATTTGCCCAAGTCAAAATGACAGAAGGTAAAACAAGCATGCTATAAACACAGATTCCGAAATTTCCTAATTGGCACTCAGGGTTTTGTCTCAAGCCTCGTCCGTTTACCAGCGTCAGGGGATAAAACCTGTAAGTGACTCACTCGTTCACTCCCTCCACTTTAAGTTTCGTAGGGGGAATCATTGATTACTGTTCACTAAGCAGTCAGTCAGCGAAAAACCGCTTCTCTAATGCCTCCACCTCAATGAATATATCACAATCATAGAAAGATATTAAACACACCGAGAGGAGAGCAGGATTCAAGAGCATTTCTTTTCTCGTTCCATTGCAGCTACGTTGCAAGTCCTATCTACACTTCCCCTGCCTCCCCTTCCGTATCCCTCCCTCCACCCATTTCCCTCCCTCCCAGATTCCCACCCGTCGATAACCAAGCTACTGCCAGCGTGCGCACGCACTTGAAAGAGAAAATAGACTCATACAAGTCAGCACAGCACAGCTCGCCGACTGCTTTCCTTCCGCCACCACCCTTTCTTCAATCAAGGCCAGTCGATTTTTCAGAATTAGAACCCAAGCGAAACCCGCAGAAAGAGTAGAAAACCTAAAAGTCTCCTCATCCAGCCGAGCAAGCTGAGCCTAGCAAATGATCCAATTCCCATCACTGCCTTTCCTTCCTCCGCCACCCCACCACTCTACCACACGAGAAAAGCACAAAGGAAACCGGAAAAAAGGTTGACGATCTACATACATACACATTACCAACTAACACGTTCGCAAATGTGTATTTTCAGAAAAGCAAGGAAACTCTCAAAGCTCAAATCGATAGCCAGGCCGCAAAAGAAAAAGAACCCTATCGATGTCGCAATTCTTCAAAGATTTGCAAGAAAGCAAGATTGACGTGTAAGGAAAAAGTGTGTGTACATTCGTTCGTGATCCATCGTGACAAAGTCCGCCGCCCAATACGCCATATTCCCCATTCTTCGCTTACGCGCGCGAGAAAAACACAAAGTCAAGCCCAGCCAAGCCCAGTCAAGCAAATGTTCTGTTTCGTTCCCAGAAGGACTTTTGAAGTTGAAGAATCGAAGTCGTTTCGTTTTTGCTTGCTTACAAAGCTTGACCGGGAACTGGTTTTCTACCAATAGATCCTTGTGGAGGAGAACCAGCACCGTCGAATTGAGGCATTGGGTTGGGGTTTGGGTTCATCTGACTTGGGCCTGGACCCATTCTAGGGCGTTGCATTTGAGCGGCGGAGTTGCTACGGGCGCGACCTTGATCTTGACCTTGGACCATGGGTCTGGGTTGACGTTGTTGCATGGATCCGGCAGGGGAGGCAGGGCGTGGAAGTTGGCCGTTTGGTGTAGATGGGCGGATTTGAAGGGCGTTTGGTGCCATTCGTTGACCGTTCATGCCGGGTGACATGGGACGTTGTTGTTGAGGGGGGCCGCGCATTCCTGGTGGTGGGGGGCCACGAGGACCGTTTTGCATTGGGCGAGGCTTGACGGGATGGGTGGACAAGCAGGTGCGTGGTACAACACCTTGACGAGATCTATCCAGTCGAATGCAAAGAGCCCATCCATCATCATACTCGTGTAAGACACGGATGAGTTGACCTTGCTTCAGTTCAAGTTCGTCCTCCATAGATGGGTTGAAATCAAGTTGGACGCGGTGAACAGCAGAGTTGACAGGGCCTATGAAGTCAGTAGATAATCGCAAAACGGATAGTAGAGACATACCTCCAGCAGCAGCAATGGCGGCACCAGAGCTGGTTTGAACGGGCGTACCAGGAGCCTCAGAAGACATGCTGAATTCGGTTCCGGCAGGAGATGGAGGACCCATGAAAGGACCAGACTTGGTGAAGTCCATAGGAGCAGGGCCATTCTCGCGCTTGGAAGCTCCACGCTTGAGACCGACAGGTGCGGCTGCGACGGCAGCGGCGGCCATGGGTTCAGCAGGCATTTCAACGATAGCAGGGCCAGAGGCATTAACGGGATCGATATTGGCATGGTTGCCAAATGGGTTCTGAGCTGGGATAGTCTCTGCGTGGTTTCCGAAAGGATTCTCTCTGTTGTTGGATTGTCCAGTCATTGGTCTCTCCCAAGCACTTTGCTTCTCCTGTGGTTCAGCGACAGGCGCGAGGTGAGCTGCGAGAGGGTTTCCACGGCTTGAACGCTTCTCTCCGAGATTTGGTAGGAACTGGGTAATTGGGCGGAGCGAGAGGCGAGGGGCGGTAGCAGTCGTACGGATGCTGGCTGCGCGGTTGACCTGGTCATATTTCTCATTGTCGCGTGCCTCTGCTGCCTTGGCTGCAGCCTTTCTCTTCTTGAAACAGAACAGGATGATAGACAGTACGGCGCCCAAAAGTAACAAGATTCCCACAGCCAATCCAATCTTTCCACCTGTGCTCATGCCTTCCGAGCTCGTTTCTGAGGTCGAGCTGGATGATGTCGCGGTCGAGGAAGCTGCTGAGGCGATGGAGCTGGTCGTTACACCACCAGTGGCGGCAAGGAGCGCGAGTGACTGCGTACCGACGGATGTCTTTGGGGAGGTAATCGCGGTTGGGAGGGCGGAGGTTTGCAGGGTGGTCTGTCTGCTTGTAGACTTGGCCGAGGTAGAGGATCCAACATCGCTCTTTACTGACGATACGGTCTTGGCCTTTGGTGACGCGGACGTTGTAGGTTCGGGAGTTGCTTCTGGAGCCTTTGAAGTATCAATCGCGACTCCGATGGTGGTGTATCCTCCAATCTCGCCCTCGAAAGTCTTGGAAGCAGTCACGTAGACGACAGACACGACTGTCTCGGCATCTTGTCGCGCATGCACTCGGTGGAGGTGATTATGAGCCATCTTGTTGAACGTTTAGATCGAGATATTGATCGTGGGTGATTCAAATAGGGCAGTATCGCGCAGAGAAGCGGAACCGCGGTAGATTATCGTCGAGTTGTTGGTATTGTGGGTATGGTATTATCGATTCGCGATATCGTAGAATGCGGATCGAACGGGAGATTGAATTAGAGAGTGGAAGTTTGGTGGTAGAGAACGTGAGGATCGTAGAGAGCGAATGTAAACAAACAATCAGATCAAGTCGATAAAAGAGGGACGACTGAAAAGATGGAATGCGATCCTGCTGCCTTCGTCGAGGGTTGACGTGGGTGACGATGAGGTTGCGAAAGGGTGAGGAGAAAGGGAGGAGAAGGTCAAAGTCGAGTCAAAGAGTCAAGTGAGGGTGGGCGGGCGAAGGCTGAATGCTGAATGCTGACGGCTGGTTGGCTGAGAGCAAGATTATCGCTAGAGATGCAGGTACCCAGCTAGCTAGGTCTTGGCTCTGTTTATCCCTGCTTAGCTGCCTGTTGCTTGACCATGTAGAGCTTAGCTTCAGGAACCCGCATTCAGCCAATCTTCTCTCGGCCTATCATAGCAGCCTCACCCTGGACTGATCCCGACAGATCCCTTGAAACAAAATTAAACACGGCCTCTTGCCCTTGTCCCGCCAACTCATCTTCGTGGATGAGACGAACGCCAGAATTTAAGCGCCAACTATTTTCAGCTCAACGTCGTATCCTTCAGTGCATCACTGCATCATCATCATGGAGAAGACAGGACGAAGATTCGGTTGTTGGGATGGGAAAATGGATAAGCAATGATAAGGGGGTGGGTGCATGAGTGATAGAGGCTGTTTTGTTAAGATAGAACCCGGATAAGGGGGAAGAAGGAGAATTGTTCTATCAAAAGCCTCATCTCATCTCATCTTACTGCAGATTTCGCTTCGATCCTCCACTCAGCATCACTCCACTCCCACCCGCACGCATCATCCCATCTTCGTCACCAACACATGCCACCCCCTGGAATATGCTCGTGTGCCACGCAACACAGTGACAGACAGTGAACGGTGAAGACAGTGGAGGTCAATCAACGTTTTCATGCTGCATGCTGTACGGTGTGTACCAACGCCGATAGCGTGCTTTGTACCTGATCATCCATCCTGCATGGCAACGGATGTTTATGTACTCCGTCTCGTAAAAGCCTACTCATACCTAGCATCCCACCACAACATCCGCTGCGCGACTTCATCCACGTTGGTTCTTCACAACACAGCACCTTCAAGGCATCCAACCGAACTCTCCTCCTCCTCCCCTCGGCAACAGAAAAGCACAACACAGCACAGCCTCCCGCCGGCAAAGAGCAAAAAATCAAAATGATTGCCGATCAATCGGCATCCTCATTTCACCATTCGTCATGCAAGCCAATCACGACCCATACCCCGCCGAGGATTTACTCAGGCAAGGGTTGGAACCTCAAATGTGATCGTTTCATGCCATGACGTTTTCCTTGGTGGTGATATTACAGAGAGGATCCTTTCGATCCGTGGTTCATCTCATCTTTTGCCCTGCTCAACGTTGTTGAAAATGCAAAAGAGTCGGGAAACACGTGCCTTCAAAGTCCCGAGGTTGCTGTCCTGAGATCTGAGCTTGTGGATTGATGGTAAGGAACGTTCTGCCCTATCGATATGAAACTCATCTCATCATCTGTGCGAAATGCACCGCGCTTCAGTGGTTCTCGATTTTAGTGGTTGATCGTGGAAAATCCCAAAGCGATCTGGGCAGTCCGTGCTGTCCGAGCCAGTGGGTCCGAGTCGTGATGGCTTCACTTTTGGACGGAAAGAGAAAAGTTTCTTCCGTGGCTTTACTTGTATCTTTGTATGCATGTTTTACCATGAAACATATGGCTTTTTTGTTAGAGTCACTATTGAGACCTTGGGCTTGTGTGGCTGCCGCTGTGTCTCGGAATGAGGAATCATGGATTCATCACGTGATGTACAAAAAAAATAAAGAATGGAACGCCCACCTTGCATTCGAGCTGACTTCCGAGTCATGAGGCCATTCACTTATCAAAACCGGTTTAAAGTGTTTTTGCTCCTGCTTTTCAAGACTCCTCCCCTCCGTGCTTCCTCCAGCATTCATATATAAACACCCACGCCAGCATCCATAAGCCAGCGCGCAAAGGACAATGGACTGTTGGAAAGGGCCAAATGTGAATTTCGTCAACGAGTGTGCTTTTGCATACTCTTTGAAAGCCAAGCTACCTGAGTTCTTCACCCCCTCTATCACTACAAAGAGAGAGAGCTTAAGATCCAGTTCAACTTATCTCTTTCACAGGTCAATGTCCTTTCTACTCATCAGAGCGTGCACCTTCCTCTCCTCGTTGTCAACTTCACGATTACTGTCATTCCGTTTTTCTCGACGTAAGTTGCTACTAATTATACGATCTCCGTTGATAACTCTTTTCACAACGTTCCCATAATCCTAGCGATTGTCAAGATGTTTGGACAGCCAGCGTGAGCATCTGTTGCTTCAAGGAAAAGCGAGTCTCAATACGGACCACCAATGAGATCTCTTGCAAGCTTGAGTTCTTTGATCGTGGAGTTCAGACTATTGGAATGAGTTCGTTATTTATATTTGTAGGTGAGTAAGAACTGCTTCTCTCTCAGCTAGGCCGGGCTTGAAATATCATCAAATTTGAGACCACCTTTCGCGGACCACTCAATCGGGAATGTTTGTTTATATATATACAGCAGGACCTCATACTAGAGGTAGTCATCAGAGAAAGGATCAAGCCAGATATCTGTCCTGGAAAGGGTGTGATGTGAGAAGGAAAATGAGCTCCAGCCAGCCATCTTCAACGCCGTGGCATATATTTCAATGTCCATTTTAGCACCAAAGATATCACGAGACGGCACTATGCTAAGCTGCGCAAGCTCCCTTACTTGGGGGCCAGGGAGTAATTCTGCTATCCGACAGCGGAAATCATTCTGACAGCAACTTTCACAAACAGCAAGGTCTTACCCACTGAATGGCTCACTTCACTTCCAAAGTCACAATATCCAAACTCCGTATTCCACCTCAGCTCACCCAGACCCACCATCCTCAAGCACCACACTTCCCCTCCCGGAAGAAATCTACGAATGCAGATCAAGTACTGATCATTCCAACGAGAGACGATTGCTTCTCCCAGCAGCATCACAAGACCTTACAGCTCTCTTGATCCGCCTATTAGGTGCAATCCACCAAGCCGGCTCAGCGATAAGCAGTCTGAGGACCCACGACTCATTTCGCGGCTATACATATCTCCCGAACGATATCCAGCAATACGAGGTGCCCGCAGCTTTACAAAGCTTGAAATTTCTTCAACTCTGGCCATCCGCACGCTGGCCAACCGAAGGCTTCACCATCGAGCCCCACAAGTTCACTTATCTGGACAACTACAAAGCTGCATTGAGCGGATCCGACACTTTGACGAAGTTGCATATAGACTTTACCGCGTCCCGTAATGTTGGAGCTTTTTCGGCAAAGTTAGGCGAATCAATTCGTTCTGGACCAAGTTCGAGGAATCTGCATTGTGTGATTCTAACAGGTGTCCCGCTGCGGTTTGCTGACTTCAAAGGCCTGCTTGATCGACTCGTGGCACCTAAACTCAAGATACATTTGGAAACCATATATCTGAGGGATGGAACCTAGGCAGGAGCATTGGACATGATGAGAGGGAAAGGGAATTGGGAGCGTGCGCATTTCAATTGTTATCTACGTGGAGGAGAAAGGGGCGATCTTCAAGGGCATTTGGCTACGAGCTTGGAGAGATATTCGACAATATCTTTGAGAAAGGAGAGATTTCTGATCATAAGGGTGATCCAAGACGAGAGAAGATTTCGCTGGCAGAAGCGTATGTTAGGGGACTTGTGGAGTGGAATCCAGTGAGGATGTTTATCGAAGCTTGTGAAAAGGGAATAGTCACGCCTACTGGCTGACATGCTTGGAAACCGGGAACAGCCCTCCATGAAAATTCAGGTGGCACATGTTTGCAATAGGCGCCCGTGGTATACAGAAAGACCGAGGAGAAATCCTTGCAAACTGTTAACAATTACCTTACGAATCCAAACATTCAGCAATTCAAGATGATGAACTCATTTTCGCATGGATAAAGTGTTCTTCTAACACGTATCCTCGCTGACCCGTTGGAGCTCTTTGTGTGCAGTGTAGCCAGGCAAGCGAGCTGGTAGAGGGAGTCTAAGGTGCTTTGTGGAACCTGCATTCTTATTTCAACGTCTTTGAAGTGTGCCGAAGATTGTTGTTAGGTCAAAGTCGGACGATAAGCTATCATTGAAGTGACCATAGTAACTTAATGAATACAAAGATAAGGTTGAGAGAAGCCGTAAAAGGATTCTTTGCATTGTACTATGAGAGCCACGTCAAAGTCCTGAGAATGTTCCGCAATATTCATAAGTACATGTGGAATGCGCTGATTGAACCAAAAGACTCCCCTCTTTTTGGCATCAGCAATTTCCAGCAGACCAAGAGTTTCCACACCATTAAGCACATCTGCTTGTTGCATCCAAAATATTTCTCACGCATTCTTTCTTTCCAATCCACATCAACTACTTCAATGGATTGAATTTTGTCAAACCGCACATATATCCATTTACTTTGTCCATCAAATCGCACTGTTCCCGCCAAGACATGTCTTTCCATTGTGGCACAACTGCAAGCCACATATCGGTTCCTGGCGGGCATTTGCCTTTCGGAATATCTAGAGCCGCCGCCCAGGTGCCACTGAGAAGGTGTGTGCCACTTGAATCAAGTTGTTGAAAGGGCGTATCGCGACTGCTGACTAGCTTGACGACTTCAGTGAGATGAAGGGAAGCATCCCAAATGCGCACGTTTTAAGGACTTCTGCACAGTGGCACGGTAAGAAGGCATTCGATGTTAGGAAGTGGCGGATTGGTTTCGGATGAATAGACGTTCAGGTCAATGTAGAAACCCTCCAAGTTCTCTGAGCTTAGCATAGCGGTTAGGAATCTGCCAAGGGCCGGATTTTCAACTGACGGAAGTGGCTTGTGTCTAGAGATCGGGATAACTTTCAGGCTCTTGAGCTTCTGCGTAGCCAAATCCAGCTATTTGAAGGTTTTGGTGCTTTCAGTTGACCACTTCGCGGCTGCAGTAACCTTTATGTCAAGATTCTGGATAGACACGCCAGCCCGGTACAATGCCACAGGAAGCTTAACGAGAAGGTCGATCGGGGGTTTCCCAAGAGTCTGCCCATTGTATCGACTTTTGGAATCCTCCCGCGCCAATGGAAAGATGATGGACTTGGGAGTAAGCTCAGCCTGCCAAGTGCTAGCCACCGCGGAACGCCCGTGACATCCCCAGACGGTCTCCGGTACTGGTTTCTCCAGCAATTCCAACCGGGTTATGGCGGGCATGCGTTGGACTGCAGCAGCAATTTTGTTAATCAATGAACCGTCTTGACCTCTCTTCTTTTGTTCCATCGCTTGATTCGAGTACTCTTCGAAGGCTTTTCCAAGAAGCCGGCCGTCGACAAAACCCATAACACGCTGGCTGAACGAAAATCGGGAAGCTCTTGCTGTGATATCTTGAGCCATGCTGCGCATCCTTTCCACTGATGTGACAAGCGATAGGTGGACTAGATCTTCCTCACTTAAATCTGACCGGTGGTTGTTTCTTTTTTCTTCAAGGTCGAGTATCAAGTCGTGAAGACTGTAGGCACGCTGTTTGAACATCTCTGCAGTGTGTTCCGCAAATGCTCTGTAGTTCGTTGCCAAGGCATCATCATGGAAATGTAGAACAACCCGGATGGTTCGTACCCCTTTACTGATAGTACGGTGGTGAGAAATCTCTTCGAGTCGGACGAGGGATGATGCCGATGTAAAGTCGACAGAACTCGTGGAAGAAGAAGGCTTGATCTGACATTGCAGAACCGTCTGCAGACTAGTCGGATATTTTGGAAATTAGGTGATACTGTCAAGTCTCCGCAGTGGGTGCGCTCGTTCCGTAAAGTTGACGTTTGACATGTGTAAAGACTTCAGCAGACTTCAGCAAGAATTTCGTCGGGCAGATCAGGAAGAGGCAGGTTGCGAAGATGACGCCGGGAGAGACTACTGGCCGTGCTTTGTATAAAGAGTTGGTAATCTTCAATCTGGGCGCTGTAAACCCTTCAGTGATAGGTGTCGTTCATTACTTGTAGGAAGTCTTCGTGAACGAGCAGATCTGCGCCGAGTCCGAAGAGCTTGTGGGCTTGACTTGGCCTTACTACGCGGAACGTTGACATCCATGCGTTTGGTGATTGACTGATCAATCAAGTCCGAATCCTTCAGTTTCTTAAAAACAAAGTGAAGGTCGCTTCCAACCGGGAGTGGCGCTCCAGGTTTCCACTCTCCAACAGCTTCCCTTAGTTGGACGAAGAGATCGGCCAATGGGTTCTGGACAGGCTTGGTACCAGATCGAGTATCCATAATCAATGAAAGAGTTCAGCTCTTGTATGTGAGGACTTGGATCCGAGGTTTGGGCAGGAGCAGCCTAAATTTCGGAGACGAGAGTCAACGAGTCGAGATTCGAGGAGTTGAAGTCGAGGACTGGAATCTAAGGAGTCGGCGCTGTGAAACTATATAAGATAACAGATCGAATTTGGCATATATATCTAGGTAGCTCTAGCAAAGAGTCAGAACTTGCGCGTAATGAATACGTTATGAACAAGCCACACCAGATACGGCGACTTTATAACTCTTTTCGGTTGATTTGCTGCCGAGAGGAAATTCACTGCAGATGACACTCCAGGCTGATACAGTCAATTCACGCACGCCTGGAGTCACCACGGCAACGTGACCGTTGAAAAATCCATGTGAACCTAGCTCACCTTTAATCAGTATATTGTGGCTATCCTGATGGTTGCTTGCGAGGACGAAGCTTTAGTGAAAGTTCTGTCGCATGGTGGTGACATCCAAGCTCTCTACCAACGCGACTTCCCACTACCAGTGGACAAACAAAAGCTATACCTCAACATCCGTTGGCGTCGAAGCAGAAGACAGGTACTATCTTGCTATTCACAACTCTATATTGGCAACGAATAAGCATACGATTTAAGCCACGATACAGCTAGGACGTGGAGAACCTCCTACCGGGGTCATCGCCCCAGAAAAACATGGAAAGTATGCTCAAGCTCAAGATGGCATCTTCATCTCGCAAAGGATGCTCGTCCACGTGGCCCAAAATATACTTCTCCACAATGCTACGCTCGTATAATGAAGAGCTCTGTCGCATGAAGATGTTATCGTATTCTTCACTAGACAAACTTTCACATTCCGACCCTGTCGGAAAGACAAACGAGCTCCCAAGGCTCACCGTTTCCCTCACCAAGTCAAGACCATGTGCCCAGCTTCCATCGGCGAGATGTATCTTATCGAAACCAATTCGAATTGGCTTAGCCACGAGACTTACTAGAATCGTCAGTTCGTTGATACTCAGCGCAATGCACGAGAGACATAGATGCGATAAGCTTGGCCATTGTCGCAAGTTGACTAAGGAAGAGAGGTTCGCGGCTGGATAGGCTTGATTGTATCATAAAGGCTCGAGGTCCAATGAAATCGTCTCAACGCTGGGCGCATTCAAAATCGCAGAAAGAAATCGTCTCATGCGTATGCGACTCATCGATCCCTCGGAGCTCCAGTGATCGGTATCTCGCATCTCGCAAGGACAGAAGGAGAACGTTTTCAGCTTCTGCATAGCGACTGAAAACACCAGGAAGTCATCCTCGCTGTTAGCAGCAAAAGGATCTTCGAGTAGTGATGAACCAACGTAATAAGCAGCGAGGAAACGGCCTGCTCTATGGATGGCGATAGGCAGGTTGATCAAGATGTCGCTTGTGGGGCATTCAAGATCGCAGTCGCGCGCTTCTCTCCATGTGATAGGAGCCAGCATCCCTCGAACAAGCGACTCAGTACTCTCAATCCATCTCAAGAAGGCCTTGTCAGAAGACCCCCGGTCAAACCTGCTACTACTGCTCTCGTCAATCTCCAGTCTCGTAGCCAAGGGCATTCTGGCGATTGCAGTAGATATGCCCTCAATGTACGATTGATCGGCTTGCTTTCTTTGCTGATCTTCATAGAGCATTCGATACCGTTCATGGACAGTCCTCAGCGCATTATGATACTCGCTCCCTTGATCACCGTGGCCATCCTGTATGCAGTCCCAGGCAGCAGTGATGTGACGCCCCTTTTTAAGGCGTCCCTGAACTTCGCTAGCTGGCATTAGGAAGAATCTCCGATGCAAATGATCTAAGAGATGTTGATCACGGATAGCCATGGCTTCTGTCTGATCGGCTGACTGTTGTAGATTCCTGGTGTGGTACCTGGCGAAAAGCTAGACATCAGTTGCCAGCTCGGCAGAGTAGAATTTCATGTTAACCCGGACAGCTCTGACGCCCATACGTATGACTGGGTGTAGGGAAATCTCCTTCAAACGCTTGATCGAGACTGGGAGAGTGCAATCGATCATTATGTCTCGTAAGAGAAGGTGAGAACTAGCAGCACAAAGTCGCCTGCAGGTCAATCGAACGTTTCGGATGTCTCTTGTGCCATCGGTGTACCGTGAGTAATCCAATGTGGTGTTGGGGAGAGACCTACAGCCCTTGGCATAGCCGCATACCTTGATCAGAATCTCGTCAGGCAAGTCAAGAAGTGAGTGAGGCCTGACAAGTGGAAGTGGCATGGTGTTGAATTCCGTTCGTGCTGATGAGCAAAGATCGTCCATCACGTCCTCCTAAGAATCCAAAGCCTTGCGGTGACCCCTTGCCAACTCAAGTGGATATTTGATGGCATGTAGATTCCCATGTGAATTGTCTACGGTTCAAAGTATCTTTGAGAATTTGATCATGCATGCAACGGTCATTGTTGCCCAGTCTTGTCAAAACTTGGGCAAGCTCGTCCAGGTTTAAGCTCGATATCAGCGAGTACTTGACCTGCTGATGCCCTCGTGAGAGCCTGCGATCGTAGGTGTGACTTAAAAACAAGATTTGTCGGCGATATTGTAGCCAGTTCAAGTCGTGGTGAGCCTGGTAAGAGTAAGGCAGCGTGTTGGATGTGTGGACTTTTTAAAGGTTCGTTGATGCTAGCCTGTCAGGGACTAGCCCCCGAAGCGACCTTCTCCTACATCCGTTGTACTCCGGGTTCAGTAATGCTATGAGAGATTTGCGAGAGCGGGGTATTGTGTGCCTCCAGAAAAGTAAAGGGTTCTGCACGTTGGTCGTTTGACTGCCAATCCTTGCCCAAGGACTTGTTAATAAGGTACAGCGAGTCGCGTGCTGACCATAACGTTATGGTTAACTTAAAGGGGAAAAGTGCACATGTCAAGCGCGTGGCGAGAGTTTCACAGTACCTTTTGTCGTCTTGATATGATTTGGATCGTACGAGCACTCCTTGAAGGCTCCGTACAGTAGAAAATCCTTGATTCAAGCAGTGTCAACTGACTGTTCACCGATTATGTATCGATGACTCCTTATCATCAATTGAACTTCCGCCAAGATAAGGTTCAGGTTGCCTCCCGAGTCCCGTCGTTCTCGAGTCTGTGATCATAACGAGAATCATAATGACATCTCAACAATCCTCTGTTCCTCATGGACCGGACCGTCAGCGAGTTTTAAACGTGCTCGCTCAGCGCAGATACCGTGAAGAATCCCTGAAGTTTTGCAGATGTCCAGCGCTGACAGTGTCCAGGGCAGCGCAAGCGGGAGCGGCTCCAGTCTCTGGAAAAGAGTCTCGAGGCCACACTGGTTTCCACAGCCGTTATATCTTCGGCCGGTAAGGAAGTGCAGCTTCAGCACCAAATAGAACCTCCACGCCTGGAACCAGGCAGCCCCGGCACATCCAATGCCCCTGTCTATAATCTGCTCCCAGATTTCATGAATGGAGCTTCGCCCCCTTCTTACATAGGCCCTGTTACGCCATCTGGGTCGGCTTGGTATACAACGTCAGAATTTTCGTCGCCCTATGTAATGAATCATTCCGGAACCAACACCTCTTTGCATTATGGTATGCTGCCTAGTTACTCTTTAATTCGTCTTGCGTAATTGTGCTTACTTTCTAGTGGGGATTGCAGGAAGTCCGTCACAGAGCTCTACTTTGGTGGCCGACTCCCAACTATCAGCAGAACTTCAAGATTCAGAAATTTCACAATATACATTCCTACCGGAGCATGGGATTGAAATTCCCAGTCTCAAAACTATGGAGGTCACACTCCGCTTCGCACACATGCTTGGGCTTGCGGATGATTTGGTAAACCTCGACATAAACCGGACACTAGATCTGTCGAGAAGTCCCGTCTCCTTGGAAGATTTACCTGCGAATTTACGTCCGACGGAAGCACAGCTCTCGTTGCCTCACTTTCCCGTTTTAGACGTTATTCCCTGGCCATCGGTGCGGACCAAACTTATTTGCCTCTTCAGCCAGCCCGACCATCTGAGACCGCCAATCGCGCGTGGCTCCATGGCTATTGTACATCTAATACATGCTTTTGACGACGAGTCGGAGGGACTGCGCGTTACAGTGGATACAGATGGACATGGCTATGACGAGAAGTGCTGGGAAGTCGGACGGGCCATATTCAAGGACTGGTGGTGGGTACTGGATCATAAGATCGTCTCAAATTCAAACCGATTGAGGAATGGAAGAGGGCTTTCCAAACTGCAGCTATAAGCAGCACAACAAGGACACCGGAAGTAGGACTAGTTAAAATTAGCGTTGTTTGCTTACAGACGCGTATAGCGGAGATATCGGTGCAGAAGAAGAAGAGGAATTGGCGACAAAGGTCTCAGGGTCACCCACCAACGGAATGCATAGTATCGGTAGCGAAAGCCTCCACAAGGGTCTTACGGGAGTTATTGGAATCCGAACTACTCCCAATTGTAATCAATTTTAAGGCACGAATTGTATGCTAAGTCACTCGAAGTAACTCCTTTGTCAATGCTGACTTTTCTTTGTGCCCGTAGTGAGGTAAGTAAAGAGTCTTGGCAGTAACCTTATTTCATCAAAACTCTACAGAACACGCCTTCTACCTTCCAGCTTAGACATGTCGTTATGATGATCCTTCGCGCCCACTTGGCATGTGCGAGCCATGTTACTAGGCGCCACATCATAACTTGACGCTACCAGAATAGTGTATATATACTTGGTCGTGACTTGACGAGCTCTGAAATCTCATTACAAGCATAAGTTACTGTGTAACTTACATATTACAGCCCTATTGTCCTCCACTCCACCACATTATCTTCAAAGCACCAGCCATCCATACTAGGCCAAAGGAAATGTCACCAATCGCCTCAATAATCTCCCTCGAAAGAGCAGGAGCAAGAGCCGTCGATCCTTCCGCTCCGGGTAACATCATTCGCACCGCCCTCGCTTTCGAGTCCATTGTCACTGTTGGTGCGGGAGCCTACTTCATACTCTTCCCACGCCACTATTTGCTCCATACAATGGGAGCTGCTCCTTCTCAAGTCACGACAACAGCACTACAACTTACCCAGCAATTCGGTGCCGTCAACCTCTTGATCGGCGGCATTGTTGCCCTTTTCATACCAAACACCAAGCTTGCGATCCAAACTCGTCAAACACTATACTCCATCTTCCTCATTTTTGAGCTTCTGTACATGCCACTATTAGTCTGGCAGGCTTTCATGATGAAGGGCGGGATGTCGGATGGATCTTGGTCGACTGGAGCAGGGCAGTTTGTGCCTTTCGTGATTTGGAGGATCTTTGTACTCAAATGCAAGCCCGAGTGGTTCGGACGATTTCAAGAAGGTGTGAAGATGGAATAGGGTTTAAAGTGGCGAAGAGGGAACGAGCTACCATGTCAGGCTCGATACCGAGCCTTCGCAGATTTCGTTGAGTTAGCATGACTGAAGACATGCGTGGAAACGCCTCACACACCCCAGAACTAGGTGCTCTTCACATGGATCCTGAATCGAGTCAAGTTGAAATGCACGTTTGATTTCTGTCACATATTTCGATCCCACTCACTAGCTCACAATACATGTCAATCACGTACGCATTTCCCTAGCGCTGCTTCGAGAATATGGCAGACGGAGGAAAATAGGAAAAAGGTCCCACCCTCTTTGCCGAGAGAAGCTATAAAATAGAAAGTCCAAAACCAAAAATCAGTCATACTGCGACTCCATGAGCACTTCTTTATGTTCTTCACATTCTTGGTCAAAGCACCTTAATCGAGGAAATCCTCATTGTTGCCGTTGAATGATATCTATTGCTCAAGGTTCAAGTGAAACTTGTAAGTCCGACCCTCCTTCTGAAGACTGAAGAGGGGAGCCTTATGATCCTCGTTTAAGACGAATCCTCACAGTTTCATCATGCTAGCGGCTGACAGTGAACAAAAAAGTAGTGTACTTGTTGTTGTTACTAAACATTGTTGGAGTTGGGAAAGTCTTCACATTCGAACCGATTGATCATTGCGCTCGGTCTTATTGATGAGATCTAAACAAAAGTAACAAACGCGCCTATGTTGGAGAAATTCCCGAGAGGACGAACAAAACTAAAATTGACGGAAACAAATGCCAGCCTCATCCTACTCAAAACCCACCCTCGTCCTCCTTTCAAAATTTCTGCGCAGCAACAATCGGACCGCCATTCGCACCCTGAACAACCGCAACAGTATCCAAGCCAGTACCATGCATCGCCCTCATATCCGGCAGATCAATCGTGAGATTTCCACCAGTCCATTCCCCAATCTTCACGATATCTTTCACCAGATTCCTATGCGTAATCTTCTTGCCCTTGTTCGGACCCTTACCCACCTTCACAACATGGTTCTTGGGATCGTAGTTGACAAGGTAGATATCGAACAAGCCGACATCCACTCCCTCTGAATCAATGCGCAGTTCGGTGTCATTCGTATCAACGACGATATGCCATGGCGCGCCAGCACGTATCCCTCGAGCTGTACTGACAATTTCGTCGACAGCTCCTCTCTCAGCACCCGTCCCATCCGAAACACCATCCACAATAACCTGCGGTGTGAACTTTGTGGTACGACCCCACTTGCGCAGGTAAGCTTGTTGTCTCTTATCCCATCTGCTGTCACCGAAGGTATCTTCCCAGCCGGAATGATTGAAGTACGTGACATCGTAGCTGAGCAAGAGAAGATTCGGGCTTGAGAAAGCGGCGTCGATGATTTTGGGGGTCGTGGGAGGACAGGATGCGCAGCCTTGGGATTGGAAGAGCTCAAGGATGGAGAGCGGTTGGATGTCCAGGAAGCAGGCGCCGGTATGGACGTGGTTGGGTTCGTCTTCGAGTGCTGTTGCACAGGCGAGGGGGACGGGCTTCTTGCGGCGGAAGATCTTGCGGAAGACGGCGGCCATGATGATGTTCTGGGCCAGTGAGGGTGAGTCAAGATAATTTGCCGTCAGATTGAAGATTCGGGTTTGTGGTGAGGGGTGATATCGAAGAGTAGAAGCAGACTGGTCGCTTGTTATATACAGACATAGGTGGAGGGGTCGCTATCCCACCGCAAGCAGAATTTCCGGTTCTGGTAGTTTGGATTCCAATGAAATTGAAAGCTGAAAATCGATCGGCATCGGCTCTCTACATATAGCTCTGCATGCATTTGATTGAAGTGTTAGTCGTGTGAGAATGTATTCTTGTCTCTGCGACCGTCGTATATGCATCTGACCTGAAGCGAGCCTGGCCAAGAACATCCTATCAGGGTTGTGACGAGACATGGCTGTGGGCATTGGTCAGCTCTACGAAGTGAGATAAAGGGAAACAAAGAGACCAATTGATTGATGAAGATAAGGAGATAATCAAGACGCATTCGTGGAGAGACAGCCAAAGCGACTGGAAAGCCAAATTGTGTCTGAGGGTTGAATTGTAACTTAGAAGAAAGTATGTGCGGTGACCTCTTCCTCATTTGCTGATCCTTCTGCACTCCAACTACAGGCATGCTTCCAATCCCCAGATAGCTGGCTGTGGGGAAATCTTATTATATTCATACAAGCTATTGGTACAGCAGTCCTTCCAGCCCATATTTCATATATTCAAGAAAAGCAGCATAGCGTTACCGCCCAATCATTTGGTATCCAGAATCCAGCCCAGATACTCCCGATCCATCATGTATCATACCCAACCAGAATCTCAGAACCCAAACTCCATCTGAAATTCGACATCCTATGGTTTCGGCGCAATAGTCAAGACAACCCACTTAACCCTGCCCTCCTGATCCTTCAGTGGGGTCCAATGTGTAACATATCTCTCTTCAACTCTCCTTAACCCCTCTTTCTCACCCCCAAACCAACCTGTACCTTTCTTCTCTTCAAATCCAGTCAATAGGCTCGTCTCCACGCTGACTGCTTGTCCCACTTTCAATGCATCGCGTACGGTCTGTTTGAATACCTTATTGGCTGATGATGAGGAGGACGTCGAGAATTCCGAGAACACCTTGAAGATATCTTTGTTGTAGATATGCGCTATTCCTCCATTCGGCAGATTTAAGCATAGCATGTCGATTACGCCTGGAGAATAGTACTGCACGGTTAGGATTTGAGTCGTTGCATTCCAGGTCATCACAAGGTACTGTAACATATCAGCTACGCCCCTGAACGTAAGGGAAAAGATATACCTTTGAATATGCGGTATAGAAAGCCTCGACTTGGTTTCTGAAAGTCAATCTTCCAACCTTATTGATCAGCTCGCCTTCCATTCCAGCCTCGTCCAGAACCTTCACCTTGGTCGCACCGGGAGTCCCAGCGGCGTTGTACTTTCTCCAGCTCTTGAAGAAAGTACTTTTAGGTTTCGACCCTCGACCACCTCTGTCTTGACTGCGCAAACTTGGCGTTTTCGGTTTCCCAGCAGCTAATTCATCCTGCCTGTCGAGCTCGTCGTCATTGATACTCAACACTCGTAGAATATCGTTGCAGGAATGGATAGTTGTACTGCAATTTATCTGGCCTCCCAAGAAGAAGCATACTTCGCCCCTTTCATTCAGCAGGGGCGCAACGTACAACAAATTCCAGAATGGATCGCCATTTTTCCGGTAGTTCAAAAGCAACTCGACCGTCTCCTCGCATTCACGAATCGATGTTCGCAACCGGCTGGTAGCGTTCCTGTCTGTCAGATCACCCTGAAGGAAACGACAGTTTCGTGGTATAATATCCTTGCGAGAGTACCCGGTCACAGAAATGAAGCCGTCGGAGGCAAATAGAATTGGATTGTCGGCAATGTTTGGATCAGTCAGGCAAAAGCAGTCGCCTAAGCCTTGGAATTTGTCTCGATGGTCTGCCAATGCTAGGGAAGCCTGTGCGGTAACTTGGTGTTTGACAAATCTTGGATATATGTCACTTGCTAGGAGCTTCTCTACATGATCTTGAGCTCCCGCAAATATTCCTTCGAGAGCAGGTACTGTGGTGTTCGTTGCTTGCTTGATGTCGGCTGAGATATGCTTGATGTGGGAATGCGCCAGGTTGATCTGGCGGGGTGCGTCTGCCGAAGTATATGTGGAATGAATGGTACCCAGTAATTGTGTTACTTCGTCTAGAAGGCGATTATACTTGTCGATCTTTCGAGCAATCAGTACTACTGTCGGGATAACATTTCTTCAGGCCGGCTATGTCCTTGCCTAGCCTCATTCTGTAAAGGGGCAAGGAAAAGGGACCTTCGTACCTTTTGCAGAAACTCAATATTCTCCCCACAAGCACGACTCTGGCAGAACCTTAAAAATCGATGAGCAGTTGTCGGATTATGCAAAACGATATTGAAGACCTCCGAGCTGAAGAAGTCCGTCAAGTTCGTATTCGCAGATCCTGCCGCACTCGTTGTCATTTCACTTCTACTGCTTCCGGATTCGCTCTCTCTTGTGCTCCTCGATTTTCCTTGGTCTCCACTTCGGCTTCCCCCGCGACGTTCATCATAGATATTCGTTCGAGTATTCGCACTTTCGTGCTCCCTTCGCTGAGCTCTGCCCGGGGATAGCGGAGGTAGTGGGGCAGTCTTGTTTATGCTGACATTCGAGGAGCTTTCGCGGGGATTCTGGGAGAGGGAGTGGCTACTCTGAATGACTTGATCAATTGACTCGGCATTCTCTGGCACTGGCAAGTGGGCCATGGCGAGATCAATTCAGGGTCGTGGCGACGCAAAAAGAAAAGACGACATGAAGAATGAAAGAGGGGGGGGAGGGGTGATATTTCAAAATTGACCCCATTGTTGGGCAATTGGGCTTTACCAATCGATATCCAATCCTTGAGATCAGCGTTCCAATGTTCTCCAAGAAGGAAGGAGCGGGACATCTACAAGGTAGTCCATCAGCAAAGGCCTTTCCACTTACGGATCAGTTTGGGCCGTGGGGCGAGCCTAAGAATCGGGAAGTACGTGGGGTCAGGCAGAGATTGGTTTAGTCTTTCCGATAGCACTCATCGGACGATAAAGTTCACGGTCCATCGAAATACTCCGGACGACGGTGGGATCAATAGGGCCTGTTGCACATCTTGCGATTGGAACAATGAGGCGTTAGTCTTCAGCATCATCGACCCAGTACCCAGCATCCAGGAACCGGGACCGGGATCGATGGTTTCAGCGCCACCAACGAATCGGAACACCAGACGAATAGATAGCGGCAAGACGTGCAGTAGTACACGATCAAAGCGTTCCTGTCATGCATTAAAGCGCTCTGTGCCGTTTGTCGCAAGCGATATCGAGCAGAAGCGTCGAGATGCAAGATTGGGTGTGCCCAGAGACCGTTACCATCGGCAATTGAATTAAGATTTATTACATGATCTCTTCCAACATACCTTGAAGTAATTCTTGCTGGGCTGGGCGGGAGCTGTGGTGGTATTGTTCGTTGATTGAAAGCTTTCCTGGTGCGAGACGCTTGGAGTTGCATTCTACATTTCGGCAGGATCGCTGGACCCTGGCTCCCCAGAATCGGGATCCTTGCAGCCCACCTGCCCACTGAAGATCGAAGTCCTCGCTTGTCGTCGATGTTGTGAGCAGTCATTTTTCTAGAATGTCCTTAAGTTCAAGTCTCGTTCCTTCTTTCCCTCGCTCTCGAAGTGTCCTCATAATCGACATTGTCAGCTGAACTTGTTTTGGAACGTATTTTGGAGACTATTAATGTGGGCAACGGTTACTTCTTCCCGTCCATGCACACATCCGATTTCGTGATGTCCAGGGTTCTTTTCTTCCCTTGATCCTTGGCTCGAATAGAGTCTGAGCCGGCGAGAAGTTGTTGTTCGGCGCAGCAGAGGCGAGCGAGTTTAAGATCCGCGATTCTTTGACGACTTTGGAAATCGACAACCCTTTCTGAAATTGTATCTTGTCCGAGCAGAAGTTGGTAAAATGGCTTCGGCGGGTGCACCAATTTCATCAGTTGCCTCTGTTCCATCTCTTTGAAAGTCGGCCTGCATTTGTTCTCTCTGCAAGGGCTGCTTGCTATTGATGCTTAAATGGTGCGCAAAATTCACTTAGTCCCCCTTGCGAGCGTGAAAGGGTTCCGGACGTGGACCCCCGTGATGGTCATGTGACAGACATTTACGACCTTAGACTCTCCTTGATACAAAAACAGAGACAATATCGCTGTCTTCGTTTCCAGCATATGACTCATATGAAAAGATTGATTAGAGGCCATCAAGCTACTTGGGTGTCGTGATGCCGGCGTAAGAATAAGGCTGTGCATGTTGGCCAGCCGGGGTGAGATGCAAGTTGCATCAGCATGTTGCAACATCTCCATTATTTTGTGAACAGAAATCGAGATAGGGCATATACAGGTCGTCGTCTGTCCGAGTAATAATGTCAGGATCTACTTCTTCATCCATCTACTTCCCTTTCGATTCAACCTGGTCCCAAATCCGCCTGATGTACTTGCAGCCTCGTCTAGGCAGCGACAGTCACCCCGTTTGTTCTCTTCAGCTTGCAGATCTCAACGACGAATCTTGCCTGTACAACGCACTGTCATACGAATGGAGATTTGAGATCAAACGATTCATTACAGTCCCGTCTGACCAAGCTTTCACATTCTTAGAACATTCTCGATTTTTCATAATCCTGAACGGCGAACGGATAACGGTCACAGAGAATCTATGGGAAGCTCTGAGAACTTTGAGCAGTGAGCCATCCCCTCGACCTATGTGGGTTGATGCCCTGTGTATAAATCAGGCAGACGATGGAGAGAGAAACTCACAGGTCGGCCAGATGGGGCGGATCTATCAACGGGCTTCCTGTGTAGTTGCCTAGCTCTGCTATGAAGACGACGCACAAACCGGTGTTCAGACAGCAACACAGCAGGCTATTCGGCTGGCAGAACTTTTATACGGCACTTCTGAGTCAACTAGGTATTACTACCGTTCTGAGACAGTAAACTGGCGGCACTCCCAGCATAAATCCTTGCCGGGGACTTCGACGCACACAAGTGTACCAGTTACATAACTTCATCCTGGATGGGCTGCCCTCCTAGGTCTATTTCGGAAGTCGTACTGGGATCGTCTGTGGATCCTTCAAAAGCTCGTTCTGGTGCCTCGTATCTTAGTTCGGATCGGTCGGTGGCAGATGAGCTGGGAAGCTCTTGAGCACATACATGACCAGATCAGTAATGCGGAACGTGTCAGTGGCAACAATGACCGGCAAAATGACTATGCTAGACAGACCTGCTCGAATGAGATAGTAGAGAATATCTCAGGGACAGTCCCATTCAAAGTTCTTCAGCAACTTGTAGCTCGACGGACAACAGGTCACGAGTCACACACTTTGTTTAAGCTGGTCCAGATACACAAGTCGGCCAAATGTGCTAATTTACGAGACAAGGTGTTCGGCCTCATGGAGATGTGTTCTCGATGCTGCAACGAAAATGTCATTGTGGACTACCAGAAACCACCAATAGAGATTTGCCGCATGATGCTCAAGCACTACTTGTCTAGCCACAGGACACATGATCTGAGTCTAGGAAAGATAGTAGTGTTGATCTCTTCACACTCGTAAAAGAAATACTCTTTACTTTCACTGACGGAGGTATGGAAATCGGGCCACCAGTGACTGGGGATCCATTTCCAGAAGTCTTCGAGGAGCCGCAACCAGATTCGATTTCAATGATCGCCTGTGTGCCTCGACGCTCTTACGACATGGAATTTCAAGAAGCTCGCAATACCGTACACTGGAACGTCTTGGATCCCCAGTGAGGGAAGACTTTTCATCCTTGGCGTCTTTACATAGAAATCTCGCCCCACCCGGAATATGAATATTGGATGTACAAGGTCAATCGTATTCACTTCTTAATCCTTCGAGAGTATCAAAAGCGTCTCTCTTTCGTCGGAATTGCGTTTCGTGCGACTGTTGGAATAAGCGGCACTTTTTCGACCTGGAAAGCAGGGGGGTCCGCTTGGTGCATTAGAATGAAGTTGATTCTGGGTGTTCGAAGCTATAGCGGGAAGAAATCATGATGTACACAAAGGACAAGGTACGGCTCTAAATCATCAAGATTCCTGTTTTTTTTTAGAATATTAAGTTTATATATTAGCTTTGACATAAATCCAATTCGTGAGCATGTCTGCGTTACCATGAACCAGCCTCTTATAGTTGTTAAGATCTATACCCTCTCATTCAATCTCAACGCACCGGTCGTCCAATGAGCAACTTCTCCTAAGAAACAGCCCCCAGCACTGTAATTATAAGCAAAGTCATTTTGAGTCTCAACTTGAATAGGAACGGTCTAGACACCTCAGACAATGTTCCTCCATTGGTCACTCCGATTCAGATGAGTCTAGACCATCAGCTGTCAGCCAAAATGCACGATGTGCAAGTTTCTATCCAATCAGACCTACACGGGAAGGGATCCGTCCACTCTTCCCACAGTCAACGAAACGTTTCGCAACCTACCACGCATATCTAATCACAAGTCGATCTACAAAACCTGTTTCCCCAAAACAGCGCCACGCCCGCCACCAGAACGTTATATATCGACACGGTTCCCACCTCCGCGCTCCAAGAAATCGAAAAATCTCACAAATTCACTGAAAACTCAAATTTCGATCCGACACGATCACTTCTCAGGGCCTCATCCTCCGATGCTTACTGGCTGTCACTGGACTAGGCATTCCCCGATCCACACCTCTGCCGATCTGACGACCCATGCAGGTCCTGAAGCACAGAGCAGGGCACGACGTCCAGAGTGCAAAGCTGCATCTCGACTAATGTACTCGTTGACGATAAGCTCGTTTCTGATGGCGTTGTCGATGCCCTCAAGTAGCGGAGGTGTCTCCGGTTCCAGATCCATGGAATCGTGATTTCAAATTTGCCTCGTTTTCTTGAGCGCAAGTCGAATTGCTTCGTACCGATTGCATAATTACTTCAATTACTCTGTCATTCCCCTCATAACAGTGTCAGTACCCGCTAATAATGCATCTCCAATTGGTGCTCGCTCGTCTGGGAATCACATGTTACTGGCAACTACTGTTCGAAGCTGGTTTCGACACCTGGGAGGTTTTGAAAGACATCACTGAAAGAGACATGTATGTACTCCCAACCTGAGTCATTTGCGACTCATGCTTACTGATGTACCTTCTAGGCAAGCTATAGGCATGAGACTAGGCCACAGAAGGGTTCGTTGATCTTTGGCAATGACATTGAGATCTTGCTGATAGCATCTCAGCGGCTTCAGAGAGAGATTGCGACAGCGCGGGGCCATCCGATAAACGCGGCACTGGATCAGTCCGTGATATGCTGCTGTACCGTTTCTGGGAGTCAAACCTGCGTTATGAGGGTAAGTAGCTGCTTCTCTTGATTGGCTATTCCAGTGCCCTGTGTCGCACTTCTTCTGTGAGCACGGCACCTTGTATTTGCAATTCGTGAGGCCTCGAAGCAGATTAGTCTGGCCAGAGGCCTATGCGACTGCCGTACTCTGCTGACATATACCAGGTAGAGAGGATGGCGCAATATCTACAAGGAACCACTGGTTCCAGTTTTGGCCTGATGCATGCATCCAATTCGAGGAGTGATTCTGCTCTTAGTGGAAGCGTAATCACTGATGGCTTTCCCTGGGACCTTGATTCTGTTTCTCCTGTGATTTGATGGCGTTCTATGGCGTAAAAGTTTCTACTACCATATATACTCTTCTAAGAGCTTCTGTTTTCTGGGTTCGATATTTATGGACATGAAGCGCGGCCGGAGTTATGGAGGTTAGGATTGATTGGGCGCAGCAGTACGGAGTACACGAATACCAGAGAGCCCATGCATATCATAGTGATGGGTATACATGATAATAAATCGTAACATGCCTTTACACGATATTGCGTCGTTTCATTAATTTGTTTTGTCGAGCTTGGGGGGCATTCGCTTATTTTCAGTGATACTAGGTCATTTCTAGCCCTGGAGCAAAGCTCCTAGCGAGCAGAGTAAACAAATCTTACCGGATGACAGGGACTACTCTAGATATGGGAACTTCTCACATGAAAGTCACCCTCCTTCGAGACTCCCGATAAAGTTCAACGAATATCATTCCAAAAACACACGTCTTTTCAGAGGCTCCGCTCAAGGATCCTAGAATACCAAATTCTAATGCTTCCCCGCCAGTTCCATAATCCAAAAATCTAACCTAAATTACCATCCCACTAACTCCTTCAACTGCTTGTTGTACTCAGCGTTCAACTTACTCATCTCTTGGGAAAACGCGTCTCTCATTTTCTTCTTCTCTTCAGTAAGCGGCCCTTCGCGGATTCCCGGGTACTTCCGAGATAACTTTGCCAGATTATCGTAGCGCATCTCCAGGATCTTCACCATTTCAAGGTCTCCAGCCATTTCGAGTTTACCGGCAGCGATAGTTCTCTGTATATCGGTCTTCTCCTTATCAGTGAGTTCATCCAGCACTCCTCGATCCTTCCGTCGCGTGTCTGAGCTTTGCTTTTCCTCCTTTGTCTTGAAGTCTTGCGGTTCTTGAGCAGCTATGCCGTAGGTCCGCCAGCCCATATCGGCGGCAATTTCATCGGCCTGCATTCGTCTTGCGATCAGCATGTCAGACGGTTGTTTGTTGACGTTGGACTCCATGAGCTTCTGTTTAAAGCTCTGCATCTTCTCGTCGAACGTTTTCTTCCACAGTGGATAGTTCAATCTTCCGCACGTATAGCAATGCTCGTCTGCCTCAAAAGTGGGACCTTGGTCAAAACTGCAAATGTGAGTAGTCCAGATGTACACTGATCCATTTGGGCTTCGAAAGACGCTAATGTCGGATATGGAGATGGAGGGGTCTTTTTTTCGAGGATCAGTGCCTGCCATGAAGGTCTGCATTTCGTGGTGTCGTTGAGGTTTTGGCTCCTGATTTTTCGAGTTCTGCGTGCGGTGAGAATTTGTCTGCTGTGGTCTTTCTGGGATACGGGTTCTGTCAGGATGTACCTTATCATCCCTCCCAACACCTTTTCCCTTATCCTGTCCCTGATTCCTCTTCCTCAGCTCCCGGTCAACTGTGTCAAGCGAGTCTGTCGATGCTGAACTTGCAGAGCCTACCGCAGCTGAATCATCGCTCCACAAATTACAATTGATCCGTAGCATTTTTTCCGCAAGTAAGTCATCAATTGTCTGTGAACCATGCGTACCCCAGTACTTTTTACCTTCGATGTAAACTGTGTTACCCTGATAAAATTCATCAGGGATATTCTCAGGCTCATCTTCCGCCAAGATTGCGGATTTGCTCTCGATGTCGGAGTCACTTTCTGACTCATCATCGGCCGATGTGGCATGCATTGATGGACTGCGTCCACGAGGTCTCTGGTTGGCCCTGTGAAAGGTTGCCAGCTCTTCATCGGCCATGATGTTTGTATAACTGACCGTGTTATTTTTCTTGTCGTGCAATATGCGGTACTTGATCAAACTTTTGCTGGCGTCAGGGCTGCTTTCCTGAATGAACGGCTTACGTTGTGTAGCTGTGAAGTACTGGGCAGGAGTGTGTTTGGCTGTACGTGTCTGGCTTTGGGAAGCGGAAATGCACGAGGATTCGTCGTGCGATGATGAGGGCTGATCAGACATCTCTGTGAAGCTATGGAAATACTATCAAGCGAGAAGTCTGGTTGTTTGTGTGAAGAAGAGACTGTTGGTGTTGAATAAAGGTTGTGGGGTGGAAGGGGTTTTGCGATGTTGCTGCGAAAACTTGATGGATCAAATTTTTTTCTGGAAAATTACAGAGTAGCTTTATATTTATAGACGCCTGGAACCCATGACTTGAATCAGTGAATGACTTAGAGCAGACTCAAGAGGTGCTTGAATATATGGAAATAGGGACCAAGACGAATGTCTGATTCAATGTAGTGGCGCAGGACTCTAGCTGACAACGCATTCACGAATATACAACCAGGCTTACAGAAAAAGAGATGACTCGGCGCTCGACGACTAGGCCTTCATCATCGGAAGAGACTGTGCACTCGCGGACAGTCTATACGCGATCTTTGGAATGATATGTATCTGTTGGCTCTCCGTATTTCTTGCGTCAGTCTACCCTTTGAAGGTAAATGCTAATCACCACTAAGGACGAAAGCAGCGCTTGCCAAGGAAGGATTACATTCTATCGAGAAGCGACGTCTTGACTCATCTCTTGGTCAATATGATGAGCGAAAGCTGATCGTTCGAGTATGAATAGGGGGATTCCAAGAATTAGGGATTCAAGCCTTACAAGACATTGACGATTCATTCTTCAAAAGTAAGCTATATCTGACCTTCATATCGGGCACAATATATGGTGTTTTCAGTGGGGAGAATGGTGTAAGAAGCTTGAGGTTGCGGCGTATCCTCCACATCTCGACACTTTTTACGCAAGATAAGTGGCGCGCTCCTCAGCCCTTACGAAACCAGCACTTAAATCATCAAAACATCCCCTCTCCAAAAATTCAAAGCTCAAAGCATTCCATACCAATCCCCTCAACCATCTCCACGCTCAAACTGTCTTTCATCACTCTATTAACTCCATGAATACTGCTTCCTCTCCCACTCCTTTTCCCTCTACCTTTCCCCATCCTCACGACTCTTCTTCTCCCGATACGCCCTCCTAACTTCATCTACAACTTCCATCCACTCCTCTTCGCCTTCCCACAGATACGATCTCTTCTCCCACGCTACCACAAGTTCCTTAGATGTCGGTCTCGGTTTTCGGAGGAGCGTTTGGAGGGGAGGGTCAGCTTCCCAGCCATGTTCGGTGAATATGGATTGAAGGAGGGGCTAGTTCACGGAGCCGCAGGTGCTACAGTTTCCTTCTTTTGAGGTCGTGGAGAGAAGGGAGAAAAGTGCATGTGTGGGGAGCAGGCTGTTGGTGGTGATGAGGCTACTAGAACCCGTGGGATTGGATGCCTCGTCCAGCATTATTAGAGGTTTGGACTTCTTTGATGCTTGATGGTTTTCTGTTGTTTTGTATGGTCCAGTGGGCTGGGCTGGGCTGGGCTGGGCTGGGCTAGGCTTTGTTCTGTTCATTTGAGGGCTGGAGAGATTTACGAAAAAGGAAAACTCGATCTGTAATTGTAGGTGAAGCGAAGCTGGCAGAGATTCATTTGCCATCTGGTGAATGTGTTCGCAACGGTATCACGACCGAGCATGTGATTTAATAGTAGAGAGTTCGGTAACAGTCACTTATGGTTACTTGCATCGAAGCAAAGATAGGCTAAGCGAGACATCCATTGTTGATATTGCTGCTCATGACAACCATAAACCAAAACTGTAAATCATACGCCACATTATCCAATTCAAATCATGTATCCTCAAACCCTCTTCCCACAATCGCCCAACTCCTCGCTATCCACCAATCAAACCTCATCTTTAGGCTCCTTTGGCGCCTCACTCGCCTGCAAAACACCCACATCAGTCCACGCCTTCTTCACCTTCGCCTCAACATCTGCATCAAAAAGACTCTTCGCATACCCGACCGTCAAATCCGCAAAGACCTTAAACGCCGTCCCAGTATCAATACCCACCAACTTCTCATCCAAAAGCGCCTTATACCAAATCATCCCGGCCTTCTCCCACGAATACCCACCTAGCGCCACACTCGCCAAATAGAACGCATGATTCGGAATCCCCGAATTGATATGCACGCCTCCCCAATCCCCCGCATCCGTATTAGGCGACTCGACATACCCCGCCATCGTAGCAGGCTGTCTGTCCTTTCCGACTTTCGGATTGTTGTACGCTGTGCCAGGAGCTTTCATGGACCGGAGTGCTTTGGCGTTGGTGACTGCGGGGAGGAAGATACCTTCGCCGATGAGCCAGTCTGCGTCTGAAGCCAGCTGTTTGCCGTCTGGGTGGAAATATTGTTTGATCATGGTGCCGAAGACGTCGGCCATGGATTCGTTGAGGGCGCCGGATTGGATCTCGTATTCGAGATTGGCGGTGAATTGGACGACGCCGTGGGTTAGTTCGTGACCGATTACATCGATGTTTTTGGTGAAGCTTCCGAAGATCTCGCCGTCTCCGTCACCAAAGGCCATTTCGTCGCCGTCCCACTGTCAGGAGTTAGCTCTGATAATCGGGAACATGTTGAGGTAGAAAGCAGGAAAGGTCGGGTGTTCTTGATCTGCGAAATGAACAGGAGGGCATGTTACTTACGAAAGCATTATCCATCCCCGGCGGACCAGGAATATCATCATAATGCAAACTCCCAATCATCTGCAAATTCTCCCCATCAATCCCATCCCTCTCGAAAACCTCCTTATAGAACTCAAACGTCTTCCCAAAATACTCCAACACCTCCTTGGCACTCTCATCCGCCTCCAAAGTCGTCAAATCACCACCCTCAGAGTACAGCAACTTCTTGCGAAGCTTGGCCGTCTTCTGGGACGTGTAGATCTTGCGGAAGAGGCCGTCTTCTGCGTCTGGTGCAGGTGTGGTGGAGGTTCCTGCGATTTCTTTGGTATCAGCGCCTGTGCGGATGGCGTGGAGCTTTTGGCTGGTTTTGATAGAGTGTTGGGCGTGCTCTTGTTGCGAGGATGATGCTTCTGATGAGGAGGCTATGTCCGAGAATACGTAGGAGGGGATGATGGAGGAACGTCCATGTGGACGGTGGATTTGAGATTGAGACTGGGACTGACCTCCGCTGGCACTGGCAGTCAGGCCTTGTCTTGCACCGGCACCAGCACCGCCGCTGTGGCCTCCATGACAATGGGTCTTTCGCTTAGCGAGAAGCTTGCCGCAGTGATCATAGGTCTTTTGGACGGCGGCACGTGTTTCTTGAGAGGTGTTGTTACTCTCGAGGATATCAAGAAGGAGGTTGGGTGGGATGATGGAGCAAAAGTGCTTGCACGGTTTGTGGGGAAGTTCCATGTTGGTTGCCATGATGTTGACTGTTTACTTCGAGCGATGTGAAAGTGGACTTGGGAGAGGAAGAGCAAGGTATTCGCAAGCAACCATCGAGGTATATATAGGCTTGCCATCCTAGACAAGGCTGGGTTTGTATGCAGCCACAGTCCTTGGAGCCTAGCTGGCGATCACCCACCCATCAATCAAAACAAGACCATGGGAGGCGGACCGGCACTTACCATCGTCAATAGTCTCAGCTGAGCTCCGGTAACTAATCATTGGACCACCCTTTCAAAAGCCAGGAACAAGCATTCGAAGCTGCATGTGCCAGGTATTTACCGCCGTGCCATCCCATGCTTTCCCATCTCAACCCCAGCCTGATTGCGTTATTCGTTATCTCTATGTTTCATGCATCCCTCCCATACTCTCTTTCACCTCACAAACAAAGCATAGATCTGCTCCAGTGAGCTAAATCAAGCAATTCCAAGATTCTACATTTAGCTTGATGACCGCTGGCAAAGCAGGTATATTTCCGTGGCCACGAGGCTAGATGGAGATGATGTTGCAAGTTGCAGGAAGTTTTATGCACATGACATGAGCCAAGAGGGAGGGACATATGTAGCGTGATATGTAGGTCACTATCAGTACCTAGAGGACGAGGCGTTCAGTGCATCACACACACCAACCCCTCTTTCAGCGGGGCTGTGAACCTGAACCCCTCACCTACCTACAACACACCCTCTCACAAACCAGCAACACCAGCCAAAGTCCAACTGTGTCTTCGTTCAGCTGGCGATAAGCCTTCCCCGAAACCTTGCTTTTAACCAACTTGCTTTTGCAGTGACTTCTTCTCTACCCAATCGGGAAGTATGGAAGCGCCCGGTAATAGTGCAAGCGAGGGGCAAGATGCCAAGGACGGCATGGATAGCTATCTCGATCGATAGGCTGCAGGAAGTCGTGCATTTCGGTGTGGAGAGACATGGGCTTTATCGCAGGGCATGTTTTGCTTTTCGTTTAGGGGTACGAAAAGCCGAGTTTTGGTGACGACAACTTTTGGAGATCTACTGTAGCGAGGTCCTTGCGTTCAGCTGGGACCACCAACAATGTTGCATCGGCTTGCTTGGGGCGATTTCTACTACAATTGATTTTCATCAAGACTTCAATTAGTGTGCTGTTGTGTTACTGTTAATGTAAGATGTGACAAGTACCCCAGAAAATATGGTGTCTTCCTGTCACACCAGTTAGGGCTCGATTCGGAGCTGAAAATCGTGGTGGTATCTCCCTAAGGCTGGCTGCACTTGCAGCAGAGCCATGTGACTGCCAGACCGAGCGTTTCTGGGGTAAGCCATACACCTTCCTAATCAAGTCTCCTCTTAAAGAACTATAGATTCAAATCGATGGTTATGCAAGCTTATCTTGTACAACTGAAAGTTGCGCCGCGCTGTTTGCGCTTCGCTTGGTTATCAGCCCACGTTCAGCGATGCCTGGATATGAATATGGAAAAACTTCATTCATTGAATACACTTTTGATTGATATTCGTTGCTTCGTTTCGCATTACTGGATTAGATGTATATCTTTTCGAGTGAATTGGACCTATCAAATAATCTGCCACACAAACTCAACCTCCACTGGGTTTACAGCAGTGTACACCCTCTGCTGCACGGTCCCAACAGGTATAGCAGCAGCGTAGAAGGAGATGCTGCCAGCATAAGCGAGCGAACCATCGATGCTCTGCAAAGTTCAGAATATCAGCTTCCATCTACGGAAAGAGGGGCTTTTGGAAAAGAGAGCAAAATTGTGGAAACGGCAAATCAAGGGATTGTTGCACTTACGGTAAACACACCACCAGTATTGCCAGTCGCACAAGAGAAGGCACCGGCAATGAAATCACACGGTCCCTTACTACTCGTGAGCGTGAACCCTATCCTCAAAGTCAGTCTTTCATTCATCACACAGCCGCACTCAACCTCAACCACAAGACAAAACAACATACCATCAGCCACATTGCTCGCGGTATACGTCGCACAGGTCCCCGTCGTATACCACGTCCCCGCACTAATCAAGCACCCCTTATTCGCACCTCCCGTATACGCCTGCAAGAACCCCTTCCCCACATACGGCGTACCCGTCGGCGTCGATCCAGGCGCCGTACTCGTCGTCGGCGAAGCAGGCAAGTATTTCGGCACATACCGTATTCCCGTCTCCGGACAATCACTTTTGCTTCCATCTGGAGATGTGGGGATGAAAGTGCCGGTTGGGACGCTGCCGAGAACGTTGTAGTGGTACCAGATTTCTTCGAAGAGAGAGCCGCTGCAGCCCAGGGTTACGGGGTAGCCGTGGGAGGCGGTTAGGGCGGCTTGGATGGCGGAGAGGGTGTAGGTGACGGTGGTGGATGGTATGATTCCTGCTGCTGCGAGGACCTGGAAAGGGTGTTAGTTGGGGAATCTGATCTGTGTGGGGTTTGGAGAGGGAGAGATGAAGGTAAGCAGGAGATGAGGATGAGGGAGAAACCACCATCTCCGTCTTCTCGACTTCCAGGTCTTTGTCAAATTCTTGAGAATGATCTGTGCCGGACTTCATATAAACAAAACGCCAAGAAAGAAAAACGTACCTCAAAACTGCTCAACCCTTTATACAATCCGACAGCAACTTCAAAATAGTCCACCACCTCCTCCTGTCCCTTATGTCCCTCATAACACTCCGTATCAAGCGTACTGATACAAGTCCCATGCTTCCCCCACTCATGCTCCCAGAACGTCTCGTCATTCCCCTGATAATCCTTCCAGTACGTGCTCATATACTCGAGCAAATCCGTCTTACCATACGACTGGAGGATAGCGGTGATGTTGGTGTATTCGCGGCTAGGGTCGCAGTTCGCTTCGTATGTGCCGTCGCACTTGTCGGGCCAGAGGCCGTGGATCGTCCAACTGTTGTTGGGGCCTGTGAGAGGAGTTCAGTAAATTGAATTTGTGAGAAGGCTGAGGTGGGGATTGAGAGAGGATATACCGGTGCTTGGCGCTGTGTCCCAGAACTCCGTCAACAGTAATTGTCCGCCTGGAGAGTTGAAGCAACATAGATCCTGTACAGCCGTCGTGTTCTGACAGCTCAATTGCGGGTTCAAGCATACTTTCGGTGTTCCAGTTGGGGCGCTCGTTGGAGCACTTGCACTCGAACTTGAAAGTGTTGAAGTTATTTCAACACTTGACGAACTTGAGGTTACAGATCCAGAAGTCGAAGTCGTGCTCGAGGTAGGAGTAGCGGTACTTGAAATTGTGCTTGTAGCAATGCACAAACACGCACTACTAATCCTGCTGCTCACATCGCCCGTACACGCTGCTGCTGCATACGACGGAATGGCTACAGAAGCAGTTGTGAAGGTCGCACAGAATGCTTGCGCTTCTGCTAATTTTGTCGGGGCGCGCAGCGCGCGGAGACAGTTGTCTGCATTGCACGATGCTGCGACAGAAGTCGCTGAAATGAAAAGCGGGAAGAGGAGAGAGGTAAGGGAAGGCATCATGAAGAGCAGCGATGCTTGTCTCTTCACGAAATGGATAAGCAGATTCTTGGGTACGAAGACTGCTTTAATACTTGATTTCCCTCATCTGATGCTACAGCCTAGCTCCAGCAGCTTGGGACTTTTGTCTTCAACTTCCTTGCTTCAATTGAATCCAATGCGACCAATTCCGGTCCCGAAATGCAGGTACAAAATAGCTGCAGGAACAGACTATCGAGGTTCAACATTCATCCGGACCAGAGATAGATGCACATGTGCGGCCCATTGGCTGAGTGCAGATCGCGGGTCTTGGCGTTTAGCCGAAGGGGAAGGAGGATACAAACATGTGCATCCCCACTTATGGATGGATAAGGAAGATGGCAGGTAGGAGGAACTCTATTCCCCACGTGTGTCGGATGTCGCCGAGAATATTGTAGAGGTCAAGGAAAATCATTGCCGATCTGCCGTAGCTTAGGATTCTTTGCCTCTTGGCTGGCTTCTCACCGCGAAACAACAGCAGCTCGTGGGAGAAAGACCGAGTGGAGTTTGCGATTGTGCAGCAAAAACGGACTAAACAGATGTCATTTTCAAAGAGGGAATCAAATACCTTGATACCTGTCCACTGCTCCTCCGCTTAAGAGAAAATCGTTTTCCATTGCTTGCTCAAATGCTAGACTTTTGGTGGGAGGCATACTGGAATCTAAAATACATCACTAGCGAATTGTGGTATCAACCTTCCCAGAACAGATCCATAACGCCAAACCTTCTGCCACCGTATGTGCAAATGTCAACATTGTACAAAGAAAAAGGAATGCAAAATCCATCCATATGACACAACCCAGTGGGTGATCTTAGTTCCATGCCAGTCAAGAACAATTTTGCACATTCCATGAAGGTTCCGACTGGGGCAGACATTCATCCATCAATGTCGATAAGCTCAGGCATACCATCCGAATCCTCATCGTCACCCACAACAACGTCATTGGGGCCTGGCATTGGGTTGGCTGGTAGGGGAGGAGGCCCAAATATTGGGAATAATGGCAAGCCCAACAATGTGGCAAAGTCGGTTTGATCATCATCGTCCTCTTCATCCTCATCGTCCTCGACCTCGCTCATTGGTCTTCCCGATGCTCTATCAAACTCAATCCACTTCTTTGGCTCATCATCATGTTCCTTGGTCCACTTCCAGATTGTCTTGTCAGCGGGATAAGCAGACTTGGGCGGCTGACCACCTTCAGGATGGAGAGGAGCTGGAGACTTCTTCTTCGAGGCCTTCTTCTTCTTTAAGCAGACAACCTCGTGAGTGTAGCCGAATACAGGGAGTGCCTTGAGTCCTTCCTTGGTAGAGATGAAAGCAGGGCAGCCAGCTGATAATAGGCCATCATCTCGGAGGAGATTCCGCAGAACCATCTGTTCATCAACGGAGGCTTCGGCATCGGGCAACCCAGTGACAACCAGCTCGTCGAGAATGCGGCCAAGATGCCATCGAACAACAGCAGCGAATGTGGAAATTCCAAGAGGAAGGTGATCGCAGAAGTTGACCAGGTCCAATCTCATCGTCTCCAGGCTAGGGAATAGCTTAGGGCGCTTGCTCGATAGTATCTCACGTGGAAGCTGCATGGCTCGGAGGAAGTCTGCGAGTTGAAACCAACAATAGGCCTGCATACCCTTGTCATTGACCATGCCTTTGGGACGAGGGAGAACAGGGACGAGGAATTTGGGAATGGAATCGTGGTAACAGCCGTTACCAGTCATATCAGCCTTACGAGCTTCATCGTTATAGTACCGACCGACGACCTACTCTACTGTCAGTGATTGTGACTTCGCAGTTTCCATTTGGCCAAAGGCTGGTAAGGAGGGATACCTACTCGGAATGTGACATGCTTGATTGTTGATCGAAGCTCTGGCGATATCTTTGCGAAATTCTCCAAAGCAGCGGCTTGTGTAAAGACAAACCTGTTCTGCTCCAGCAAGATACGCATACCCTCTGTTCTGTACACCTGTGATACACCCAAGCACTGAACATTGATGTGTTGTCGAGATACACGCTCGAGCTTGGTGACATTCTGAAAACGCAGCTTGTAGAAGGGATCGATGATAGGGACCGGGCTGATTAAGGCGAAGCCAAGGATTCGGAGGAGGATTTCGGTGGGTAGGCGGGGCTTCAAGCCATCGTCGGATTCCTCGGAGGGGCTATTCTTTGATACGTATTTGATGGATACGGGGAGAGAGATATCGAATTCGATGTTATGTTGACGGAGAAGAGCCTTCAATCTTTGGACCTCGTCGGCGTTGTGTTTGCTCTCTGACAGAAGAGTGTCGTACTGGAGAGTCGATAATCTGAGCTCGGGATCGGGACCTTCCATCATACAAATCTAGGGTATTTAATCAATATATCGCGACCTGTACCCAAGAAATACTTACATGGCGATAACCACCAGGACCGAAGGCGGGGTGAAGATGAGCCATCGTGATATCTTGGAGTTCAGATGGTGATGCTTCAGGAGAGTGTCGAGGTCTCCTGAGGAAACAGAGTTGCGATATGTAGCACAAACGTGAAAGAAGGAAAAGACGCGTCACAAAATGACCAGTGGAATACCGCGTTTGCAGATGCAAGCTGGCGGTGTGCAGCGAAGGACGAAGAAAACACGACGGCGCAAGGGAAGAAAAGATGAGTGTATCGCGACTTAGGCTTGTATTAATTTGACCGAGCCTCAATGGCCCTTGGGTTCAGCTTTCAATCGCTCTGATCTCTGGTTGTTGTGTTCGAGATGCAAAGCTGGAACAGAGGAGAACGACAAGATAATGGAGATGTGGGGAAGCTCGACACGCCAAGATATCGCGAAGTCACGAGATAATCTTGAGACTTGTCTCAGAGTTTGCCCCCATTCATCGGTCTCCGAGACCTTCAATTCAGCTAAAGTGCTCTAGGGATTGAATTGGAGAAGACACTCTCGATCGAGACTACTGCAAGCCACGATGAATGCAGAAATCGAAAATGCACGTGTTGATCAGGTACCAGATTGCCTCCTCTGACGTCAACAATATTACCCCACAAACGAGGGAGGCGCTGATGGCTGAGGGGCAGTTCCGACGGGATGATCTACTAAGACAAGTCAATGACGATATAAAACGGAGCACAAGTAAGCTCCCCTCTTCCAGATTTCTCCAAATCAATTCCAATTCCATCTACAAAACTGTAAGTTACTTCCTATCTTCCAGCCATGAAGCGTTGTATATCACTTCGATCAATTCGTTCTCCCATTTTCAATAAGAATAAACGTTATCCTCGACTGACAGTACCTATCCTCAGAACGAATACCTTCCAAACAAGACCCTTCACAAACACCACTACCAAAATGTCTTTCTCAAACGCAGATACCGGCTCCAAGAACGCAGACCCATACAAGGCCACCAACAAAGATGAGACTTCCATCCAAGAAAAGGTTGAGGATCTCTCCGAGTTCGTCAAGGCTTGCAAGTTTGGCATGATGACTACCAGAGACGGTTCATCTGGTGCTTTGGTCTCGAGATGCATGGCATTGGCTGCTCAAGTACGTGACCACTTCTCCATCCTCCATCTCCCACCCCTACACATCCAGTTTTGTGTTTGTGTTTGCATACCAGTCACTAACAATCCTTCTAGGAAACCGGTGGCATTGACCTCATCTTCCACACCAACACCGAATCCGGCAAGACCAACGACATCGACTCCGACTCTCACATCAACATCTCCTTCCTTAACAGCTCCGGCGAATGGGCCTCCGTCTCCGGCAAAGCCTCCATCGTCACCGACCGTGACACCGTCAAGAAATACTACTCGCCCGCTCTCAAAGCCTGGCTCGGCGACCTCGGTGACGGAAAGCACGATGGTTCCGAGAACGATCCTAGAATCGGTGTTATCAGAGTTGAGGCTGTGACGGCTACTTATGCTGTCGTGAGGAAGAACGCTGTCAGCAGAGCGGCAGAGATGGCGCAGGGTGTCATCACAGGCAAGGCTCCTGCTGTTAATAAGTTGAGGGAGATTAGTGAGCAGGAGCTCTCGACTTGGAGAAGCTCGAATAAGATGGTTAACTGAGCGAGGTTTGAGCTTGGCAACATGTAATTGTATCGACATTGCATCAATGGGTAGATGAGAAATGAAATGCATGGCCTGAAGAATTCAAGAGTGCAAGCAGTTTCGTAAGAGGACATATAGCCGTCTTCATGAGGCTATAGATGGAACGCCCTGTTTACCATAAACTGGCGTTGATGCATCAATTGGCATATCGGCATACATGGGAATCAGCAATGCAGTTTCCAAATCTCCATGTTCCTTCCAACCGGACCCCGCAAACCCAGCCCCCAAGCTTCATCCTAGAAACACTTCTCAAATCCGCTTGGGAAACCTAACCCACAAAACCCAACAGCAGAAATTTTAATAGAAACTCCATACCGAAAGCCCAATATCCCAGGACAACAGCCCAACAAACGGAAACAGCTTCAGATAAATGGCGGGTGAAAAAGCCGAAAAACCGATGCCAGACCAAGCATAATACTAATGAGCTGCTCGTAAAATGCTATATCGAGATGATGTATGACCGGTAATGAATTAGATTGAGATTCAAAGTCCCGCATCCGAAATTATGAGGAAGTGAGAGAAAGAGGAAGGTGGTAAAATATACTTCTGCTTACACGCCCTGAACCCCGCCTTACTCCCCTGCAATCTAAGCGCCAAGCATCTCCAACCTGAGCGAGCTCCCAATCCTTATTACTCAATCTTCAATTCCCTTCTTCTCCCTCTTTGAGCGCCCCATTGAGTCCCATCACCCTCCTCCTTCCACCTATCTCTTACCCGTTGCCTCCAAGATGCATTTCCCATCCCTCATCCCCTTCCTCATCCCATTGTCTCTACTTACACTCATCAACCCCACTCTCGCCATCGCTACCCAGGCCTCATCAAGCCCATCAAGAGAAGCACAATACCAAACCCTCCCATCTCTGCGTGAGAGCGCGAAGATTCAAGATAAATGGAGGGATGAGCGGGTGGAGAATATACCGAATATTTTGAGGAGGTGGGGTGTTGATGCTTGGCTTGTAGGTTATTTTCATTTCTACGTAACTTGAGGGTGTTTCTTGATGAGGGTGAGAGGAAATTTGGGGATGAGTAGGAGAGAGGGCGATGGGATAATTTGGAGAAGGAGGAGAGAGCTTGAATGCGTGAAATTTTTAGTTTCGCGTTTGTGATGAGATAAGATATGTATCTGGCTGGGTTGGTTGGTAAAGTGTGAAGTGAAGTAGGATGTGTCACATTTGGTGTCGTACTCTTCAATACTCTCTTTTTCACTTTTTTTTTGTTTTTTTTTGGTTGGTCCACACAATGATGTACGAACATTTGAGTGAGACTTGCATGGATCTATCTCTCCATTGCCCGACATTTCCTCACAATGAAAAGACGACAGATACCTACTGATGGATAATCTTGATAGATAACCCAACGCGAATACGCCGAAGACACAGCCTTCTGGTCCCTCAAATCCGCAACGCAATTCTCCGCTCGCCGCCGCACCATAAGTCTCTACATCGCAAATCCCAAAGAAGGAACACCGTCTGCATATACATGGTATGTTCCCAAATCACTCTTCTCTTGGGCCCCTTGAGATCAGTCTCGCTACACTAGTCTGAGTGCTCTGATTATGCCTCGCTTTCTTTGCCATCGCTACTTTGCTGGTGTCACTATTCTTCCAAACATCACATTGACCCCACTAGGATCGACAACACGCCCGAAGTCTACACATCCATCACCCACGTCCTCTCTTCTCAAAACCCTAAAAGCATCGCAATCAACACGCACCCGAACATCGCGTTCAGCAGCGGTCTGCATGTTGGCGAACTCCGTGGGTTGTATCAAAATCTAGATAGAAAATGGACAGACAGGTTTGTGGAGAGGCCGATGGTGGCAGTGGAGTATATTGGGACGATGGTTAAGGGGAGGTTGGAGTGGTATCGCAGATTGCAGGAGACTGCTTGGGCGATGATAACGGAGGCGTTTAGTGAGAGGGTTATTGAGCCGGGAGTGTCGAGTACGGAGGTATGTTTTCTTTGACTTGGTGATTTCGGGTGGTTCGGCTATTTTGAGAAAGCGGAACGGGTGTAATTCGGGTGTGATGGAATGCTGACTGTGTCCCGATAGGATGTCGAATGGTGGTTGCGATCAAAGATCCAGGAGCAGAATTACACCACTTGGTTCCAGCCTGATGTGAATATCGTTGGTGTCGAGCCGATCTTCGGCCCTCCCGATGCGCTCCAAGAGCCTCTCGTGAGCAGGAAACGGGATATCATCCAATATGGCGACAGTATGTAACCTTCCCACCTCACACTCTCCAGCACCTTACATCATTCTTTCCCCGTTCAAGAAACGCTAACAAGTACAGTGCTCCACGTCGACTTCGGCGTAACAGCTCTCGGTCTCAACACAGACACCCAACATCTCGCCTACGTCCTCTACCCCGACGAAGACGAGTCCTCCATCCCCTCCGGCCTCAAAGCCGGTCTCGCCAAAGCCAACCGCCTCCAAGACATCGTCATCTCAAACATGAAAGTCGGCACATCAGGTAACGACATCCTTCGCGCCAGTCTCGACCAAATGCACAGCGAAGGCTTCGAAGGCAAGATATACTGCCATCCTATCGGTGACTGGGGACACTCAGCCGGAACTTTGATCGGTATGACGAATTTGCAGGATGGGGTTCCGGTTCTGGGTGATTTGCCGTTGTTGAATAGGACGTATTATAGTATTGAGTTGAGCGTGGAGCATTTTGTGCCGGAAAGGAATGCGACAATGATGTTTTATCAAGAGGAGGACGTGTATTGGGTTAGTGGTGAGAAGGGGTGGGAGTGGGTTTGGGGAAGACAGGAGAAGTTTCATTTTGTGAAGACGAAGAGTGGGAAGAGGAAGGCAGTGGCGGCTGAGGCGATGAGCGGACAGGAAGAACTGTAGGAGACGAAGTAACGTCAATGGGGAAGGAAGGCTTGTACATGCAGAGAGATCGGATTCCAAATGAACTTGAATGACAAGGAACTATCGAAGAAGGCGGTGTTCTTCGCTTCAATTGTATGGACGCCAGCCTAAATTGGTCAATGGAGAGAACCCAAAGGCTAGTTACTTAACAGCGTATGCATCTGGCGAAGTTCCCACTCGCTTTTGACAACTATGGACGACCTTAAAGCCCTTGGCAACGTCTCGGTCAGGTTTGGTTTCCAAATTTGGATGATTGTGAGGCAACGTCTCAGCACCAACCATGGGGGAAGTCCGGGCTTGCATGGTAGAAACAGTAGACCTTTCCGAGCAGATTGGCTTTCGCTGGGGGCGCAAGGCTCGGGCGAGGCAGGAGCTCTGTGAATCCAGAGTAGGTTTCACAAGCCCAAACTATATGTCACAAGCCCTTCCAAATACCTTCTTTCAAGGGCATGCGGTCTGGGCATCTCGTCAATGGCCACCTTTTTCCCGGTTCCTGGCCATATGGACCATTGAAGCGCTGATCGCAGCATCGACCAGCGCATTCATGCTGCCGGTGAAAGAAAGAGCTCGGCCCTATCATTTCTCAACCAGACGAGCGGACAATGCTACCGACTCCCCATATAAAATATGAGGCAATTCGAATAATAAAGTCCGTTCTCGGTGTATCACCGGAGTTACCTTCCCTAAGCAGTCACCATCTTCGTTACTCAGCAGTACAGCCGAAATGAGGTTACGAAAACTGCCAAGGCGAAAGAAATGACGCGTCCTGCAAGCTTCGATGGCGTTGGAGTATCGACATCTTGTATCGTATCCATAGCCTTATCGAATACATTTGCTGCAGTCCAGCATCAACGTAGCCTATTTCTCCGAGATCGTGGCAGTCTCCGCTACTCAAGGCTTACTTAGTCAGCAAGTCCGGAATTTTGTTGATATCTGTTGTGTGCCAACTCAACAACAGCTGCTCAGGTATGTCCCAAAGAGGAGAAAGGTTCAGCAACCTCTCCTGGAGTACGAGTACGGTCTGGGCAAGCCACAAGTCCACATTGTGCGAGCTCAGCCGGACTGTATGCGGCTATAACGAGCCTGGACATTGAGTATCTCGTATACTCAGGTGTTTGTTTGAACGGAACTCGTCCCGCGTAGCCACGACAGAATCTTACAGGCGTGCGGCCACAAGATGATATGCCAGCCATTTACGCATCCTTCCCGTACTGAAAGTCTGTATGATGTCCCCCTACCATTTGTGCCGGGTTCCCGTTCGCTCGTAGGTCATCCATTGACTGCTCCCTTGTCCTGAATTTCGAGAATACTTCGTGAGGCGTTGATCCGGCTCCCAGGAATGCAAAGTATCTTCCGTATGGATCCATAAGGTCGTCAGACGCAATATAATTAGCCCGTGTTCTCAACAAAGCTCAATACGCAGTTGACGCCATTGTGTGCTGTGGTGTGGAAGGAATGAAGTTGCGATTAAGAAGTTCCCGAGGCTGAAGTAGATGTCGCTTACCCTCTCTGAGCGATTCTGCCGGCATGTGCCGCCTTGTCGCTCTCCCGTCTGTGGCGTCTTTCGCACCACACAAAACCTCCAGGTACCTGCATCACGGGCTTACCAGAACACGCTCTTATATTCCCACAAGGAGCTTCAATTTGAAGCTCGATGTCACTTCGATTGATTTGTATGCAAAGCTGAAAGCTTCAATTTCTCTTCAAGAGCATCCGAGTGATGTCATCAACTGCAGAGAGACTGCCGGCTTTCCGAAGTCCTTAGTAATGTTTGACGCTACTTTCTCGAGATTTCTTACACGAAGGACGATACAGTCATATCGTAAACTCTTATCAGCTGCGTGGACATACTCCGTTTTTTTATTTTCCTCGTTTTCTCTAGCCAAGCCATCTCCATGGAACAAGGTTCTTCAAGACGGCGAGCTCCAAGATATGATGGAGAAGATGTCTCACCCACAACCTCACAGGAGCTGAAGGGCTTCTACGCCTATGGACTTGCCGCAGAAGTATTTGCCGTGTGTGGAGTTGGTAAGGTCTTTGCGACCATGTAAATTTCGCATCTGACGGCTTGGCAGGATCTTTCCTTCCGGTGGCTTTGGAGCAATTAGCTAGGGAGGGGGGAGTGTTGTGGTCAGACAACACTACACCATGTGTGGTCAAACCGAACAGCGGGAATCGAGCGGCTTCTGTGGCTGGATTGCTCGTCAGGGCCGCTGTATCCGAGACTGAGACAGACACCAATCAACAATGTGTGATACCTGCCCTCGGGAACATGACCACCGCGTCATTTGCACTGTACACGTTCTCTCTAGCTGTCTTTGTTCAGGCTCTGGCACTCGTATCTTTCAGCGCTGTTGCAGACCATGGTTAGTTGTCCTTGCTCACCGGAAGCCACTTCTCACTGTCGTCAGGGCGTTACCGGAAGAAGTTCCTCGTTGGCTTCGGAGTGGCAGGTGGAATTTCTTCAGCCCTCTTTATATTCGTTGTCCCTGAAATTTTTCTCGTAGGCTCTGTCCTTGCTGTGGTCGGAGTAACATGTCTCGGTTCCTCCTTTGTCATTTTGAACTCCTTTTTGCCGCTTCTTGCAGCAAACCACCCTGATGTGAACGGCGGCCTTGGAGGTCGTCCTGACGATGTATCGGGTCCAACGTCTCCAGGCATCCGCCTTAGGGAGTCATCAGGTATAGATGAGAGCGGAGACAGTAACCACACACACTGGTCTGCACAAACGGATTCTACAGCTCTCAAACTCTCCACGAAGATTTCTTCCAAAGGAGTTGGAATTGGGTATGCCGCAGCTGTCTTTGTGCAAGTTCTTAGTATACTGTTGCTTTTTGGCTTGTCAAAGCTATCAGTGTCGTCAACTATACCTCTTCGTCTAGTCCTGTTCATGGTTGGGTGTTGGTGGCTAGGCTTCACCCTTCCCGCGTCGATCTGGCTTCGGGACCGTCCTGGTCCACCTCTCCAAACGATCTCGAGCAGCAATACCTGGAGAACATGTGTGGCATACATTGCCTTTGCTTGGGGGTCTGTATGGAATACCATTAAGATGGCTGTGGAGCTAAGACAGATGGTCATCTTTTTAATCGCGTGGTAAGCTGGTCTCCCCTGCCGCTCCGACCCATTGGTTGTCAGATGAGGCATTCCCTTTCTTGCATGTTTCGGGTGGCCAAGACTCACCAGTTCCACTTCAGGTTCCTACTCTCCGACGCGATTGCGACAGTATCAGGGACCGCAATACTCTTCGCTCGCACAGAACTGAAGATGGGAACCGTTGCAATTGCACTTCTGTCAATAACCGCCACCTCATCTGGGATATGTGGTGCTTTTACTTGGCCGATCATATCCCGCCGCTTCAAACTAAAGACCAATAGAACCATCGTCGCTTGCATCGCCTTGATGGAAATCATACCCCTGTATGGCCTTCTAGGCTATGTCCCGTTTGTAAAATCCTGGGGCGTTGGTGGACTCCAAAAATCGTGGGAGATTTACCCCCTTGGTGAGTGCCTCCACCCAATCCTCCAAATGAATATTCTAATCAATCTCGTATAGGCTTCATCCATGGTTTCGTCATGGGAGGCCTTTCTTCCTATTGCAGGTCGTTCTTCGGTCTATTGATTCCGCCTGGAAGTGAGGCTGCTTTCTATGCATTATACGCTATAACAGATAAGGGGAGCTCAGCTGTCGGCCCTGCCGTCGTTGGAGTCATTGTCGATGCAACAGGCCAGATTAGACCAGCATTTTTCTTTCTCGCGATCCTCATTGCGTTGCCAGCGCCGCTTGTACTGATGGTCGATGCAGACAAGGGACGGGATGATGCTGCGAGGACTGCTGGGGCCCTCAAGCAACACCTAGCACAGGATTCTGCATCGCAGGCGGGAACCGAACTTCATGAAACAGAGGGCTTGATGGCAGATCATGATTAGTCTACCCGTATAAGATCATCTCCTAAATCCCAGCCAAGACCCCAATCAGCAACTATCTGCACCTTCAGATTCCAAACAGTCACCACGACTTTGCATTCTCGTGCTACCACAAACCATTTTCCCAAAGTCGGAGTACCATAATATCAGCACTTAACCCATGCCTGATCCCAATTCCCGTATACCCATCAACCAGAACGCCGGCATCATCAAGTCTTCTAAGCAAGACAAATCCAGAGCCCATGGTCCACATTTCCATCGCTTTAGCTCCCTTGACCATTCCTTAGGTCCTGTGGCCTTTGAGCTTCACCTCTAGAATGCTCAAGATCCACCCGGAACACCGTCGCGATTCTCGCTAGACTGTAATAGAACCCCTAAGTTTTCAGTGAGTCCAACACACCATCATGTGGATACTGCTTACCTGCATAGTGACGACCTCCACAAGCGTTTGGTCGCTAAAGCATCTTCTTGCATTGTCGAAAACCAAGTCGCTAACCTCCGGCCCGGCAATAACCTCATCAACAAATGCCAACAAAGCCTTCTCCTGATTTGACCACACATCCGACGTAATGTCTCCAGCACTGAGCGCTTCGATCTGAGCATCTGATACCCCGGTTGTCCTTGCAATCTGAATGTGCTGTTTGCATTGGTATTCACAACATAGGCGTTGCGCATTCAGTAAGCACACCAGTTCTCGTTGGTAAGGTGAAAGAGAAGTATCTCTGAAACAAGCTGTTCCAAGAGAAATTGCGTGGGGTAAAGTCGACGGTGAGTGCGCCCACATTCTGAATAGGTTGAGTGGTGGGATGCCAACTGGAAGGACGCTGGCAGGGCGATAGGGGATTCGAACTGGAGACATCGTCTACTTTCTGCAGCTATACCATCAGAAAAATGGAATGGTCGAGTGACTGCTTTGACAAATAAATTTTTGCAACAGTGAAGCTGCTATGGTGGAAGCAATAAGGTTTTGACGATGCAGAACTTTTATTTGCGAAATGGCCTCCTTAAGATATCCAAGACTATTTCAGCTTGCATGGCCTCCACAAGAAGTGGTTATTTCACGCGACCACACGCAAGACAGTATCCACACTGTGGCGAGTTAGAGCATTATCCAAGACCCCGAATCCATCCCCATTTCCTCCCAGTGGCGGCGGGTGCACATTCGTGGAAGGGTCAAGGTTGTACGGCCGTGGCAGGAATACAGGCGCCCAAAAACGGGGTGGGCGAATTGCTATAGAGCGACAGCTGGGCTGGGAGATCGACGATTCGCGAGCTGTGAGTCGCTAATTTGAATTTGTGTCCCAGTATGCAGCCAGCAAGATGGTTGTCTCCTCGGCCGTTGCCGCTGCTGCTCGATGCAGCTGACTGTAGTGGACGGTCTTTTAGCTAAAATCTTACCAACCAACACATACATCTGACAAAGTGATTCAGAAAGACTGAAAATACCCTCAACGCAGAAGAGCATATTGCATGAAACATATTAATAAAGTTCAAGTCATGCCCGAATCATCCCAAGTCCTGTCTGCAGCGTAAGCGGCGCCAGGAGGATTGTGACAAATCCTGCTCGAAACCTTCACGCTGCATCCGGTAAGTGCCTCGCTCAATCACGCCTCATTTGCCGCACTGGGGTCAGTAGAGTATGAACTGATTCTTGATAGACGTCGTCATGCTCGCCAATATCCAGCCCATGCACTGACCAGACATCTGGGGATGAATAATCCCCGTGCATTCGCCTGGTACTGGGGTCGCTCTGGTATCGACAAATCCGGTACACCGGTCCGTTCCTATTCAGGGGTCAAATGTTCACGCTTGATTCTTTTTTGAAAGTAGACCGTGTCCAAGACCCTTCTGTCGGATGATCGGTCTTCAAGTACACCTATGTTTTGATACATCGACTCTGAGAAGGCCAAGAACGGAGGATTTTGGTGGCACTATCACCGAGTTCCGGGGAATTGCTTCTTCGTATGACTGCCAAGATTCTGTTGGTAACAGAAAGGCACCGCGAGGCGCCTTCTAAGCCTTGGTGCATCCAGTACAGCATCTTTATCTCCTCATGCACGCCTCAGATGTGCTGCAGGGTCACCAAATGCCGGGCATGCCTGAAACTCTATTCTGGAATTTTAGTTTGGATCTGAATTTGAACATTGCGGCATCCAGAACCGGCACCTCAAGCTGGTTTTCTTAACTTCAAGAAAGAATGTCCTTCTTTGTCGGACCAGTGGAATCATATCAAGAGTCCACGGGATTTCAAAGTTGTTGCTTGCCAGTGTTCTGCTTGTATGTTTCCGAAGGCAAACAAAGTAGTGACACTTGCCTACCAAATGCCTATCGAATGCCTGCCAGATGCCTGTGAGTATGTCCAGGGATGGCTATAATCCAGAGCCTGGACCATCCTAATTGATTAGGTTTCCAACACCGACACCTCAAACTCCAGTGGAGACTAACTCCAGAAGCCAGAAAGGGATATATCGGCACACGAGGCGAATTTACGGCGGCTGCTTTATTACGACAAGCAACTTCCGAGAACAGTACTGAGACGAAGAGAGCACGCCGAGCTGGAGGGAAACATGTGTTTCCACCAACGAAACTCTGCTACCAGTAGATATATATCCGCCTGCCACCTGCTGCTCTGTCAGCGACAGTAAGTGTCGAACCAGATGAAGGTATTGGCGACGAGTCTGGCGAAGTTGGTGGCAAGAACTCAGTCGCTTGAGGGCACCTCGATATCACTCTAGACGTTTCCGACGACCAGATACATGGGTGCTACGCATATCTGGGATTAGCATAAAGATCTGATAGCAGGACTAGGTGGAGAAATCGCTTCCAAATATCATCGCCACGTTTTCTCCGAAAGTACATTGCCGAGGCTTGGGGAAGGCTTCCCCGGATTCTGCAATATTGTCCAGCATAGACCCTTTGAGTTGCATTCATTGTGTGTAAAAGATAGATCTAGAGGCAAATAATAATGCCACTGTGATTCGGCGAGTGAGCTGAAAGGTGTGGCGGAGCAGAATCTCGTTGCTTTGAAATCAGCGAGCTGGGCTTCTGCGAGTCTGCTGAAGCCGCAAAATGCACTTTGGGAACTAGAAAGGAATCGCCAACTTGACAATACTTTGTTTGTATGCGGTCGAGTAGGGTTTCAGTTGAAGCGCCCGTGGATTGAGAATAGGCTACTTTCGTACAACCTCAGAACCCATGGGACACGATGGCTCTGTCTGTCGCTAGGACATCACTGCGTACCGAGCTGTACACCTACGGCAGACAGTACTTGACCCCGACCTTCTGATGTCGGGAAATAACCGAGCAGCACTCCGACTCATGCTGTCAAAATATGCCTAACGACTCGAGAGTCGTTAAATCTTTCAGAGTGTGGCCCGGCTGGGCCGGTGGTCTATTTATTTGCCCCTGTAGGGAGACAGGAGGCGCAGTGTCGATTCCCGGGTGATACTGGAGGATTGCAAAGGCGCAAATGGTTACACAGAAGTGTGGATACATAATTTCAGTACACGTAGACGCGTCAAGTGTGGAGGAGAAGACTGGCCCAGTCACCTGAGAGTAAGATTCTCTTCATTGTAGTCTTGATTACATATCAGCATTTGAATCTTCCTGGAAGCCAATGAGAATATTTTTATCCTCGTTGTCGTCCTTGTTTGACCCCTGTGACACCGCCACACAAAAAGAACTTAACAGAGCATCCTGATGACCGACTCTTTGCCCGTCAGGAAAAGTACAACTCAAACAGGCAATATCCCCTTCAGGCTCAGCACATGAGATACGACGCCAAGAAAGCAGCTGGGTTTTACCGCAGCCGTGGCAATGGCTAATCAGCAGAGCTAAATTGCCCGTCCTATTTGTTCAGAGGTTAAGTAATCAAGAGACTGATTCCGTATTCGCGAGTGTAGCGATAGGATACCCGCGATAATGCTTAAATGGGAAGGAGCATCCTGCCATTGTCCAGCTGTGTGATGTGAGGAAGTGTTTCAGGGGCGGGAATTTTCTGGGTACTTGCTAGTGCACCTTTCCCCAGAGCCAGAGCCATTGAGCCCAAAAGCTGGGACAAAATCGTGCAAAACTTCATTACAGGTCTATAGATAGCGTCTGTCACGATGAACCTCTGCGAAGCGCTTGTCTATGTCATTTACGATCAGCCTCCTTCGAAAGCCGTCTGCAGATTCTCCACGGCGTGTCCTTCGCCACAGTGTAATTGCCTTCAATTGATCTCAGGGGTAAGTTTCTCTTCTAATCATCTTTCAAACAGGGATGGGCAATTCCAGAGCATTGACGAAGTCCTAACAACATCAGCTGTTATCTCGCTCCACGGATCGACTTCGACCCAGCGACTTCGACTAGACAACACCTCGAACACCCCCTTCGTAAGCATCGAAGACCTAGGAAAAGGAAGGGCTTAAGCATGTCCAGACTACAAAGGGATATTTGAGAAGGTCTCAACCACCACTATATATTTGCTACGCAACAGCATTAGTTGGCTCAGAATTCGGCTGCTCTGCTGAGTGGTGCTTGGCCAGGTCATTGAATGGCAGAATTGGGCAACGGGCTTCCGTACCAGGACAACTCGTCGAAACACAAGTAATAACTCGTAAAAGAAGATCTTATCATCAAGGATTGATACAATGAGCTATCATACCCCTAGAATTTCTTCTCGCGAGTCAACAAAGGACAAAAGTCGGGCTTTGACAATGTCCTAATATCGTTGCTGTACCGTTGAAGGAGAAGCGGCTCCCCTTCAGCTAGGTCGAGAGATATCCTGATCTGGCGCAAAAGTATGAGCAGAGACTTCTACTGGTATTTTGTTTGCCACAGACCACTTTCCAGGCCGGCCATTCCAAGTTCGGTGGGGCCTGCCCGCTTCGTGAGGTGGACACGAGGCAGAGCACCACTCTCTTGAACTTAACCCCTGTGGTACTTCATCTTGAAATATGTGTCGTCCCCTGATTGTTCTTCTAAGTCATTGTTTACTCAATCTTGCAACTCATTGAGGATGCCTGGACATTTTTTGGTAACCTTGCCACCGTTTTGGTGCATTGCATTTGGGGTTTGCATTGCTAGGCTCCTCGTCTCGTTGCCGGGCGCTGATTCATATGGGCTAAGCTATTTGTCGTATCAAGATTATGCTCTATAGCATCTCATGTTATTTTTCTTCTGATCCTGATTTATTTGTTGAGAGCATTCGTTTCTTCGTTTCATTGAAGCAGCCTCTAGAATTGGTAACTCGTTACCTAATCACCTCGTATTTTTGAGGCGCTTTTCTCCGTGTCTTCGTTAGCCACCAACAGCGCTGTCATGTTATCGCCTGAGTATTCGCCACATGAATTTCGATTATATGTATTGCGTTATCTGAGAGACGGTTCTCTTGTTGATACGGCCGTACTCGGCTGTTCCTGTCGCTGCCAAGACACTTTCGGCAAGTTATTGCCTTCTGGCGAGCAACCTTTGGTATCGATTCTGAAATTTGAACCTTGAGGACTAAGGATGAGATGAAGTTTGTTCAGTCGCGCTTCTTGGCTTATTTGTTGAAGGAACGCTGTCCCGAAAGGGTCACCTTGACTTGCAGCGTTGTAAGCCTCAAAACCCGTTTCTCAAAGAATTGCTTCTTGTCTGTCCCAATGCTGTAAGAGTAATTTCCTTCATTTTGTAACAGCTCTGTCTTGAGTATCTGATTATCGTTGCGAGGAGTGCCATGTAGGAAGAGGATGTATCGAGTTTCCGTAAATCGATGAAACTGTACAGATGAAGTCAGAAAAAGGTTGCAAGCCGCCATGCCGCCTAAAATGAGGCGCAGCTGTCATCGACATTGCGGGCCACTGTATGGACATCAACGCAAGGAACGGTAAAAGCCACCAATCAGACTGTTTGGTACCCATTCTCGGGGGTTTCTTGTCGATTTATTGGCGATAGGACCATGATACGAGACGTTGCTGCAGCGTATCGGCACACGAGATCATCAGTCCGTGTGGCCCAAGGCTTAAAATCTCCGAGATTCCAATGGCCACCCTGTACAAGTCGATTGTGGTGGCAAATGGTGTGCATGATGATGTATTCCGGATTACTGAATAGAGGTTAGTAGATCTCTTGATAAGGCGTGAACTCACGAGGTGCTCAGTGAGCTTATAATTCTGTGGGAAAGCAAGTTCACCAAACCAAAAAGCGAAAGTTTCACTGGCCATGAAGGAATAGACTGTCCATGATGTTGTCCATTTGTACAGGTCGTTTCCTAGAGCTAAGATCAATCATATCCACCAAACTGTAACCCAGAACCGCACATCTTGCTCGCCAACCGGTACTAATCACCAGTGTTAACCACGAAGGCAGCAATACAAAACAACATCAGCACCACAACACCAACACCGCTGGACACCAGGATCGGTCGGAAGGATCAACAACCAAATGCGTCAGGAAGGGGAAATCTCGCCGCCAGAAAGGGCCTCTTCCCTATCGGTGTCAGGGCCTCAGCGACTGCGTCCAGCCCGAACAACCCATCAGCGTCAAGTTCTGCCAAGTCCATCTACCTCGACAACCAACTCCGAAGAGAAGGTCGCGTCCTCAGTGTTGTACCTCCACACCGAAGTGCTTCATCAGTACCAACACGCTCAGAGTCAAGCCGTTGAGACAAAGTCTCATGAGCGGAAGTGGACATGGCGCGAAGATGCCATCGTACGCTTTCGCAATGATCGAAGTAACACCTCTGTGTCTCCTCCCCAGGCTCAACTGCACCCACAACGCCACCCGAGAAGTCATTGATTACTTCTGAGCTCCGAGTTGACAAAGTGCAGAATGAACCCCTAGGAACACAAGAATGCACCAGCCTACCAAGAAGAAGATTGGTACCCCTAAGCCCAGTCCTGGTTGCCCCCAACGCCACCCAAGAAGACTCTTCTAGGAAGTACATCTACCAAGGGCTCCGAGTTGAAGTGGCCAGTAAAGAAAGCATGTTGGGAGCACTCCTCCAAATGGATGTCTGGAAGCTGAAACATCCGTCGCAGTCACCGTGTCCGCACGAGCAGGCGAAGTATCCGATCCACACAGGTTTAGACAAGGTCTGGTCCTCGGGAAAGAAGCCCCAAGAAAGAACACAGCGGACCGAGACACAGAGGCCATTTGGGGCACCTCTGCGCTCCGGGCGTAAACCCTTAAGATCTTTTCCAATTAGCTCTATTCTTCTCCAGTAAGATTTTGGGCGAGAAGACTTACCCTTTCAATCCTGATCGCAAATTTGTATTTCCCAAGGACCTTGAATAGTACCTGTGCTTCACGAACCCCGATACGTTCCACAACAAGTAGGGTCCTACAAGTGCTTTCCGTAGAGTTGCCCAGACCTGCTCGCGGGACCCCGGATCGCAACTAGGGACTCTAACAGACCTTCTTGCCCCTCATCTTCGATCAAAGCTAGGCTTCAGATGACTCCCTAACTCTTGGAGAGAAAACCTCGTCCGTCAGCAAATGGTTGAATTTCCGACCTCACTCACCTGGTGCCAGCACCCCCAACCACACGCACACGCCCGCCTGAAGCGCCCGAAGACGCGCCAAAAACACCAAATCCCTGTCTCAAAGCATGGAAGTACGACCTTGTATCTGGATGCGGGGTCAGCAAGTACTTGGGCAAATGAAATGTTGGGAGGGGATGGTGGAGCCGGGAACTTACCAAACAAACAACAAGAGAAAGATCGAACAGGAAAGTGCACATCTAGAGGCACAGCCTTGAAGCACGACTTCCCACGAAGTTGCCAGAGAGCGCCGCCTGAGTAAGTCCTGGCTTGGAGGTATCGCCTACATGGAAGTTGCGGCACCTGCTGTGTGATGGAGCTGTGCAGCGCTCAATCCATGACCACATCCCAAATTGTTCGATGTGGTGCATAGATGAATGTTTGTTTGTATGTTGGCGCGGACTACATGTTGTGATGGCAGGCATCGGCACTCTGAATGTCAAGTTGCACATGTGATGAAGGGCAGTCTGACTTCTGGGCTCAGTGCAGTGGGCAGTCAATGCGTGCCGTGGAGAATGATGTAGAAGCGATGCGTACTCTCTTTGACTGAGAAGCATGCTGAGAGAAGATGACGAAGTGCGAAGATGGCTAATTCAAGCACCTGTGATTCTCTTGATCCCGGCTCCTTCCTTCTATCCATCATTCTCGCCTCAGTCACAATTGGACAAGGGGTGGCCAGCCCCTCATTTGATCATGACCAAGGCTTGAAAGATGTCAAGAATTCCAGAGTGTGATGGTGTGGGTGCTGACAGAAAACTCGGAGTCGGATATTGACTTTGAGGATGAGCTAAGCGAGGTGGGTGGATGTGCATGGCTGGCATGAGGCAAGAAGAGACTGCGAGAAGTTAGTGTAATGATGTGGGAAGGGAATAGTTGTGGGTGGGTACATTGACCATTCAATCCTGATTCGAAGACCATTGCCAACTTGATGTCGTAGAGGATGATTGTTGCAAAGTGGCTATGGCGTTGTGAGTGGATGTTTCATCTGAACTTGAGACGAACGAGCACTGGTCAGGTGACAGAAGGGATGCCTCCGGTGAAGGCACTCTGTCCTTAGATGTTGCCAGTGAATGAACAGAGCTATCAAGGTAGAGGCATGCTCACAACTTACCAGAAAAGCATTGCTTCTGAGACTCGGAGTCTAGATACGGAGCACTTGTTGAGAGAGACGTGGTGGACTTTGAGAGTGTTAGACACAGCCCAAGGTAAGAGGAAGAGGAAGGACTTACATGACATGAAGTCATCTTCAATTTATGACTCATACGAGCTTGAGGTTGAAGCTTGATGGTGAAGCTTGGATAGAAGCTGGAGAGCATAATGGTGGGACGCGTTGATCTGGTACAGGGTCAGGCCAAGTTCAAGGTATGAAAGAACAGGTGAGCTTTACACATCATGAACTCATCCAGCACTCATCACTTGTGTAAGCTTGGTCATGGATGGAGAGATGTTGGTCCATCTCTTGAAGGATGGACCTTGATCTATATTTAAGTTAGGCCATGAGCACAACATCAAGGTGGAAGAGCAAGACCTACATGACATCAAATCACATGACAGCTATGATGAAAGCAGAACATGAAGTCTCAACCTCCCAAGCACGAAGATGAAGACACTTCAAGATGTCCCAGTGATGCGCTGCAGAATTATAGAAGTGCAGTATGGAACACGAACGAGCAGGAAGCACATTGCTCGCACGAAGCTGGAGAGCAACAGAGCAGGAAAGCTCCCATGGTCTTTGAAGTGGACAACGCTCTGCAAATTCCGCCTGGTGGTCATATTCACGCTTACAGAGGTCAGGCTAGTAATCGCAGTTGCTCGTGTGTTGGTTATACGTCTGAGTACATGGAGGGAAGGTTGTTCGTGACAGTAGACTAAGAGAACAATCATCGTTAGTATGGATGAAAGTTGAAGTTGAAGATCAAGATGGTATACAGTTGAAAAGAAGGTAGTGGAAAGCAATACGGACAGATGGGAGAACCAATTATGGCTTGTAGTTTGGTGGGACCATGCTAAATTGAAGGTGATGCTGTGGAGGAGGTGGAAGGGGAGCCAACAGACGCGACCACCGCTTCAAACCAGACGCGATTGACGCGTTGATACTGGCCTCCAAGGGATGTAATGCGTGCAGGGAAGACAGAAGAAAGTTCAATTGATACTTTACATACCTCAACATGTAATGCTTCAAGAGACCCACGGTATACTTGTGATGCGAGGTTGGGGTGGTGATGGAGGAAGTTGGAGTTGCGGGGAGGAGGAGGTCTGGTGGAAAAGAAGCTCACAATTTATCTCCCTGCGAAGGAGCTCTGAGAATCGCGATCACCGCGCTAGTGTGGCTTATCTGATCTTATCTTTTGGAAAGACTTTTCTCGCTTGATTGCTGCTTTCTGTTTGGCTGGAGTGACAAGGCTGAGTGTGAGAAGCTCGTCATGACCACCCCTGCCGCGATATTCTTTCCACCAGACAGGGGTGAAACAAAGAGCTTGAAGGAGAGAAAAATTTGAGTATGACTAATCTCCTCCAACTCATCCTCTTCATCGTCTATAGATGCTTGCTAGGGCTGATACTCCCCAATCTAGAACTTTCTCTTCATCACGTGGATATATCTGGCAGATTCTGGCTTCTGAGCTTGGGAAGGCCGAGCCTGAGTTTGCCTGTAGTGAATTTCTCTGAAGCAGAGTACGAGTACCAACGACTGGTCAGTGCTGTGGCCGGTCCAGTGTTGATGTAATGCCTTGCCACATGGGCGTTCACGGTCGTTGGGTCCTTCCACTTGGCGAAGCAGAACACTTCGGTAGGAAGGAGAAATCATGGTTGGATTGTAAGATATGAGTGCCGTGGTACATGACTTGATGCTATAATGCTCTTTGGGAAATTGATTTATAGTGCCATTGAACTTCACCCTGATCTTTTTAGAAGGAATGTTCCAAGACCAGCGAGCTACTAGTTCTATCATGCCGTGATCCGGCCTTGTGCACCGCCAAAGAGTCTTTAAATATTCTATTTGACAGGCCTAAAGACACGATCTTCTCGATCTGACTGTTTGGGTACCATTTTGGGGAAGGAGACCTGTCTTGTGTGGAGACGCTGGATTGAGCATACCAAAACAATGAATCTCGCTTAATTGCCAAGAAGACAACATAGGCCCAAGAAATGCTCTCTTCCCAGATGATCCTTCACAACGAGAAGGTTGCTAGAAGAGGAGTAAGGAAGACATTTTAATGTATCAGAGGTTCTGTCTCGAGGCAAAAGCAAGTATTAACAGAGCCTCCCCAAACCGTAGACTGATATCGTACCGGGGCATGTAGCATGCTTATCATGCGAGGCTCGACGTTTAGAAGCACGGGCACATTATTCGCACCTCAATCTACCTCAGACTCTATTCCTCCGCCCAAATCAAACATATCAGAGATGACTTCGCTCAATTGGGGTTCTTCCGTTTTGCAGATGTTCACGTGAAGTGCATGTGACCAGAGTCAACTGAAAAGACGTCCCCTAGAATCTCGTAAGTTGTTAAAACCGCCACGTTCGATTTCAAAGTTTCAATCCCATCGGAGTTCTTGGGGAGAATGGGTTTCTACTGATGAGTAAACAGCCACCTGGAGCATCGCGACTACCGACAACCTCGGAACGGTAACCCGAAACGGCCAAGTCTGTGTTGTTACCGAGCCACATCACCACCACACAAATCAGCACACTCAACCACACAAGTCCTTGGGTCCTAGCGGCATTCAGACATGGCATGGATATCGTACAGAACTACCTGGTCTGGTAAAAGGTGTTTACTGATCCAGGAGAGATTTCTATGTTCCTGCTAAGTGTGTGAGGAACAGGGTTCATGCTTAGAAATCAGATCCACATTTGTTTCTTCGAGTTGTCTGCGAACCGCAAACTCCGAAACGAAGTACAGCGATGGGAAGAACTTATACGTAATACTACTTGTGCTGGAGATAATATAAAGAGTGATTGCGCTGCAATATTTGAGTGATCTTGCGATTCAATTTCTTTCATATTTCTAGTGCATGCCCTCCCAATAATTCGTGGCTTTCCGTCCCACTCTTGCTTCCCGTCTCGTCTCAATACTCGACAGCACGACATCCCCTTCCATACTTCATATCAATCGCGAATATGTCGCTTCCAGAAAGTAACGGTAAGACCATCCTGGTCACAGGAATCAACGGCTACATCGCGAGTGTCCTCGGTCTGGACCTTCTCTCAAAAGGCTACAGTCTTCGCGGAACATCACGACGAGCAGCTTCAGCTGCATCTCTCCTCCAAGGACCATTCGCACCTTATGCAGATCGTGTCACGATCTTTGAAGTGCCAGACATGACGATAGATGGCGCCTTCGACGAAGCTGCGAAAGGTATCATATCTCAGACTCAACCCATACCCTCAAATTCCAGATATCGAAGCACGCGCTAATTCATATCTCTAGGCGTCGATGGCATATTCCATACCGCATCACCGATCAACTTTTCGTTAACAGACTACTCGCATTTCATCACGCCAGCCAAACGAGGTAATCAAGTAATCCTAGATTCAGCTCTCAAAACCGGTCCACAACTCTCATCCGTCGTCATCACCTCCTCAGCAGCAGCTGTATTCGATGCCAGTAAGCCAGCTGGAACCGTATTCACAAAATCGGACTTCGCGACTTCTGCATTGGAGAGAGCGGAGAAGGACAAGGCTGAAGGCCTGAAGACGCCACCCGGGGTGTTATATAGTGCGAGTAAGGCGGCGGCGGAGAAGGAGGTTTGGCGATGGAGAGACGAACACAAGGTAAATTTTATCAGTCTCCTATTTCTGTGACCAAGAAGCTGACATTCATTCCAGCCTACCTTCGCCATCTCAACAATCAATCCCTCCGTGGTAATTGGGCCCCCGGTCTACGTCCCCAGCTCCGGAACCCAGCTAAACGAAACCCTCAAGCCACTGTTCTCCATCCTCTCCGGCTCCGCCAAAGAAGTCGGTCCCAACATCGGCAGCGGCGGTTTCGTCGACGTCCGTGACGTGTCAACCCTGCATATCTGGGCGTACGAGAATGCTTCCAAAGCAGACGGCGAGCGGTTCTGTGCTTGTCAGGGCTTCGGTCCGTTGCAGGCTGTGGCGGATATTCTGAGGAGGGAATATAAGGGAACGAGTATTGGAGCGAAGATCCCTGTGGGAGAGCCAGGGAAGGGATATCAAGGGTACGATGAGAGTACCGGGAGGATTGTGGAGTTGGAATATGAGGAGGGGAAATCGAGGGTTGACGGGGGGAAGGCGGAGGGCGTGACGGGATTGAAGTATATTGATTTCGAAAAGAGTGTTTTAGATACTGCAAAGGTTCTGGAGGCGTTGCTTTAGATGGGAGGGTTGAAGATAGGCGCCAGGCATAGGAAAATCCTAGTGGAAATGCCGCATGTAAATCGTTATGCTTGCCATGTCTTAATTTCAATGTCCAGACAACTGACGGCCATCCAGTGGTATGTCGCTGTCGAAGCGGGTCTATGAATACAGCAATATTAATTGCCTCTGTTCCGAAAACCTTGAGAAGGGAGAGCTGCATACTTCTCCTCCTTCCCAGGATCTCTCCATACGTCCCTCGGAGCAGACACGAACCACATTCCCTGTGACGCCGTCAATTATCCCCTCCACACATGCCCTAACCGTAGACTCGGGATCCGTCTTATACAGCCTCGTCAGCTTCGCCGAAGCACCTGCATCTGCATCTCCATTTCGCGTATATAAGGCCTGACTACTTGCAGCAACTTTCTTTCTCTCATTATCAAACCACTGCTTCACCTGTTTCAGTTCCAGACCTGTTGCATGTGCAAGCAGAATGCTTTCGCCTGGTTTTGGGTATGGATCTGAGGAAAAGCTGGAACGCAGGAGAGAGAGTTACTGGGGCGATTTGCGCTTTGCGCGTTGCGCGGAGGCGATAAGTGCTTGAACAGTTGCGGTTGGCCAAGTATCTGTGTGTTTATGAGGCTGAACAAGGGGAGATAGAACAGCGTAGAACACATGAGTGACCCACGAAATGAAAGGTTGGTGATGGCTATGACATATGTAGGAGTTGAGATAGACATACTGGCCAACAGCGGTGGGATGGAACTAGTCACCAAGTCAGCAACTTAAGATTTACAATGCCCACCTACTGCTGTCTCAAGAAACAGATCATTTTCACAAAGTCGCTCCAAACAAGCCCAAGCCAAAGTCGGATTTTTATCCAGATTCAAAAGTCCTCGACCAGAAAACGAAAATGAAAAAGGTTAAAAAAAAACCTCAGCCTCGGTCCAACATCCCAGCACCGCAAAGTAATTCTCCTTGTCTGATTCTTGTCCACCGGCATGCACGGATCATTTCAGCTCCAACTCATATATTCAGCATATGCACTCTCTACAATGACCAATTGGGCAGGCGTAAAGTGTGAAGGCAGTTTCGAAACTCGTCCAAACTCTAAAATAAATCAACCTTTCCTTGAGATGAGATTCGAAATTTGTGCAAAGAGAGAGATGCACTTCAGAATATAAGGCCAGGTTGACGCGTCGTGGAAATAACCCGTGGGACCAAGGACACGAGAACCCGTGATGAAGCGGACCCCTGCATCTCCCCAGCTCCCCTTCCTGTCGGCAGCGAAGGGGAAGTTCTGCTATCCAGGTCTTGCCAGCCCACCGTAATATTCAACATCGCTCCTCCACATCTCACGATACGGCTTAGAAACCCCTCAGTGTCCAGCCTCCACAGCAATTTACGGCACCATAACCAGTCAAGATGGTCCTCTCTTTCATATTGATCCAGAATCGGCAGTACGTGTCTCCATTCCCATTGCCTTGGGCCTGCATGCTGGATATCTATCACATTGCAAACAAATGCCCTTGTCCGGGTAGCCACAGCTTCGAAGTCCAGCTTCGGAAGAGCATTGAAACCATTCCGAATTCTGCTGATACAGCACAAGAAGTGATCACTGACAGAATTGAACAGAGGTAAAACCCGCCTAGCAAAATGGTACGCGCCATACAACGACGAAGAGAAGATCAAGCTTAAGGGCGAGGTACTTAACCCTTCCCCCAGCAAGTGCTTTCAACACAGCTAACTCTCACTCTCCCAGGTCCACCGCCTCGTCGCACCCCGCGATCAAAAATACCAATCCAACTTCGTCGAGTTCCGCAACAACAAGATCGTGTACCGGCGCTACGCAGGCCTCTTCTTCTGCGTCTGCGTCGACGCCAATGATAACGAGCTGGCGTATCTGGAGGCTATACACTTCTTCGTTGAGGTCCTGGATAGCTTCTTTGGGAATGTGTGTGAGCTGGATTTGGTGTTTAATTTCTACAAGGTATGTGAGTATGTTTTGGTGGGAGTTGGATCTTGGGGGTGGGCAGAAAGCTCGGAATAAAGGAGTGCAGTAGCTGGACTGGAAGTTATGGGGGAAAAGGGGCGTTGAGAACGGCACAGCCAGGCTAACATGTCCAACAACTACAGGTCTACGCCATCCTCGACGAAGTCTTCCTCGCAGGCGAAATCGAAGAGACGAGCAAACAAGTCGTGCTTACACGATTAGAGCACCTCGATAAACTAGAATGATATCACCAAATATCTCAACACGGACAACCAGGAAGGAAAGAGACAGACGCACAAGAAGAGAGTTGGGGGAAGATTGATTGGCTTGGCTTCCAAGCCTTATTCCTACAGCCGCGATACTTGCGAAAGGGCATTTACATGGAACGAATGAGAAGATCTGCATGGGCGAAGGGCAAAGTGGCTGATGGGAGAAAAGAGCAGAGATGAGGTGGAATGGGAAAGACACGATAGGGCTGGCCAGTTAGGCGGCTATCCAGGAACCAGGAGCAGAATTACACGGGCGTGGCATAGCATATGGCGGAGTACGGCGTCAGAGCAGGAAACAGGAGGCAGGACTTCGTAACAGCGATTTCAGCAATGCTGACATAGCAAGGCAATCATCGAAGGGCATGACAAGTCCTTTACTTCCCAGGACTTCTCTTCCATACACTCACTGGCTTCAAGCCGTCTTTCCAGCTCACAGCAGGTCAGCGACAAAGGTATGTACGGAAGACACGGAAGGGCAGCGAATGATTCGAATTCGCCGGCGCAAAGATATGCCATGCTAAGAACTCCTGCTGTGGCAAAAATGCAACGATGTCGACCTGATTGGGCGCTGGAGTACGTGCAGAAGCAAACACCATTGAACTCCATGCGCCACACACTAAACGACTCAGACATATTCTCCTCCATCCTGGTAAATCCGCCATTTCTCTCGTATGCATGCATTCAGAAGCGTTTTATTCGATTGAAATTGAAGCCTCGCTGGTCATATCCGCGCTCGCATGTTCTGATTCCCATTGCTTCACACTGTCCTACGACCGTCCTGCTGCGAATCATCCCCTAGTTATGCTATTGCCGCATCTCCAGATCCCCCATTCGCATTGTCACTCTCTCCTCTCAGCTCCTTCACATCGCGCTCCGACTTCTCCTTGATCTCCTTCTGCTTCTCTGCATCCTTCGCAAGAATCTTAACCAGATCTTGAGGAACAGGCGTAGAAAGCTTGAAATTCGTCGAGAAGCTCTTCAAAGCTTGGACTTCCGCAGGGTCGCGCTCTCCTCGTGCTCTGCTCATTCGGACTGATTCGGCATTGCGTCGCTGCTGGGCGGCGAAGCCTTGGAAAGCGCTGGCTACATCTCTGCGATCGGTTTCTTGCCGTGAATTGAAGTGGACCGTTCGTGTAGTGGAAGGGGCGGGCGTCGTGTTTTCGGAATCTGAGTTCATGTTTGTGTCTGTGTTATTGGAGGCCATTGCGTCTCCTTGGGACTGGAGTGGGCTGGAAGTTTGAAGAGGATTGTTTGTGCGTGTGAAGCTGGAGAGATGGCTGCGAAATCTTTCTTCTTCGTCAGACGTCATTTCGTTGGTCTTGGTCTGGTCGTAGTCACAAGCGCCATCATATTGCATCGTCATTTCTTCGTCGTAGGCTACTGGTGTAAGTCGACCAAACTCCAGTTCTGATGGTGACCTAGCAATAGTGAGCAGGCAGTCTCCCGTGGTGTCGGGACGCACTCACCCCGTCTTAAACTGCTGTCTGCGCACTTTATCGGCCTCTCTCCACATCTCTTGAGCAGTTTTGCGGCTCTTGATAACATTCACCACCTCGTTCATCTCTGGGTGTTTTCGCATGAGGTTCTGGACGAAAGGTGAATATTCCTTGCGGGGTCTGGAAACCGGTTCGTCGATGTCCATGTCGTCAATGCTTTCGTTGTCAGATATCATTGACCCAGGCGATAATCCGATCGGTCGAAGTGCGAAGCCCATGGATGGTGTAGACTTCCGAGGTTGGTGAGAAATGTGATCCGCGTATCCATTCATCCCTGTCTCATTGCCTTGCTCCATGTCCTCGTCGCTATGGGTGTAGTGCCGGTGTGGACTTCTGATGCGGTCGTATCTCTCCCGGTTCTGAATCTCTGGACCCGATTCCTGGCTCTCTCGTCGTGCCTTCTTTTGTGCATGAATTGTTCTCGAAGTCGGGCTGTCAAATGAGGTAGCATCGTAGTTTGGAAGACCTCTCTTGCGATCACTGCTGCGTTGCGCGGTGCTCTCTCGAATCATATCGCCAATATCGTCTGACTGTTCATGGAAGAGCCTTTTCTTCTCGTCTTCGAGTTCTTGCACCTTATCGATCAACTCTTTCTTCTTTGTTGAGGTTGGAGTATTCATGGCGGAGCTACTTGACGAGTATGCTGTTGATCGGCCTTCTACTCGCCTTTCGTGCCTCTCGCGCTCTCTTTCTCGTTGGGCTCTGCCTTCCCTCTCCCACTCGTCTTGTCGCGAAGTGCCTCCTTTTGGGGGTGTTGTGATACCTCTTGCCTTGCGCTTTTGGATAATTGAGTAAGGATCGGTGTTTTGAGGGCAAAGCGACTTGAAATGATCTCCTCTCTTGCGGCAAATCTCGCACGTATAGTTCTCGTCTGGAGGCTTATCGTAGCTTGGATCTAGACTGGTTGGACAGACTTGGAGGTAATGCCCTGTAAATTAAATCAGTCTGTGACTTCGAGTTATGGCATTTGATTGAAATTAAATTTCGAAGCAAATCTTGGGGGTCTTGAAAACATACCCGGTACTTCACACCGATTACACACATAGTTTCGCGGTGGTGGACCATCAAACTTCGCCTGCTCGTCAAACTTCCTGCTTCTAGGACTCTCTTGCCGCGAATCCTCCCACATCTCGCTCCACGAATCCCTCTCCCTGTCCTCTCTCCTATGTCTTTCCCTCGGATCAGCATCCCGTCTCGAGCTCGACTCAGGCCTATACAAGTCCCCAATCCTATCCCTCTCCTTCTCCCTGTTTCTGTACGATTTCCTCTCCCCTAGCGCCTTCGGATCGTCCTCAAACGCCTTCCTGACCTCACTTTCCGACGGCATCAACCTCCCCCTCTTCATCTCCCTCTCCATCTCCACCTCCGTCTTCCACCTCTCCCTATCTCTCTTCCACCTCCTCACCTCCTCCACAACCTGCCTAACACCAAACCCCTTCGAAGCCAAACTCTGGCACCAATGCATAACCGTATTACTCCAATGCTCCGTCCTACTCGACGGTTTCTGGCGGTGAACCTCCAGCCAGCGTAAGTAGATTGAGAACATTGCACGTGTTGATGTGGATGCTGGGAGACGCTTTGAGAGTTCGCGCTGCGAGAGGTTGAATAGTGCGCTGTTTGATACATGGTCTGGGTCTGTGATGAGATCTTCCCGACTGGGTGCCATTTTTCGGGGATGTTGCCCTGAAGATGACATGTTCTGGTGGAAATTCGATCTTGAGACGATACAGATGGAGGTTCAAGTGAGTGAATGCTGTTGTGGAGTTTTTGAGGGAAGGAGGGAGGGAGGGAGTTCCAAGATAGGCAGCTAAGCGAGGCGGTTGTGCTTTTTCTTGTTTGAGTTGACTGACGGTCTAGTTGTGATGTTCAAGTAGGCGAATTGGATATATCGAACCCACGGGCGAATATTTTGGGAGGGGTGGTCCATCTTGCTTGTCGTCGTGGGTTTTGAGGTGCTTACATAGAAAGTTGCGGACCACGGTGAAACCATGTGAAGAGCAAACGGAAGTCTGCCTTATCACACATCACATATCTGGAGGGTCCATCTCACGGCTTCTTGCATATGTGGCGTAACTAACTCAAGGGAGGAATCAATCGGAAAGATGGATATTCAATTCTGATCCATTTTCGAATGTTTTATGTTTGGATGTCGTTGAAGACACTCCCAACTAAGGACAATGGGAATCATCTCTTATATTGCTCTATCTTCGGACTCTTTTCTATGAAACCACCGCATTCGCTTCATTCTCTTTCTTTTCTTCTAGACTCCCATTTGTAGTGTCTGACTGTGAGTGAACGTGCTTTAGAACATCCCTTATCTCTTCTAGGAACCTCGTGACCTCCTCTTTAGTTCCAACTGTGATTCTCACACAGCCCAAGCAACCGTGCTCTTTCCCTCTAAATCTAACCACTACACCTCTATTCTGTGCCAGCGTCTCGTACACCTTCAATGCAGTTGCATTGCTAGGATTTCCTTTCGAATCCAGGATCTCGACCAACAAGAAATTGCTTGCTGTTCCGCCACGAAATCTCCCTATACCCTCAATCTTTGGGAGCTCCTGCAGCAGCCTATCTCTCTGCTCGATAATCTGCTCCTTCTTGGATGTCATGATCCGTAGATTTTGTGGCGACAACGCTGACATAGCAATCTCACTCGTTGGGTTGCTGATGTTATACGGCGCCTTTAAATTGTTCAGTAACGAAGCAATCGGAGGCGACGTAAATGCAGCACCCAACCGAATACCAGCCAGCCCGAATGCCTTAGAAAGTGTTTGCATCACGACCAGGTTCGGCCATTCCGCTACCCATTCCGCCAGTGACGAACCTTCCGGCGCAAAGTCAATATATGCCTCATCCAGAACAACAACTCCATTCCACGTTGGATGCTCAAGCACCTGCTGTAAATCCTCCTTCTTGATCAAAGACCCCGTGGGGTTACCCGGCGAGCAAATATATATGATCTTGATGTTCGTGGCTTCAGGAGAGGAGAGTGTAGATGTGATTGCCGGTACGTCGACCGCGAATTCTGGAGCAGGGAGGAGGGGGACTTTGACCAGTCCAATATCGTTCACTTGCGCAGATACAGAGTACATTCCATATGTCGGCGGACATACCAGAATTTTATCTTTTCCAGGCACGCAGAAACAGCGCAGCAGCGCATCAATTGCCTCGTCGCTTCCAACTCCTACAAACAGGTTCTCGGGTGTGATGGTCTTGGGTGTGTGGGCGTGAGTATTTCGTAGGTTGCATAGCAGCTGCTTCAAAGGGTGCTGGTGGGGATCTGGATACCGGTTCAGACCGTAAAGGTCAACTTGCGCATCGCTCGTATCCTTCCTATTCTTGCTAATCGGTAGCGGAATAGCTGGTCCAAAGGCGTTTTCGTTGGCATCGAGGAGGATATTCGTTCCATCGTCTTTGTAGTCACTGCGGGGTGAGTCAGTGCTCAATCAATGCTACGAATTGGAAATTGATTCTCACTCTCTTGCGCAGCGATATGGTTCCAGTGCAAGGATATTTGGACGAGCGCATGTCTGCAGGTTGAATGGGGACTTTACTCCAGGCATTTTGAGGTGGTGCTGAGGAATTGTTCAAGATGTTGTTGTTTCGATGGAGGGGCTGGAACTTTTTGAAGCTTGAAAGTCCGAGAACGGGAGGGGACATTGGACGTGGACAAGGGTCATCATTCAGCCAATCAGACACGAGACTTGGCAATGTCATTTTTGATATCTGACACTTTTTGTATTCTTTCATCTCCATCTTTTGAATGTCATCTAGACAATCAAACTCTTCTATCAACTTTACGATGCATCACTTCCTTCTTAGATGCAGATTGTACACCAGACTACCAAGGCAAAAGTCCGTCCTTGAAGTCAAACAACTTCCCACCGTGCGACTTTTTGGTAGCAACATCAATCAACTCCACCACTCCGCGGCATGAATCTTCTACTTCCACAATCGCCTCTTGCATACCAAAGAATTGAGCACCCGCATTGCCCAGCTCAGTCTTGGTGAAGCCTGGATTGATCACGAAAGCAGTCAACTTCTCCTCTTCCGCATCCATTCTTTTGGTAAGCCAATGTACTGCAGCTTTAGATGTTCCGTAGGCAGCGTTGGGAATCGGTGGTTGGGTCCTACAAATAGCAGTCAACAAACATTTCTGTATACCACGCAAACAAGGTTTGTGCCTTACTATGCACTAGTCAGTCACCATGAACAACACCTAGTATAACCCCGAGGAAGGGTAAACTCACCTCAAGACATCCTGCGATAGATCCAATGGTCGCAAACTTCGGCTGTTCAGCTTCCAATAGCAACGGCAAAGTAGCCTGATACAACCAAACAACACCAAACACGTTCGGCACAAGATGGCCCTGTAAATCCTCAATCTTCAGATCCGACACTTTCGGCCATATGTAAGAGACACCAGCATTGGCGATCACGATGTCGATATGATCGATGCCTTGAGATGTGAGAGTGTTGACGGCCGCGAGAGCGTCTGTATCGATTGATGCATCGACTTTGACGACGATAAGACGACTTCCCGAGCCAGTAGGTAGGCTAGCAAGTGCTTTTGATGCTGCATTCTCGGGGTCGCGGTTTGCGGCGATGACAGTGTGGTTGGGCTTGGCGAGGTAGAGCTCAAGAAGACCTTTTCCAATTCCTCTATTCGCACCACTGATCAGAACAATGGTTGAAGTCATGGCTGTGAGGAGAGATTCGAATCCTTTATGACTTCTCAGAGCGGACGGGTAGGAATTGAATGTTTGATACATTGATTCGCAAGCATCGCAGCTACTTATTAAGTGACCAGCTGCCAGGGAACGGGCACATTGTCTCTCCGTCCCATGCTTGGTCATGATCCCAAAATTCTATCTCAGTTCAATTGTACTTCCATACATGCGCATCCTTGTCATCACTGTACACGCAGTTCTGACGTTCACTTTCTTGCACGTTCCCACAACCGACGCTAGTTTCTGACACTTTCTGACAATCTGGAGGGGAGTGCTAGAATGACGAATCATGTCATCTCCTCTGAATCCCTCCATTTGACAAAGCAGCAGTCTTGAAGGACTTTCTGCTTGGCAATATCACGATATGGACCTTGATACTCTCCGAGCGATGTTGAAGATGTGCCGTGTCAAGTGACTGGCGCTTTGGAGCATGCGGTGATTGATGCGAAGGTTCTGTGTGGTCGACACATCTCAAGTACACTCGAGACTGCATACGGCCGTATCTTTGAATAGAGATGTACCATACCGTTAGGAAAGTAGGATACTTTCCTGCTCGCTGGTGGTTCTGATGGGGTTTTTGATACGCTCGCGCTTTAATCGTAGTGAATCACTTACGATCTTCTTCCTGGCAGTGGGAATGGATATCTCTTTTTCCTCCTATTCAGTGATTCAAAATCTCAAAAAATCCGTGACATCGTCGTCACCAAGTTGGGACTATTTAACAGCTCAATGACTTTCAGACGTGTTCCTCTTTTTCATCAGCATTCTTCATTCCGGGGAACCAAGCGGCAATATCTCATCCATTTCAACATCTCCTTTTATTACTAGTATACTTTAGTTAGCCTCGTAGATATTTTTACCTTATATGAAATATGCTTTAAAACTCATGCTGTGCCTCCGGGCTCTGCTCTTCTGCCTCAAACCAACAGTCCGTCTTCCTGCATACCAACCGCAAATTCTCAGGGACGCATCTGTATCTACAGTATATTCTTCTGCGCCACAATTTCAGTCAGAACAAGACCAAGCCTATCAACTTGGATATAATGGTATGCCAGTCAATACACCTGGGGATTTAATGAGTACTGACAACTTTCCAGATGCTTTAATCGCCATGGGAAACATGTCCATCCAATATCCTAACGCAGAATCTAAATCCCACAAGCCATCTCGCAACCAGTCTTCCAAATACCACCAAAAGCGCCGCCAAGATCGCCGTCGACGCCACAATAACTGGTCCCGCTCATCAACCACGGAGAGCTCAGATGACGACTCTGATTCCAGCATACACTATTCCTCCAGCAAGGACTCTACCGAGTACGACAACTCTGAACCAACAACCAGAAGACGCTCTGCTCACGCAGCGACTCGCCATTCTTCCAAGAATCCAAATGTCACGAGAAATGCTCAGCTCTACGCAAGACCTCCGTACGCCTACCCTCTTGACCACCCCATGAGCATTCCTGCTCTGCCCTCCACCAACTTCCCACCTCGCAATTCCAACGCTTACACCACCCTTTCGAGCCTCTATCCTACTTCACAATACGTGGTAGCCCCTCAAATTGATGATATTTATCTCGATGTACCTTGCTCCGATTGTCAAGGTATAACACGGCAAGGATCAACACAGGCTGACCGGTTTGGGAACCCGTATGGAGCTGGCGAACCCATCACATGGTGTGTAGGAATAGGTGGGAATGTTGTGCCTGTGGCAGGGGATCCGCGGGAGCGGATACCTGAATACGGATTTGGTTACCTCTTTGGATCCGGGTATCGAGGGGATGGATTTTGAGGAGGTATTACTCCGAAATCGGTGGAGTGGTACGCATGGTCTTTGTAGTTGAAAACGCGCTTTCGGGGGCTGGGAAGGTGTGGTGTTTGTGCGTGTGTCTAGCAATGAAAACGATGTATCATACCTCATTCGTCTAAAAGAATTGAACGCATCAAATGACTGTTCATTCTCTCAGTACAGAGAATCTCAACATTCTTAAACCCCTCTCCCTCTTTTCCCTCTCCTCCTCACTCAACCACTCAAAGCCCCCTAGTTCACTCAACCCTCCACCTCATCCCCGTCTCCTTCCCAACCCTATCCCACATCTTCCCAAAGCTCTCCGCATTATGTCTATACGCCATACCTCCCTCATTAACCACCTGAACATCTTCCCCCACAACCACATTCCCAACCTGTCTCCCCAATACCAAACTTCCTCCCCTCTCACTCAACAACCCCACCAACCTCTTACAAATCTCAACCTGCATCTCAGACCCAAATAAATGCAAAAACGAAGCCCTCCAAATAACATCCACCTTCCCAGCCAATTCAAACAACGCAGACTCAGAGTCGAAAATACCAGCTTCGATGAACGTACTTTTCAGAGTATCCCGATCACGAAAGAGACGGTACCCGAGGTTGAAGAACTCAGAGCGGGGATCGCAACCGTAGAGATTCGACTGAACAGCTCCGTCGTATGCGAGTTTGCGGATCTCTTGACCGAAACAGCAGCCATCGGAGCCGGCTTGAGCTATCGTAGACATGATGGATATTGACGCGAAGTACCCGAACGATTGATAATTTTGGAGGTTTCCAAGAATTTTTAGCTACGAAGGGAGATTTGAATATCTTATAAACTGGCCGTGGGCGGTGTTGCCTTGTGCGGATGAACTTCAATAAGAGGCTTACAATTTTGCAAGCTTGCAAAAGTCGCTTGCGCAGCAGGCAGTAAGCGAAAGTCGGTACGAGTTTGCGAGATTCACTGCACGCAGAAGGCACTATGATTAACAGAACCTAGTCTTGAATCTCTGAAATTGATTAAAAAATAGAAGAAAGGTTTAAGGTGGGGTAAATCAAGATGCCCCGTATTTGTTTGGCTCAGCTCAAGACATTTTTAGCGCTAGCCTCAGGCCATGCTTTGCAAAGACCGGGCTGGTGTGAATATGTACTTTCAATCAGGCCGTCTTTGCTTGATCTCAATCGGATTTGAGTAATGTTTGTGTATTTGGAAAGTCTCTCTGTTCTGGCAGATTTGTGAAGGTGTCGAAGGTGATTCACATAAAATCTAGCACATTGTTCTTGCATCTCGTCTCACACCGAAGAAAACCCTTCACTGGAGTTTTGTAAGGATTAGCTTCAATTTCGCAAAGCTGAACTATCTGCCTTGCTACTGAGTTACGCTGCTGGCTTATCTAGACCAGCATGCTAAAGACGCGGAGCTGGATCAGGAAAATGACAGTGACTTAGATCAGACGACACCGCAGGTGGGAATCGCGACCTCGAATTGTCGCACACGTAATCACTAGAATCAAGAAAGTTTGACCGATCAAAAATTCTATCTCTTTACATATGCGGCATCTAAAGAGCAAACTTTGGCCCCGTCGAGGTTTGCAATTTTCCAGCTCTTGTAGAACCTTGGCTGAAAACCTACACCAGCGAACGAGAGAATGACGCCTGGTTCAAGCATTTTCTCAACCTTCAGGCTTTGGTCATGTTATCCGACTACCACATACCTTTCAAGTACGAGTTCTAGGATAATGATAGAGCGAATACCTTGTTCGGAGATAACATGAAGGATATCTGGAGGAACTCAAGGACAGGTATTAGGTTGAAAGTTATGAACGGACAAGGTATCTACAGTCCAGCGTTCAAGTGTCGTCTCCCAGAGAAGGATCTGGCCGATTTCAGCGTGGCGGAGTGTCGCAGACGTTGGAGAGATGCCAGAACCAAGGATGCGGAGGACAAAGCTGCAGAGTTGAATGCGGCATATGATGCTGCACTTTCTGCGGCTGCTGATCTACAGGTTTGAATGAGATTCTTTACCATTATGCATCTCCTTCACTTGCAGCTGCAAGGTCATGGTTGACTGATAAGATAATACCAAAATCTGGGAGCTTCTCTCTGTATCAATCCACCTCATGAACCTTGTCTCAATGTAGTATTGAAGCAACCCAACGAGGTTAGATGATGTATAATACAATGTCTGTACAATGGTGACACCTCAGTGGCCAAACGTTTCCTGCTAGACTGTCGAGCTTGGCTGAGCGAGGAAGTCATAGGTAATGACTACCCAAATGATGGGTACTCTTTGCAACCTTAATTTGGCTTGTTCTATTCGTGAGTGTGAGCGTTGAGATCTAGCTTGAATTTACTAGCGCCCCTGGGTGCGCAAAATCTCGCTAGGCATCAACAATGGAAACGAGATCGAAACAAGCGAGACCACCACCGTAGCTTCAAGTAGGGTCTTTTTCGTGGCGTAAACGAAACCTCAAAGTCCTTCATCACCTGGAGATTACAACTACAACAATCACGTTAGATGATGATTATAGCTTCGAGAAAAGAGGTTTCGGCCACTGTGTCAGAGACGAACCCTGGATCGAAGCCTTCAATGAAATCGCCACCTGGAACAACCAGGAGATCAGCTTTGACAACCACAAAGATCTACGATCTTGCATCTTCAGACCATCTGGCTAATCCTACAGAGGGTGAATCAATGAAAGCTGCTACGTTGAAGTCTGCAATGGCTGCTCCACAAGGAGGATCATCAGGAACCCCTGATTCCTCCCCAGATGACAAGATGGGCAGGATGAGCAAGAGAGTGACCATCTCTGACTATGTTGAATACGAAGGTGAAGGTCAGTACGATGATGAGGGCGAAGATGGGGATGACGAAGGGGATGACGAAGGGTATGACTATGACGAAGATGAGGAGGGATATGAGGGCGACGAGGGGTATGAAGAAGACTGGGACGGATACGACGACTATGAGGACTACGATGAAGAGTACGAGGACGAGTATGATGACGAAGATTACGAGTCGGAGGATTCAGAAGGATGGAACGGTATATACATTCCGATCCATCATTGATCAGATCTAACGCGTCTCCCTAGCTTTCGACCCATGGTTCCTCTGGAACGATCTCGACGGATCGAGGATGGCCAATAACTTCAAGGCTTTCCATGCTCTGAACAGAGATATGGCTCCAGAGCGGCTCAGAAAGAAGATCAACCCCTGCCCATACGCCATACCCTTCGTTATCAAGAAGGAAGCCTCCTGCCCGATGCTCTTTGAAGACTTCCTCGAGCTTCCAGACAATATCCGAGAGAAGATCTGGGAGTACGCTCTACCACAAGAGTCCCGTGTCGTGGCCATCTATCAGCACAGTGGAGCCTACGTTAAGTGTGCCGGATCGGATATCTATACCACTCAAGGATTTGGAGGGAAGAGACCTGTTCTCTTGCGCGTCAATCATGAGGCCCGTGAAGTCGCGAAGAGATTCTACAAGCTGGCTTTCGGTGCTGTTGATGGCAAGCCAAAGTATTTCAACTTCAGCCTCGATGCGTTGCACCTCTGGGGCGTTGATCCTGATTTCATTGAGAGGATGCCCTTCATCAAGGACGACTTGGCTAAGATTCAGAAGCTTGGCATTCACGGCGCAGGTCTTATGACTGATGGAGATCAGTATGCTCGTATTTGCCACTTCACCAGCTTGAAGACTCTTTTGATCGAGAAGCCACACGACCATATCGATACTGCCGCCAAGGATAAGTTCTACGACAAGTTTAAAGTTGCTGCCAGTCAGCTGGCTACCCAGATCTCAACACAACAGGCTCAAGCCACCGCCTCGACACGGTCTAGTTTGACAGTTGAGGACATCAATGGAAGCTCGCTGGTCGACGAAGTACCAAAGGCCGACTCGGTCAACAGTGCTACTCTCTCTGAAAAGAGTACTGTTGAAGCTGCAGCTCCAGACGACAGCATAGTAGAGCTGCCAGAAGTTGGAACGTTGATCGACCAGGCTATCGCTGATATGTCAATGGACGTCGACACTTTGATTGACGAGGCCATGGTCGATATATCATTTGCGGATGCTGTTCACGTCCAGCCTCCCAAGGTAGTTAACGAGCAAACGACCACTGAATTGGTCATCGACTTCCGTACATTCATGTATACTTGCTCCAAGATCAAGAGACCAATCAATAACACCATTCTTTCAGATACTGGAAAATCAGCCGGCGAGTCCATTCTCAGCGCTAATTCTACCATCCATCTTGATAGCGATAACAATAACACTTTCGCAGCCTCAAGCATTGGCGACGCCGGCACTGCCAGCGATCATGCCCTTGCTGTACCAGTGAAGGAGAAGGGAGACGTCAAGTCTCATCGTAAAGAGCTTTCTGCCGCTGAATTGACAGACGCTCTTGCGAACGAGGTGGAAGGGGCTGTTAATCATGGACCTTTTGTGGTTGTCTGGCAGAAAGCCGAGGATGTTTTGGAAATTGCCATTATGCCTTCGCAGTGGCCAAAGCGAGTCAACAAGGCCAAGAAATTTGTAAGTTTCCTTTTCAACGCTTTCTATTCGGTCCAAGTCATTGTCTATCTTGCATCTGAGCTACTGGTCAAATACTGATTGCACTTTTCATAGTGGAAGTGGAATATGGCGAAGCGTAGAGCCGACGATATCTGGGGTACAGGTGTCTACAGCAACCAAATTCCGAACGACTATGGTCCCCGACCTCCGTTGTCATTCGAAGTACCTGCTCCTCCTCTTTCTCCGCGCTCTGCCGCCGCACGAGCCGCCGCCGAACTAAACAACCCTCTCGCAGTCCGACGCCTTCGGGAGGCTGCCAGCGGCTCCCTCTGCTGTACATGCGTAACCCGTGTTCCGGAAGCTTCGAACAATGCTACTTCTCCCGTCGGTCCTCTCCAAGGCTCTGATGGCGACTATCTTCCTGTCGGCCATCTCGCACCTGCCGAAGTAAAGACTGCAGTCAACGCCATCATCACCAATGCTATCAACCCAAGCCAATACATATCTCCATACAAGTCTTCAGCTACGACCCAAAACATTGCTCCTCCACCTACAGAACATCTTGGTGGAGGAGCCTCTCGTCGCATAGCTCCACGGACAATGCAAAGCAATGCTTTCGCGGGAAATGCCGGCGGAAACAATATTTGCAGAAATTCTCCCTTCACCGAATCTGGCCCCGTTGGAAATAACCAGAGAGGCTTTTCCCAACCTCCAGCGCCATACATTTCTCCATATGCTTCTGTCGCCTCTGTTGTCTCTGGTACCTATAACCTTGATGGGCCTGATCCTATTCGATATGTCTCGCCGTACGGACCACCATATGCAAGTGGCACAGGAGGAAGCTTTGGAGTCATTCGTCTGGGCAATCACGGTCGTAGCGGTAGTGCTGGGGGTTCGTCGAATGGTGATAATAGGGGACCTGTCGCTGGACTCATCCCTACACCTCGGTATACGCCAAAGGCTATGGGCAATACTGGTGGAGGTACTGCTTACTATGTCTCGAAATCCTCCCAGGAGGCTAGCAGAGATCGTGGTGGACTGGCTGCTAGAGATAGCTCGAGCGCTCCTCGTGGCGGCTTTGCTGAAGTCGTTGCTGGCTCAAATCAGGGAAGCATTGGTCATGGCTCTACCGCGTTTGCTGCTGATGATGATACTGATACTGAAGAGGAGATCTTCTTATAAGTTCTATCCTCAATGAGCAGAAATACTGAATTGTGCTCAGCGTTTTTCGGGAACTGGGGGCTTCAACGGCACTAGCATATGGAATCAATGGCATTTTATGATCTGTCGATACATGGTCATTCAGGGCAGCAGCGTACGTTTGTGAAGGATTGCAGAGCCAACGACTCCATCTCGTTCTGATCCCGCAGCCAATACCAACAGATGTCAATCAAAACAACCAGTGGTCCGCGTGAGCATCGCCGTCCAACTCGATTAGCGGTAGGTACGGGATCACTCGAGAAAATCGGGTTTTCGCTTCACTTAGTCTGAGGAGGAACTGTTCTGACGATCATTGAGCCTGTTCCGATTGTAAACAAGCTCGCATGCCACTAGCCTCAAATGAGTTCGATAAGCGATTCAGTAACCCAGTTCAATAAATCCAGGACCACTCACATTTACGGAGTGAAGGCCTCATCTAAACAACGTCGATTGGTAATAAATTCATTGAACTTATGAGAGGTTCATCCCGAGAGTTCGGCCAAGGTTGGTATTTCACTTTCCGAAAAGTGTGATCGTGATAATATCCATGTAGTATTAAGTCTCGGAATTCGACGGGGAAAAATCAAACCAATTACCTGCAAAGGGGCATGCAACTAGGTCTTACGGAATCGGGCCGTAGCCAGGTTTCGAGTCAGATAGGCATAGACTGTGCAGAAACTCTAAGCAAGAATTGTTTTAGTATGCTCTCCATGTGGTATGGAGCGAAATTTCGGATCACAAAAGTGGTTGCCAATCTCCCGGGCTTTGGCATCGGTGATATCTGACGTGGTGGCATTTTCACTGACTGTGATGCCCATGGCCATAGTTTGCAATGGTTGAGTAATTGAGATTTGCCAAAATTAAAGTGCGGGACGAGAGGCTACGATTGATGTTTGAGATTGAGAAAGCACGGCGCAACAAAGAGGCGGGCATCCGGTTTAGGGCTCGCCCTGCCATAATCGTGATTAAAGGTCATAATAGAACATTGAAGCTGCACAGGTAATATCATTCTACCACCTGCAATTTCCTACCAATCCTCCCGAATTAGTCATGTGTTTCGTGCCTTGGAGCTTTTTGTTTTGATGTGGCTCGCTTAATTATGGCCGCCACGACACTGAACAGTCAACAGCGCTGTTTGCTCTGATGGCCCTACCCACCTCCAGGTTTTGTTCTCAACTCTACAGCTTACGTCACAGTGTTTGATTCTGCATGTACGAAAAAAATAGCCTGCGGCTATCATCGCGACCAGTCTCGAGCGACCGAAAGCAAGGTGTTCATTCGGATTTCAGACATGCGAGCAGGCGCGGACAGTCACTAAAAAATCAGCCAGCGATGGATGGCTAGGGAAACAAGTCATTCCACGTTGATAACACCCCAAGAATACTTTTTCCCTGATACTTATATAAGCCCAAGCTCCACCTGTGAGTTCAACATTCCCTCTTCCCCAAGAATCTCCCACAATTCTACTGTTTCTACACAAGACAAAATCCATAATGGCAACCACCTTCACCAGTTTCCCAAAGCTGGCCACCGAGCTTCAAGATCTCATCTGGGAAGCTGCTATCAAGAACTATGAGCCTCTCACAGTCAAGATTCGTTCCATCTTGGACAAACATAACGAGCACAAGCCCTGGAACGCAAGATGGTCGACCGAACACAATTCAAGAGGAACACGTGCACCAGGCATGCTGAGCGTCTGCAAGAACTCACGCAGCATCGCTTTGAAGTACTTCAAGCTGGCCTTCGCAGGTGTCGATAACAATCCCATCTGGTTCAACTTCCAGACCGACATCTTGGCGGCTCCTCGCGATCTGCTCTTCGATATCGAACTGCCAAACTTCAGAATCCCTCTTGAAATCAAGCTCTTCAATCAAAACTCCTTGATGCGGGACTTTGCGCATGTTGAGCAAGTGGTCGAGTACTCTGAGCATGCCGGATATCACCGTATGCTCCAGAATAGACAAGATCGTCGATACAAGATCTTCTTGAAGCTCGAGAGACTGGGTGAGAAAAAGGGCAACCGTCCTCTCCTTTGGCTCAAGTAGGGCTTGCCCTCTCTCGTCTCTTCCTTTCGTAAGACTCTGACCTGTGAGCAAGTAGGTCTATCTGAGAAAGAATCTCATGGCTGTCTCGTACTTGATGAGACAGTGGAATTGATTTAGCGACAACTATCCCCTGTCTTTCTTCTCCTGCACTCATCAGCACCCTATCGCACATGCTCTCAGGTGTCCTTCCGTAGGTACACCACAATTGTCTCTTTCAATGGACGAGAACATAAATCTTGCGTTGACTTTGCAGCAACTCGAACCCATCCCCACGGCGAACAGTAAATAAACACCAGAAATAGAAATTTCTTACCCATCTTGCATTGCGCCAGGAATGCTTTCCCTTGTGTAGTGGAATGATTTACCCTGCAACCTACCAAGACCGGCTCTGCGATCCTCTTTCGCTAAGGTCGCAGCCCCGGCGTCTGCTCAATTAACACTGAATATTGTATAAGATGTTCTATCATTTCGCTCATAATCTAGGTAGTACGTAGGTAGTTCTAGCTCTAGTTCACCCTATGATCCCTACTTAACCAAAGTCCTTATATCCTCCCACCCATACGCCACCTCCTCAAAAGAAACATCTTCTATAACCATCATCTTCCTCCCCAACTCCCTACCTCCCAAGCTCTCATAAAAACCCCTCGCCCCTTCATTCCTCTCCAACCCCCAAACAACCACACTCTCACATCCCTCCTTACCAAGCCTCTCCGCCATAACCCTCACCAACGCCTTCCCAATCCCCTTCCCTTGCACGCGTCTCAAGAGATAAATAGCAAAGATCTCCCCTTTAGCATTTTTACTTTCGCTCTCAGATTTAGGGAAATTATCAAGGTCACTGTCGCTTGTCATCCCCCCACTAACGAATCCACAGATTTCGCCATCTAGGAGAGCTACGAATACGAGAGAGTTGGGAGCTGTAAGGATTGATGTCCATGATGCTTCACGTGCGCTGATATCGAGCTCGGCGTCGAGGCGGGAGTCGGGGAGGATGCCGCGGTAGGTTTCTTGTCGTGCGGTGATGTGGACGCTGGCTATGGTGGCTGCGTCTGGGAGGGCGGCTGGGCGGATGATGAGGTTCATGCTTGTTGCTTTTGGACAGGAATTGGATGTATGAATTTTGCCATGTAGTTAAGTTGATTTCAGATGTGCGGATAACATGAGGCGACATTGGTGAAAGGATGAGATGGATTATGGAAGAAGGGGGAGTCGCTATTGGTGACCACATGCATTATCGAGGCAGGTAACTGTCGGGATAACATTCTGCCGGGTCTCTTTATACAAGGTCAACATCAAGCTGCGTAGTAGAACTATCCATCAAAAAATCACATCTCCAAATGTAGTACTACTGTAACCATTTGCGATTCGCGATATACTGAGTGTGATGCAAAATTTAATTAATGGTCGCAGACATTGGAACAGTAATTCTGTGAAACATTTGTGGGCGACGAATAAGTTGCGGGCGAGGCGACAGGAGCATAGCGGTACAGATTCTGATTACCACTCGCTCTCACTGAGTCTTCCAACAGGGAGGGAAAAAATGACAACCGTCGGGTAGGTTCGATCTATAAAAATTGACAGTATTAAACCTCGCGAAAACCTGCTATAATTCAGACACGTGAAACATTTTGGCGAAACTACTGCATGCGAGACACAAGAAAACATAACGATACAGATTCTGATCATCCCTTGCCATCACTTACTAAATTTTCCCCCTCAATGGAGGGAAAACTCAGACCTCGCATCGGTCGATGCGTGCAGGGTCTTGATTGAGATGATGGTGATAGCGGCTGCGTGCCGTTTCCCCAGCATCGAGGTCTGAGAGCCGAAAGCATTGATTTGATTGTCTCGACGCTTTGAACTCTTCTTGCGGGAAACGAGAACAACGAGAACAAGAACATTTAAACAAAACAAAGCGATTGAATGACCACGGAGAAATCCATCTTCTCGACATTCTCAGCCTGAAAATTTGACAGTAGTTGAAATTCTCAACGAGTGATAGTCTGGGTAGGAAAACAGACAGCAACGAGTTTCCTCATCTGCTCTTTGTTTAAGAGTAGCTACATGAAAAAAAAAAAAGAAACATCACCTTACCCGGTTTGTCCCTTCGAATAAAGTTCCCCTTGCATTGACAGCGGCAACCATTCCGCATCCAGCATGACGTCCGTTCTTGCGAGGTCTGGCTCAGTGGTGGAGCAGTTGAGCACGAACCCCCCGCCATTTCATTTGAATTATCAGATTGATCGACAGCGTCAACAACAATCCAATCCACACCACACGCACAAGTGACACCCACCACACTAGCAGAAACAACACGAGACGAAACATAAATCCCTCGCATCCCTCAGATGACGATCTTTTGGGATCGTTTCCATCCTGACATGCAGATTTGACAGGGACAGGCACGCTCGCGTGGTATAAGATCGGAGAGAAGGTACAGTAGCACAACACTTGCAGGTAACTCGACCGTTGCCCCCCTTCCCTGCACTTGCTGCAAAACAACCGACGTTCGATTCCAAGAAGGCTGAAGCCTCACCTCGTACCATCGCATAGCAGCCTCATACACAAGTCCTGCAGCTCAGCTCCTCGGCACCACACTTTCAATCCCCGATCATTCGCACCTCAATTGCCTCGAACAATTGATAGTCGCTCAACAATCAGCACGCAAAATGCCAACCTACCTCCTCCACGGCTTTCGCTGGGACCGCGTAAGCATTCGCGTGCACATCGTAGTCCACAACCTCGAAGACGCGGCGCCAGAATGGATAGTCGCGCCCGCAACCTCCGTCACACTCCTCAATTCCTTCTACACGCTCTTCGACTTCCTGCCTCCTTCAAACCCGCCGCCAGCATCATACCCACTCGCATCTGCGGCTGATAGAGTGGTAGTAGACGATGGCGCAGACAGCGGGACTAGGACGCTGAAGGATGCGAAGAAGGGGAGTATTGGGTCTTTGCGAGAATTAGTGCGACGGCCTATGGGTGGAGGAAAATACAAAGACGCGAATAACGAGCCAGGAAAAGAAAACCATAAACCTACACCTATCTCCACACCCTCCTCAATATCCAAAGCTACAGCGACGAAGCTCAATGGCAAATCAAGCAAGAAACCCAGCTTCAACGATTGGAGCGCCGTAAAACTCGTCGAGCAACACGACCCCGACGACCTAGGCTCCGTCAGCCAACCATACGCCTACGTCGCAGATTATATGATTGAAGTCCCGTTGGGTGTTTCCATTACGGAGGAAATAGCTAAGTATGAAGCGAAGAAGCAGGAGGAGGAGGCGCAGTTGAGTGTGCCTAGTACGCCGGGGACGCCTGTTGACGGTACAAATGCAAATGCAGGCACAGCTACGGGGAATGAGAAAGGCAGTGGAGGGTTGAGCACGCCTCCGCTGAGTGCGAGGGAGATCAGGAGGAGGAGTCGACGACTGGGTTGGTTTGAGAAATTGAGGGATGGGCTGCAGAAGGGTGAGGATATCGGGTGGTTTGTGGTTGTTTGTGGGGATGAGGAGAGGAGGGCGCCGAGTGTGACTATTACAGAAGAGGGGGAGAGTACTGGGAGCGAGGAGGTAGAGAAGCCGCCTAGGAGTGCAGGTTTGATCAGGGGATTCTTTGGGAAGAAGAAGAGCGTGCAGCAGGAGTAATGTAATGTTGATTAGCGTGGTGTTTTGGTCTGCGTCTGCCTGTGAGTGTCAAAAGTAGGAATACCCGAAATAATGTAAATAATGTCACGAAGTCACCTATCTTTCTATTTCAATTTCTGCTTATTGCTTCCCCTCATAATCCCTCTTCCAAATTCTATCCCAAAGCTCCTTGTCCACCGCAAACTCCCTCACATAATCACTCTCCAATTCATGCGTCCTCCGTCCCAGCAGAACCATACTATGTAATGGTCCACCAAGGACCTCATCCGCCTCGCAAAGCTGTTTCAGTGTCCCACTAACAAACCTCTCACTCTTCCCACCCACCCTCGCAGCTCCTACTGCAAGAGACTCCTCATTATACACCCCTCCCTCACCAACCTCCTTCTTCAACCCCTCAATCTCCAACATCTGTTCCGCGCACTGCCCCACAGTCATATACCTCGGTGGCTCATAGATTTTCCTTCCCCGCGCCATATTCTCCAGACTCTGCTCCTTAACCTTGATATCCAGTAGCACCAGCGTATGCAAACCGATGGAGCGGTTCTCGCGGATACGGTCGTAAAACGAAGCTGGTTTCCAGGATTCCGTGAAGAAGACCATGGATACAGTCTGCCCAAAATTGTACAGTTGTAACCCGGTAGCACCAATGGCGGACATGATTGAGGCATTAGGAATGCTGGAGATGGGGATGGAGAGTTCGCGGGCGCGGAGGACGAGGTCGGTGTGTGTTGTTGCCCTGTACACGTACGTTAGAGATTGCGATATATTTGAGGATTTGCATGAGTGAAGGGAAGAGGGGAATATACCCAAAGGGATCTCCAACAACCAAGAACGCTACATCCACATTCTGCGCATCCCTCAAGATCTCATCGCTAGCACTCTCTACCATCTCTCGATCCGCAATTATAACTTCCCGGCCATAGTACTTCTCCTACTACCCATCAGCGTCAGCTACATCCTAGCCGTCCCCGCGGTGCCAGACTCACGAGAACAGGCTTGTCAACAAGCAGAATGCTGGTGTAGGCTTCGAGGTAGACGCGCGAGCATTTCTTGACGGTTTCGAGTCCTTTGACCGTTATATCCGTTTCGTCGGAAAGACCGAGGCCGATTAGGTAGAGCATTTTGGAGTCGGGGCTTCGTGAATGAAAGGGTGATTGTTGTTGATGGAGGGGTGAAATTTAAATTTTGACCCCGCGTGTTTGCTCGGTTTGCTTTGAATGTGGGTCTAAAAAGTTCCCAGACATCAACACCAAGTTCTAACCATCACGAACATCCCAAGCTTCGCAATCACCACCCACGAGCTCGATTACCCCTACATACACCCCATTTCACGAAGGAATTACCTATCAATCATACGCCCATCGAATATAATCGCAACCATGTCCGCCCCAAAGAAAGGCGCCTACGACACCGCCGCCAAAGATACCGACTTCCGCAAGAAATACGACCGCGCCGAATACGCGCAAAAAGCCGCCGATCGCGAAGCCAAAGAAAAAGAAGAATCCAAAGCCCGCTACGAAGCCAAGCTCGCCGGCAAGAAATACTACGCTCCCCTCACGGGCGAAGAAACTCTTACTCAAGCCCGCGCCTCGCGTCTCGACGTCTCCGCCAATGTAGGCAAAGTCACTCTGATGCCCGCGGGGGCGGCGACAGGCAAGAGAGGTCGTGGCGCGGGGTTTTACTGCAAGGATTGTGATTTGACGTTTAAGGATAATTTGCAGTGGGTGGAGCATGAGAATAGTATGCAGCATCTGAGGGCGATTGGGCAGACGGGGGAGGTGAAGCGCGCGACGGTTGAGGAGGTGCATGAGAGGATTGCGGCGATCTGGGAGAGGATGGTGGAGGAGAAGAGGGGGGATGTTAAGACGCTTGGGGAGAGGTTGGAGGTTAGGAAGGAGGAGGAGGAGAAGAGGAGGGAGGAGAGGAGGGAAAAGAGAAGGGAAATGGTGGAGAGGCAGAAGGCGGAGAGGGAGGAGGGTGTTAAGGTGAAAAGGGAGTATGGGGAGGATGTTAGGGTGGAGGGTGAGCATGATGAGGATGATATGATGGCTAGTATGGGAATCACTGGGTTCGGGACTTCGAAGAAGTGAAGATCGGGAAATGGAGAATTTGATATTAGCGATGGCGTTAGGAGTTACCAAATCGAACATAGTCTATCGATCGACCGTACGTTAAGGGACCTGGTGGACTCCGGTAAGGTTGGGATACAATATCGCCTTTTGGGATAGCTTATAAGCTCTGGATACACCTTAAGGCAACCATCTAACCCCTCCGCATCTCTCTTCAATCGCCGATACCTCGTCCAAACTCGCAAAGTCGTATCAGGCGGGTCAGTGGCATGCATCCCTGCCTCTGTCTGCGACGGATCAATCCTCTGCCTCTATAACGCCTCAACAGCATTCCTCGCCACCCTCTCGATCCCCCTCCCAGACCTCCTCACCAAGATCAACTTCTGCAAACTCGAGAAAGGAGTCAGCGACAACATTGAGAAGGCATAATTCCTGTGCCTGAAAAGTAGAATTGTGAGACTCTACACATACGCGAATGGATTCTCTTGGTTATCATTGCTGACAAGGAGGGTTGAAGTTGGAAGAAGAGCTCCCCCACGCTGGATGGCATTTCAAGACTAGCGTGTCCTTCTCAAAATCAAAACGCTCGCCTGCACCCTCGATACAATAAAGTTCGAGTAAGGCATACCGCTCCAGGGCCGAGATTTGCGCTTTTCTGTTTGTGAAGAAGTGCTCAGACTTTCCTGGGCGAGCAGTCAGTACTGCGCTGTCCTGTTCCGGCTGTGTAGATGAAATGAGAATCTGAGACCGGCTCGGCGAGTGAGGTTTTTGAATTGAAATCTGGCAAGGAGGCCGAGGTTACCTAGAACCTGAGCGTATGTGATGACTATGAGGAGACTACGAGGTGGAACGGTCCCGAGTGCATGAGGGAAGACTGACTGACTGACTGAGAGGCGGAGTTTCTGTGGACAATTCGGAAGAAGAAGGGGAAATATGGACTGCGATTCATGTTGTTGCCATTCTTATAAATGTGAAGCGACTATGTTTTACATTTCAGGCACTTTCTGTTATGATTTTCGATTTTCATAAGAGTGATGTTTTCCGTGTACCATTTTATGTTTTCGCCGAGTGGGCGTAGCACATCCGTCCGATCACAATGACTAGGGCATAGTGAAACTTCTCACTCTCCTAGCTCAGATCCAAGTGATTCCTGAATGCTCTGTGCAGTAGTCCGCTATGGAAACATTGTCTTGCCAACAGATCTGAGACATGTACACAAAGAGTTCGCTTTTGGATGTCTTCTGAATAAAGGTATTGGGAAGCAGACTAGGAAACGCTTTTTAATTCGATTTAAGGATTCTCAAGTCTTTTCTTGATGCAGAGTAGTTTGTCATCCGTGATGTGCGAGTCAGCACCCTTACGGTTGATCTTGTGCTCTTCTAGAAAAACTTTACAATATAAGTTATATTTTTGAAAGTGTTCCGGAAAATGTCATATTGTCTGTTTCGCCAGCCTGCTCATCTGATCTTACAGAAGTGCCTATAAGAGGTGCTCGACCAAAATATTGACAGCGGCAATAAGGGACTCGATCATATGATAGTATCGATTTGACCGCATAGCAGAAATTGCTCCTCGGGAAGACAATCGTCATCAGACCTCCTGCATGTTTGGAAATATTGTTAGAAATTCAGCTGTTGCTATAGCTTCAACACGTTAAATTTCCACCAGCAACTATTGTCGGATGATAGTTGATAATTCTAGCGGGCTGTTTCTTATCCAACCACAAACATTTCGGTTTTTATGGATTGACTGCGGTATACAGACAGACCATCACCCCACTATGGAACAATTTAACGCGCATAGCCATTCTCATTGCTGGAAACTAGCTAGCTTTTCCACCTTGGTCTGATTCACATTTCCAATAGTTGCTGTGAAACTTCTGTGCTTTCCGTCTCCCGGCAGAGCATCGCCGTAAGGCGACTGCGCTTGTCCTTGAGCCACCCGTTGCCCTATCGAAACGAGGAGCACATTTTCCACGTCGACGTTGCCCAAACCACCTTGTAACGGGCTTCGCCAGCACACATGGTCATCCGGCCTAATCAGGACAGCCTCCCTTTCCCAGATCTGCCGTGCATGTTTCTCCTCAGGGAGCAGGACAATCTTCAGTGGCATCGCTAGGCGGCTGGCCACTTCATCAAAGACGCTCGCGTACTGACCATCAGCAGAAAAGTCCACCAGTGTGTACTGCGAACCGCTACCAAAACAATCGAAGATGCTCGTCTTGCCGTCCTTCAGAAAGACGTGTGGCGCGCGGACACCGGGCCACGTCGACGGGACGTAGTCGAACAGCTTCCACTCGGGTTCCAGCCCGCCCTCAGAGTCGCGATTGATGACCGAGGACTTATAATAGCGATAGCCCAACTCCATGCCATGGGCTTTGTTCTCCGCATCGTTCTCAAGTACAGTCTCCGTAATCCGGGCTCGCAACGCCTGGCCTGCCGAATCGTCGGCCTGCGCATCACCGTCGGCGCTCAAGCCCCAGACTTTGGCATGCACAGACCAGTGCGCCCCAGACTGGTCGATATTACGAGCGGCGACAGGTTGTCGCTCCTCTTCGTATGAGCGAAGGAGCGCATCGCCGCCATACCCTGCCACGACCGCTGCAATCTTCCAAGCAATGTCGAAGCTGTCTCCAACGGCAGTGTTCATCCCGTAGCCACCGGTAGGGATGTTCTGATGGGCAGAGTCACCCGACAGAAACACCCGCCCACCCTTCGATATGTACTCGTCCGCCAAGCAGATATTCGGTCGCCAGCTGCTTGTGACTAAGACCTCATCAATGTCGATGTGAACAGGGCCTTCAGGGCCGCCAAGCGTCTTGCAGACGGCTTCTTTTGGGTCAAGTGTCGAACAGTCTAGATCCAGAGGGATTGGAACGTGGACAGTCCAAGTGTCCTTCTCGTCCTGTGATATTAATGCTCCTCCCTGCGTGAAGAATATATGCCAGAATTGACCGTGGCGATGGAGTTTCGAAGGATCCCGTGACTTGAAGTGCACAAGGTATAGTGCTGCTGGACTTTCCGACAGAATCAGTGAAAAGGCAAAGATGAGATATTCGTGAAAGAAGCGACCTACACAGGCCCACCGGTCACATCAATGTCAATATTCTTACGAACGCGACTTCCAGCTCCATCACCACCGATCACGTATTGAGTGGCCACTACGTGCTCATCTCCATCTTGGTCCACAAACTTGCACTCGACGTTGTGTTCCCTTTCAGTCAAGCCCACGAATTTCCACCCAAACTTGGAGGAGATAAGTGGTTCCTTCTGAATGTGAGGCTTGAGCCAAGCTTCAAAAATGGACTGCGAGCATCGCTGATACGGCTCGCGAGGCATTGAACCGTCGTTCTGCTGTCTGATCCGCGCGCGCCACTCGTCCGGCGAAGCGAGAGACTGTGGCTAATATTAGGTCCTGGAGCTCGGGTCCATCATCTACGAAATAAGGTGTCTCACCCATTTCGCGACCATTTTGCTCTTGTCGCCCAAGCCAGTACTGAAAAGCACATCAAAAGAATACTCTCCAGACACACCTAGAATGTAAATTCAAGAAATTAGCCAGAATTCGAGGGAACGCACGTCCGTGCGTGTCAACGATCAATATTCCACTTACCAACGTCGCGAAGGCCTTTATCGATACCGAGTCTTCGCAGAAGTTCCATGCTACGACAATTGGTTATATCCATCTTTGGCCATTTTGTTGTGTCTAAGTTACGCTCGGCCAGAATGCAGGAAACGCCATTCTTTGCAAGTTGTAGTGCGGCGATAAGGCCTGCTGGCCCCGCTCCAACAACGACAACGGGAGTGATGTGACGATTCTGCTAAGAGAAAGCTGTCAATGATGCGCCTTGATATAGTGAGGAAACCTCACAGCCATAATGGGATCCCTTCCCTTTACTAAATATAGAATGTCATCCACTATTTGGGTACTGGTATCGGAGGTGGTTGGATTGCTACAAAAGAGGCCGCTGTTTGGAAGGAAGATCGAGAATCCTTCAATAACAACAAAATGCACAATTAGACAAGACCATTATGCGGCAGCCATGTCTGACAATCGAAAGCGATGCACAGCCTTTCTTCAACTAGTTTGAGCTGGAATAAACTTGGTATATCCGGAATGGATGCTAGGCCGCCCGGGACCCGTGAAAGCTGTGACGGATCCCGGGCGGGCACGGTGCGGAGTTGTGGGGGCGGGGTTTGGGAGAAGGCCTGGATACCGTGCTCGCCAGTACGCCTCACCGTCCCCACCGTGCTTGCGTGCTTCTACTCCTCGAACTGGTAGACACGACTACATAAGACAACTTAAGATAACGTAGGATAATGTAGGACAATTCAGGACAACGTAGAGAGCTCTGGTCACGGGAACATTGGAAATTGCATTACACAAAATTCAAGCAGCGCAAATTTAAGAAATGAATAGTGCTCATTGAAAGGCGATGAAACAGTACTACGTACGTCCTCCCTAGCAAACTGTTTGTAGAGTAGCAGAGAAAAGGCGTTGAATCTGCAATCAAAATAAATAAAAAGGCCCAATATACTAAGCCTCTCTTGAATTCCACCATTTCCCAAAAGCCTGCTTCGTGTCTCCTATGGCATCGAAACCCAGCATATCCTTCTGGTACTCCGTATCCGCCCATTTGATATCGCTACGGCCATGGTCGTAGTCAAAGTCCAGTAGTTCCTTGTCTCGCTTCACCTGATCAGGACCATCAGGAAGATGATACATCATTCTGTTCGCAATAGCTCCCTGAACATTGGTCGTGGTGCGGACTTTCCGTAGGCTTTCATATAGCTTGAGGACGCCTTGAATGCGATCAGAGGCGTTCAGTTCGGCTTCTTGAGTAAGTCTCTTGCTTGTTTCTCCTAGTAGCCAGCCAAGCACAGCGCCATCTTCAACAGCCAAAGCTGCTCCTTGAGCCTGGTATGGGAGGGTAGGATGGCACGCGTCGCCGAGAAGCACAGTATATCCCTAAACATGATTGAAATTAGACGATGAATCTGTCACTTCGGAGCGTCTGTGGCAAAGATTTCTTACTCTTGTCCAAGTCTCCAGCTCCTTGAAATGACACAACTTCCACTTCAGGACCGACGGGATACAGGAAATTATCTTTGTCAAGCTGTCATTATCTTTAGCTAGGATTACGGAGTTCACGTTGCGGAGACGATTCCTGACGTGAGTGGGCCGAGACCTACATGGTGTCCCATCCCTTAAATGACTCCCGCATCTCCCCGATGTCTCCAGGAGAAGTTCTCTCGTTTTTCGAAAGGTTATCAGGGCGCACCAGAACCATATTGAATTCCTGTCCTGATCGGACAGGATAGAAAACAGCGTGCTTGTCTGGACCTAGCCACACAGTCACAGATTTCCTGGAGCATAAATCGGCAACTCGCGGATTGTGCAGCCCGAGTAGTTCTTCTTTCGAGAATGTGCCTCTATAGGCCAGGTCGCCCGTCTCCTGCGGATCCATAGCCCGTCCGTAGATGCTTTGACGCACATTTGACCAGAGTCCTAGAGGTATCACATCAAAGCCTGTTTCTTGCGATTAGCATGTTGGGAGACGAACCATCAGCGCCAACTATCACGTCTCCTGTGAAGATCGTTCCATCACTCAAGTAAATCTGGTTCAGCTCCACGTCAACCTTGGAAACCTGCTGGCCAAGCCTCAGGTCAGCGCCATGTGCCAGCGCCGCTTCGAGGAGGATCGCATGATAGTCTTCTCGGTGTATCACCCTAGACACTGATTAGAGAGCTTATTCGGGAATCAAGTGTGAACCCTTACATCCATGGATAGCCAAGGCTTCGAAGACAATGCTCTCCTAACGGCTTGGAGGCTAGCAATGCTCCGTCCGCATACCGTCTCACATCTAGCTGTTCCAATGTGGTTGCCTTGAATGCCATCTTTTCCAACAGCCCAAAGCTGTCCATTACTCGCGTTGCATTTGGGGGGACCTGAATACCTGCCCCAACCTGCTCAATGTGTGAGCACATTTCCAGACGCAGCTCAAATTTGCCATCGAATCTGTCGAAGAGATTGGAGACCTACCGCACTGATTGTCTCGGCCTTCTCAAGAATGATAGTCTTGAGACCTTGCTGACCACATGCAACCGCGCAAGCAAGACCTCCAAGTCCTGCCCCAACAATGATAATATCCAGTTTCCCGGTCTCGAAGGTCATGATGATGAAGAGTTTCAGCGATCTCACGGAATTAGGGACAACCAATACGTTGTTTTCAGCAGGCTGTAAGTCGTGTTTTTATGGAAGTGGTCTGAGGAGCAATGACTGAAAGCTACGTATAAATCAGGTCCTGCGGGAAGTTGTCCCGGTATTGAAGCCCTGGTTGTAGCAGATGCCGGTGGCCGCCTTGCAATACCGGCAGCTGTTCACCAATTGCACGCCAGGCAGACCTCCTTTAGAGTTCGACGGAAGTTACAGACATTCCCCAGGCGCCGACAGGTTCTCTAATGCCTGCAGAGATCAGAGCGCAACCCTTCAAAATCACGTCAAAAGAGAAAAGAGTGACTGGATAGGTCGGAAATCACATACCAAAAGTCGATTCAGGAATCTGATAGGTAAGAGCCATATATATGTCTATGAAAGTGGCCGGTCCTGCTCCCTGCTCACTATATGGGTTGAAAGACAAAGAGCAGATAGCTTTTAAGTCAAACCAACAAGATCCCCGTACATCTAATAATTCTCTACTAGGTGTGACGTCAAAAAGCAAAGCTATAATACCAAGACAGTCATCAGACAGCAACAGCTGTCTCTAGAGAAAGCTGCGCCGGCTTCCCCTCAACTATGTTTGGTGGCAGTGGTGGCTCCTTGCCAGCATCTTCCACATTACCAGTAAGAAACGCAAGGGGTATATTCGGACCCCAAATATACAGAGAGCTTGGTGCTGCAGCCTCCCGCGTATATGGTGACAAGTTATTTACAAGGTCGCCATCAGAATAATGCTCCACAACATTCCCAGCTTCATCGAACCTGTGTGCTGAGCGTCAACTCACGTGGATGCTCCAAAGCGGTGCCTTAACATACCAGTAATCAAAGATTTGACTGCCAAGTACGTGGCGGCCTATCCCCCAGCAGTTGACCCATCCCTTCTCGGCCAAAAAGTCGTGTCCTAGGGACTGTGTGTCGAAGTCACTGACCTCGTAGCTGGAGTGATGTATGTGTGGTGGGACGTACTCTGGCCCACTATTAATGAAAAATGACTACCGTGAATGTTAGAGCCGTTGGAGTGGTACAGGGCCAAACACTAAGTATCTTACATGGTGGTCCGTATACTCTGAACCTAGGTCAATATGACAAAATGTGGTCTCGTCTTTCCCTGTCGCCGGATCAAAGACCGAATCCGTGGGGCTGAGATTCAAAGTGGTCTTGTACCAATCGAGAGTACTTTCGAATTTGCTTTTCGGTACCGTGTATCCGTAGTGGCCCAATTTATGAACTGGACTCGGTCCTGGCGTGAATCGGCGGGTCTGTCCTCGGCGTGTCTTGACAGTCGCAGTGTTCATGCTTTCTCCGTGTACCTCCAAACTCACGTCCTGAACTTCCTTCTTCAGAACCTGCCCGTGAACAAAGCCTACAATGAAGCCATTCGGGTCTGTGACTCTGACAACTTTGCCACCTCCTGGAGCATCCAGATTCTCGATTGGTGTTGCTGATGGAAGTTGTGACGTCTTCTCCAATTCCTCAAAGCTGTCAACGACCCAGAATCCCCCTATGAAGTGCCGCTTGGAATCTGGCGACTGCTCGGCTATCACAAGAAAGGGGTCCTGACCGTAGCCGCCCAAATACACCCGGCTGACGTCATTCCTCTTGCTCTCCAAGCCGAAATCACTTAAAAAGCTCAAGGACTTCTCAAGATTCGGATACTGATAATGCACATGTGACAGCCTCGTGACGCAAACTCTTGACTGAGACATGGGAAGACGTCGAGAAATACTAGGTAGAATTGAAGGAAAGAACCAGGTGATTGAGAAAAATGCTTGCTTTTGGATACACCCGATGGAGAGTGGAAAAGAACAGCGACATATATCTGATTGGAGTCAAAGCCCGTCCCAGCAGGCTTGGCGAAACTCAACGCGAACGGTGTTGTGAATACAGAATCATCGGTGATCAGCGGGGGCGGCGTTACCGAAACACGGCACTCATCGTGGGCCGTGGCCGCGACGTCCACGAGCAACCTGAGCGTGAATGACCATTACTAAGCTTTGAGATTGAGATGGTATGTCACCCTCGTGAATGGAGCTGAGAAGCAACGCTCTTGTACGGACGCTATGAGTTGGTCCGTCAGGGAGATCGTGCGCCAACGACTCTCGCGCGAGGTTTCGGGCTTTATTTGCACAATAATTGTCGACGGACCGCTCTTTGAGGGTCACATTATGTGAGCATCCCATCTGATCATCGGCAAAGAGGCGTGTGCGACTGAGGTCATCTGCTGAATCGCAGAATAGCAAGACTCGATCCGAAGATCTGCACGGGACGACGGCGGAGCCTGTCTATGAATAGCTCCCCTTTGATCATCCAACCTATATCTTGTACTCGTAAGATTACTCCCGCCTTTCACTACTTCTTGAAATTGACAGTGCGGTAGCTCCAAAACAACAGGACCGCCGAAATATATGATGAATACTCCAAAACAATGCTGTAACAGATGATCTTTTACGTTCGAGGCATATGCCATTCCGCAAAGGGTGCTCTCTTACAGTACAAGAAGCTGATTTTCAGCTGTGATCTTGGATTCAAGTCTGTCTACTATCAATTCACGACTGTACGTCAAGATGATTACCATCACAAGTCATCCCTGCCAACCCAGCTCATCATCTTCTAGACTGGCTGAATGATGTGAAACTTTTTGGTGGGAGCCTACGGCTCCCGTATCGTTCTCTATGACGGGAGCCCTCTGTATCCCCATACAACCTTGCAGCTTGCGCTTCTCAGCCAACAGAAGTAAGGCTGCCCCTTGAATATAAAGCCGAAGGTTAGAACACGTTCTGACAAAGGATTTCCCTTGAAGAATCACACATTGAGGGACAAGCCCAAAGTTCCTTGGATCACTGCGACAGGTCTATCGAGTACAAAGCTGCCATTCCAGAGTCTGCAGTCGATGAACTCGGCTGGCTCGCCTCTCACAGCGGAGCTAAACCGTTGGGTTTACCAGAGTTTCCCAAGTCGCGTTGGGCTATTCAGTGGCTCTGGCGGAACAGATCTCATGGAGGGCAGTATGTAGTAATCCTTCGGGCGATATCGTGACGGTGCTAGCTTATGGAAACGTCTTTCTATTTGCGGTGGGATCTCCGATGGTCGACGTCTACCCGTGCGAGATTTCTGTCCCCTCTCTTGGGATGAACGTTCAGATTTGGGACGAGAAGGGTAGCAATATCGAGGAACTTGGCGAGCCAGGCGACCTCGTGCTAGTCAGTCCTTTCTTCAGCATGCCGATGATGTTCTGGAGTAAGGGCGACGAAGAAATGTATCGAAAGGCGAATTTCAAAAGATATCCTGGAATCTGGTGCCGCGGTGACTTCATCAAGAGATCGCCGGCCACAGGCGGCTATGAGGTCCTGGGTCGAAGCGACGGAGTGCTGAACCCTGGATGTAAATTGCCTCGTTCCAGTACTCAATATTTAAGAGGCTCATCAAACGGTGCAGGTGTTCGATTTGGTACAGCAGAGCTCTACGACATTTTCGACCGCTTTACCGAGATTGAGGACTGCATTGCGGTTGCTCAAAAATTACGCCTTCAAGATGGAAGCATCGATGAATAGGTGCTGCTTTCCTTGAAGTTGCGTACTGGCTCACTAGACACAAGGCTTCGCAGTAGGCTTGCTGCTGCGATACGAGAAGGATTGAGTGCATGGCATGTGCCGACACATATGCTGCAGGTCGATGACACTCCCTACATGGTGAATGGCAAGAAGATGGATATTCTTGTACGATACCTGGTCAATGGTAAGGCGGTGACGGTTGGAGGCGCTGCGGCGAATCCTGAATGTCTAGATCAGTGCGCTGGCGCACGCAACACCGGCCAAAACCTACTGGGGAAGCTGTGAGGAGCGAGACACATTCAAATGCCTAGAAACTAAATTCATTCTCCCCTTTGTCCCAGATCAATGTTTGAGAAGTAATAGTTCGAATCATGTAGATCCGAAAATTCGAGGCTCTCGCTACCATGACCTGCAGTGTCCTCGAAACCCATAAAGCCAATGTCAGCGTAGTCGATACCCATTGTGCTGAGGGATATTCCGGGGAGGTCTCCATGAGTTGAGGAGTAAGTTCGATTTGTCGCTATGTTTGCGTCGGAAGGATCTTCATGGTGTTGTTGAGGGGGTAGATTGATACTTGTGGTGGAGCTTGCTCTTATTTCGGCCTCTCTGGGCGACGATGTGGCGACCTTGATTGATGGCGGGAAGAATGTCGCATATCGAGCTGCTAGGTCGACGTCCTTCTCCCCCAAGGATTTCCTCGATTCGATTATTTCGGCAAGCTCTGTAGGATCGTCAGTATTTACTATCCAAAACTTTGAATACAGTAGCCTTACTCAACATGGAACAACCTAGTCCCCAATATTGTGCAAAGGTACGTAATACGAGACCTATCAGATCATGATGTGAGGACAAGACGGCGGGGCTTGCAGTGCAACTGCTCCTGAAATATACGGGCAGTAACATGCATACAAGAAACGGGTGTGCAATCTGGATCTGACTCGCAGACCACCGAGATGCAATGGATGAGATATCCCGAATACGTGTGTCGGATGCGTCACTAGTGTGTAGCCTCGTGCTGACTGGGCTTTGGGAATGCTCCTTTTTAACAACAGCATTTGAAAGCATGAAAAAGGCAGTGGACAGCATTAAATGCATTCCCAAAACCCAGTTATCTCGAGCCGACGGTTCTGCTCCCAGTACAGGCTGGACTGAGTTCAAATCCAAACTGGACGGTAACGATAATTTGAAGCAGCTCAAATCGTTATTCAAGAGCAGCATATCTGTCTCAGAGATTCCCTCTCAACGTTGAATGAGCTCGTGAATGCACCCGACCATATGGTTTGCAACGAGAAACCATGCGCGAGCATCTTGGTTGACGGTTCCATCAATAGACTTCCAAGCCTCGCCAACATTAGACTTCAATATTGAAGATGGGGTATTCCTTCCCGAAACCCAGTCATCGTCCGAGATGGGGAGCATCACCTTCATGCGGCGTCGATCAATAGCAAAAGGTCTTCTGCTCAGGATGGACCCAAAGGTATCCAGCTCCCAGACGAGCCACCAGGCCCTGCGCTTTTCCTCCTTTTTCCACGACGCAGAAAGATAGCCATTCTGGCAGTCGATATGATCCGACCCGCCATCTTCGTCATCGTAGTCCATCTCAGAAAGTTCCAATTCATAGGCAAGACGCACACAAACGCCAACAGCTATCCAGCCCTGTGTGGATAGGCCTGACGTGTAGCAGTAGACCGAAAGCAGGATGCATCCTTGCAAATACGGTAGAGATGGAGACTCAAGATTTCTTGCTTGGTCGTACATCGCCTTAGCCATTTTTCCGAAGCGTTCCCCTCGAGAAAGAGGTTCAATATTGACCAGAGCTGTGGAGTTGGAGTACCGAGCTGCAAGAGCAAACACGCACAAGAGAATGAGTCGTTCTTCAATCAAGAGATTGTCCAGTGCATATCGTCCGTCTCTTTGCTGCGTCGTGTAATGGGAGAGAAAGGAAGGTTTATGAAGGAGTGGTAACCAAGGTTGGACATGAACAAAATAAAGATCAATGAGATGTAGCGCGAGTTCTCCTGATATTTCATCGAACTGCAGTGCATCCTTGGCTGCATCCCGGCGCTCTGTGGGGTATATTGATTTCTGCATCACCAGGCTAGGATTGTTGCTTGGCGGAGCGGGCGAAGTTTCCAGGGGCATATCCACCGGGTTGCGCTCTGATTCTACTGTGGTATCCTCACGAAGAAGCTGGCGATCCTGTTGTCCAATCTGGTCCGTTGACTCAGGAGCTTCGATGACTGAACTTGTTCTCCGTGGTATCACCAGGTTTTCGGCGGGTTCGGAAATACTGTCAAGCAGGTTTAACAGCCTGCCCAGATTATCATTGATCTTTTGCGACTTAGTTCTCTCTGGGGCGGCCTTGCGAAACAATGGGATCCTGCGTTTGCTGGGGAAATCGCAGACTGCGCCGGTCCGTTGGCAGAGTCCACAAACTGGACGCTGCTTGTCACATCTGGACTTCTTGCGATTGCACTCCTGGCACGCTCGGGCTGACCTGGCGGCGGGTATTTCGGACATCTCGAATCGTACCTAAGATCAAGTCAGGCCTGGAGAGAGGCAAGACACTGCTAACGGCCCGGAGAAAGTGAGGCTAATATGGTTGACAGGGCGGAGCAGAGTAGTGCAGAGTAGAGTAGAGCATAGCAGAGCCGCTCCTTAGAGCAATTATATGAATGCAGCTAGCAGCCAGGGCACAGGGTGTAGGGGATGAAGCTATGTAGTTGTTGCGGACGCGGTGCAGGAAAAAGAGTAGGACAAGGACAATGATAAGGGATTGGAGGGAGAAAAGGGCTCTTTCACTCACTCACTCACATGCTCTCTCTCATTCACACGCATAATCACCAGCTCCGTGGAGACGAAAGCTCGCGCCCCCTATATAGGTAGCGTAGCTTCCCCCTTTATCTCTGGACACCCCGCAACACCGGAAGAAGCGGCGGCATTACCTTTTTTTTAGAAAGTTAAAAGGCGACTAGAATCTCAATACAAGGGGAAACCTAAATGAACACTACCAATGGAATGTAAAGGGAAAGCGGGGAGCTGCACGTGATGGAGAGGAGTACAAACAGCTACCTACCTACAATCTGCGTGCTTATACGCTGCGCCAGCACGAACCGCAAAGTAAGACAGCTACGAATTTGAGAGGGTGTATTGTGTAACCTATATAGGTAATATATCTTGAAGCTGGACAGACTCGCCCAGAGACCGCGAACTTATGTAATCACACGTGATTTCAGGAATAGCTTTGCCCCATGAAGGCCAGCTAGAACACGTGAAGAAAAGGAAAACGTCGAAAGGCTCAAAACGGGGGGAAAAGGCATAATATAGTTATGGGCAACTAAGCCTCGCGGGAGCATGATGGCCTCTCTCCAGTCGTTCCTGCTTGCTTTCGGACTCAGTGCTTCGTTCGATTCCATTGTTCATTGGCTTGAATCTATAGATAGATTCAAGATTCAAGTTCTCTGTGCTTCGGTCCAGGAAGGGGGAAAATTGATATATACATCGGAGTATTGAGAACTAACAGGTACGTCATACTGTAACGCGGAATGGAATCAAAGCATGTTACTCCTCTATCTAAGGATACCTGCAATTATGCCAGCAGTATACCATGATCATCATGTTCTGACAGATGATGTCTACATCAGTGTTTACTACATCGATGTGTCGAGTGTCCACATCCAGCAAGGAGTTGATGCTGCTCACTACCTCGCACGCCTCAACAAAATCACACACATGAATATTTTTGTCTTTTGGGTCCTCTATTATCACTTTGCCGTTCTTTTGCTCGTTGAATGGAACACTCGTGCTGTACTGCAAGTGCATACCTGGTTCCTTTGTTCAATCTCTGTTTAGTCAGAACATAGAACAAGCTACTAGTAAGATATCTGAAGAGGATGACGTTGGATATTCATTGTTCAGCCAACCATCCAAATCATGTCAGTCGGCTAGAATTGCTTCGAGGTCATTGTGCAAGTCGGTTCGGCTTGTATACGTTATTCATCTTAAACAAAATGGAAGCCAACGGGATATCAAGAATCTAATAGTTGGCTGTTAAAGATACATGGACGTGCGATTATTACAGGATGTCATAAGTAGTAGCGATGCTTTGAATCTTCGATATGTGTTAGGCAGTTCACACTCTGGATAGTGGCCAGATCTCCTGGGACTGATTTGTATATGTAATTAATTTATTTTTGTGTTCCGATACTACAGCCTCGACGGCCCTCGACGGCCAAAAAAATGTACTACTATGAATGGATTCTACTCTCCTGCGGACGGTATTGATCTTTGCTTCATGATCTTTCTTTCCCCTTCTCTTTTGTCGCCGCCTGGAAAAATAATATACGGGCATCGCACTACATGGTGTAGATCCTGGTGAAATGAGCATAATGCAATGCTAGAAACTCTACGGTTGGGATGGAACACTCAGATCAAAGATGGCTGGAAGATGAGAGGCCGACTTTTCCGTCCAAGGACAGCTCAAGCCCGCCCTCTTGCGATCAAAGTCGTCTCTCTCGTTTGACTCTTCAAAGGCTAGGAGTGGGCACGATCGGTAGTTCTTCTTACTCTCATCATGCGTATTATGCCACTCATTCATCAGATCCTTCCAAGTCAAGAGGTGGATCTCCAAATAGCGGGCACGCTTGTGCGAGTACTCATTGTTATGGTATTCCTTCAAGGAGATCTCTGTGATCTTCTCGAGGCTTCGGAAAGGTCTGAAGCGACAAGCTGAGGAAGGACACTCGCGGTATCGGAGAGCAAGGAGGTATTCATCAAGCCATTCCACTTGAGCACAATCTGCTCGAAGCGATTTCTCGTCGGTAATGACGTGATTGAAGGTTGATGAGCCGCCCTTGAGCTCGATGAGAACTTCCACTGGACGTCCAGGACGTCTTTTTTGAAGTCGAACCAAACGGGACGGTCATCAATGCCGCCGAAGAATAGCTTGTAACGCTCCTTGCAAAATTTCCGTGAGTCCTAACAGATGCTAAGAAGAACGGGTGTCTAACGATTCGGGCTGAATCTAGTGGTCCAACGCTCTTGGAAGCCGATCAAGTACTTGGGATTGGCAATGTTGGGTCGAGCCTGACCAGGCGATTGCCGGATCGAGCAAGTGCGGACTGGGAGGTCTGCAGCAGCTGCCTGCCAATCATGACTTGTAGCTCTCCGGGGAGCTTTGGGAACAGCTCGAAAGAATCGAGTGTCTGGTAGAATGGCAGAGCTTCGAAGAAGCTGAGGTTGATAGTTGCCAGGTCGATGAAGTCAAATGGCAGAGGCTCGAAGTAGCCGAGATTGGTAGCTGGTTGGCTACTGATTGTGGTTGACATATTTGTTGATTGTCGGTTTGCGGATTTCTCCTGTGAATTTGGTTTGGTTTGAACTGACTTTCAGCGGAGATTGGTGAGCTTATATCTGGGAACTTGGAACCTGTCTCCTGAGACCATCTCTGTTCTCACGATCTTGCTGAGTTGTTGCAAAGTCAGATCCTTCTCGTCATGTTGACGAATCATCTGGCCAGGATTCAGGAATGTCAGAGTTTCGCTGTCCGAATGTTGTTCGAAAAGTATTCAGGCAATAAGGCTTCCACAGAACTTCACTACATATATGTGAGAAAATACACAAGCTGATCTGACGGATACCTTCAAATTGATTGTGATAGTAGCAGCATTGGAGCTCAGCCTATTTCGTACACTGTTTACACTGCCCCTTAGCCAACAACAAAGTTAAGCGGGTCGTAAACACGTAAAATTAGGAGTGTCAGAATTTCAGATAATTTATGGCATCCAGTACAACAACGGCGTGTGAAAAGACGGAAGCACAGATGAGCTTTAGTACTGTTCGAAGGAAGAACAGTAATAGGAGTTACTAGACCTCTGCAAGTGCTCCTACTATCAAAGTCCAATCGACACGGGATGTGGTCCGCTGAGTCCAATAGACTGATGTTCCATACAGCGGTCCACACTTGGAAAAAAAATTATCTTAATCTTTTGCAATATCGCAATCATATCACAGAAGCACTAACACCAGAAAACAAACCTCCCCTGATTTCTCTTGCTTCCATGGCATATCAGATGCTGTGCTGATTGCAGCGCATTGATCAACTTGTTTGCAGGCGATCAAGTGAGAACAGCGGCAATAACACCAATGTCCAGCCGAGCTCCTCTAACATTTACTTGAAAACATGCGCTGATCTACTAGCCATCCAAGAATTCCAAATCCCTCGGGTTCCCAAAGACATCACAAGGACAAAACCTCCACGCACCCCTATACTTACGCATATACCAGTACTTCACCAAGTAAGGTACAAAGAATGGGAACGGAGGCCACCAAGCATGAACGCCTCCCTCAAATTTTGTGTCGTTTGCTCCTAGACTGATAGGCAGAACCAAATCCTGTTGTGTAGTCAGAACAACGGACTGAGAATAACCTCTTTTATGACACGGTGTGTCCTGAGCACACGCAAAAGCCGCAAGATGCAATGGACCTACACAAGGGAAATTGGAATTCTGAATCTCACCTGATCCTTCATGTTTTTCATCACAGCCTCTTCCAAGACACCCCACGCGTTCTTCAATTCTTTTCCACCATATTTGTCCAACGCCAACAACGTCCCAATCTCCGCCCTCAAATGCCTTTCCAGCACCACCGAAAATCCATCCAGTAACGCCTTGAACTTAACAGCATCATACTCCTCTGCTTTTACGGTCGTGACATAGTCATGAAATTTCTCCAACCCAGCATCGAATGCTTGGTGGTCGTTGACGTTCGCTTCCATGATGCCGGGTACTTTAGTGTAAGCTTCTACAGCAGGGAAGAAGAATTGCTCTTCGCCCCAGTGGTGGTGATGTAGTGCCAGGTAGAAGGCTTTGCAGAAGGTCAGAAAGTCGGCGATGTCAGTGGGTGCGCTAATGTATGCGCATTGGAGGTACATGGCGTTGAGGCTGCGGATGAGAACGTTGTGTGCCAGAGTCATTTCTGTGGCGACGTTGATGGTCTCGGGGGCGTACTGGAATATATAGTTCAGCTCGATGCTCTCTGATGTTCAGAGGAATCCAGGAATCCTCACTCAAATTTACATATTAAACCAAGTGATTGTTGCGACTTACCTCGGGCGTTTGTTCCGGCGGCGATATCAATGGGATTGGGCCGTCGACCCATGGCTTGTTCGACATGATGAATGATTTCCCGTCTGAGGATTGCCGATAAGTTGTCTTCCTAAGTAGACCAGAATTGAACTCTGAGTATCCTAGTAGCAAGTATTAACTTGCAATCAAAATGCACCGCGCACTAAATTCGTTGGACCCTTTGGACATATAAGTGACAATCGAGTCCAAAATCGAAGTCCAATTGATCTTGCTGAGCTCCAGTTGTAGCAATGAAGAAACCAGACAGAGAGCCACGCTGATCGTAGATCACAAAATGCTAGCAATTTTCCACTTACAAGTGGCGTCCGACCCTCCTTTAAGAAAGATGACAATTCGATGCCAATGCAAGACCAAGAACTTTATCCCAACGTTCCGAGAACCGAGCTGAACACCTACTGCAAGTCTCTCGCACACATCTCTGTCCCCCAGCTCTCGCATGCATAGCAGTTCGCCAGCCAACCGATAAGACGGACTCGTACTCACCAAAATCATCTCCATTTTTGCACGGTAATAAGTCTCTCTGATTTCACTTCCTCTGTCCTTACGATCGCGTCTATCACGACTGCACGACTCAGTAATCCCTACCTTGTTGCAATTCTCTGACGAACATCGCGTCGGCGTGAGAAATTGTAGCCAGTAACGTAGCAACCATTCATAAACATTTTCCGATAAGGGAGTGTGTACGAGATAGTGCTGACGTGATGTGGATACTGTGGAGTTTGGGGCTGCAGAGAAACAAGCTTGCTCAATTCAGGATTATTGGTGATTGGTGAAGCGAGAGGCGCAGCCGGCGAGGACGAGGACGAGATGTCGGGTTCGGGTCCTGAGAATAGAGAGATGGACGGTGAGGTTTGGAAAAGCGGTGAGACGAAAGAGACGAAAGCCATTTTGTTGATGATCAGTTTGAATTCTCTGGCGATTTCTCGGACAGATGTCATCCATCGAGCTCGTAAGCTGGGAGCCAGAAATCAATGAACGAACAGGGTTCGACCCCCAGTCTATTCTGTAAGCTGAAGATACGAGATATGCAGGAGAGTATCCAATACTGCTCACTTTGCCAACAACGCCATGCCTAGCTCCCGAAACTACTTTCCAAACAGGGTATCCAAACAACAACACTGGAAACAAAAAAGTCCACGGACCCGGAACAGAATTATCAAACAGAAATCTCCCTCCTCTCACTGACGGCTCTTGTCCTCGAATCTAGAGGCACACTCATCTGCACCGCCAACCCCTCCAGCACCTCAACCTTTTCTTTCAACCCCACAACAATTTCCAGCCCTCCTTCCAAATCAGCCATAATCAACGGCAGCAAATCACCCTTAAGATCATCCAACTCATCCTGCAACTCCCTATTCTTCTCCTTCAACCTCACCATCTTCCTCCTATCCAACTCCCTCTCTTCTCTAATCTCCTTCTCGACTCGCTCCATCCTCCTCCCCGTCAACCTCTCCTCAAGTGCTCGTTCCCTCTCTCTCGCTTCCTCTTTGCGCTTAGCCGTCGCGTTCTCCGCATTCCTTGCATTCTTCTCCGTAAATTGAAAAAGCGCTTCGATTTGATCCTTAACCGTCATCTGATACTGCAAATTCCAATCCCTCTGCCTCTGCAGATCTTCACTCAACATCTGCAAATTAGCTTCCAGATCATGCAGCTCCTCTTCCTTCAGCGAATTCGCCTTTTCTAGTTCCTCAAGACGAGATTTCAACCCTGAAGTAGCGGCTTTCGATTCTTCCTGTGAGGTTTGTAAGTCGAGGATTTATGCTACGAGAGAGAACCTGTGTTTGTCTGATTCCCTAATGCTGTTTTCGATGGAGGTGAGTCGAGATTCCATTTTTGCGCGGAGGGTACGGGACTCCAGCTCGGAAGACTCGAGTTCTCTGATGCTGGCTTCGAGGTCTCCGCGCTGGGTTTCGGTGTTCAAGTCCTCTAGTTCCATGATCTTGGACTTCAGAGCAGATAATTGCTCTTCCATTCCCTCATCCAACTTCCGCAGGTCTGTTTTCAGATCATCGATACGGTCCATATTACGGTGGTCGAATTTAGCCAGAGAGGTCAACATCTTATCGAGCTTGACATCGCAGTCCTCAGAAGTCTCTTTGATACGAGACCCCATGCTCTTCAACTGCTATTTGTTCTTCCCCTCGCTTACATCAAGACGCTCCTTGACCTCCCGCAGCTGTATCCTCGTCTTCTCTTCCGACCAGTCCAGCTTCTCCGTCAATTCGTGCGATAAATTCTTGCATTTCTCTCCCACTTCATCAAGATCCTCCTTCAGCTTCTCCATTTTCGCGGTATTCAGCTTCTCAGCCTTCTCCTGCCGTGACTCCAAAAACGGCATCCGTATCGAGCCAATATGATTTTCATTTTCCAGAGCTTTTAAATACTGTTCTCTCGTAGACGCCAGATTCTGAGTCGCTCTCTGTGCATACACTGCCAGCGGCTGCTGCGAAATGTTAGATTCGATCCCCAAATCCATGACCTTTGGAGGAGGGAACATCATTGTATCTTTGAAAGCGGCCTGCTTAGAAACAGGATGGGCGAGCTTCTCCTTGATATCATTCTGATGTGCTTTGCTCCTCTCGTGGGTAACAAGTCCATGAAAGTTGGCCTTCGGTGACTTGTCGCAGTCGAGACATTTAATGTTCCCATTGTCTGTTTCGAAGCTGCTGTCTGGGTATTTATCGCAGAGATCTCGGACAATTTCATAGACACCCGCGTCCGGAGTATCTCTCCTCTTTTCCTCCTTGAATCGAATATCCTCAAGTCCAAATGTCCCAGAGCATTCATCATTACCCTGGCTCAAGTTCAAGTTCTCGAAACCAGACAAACTCCCAGCTTTTCTAGGTGAAGCAAATAGTCTCCCATGTGCACTTGTCCTTCGAGATCCGCTCAATGGTGTGCCAGATCGTATTCTCTTCGCGCTGCGTCTCGGTGTAGAGTTTGCATAGCGATGAGGACTGATACGGTCGAAACTGCTGCTATCATCGCTAGCTGCTCTGTCGAAAGGGCGAGTTCTCTTTCGCGACGGGGTCTGCATGAAGGGTTGTTCGGACGGAGGAGGGATGAGAGGGACGGCATTGGCTGTCATGGCCTTGTATGCGTCAGTATGCCGACCTGGAGGAATTGGTTAGCTTAGCTGGTGTGATGCCTTTGGGGGAAAAGGATGGCATACGGATCTCGTCTGCGCGCTCAATTGAATCTTGCTGACTGCTCCTGTCCAGTTGAAGAGATGGCACTTCAAATCATTGGCTTCTCAGTAGAAATCTCCTTTTCGGTTGAAAGTTCCATTTGTTTTGGAGTCAGGTTTGCCTGCCGCGTCTGTGGAGTAGCTGTTGGTTATGCCTTCCGGCGAATTACTTTACGATCCTCTATCATCTCCTTAGTGGCATCAATGAGTTGTCCATTCTCGCGCCTCGATGTATTCTACAAAGACTTCGAACCAGACCAATTCAGGTCAACACCATTTCGCCTGCTATACCATGCATACCATACCATGCCATGCAATGCAATGAAACGCTCAAAAGCTCGAAAACGCCTTCCCACCAAGTGTATTAATTTCGCTGCAAAAATGTGTTGAGCCCGTACGCCATCCCATGTCATGCTCTGACCAAGGACAATCACCATCATCTGTTATGCACTCCCCTGCTTCCAAATTGTGTGCGAGAGTTTATCATCCAGCCGTCAATCCAGCTTCAGAACTTCCGTGGCTTCCTGTTTGGAATAAGCGGTTGTGAGCTCTTAGGAGGCTGCGAGCTCTTCGGAGGCTGAGAGCTACTTGGCAGCTGTGAGTTTCTAGGTGGAGCTGCTGCCGGCTGAGCATTCTTCGAAGCACTTTGATTATTTGAGCCACTTGTACCTGTCAATGAAGAGGGGGGAGGCCGAATTGGAGTCGAAGCATTGCTGTTTGAAGCAGGTGGTCTAACAGCGGCAGGTGACGAGGTCGACGTAAAAGGAGGTCTGCTTATACTTCCAGCTAAGCTGGTTCGTAAAGGTGGTCTGATTGGTGTTGAAGGACCACTACCACTACCGGTTGCGAGTTGCGAAACCCTTGAAGCTGTATTGGTAGCAGCCATTTGGGAAGAGCTCTTTGGTGTGCTCGATCCACGTTCATGGTCGCTTCCAGCCACACTCCTTGGTGTTGAGTATGTCTTGAGCAGCGCAATTTGCGCAGCAGATCTCTCCTCTTTCTTCTCCAAGCTCTTAATACGCTCCGCCATCTTCTCCTCCCTCTCCGCGCTGACCTTCATCATCTCCTCCATGCGCTGCTCAAAAGATTTCCTCGACTTCATCTCGCTGACCTGCTTGTTCTGCAAATCCTCGATACAGGTCTTCTGGATCTCAACAACGTCTGAAAAGTATTTGACCCACTCATCGAACTTTTTGACCTTCTTCGTGAGGCTCTCGATATGCTTGTCTTGTGCAGAAAAGCGTTCGGTGAGGAGGTCGATAGATTCATTAAGTGGACCGACGGAGTTGCGCACTGACTCTACCAGATTCGTCGTGCTCTGGTTACCCTCTTCGACGACCTCAATCCGAGCGATGAGCTTCTTCAGGGAGTTTGCAAAGCTCTCGTTGGCTTCTAAAATATGGCCGCGAGTAGTCTCCAAAGTCTTGATGCGGTCTGAATTACTTGTGATAAGTTGTGTTGCTTCCTCCAAGGAATGGTCATGTCGCTCTAGGAGTGCGAATCTAGCATTGATGATAGTATTCCCCCGTTCCAACTCGTCCTGAGATTCAAGCAATTGAATCTTGGACGATTCCAACTCCTGAATCCTCTCATGGATGCCGGCGATACCTCCGCTGGCCTCCGTAGGATATTCACGATTCAGAAGATCATCGAGCTTATCTTCCAACCCGTCTTGTTTCTGACCCAGAGTCTGCAGAAGCCTTGAAAGATCGGTGCGGAAATTTTCCACTTCCACCCAACGAGATTCGTGTTGTTCATCTCTACCCAGAAGGGCTTCTAGCTGATCGCTAACTTCACTAGGAATAGCCTGTGAGCGTGCGAACATTTGGACAAGATTGTCCATGCCAGATATCACGGCGTCGCGCATAGACTGTACGTGGGCGGCATGCTGGGCTTCACGGGATCTGAGGCTGGCGATTTCCTGTTCGATCTTCACATACTTATTATTTGTTTGTCCAAGCAGTGTACCATAATGCTCAAGTTTCGTCTTCTTTTTCCTATTGCTTTCTTCCAGAACCTCGAATCTCTTGGACACCTCTGTCCGGAACAAGTCATCAGGGGCTTGTAGGGAGTTTGTAGAAGGTGGGGTGGGATGAGAAAGGCCGTTTTGGATAGGCGGAGCTGGATCATGGACAGAGAGGCTATTCCGATCTGCGAGAGCATCTCTGGTCCTAGGACGGGGCGGCTTGTATTTGAAAGCCTTTGTAGGAAGTCCGTACATGGACTGTAGGAGTTCCATCGACCCAGGGGACGTTGAGCGTCTAGGAGTGCTATGCGAAGACGAGTCCTTTCCCACGGATACGGCAGGGTTTTGGCGATGTGCATATTGATTTTGATCATGGCCTCTTTGGCTTGCAATTCTTTTGAGAACCCCCATTCTCCTCTTGGTCTCTGTAGTCTCCCTTGGCAACTCTCCCATCCGATCTAGCTTTGACATGACGTTAGAAACATGCGATTCTGCATTCAAGTGAATCTGGAGTTTTGCGATAGAGCCCTGGAATTTCGTAGCAACCCTCCGCCCATCACAATCATGACAAATAACCTGGAAGATGTGGCCCGAAACTGTCTCCTCAATGATGACTTCAAATGCATCATTTGGATAACTCATGTGGAGTTCATCAAATTCGAGAGCGTCGGATGGCGCAAAGTGCTGGATTAGAGGTAGAGTAGTTCGAAAGTAATCCGCAAGGGTCTATGTCTGTTAGCTACGCAAGACATTTCTTTTCTCGAGTGTATCATACCTTACTCTCACGGCGTTGGATCAAAAATATTGAATTCTCGTCAGGCGTTTCGATGGATGGCATCAAAGTATCCGCTGGCACGATTTGTGGTGGGGCAGACATTTCATGTGGAGGCGGACTTTTCGGAAATGTGAGAATAGGAATTATCTCGGACTGATCTGATCCGCTAGAACTGGAACTTACTTCTCGGGTGGGGTCAGTTCGTTTATGTTTCTGCCGCCTGGGCTTTGCTTGTGGCTTCGATTGTAGCTTCGGTGCTCGGGCTTTGATAGACGACGAAGCTGCTTTTTCTTGCTTGGTCGCCCGTTAGCTATCCCTGTAAACATCCTGTGTGCGCTTTCATACCTTGACAATAACGACATCATCATCTTCGAACTTAGATTCAAGCTTCGAAGGAGGAGGAGTATCTTTGCGCTGGAAGATGTTAGTGAATGCCTGAAAATTAAATCTTGTCATCTTACCTCTACTTTGACTCTTGATCGCTCGGCAGGACTGAGATCCTTCAAGAACTTCTCCAAATTCGTCACCGCCTTCTCCGCAACCTGATCAAGTACTGCCCAAGTCTTGAAAGTCCAAACCCAATGGGAGATATCAGTCAAGCCTCGATCAGCCGTATAATCAGCAGGACGGCAATCAGGATGCAAGACGTAAGTGCCTTCTTCCGCCGAGACTCTGGTCAGAACGTCGTCCTACAATCGTTAGTAATGGGTCCCAGTCAATGACGGAGTGAATCACCTCAACCATCCGTGCCATCAATCGCATTACTAGATTGGCTCTTTTTCTCACTTCCGCAACAGGCGTCACAGCCATACTTGGGAAGAAGTGATCTTCACGAATCGTGCCTGTTGATTCGGGGCTACTGATGGACTGGACTACTGCATGGACGAAGTCGATGTACTCCTCGCAAGAAGGCAATTCCTCGGTCTTGAATCTGTTGATAGCAGAGGAAGAGGCACGCGAAACACCAACTGTAGGAACTCGAGACGGAGCTGTAAACCATCAGCTTTATTCCCGACATCCATTGAGCAAAACAAAGCTTCCAGGCATAATGCTGAGTTGCATCCAAAGAGGAAAGCGCAAGGAAGAGAAACAAGGCTTGCTTACGTTGCGATCCACTTTCACTATCCAGAAACCGCTCAATACTCCTCATAGCTTCCTCAACATGCGGAAACGCCAAAGAGCCATTAAAGAAATGCGGGATCCAAGGCGGATCATCACCAATAACCAGGTAATCAATAGTCGAACGATTCGGGTGCGGCCTATACATATTCGGTTCCGTGCAAACCAGAAGTAGATGTTCGTCCTAGCATCCAAGCATCAGTTGTAGTCCAAACCTCAATTTTCTTTACACCTCAAAAAACACCATTCAAAGTCTGAGTCAAAAGAAAGATAGTAAGTAAACTAAGTAAGCGCAAATCTCACCTCAACCATCCTCCCCAGAATCCTCTCCAGCAACCTCATCTTCCCCCTAATATGCGGCGCCTTACTCCTAATAAATGGCTTGTCGAAATTCAACAAGCCAGGATTCAGTCCCACCGTAAAAGGGTCCAGATCCCAGAAATTGTCGCGCATGATCTTGCCGACGAGTCGTTCGTATTCTGTGCAGGTGGAGGTTGGGCCGAGGGCCGTGCTGACGGTGATGGACCGCGTGTGCGTGTTGCTGGAGAGGGAGCGGATGGCTGGTTGGGTGGGAGGGGGAAGAGAGGATGGGTGGAGAGAACGTGATACTGAGGAGGTGGATGAGGGCGTAGGTGTGGTGATCTCGGGATGTGAGGTTGCGTTTAAGGGGCCAACATTGAGATCACCTGCTGGAGATCCAGATTTAGCGCCAGAGCCGGATGAGGATTGAGCCATGTTGGTGGCATTACACGACCAAACAGACGTCTGGAGGTGGTTTGGGGGAGTTGTGTTTGGAGGTGTACCGTGATGTGAGGTTGGACTGTGGTGGACGCGTTCGAGGTGCCTTTTTGCGCAAGGGCGGGGGGTGGCTCGAGCTTTACACGTGATTACGTGCATAAGTGGGAAGCGAGGTTGATGTGGGGGTTGGAGATGTGGGGTGCAGGAATAGAGATTCAAGGTTGTTGGTATTGTTTGTTTTCATGTGCTTCGGTGATTATTGTTTCCCAATTGTAGTGTACGTAGCAGCAGCGGATGTTTAGCAGACTACAGGATATCCTTTCTTCAATCAAGGTATGATCTCAAAACCAGAGAAAGAAGCATGTATGGTAATGATTTTTCCCCAGCCGACTGTCCTGACTTTTATGTATATCCACAGACCTCCCGACACTCCGTTGCATCCATCCACCTGTCTTATCGACCTCCTTCTCCATCCAAGGTAGCCAGCCAACTGTCATCCAACCACGTCCTTGATCTGCCAAGCCACAACACATTCACAACGCACCCAAAAATCACAGAGGCAAATGAGACAGAACAAGACAAGACAGTCCAAAGAAACAATATGTTCATAAGACCAATATACATCAACCCGTCAACCAACCAAGGATCCAACCAACCCCACATGAACTTCGTAAAGAAAGCGGCTCAAGTGAACCCAGTATTTTGTTGTTTGCCTTGCGCAATCGCTCGCTGCCTCGGTTTTTTTTCCAAACGCGTCAAACCATCGCTTCCAATCACACACGTCCTCCATCCAGTCCTAAGGATAGTCCAAAGTCCAAATCCAAATCCAAGTCCCAAATTACACAACAGTCAGAGCCAACCAACCCATCAACAAGAAGATATCCACCTATATAACAAAAAGATAGGGGAAGGGGTATCCACCAAAAAGTATAAAGCAACAACCCATCCAAATGCCCCGAGGCATTACTCAGCCGACAAAGCACCAAATACACAAAACTGCAGAAAGGGGTATAAAACAACAACAACAACCAAAAGACATCGCAACAAGATCGTTCATGGTCATATTCAACTAATCAAGAATGTAGTGAAAAGACATGATATACACCCTAGTCCTGCCTGCTCTTTGCTGAAGACCTCGCAGCGAGAGGATAATGGGATAGTGAGACGTTATGTGGTGCAGAAAACGATATGTGCAAGATGAAGAATATATGGCAAAACGATGGTTGGCGCAGACTGTTCGATGCAATTTGGACTGGATATGGACCTGGATCTGGATGCGGAAATTGATGACGGTGGACTAGATGGTGTATATAACGTTAAATGCGTCGAATGTAAAGAGTAGAGCGTATGTACGATGGCAAACGAGGCAAGCGAGCGAGCAAGGCGTATTACGTATATCCAGACGCATTAGAAAATATATGTAAAAGCAAAGGCCATTTAATAAAGTACGATGGCATGTCGAAGAAGGCGAGCCAGTTGTGATGTCAAAACTGGGGATTTTCGGCGGTGCTCGACCGCGTGAGATTTGAACAGGGTAGAATGTAGGTAACATTTGAGCGCGCTCCTGCTGCGGGACCGGAACCCGAGTTGCAGATGGAGCGAGCTTCTAGAGCATGTAGCCGGCGACGGCGAACATGATTACCAGGCTGAACATGCTGCTTGAGGTGACGATCGTTTCTGGTGCGCCTGACTTCTTGGTTGCGCTTGCGATTGGACTTTCGACGGCTGTGGTTCCTGATAGCGCAGTTCCGGAGCCACTACCGGTTCCAGTGGAAGAGGAGCCGCCGGATGTTGTCGTTGTGTTCTTCTCCTCGAAGAGCACGTGAGGTGAATTATCAGCTGTGGGATAAGCGGATGAGGTCTTGTTGACGGATGACGAAGACGAGGTGGAAGTCTCGCTGAACGAGCTGGAACTGGTTAATGAAGAAGACGTTGAAGACTCCGAGCTAGATGTGGTTGAGCTTGTAGAAGTGGTCGAAGTGGTCGTTGGCTTTGGAGTCGGAGTCGGAGTTGGAGTCGGAGTTGGCGTGGGTGTTGGGGTGGGCGTAGGCTCAGGAGTCTCGCTTGAGGAGGAAGCCTTTGCAGCAGAATCTCCGAGAAGGTCAGATGCACCAGAACTGCTAGAACCAGTATTGAAAACAACAATGTTGGCAGTCTCTCCTTTGGGAATGGTCACAACGCAGAAGTTGGCTCCTCCTGCTCCTGAAGCTTGATCAGCGCTCGTGACGCCGCCGATGCCGTTCTTCGAAGGGTCGATGGAGCAAGGGGTGCCGTTGCAACCAGAACCAGAACACACGACCTTGATACCGAAAGTTGGCTTAGATTGAGTGAAGGTAGCGTCAGAATCAGTGAATTTGGGGTTCCATCCGAGTTTGAGGAAGGTGTTTCCAGACGAGTCCTGGTTGGCACCTGCGACATATGGAGACCAGTTTCCAAGTGGCTTAGATCCATCACCCCAAATGCAAGCATCGTCAGTATCGATACCGGGAGCATTTACGTAGTAACTGTTCAGATTAGCGAAGCCTCAAACTAAATTGCTGAGGTACATACTGAGCTGCGGTGCTGCACCAGTAACTTGGATCCGGAACTGCGATACCTGCCCAGCTATCGACCTTGGTTGGAATAAGCATCGACTCACCACCAGGCAAGACAGTCTGGCAAAATGAAACAACCTTCCCAGCATTGTTCTGAACACCGACGGAGCCGGCTCCAGATACGCAATACGGCTTGCTAGGGAACGGTTTGCTGACTTTGCCGTTTGAGTCGCAATACAGACCGCCATCCTATCGCCGTCAGTATCACATCTCCATTATTCGATTCCTTGACCTACCATCGACAATGGGTACGTATATGAAGTCGCCTTTGGGTTCCATTGCGCCATTACTTCTCCTGGTGGGCACGCGTACGGGCAATAACTGCCCGCTGTGCAAGATTGATCCGGACTCATTGCCCATCCTCCGTTGGACGAGCCTGGTGTGACCGCGACCAAACCAGCGTTAGTTGGGAAGGCGCATGTTGCGCGCTTCTGCAAAGCGCTCTCATTCCCCTCGGCCCGTGGCGACGCATGTAACCTCTTGTGACTATGTCTCTTCTCCAAAACATCCAAATGCGACAAGCGATGACCGGGTTTTGCGTCGCATGGCAATGACAACAACAGTATCGCGGTGCCAACTGCGGCCTGAATATCCAAGAACTTCATCGTGTATGTCTTTAATGAATCTGTTAGGGGCCAGATTATGCCGTGGTAATGTATTCGAGTCGCGAGGCCTATCCAAACCGATCTCTCAGTCGTCGATGTTTTCGCGCGTGGTTTCGAAACGAGTGTTATTGAACGGGGCCAGCGCTACATCCAAACATATCCTGGGTGCAGAATGAGCGACTTGTGGTAAGAGTGCAATGCAGGAAGGGAGTGACAGCAGCGAAGACTCAACCAAAGGAGTGTGGTGGAAAACAAGAAGATGCAGCACGCAAGCAAGAGGAAGAGGAGGGATGTGGTCGAGCGAAGAAGGATGGCTGAGGCTGGGTTAGCGGGCAAGTGAAGAAGCTTCAAGCTCGTCCCTCGTCTCTCTGCTCAGGCAGCGCAGGGCCTTTTCCTCGCCTCCCAGACCAGACCAGACGAGACGAGACGACACAGCAAAGCACAGCCAGACACGCATGCGGGCCCGGCCCCATGTTTCCCATCTCTGCATGTCGTCCGGCGTGTTCTAACCAGATTGACGTCGACTGTCCCAAATTGCACAGCCAACCACACGCACGGAGCTCGTCGTCGCCAGCAACGGGAGAGAAGGGGGAGATTGCCAGCAATCTCAGGACCTTGTCGATCCACTGGGATGAGTTCTAGACGGGTCAGGGATTGACGGCTGGGCGTTGGAAGCCATCCAATCAGCTTCGCTCAATGTTCTGCCGAAGTTGCGGCAGCGCCAAAGCACTCTCGCGTACCTGACACTATGCATAAAGGGGCATAATCGAAATTGTTTAATTGTCCGCGTTGGGGAAGAGGGCGAATCACAACTTCAGATTGCGATCAGAGGAATTAAACTTGATCGAGGCCCCCTGTCATTTTTCCATGGGCCCTGGGCTTAGCCGACTCAACTTACTCGCTAGGCTCGTCGCCTCCTCATGTGACGGACTGTGACCAGTGTGACAGGAGGTGTGAGGAGCTGCAGGAACAACGGTGAGGGCGACATCGAGGTGATATGAATGGTTGTCGGGCTTCTTTGTTCTTTGTAGGATTCGTCGTAGGGCTTTGCAAGTCCCTACCTTATGGAGAGTGAACGTTGGTGAAAAGCATCTCTTCATCGCAGCCAAGACTTCTGACAGCTGAAGGCCATTGACATCGTTCCATTCCGTAATAGAAGTAGATTCGTTGATTACAGAGATCCTGGCGTGCTTCCACCCGATTATCCAGATCACTTCATCAACAATTGTTCTCGTGTTCAGTGATTGTTGACAATATCGAGCCGGCTGCTGCATTCCATTCCACTTCATTACTTCGTTCCTCCTCCCAATACTCCAGCTCTGATAATAAAACAGCTGGCCATGGATGTCGCAACAATCTATCGGCCCTCGATCCCATAGGAAGAAACGGCGATTGATAAGAGATTACTTCATCAAACCAAATCTGGGGTCTCGAATCTCGAATCTCGATCGGACGCTTCGACCCGCGTCTGGCCTGGGGCAAGAAGGAAGCGACAGAAGGCCCTGTCTTCCACGCGGAAATGTTCTCCTTTCCAGACCCCATCGTCGCTGAAAAGAGACAGGGGAAATTTGGAGAAAGAACAACCGAAATGAAGCGGAGATGTCATTGCTGCAACGTGAATGATTCACAGAGCGGTAAGTACTGCTCTTGTGCTGCACAAATACATGACATAACTCATATGAAAATTGTTGAATATCATCAAGCGACAGGAATGATGTCAGCCACAATGGAAGGGTTGTCTGACTTTGAGAACCTTATCACTCTGAGAATCTTATCACTCTGAGAACCTTATCAACTCGTCACTGACGGTATGTGGCTTGCAGATCTTTGCACAATATGTTTATGCTTAAAATGGCAACTAATACTTGGTACGCGTATTCAGGAATGTTGTTGTGACTAACGTGATAAAGATAAGGATTGTGCAGAAAGCTAAAACAGTTGTGCACAGCCTCATAGGAGCGTTTCTAGAGTCTGAGTGTATAACTGTATGTGTATATGATTGAAGATGAAGTCCAAGCAGTCTAGAAGAACCATGTTGTTGTTACCTAGGTACTCGACATATGCGAGCCCCACAGAAGACGCGACGCGTGATTCCGCAACTGAGTTGTTCAGCCTTCCATTCTCAAAGCTTGGCAGCCGCAGCCTTGAGCTTCTCCAACCTCAGCCGTGCCATTCCGTGAAATTCACACATCGAGCTAAATGTCTGCTTACAACATGTCTGCGCCACAGATTCCAAATCTTTTGACCTCGCGAGGAGGACCTCGTTCTCGAGGCGGCCGTGGAAGGGGTTCTGCTCGATTCGGAGGAAGAGGAGAAGCCAGCGGGCCTGGCGCCCAACGCAAAGATCTAGCCATCCAGTCTACAGATACAGATGCAGCAGTCTCTAGGCTCAGCGCAGTCTCCCTTGGATATCTTGAAGACCCATTTGCGTCTCTTTTTGTCGCCGGACAAGGCACACGCCGTATGCCAATCATAAATCGAGGTAAAAATTCCATCTTGAAATGCTAAACAGGCCATGACTGAGATGCGTTGCAGGAACCTATACCCGCACGACAGCTCTCGACATCCTCATTAATGCTTTCCTCTCAGAGCCAGAATCCGCAGCTCCACCACAGAAGAAACAAATAATATCATTAGGTGCAGGAACCGACACACGATACTTCCGCCTGCGATCGAAAAACAAACACCACAATCTCATTTACCACGAATTTGACTTCCCTTCAGTCACGACGACAAAGTCGAAGACAGTGTTAAACAATAGACTGTTATCGAACAACGAAAGCGAAGTCCTCATCACAGAATTTAAGAGCCCCGAATTTGAAATGCCACAGCAAGACACAGACTGGGGGATCAGTTCATCGAGGGATGGAAAACCAGAAGTTACATATTGCTGTCATCCTATAGATCTACGACAGGTGCCTCACTTGAAAGATGCAAAGGATATACAAGGCCTACAAACGGATGTACCGACACTGATAATATCGGAATGTTGCCTGTGTTACTTGGACCTAGATACTGCTCGGGATGTGGTAAGATGGTTCACAGACAGGATAACTTCGGTTGGCATAGTTTTATACGAACCCATCGGTGTCGATGATGCGTTCGGACAAGTTATGGTCTCCAATCTGGCTTCCAGAGGTATCGCCATGCCAACATTAGAACAGTACAAAACACTCGCCGATCAGAAGGCTCGGTTACTGGATCTTGGATTCCAAGGAGATGGCGAAGCGGGAGGGCAGGAAGCCGAGACTGTCGAAAATATCTGGCAAAACTGGGTCCCGAGTACAGAAAAGGAGAGAGTGGATAGGTTGGAAGGACTGGACGAAGTTGAAGAATGGCAAATGTTAGCTAGGCATTATGCTGTTGCTTGGGGTTGGAGGGGCAGCAATGGATGGGAAGGCTGGAGTGGACTTCGAAGAGCGTAATCATGAGGTTGGAGTGACAGTCAGCGCTCGCCCGCGTCCTTACGATTACGACGCTTCGGAAAATTGATACGCATTGGAATGTCAGGTTGTCCAGCCGAAGCCCCTGACTTCACAAGCGAGCCTCTCGCGAAAACTACCGACTGAGTCAACAATTGTCTCAAAACCACGAATTCCCGTGATCACCCCCGAACAGGAATGAAACTTTAGACCACTATCGAAAAGCTGTTACAACGCATTCCTGCCGTGACCCTCTCCGGCTTCATTAACATGTGTCTGCAAATATCCTTTCTTTCCTCAATTCCACTCCTCTCTTCCTCTCTTCTGCCCTTCTCCCTACCATCCTCATCCCTTTACACATTTCACCTTTACAAACTTTCACGAAGAAACGATTTGAACATGGCTCTTCTAACTTCCGCGATCTTTGCTTTCGCCTTCTTTTCAGTGCTGTTCGCGTCCAGTGTATACGCGATAGTGAGCAGCACATACGCGCTTGACATCGAATACTCAGGCACAACTTTCTTCGATGGTTTTGAGTTCTGGACGGTATTGTCTTCCTCATCTCTATCCCTTCCCCCAAACCTCCGCCCTACCCTTCTCTTCACACCTCCCGTGCTTCATCATCCCCCTTTCCTCTCTCACTAACACAACGCAGGACGCCGACCCTACGCACGGCTTCGTATCCTACCAATCACAATCCTCCTCCCTCTCCAAATCTCTCATCTCAACAGACAACAATGTAGCGCGCATGAGTGTCGATTCTACCACTGTGCTGAGCAGTGATGGGCTCGGTGGAGGGAGGGAGAGTGTGCGAATTAGTAGTAAGAAGACGTTTACGCATGGGTTATTTATAGCGGACGTGCAACATATGCCTGGGAATGAGTGTGGTGTTGTGAGTACTTCCTTTGACTTATCCTTTTTGATTGTTTTAGAGGTACAGACTGTGTTTGGAAGTGTTTGAGGACTCTTCACTCTTCAAGGTTTGAGTTGAGCTGGAGTGGTTTGATTTAGGGAAACATAAGCTGACTGTGGTGCGATGATCTAGTGGCCGGCTTGTAAGTAGACGTAGCTTTGAGTTTACTTCAATATAGGATGATGGGACGGAGCTGACAATTCCTTGATACGCAGTCTGGATGTTTGGCCCCAACTGGCCAAATAGCGGCGAAATTGATATAATTGAAGGCAAGTCTTTCCGCAATCTGGTTAATGGCCTACTCTGCTATGCAACAGAATCCTCGTGCTTCGAACCAGCAGCCCTACCCCACACGCACTCGCTCACTTCAAAATACTAACTTGCCACAGGAGTCAGCCTTCAAGCAACGAACGTAATGACTCTCCACACGTAAGTGTAACCGATGACCCGATCCCTCCACACATTACACGCCATATCACCGACACTGACTTTCTCCTCGCAGCGGCGACACTTGCACCATCGCCGGCACGCAATCCCTCGGAACCCTCCAAACAAACGACTGCAACCAAAACAACGGCTATGGTTGCAGTATATCATCTGGCTCCTCCACTTCTTACGGCGACGCCTTCAACTCCGTCAATGGCGGCGTCTACGCCACACAATGGACCTCAGACTACATCCGCATCTGGTATTTCCCTCGCTCTTCGATCCCAGCTGACATAACAAGCGGACAGCCCGATCCGGCCAATTGGGGTTTGCCGGACGGAAATTTTCAGGGAAGTTGTGATATCGATGAGAATTTCGCGAATCATCAAATTGTTTTTGATACGACGTTTTGTGGAGATGTAAGTCAACCTTTCTGTCAAATTCGGGCCCGTCGGCTCTTTAAGGGGTTAACCTCGTTGGCTCCTGAATCGGTGCCTCATACTGACTATCGATATTCTAGTGGGCGGGAAGCGTCTGGAGTAGTGATCCAGTATGCAGCCTGAAAGCGAGCACCTGTGTGGACTATGTAGCCGGCAATCCATCAGCTTTTGCGGATGCGTAAGTATATCCTTCTATGTCAGGACACTGAGATACGAACCAGTTGCTTCAGTATGGAAGCAGCGTTCAGCTGACGAAATCTAGGTACTGGGATATCAACTATGTGAAGGTGTTTACACTTGCCGAAGAACCTACAGCGACGTCAACACTGGCTGCTTCAAGCTCCACTTCAAGACCAATACTCGGAACCTCGATCGCTACCACAATATCAATATCGACAGCCATCACGTTGGGTCCAGGTTCTAGTCCAACAACTCTTCCTAGCTCCGTATCATCGGGTGAGCTCTCCTCCAATAGCATTATCACAGACATCCCATCCCCCGCGACTTTACTGTCTGAATCCTCCACCCATCTCATTAGCAGTATCTCCTCACTAAACGCAGCCCTAAATTCCATAACCGCTGGCTCATTATCCCCAACAGCTACCTTTCCACCTTTCCCCATCAGTTCACAGAACGCCACGCTTCTCCGGACACCTCTCATACAAGGGTGGACATACATCGGCTGTCTCTCATCATCCGCTCTCAATATCCCAACATTCGTTCTCTCCGCCACGAACGAGAACATGACAGTCACACTCTGCGCATCAACATGCAGCACCTCTGCTTACCTTGGAACATTCGGAACGTCCTGTTACTGCGGCAGTGACATCACCGGTACCACCACTCTATCGAACTCTTCATGCTCAGTCTCCTGTCCAGGTAGCCCATCAGAAGCTTGCGGCGGTCTTCAATTCAACCTTGGCATCAGCAGAAGAAGCGGCCTCCAACACCAGGACAGGCACCTCGATCAACCAGCAGGGCTTGAGAAGCGTCAAAGTACAGGATTCTTCCTGACAGTGTATCAGAACGTTCTATTGCTTCCTGATTCTCCAGTATCTTCATCTTCACCAACAGCTGATCCCTCAGAAGTCCACTTCTCTCCTTCGACAGGCGGAATTCCAACACCTAGCATCTCCCTGACCCCAGTCAGCACGCTCATTGGTGTGCCTATGGGTGGCGGTGAGACTGACAGCGGAACGTCGACATCAAATCTAGGACGTGTGCAGTTCGCGCCCGTAGGCACAAGTACTGCACTCGGAACCAGCGGGAGTAGAGTGAGTTCTCTTGGGTCGCTGATAGCTATTGGAATAGGTGCTGATGACCCACAGGCACAGGAGACTACGATCACAGTCGTATTGACAAGTAAGTTTTTCCCCCCTTCATTTCTCTCACCCCTCAGCGTTCCGTTCCCGATGTGGTACCGTGTACAAGCAAGCAGAAGCACCAGCTGACCCCCAAAAAGCAACTTACACCGATCTCTGCTCCTGCGCCGCCTCGACCCTCCAAGTCTACACCACAACCAGCACCCTAATCTACACCGACTGCGGCTGCAAAACCAGCACCGCACCCGCACTCCTGAAAACCGCTCACGAGATCCCAATGACGACAATGACGCGCATCTGCGCAGACTGCGGTATGGACGGGACCGTGATCGTCACCGTACCTTGCGCCTCATCCACATCCACACCAACACCCACCTCCTCCGCCGCTCCAGCACTCAAAGTCATCCCAACCCAAAACGACGTGCAAGTTTTCATCACCACGATTCAGAAGATCTCTATAGCCGCTGTAGCAACGATCTCACCAGCTGCGCTCATCGAACACCCGAAATCTGTTTCCGTGATAACGAACGCTAGGGTGCAGACTGTGACTGGTGTGGCGCCGCAGTATGCTTCTGCTTCTGTTGCGGTTGTTGTGAATGGGAGTTCATATTCAAGGGGGAATCAGACATTTGTGCTGAGTAACACTGGTGAGGGACTAAGGTGGCGGAGATGGGGTCTTTGTGTTGTGCTTGGGTTGGTGGGCGTGGGTGTTTTTGTTCATTGAGTGATTCTTATGAAGTGAAGAGAATCTTGAAGGCGGGGGAAAAATTTTGATGGGGGGGGGGGGGGGGGGGGGGGGGGGGGGGGGGGGGGGGGGGGGGGGGGGGGTTGTAACAACGGAGAAAGGTATTATTTCGACTCTCGGAGATCAAGCAGAATATTGCTTGTAACAATCGATATCTTCTGGAAGAATTTGTGTCGTTGGAAACTCGATTGTGCA